>Ga0210040_10000032_pt1 | contig 390865 bp, 293 predicted proteins | sample CryGeyCG12114_NA_FD_185462 | JGI IMG/M metagenome (GOLD analysis project Ga0210040, IMG submission 185462) | Groundwater microbial communities from aquifer - Crystal Geyser CG19_WC_8/21/14_NA (SPAdes) (version 2) | ecosystem: Environmental > Aquatic > Deep subsurface > Groundwater | place...
CCCCCCAACACGCGGGAATCGTGAGTGAAGGTAACATTATTATCTTAGAATCCCCAGATTTGTGCTCGCCCTTCGAGCGAAGTCGATGTCGATACAAGATGTGCGATGTCGTGTGTTCGGGTCGGCACACCTCTGCAGCAGTATTGACAAAGCTCATTCGGGCAGGATTACAGGAACTCGCGGTTGGTGTGGCACGAAGTACCGTAGGACAATGCCGTCAGTGGGCTTGGCGCCACTTGATAATCACTTTACATGACTTGGCGTCTGGAACAACTCCTTGCGACGCGATTTCATTATTCATAAAGAACTAAGTACTGTACATTCCCTGGCAATCCATGTACATCCAGTTAACACCAGAAGCGTGAGCAAGTTGGAGGTGGTGGCTGTCGCCGCGTACAGTCACCACCTCCCCTTAATGGACCACAATTGCTGCTAAATGACGGATATCATTAAGCAGTTGATGCTGCTTTAGAGCGCACCGAGATGCGTTCAAGACCGTAACCGGCTAACCATCAATCTACGCAACTGCAGGATGGACATACTGGAATGGGCGGCTGGCGACTCGTATCGGCCAGCAGAGCTGGATGGCCGGTATCCCAAAACAGTCGTCGGCGTGCAACACCGTCAAACCAACGAATTTAGAACCGACATTACCTTTTCACTTACAATCAACCAACTACAGAGATGTGGTTACACTAAATCATCCACTTGGATCGACCGAAGATCTGTCACTTTGTCGCAAAGAGCAGATCGATACCTTCACTCAACACGTGACCCCACTTTTGGCTGGTCAATAAATCACCTGTCACAACATCTACCTGCGGTCTTACTTCGCACACCTACACATCCCCGAACAGTTCCAAAGACTGCGCATACAAATATCATTCGTTTTCTGTCATCACTTCCGTCGCTTACAAGACCCCAACCTCAGAAACCATCTACTATCTGCAAGATGGGAAGAAAAGCCAGTCTGCGTCATCAGGCTACTTTCATCAGAAAAAAGAAGCCTAAGAAGACGACTGCTATGATGTCTGGCACAAAAGATTCACCTGGTCAAGTCCCTTCATCATCGCCATCACCTCGTTGGAGACCACCTGCAGTTACCTCCTACATCAAAAGTCAACCAGAAGCTCGTTGTTACCGCTAAGCAGAAGGAACTCTCTTTTATGGAACGTCTCGTCGTCGTCGGCTACCCGTTCACTATGCTGAACAAGCAGTACCGCATGCATTCTGACATCCTCATACCAGCAAATCGGATCTTCTACGAGAACAAGTTGACTTCTGCTTCTGGCCTGGATGACCGTGTCGGAGTCCGAGAGTTCAGTCGCTTATCACATCTCATTCTAGAGAGAAGAATCCATAATGCTTTGTGGTTTGATATCCCGACCGGCTTTGACCTCGACTCAAGTTGCAAGTCAAAGTACCATGTCAAGATAGGTCCTCAACGATCCAAGAGTTGCGAATATCAAGCGATTCAAGGCACCAAGCTAGCAACACTGCTCATTGACACCCTCCGAAAGGTCAAACCCCAAGGTCGTGTAGGTGTTCTGACCAACTACGCGGACCAGAAGAACTTGTACCTGAAGGCAAAGCAGAACATGCAGACTGCAGGATACGAAGGCTAATTGGACCTCTGGGTCGGTACGATTGACGGCGCTCAAGGTCTGGAATTCGACTATGTCTTACTCGATCTAGTGATCGACGACCGCGTTGGTATGATGGAACTTGTACAACGAGTTAACGTCGGCGCTACTCGTGGGAAACTTGGTCTTGTGATTCTCGGTTCTATGGTGGCTATCTCTAGAGCTTCAGGCAATGCCGAAGCACTTCAAAGCCTCAAGAACTACTTCAAGGGTCGAGGTATCGTGCATAAAATGGCCAACGTTCAAGACTGGCCAAGATGCCAGTATCTGTCTCCAGCATAGGGTCGCTCATAGGTAGTTAGCATAGCTTGTGGTGCCATCAGGCATGATCACGGAGTGACAGTTTACCCTGTTTTTACGTGACTGCTGGTTATTTCGGTCAGCCATCTCGCACCTTTCCTTTATAGTAGACGTTTAGCTTTTTGATAATGATACGCATTCGATGAAGACCCCTGTGTTAGGCATAGAACATGAGCGTCGAGACACAGATGTCTGGATCCCATGATTAGCAAAATATACTGCGACTAGCTTAGCACTAGCAGCTCGACCAGCTTATCGTGCCTCCCGGTAGAATTTTAGGCTAGCTAATATTGCATCGCCAGGGGGGCACCAGTACCTTGTGAAGCAGACACATAATCAGAGCACCGGTACTTTGTGAGGCGGATTATCAAATGAAGCACTGGTAGCTACTTTTGCATCGCCAGGAGGGCACCGGTACCTTGTAAGACGTATACAAATAGAGCATTAGTACCACGATCGGCCTCATCAGCGACATCCTACTTGCTGTCTTTCCAGAGTGCCTTTGGTCAATTCGAGGTTGACATCGAGTGTCCGTAGCAATGCCTAAGTAGCTAGTCGGAGCTTGCAGAGCACATCGATGTCAAGTCGTTTCCAATCGCATGAGATATCTCCCCCGCCCAAGCTGTAGTGTAATAGCACATTTGCGTATCACGAATTGTGCTGTAGTTCGACGTGCGTCCCATGAGCCTCAGGGCTGATTTGCACTTTCGCCAACCGGGATTTTTGTTCCAGGGACATGTCAAGCACGCTGTAAGAGGCTGGGTGAATAGGATCAGAAGAGAATGTTTGTATGTTGGTAGAGCCGGAGCGAGTGGAGTGTGAGCGCGAGCTGGCTAGCTATGATGGTTGCTACCAGGATGGTTTTGGCCGGAGCACTATGTATAAGATCAAATTGTGGCTTTCTCGGACGAAAGGTGCATGACGCTGCTGTTCGCAGCAGTGGTATATAGACCGTATCAGTATCACATGTAAGTACGGTAAGAGACTTGACAGGTAAGGAGAGTAAGGCCGTTGTGCTATTATGAGCCTAACGGAATTTTTAGCGGCGACGACAGCGGCGACGGCGGAAGCAGGGACAAGAGCTTGTACAAGAGAAGGACGGAACACCCAGGATCACGTAACGCGCAAGCTTCTGTCACTCTGACGATAGGAACTGGCCGCCTCAAGGGTGCACACACTCCGACTCCGACCCCGACCCCGACCCCCTTCCCCGGGCAAAAATTTTTTTCTACCATAACTCGACCATTCCTAGACCGATTTCAACCGGACAACTTGCAAAAAAAGTAGAATTCTTCATTCTTGATGAGAGTGGGATTCGAACCCACGAGGGTCGCCCCACCAGGAGTCAACGTGCTTTTAAAGGCACTGAAGAGCGACAATTAAGGAGAGACCTTAACCTGGCGCCATAACCAACTCGGCCATCTCACCAGTTGGGTTGCATTCGAGGTTATCCTCGAACTCGTGTTGTGTTCGAACTTGAGAGCAGAAATTCGGAGCAAACAACCTTATCCTTGCAAATTTGGCGCCGAGGTCCCGAGCTTCTCCGAGGCACGCGAAGTCCTTGTGGGCCCTTCGAGAAGGGACTATGCTCCAGCTAGCTAGGAAAAGTTCTTTCTGCCCATGTGTGGAGAATCGCTGTTCTGCGGGATCGTGCATGGCCGTGGCGGAAATTCATGTGCCCCCGTTCAGAGAGAGTCGTTTGGCTCATAAAGCGGCGAGCAAACAGCGGTAGCATGATGTAGCGGTAGGTGATTTTGCGTCTAGGTCCATTAATGCTTGTCAAGTTCCTGTGTGATCGAAGGTGGTGTTGGCTGGGTATGTCCTAGGGGAGCAGCATCCGTTTGCAGGAGCCCCCCTGAAATCGGGATTCCGTCTGGCGCCCTCGGCCCGAATTTTGTACGTGAGTCAAGACATGCCAGTCAAGCTGCAGTCAACCTCATCGGCATGCGATGGCATTCAAGTTGTTCGATGAACGTCGATCGCATTCTCAGTGCTTCAAGCATTACACTCCGAGAACGACGACAGACATGACTGGCATCGAATGCGGAGCTTTCAGTTTTAGACCACAAAGTCGCGGCTGAGAATGCAACATCTGAAGTTCAAGATCAGCCTTTGCCAGATGAAGACGAGTTCGGGTGCTGAGAAGTACTGGTCCAACACTGACTATGCCACGGTAGATGGTCCGGAATGCTCCGCACGTCATGATAATCGGCCATGTCAGTACTATCCCGACAGATGCCAGGCATGATAAATGGAAATATGGAGGACGAGGACTGTGTGGACTGCCATCTGGTGGCCAAGCGAGTGCCGAACAAGGAAACATCTTCCATCCTATTTGGACAGTGACCTGAGTTACACGCCTCGATCGTAAACAACAGGGGATGTGGAATGTATGGTGGGCTCAACATCGCAAGTATATTAATTTGAAAGCTGCAAAACAGTAAAAGCATCTACCGGTCAACGGCGATTCCAGGCTCAGATAGACTACCCGGGGGCCCTTCAGTGAGTGGAGGCTGAAGCTGACATGAAGTGACCTCTTACTAGAACCTGTCATTTACGCGATCCACTAACTCTACAGCTTTTTGTCATCTACGATAAAAGCCTTAGGAAGCAGTGTCATTCGCAGATCGTAATCAATTGATAGACGAAAGGTGAGTAGCAGACCTTCTAGTCTAGCCTGTCTAGCAAAGACAGCTCAGATACATATGCACCAAGTATACACGCTCTTACATCTGCTCTGCTAAGTAATGTAGTCACACCAGAACCTGCTGTCAGGTTGATCAAACACCTACGGAAAGAACCAGGAATACATCTTGTTGGCCGACCTGCTGCGGCAGACAGTCATCGCCGTGAGTTATGAACTAGCAGCTATAGTGAGAGTCGACAGTGACTCTGTTGTGTTGTCGGCATCGCCTAGTGTTCGCAGGAACGACGACATGCCGTTGACCCAAAACACACAGTTGGGCTTAGGACTTAGGTCCACGCACCGACACCCATCCTGACAGACCTGGTGAACGAAAGCGCCGTTACGCTGAACTTGTCCCCGAGGCGTGCAATAGTATTGGAAGTCCGAGCTCTGACACGCTTTGGTGATCTCTATGTCGTCCATGCACACCACGGCCATGTTGTTCTCCGCTAGAGCCATTCCTTCATCACGCTTTCGCAGGCAAGACGACATGCCGTTCAGCCACATGATGCATTTCGGCTTCGGACAAAGGTCGATGCACCGGCACTCTTCCTCACACACGTGGTCAGTGAAAGCCCCGTTGCGTCTGAGTTGCCCCGTGGATGTACAAAAGTACTGGTAATCCGAGCTCTGGCAGGCTCTAGTCACATCTTGGTCATCCATGCACACTACGGCCATGTTGTTCTCTGCCAAAATCATTCCTACATCGCGTTTGTGGCTCGTGAGGTGGTTCGGTTCGGGAGATAGGACTAATGTCTCCTCAATGCGGCTAGACTCTCTCATTTCAGACTCCTTCCATTGCTTGATGAGCGACACAGTATCTTCGTGATCTACTTTTTCAGTTGAAGGTGACTGGTAGTCTTGAGCGAGCCCATCGCGCAGGCAGTATGACATGCCCGTCAAACCAAGAATGCAGTTCTGCTTGGGAGACATGTTATAGCATAGGCAAGCGTCTTCGCATGTGTGTATTCGAAATTCGCCTTTGATTTTGTCTCGTATCAATTTACCTGTTTTGTCACAGTAGTAACCGCCTCTACGCTGGCATGTCAATGTAGCGTCTTTGTCATTGGCGCAGACCATGGCGTATTCGCTGTATGTGTACTGTGTTTCACGCTGATGCTAGTCGCGGACCTCAGGTAAGTTGCTAATCTTCCCAGACGATACCGCTCCTTTCACAGGGTCCGGTCCGGACTCCCCCGTGTCGTCGTCCTGTGAATCCTCAACCGCTATGATCTCAGACGCGCACGGTAGAAGCTTCGACTTGTCCTGGATGTCTCGTCGACAGTAGAGAACACCTGTCATTCCCAGAATGCAGGCAGGTTTTGGATTGAGGCTGACACATTCACAAAGGTCACAACCTTCCTCTCTGTCTTTTTTGGTCGTATGCAGGCCACCGTTGGCATCGCAATAATATCCCCAGTTCTTTTGGCAGTCGTTCGTAAGACCTTGGTCATACAGGCAGACGAGCGCGAAATTATTCGTCCCGCCAATCTGTGAATCACGATCCAGGAGAACAGGCGCAATTGGTTGGGAGTCTGAATCGCTTCGTACGAGATGACGAGTCAGGTCCAAAGCGGTCACTTCTCGCCATTCTTCATTGACTTCCTCGAGAAAGGGCAAGGCTGTCAGGTCGATCGAAGGATCTAGGTCATCGATGTTCAGAGGACAATAGACTGTTGTAGACTTCAGAACAAGAATGCAGTTCGGGGAAGAAGGGGTCGTTTCACTAGATGTGATGTTGTGTCTTGCCGATTCTGCAATACTGGCGGATATCCCGAAGGCAATCAGCGAGGCAAGAGCCATTGCACTGAAGGATCTGACGAACATATTGAGGTCCGCGATGGATCGAGAAGAAGGCAAGACCCGACTTTAATCGAGTATCGACGAAAGGAGGGATAAGGTGCTAGAAGGGATTTTGCACGCAGTGTATTGTGCACCTGTCAGCAATCTGAGAGAGGATGAATTGGATTTGTAGACCGAGTATCTGTATGAAAGAAGGATGTAAATGTAGAAGGCCATACCGGGTCCCATGAGCTTTTATGGAAGGATAGACTAGTGAATGCAAACGCATCTGTGACAGTGTTAGATCAGAGTGTCAATACAAGTACACGTATAGATGAAAGACGTGGCATACATGTTCGTGTAGCCTGACCCGAAACCATGCGTGCAAGGTGATAGTCCAACGCCCGTAAGATGCTACACACCATGATTGTTCGGCCATCGTCAAGACAGTGCCCAGTTCCAGAAGTGCCACTGTTGATATAGCCGTCAAACTCTTTCATTCAGGCCCAGCCTCGTAGAATTTATGATTGATACGTGTGCAGTGCGTTTGGGGCTTCGAATCTTGTTGCAGCGAAGCGTACACAGACGGCGTATATATTGCATGCTTGAGGATGACCGTACATCTCCTTTATTTTTGACTGCCCAGGTGCCTAGAACAGAGAGAGTGCTGTGTCTTTGAGCAGTTTTGGCCCAGTCGTAGCGATTAGCTCCGCAGCAATGCCTTTGATCGTGCCTGGGTCGTCAATCTGCCATTCTTCCCAGCCACGCAGGTCTTCTAAGTCGACTAATGATGTCCGAACGAGCAATTTCATGTGACCAAGGTTCAACTTTTCGACCTCGCCCTTGTTGAGGACACCTGGTATATTGTAATCGAACAACGATCCTTCCGGTATCTCTGTGTCATCAGGCTCGGAGACATCAGAGTCGACCTCAAGATCTTCACCTTTCGGGCTCTTCTCTTCTCCGACCCCGATAGACTCAGTCCGTATGCCAGTCGTTGACAGTCCGGTGTCCTGATCATTCGTCCGTGGGCTGGTTTCGACCCTTCGATCACCAGATAGTGAAACGTATTTGCGCTCATCGAGCATTTTGCGGAAGTCATCGTCGAGCGGATTCCATTCGAGACTCTCAGGATCCAGGATATAGCTAGGCTCGAACCGACCCTTGTAACGCATCTTTGTGCACGAATGAATGTAGTAGCCCATGTAGTAGTTCTCATAGCCCTTCTCTCGTGCCAGTGCAATTTCGTGTAAGGCGCTGATTTTGCCCCAGTCCCACTCCTGGTAATTGGGGTCGTAGAAGAGATAGACGGAACTTACAGCGTGCGGCAGAAGGTCAAGCACACCGACGGCAACTAGTTTTCCGTCAAGTCGGTAGCACATGTGATGAGATCCCAACTTCATGGTCTTGCCCTTCACCTTGAGAACCTTTCTATCGAGTCCGTTGCAGAGAAACCTCTTGAAAGAGGCTTCAGACCATCGCCATTCCGGGTCCTTGTGTATCTGGGTTTGATATCTCAGCATTACATCATGCTTTTCTTTGGTGCAGCTGTCGGCTTCTAGATTGACTTCGAACCTGTGAGCCGGCACGATGGCCTCCCCCGTCTTTTTGCTCATAGGCTTCGGAAGACGTTCGTATTCTGCTTTGTGTACAGCGTCAACCACATCGAAGCGACCACGTTTCTGTCGCTTGATGTCACGTGGTTGGGGGCAAAGCATGGCAGCCTTTCTTTTGTACTCAGGTCCGACAACGTAGTCATTGAGCTTGTTAATTGCTGAGCGATGTTCCTTCTTGGCTTGGAAGTCGGAAGCTCTCAACCTGATTGTGTAATGTGGACAACACGACCGTGGCAGATCTGGTTTGTAGTACGTAGTGCCAGACCTTCTCCAGCCTCGGTCCATGAGCTCTTGATAGTGGTCAACGCGCATACTGTCGCAGGACATGTAATATGAACAGCTGCCATCTTTCTGCTTGCAGTACCCGCAGTGGTTGCTTTTCTGATAGCCTGTGATTGTTGTTAGCTAGCCTCCATTGGCACTAGGCATGATCACGAGATGCGGTAGCAAGCACGGAATCGACCCTGATATGCATAGCGAGTCATCTTCGTAAGATCGCTTCTCAACCACGAGCCTAGGGCTCATTGACACGACAGGATGCTTTCTCTGGCAGGCGGCACCACGCGGCCGATTCAGCTAAATGGCTTTGTAAGGTAGAGTGAACCCACGCCTCTAGTGTCGTGGTTGGTATTCGGTCGGTCGAATTTCGTGCATGTCGTGCCATGGGCACAAGCGAACGGGGAGTGACTCACCAAGAGGCTTCAGTATGGAAACGCCAGTAGCCATGATTTGAGCTAAGCTGGCAGCGGGACTGCACGTACAGACAAGCCGCTTTCTGAATGAGGTAGGGTTCGAGAACGGCTCCGCAGGCTCCCGCCGTACTGAGTTTTGATAACGATTTCAGTCCCAAGAAGACAGACTACCGGACATCCCACGTAGATGATGAGCTCTGTGACAATCGGAAAGGACTACACGAATAGTTGGAGACCAATCAAGAAAAACACGAAAAGCGATATGATGATCAGTGGGTTCCGTCGGAGGCAGTAGATGGATCGTGTGCCTGATGTCGTGTGAGGTGACGGCCCAATACGCCTTGATGCTTGTCGTTTTGGAGCAGTGAAATGCCGACCAGTACAGCTGCATTGACGCACGTGCTCAATCCAAGAGGCCCGGTAGGTTTAAAGCTAAGTAGGCAATACTGCGTGCGAGCTGTTCACGAACAACTGTGCAGGACTGCAGCGGTCAACGGCCAGCACTTACACCGCATACTGCCGCTATGGAGCTCCACGAGCTTGAAAGGGATATCACGTCTACAGTAGCATTGAACGATGTATCAGTGTGCTGGCAGGTGTCTAGTATTTAGTGAACATCAGTGTAGAATCTGTGCTGGTCAAGAGAATTTGGTGAGGCGAACAAGGATGATCTGCAATGCAGCTACTAGATTGAGCATGTACTTGTAGGAAGCAGCACAACGGCGAGGAGTACTCCTACCTACTTTGGGACATGGCCTACAAAGAGCCGGCACGACAGAATTGCAGGGACAAGACGTGTGCAAGCGAAAGGTGCAGCCACCGGCGTTACTCATGGAGCTTGAGACGATGGAGCCCGAGAGTCAGGGCGCAGGAGGCAGCAATGGTGCCCATCAACCCATGATCGCTAAGGTTTCCTCCACCGACTGTCTCGCGCCTGCTCTAAGATTTTTTCCCACACTATCCTGCTCTACAAGAAGCATGGCTGTCCGCAACCTCACCCCGTCTTGTTTTGCTCCTAGCAAGTCTTCACCGTCCCTCCAGCCCGGTCTTCGGGTGTGAAGGCACACCTTTTCACTTGCTTCACGCAGAAACCCCACCCCCAACGACTTCATCATGAATTTCCTTTGATTATCATCATCCCCTTGAACTCTCTTCTTACCGACCAGGAACAATTACCCTGTGACCCTGTCGGGCCCTCACCTTGACTTGTTTATTCGCCTCAACCCTGACTAGACACGACCTTCTACATATCTCCAACCACCATTCTCTTGTTAGTACTGGAACAGACTCGTCACCACGAGAGTTGCGTCCGTTCAGGAGGCGACGGCAAGATGGCGGGTCAGTCCATGACGGCTCGTACGGGCAATGACAACCAACGTTTGTCTCTCTACTGCTGAATGTGCTCCTGCACTTTCTAATGCAAAGACCAGGTTACGGCTCGAAAGGCGAACGTCTTGTCGCTGGTGTGGTGCCACTATCTAAGGACAAAGCTAAGGTCCTCCTAATTCAGTCATCGGGTGGAAAGAGTTGGGTTCTGCCAAAAGGAGGGTGGGAGCTAGACGAGGCGACCGCAGCTGACGCAGCCAAGAGAGAAGCATGGGAGGAGGGGGGAATAATCTGCCAGATTGAAAGAGATCTCAAGATGATTCCCGACCTCAGACCAACAAGCGCCCTTTCGAAAAACGCTCCCAAAGCGAGTTATCAGTTCTTCGAAGCTACGGTGACCGAGGAGAAGTCGAATTGGCCAGAGAAGCACAAGAGGACCAGGCAATGGTACACATTCGCGCAGGCAGCACAACTACTAGCACAGCGGCCGGAGCTATTGGAAGCATTGACAAGGAGTTCATTGAAAAGATAGACGCACGGGTTGTCAGGAGTTGTCGCTCAGCATGAGGGTTGGCGAGACAAAGAGCGCTGAAAGCCTCATCCCGTTGTCATGGTTGGGTTTCCTCTTTTACTATGTGAGTATTCAGGCTTGGAGGAATAGACGGTTTTCGGGACGTTGGGATGGTGGAAGGTGATTAGCAAGGGTAGACACACCTCACCATACTAGTAATAGTCCACTCTTCGGACGAGGCCAAGCACAGGAATGCGGCCTGATACACCGAGTGTCGAGCAGCGATAGGACTTGCTGCACTAGAACTGTTCTGTATTGTCGGCTTCTCTACATACCTCTGCTATGGCATACCAGCTCCTCTCACGCTTGCGTCGGTACTGATGTTACCCTGGTCGACCACGTAAGCTAACACACGTACATAACAATCAATGAGCAGCAGAGTGCCAGATCGAGTAGCAGACACTGGAAGCAGTGAGTGCAAGCTAATGTAGCTATTCCAGGGCTAGGCATTGATGTGTTCTAGCATATCTACGGTGTGGAGTACCTTCGCTTGTCTCCCTAATGGTCGTCGCGAATCCGCAAGTACCAAGTTGACAGTCTAATGCTCCAAGTCAACAGGGAAATTGCCAGCCTCCCTCTGATCATTCCACCTCATCACCCATGAGTTGGGGCATAGCGATCGATATGCGAGGTAGAACTGTCGATGTCCAGGTTAGCGACCTTTTCTTGTAAAATTACCGCACCACCCCGAGCGTGATCGTACCTGTCTGCATGGCTTGAAGTCCTCGCCTTTGGCCAGAACGCACTTGTGGTAGTCAACGTAGTTTTGCCAGCAGTGCTTTGTCCTATCTCCCGATTAACCTCTCGCCCACCACATTTCCCGGGTCTCAAACATACTGGTTCTGGTTGGGGAATCGAGCGTCATATCCAGCTGTGAGGGTCGTCAGTCCTGTTCGCGAGCGCCCCATCCCTTCTACTCCTGTTGCGACTAACCAGTAACGAACTTGAAGGGCTTGGTAACGTTGCCGCCGAGCTCCTCGGGGTCGGGCATCTCGATGTCAGGCATGTTGGCGATGTGTGTGGGGAGACTCGTGAGGTATTCGTAGGACGGCTCGTGCCTGTACTCGTTCGATTGGCGTTCAAAGCGGGATCAGTGTCTAGGAGCTGCAGTTGAAGTCATGAGAGAATCGCCAAGGAAAGAGCTGGCTACGGGCAGCTGCAGCTAGCGCAACTGCAGGCCAAACGTCTCCTCACGTGACGACTTCTGCGGCTTCAAGCAAGTACGGAGCTGCGTTCCCGTCCTGGCATCCTGGCATCACAGCTTCGTTTCTGCAGAGATACAGCGCAAAGAAGCTCAAGTAGCTTATACACACCCCTCTCCACTCAACATGAACTCTTTTGCAACCCGACTGCCAGCTTTCCGGGCAGCTGCCTTGCGGCAACCGATCCTACGCGCGCCAATCGTCCGGTCAACCCAGTCCACCATCCTCCAGCAGACGAAACTGTCTCGAGCCCGAACTTTCACGACGACTCCCGTGACCAGGAGATCGAAGGTGCGTGGACAGCCAGCAAGTAGGACTGCGACTAACGAATTTGCAGGAAGATGGAGGAGAACAGAGCGGTACGCCAACGTGTGCGAGCAGCCAGCCATGGAGCTAATTGTCTGGGATAGCACACACCATCAGCCAGAGACTACGAACGTTGAAGCGAATGCCACCCGAGCTGATCCCTCTTTTCATCGTCATTTTGTATGTCCCCATGTTAGTGTACGACGCGAGGACAAGAACTCATTGCATTCTAGCTTTGCCCTCGGAGCCGCAGCTTTCGCCTTGGGACGGAAGCTTATGACCGACAAGACTCTCCGACTGACGAAATCGAAGAAGGCAGTACAACACTCGGGGGGCGAGGCAGAGCAGCATTAGATGACAGAGCGCTAGCAGGAGTCTATACAGGAATGCCATGACAGAAGCATGCGTGCTGTTCACACAGCAGAAAGCGGTCGCACCAAGTCTGAAGGTCTTCTTCCGGTGCACAACGTGCATTCTTGCATTCAGTGAGGTCTCAACGTCTATACTTGATGCTCCATAGCCCCGGTTCCTCGAATGAGCTTGGTGCCATGGTCTCTTTCATGTCACTAGATTTCCTTACCCTTGCTCAAGTCATTTTGCGCTGCGTCTCTCCTGTGCACTGTCGATTTGAGGCCAGTGCTGTTGCTCAGTCACTACAAACCCCCCGGCCGCCACCACGGGACTGGGTGATGTAAGCCACCTGACATCTTGAAGTTCGCAATCTCGCTCGTCTCCTGACTAGCTAACCTGGATTACCCTGCACCTGGCCAGTTGCGGTTCTCTCTCGGGTTGTGCCGATGATTGGCGGCAGGAAGCTCTGTTTCCACGGCCAAGCTCTGACTCGCGCCAGATGTGTGCCCCTCCATGCCTTTCCGTGCTAGACCTCTGGAAAATGCTTCCCTTCCAAGTTCTCCTACAAGACCAGACACTCAGTCACTATCCTCTGAAACACGTAGTAGCTCATGTCGACGTCAGCCTGCTTACTGTGTGCTTTGGGGAATGTACTCGTGCAGCTTTCGAATAGGCCGAGCACTTAGTGCCATCGTGCTTCTCATCTGTCTTGCGTCTGCATCGTCGCAGGACGTCAAGCACAAAACCTCGAGTTCATGTCGATGGCTCGCTTGCAGATCTCTCACGTAGCCCTCGGCCCCGCAACGTCCAAACCCTCCAGCCCCTGCATCGGATCTCCCTTTCCTTCAGCTTGGTCCTCCAATTTTTCCCCACCTTCCTCAGCATCCCGTCCCGCTCCCTCACCATACCTCTCCGTATACCCCTCCTGCTCCCAGACCGCAACCGTACTCCCTTGTCCAGCCTTCTCCTCCCTCCGCTCCCCCTTTGCCATGCTGACCTTAATCACGCGCCCGAACAACTCACTCTGATCCATATTGCTGATCGCTTCCTTCGCGTCGTTTGCATCCTCGAACTCGACGTAGCCGAAGCCACGATGCAAGTCTGTACTTGAGGGGGCCTCGGGACGGGGCAGACTGATCGAAGTTATCTCACCGAAGGAGATGAACACTTCGGAGAGAGTTGTTTGCGTCACGGTGTGGACGTCTAAGCCCGAGACGTAGATTGTTGTATTGGGGCGGGAGGGATCGTCCATTGCAATGCTGGGGTTAGAGGTGTTTGTGAGGGACTGGAGTGTGGATCGAGGTTGAAGGCTGTGGGAAAATACAGATTGAGATCTTTGGACTTTGAAGTTGAAGGTCGTGGCGGGTCAACGCGAGCACTCGTCGAGACGGGTTGATCCAATTATGCCTTCGTAGGTCTTGACACTTGGATTATGCAATTCAGAAACCGTTAAGGCTGGAAAGCAAGACTTTTTATGCCGTGAATGCAACTCTGCCAACAAGAGAATGGTGGCTTAGTGTATTACTCAAAGTACAAGCCGTCTCCTACACGATGTTGAGAAGGTCGTCTATGTCAATCCTTAGTCTCGATGTTATCTTTGCCTTTGAGTGAACACCGCTATGGTCTGAGGTGGTTTTCCTCATGTCTTCGTACCCACCGGCTAACCTTCCTCGCTCTCGAAAAGGGACAATCAGGAGTACGGGGAGGACCCCTTGGGAGTGGCCGATGACGCTCGAGCCCACAAGTCTAGCGGGATTCATGTCGTGGAAAGGACACCTTGAAACCACATTTCCAATAGTAGCTGATACCATCCTGATTCGACAACCAGCAACTTACAGCGCCAGTCGCCCTGAACCGTAATCTGTCCCCTTTCGTCGCTCCTTCTTATCGATGTTCCTGTCCACATAAACCTCCAACGTCCCGCATTCCTCAGCCTCCGTGAGCACGCCCCAAGTGTCAACATGGTACGTCTGAGAGAGATTCAGCGTACGGCGGCCTTCGCTTGGTCGCCAATTTCCTCTGCTACGCCTTGGATCGTCACTGGAACCAAGTCGGGCGCTGTCGATGTTGATTTCAGCAATGAGACGTGTCTAGAGTTGTGGAACCTCTCGCTGGATGAAGGGACTGGCGAGCTGCAGCCAAAGGCCACAGTGCCCACTGATACAGGGTAAGTTTGGACCGCATCGTGCTCTTGACCGTGTGAGTCGCTTGCTAAGCGTGCTCCAGCTTTCATGATCTCGCCTGGACCCCGCCCACCGCTGAACACGAGAAGGGAATTATAGCAGGTGCCCTTGATGATGGCACGCTGGCGCTATGGGACGCCGAGAAGCTCGAAACCGACCCCGAGAACGCGTCAATCTACAGCAAGAAGGTGCACAGTGGCGCCATCAAGACGTTACAGTACAACCCGCATCCCAAGTTCTCGCACTACCTAGCCACCGGCGGAGCCAAAGGCGAGTTATTCATAGTCGACCTCAGCGATCTGGACTCCGATCCCATCAGGCTTGGAAGCACAGCAGCAAGAGCAGATGAGATAGATTGCTTGGACTGGAACAAGAAGGTGCCCAACATTCTTGTGACTGGCAGCAGCGGCGGCTTCGTCACCGTATGGGACTTGAAAACAAAGAAAGAAAGCTTGACGCTCAACAACTTCGGCAGAAAGGCCGTCAGTGCGGTTGCCTGGGATCCCGAGAAGCCAACGAGACTGATTACCGCCGTTCCGCTTGAGCAAGAGCCGGTCATCCTTGTATGGGATCTGCGGAACTCGAATGCGCCTGAGAAGGTGATGCGGGGCCATGACTCTGGCGTGCTATCACTTTCTTGGTGTCCACAGGACAATGATTTGCTACTCTCGTGTGGCAAGGACAATCGTACCCTCCTCTGGAACCCCCAAACTGGCCAGTCATACGGCGAATACCCTGTCGTCACAAACTGGACCTTCCAAACAAGATGGAACCCGAAGAACCCAAGCATGTTCGCTACAGCGTCGTTTGATGGCAAGATCTCGATCCAGACACTACAAAACACCAACCCGCGAGAGGGCACGCAGCAAGAGCAGACCGCAGCAGGAGATGGTGAAGATTTCTTCTCGAGGGCACAGACACAACCCCAGACAAGCTCATTCTCTCTGCAAAAGGCCCCGAAATGGCTTGAGCGCCCATGCTCGGTATCCTTCGGCTTCGGCGGTCGTATCATATCCGTTAGACAAGCAGACCAAGGCAAAAGAACGTCCAAGGTGACGATCACAAAGTTTGAGGTCGATTCTGAGGTTGGCGCAGCTACAAACACTTTCGAAGAGGCTATGCAATCCGGTAATCTAGATGAGCTGTGTGATACAAGAGCTGCGGACGCAAAGACCGACGAAGAGAAGGCCGACTGGCAAGTCATGAAAACACTTCTGTCAAAGAAGCCACGCGAAGACCTGGTAAAATACCTCGGATTTGACGAGACAAGCGAAGTTGCGGACAGTCTGGCCAAAGCAGGCCTCGAGGACAAGAGCGAAGACACCGATGAGCCTAAGCCACAGGTCAATGGGGCCGGAAAGGGGCACAAGCGGTTCGAGTCCGTCTTCGCCACAGACGCAGATGGCGACTTTCTTTCGCAGCTGGCTGCGACGAAAGGAACCACAACCAACAATCCCTTCCAGATATTTACTGGTTCAGAGACTGATGCCGACAAGCAGATCACCAAGTTGGTCATGCTTGGCAAGTTCGACAAAGCCTTAGACATCTGCCTAGCTGAGGACCGCATGTCCGACGCATTCATGCTTGCCATTTGTGGTGGTGAAGCTAGTATCAGGAAAGCACAAGAAGCCTACTTTGCCAAGCAGAGTGGTGGACCAAACTACCTACGACTTCTTGCATCTGTAGTCGGTAAGAATCTGTGGGACACCGTGCACAATGCTGATCTCGAGAACTGGAAGGAGATCATGGCCACCCTGTGTACTTTTGCAGAAGAAAAGGAGTTCTCAGATCTGTGCGAAACCCTTGGTGACAGACTAGATGCACAGACTGAGCACACAGCGGCAGCGCGAAAGGATGCCGCCTTCTGCTATCTGGCCGGGTCCAAGCTCGAAAAGGTGATCAACATCTGGATCTCTGAGCTTAAAGAGCACGAAGAAGAGGGTGCGGCCAAAGCAGCTGAAAGCTCAGCTTTCTCTCTGCACGCAAAGGCTCTACAAGATCTTATCGAGAAGGTCACAATCTTCCGAAAGGTGGTCAACTTCCAGGACACTGAATTGCAGAAGACTGGCGACTGGAAGCTGGAAGCGTTGTACAACAAGTACCTCGAGTATGCAGACATTGTTGCTGCCCACGGTCAGCTAGAGGCAGCATCGAAATATCTTGCTCTTTTGCCCGTGCAATATCCAGAAGCAGATGTTGCACGAGGTAGGATACAGCAAGCCACCAAGAAGCCTGTGGTTCCCGCCGCGAGACAACCAGCTTCGGCGGCAGCCGTTCCTCAGAAGTCAATGCCAGGACTTGGCTACCAGCAGCAAGCCACGAACACATTCTCACCAGTAGCGTCCCCTGCACCCACTCCTTTCGCTCAGCAGGCTCCTGCGCCTGCAGCAACCTCGTCCTACGCTCCGCCTGGAGGATCGTCATATGCTCCGCCAAACGCATACCAACCACAACAGGCAGCAACGCGACCAAGCAACCCCTATGCGCCGGCAGGAGGCGCTGGGGGATACCAGCCCCCACAACCTATGCGTGCAGCCGCAGCTCCCCCGCCTCAGATGGGTGGTATGCATCAGGCCCCCGCGCCCTTTGGAGCACCACCTCGAAACTTCAATCAGTCACCGTCAGTGGCGCCGCCCTCGCAAGCTAAGGACATGAAAGCATGGAACGACCTGCCGGATGATTTCGCCAGGGCTCCAACGCCCCGAAGAGGAACGCCAGCTGCAGCGCCGCAACAGCAATTCGGTGCACAGCCTGCCAGTCAATTCTTCGGTCAATCCACACCGCCAGGATCTTCGGGTACATCCTTCGGTTCAAGGCCACCAAAAGCCGTGCCTCCGCCACCTAAAGCTGGAGAGATGCCTGCTCAGCGAGTTCAGTCACCGCAAATTTCAGGCTCGGAGATCAGGCGGCCAAGTTCGACGGCTCAAAATGCATATGCGCCACCACAACAGCCGTCGGGTAGCTCGTTGCCAACCCCCATGCAACCGCCAGTGGCTAGAGGCCCTTCGCCGTTTACAGCACCGCCGTCTGGCGCACCGCCACCAAACCGATATGCTCCGGCTCCCGGCTCGCAGCAAAGCACCAATGCCCCGCCAGCTCAGCGGATCATCTCACCTCCACCACAAGCAGGTCAGTTTCAGAGCACGAGGACGCCCTCGAACCCGTACGCCCCAGGTCCGCCTCAGGGACAAGCTCCATCGAACCCGTACGCTCCCGCTCCACCGCAACAGCAGTTCAGCCAAGCACCACCACAACAAAGTGGCCCTCCACCAAGGGGACCTCCACCGGCTCAACGAGAAGCCGGCGGTGCAACTACCCTGCCACCCCCGCCAGCCGCAGCCGCAGCCGCGCCACCAGCAGTCAAGAAAAACCCCAAGGGTGACCGATCACACATCCCTTCCGAGGCACTTCCTATCTACCAGATCTTGGGCGCGGAGATGTCGCGGATTGAGCCGCGGGCGCCTTCGACGTTTGCACCGCAAGTGCGCGACACGGGCAAACGGCTTGAGATCTTGTATGACCATCTCAACAACCAAGACCTGATCAAGGAGGACACGGTGCGCCAGCTGGTGGAGTTGGCCAACAGCATCCAGTCGAGGGACTACGGTCGAGCGGAAGAGATCCGGAGCGACATCCATGTCAACAAGGTGGAAGAGTGTGGACAGTGGATGGTGGGGGTGAAGAGACTGATCAGCATGGGCAAGGCTATCCAGCATTGAGGTGCTTTTAGGATGGCGACAGCGGAATAATGTGTGATATGATAGACGAGGATGAGTCGCGCCAGAGGTACGAGGTGGTAAATGCACGAGACGAGATAGACGGCACCGAATCAAGTTTGAAAGTTTAGCTGTGTGTTCTTGAACGAGAGGCAACAGAACCAACCGTTGCCGTTCACTGTAGCCTCATTGGGCGTTTTGAGCCTGGACATAGTACATGCGCTACATACCTTGCAATATGCCACTATCGCCGCTCGCCAAACGCCTGACTCTGGGCAGCCGCACGAGTCCAATGCTGCTGCTGCTGCTATTGCTATTGCTGTCGTCTAACCGGCAGCCCCATGCTTGCTGTATTCGTGACGCCAAACACGTGCTTGTCCTTGCATGATGCGATCAGCCTGCGAAGACTCGCACATTCAAATCGACGCTGCTCGTGGCGATGACGCAGCGGATCTTACCACCTCCAGCTCCAGCTCCAGCTCCAGCTCCACCGCCTTTATCCTGCTGCTGAGCCGCTATCGAAGAAGGCGTGGGGTTTTCTTTGTCGGGGACGCCGTTGGCTTGGGTCTGCGCTTGTCCCTGAGCCTGAGCCTGGCCCTGGCCGGCGAGATTCATGTCGGGGGCCCAGCGGATGTCGGTGACGAAGTGGTCGTGGGCGTCGGCGATGACCTTGACGCATTTTGCTTCCTGGGCCAGATCCCAGCAGCGGATGGACTTGTCCTCGGAGACGGAGAGGAGGTAGCGGCCGGCCGGGTGGAAGAGCAGGGCTTTGACCCAGTTGTCGTGGCCGACGAGGGTCTTGTGGCACGTGCCTCTGTTGTCCCAGAGCTTGATGAGCTTGTCGCGGCCGGCGGTGGCGAGGAACTCGGCTGAGGAGGAGGGCGGAGGGGGTTTCTTGTAGTGGGCGAGGTCGGCGAGGAACTTGTAGGCGGACGGGGGCGCGAAGGCGACGGCTTCGACGAAGTGGTCGTGGCCTTGGAAGGAGATCTTGAGGTCGCCTGTCTGGGCGTCCCAGAGGCGGGGCACGCGGTCGTTGCCGGCGCTGAGGAGGAAGCGGCCGTCGAGAGAGGGGGTTACACAGCGGACCCATTCGGTGTGGCCGCGGAGGGTCTTGAGGCAGTAGCCCGTGGTGACGTCCCAGATGCGCAGGGTTTGGTCGCGGCTGGCGGAGACGAGCAGGTTGCCGGAGAGGGGGGCGCCGGCGGCCCCAGAGGGGATGAAGCGGATGGAGGAGATGGAGTGGTCGTGGCCCGGCAGGGTGCGGATGTTCTTGTAGGCGTCCGAGGGGTCCCACAGCTTGATGGTGAGGTCGGAGCTGCAGGAGGCGAGCAGGGTGCCGCCTCGGGGCCCGCCGTAGTCGATGTCCAGGACTGCTCGCGTGTGGCCTTTGAGGGTGTGCAGAGCGTCGCCTAGCTCGTAGTCCCAGATGCGGATGGTGGAGTCCTCGGAGCAGGAGGCCAATTCGGAGAAGACGGGGTGGAAGGCGACGGCGTTGACGGGCAGCCGGTGGCCTGCGAAGGTCTGTTTGGCGGGCGACTTGGGCAGCCATGTCAGGGGGTCGATCTTGCGGTTGGAGGAGAGCGGCGTGGCCGTGTCGATCTCGTGCTGGAGGGCCTGGCATTGGCCTTCCAGGTCCATGATCTTCTTTTGCAGGCGCACGACCGAGGTCCACTTCTTCTCCAGCAGCGTCTCGTACTTCTTGGCCGTGGCATGGTCGAAGCCGTCGTCGTCGGTCAGGTGCGCTTCTTGGCGTAGAGCTGCGGCCGAGTCGTTCATGCCGACGCTGAGCAGGTATGCGACCATGGACTTGTGCAGCTCGTCTGCTTGGCGGCTGGTGAGGAGTTGGCTCATGTTCGAGGTGGGCAACCGGCCCGGAGCTCTCTGGCTCGTCACGACGGAAGGGCGCTCATGCGAGGGGGCGGTGCTGTCGTGGTGGATGTGGGAGGGGGAGGGGGACGGGGTGGTGGTGGTGGTGGTGGTGGTGGTGGACGGGCGAGGTGACTCTTGTGCTAGTCGAGCCAGTGTGAGGTGTTGCAGGAGGTGCGGTGAGCAAGGTTGGTCTTTGCGGTGTGGTATGGACGGCAGCACTGGGATCAAGACTGAGTCTGGTGGGTTGGGATGGATTATCTTCGCTCACAATCGCCGTTACTGTCGACTTAGCTATGATGCATCTTCCGCGCTCTCTGCTGCCTAGAGTGTTTCTGGTTTAGGGCGATCGGGGCGCAGGTGAGCCGCGGCGGTGGGGCGAGCGGATGCATGGTGTTCCCTCAGTGACGCACTGGCAGCGCCGTTTGTTATGCAGCACCGACAGAAACATTTCAGGCTCACTCACAACGAACTACCACACAACTACGACCAGCTGGGCGATCGATGATTGGCTTAGTACATCCTGCCTGCCAAACACGTCTTGGTAAGCAAGTCAGACAGTCTCGATGAGAAGGACAAGCCGGTGGACAAGAGGCAAAGGCAATCGCTGACACACGTCCCCTCACAGATCCCTCGCCCCGACGTGATCAGTCTCGACCCACAGCAAGAACCCTCGCCGATCGCTCCTCAAGCGAGTCTTGTCCAACGACGACACCATGGCTGAGGAGGAGGTCGACTATTCCCAGGCCCCGCTGCCGGATCGCTTCCAGCACAAGAACTGGAAGATCAGAAAAGAGGGCTACGAGGCGGCCGTCAAGGCATTCGAGCTGACCCCCGACGAGTCCGATCCCGTCTTCAGGCCTTTCAACTCCGACTCGAGTCTGTGGAAGGGTGCTGCTGGTGACGCCAACGTGGCCGCTCAGCAGGAAGGTCTGGCCGCGCTGTGCGCATACCTGAAATATGGAGGCGTGCAAGGAGCACAACGCTCGAGATCCCATGCCATCCAGCCAATCTACGAAAAAGGCCTGACCTCGACCCGCCCCGCCGCCAAAGCCAACGCCTACGAAGCCCTCCTGCTGTACGTCGAGGTCGACAAGCCCAACGATGTCGTCGAGGAGCTGCTACCCGCCCTTGCGCACAAACAGCCAAAGGTCATTGCAGCCACCCTGAATGCCCTGACCCAGATATACCACAACTTCGGCATCAAGGTTGTTGACCCCAAGGCCCCGCTGAAAGCCTTGCCCAAGATCTATGGTCACGCCGACAAGAACGTAAGAGCAGAAGGCCAGAACCTGACCGTCGAGTTGTACCGATGGCTCAAAGACGCCATGAAACCCATGTTCTGGTCAGACCTGAAGCCCGTCCAGCAATCCGATCTCGAGAAGCTCTTCGAAAAGGTCAAAGAAGAGCCCGCCCCCAAGCAAGAAAGGTTCACCAGAGCACAGCAGGCTCAAATGGCCTCGGCTCATCATGCCACTACACAAGCCCCGCCCGCCGACGATGCCGAGCCGCAAGACGCTGCCGATGTCGAAGAAGACCTAGGCGAGATGGACGCCTTTGATCTGGCCGAGCCGGTCGACGCCGCGTCAAAAATCCCCGACTCCTTCCATGAGAACATAGCTTCGTCAAAGTGGAAGGAAAGAAAGGATGCTCTGGACGAGCTCTTCAACATTCTCAACACCCCCAGAATCAAGGAGGCTCAATACGACGATGTAGTGCGCGCTCTCGCAAAGAGTATGAAAGACGCCAACATCGCCGTCGTCACCGTCGCCGCCAATTGTGTCGAAAAGCTGGCTCTCGGCTTGAGACAAGGCTTTGCGAGGTACCGAAGCACAATCATGGGTCCCATGATGGAACGCCTGAAGGAGAAGAAGCAGTCCGTCACCGATGCCTTGGGTGCCGCCATGGATGCTGTCTTCGCCGCCACTTCCTTGAGCGACAACATGGGCGAAATCATGGCTATGCTGGTCCACAAGAACCCCAACGTCAAGACCGAGACTATCAAGTTCCTCGTCAGGTGCCTACGCACGACGAGAGACGTGCCATCCAAGGACGAGCAGAAACAGATCGCTGACGCCGGAACCAAGCTGTTGTCCGAATCCACCGAGCTGATGAGATCCGGCGGCGCTGAGATCCTCGGCACTCTCATGAAAATCTTAGGAGAACGCGCCATGGGTCCATATCTCGACGGCTTAGATGATATAAGAAAGACCAAGATCAAGGAGTTCTTCGACACCGCCGAGGTCAAAGCAAAGGAGAAGCCGAAGCCAGTAGTTGCTGCTCCTAAAGCGCCCTCAGCGGCTTCTGCCGCTGGCAAGAAGGTAGTCGGAGGCGCCAAGAAAGCCCCAGTGAAGAAGGCTGCTCCTCCACCAGCCGAAGACCCAGCGCCCCTCCAACCAAAGCCCACAGCTCGTGCCCCGCCCAAGACCGCAGCTCCCTCCAGGCCTGGTATGAGGCTTGGCGGTCTCAAGAAACCAGCCGCTTCAGGGACCGCGTCGCCACAAAGACGAGTCGCCTCACCTCTCGACCTCCCCGACGACAGCGAGCCTCCAGCACCCTCGCCCTCCAAACCGGGCACTGCGCGTGGCGGCCTTACATCACGGTCGCTCGCCAAACCCTCAGCAATGCCAGCCTCCCCTCCACCCGTACCGCGGGACCATGGTCTCGGGGCTGCTGAAAGGGCAGAGCTGGAGGATCTAAGGCTAGAAAAGGAACGTATGCTGTCGTTGACGGAGACGCTCAGAGCACAAAACTCTAAACTTTCCAATGAGATATCAGAGCTGCAAAACCAGAATGCACAGCTTATCGAAGACCATACAAGAGACGTCCTGCAAATCAAGGCGAAAGAAACACAACTCGTACGCGCGCGAAGCGAGTGCGACGTATTGAGAGCCGAGATTGAGTCTGCACGCAAGGACAGCGAACGATACAAACGCGAAGTCAGTAGGTTAGGCCGCGAGAGTCTCGGTCGCGAACGAGACGATGCGATGAGAGGCAGGCAACGATCCGACGACATGGCTGAAAACATGTACGAGGAGAACCCGGCCCGATACTCCACGCATCTGAACGGTGGCAGTCGACCTGGTAGTGCTGCCCTCCGAAGAACCGACAGCGCGGCCTCTAACGGCTCGAGTAGAGTTCCTGCCGCGCGACCGTCGAGCAACTTGTCGGCATTCTCACCGACCGAAGAGAAGGAGAACGCTGGTTCGGATTCCATGATGCAGGCTGCTATGAGGCGCAAGATAAGCCCGCCTATGAGCACATCGTCTGCCGGCCGTAGTCCACAGCGGCCACAGTTCGGCGCGAACCGCGAACAGAGCACGACGAATGTCAACTCTGGTTCCGGCGAGGGTGAGAATTGGAAGCGCGCGGCAGAGGTTACAAGTCAGTTGAAGGCGCGAATAGAGGCTATGAAGGCACGGCAAGGGTTAACGAAGCCGTCACATTGATAGAAGCAAGCGATTTTTTATGGTAGCATTGGCGAGGCGTTTTGCTGGGAAAAGACCGATACCCTTCTGTACTGTATGCACATATCGCAAGCCTCTGTATTCAAGCTGGTTGGTCATGGAGTACTGCATATAGCACAGACAACGAGCGTTGGTACGAGTAATGGAAGAATGATCAAGGCTTGTCAAGGCGGCCAGAGGCTTCACAGATGTTTCATGTCCATTGTGGTACTCTATGAGCAATGTAGGGGTCAGAAAGGACCATGTTTAGGCCGCGATGCTATCAACACGACCAACGCATCGGCGCTATACTGCGACCGACGTCGCGTGGCCGCAGGGGGCATCGTAGCCACCATGTGTCGAGACCTTTGAGTACGAGGCTTGACTACTACAAGTCGACGTGACGCCCAGAAGCAAAAAAGCTCTCGAATTACTCATTCATACTTCATTATAAGGGCCCTTCCTGCCGCCAACTTCACAGAACGTCGTACTTGGTATATTGTCAGCACGCGCGCTGTCGAAGAAGCCTAAGCTTAGGGATCTTCAAATCTATTTAAAAAAAAACGCATTCCTTGTTTCTATTGCGACGTTGCCGTGCTGCCGAACGAACGCCCATTTTTCCTACCGAGCGCCCTTGGCAAGCGGAAAATACTCTCGCTTGCCACTAGTGGCCGACCGGTTTTGAATAGCCCCTGCTTGGCGAGCTTGAAACCGATGTTGTGATTGGATGTACAGCGTGCCTGGGGACTTGGCATTCGTCGGTATTCCCTTTACCTGTAAGCTGAGCCACGGCGCGTTTATAGATCTGCCATTTCGCGACCTACACCAAATTACCGTTTCGTCATGCACGGTAACGAGGCCAAACAACGTCTGTCTTTGGTGGCAATTGTCTCCCGAGACTTAACAGTCAAAGCCTTTCTGCGCCTACACCTGTTAATGAGTCTTGCACGTGCACGTGGACTTGAAGTGACTGGCTGATTCTGTGACACGCGACCACTTTATAGCAGCAACTAACGGCTGCCCCATCATCCTTTTAACGATTGCTCCTGCCAACATTCATTGACACTTCGCTTGGTGCTGTGCGACTCTGCTTGCCAGTCTGACCAGCCCATCACATATCATCCAACTTGCACACTCATCTTGTATCGACATCTAGTCATGGACCATACTTCGAGGTATTCACCGGATGCTTCGATGTCGATAGCGGACCGTCAAGGGCACAACTCAACCAGCACAGCAGTAGAGCCCGAAAGGTCAGGAACATGGAAGAAGACATCGTCAGAATTCGTGTACAAGCTGTCCACGTTTTTCAAGGAGACATGGAGAAGCATACTCGTGTTATGCATTATGGGCGCGGTGACCGGAGGCGTGAGTAGCGACGCTCTGATCAACAAAGACAAGACTGACAAGCTGTAGGTTTGGAGCGCAAAGAATGAATACGACCGACTATTTCCAGTCACCTTCTTTGAAAACTCGGGCGACATCGTCTGGACACAGTTCGCCTACCCGTATAGGGAGCCTATCTTCAACTCCCTCGCACAAGCACTCGTCTGCATCATCATCCCTATCGTCGTCATTCTCGTTGCCCAATATTGGTTTCGGAGCTTCTGCGACGCTACGAATGGCATTCTTGGACTCGCATTTTCCCTGGTCACGGGAACCTTCTTTCAGGTTGTCATCAAAAAAACCATTGGCGGCCTGCGGCCTCATTTTCTTTCCGTGTGCGAGCCTGTGATTCCGGTGGGCAGCGGAGTGGGATTTCGAGACATCATGTATACGATCAAAGATGTGTGCACTGGCGACCCAGACAAGATCCGGAACGCGACAGAGTCCTTCCCGTCTGGCCACTCGGAGATTGCTTTTGCCGGCTTCTTCTACCTATCAATCTGGCTCTTCACGCATCTCCGGATACAGAGCCGCCACCGACCGGGATACTGGCGCATGATGGCGTGCGTGTTGCCTCTACTCTTGGCGACATACCTTTCCTGCGCCTTGGTATTGACTTACAACCATCACGGATACGACGTGGTCTTTGGTGTCTTGATCGGCATCGTAACATCAATCTTCGGCTATCGAATGGTGTACAGGAGCTTCTGGAACAGGCGGCTGAATACCATACCGTCATGCCATCCTTATCACGAGGAAGACGAGCGCGTGCTGCCCAAGTAGCGCGGCAGTGTCACGGACGGGTTGTTCTATACTCAGGTAGCGACGGCGTTCTGGCTTAACATAGCTTCTTAATTCTTAATACTTAGTTCAACATAGCTTCTTGATTCTTAATACTTAGTTCAAGTCTCAGTTCTCTGGCCTGCATGTGGTGGTGTACTGCCCGACCTCGGGCTACTGCACTAGGCAGGGGAGATGAGGCTCAAAGTTTGATACTGGGTAGAGATCGTTCTCCACAAGTGGGCTATCGCAGGAATGACGTAGAGGCGTCATGCAGTGTCTGAACCGAATTGTTGCGGCAACAGCCTCGATACTAGTGCATTGCCCAGCTGTGCTCGCTGAACGAACATTGTTCTTAATATCTATTCATGAATTAAGGCTGTACCTGCATTAGACATCTTTAGTTGTTCCTCCTTTGCTTAGCACACGCCGTCGTCTTTCGCACATCAGGGAATACTCGCTGTCGGGACCTCGTCTACTGGAGCACCAACAACCACCCCCCACCACTCCGACCATGCCTTCCGACCCAACCCTCTTCCTCTACACCTCTCTCACAGCAGGGTCCTCGCACATCATAACAGCCACATCGAGAATAGAAACAATACTCAAAGCCAACAAAATCCCCTTTAAAGCAGTCGACTGCGCGACAGATGACAAGGCGCGCATGCTATGGCAAAGACGAAGCAAAGGGAGGAAGATACCAGGCTTAGTCAAATTTAACGATGTCATTGCTGTGCGTTCCCCATTACTAGTAGTCCCAAGCCAGCCAGACCCCGCAGGAGGTGCAGGGGCAATCGCGTCATCATGCTAATGACGTGGACAGGACCTCGAGCAAGTCGAAGAATGGAACGAATACGGCGAACTCGAGGACCAGATCGAAGACCAAATCGACATCTTCGGCGACGTGCCCATCTCCGCCACCAGCGCCGAAGCACACGCCGCCGCCGCCGCGCGCAACGAAGCACAGAGGGCCAGTTTGGCGTCGATAGGCCGCACCGCAAGTGAGACGCGCCACATCAGCATATCCGACCCCAGGGAGGAACTTGCTCGCAAGAAATCGCAGACCGAGGACAGCCTCAACCCAGCTGCCAACCTCGGCGACAAGAAAAACTCGCCTCTCTCCATGGCCATGCGGCAAGCAGGCGCCGAAGCCGCGGCCAAGGCCGGCCAGAAGAGCAGCAGCACGTCTGGCGCCCAGGCGCAAGCCGCAACAACGGGCAAAGACCCGACAGACACAACAATACCCGCACCAGCCACGGCCGCAAAGCTCGATCCCGACGCAGAAGAAGTCACCCAAGTCGAGACCGCCGCCAAGACCCCCGAACAGCTAGCAAGCCAGGGCCAGAAGAAGACAAGCGTCGACAAACTGGGCGGAAGCCCCGAGGACGAAGGTACGTCTTGTTGCTCAGCCTCTGCCTGTCACTGTGCGCTCACCGTCGCTAACAATCTATCCGCAGACTCCCACAAATCAAACCTCGAACAAGTCCTCGACCAACGCCGGAAATCGTCCGTCGCCAAGACCTCCTCCTCCCTCGCAAACGCAACGTCCATCGACGAGGCAGACACCGTGAGCACCAGACCCAGTGCCGTCGAGGGACCGCCCAAAACAACGTCGACGTCGACGTCCACGAGCGCGGACAAAGACGCCATAAATCAGCGCGAAAAGGCGATTGCGGAGGAGGACGAGGACGACGACGACGAGGACGAGGGCCGAGACTCGGAACCCGTGAAGAAGGCGGCCAAGGTCAGTGCGACGGACAAGGGCGAAGAGAACGTGTTGGGCGGCACGAAGCCGCAGGAGCGCGAGGCGGCCGACGGAGGCGCGGCTGGGGAGAGTGTGGGCGATTAGTCGGTTGGTTGGTTTGAGTGGAAGTAGAGGGTGGGGTGCTGACGATTGACGAGATGGGACAGCGCAGGGCAGGGCATGGCATGGCATGCCACCATGGTGTGTTGTGCAAAAACACGACTTTGCTGCCTACGTTGCGCATGGTGGCGGTGTGATCCGACCAACCCTCGCACGGTGCTGTCTGCATAGAGGGCGCTTCGAAGTTGCAGGCACCGGCATTGTGGCTGAAGGCATACAGGCTATAGATAGTTGTTCCATCAAGGTCAGGTCACATCACATCACATCATAAACGGTAGTAGCATTCCGAAGACCAAGGTTTGCAGACCTGGCCATAGAAGGACCATCTATGCGCCATATAGCAATCAAACTTCTGCTGCTTCGATTATCATTACTGCTTTACTATCTTGCCCTGTACTGTGCTGTGCTATCCAATCCCTCGCTGTGCCGAGTCCGGCTCATCTTCACTTGTCAGGCCTTGTATGCTATGCTTGATCTGACTCGATCTGTCATCGCTGCTGTTGTGACGGTCGCGTTCTCCCAAGACGAAAGAGTCTCGTTAATACTGTTGGGATAATTTTAGCATTGCCGGGTTTGGACCGGTCTTCCTGATCTTGCTCTTCTGGCACTATTGCGCTGCTTCTGGCGTTGGCACGTCCTGCATTCTCCCAACATCCGCTTCTCTTGCGGCTTCAGCCACTTCCTCGCCTCGTGCCGCTGCTTCAGCTCTGCGTGTCGCTGTCATGTACATCCCTCTCTTCCGTCCTTTGTCACTTCTTGCAGACTTTGCTTTCGGCAATTCCAGCCTTTGAGATTCTTGTGATAGGAGTTTCGTCATCAGTTTCGTGGTTGGCTTGCTTTTTATGGGCTGCAGCTGGGTATCGAGTGGCTTTGCTGTTCGCTCCCGGGCCTTTTTGGTGTATGCTATAGTCGAGCCCGGAGGCACTGGTGGTCGGCTCGGTGGCGTCTGTACCATGTCAGATATTGGGACAAGTCCCGGCTTGCTCGACACCCCCGACGGTGACGCGGACGTTGTGGTCGGCGAGCCTAGGCCTTGGTTCTGGTAGGCGGGTTTTGCATACTGTTCAATGCCGGCCAAGAAGCTTGGCGCTGCCGACTGCAGTTTTATGGCTTCAGGGACGACTGGAGGACGTGTTGTGTCATTCATTGTGGGATCAAAGTTGGTAGCGGCTTTCCCTGACAGCCATGGAGTGCCGCGTGGCAGTTTAAATCCAATGCCTTCTTGCTTGTCAGATCCAACTATTGCCTGATGCAAAGTCGTGGAGGCGGTACCAACATCGCTTATCGGTGACCACGATGGTGCGACTGGTGACTTGCTGTTCAATGAGTTTGAGTGTCGAGGTGGAGTGGTCATGACAACATCTTCGTCCTCATTTCGCGCTGTGTGGAAAGAGCAAACAGAAGGAGACCGATCAGGGTCTCTCGAACGATCAGTCACGTTTGTGTGGCCGACCTCAACGATGCTATCCGCTGGCTGTGGGCGATGTTCAACGGGCTTTGAGTCTGGTAAGGCAGCACATGGCGACAACACATCATGAGGATGCTTGTCGTTTCGCCGTGAGTAGTCAATCTCCATAAGAGGAGAACGGCCTTGAGTGTGAGATTTTGCATTCACCGTATGGCCGAGAAATGGTGATGTGGCTCGCGATTCAGGTTCACTACCTTCTGCTGCTGTCGTCGGTGTGGCACCGTCATCTACTAGGGTTGTAGATTCTGCAGAGGTTGGACTGCTCGATCCCAGCTGTGGCTTTGGTGTAAGTGTGACATAACGAGGAGCCCTGCCCTCAATGTCACGTAGCAGGTTTGATGTACACCGTGCTCTTGCTGTTTCGAGCATGCGAAGTCTATCGCCTGCAGTGGAAGGCATTCCCTCAATCCTTTCCCTGACAAGTCTCAACTGCGACAGCGTCCTCGCAATAGCATACGTACAAAATGGTGTGAGTTGAACAGATTTCATGTTCTTCTGACTCAAGGCGGGCGGCTTTGCTTGATCTGTAAGCAGGCTCATTAGGAAGTACAGAACAGGGTGAGAGCGACGTTCCCGCGTACTCATGACCTTGGAGAAAGCTGTGTCGATCGATGGCAGGGCGTCACCAAGCTGCGAATCCAGCTGAGCATACATAAGCCAGTACTCAAAAGGATCCAGCGCCGATACAGCCTTGCTTAGTAATTCGCTACGCAGGCTTCTTGGGAAGTAAGGACTTTTGAAGTGAGGCGCTATTCGGTCCAAGTCATGGGACTCATGTATTTGCATGTCCTGGAGTGCTGTTCCCTGCCAGACCTCATCACCATCGATCGAGGCTTGAGACTCCCGATGCGCATCTCCACCACCGAAATCACTGTGAAGTTGACCCAAGACCGCGCTGTTGCCCTCTGGTCTATTCCAGATGCCGGACTGATCTTCGAGCAGGGCATCGACCCACGTGCCATTAATTTCGCATTGGTTGAGAAAGGCCTTGGCAAGCCGCTTCTGGTAAACGGATGCTGTTTCGAATGCCTCGGCAAAGGTAAAGTATGGCATGTACTGATTTAGGATCTGTGGATCAACGTAGCCTTTTTGGTCTCCAGTCAGGGTTACGCAGTGCTCCCACAGCTGATCGGTACTCAGTGGATGCGATGCTCGGTGGTTGCGCAGATACAGGAGGTCTCGCAGTTCCGATGTACTCAGGCCAAGCATCCCCACCACGACCTTTGTGTGCTTGTACTGAGATTGCAGGCTGTCAAATATGTACAATTGGAGTCCCTCATCAAGCATGCTCCATCGAACGGGGTTGTTGAATGACGGTCTGCCGATCCGTAAAGGGCTGGTGTGCATTGCGCTATCATCCTCGTCAAGGTTAAAAGCATTGTCTTCTGAGGGTATGTTGGTTCTTGAATGGTCTTCCTGAACTAATGAACTCACTCGTCCCACACTTTCACCACTCTCATCATTTCCAGCCTGCTGAACTTCGCCTGATGACTGATTTCGTTCTTCTTGAGGCTCGTGTGGGGATCTCTGGAGAGTCCTCGATGGAAATGCTGCTGGTGAAGGTCCTGGCGAGGAATTGACTATCGAATCGAGAAAGGTAGGATAGCGTGGCTGCGCGAGCTTGCTGGAACTTGAGGACAGGGTTGGAACGCTGTGACCTGGATGGTTTCCCTTGTCGAGCTGAATTGGTCTGGTAGTAAAGTTTCTGAGCCACATGGTTGGGTATAGTAGATGCGTTGACGACGGCAACGCAGCTTCAAGTGTGGTGAGAAAGTAGATCATGTAACGTGGTAACTAGTAGGCACAAAAAATCTGTTATAATAGAGGGCATCAGACAAACGAAATCAGAAAAGAACAGGTTTTGCTTGTTGATACGTCGCAGCAATCTCACTGTCGTGGAGTAATCATATTGTCGTTTCCAGTTTCTTTCACTCTTGCGCCACCACGTTGACAGAAGTGATGTGGCACAATGCTAGCTTTCTCCAAATGAAGACCAGTTTAAATAAATCACGAACGAAGGCAGTCGCAGTGCAGGACACAAGTCGTTTGGCACTTGCTCATGCTGTACGGCATTACTGGTCGCGCCTGCCATGGGCGATTTATTGTTGTAACGGCGTCCTGGAAGTTCGTCATCGGCGGTGAGTGCTTCCATCCACCCGGTCCATCTTCATCACTTTGTATCAAGCGTTCCTGCTTGGACAACACTCGCAAGTTATCTCGAGGCATCAGATCCTTGGTGGGTGGGGTTTCCTTCTCTTTCTCAGGCAGCATCGACGAACGGCGCAGTGCCAGTTCTGATCGACACATCGTTCTCTTCGGTCATAGTCTCATCTGTGTCGTAGGCGTCATCAATTGTTCTCTTCGAGCCTCTTCTATGATCAGATTCGCCGATCTGTGTCTGATGTTGGTTTTGAATGCCATTGAAGACGGCAGCAGTATCGGCCTCTGCCCTAAACATCCCTTCCAAGGTCTTCAGCATTTCATTCATGTTCCCACTCAGGGATACGGAGAATCGGTACGCATGAATGAGGTTCAGGCTCTCGTGCCATGCGAGGCCGTAGACAAGCATGAGGTAGGCAGCAACCAGTATTGGAGATCTGTCGTTGCCGCTCTCGCAAAAGACCAAGATCTTGCCACCGATGTCCGTAAGGGATTGTATTGGCCTGTCTGCTGTTCGAGCTTCGAGATGATCGGTCATCATTTTGAGAATCGGTTTGATACGTTGAATAACGTCGAAAGGGCTGTCGACATCGAAGGTAGCGGTCTGCAAGTTGGCGCAGGAAGAAAGTCGGGATGGGTCGAGCCATTTGGGTTGAGCCCTTGCCATTTGAGCACTTCGCACAGCTATGACCATAGAGATGCCGTTTTGCGTGATGTAAGTCGCATCGCGAGCAATAGGCGCTGGGGCGAGATGAAGGAAAGGTAGGACTGCTTGAGCCTTGTGACGAGAGTCGTACTTCCAGCTGTATTTGTTTGCGGCATATGCGATGGGTGCCAAGGGAACTGCTGACATGGCTCGGAGTAAAGCAGGGTTGCCGTAGGTGGTGCTATTCAGTTGGAATGGCCTGTAGGTAAGCTGTAGTGCGCCATTCTCAGTGTTGTACTCCGCTGGCTCAAGGATGGTCGGATGGAGCTGATAAGCAACGTCTTGGTTGTATGGCTGGTTAGGGGAATAAGACATCTTTGCGTAGTATTTCAGGGTGCGTTCCAGAGAACTGGACTTGAAGTGTGACTGAATGAGCGTTAGAATTGTCTGATTCGTGCTGGCCTAACTTTCTTCACGGCTGATAAAAGCGAGGTTGATCTGGGCGTGTCTGGCAGTTGCAGTGCACACCAAGACTTTGGAAGCCTCACCAACTATAGTAACTCTGAAGTGACTGTACTCTACCTGGGGCGTTTACAACCTGTACTGTCAGCCAGCCTGTTGCAAGCATCGTGCAACTGAAGTTCGATCCTGTAGTCAGCGTCATGACATGTGCCACCTTCTGCCGCTCACGCACGAGTACGTATTCATGAGAAGGAGTTGGCTGGCACCCTTGTCGATGACCTGAGGTCCGAGCCAAACACAGCGGCTGTTACAGCGCGAAGACTTAAGAGGCTCTTCATCAACCACTACGATAACCCCAGCGCCGATCGGCACGTGACTGCTCGGCACGCTACAGTACTGGTACACGATGCAGGTACGTGAAAGCTGTCACAGGACCCAAGAAAACAGGGAGTACAAAGCAAGTGTTGAAAAGAGTTTTCCCAGCTAACATCGTCTTACCCGACGTGACTCTCTTAGTACAATTGACTCAAACAAGGTGTAGGATAGCTGCATCTTGAAATGGGGTCTATTCACCAACTTCACTTACGCTCCTCGTGCTTCTCGTCACTGACAACCTCTCGAGTCGAGGCAGATGCTCGTTTTTGTTCCCGCTCTTTCTCTTCTTCCTTCATCGCTCGCTCGATCTGCCAGACGGCACGTTCTATTTCTCCGCTAAGCTCAGGGGCTTGTAAGTCCGTCGCAATGGTGTTGTGTGCTCCGGCAGGTATCAATGGCTGCTCTTTCTGCGCGGTACCTTCCTCGATCTGCGCCCTTGTCACAAACTCGAAACTTTGCTGCAAATAAGGAGCATGTTGTTCGTAGATGGCTTCGACGGCAGGGGTGGAGACAGTCTTGAACAGGCGATGGTCCAAGATGAAGTCAAGATGATCCGATCCTTTCAGTGCTGAAAGTGTCAGTCAGTACAGGTAATCTGCGCAGGTTCAGCGGATGTGCTCACCTCTCCAGTGCGACCAGCAACGGTACAGCACGTAGAAGAAGGGTAGATTAGGAATTCTGTGCTCTGTCAGACGGGCACCTTCGTTCAAGATGCCACACTCACACAGGTATCAATGCGAAGGGGATGGTAAACGGCATACCAACCAGGCTTCCAATGAAACGGTTAAAATGTAATTGTTTTCGTTCTCTTGCCAGCCTCTGGAGCATCTTGGGGACGTCGTCTTTCTGCATGATGTTGCCCGGATACACCACTTCGAACTTCTTCTCCTCAGTGATGTGCTCAGCTTGCAGATTGGCGTTGGTAGGTGGAAAGCTCTTCAGAGCCCATTCTTGATATGGGATGCGCTGCAGAGCGCGATTACCGTAGGTGACAACTTGCTTCTGCCATCCTTTCTCTGCTTTCTCCCATTTCGCCCAGGTTTCGGTGGCTTTCTGGTTGACTTTGTCGAGGATGCTTCGTTGACTGGCCGGCTTGGGACTGATGCGCTGACAGAAGACGAGGGCTTGCCTGGTCGTCAGAGGCAGCAGGAATATGCGCATAGCAGCAGTGCTTTATGGGATTCGGTAGGGCAGCTTCATGCCCTGAAAATTCGCAGTCGGGTCATAATGCGCGTATCGATTGAGCTGCAAAAGGGATCATCATGTACAAACACAGAAAACCGACGGCGTGGGAGCTGCTAGGTCGATACACGCGATCTTGAGGCAAGCATGGAACCCGTTGCGAGACCAAAGTCGATGCGTCACTAGCACAGCCACAGCCAGTACACTTGGAGGAAGATTAGGTGGAGCAGTGCTCCAAGTCTTGCACCGACCATGCTCAGGAGGAGGAAGGTCAAGCCTATGTTGTCCGAAGCAGCCACGGGAAGCCAAATAAGCAAATTACCAGCCACAGCAGTGTCCATCATGGATGGGAAGCGAGGCCGATCTCATGTATCGCCTGCGAGCGCACTGCCTGCCTCGACCGTCCTTTGCATTGGTCCCGCTGACAACACTCATACTGCATAACCCTGTAATACTCTCTTGTAAGAACGACATTTCAGTCATTGGACAGCCCACCTCCTGCCGAGCAGACCCCTCTTTCGTCTTCAGTGAACATTCCTTTCTGTCTTCCACGATGCTGTGCCGGCAATAGTATCAATCCCCTAATTCCCAGCACTGCCAACGCGCAAGGGCATGGCGCAAGCTGGATTTCCGTGGCATGCCCAACCTCGACAAGACTCCTCGGAGAGGGACAGCAGCTTCCCCGTGCCCCAGATCAAGCCAACCCCAGCATTGAACGAGACAACGAATCTGAAGCCTAACACTATATCAATCCGCGACAACAAGCCGACAGCGAACGGTTCGACAAGGAAACGGTCGGACTCTATATACACAAATGCTGTAACAAGGCAGAACCAGCGGGGCCAGTCGGAACCCCCACGCCAGAGACCGGCTGCCCAACGCATACCCGTGAGGACAATCCCAGCATGGGTGCAGAATGCAGACGAGGATGACCTGATAGAAGCGGGTCTGCTACTGCCGGACAGTCCCAACAACGCCTTACTTGCGCAGCACAACCACACCCCTTCTGCCTCTCACCGACCGCTTCTACATTCACAATTCCAGCCGCCAGCCAGTGACGGATACCCAACATCGTCTGGCGGGAGGAGGAGCGAGCCAACATCAAGGTGGGTCTCGTTCGCGCGTTCCAGCGCCTATCCCCGCGAGAGATTCGATAACGAGAAGGTCGATCCTGACTGGCTCAACGAGAACTTCACCGACTATTCAAAACCCTGGCTGGCCGACCACAACGACGATGATGGTGAGGACGGAAGCGACAAGTACCGGGCTTTCCGGCGGAAGAGGCGCTCCTTGTACAAGCGTGTACGTTTCGCAGTCATGCGGAATCCTTTCGTACCCCTGGTCTTCCGGCTTGTCGTTATGATCTTCGCGGCTATAGCGATGGCGCTTGGTGCTAGTATCCATCATGAAAACAACATAGTGGGAAAATGCATGGCCCAGGCGCAGGGCAATAGAGACGCCTTTTGCGCCAATCTAATCGGGCAGGGGGACGTGGACTATGATCGCGATCCGTCTGCCATGATGGCTATCATAGTGGATGCTGTGGCAATCGTGTACAGCGTCTACATCACCTACGACGAATATTTCTCAAAACCTCTGGGCTTGAGGCCACCATCGGCCAAAGTACGATTAGTATTACTGGACCTGGTTTTTATCGTTTTTCAATCCGCCAACCTTAGTCTGGCTTTCAACAGTTTGACCCTTGACCAGGGTCCCTGTAAGTCAGGAGACATGGGCGGGGTCTTCTTCAGGTTTGGTCACATCTGTCACCGAGCGAAAGCTCTGGGTAGTGTGCTCATAATCTCGCTCATCGCCTGGCTACTTACGTTTTCTATCAGTATTTTGAGGTACGTTCTACACCAAACAAAGTGGTGCGTCTCACTGTGCTAACCCCGCCTAGACTTGTCGAGCGCATGAGCACAAGATAATGAAACGACAAAACTTTTCTTTGCACTTCTCTTGCTGGGGCTACCGGATCAATTGCCCACATCCATCAGAGCCGGCTGGCAGGCAGTCAAAGGTCGAGACACGGGCCTTCACTACCATAGATTGGATCTTTTTCGAACCAACCGAGCTTCGAGATGCTTTGGACTTTGTCCTCTTCTCCCGCCTTCCCATAGCACATATCCCAATTCTTCCCAACAGGATACGAACCGACCATCTGGAAGCCTCCATAATCCTCCAACAGACGGTGTGCAACGCCGGCAGGTACAATCACCACATCGCCTTTAGATAGTACAGGTTCGACTCGGTCAGGATTGTCTTCGTGCCCGAAGCAGCATTTTGCCGAGCCAGAGGCGATACTTAAGACTTCGTGGGCAGTGGAGTGAAAGTGGGACTGTGAATACATGGTGTAGCGCCATTGAGGTTCAACTACACCTACTGATTGGAGGTGCGACTCGATGTTGGATGCTGATGGATTCTTGAAGGCCTCATGGTAGATCAGGAGGGGTTTGTTTTGTACAGAAGTGTTCGGGATGGCTTTCCAGGCCGGGATTTGGTGCTTCGAGACTCGAAGTGCATTTAGAGGTGCTAGTGACATTTTTACAGTACAACAGCTGGATGCAGTGTTACAAGGTGAAGTCTGTACAAGAGTCCGTCCTTTTGTCTCAATCGACAGAACTTCACGAACTCTTGCTGATTTGTTCTTCACCATCGTGTTGCACCTCGACGGAAATGACACTTAATTGACGTCAGAACACTAACAGACTTAGCGCGTTTCGTGATGGTCCACCCCGTGAGTCTGCGGGTGCCAGTGGCGTGGCGTGTCAGGCACCAAGGCTACAGTAGGCGACTCCCAGGTCACATCGAAACCACGGGATACTTGCACCAGAATTGCAAGTACTAGCAGTGACTCTTGCCCCAGCTTCACTCCTGCGATTGTCTATCTGCAGGCATAAAATCGCCTGGACCTTTCCTTCTCCGCCTTGCTGACTAGGTCAATACCACGAACCCTCACCGAACCTTTACACTCTCCAATAACCGCCACTCTTCCGTCAGACAGTTGGATCAGATAGTGCCCTTGACGGGAAACTGCGAAACATACAGCGCAGACATTCCAGCCTGCATCTGTGCTGGCGCAACTTCCAGCGCCTTTGATCTGTTCTACTTTTACTACTAGTAACACAGTGCTGAGCAGTCAAGATGCCACCCGCAGCCGCCTCCTCGCCTGCCAACAGAGGCCGCGATGACCTGGCGACGACATGGGCATACTTAGAGGACAATGTCGACAAAGTAATGCACCATCTCAGAGAAGGTGTCGACATGAAAACATATATGGGCGTCTACACGAAAGTCCACAACTTCTGCACATCCCAGAAGCCTACAGCGGCACCGCAACAGGGTCCTGTACACAGTGCATCACGCGGCGCTCACCTGCTGGGCGAAGAAATTTACACTCTGCTAGGTACATATCTGTCGGATCATCTGAGAAAAGTCTATGACAGCGCCGAAACCCATACAGATGAGGCTCTGTTGGCTTTCTATATCCGAGAATGGAAGAGATACACCGATGCTGCCAAATACAACAACCATCTTTTCAAGTATCTCAATAGACATTGGGTGAAGCGAGAGATGGACGAGGGAAAGAAGAACGTCTACGACATCTACACCCTGCATCTGGTAAGGTGGAAAGATGACTTCTTCATGAAAGTCTGGGAGCGTGTTATGCAGGCCGTCCTGAAGCTGGTCGAGAAGCAAAGAAATGGAGAAACCATCGACCAGTTGCAGGTCAAAGCCATCGTCGACTCGTTCGTCTCGCTTGGTCTTGATGAGAATGACCCAACAAAGTCTACCCTCGACGTTTACCGACGACACTTCGAGAACCCCTTCCTCCAAGCCACCAAAGAATACTATCAGCGAGAGTCCAAGCTGTTCGTTGCCGAGAACAGTGTGGTTGAGTACATGAAGAAGGCAGAGGCAAGACTGGACGAAGAAAAGGAACGTGTTGGCCTTTACCTGCACCCGGACATCATGAAGAAGTTGACCGATGTGTGCCACGAGGCCCTCATCACCGATCATTCCCTCCTGCTACGAGACGAGTTCCAGGTCTTGCTTGACAACGAGAGAATAGATGACCTGACGAGAATGTACAAGTTGCTCTCCAGGATAAAAGACGGCCTGGATCCGCTCAGAAACAGATTCGAGGCTCATGTCCGCAAGGCCGGCCTTGCTTCGGTCGACAAGGTTGCCTCCAGCGGCGATAACTTCGAGCCAAAAGTTTACGTCGATGCGCTACTCGACATCCACTCAAAGTACCAACAGCTTGTCGACATTGCCTTCACTGGCGAGTCCGAATTTGTTCGATCTCTCGATAACGCATGCAAAGAGTTCGTCAACAGGAACGAGGTCTGCAAGTCCAACTCATCGAGGTCGCCCGAGCTGCTGGCTAAGTACACCGACCAGCTGCTCAAAAAGGGCGCAAAGGCCGCTGATGAGTCTGAGCTCGAAGAGTTGCTGCAACAGATCATGGTGGTCTTCAAGTACATTGAGGACAAGGACGTATTCCAGAAATTCTATTCAAGAACGCTCGCGAAGCGTCTAGTCCATGTCAATTCTGTATCTGACGACGCGGAAATGAGCATGATTAGCAAGCTCAAAGAAGCGTGTGGTTTTGAATACACGAACAAGCTGCAACGCATGTTCCAAGACATCCAGACCTCGAAAGATCTCAATTCATCTTATCGCGAATGGTACGATAAGGTTCTACAGGACGGTGGAGAGAAGCGTGCTGTTGACTCTTCCTACCAAGTCCTTGGCACTGGATTTTGGCCGCTTAATGCACCAAACACGCCCTTCACCCCGCCGACAGAAGTCAACAAAGCTGTTGATTCGTTCCGTCGGTTTTATGATCAGAAGCACAACGGCCGAAAGCTCACCTGGCTGTGGCAGCTATGCAAAGGTGAGATACGTGCAAACTATGTAAAACAACAGAAGGTTCCATACACTTTCCAGGTCTCAACGTACCAAATGGCGGTTCTGTTGCTGTTCAACGAGCAGGAGACGCTGGACTATGCCGAGGCCAAAGAGTACACACAGCTCAACGATGATATCCTTGAGCACTCAGTCTTTGGCGTGCTCATGAAGGCGCGAGTCTTGACGGCGACCCCAGACGATGGCAAGCCTGTGGCCGGCACCAAGTACACCCTCAATACCAACTTCAAGAACAAGAAGATAAAGGTCAATCTCAACATCAATGTCAAGTCGGAGCAAAAGACCGAGGCCGATGAGACACACAAGACCGTTGAGGAGGACCGGAAGCTACTCTTACAAGCCGTGATTGTTCGTATTATGAAGGGACGAAAGAAGCTGCGGCACGTTCAGCTCGTAGAAGAGGTCATCAACCAGGTCAAGAACCGATTCCCGCCCAAGATCGCAGACATCAAGAAGAATATTGATGCGCTTATGGAGAAGGATTACATCGAGCGACTTGACAACGACGAGTTGGCTTACATTGCATAAGCATGTGAGTTGTGAGAGTGCGACTCAGAACGAGTTGATGAACTTGAAGTGGGCACCATTGATAAGTTTTACAGCGTTGCATGGCTACCAGGCAAATGGTTGTTAGGCGTCTGGCCCCTTTGCGAGGGGTCGGACTTGACATGCATGATGATACGAGGTTATGAGGACAGAGGAGAGTCATGCGTTGCCTTTACTGCCTTGAGACTAGACACTTGATGAGTGTCTTAACCGAAGGGTTTAGAAAGTACTGCCAGTATGTACAATCAGTCACAGTAAATCTTTGTCTTCGTTGTGTGTTCGTTGAATCATGTTGACCTTCTGTTGTACACCACAATTACGTTAGTCTTCCTGACACCTGGCGAGATTCGAGATCAATTGCCTTGGCGCGGGAGCCAAAGACGTTGTCTGATATGCGACCAACCACTTGAGCTTAGTACCATGAGCCGTCAAATCAATTCTATACATCCTCGACGCAGATCGCTTTGCCCTGTACATCAGGGCCAACACTACTTAGTGTGAGTGTGCACGTAGATTAGGGGCCACCTCCACCCTCACGCTACAGTGTTTGCTTTTCAGAGGAAGTTGAGTTTACTACTATCTAGGGAGATGATTTAGTACCTACCTTAGGTAGGCGTGCCGTGCCACAGGCTCCACTGCCACAAAGTACCTTCGTAATCCGTTCACTTTGCAGATCTGCGCGTAGTACTTGAAAGTAAGTTATTCAAAACAGTTAAGTACCTCAAGTACCACTATATAGAGAGTATGTATGTGGTTTTCTCTGTAGCTGCAAGTGCGCGTGCATCGCTGCTCTCGGTGTTACTGGGTCCTCTGATCGTAGAAGCAGCCGGGCTGTGTCTTAGCTGAGGTTCGAGGGGTGTTTCGGAGGAGCATGGCAAGTCTACGTTTCGCTAGTCCTGGCCTCGCGAACAACTCCGTTCGTTGGAACATGTTGTGTTATGCTGTTCAGTCCCGAAGGCTACTGATACTGCTTGCGAAAGAGTACCATCAGAATTGATGGGTGGGTAGATACTCGTAGAGCCTGCTGAACTGTCTTGTGACTCGAAGACCTCAGATGATATCATTGAGTCAGCGCGGCTGTATCGTCGCGGTACTGTGTGGTGAGAGGGAAGTGATGACAGTTCTCCGATGGTTTTGATCGTGCGGACAGAAGGATGAGGCTGTGCCCCCGGCACTGTTGCGAAGATCATCGATGACGATGATAATGGGTGTCTTGTGGGCATGGAGGGGCATCAGGTACGATCTGGACTGTTGCTAGTGTCGGTGGCCCCTCGTGTCGAACAGATCTCATGCGACAACATTCGCGCCGCTAGTATCGAGACTACTTGTACCTACTTGTACAAGTACCCTGTTATGATCGAAGAGGTGGATGCGAGACTGGTGCTCGGATGACAAGGCGGAAACAGTCGCCGGGTCTCAAGTTTGATATGAGATTCGTCTCCACCAGTAATTTCTGAGACAGGGGTGTTTGCGTATCGCAATCAGCGCCGCGAAGCCTTGGGTTTTTAAAAGTGGGTGTACGCGTAAAGCATCAAGTGACGCACTGCATTTTCCATTGCTCGTGAGATCGATCGTTCATGTGGGAGGAGCAGGGTATCTGGCGCTAGAGTACAAGCATGGGGCAGAGATGAAATAGCACATAGACTCTCGGGTACAGCTAAAAGTAGAACATGCAGCCAACAATTCCACCTACAGTAAATTACATCTTGATTTTGTCAGGACGTCGCACCATCTCCGGACCGTAGTCCAGCTGTGCCTTGCAAAGTGACGATCGTGGTTCATGTCGGTCGGACCAACCTCGGAGGAGGGTCGTGCTGGTGGAGCTCGGTTCGTGTTGAACTCGGCAACTTATGGGTGGACGCGAGAGCGCTTGATTGATGGCGAGCATTAATGTAACTCCGATGAGCTGAGCACCTTGGGATTGTACTCAGCGCCGGATGTCTCTTTAGGTTGTATTCAAACATTCTTAATTCATTCGCTTACAGACTTCGCAAGCTAGGTCTCGCTACCACTAAGCGCAATAACTGTTGTTGTTGTTGTTCTCTAGCGCACGTACTTTGTCGTGGCGAGGTTGTATTTGGCCTCCGATGTCCCACAAATCACTGATTGCGGGGTAATAATGTTATCAGCTATGCAATGATAATCTATCTGGCTGGCGTGTTCGTGGTTGTATTGGTCCATGGCACAGATCCGCCCGACCAGGGGCAGTAAGGTGCAGTGCAGTTTAGGGTCAGCTACCGATAATTGATGTCTGGTCGCCACATTGTGGAGTGATACAAGCTCCTCGACAGGGGCGTGTCTTCGGGTTCGCTTCACCATGCAAAGAACCTTGTAGTATGCATTCGAGAAGGCTCTCGAGTGAATATCGAGGCAGATCATTGGTGCATTCCATAGCTTGCGAGGGAGTGCCTCAGCCGGATTCAAGGATTGAGGCCGCACAAGCTATCGACATCGCGTTTCGCACTCGTGAGCTGGTGCTTTGAGGGACACCACATTCGCAGGCTTGGTAGACATCCATGCACGTATCGACTATTGGACCAATGGTCATTGACCCAACACCTCTGGAGCATTCATCGTTGCATTTTCGCCGCAAGGTTGTGCTGAGGGATTCATGACACCATGCATATTTCTCTAGCTGCTGAGCCATTGACAAGTATGCAGTGGCTTCCCACGGAGCGAGCAGGTTTTCAGTGCTTATACGAGCTTTCACACCACGGCCTTGATAGACAGGCAAGGACCTATTCTTTTCAGATTCCGAGCAGCTGTATACGCACGCATATGCTTGGTAACACATGAGCCGCACTAACAGCTGCCGCAGTTGTTACACGGCTCTCGGGTAGTCCCTGCAGGATGCACGGTTAGTCGCAGCAACACAATGGCGTTCAGCTGCTGTGTCACCATCGAGTGGGTCTTCCTGTTGCTGCCATCTCTCCCAGTCGTTCAAGCGCATTAGCAAGGAAGGTGTAGATTTCTCCAATATAGTCGAACTTGAACACGGCAATCGCGCTCTTTTGCAGAATGGCACTCCATGACGGAGACGCTTCAGGTTGCCTGTCGAGCTGAGATTTGACGAATCGTTCATTCACCCGTGGATGCCGGCGATGTTCGGCGCGCTGCGGTGCTGTGCGATGACATTGTTGTTGTGCAGCATCTCGATCTTAGCCGAACTTTATCGTCGTTATCCTTGCGCACTGATGCTTGCCAATTTAGCGTTCCACAGCCGCTTAACTTGCTTATTTTGCTTGCTTCACCAGCAGCGACAGCAGCTTCAAACACTTTCGAGTTGATAACTCTAAGGGAAGTACCGGAATCTGGAAACTGCCACCGCAACGTAAAACGGTAGGACGCGGGCTAACCCAAGTTCCCGCCAACCTAAACCGTTTCGGAGTAGGCGACCGAACACCTTATCGAGTGTCGGATTAGAACCAGGTCTGACAAGATCTGGGCGTATGCCCCACTTCATCTTCGCCTACTACATCGATAGTGTTAGATTTCCGTGAGCTAGTGCGCCGAACTACCTGCAAATCCACCTACTTTCTTGAATTTCACCTTGAGGTTCGTGCTCATTGGTCTTTCATCAGGAACTATATATCCTTCTATGGATTTGGTACGTGGTGCAGAACGGACACAGTCCACCAAAAATGGTCATTCCCCATCTGTAGGACCTGCCTTAACGTGGATCCAACAGGACCTTGTAAGGAGTCACCTGCAAAGACGCATCAAGCATGTGCCTAGTGTAGGAACAAGGCAAAATGGCGGAACCACGGAGCAAACAAACTTGTACTGCACAATATGAAGTGAACGTTGTCTGTCGCCCATCGTTCCAAGTCTTTTCCAGACAGACACTAGAATAAAGTTCATCAGACGTAGGTATTGCAGCCCTGATTGGGAGGACTCTCACCCTCCCTACAGTATTAGTTGGTCAAGCCTTGTGACAACCTCAACATGAATACCAATATGAAATCAAAGATCAACGCAGCGAGACAACTTTACCAAGAGATCGGGAGGATCAGCGAGCTGGGCTCTCAACGCAGTGGAAGAGCATCAGCGGGTGTTGATGGCCAGATGGATGGCCAGAAGGGGAAGATGTTGCTTCAAGGCGGAGCCTTGCCAGTGTCGGCACCCAACAGTCTCGCCAGCAAGTTGCTCAAGGTCACCGTCGCGGACGCAGCGGCCCAGGACGATCTGTGTGAGTTTCCCAGGTGTATGTATTCTGATCCTGCTGATGATCATGCAGCAAACAGACTATACGAAACGAAATCTAGTCTCCTGGACCTGTGCTCAAGACAGCTGAATGATTTACTTGATGAAGCTCCCTCTGACCAAAAGGATATCGTTCGGGACGTCGATGAGCTCTTGTCTGAGATGCAAGTTGTCAGACGCTCGATGGAGACCATGGTCGCCATCGAGCGGGCTTTGCATGATGCTTGACAAGAGCGTCCAGGGAGAAGTCTTGACAAGTACGCTCGCAACGACAGGACATGCGCAAAAAGCTATTCAAAGTATGGAAGGGAGTAACATTGAGCAACAAGCGGTCAACAGCACGCTTGCTCTAAAGATTATGGGATTTCGGTCAACGGTGCTAGCTTGGACGGCTGGACTTCATGCTCCGTACATAAGGTTTAGCAAGATTACCATAGTTCGAAGAAGACCATGGAAAATAGAAAGGCCCACAGGAGGTAGCAAACTGACCTTCCCGGTGAAGAAGTTGCTTCCCTTGCCTGATGACAGCGTTCGTATCACCTTGGAATCATGTACGGCCGCTTGGTAGCACCATAAACGTAATGCAGCCACTTTAGGAAGGAACGCGTGAAACGGTCGCGACGCGTGCTCGCACCATACTTTTGCAATTGTGTACGAGGAGATACATTCAATTGACCCGACACCATCTTCAAGATGTCGCTGCTGGTGGACAAGCTCAGGCCTCGATCTTTAGAAGCATTGACATACCATGCAGATCTCAGCGAAAGACTAGCTTCTCTGGTAGGTATCGACCAAGATATCAACTGGCACAAAACTTACTCTCTATAGGCGGCATCTGCAGATTTCCCTCATATGCTGTTCTATGGCCCATCCGGTGCAGGCAAGAAGACAAGAATCCTAGCAACGCTACGAGCGTTATACGGACCGGGTGCTGAGAAGATCAAAATCGATGGTCGAGTCTTCCAAACATCCTCAAATCGAAAGCTTGAATTCAACATTGTCTCATCTGTATATCACCTCGAGATCACGCCATCAGATGTAGGGAATTACGATAGAGTGGTGATACAAGAGCTTTTGAAGGAGATCGCACAAACACAGCAAGTTGATTTGAATGCCAAACAACGCTTCAAGGTTGTGGTGATCAACGAGGCCGATGGTCTGAGTCGAGATGCACAGGCTGCCTTGAGAAGAACGATGGAAAAGTACAGCAACAACGTGCGTCTGATACTGGTTGCGAACAGCACAGCAGGCATCATTGCCCCGATTCGGTCGAGGACACTGCTGGTTCGGGTGGCTGCACCTACCCACCAAGACATTTGCGATGCCTTGCAAATTGCAGGAAAGAAAGAGAATTGGAAGATCGTCCCTGCGCTCAACGAGAAGATAGCAAAGGAAAGTGGTCGAAACCTGCGACGAGCCCTCTTGATGTTTGAAGCAATCTATGCTCAGAACCCCGAGGTGAATGAGAAGACGCCGATCCCCCCACCAGACTGGGAAGTGCTTATCACACAAGTGGCTCAGGATTGCATCAACGAGCGCAGTCCACAGATGATTATGCAAGTCCGGGCTAAACTGTACGACTTACTGACACACTGCATCCCAGCGACCATGGTTATCAAGGTATTGTGCTTCAAGCTCGTAGAGCGGGTGGATCCGATGCTGAAGGCCGATGTGGTAAAATGGGCTGCCTTTTACGAACACCGGATCAAGCAGGGCAGCAAGGTGATCTTTCATCTTGAGGCGTTCGTTGCCAAGTTTATGCGAATCTATGAGATGTTCCTAGTCGGTGCTCTATAATGAGATGGCTGTGTGTATGGTACAGGCAGGGTGTATGGCGTTTGAAGGCAAGAGTTCGCGAATCCAATGGGATGGAGTGGCCTACTTGATGCTGATGAGTTGAGCGACCATGAGCTAAAGAACCACGATAGTAGCATTATTTAACACAAGCAAATTGAAAGATGGAAACAGAGTCCTCCGAAGGGCAAAGCTTTACTTGGCTTGCCTACTTCTCGATCTTCGGTTTTCTACCTCTGCTTCGGTAAACCTATATGCTGCTGGCTAGCGTCACTCACTTTCCTCATCATTCTTCACTTCCCGACTTGAACAACAGAGTCAGCATCACTAGCAGGGATAGCACAGCATTCAACACACTGCATGGTCATCATTACAAATGCAGGACTTCAAGGACCGGCGACCGACTGTAGTGAATAGCAAAGCTCGACGTTGAATGCCCACCGAGCAGCAGCGTGAAAATGCAGGCTGAGCTCGATAGCTGCAGAAAAGCAGCGCAAAGTCGATCACGGAGTAGATCTGATCAAGCGTCCGAATCCTGCTTCTTGGGGTATTCCACTTTGCGAGCATATCGACCAGCCACACGAGCGCCTTCGGAAGAGTAAACCGCGCGTAGCGATGCTATAAGTATCTAGACAACGGTACCATGGCTGCCGGGCACTAAAGAGTCGAAAGTCGCCAATAAATTATCGTTCACCTTGATCGTTCGCACGAGCATCTTCGAGCCCCCGTATCTGGAGACATGTGACAATCGATCAACAACTTGGAGTCCAGAACCTTGAAGGACCCTTGTACTAGTAGATCATGCACGATGGAGCAAACAAGTGATGGATGCCGCAGTGAGACAAACACCCCGTCGTATTCTGTGTGTCTATTTGCAGGCGAATGTAGCTATGTGCATTGAAAGTGTCGCCAACTCGAAATGAAGCTCAGGCTGCGCAGACAGCAATTGAGCTTCTGAGCTGAAGCTGTACAGAGACTTGATCTCTAGGTGCATAAGGTTGGGAATGCTGAAGCACCCGTATTGGTAACTGGTCAAGCATGGTACCTGGACTCTGCACCCAATAACGAGAAACCTTCCAGGTACGGCAGTGTCAGAAATGCGCGATTGGGTCGTGCCGACAGCGCTAAAGCGGCACTAGTCTAGGCACAGTTAAGGGGACGACTCTTGGTGACCTTGACCCGCCGAAGACTGGTAGCGCAGGGGAGGCTTGAGGCTTCTCGCTTTCTGCGACGTGCGCTCGAATCCTGAACAATCTGCGATTGTAGTCCGTTGCACAGCATCATTCACTGTTTGTTCTCCTACACATCGTTGTAATACGCAAAAGTCTCGTCGTGGAGCAGCAAGCAACCTGAATTTCCAATCCTTCCGATTCACGATCTCGGCCAAGCTGCTTCTAACCTCGTTCCACTGGTTGGGACTGAGTATTACACTCGTTCAGCACGTCTGTCAACTGCACTGACCAACTACTCCGTTGGTCTATAGGAAGCCTCGATCACTTGATATAAGCGGCCCCATTCATTGCGAGCGGATCGAGAACCTTGTTATCTATTGTTGTTTTCGACTCTCGTGTGCTAGCTGCTGAGCACCCATACAAGGCTTGAGCTTGTACCGACAATAGTACGAGTCTACTATTTGAGCTTCGCGACCATCTTTTCCGCCAAAGGCTATAATCCGGCCGACATGGACTCGAACAAGAGTCCCCGAGGGCCAAATCAACCACCTCACATTAGGCTAAATTCCCAGCCAGAAGATCTATCTACCACAGACTTTTCCGGCCAGTCGAGGTCCCTGACCAGGCCGCGGAACTCCAATAACCCATTTCTCACCGAGCAATCACCAGATAGACTAGTACCTCCGTCAAGAGGGAGGACGAAGTCTTATCGAGACGAATCGCCTGCACCTTCAGTTCCAGCTTCTCCCTCATTCTCCAACTTTTCTTCGAGGAGGTCGAGTTGGGAGTCGAGCAGTTCGAGAGGCCTTGACAACCCATTCGCTGATTCAAGACCTGGGTCAAGAGATGGAAGCGATGAGGACATCAACACTCAGACTGTTTCGGAGAAATATAATATAATGCCACTGGCCGGTGCGGGCCTGTTACTGTACCCTGAAGACATCGAGAAGGACGACGACCTCCACAACCCTGACGGCGAGGAGGCCAGAGATTGTGACATTTTTACCAAGCGTGGTTTGCTCAATGTTGGCGGTCTAGTCGTCATAACGATTGGCCTTCTGGTACTTTTCATCGGCTATCCTGCACTGTATGCATCCCCGACTTGTTGCCTGCTGTGCTCATGCTGACTTGCACAGTACTTTTATCCGCAAATTCACGGTGGTGACCGATCCTTGCAAGAACAATCCGAACTGCCTCAATGTAGGGAAGGTGCCTCTCCTACAGAATATCAGGTCAGGCTTGATCGATCCAGATACGCCGAAGAGCGCACATACGAAGAAAGACTACCATGGGAATACGTGGAAGTTGGTATACTCAGACGAGTTCACAAAATCAGGAAGGACCTTCTACGACGGAGACGATCCATACATGCAAGCTATGGACATCTGGTACGGCGTAACTGTTGATCTCGAGTGGTATGATCCAGATGCTGTCACAACAAACGATGGAGTCATGGAAATCCGCTTCGATGCATTCCAGAACCACAATCTCAACTATCGATCTGGTATGGTGCAAACCTGGAACAAGTTGTGCATGAAAGGAGGTCGGCTCGAAGCTAGCCTTTCTCTCCCTGGCCGCGGAGACACAGTCGGTTTCTGGCCTGGTTTCTGGACACTGGGCAATCTAGGGAGACCCGGATACGCTGCGACGACCGAAGGCATGTGGCCCTACAGCTACGACGACGTTTGCGATGCAGGTATAACACCCAACCAAAGTTCACCTGATGGTATAAGCTGGCTTCCTGGGATGCGGCTGCCAGCCTGTACTTGCAGCGGCGAAGACCATCCCACGCCAGGCAAGTCTCGCTCAGCGCCGGAAATTGACGCCCTCGAAGCCACCAATGCAGCTTTCGATGCATCCGGGAATGTGATAGGTCACGTCTCTCAATCTTTCCAGGTAGCACCCTTCGATATCTGGTATTACCCCAACTACGAGTTTGTCGAAGTATACGACTATTCAATCACCCAGGTCAACGTGTACCGTGGTGGACCTTACCAGCAAGCGGTCTCCGCGCTCACCAACCTGAATAACGACTGGTATGATGGAAACCAGTATCAGACTTACGCCTTCGAGTACACGCCAGGTGCTAATGGCGACGTGGTTTGGTTCGTCGGAGACCAGCCCACTTGGAGGGTAACAGGTGATTCGATTGGTCCGAATGGGAACGTCGGCCAAAGGGTACTGCCAGAAGAGCCGATGTCGGTCATCATGAACTTCGGTATGTCCGACGGCTTCTCCGCTATCAACTTTACGGGCCTTGCACCCTTGTATCCTGCCACCATGAGGATCGACTATATGAGGATATACCAAGACCCATCGAACGATAACATGGTGATGTCGTGCGATCCACCAGGCTACGAAACAAGCACTTATATCAACAATCACAAGTCTGTATATTACGACCAGAACATCACCAGCTGGTAAATATGTCCTTATCCCTCTATTAATCCAAACTAACCAAGTCTGTAGGGAAAAAGCTAACTACACCTGGCCGAAGAACAGCTTGATGGACGGGTGCAAAACTTGAAGTCTTGTCGTGTTTTGACAACGGTTTTCAGAGTTCAGCGTTACCGACACGAGTCATGCATATATTTTAATCCTTGCATATTTTAGCGGCATCTGATGGCAGAGCGGGCGTTTGATAGACGGATTACCTTTGCCATCTTGGGAAGGTTGTTTGAGAGAGCTAGCAACATACAGCGGTTCGGGATGGGAAATGCTTGACGACAGAGTGTGTCCAAGGTCTAACGCATTGTGGTACACACGACTCAGCCAGTCATATTGTTCGACATGAGCTGGGAAGGGGAGAAGGAGGGGAGATCAGATCAAATACCATTGTAGGCAAGCACTACTGGCTGCAGCTGTGCAGAGAATGCAGTCACAATGGGAACAGCCATTGACAGAACAACGACTTAACACTGAAGACATGTTACCGTGCATGTTACCCCCCGTTCTTGTCTTCTTGGCTGATTACTCTTTGGTCGTGAACAGGTCGCTCCGTTCAATTACGCCCCGAAAACACTTTATCACAGGAACCTCCATGTACAGTTGGGTCCAATCAAGCAGCTAACCCAACGTCTACCTAGAAGACATTGACCAGCGATCCGTAACCTCAATCATCAAAGACGTTCCACTTCGTGATGATCGGCTCGGGCTCGAAACCTCCAGCCACTTTTTCGAAATATACCCTGACTTTCGGCACGGACTATAAATGACACAGAGGTTAGCACAAATTCATGCTAACAAAGCTGAGGCTTGTTGCGACGGCACACATGGGTCGCATGTGCCACATCCATAGCATGGAAGCAAACACAAGCATCGCAGCGCCGAGCAGTACTTACCAGATCATTTGCAACTGCATATCTCATAATCAACTGGTTGTTCTCGAGTATAGTAATCGCACGATCCTGCAGCTGCCGTGTAGCAATCGGCTGCCCATTAATCGGGTCCTGTGCTGCAGTACCAGTACTTCCAGCCCTTGCGTTTGGGCTCGCGCTCGTCGTTGACGGAGCAACAGCAGCAGCACTGCTGTTATTGTTGTTGCCGCTCATCCTCGTCGGCGCTGACGTTGACATTGTTCTGACATCAGCGCCGCGCCCCTTGTGTTACGATAGCAGCCGGACGAGGGAACACCGCAGCGACACGCGTGGCAAGCCACACCAAATGCACATGCCCTTCTGATGGTGTACAGCAACATAGATCGAAGATCCGATCGGATCTGGGCTGCCTGCAGTCCGCAGTGAGTCCAGATCACAATACGCTGCACCCCACCCTACGGGGCTTCTTCGTGCTAAACTAGCGAGCGAGATTTATGCCTTTATTGTAGATTTAGGGTGCTCAATTAGGCTGCGTGCATGAAACGACTCAACCCAGTGTTACTGGACTCGGCGGGGTCGAGGCCCCCCTTGACAGGACACTGGCAGGTGATTAAAACTACGTTTGTGTACGAAGACTCTTCCCTACCGTCATGCCTCGTAGTACTACGGAAAGACATACACAGCACGACGGTGCGGTGCAATCCCGACCGCGTTCTGTCCAAGAGCCCTTGACTAGCTGCCCGATAATGCTCTCTCTTTACTTCTTTGTGTCTCTGCCAATGACAAGCCGCCTGTAAGCAATGCCCGTGGCAGCAGCGTACATACTCACACCTATCCCACACCACGGTGCCCTTTGGAAGCCTCGATTGCGAACGCGGACACCCTGATCAGAGGCGCGCAGCATACTTGATCGCCGCTGAGCGAGGACCAATGCAATGCACTGCAGGATGACCCCCCTGCTCAGAGTACATGAGCTCAGGCCCGTCTTCACTACAATTCGTGGTGTCTGGAGAAAGCCACAGCTGTTAGTGTGTCAATGTTCCACGCGACCACGGGGCACCCGATAAGATTGTCGGGTCAGTCGCATGACACTGGCCTCCTTCCTGTGCATGGAACGTCGTACTCGAGGGGAATAAGAGCCACTTTACGACGCAGTAAGATTCGGTCGTTTATTTCACGTAGAGCCAGAGCTACGACGGTCGCGCGTGTGTCCTCCACAGCCATTCAACATTGATGATCTAAATCCGTGGTCCAATTTTTAGGTCGAAGTAGCTAGAACATGCTCGCGTAGCCCTCGATCGACCCTGAGAGAGAGACATCAAATGCTGTCTGATCCAGGGTCAAGCAATATACCGCCGTTGTCCAAGTTCTCATCACTCACATCGTCTTCAGAGCCGGCGCTCTCCATGCCTGTCATCACGCTGTCCTGAGTTGCTGCGAGACCCTTGTCTTCCGTCCCCTGAAGGCTCCGCTCATATTCGCCAGTCAGCACAACCTCAAGAGCGACCTCCGCCGCAATTGACCGTGCCTCTTCTTCGCAGTCAGCGTCTCTACCGACGTACTCCGTGCTACGCCCGCCTTTCGTCAACGTGACTTTCCACATATGCTTGGTGTCATCGCTCGGCGCTGCCGAGCTGATGTCGATGTTGACGTGTCTCGCGGCACAGGCCTCGCGCAGCCTCGTCGCAGGTGTCTCGCTCCTGAATGCCTTGTTACTGACTATGGTATAGAGCAAATCTATCACGCCGAGACGGACTAAAACCTTCTCGCAATCATCTAGAGAGCCAGCGGAGTCCAGGAAGATGGCAGCAATGAGAGATTCGACCACGTCGCTGCATGCTTTAGGCGCGTTGATGGAGCGCAGCAGTGTCCATGGAAACATTCCTTGTGCGAGTTGCGACGCGATGGCATCTTTGGTAGCGGTGTACCTATCTCTCGCAGCCGAGACTGTACCGCGGAGCTGGGAAGCGCCGAATTGAATCAAGTGCTCCAGATAGACATGCTCTATTTCTGGGCGAGTGTCGATTGACTCGCTACGCCCGTCGATTATGATGTTCTTTGAACGGACGTCGGAGAGGCTGAAGGCGCAAAAGGCAAGGTACACGTGGCTTGCGATCGCATGGCGGTGGAGCGACATGCGGTCTGGGCCCAGCTCGGAGACATCAAAGAATTTAAGTTTGATGATCAGGTCGATGATGGCGTCGCCCAGGAACTCGAGTCTCTCTAGGGACGGAAGGCCCGGTAGTGAAGCGGAATGAGTCATGGCTTCCAAAAGTAAGCCTGAGCGCTTGAATGCGTAACCAGTCATACGTTCGAGATGCCCGACCAAGTGCCTACCTGCCTGGGACACAGGCATTGCTGATGTCAGGGTGCTCACGATGTCCGTTGGATCTCTCCAGTTCACATCAGGAAGAAACAGTCGTAGCGCAGCAGTTCCTTTTGGGTCAGCTCGACCAACCTTTGAACCATCCAAGAAAGCAGCAGCTAGGATGCTTTCCACAACGTCCCCTAAGGTCTTGGAGATAACTTTCCGCTGCTCCGTCGGAGGTGAGTGACTAGCCGTTTGTGGTATCTTCCAGTGCTTTTGTGAGGGCGTCTGAGTCGTAATATACGGCGCCAGTCCAACCTCGCGAAACGCTTTCTCAAGGCGTGAATTACTGACCAAACCCTCGACCATCACGTGCAGACCACCTTCCATTGCCAATGGGTTTTCGAAGTACATCTGCAGTGATGCTCGGTACTTGAGATATGCGTCCCCTAAAAACTCCAACCGTTCATAGTTGAGGACTCCAGATGCGGATTTCGAGAGTAGTGCCGGCACAAGATGCGTAGTGTCTGAGAAGCCAATCTTTGACAGAACGTCTTGCGCGGCAAGTTGGGCCCGTAAGGCAGCAGCCATTATGTGGAGTATAGAGGGAACTAGCACCACTGTAGGCCCATAGACGGAAGCTATTCCCTTTGTAGAGCAGTCATCAACGTGAAGGGACTTTCCACTCGAAGCCGGCTGTTTTCCGCCTCGTCGTTGCATGGTTGTATAAAGCTGGATTTTCCTCATTTGAGTGACAGGAACGGTAGTCATGGCACGTGTCACCTCGTCCACGTCTTGCAAAGGATGCCAGATGTAGGGCCGTGGACTTCGACCAGACCAGATCAGCAGCGGTTGACTATACTGGAGAGAGGCGTGTCCTTTGAGGAAATGGCGAAGATTGACAGGTTCGAAACTGACTCCATAAGGTGAATCAGCTTCTGGCAATAAACGCAATTGGATCCTCGATGCATCGCCAAGACTCGTAGACGCAGAACCTGTCCGAAAAACCAGTTCGAAAAGAGTCCTGGTGAATAGCTTTGCGTCCTCCAGCTTGTGCTGCACGAGTTCGGCCGTTGGCACGACCTCAACATCCAGCATCCTGGAATGACTTTGGCATAGCTGGAAGCGGAGATTGTGCTCGAGTTTGCAGGGTAATGCAAGCAGCATGCCTGCATATTGATCGTTATCGTGTGCGACCATAACACGATGGGAGAACAGGTTTCCGTTACCGAAGCCATGCCAGACTGGAAGCTCATTCTCTATCTCATACATCTGCAGGCCATGTTTAGACAGCGGACCATAGACCGGCTCCGGCTGGAAAGGCACCAGGTGATCAGTAACAAGACCTGCCTCGTGCAAGGCTTTGTATGCTTGGAAAGCAACATCCTTCTTGGCAGACTTTTCTCCAAGCCAGGCGCGTTTTGAGCTGGCTTCCTGTAATTGAGATGGTACGCAGGACGGTAGAACCACTTTGGCTCTGATAGAGATATTTGTTTCTCCCACAAGAACATAGATCGGTTCGACGCCACGAGACACTGTCGTGCAGAAGTGTTGAAGGTGCTGCTGTGCGTTATCGTAAATCAGCCTAGCGCCGGTGGACTCCACGACATATTCTTCGCTGCTGCCTTCAAGATCGTCAAGGTCGTTAGCCGCTTTGCGCTGGCTCAGGGTTCTCAATTCATCCTGGTACTCTGCCTCCAGCTCGCTTTCAAACCTTCTCCACGCATCATACTTGTTTTTGTCGTCTTGTGTGTTCACAAAGTATACAAACTTCGAATCCTTTTGTCGAGCACGGCCACGGCTTTGCAAAAAGGAAACGAACTGCTTTGGGTCATCGTAGCGAATTACAAGGTTGACTGCTTGGATGTCAATACCCTCTTCTGCTACAGAAGTGGCAACACAAATGTCCTGGGATCCTTTACGAAAATCGGCAAAGGCTTTCTTCTGGACCCGCATATCTGCAACCTCGACCAAAGATCCTACTCTTGATGTGGCAAGCCCGACGAAGGAAAAGATCTTGTAGCATTTCAACTCTGGCGCGGAACGTAGCAATTCACACAGAGCGTACGCAGTTGAACGTCGTTCCACGAAGACAATGATCGCGATACCATTATGATACTCGGATGCTAGGAGCTCGATCAGCTCTAACGCTTTCGCTGATGTGCATGCCTTTGTAAGTGGAACAGGAGCCTGCATAGCGTCCCGAATAAGACGCAGACGTTCGTCGATGAAATGAAGCGAGGCTTTTGGAATAGATTCATCGAACCTGCTCTTTTGTCTAACGGCTTCGTGCCAATTGAATACGCAGCTTCGAATGAAATTGTCCGATGCCCACGAGCCCACATTCTTCGCCAGCTCTTCCGCATTGCCAATCAGTTGTTTTAGCTCTTTCGTCGCAGGAGTCGCTTGTCGCTTTGTGTATTTGGCTAGCTTTTGCTCGGATGCCAGGTCGGTTGCACGCTCGAGGGCTTTATAGTAAGGGTCCTCGCTCATCGAGGTCGTGTCGACAGTGTCTTGCAGTATGTTGAACAGAAGCGAGCGAGATTTTTTGATTGGTGTAAACTTTCGCTCGACAATTTGCGCTCGGTGTACGTAGGCAGCATAGTCATCAACAGATAGAATGGGCGCTCGACAGATTGCGTCGAGGTTGTACTCGAGCTCTTCGATCGTGGCTGATTTTTCACTTATGCGTATGCTAGCGGTCAGACCTAGTACATGAGGTATGTTCTGAGGCTGATTCAACTTGAGGCGATGGTAGTGCTGCAACATGATCTGCGCTGAAGGTGAGCCTGAGTGACAGTGATGAGCCTCATCCACCACCAACAACGATATATCTTCTAGGCGCACAAACGCATTCCGCAAAGCATCCAGTAGGACTTGTGGCGTTGATATAATGATGTTTATGTCTGCCAGTGCGAGGTCCCAGACTTTCTGTGTTCGCCAAAGGTGAACATTGTCGTGGCCAAGGAGCGTACGTATCTGGTACTGTGGTAGCTGTAGGCTCAGGACATGGTACTGCTGTTGAGCTAGAAGAACGTTAGGTGCAGTAAACCATGTTCTTTTGAACGGTTCTCGTTGCAGCTCAGCATCAATGCGAAGCTGAGCGACATTCGTCTTTCCCGAGCCTGTTGCCATGCAGACTATGATATTTCTCTGCATGGATTGCTCGAACATCTCAAGCTGGTAAGCTCGAGAGTGTTGTAGACCGCCAGTGTCGGGTGCCATGATGGTTGCAGCGTTGCTGGCGAGTAACTGTTAAAAGGAGCCTCTTCTGTTGTGTTGGAACATGCGACAAGCGTGCGCGGGACGCTCTTGTGAAAAGAAATTCACTGCGAATTTACTGCGAACTAGCTGCCATAGCAAAAGCCTGCGGCAAGGCCGCATCTACCTAGATTATGGTGACTGACCTAGCAGGCCGGCTGCATAATTAGACACATGAATGCATGTGACCAGTCGCAAAATCTGCGGCGCGATTCGCATACAGCCGCATGGCAGGCTGCAGGAGGCGCGTCTTTTCTCGTTGCCACGGCGTTTATAGGAATATTGCAGATCGTTATAGCCCTGTAGTGAAGGGAAGACTGTGACCATAGGCTCTACAACCTCTCAACTTCGAAGCTCCATCGAGTCACGTGGAAAGTGCCTCGGGACGCGCCGAAGGTGTTCCGGGACACTGGCGGACGGTCACGACCTTGGTGTCATTACATATACCTTCCACCGTAGCCCACCAATCTTATTGACCCACGTAAGGTACCTCATACACTATACCAACACCGCAACCTTTACTTGCATGAGCTCTAAAGATACCGCCGGCATCACTTGAACATACTTGTTCACTTTGCTGCAGATGCATTTCTGCCGTATGGTAATGCCATGCAGGGTTACCACGTCAATGGAATCTTTTAAAAGGGTATAATCGATTGCTATATAGAGGATATACACGTCAGAAGCGACCACGCTGTACAGGTAGATACGACAGCCCTATGCCACCTGTACCATCTATGGATTCTCATCTATGATCACAATCGTTTCCACGGCCCTGTGATAATGCCGCCATCCACACCACTTAGTTCTTCTCGTTATACGTCACTTCATCAATATGGGCAGGATAGCTCTTTCGCCTGACAGCAGCATTCTCGAGTTCGGCAAGCGTGTGTCGTCGAGACTCGGTTTTTCCCACGTCTTGCACATCTTGGAAATTGACACTCGGAACAAAGCCAGGAGAGTTCCAGGCGTGCGGGATCTTGGCATACAACTCGTCCACTTGCTCCAGACTCAGCCCTTTGGTCTCATAGATGCAGAAGTAGACGAAGAACGTGCAGATCACACAGAAGCCTCCTAAGACACAGTTAGCTCGGAATCCAAAAATGGGATGCTTGTGCATTAAAGGCCCAGACTATTGGGTTGGCCGGTATGGAATGTCGAAGAAACTTACCCCAAACGAAGAAGACCTTGCTACCCAAGTTGGCATTGCCAGCGCCAGCGTCGACCATGTATGGTGTTGCATAAGCGATGCAAAAGTTCAGCAGCCAGTTGGCCGCGGTCGTCATGCTCAGACCTTTAGCACGAGCCTTCAAAGGGAAGGATTCTCCTGTCACAACCCATGCACATGGACCCTTGAAGATCGTTAGTTTACAGTACCATCGGGGATTTGCTTGTACTGACCCAGCTGCATGCGAAGAAGAAGATGTAGACGCACACGAAGGCGATTAAACACTTGTTTGCGACAACAGAGTCTGGCATAGCGGTACCGACGCAGGCGACAATAAGCTGACAGACACTCATTCCAATCTACCAGAGTTAGTGAGCCTGTAACAATAAGACTACTTCTTTGGGTGCGGAAGACTTACAGCACCAAACATGAGAAGAGACCGGCGACCCCAGGTCTCAACGAGATACAATCCTGGAATCGTGCTTACGACGTTGACAACACTGGTGATCATGCTGACGACAAATGGGTTGTCGATACCGGAGTTCGAGAAGTAAGAAGTGCCGTAGTAAAAGATCTGTGCTGCATTAGTACACAAAAATTTAGGCTAAAGGTCCCATGGACACTTACAAAATTGACACCAGTAAGCTGTTGCAGTGCCTGGAGGGCAATGCCAGTGAGCTGTCGTTTCCTGATCGGTGGCTTGAAGCACGCAAGGTACGATGCTGATCCGATGTTCATCTCATATTCGTGGTTGGCTTGTATCTCGGCCAATTCTTCAACCAAGGCAGGGTGGTCGACTGGCAGACGACGGAGCTTTGAGAGAGATTTGGCGGCTTTAGCATTGTTCCCCTTCCTGATGAGGTATCGCGGGGTCTCCGGAAGGATGAGCATGCCAACAACCATAATGATGGAGAAGATGAATTGGACGGCGACTGGAATCCGGTAGCTCCCCGTGTCGTTACGGTTCTTTGTCGAATTGAGCACAATCGCGGCAAGCAGAAGCCCGATTGTGATAGCCCACTGATAACAGCCGACTATACTGCCTCTTATCCACTTTGGAGCGGTTTCAGATTGGTACAGGGGAATCGTTGCGCTGAGCAAGCCGACACCGAGACCCGCGAAGAAACGTCCTGCAACGAACAACGGGATAGCTGTCGCAGCCACTTGAAGAATGACACCTAGCGTGAAAACGCCGGTATTGAAGATCATACCCATTCGACGGCCCAGAGTGTCGGCGACGGGTGCAGACAAGAGCGCGCCGAAAAAGGTGCCCGCAGACAAGATTGAGACAATTTCAGATTTCTGAGACGAGGTGACATCGCGGTGGCCATCTACTTCATACCCGGTAGAGAACAGATCTTGCCAGAATGGCATGGCGAGAATGCCACCGACTGTGCATACGTTAGCGACCATGGCAGAGTGCTCGTCCAGTTGCAAACCCACTTGTGCCTGTGTCATATCCGAACAAAACACCACCAAAAGAGACGAAGAGGCCGACAAGGATGGCTGGTGCGGCGGAACCAGGCACATCGGCCGGCTTCTTGATCGTAAAGCCCATGGCGACAGTGATATTGAGTACACGAGGAACGAGGACTTCGACAAAGGCCGGGAACTGTCTTGCTAAAAAGTGAGCGAGTATCGAGAGACTGCACCATATTATATCCTCTGTCTGCAGCTGCTCGCTTTTGATCTGGCCCACTTGATAGCAATGTCATAGAGCTCAGGATATGCTAGCTCGATTTTAACTCTCGTCTCCATGCAGCATGAATTCACTGGGAGTGGTTGGGCCGCTTGCAATGACCTTGCCCATGGACCTAGCGCTAGGGCATGTATCTCAAACTGTGGAGACTTTCATATGCTACCGACGTAGCATCGAATTTCCCCTGTCACACACAGTTCCCCATCGCTAGCATCCATTGCATCGCTCACTGCAGAGGCTATTCGACCAACCTGACGTTGAAAGACAAAAGTTGTTGCTATTGATGGTAGCAATTTGAGCTCAGCAAGCTGAGTATGAAGTCGGTGGTGTCGACGTCGGGACATGGAACCTCGCCTGGATATCAGAAGAAATGAAAACCCAAGCAGGGGTTCCCCTCAGCTTGTGACACGCGCAAGGCCCCGCCAAGGAGCTGGGGGCGATTAATATTGCAGAGTATGACAACGAGATGCATGATGGCCAATGACTATGTCGACATCAGCAGGAAACACTGCAAGATCGTGGTAAGGAAATGTTGATCAGCTTGCAAGCTGGTACTTGAGCCGAAGGTAACTCAAGCATCATTCGCTGTACTCAAGCCTGGTAAGCTTCTGTGCTGGGTTCTTTTCTGGGGTCGCGTGCCGGCTGTGGGGCAGATTTCTCGGCATCGGCCTCGCAGTGCGTCCAGTCGCAGCAAGCTGATTGGCGTGACCACATCTGCATACAGCAGTGGGAGGTAGAGCCTGCTCCACCGGACTGGAAAAACCTTTCACCGCCGACATGACGCCGATCCTGGCGCTTTCCACGATGGGGCTGTTCTGCGTGCCTTTAGCTCTTCTAGACCCAAGCCAACGTCCATACCACTGCAGACTTTGCTCTTCCGTTGCAACGCTGGGAGTGTTTGCTTCATCACCAAGTAGTATGCTGGAAATTCGGACTCGGAACAGGAGTATGTAGACTTCGACTCATCAGGACTCACCCGTGAGTAAGCGTGTGCTTGCCAGGAATTGAGGCTATTCGGACCGAGCGGCTTTTTCGCCCGGTACCTACCACTTGGTAAGTAGAGTCCTCTTGACACAGATCCGAGGCAGTATTGTTAGACATGTAGCATATGCTTGTGGTCTGTTCGCGATTTACGGAATGGATATCGAGCTTCGAGCTGGCCCATTCTCCACTACTTGTCGTTAGCAAATGTTAGGCACCAGGTGAGCCAAGCCTGCGTTGCGCTGAGGATGTATGAACGCATCGACGGAGCGCGGCTTCGCATGATCGATCGATCTAAGGCTCTTATGAGATCGAACCGCATTGCACGCAATTGCTGCATGTCAATGCCTTCGATGGAGCAAACCTCGAGCTGAAAGACAATCACATTAGAACGTCTCTAGCAAGAGTTGTTGAAGGCCATTATCCAGTACTGTCGATGCGCTTATGTAGCGTGATGCTGCCGTCGGGAATGCTTCAGCTTCGCCGAAGAACTGGTTACCATATCCACTTCCCTTTGACAGCTGGGGGGTGCGAACAACGTACTCCGTTCTGGTAAGCATTAGGATAGCCTACATCGACATGTGACACCGATCCGAAAGAAAAGAAACGTCGTAGATGGATGTTTGGTCGAGCCGATTACCAGTAACTCACACATCATAATCTGCTCCCTGACTTTGCATCAACCGCACGTGGGACGTCCGCACCGCCTTCACCATTCCAGCCAACGATGAGATCTTCCACAACAGGCATCTCGTCCTGTCCCCATACGACATCACCAACTTGCTTCCAGTCCTGCCCGTCCCTTTTCCGGAACACACGATAACTCGGAACACCACAAAGGCCGATCTGCTTTGCTTCCTGCGTACGAGCGCGCAACGCTTTCTTGTATTCATCGGAGTTCGCACGGTCCAGGATGCCGGGGGCATCGTAGCCGGCTTCGGCGATGACTTGGCTGAGGATATCGTCCGCGGACATGTTGAGGTTACGCTCCCAGCAAGCGCGGACTGAGATCGTTAGCATTTCCGAACGTACCGGTCGAGGAGTGACCGAGGAGCAGTCTCGTCGCGGGCTTACAAAGTGGAGCGACCAGACTTGGCTCAACAAGTACAGCGCGCAAAACGGTCGGCGTACGTATGGGAAAGACATCGGCCCAGTAGAACTCGATCTCCTTGTCCGGCTTGCCTTCCTGCTCGTTAACGGCATTCCACCATCTGCACCAGTCTTGGTGGTCAAGCTGTGAATAGTTTCGCTTTTGCTCGGACACTGTTATCATTGGAGTGTTTGGAGCACCGATTCTAAGTGGCGCATTAGGTCAGCATTGTGCCTGCGAGTAGAGTGCAGAGGAAAAGCGCACTCTCGAAACAAAATACCAAGAAGGAACGGCTTCATCTCGATCTGCAGTTTTGTGCCGAATTGCCTCTGCAGCCGGTTGAGCTGTGTCCAGCCCAGAAAAGCCCCTATGATAGACACGATCACATCAGCATATGTTCAACCTGTTTGGTTACCCAAGATTGTGCTTACAAGGACTGCTGAAATCGTACCAGAATTCCAGTCTCACTTCTTCAGCACCCGGAATACTTTTACCCCTCGCACATCTTGGTACGAGGCTCTTCAGAGATGCGGAGGTGGACCCCAAGCTATAGCCATTCTTGCCCTCATTCATGGCAAGTAGAACAGCCTCGACAAAATGCATTCGATCCTGGCCCCAGTAGAGCCGGCCTTGTCTTCGCTTGCCTTGCTTATCAGTCCATATCTCGTTGGGCGCCCAAAAGGCAGGAACGCCCGGTGTCCCTCGCTGTACGGCTAGGTCGGTTGCGATTTCTAGTTCTCGCCTCTCTTTCTGGCCTTCAAAGCTGCCGTCTTCAATCGATCTCGCTATCTCATCTGCAGTGGGTACGCCGGTCCGCCTGACAACATCGATCAGGACCTCCCTATCACTCACATCCTTACCTTCTACCCAGTAAGCTCGAAATAGCGCCTTCGATAACTTCGGTCGCTGTTCTCCACCAATGGAATAGAGTAGCCGCAATGCGCCTGTTGTTTTCACAGGATGCTTAGGTGGCTCGTTATGCTCGATGCCATAGCGATTAATAGTCCTTCTGAATGCACTGGATGTGATGTGCTTCTTAGTCGGATTGAAGACGTCGGAAGCTGATCCGGCAGCGCCTTGAGGAGCACTTGTAGCCCGGTAAATGGCTCCAAGCAGGACAGGACGCCAGATGAGGTGGGCTCCCGTGCGTACAGCAAGCGCCTCGATACTGAGCTGTTCGTAAGCACATATGGTATGATGGTCGAAAACAGCAACAATAATTGGGGAGTCCATGCGGCTAACGAAGATAAGAGCTTACCGGGTGGAGGCTATGTAGGCGAAGGGACATGATATCTAGGGCAGAGTCAGAGGGCTGTGATGATATCAGCTACAGAGTTCGCAATACGACGGACATCATAGTAGAATTCGACAACATTGTTTCCTGGTGTCGACCTCATTCTGAAACCTGACAGCAGAGAATCAGGGCGGGCGACCTAGAAGTAAATGGTTTGGTATAGAAGGACAGCTTGCGTGGTGTTGTAAACGTGCGATCTTCACTCAGCCACCTGCATATAGAGCACCTGTCGATTATCAATGAGTTGAGGTCTTGCAATATGTCCTTCGAAAAGTCCCGGCCCTCGCTGGAGGTGAAGTCAATCAGGGAGTTGAGCCGAGGCAATCAAAGTCACGCAAGTCTGCAGAGCAGATCACTATCACGTTTTCGAACCTTATCTCTCTGAGAGTAGCGTCCATCAACTTGAAGTCAATTGCCAGACACTTCGTTAATTCACCGGCACATTCGCTTAGCTCTAGTACTGGAGCGCAAGCTCGCTGTATACCTGATACTCTACTTTGCTGTACGGTCAATCTGGGTGGAGTCTTAGCAGAATCTAAATGGCATCAGCGGAAGAAACTCTTAGGCGCTACAAGACGCCCTTCCAGCGACACCTCTCGTTCTTCGATCGGGACAGCGATGGCTTCATCCATTTCGGTGAGTGCTTGCGAGGGAACTTGGAGCTTGGCCTTGATTTCCCAGCAGCCGTTGGTTTGGCCTTGGTCTACCATGTCGCGTACGGCAACACAAGACCTTTCTTCTTTGGACCATTCAATCCGATCGAAGTTGCCAGGGTGAAAAGTGAGAGAAACATGCTTGAGCAGGTCCGGCTGAACGAAGTAGCTGCTGTCGGAATGGGCCGCAAGACGCTCGTAACCAGTGCACAAGCCGTGGGTCTAGTCGACAGAATGCATGTCAATGGTCTTTGGGCCCTTGCTGCAAACCGCCAGGGTATTGTTTCACCTAACGACGTCAAATTGTATCAGGAAGGAACAATGCTCTTTGAGCTTGCCAGGCGTCGAAAAGACAACCGGGACCATGTCCTGCCGCTATACAGGGGAGGCCCAATCAGCGTTGCAGGGCATTCCTGGTTTGTCGACAAGCTTTTTGGCGTCAAGGTGTATCAGCTGCCAGACGTGAAGAAGTCGAGATGAAGAGATCCAGGGACTACTTTATCTCTAAGCTGGTTCGATCGAAAACCCCGATATGTCGGCGTTGCAAAGACAACGTCCGAGACACATTAGGCGTTCTCGACAGCATGCATCGAGTGAGCCAATTGGGAGCGATCAAGCGAACACGGCCGCCAAAGAACCCGAAGTGACGACTCTTGTTTCGTCTTGACTTGTGATCCAACAAGCCAAGTAGAACCCAATGCACGCCGCATATCGAATATCAGAGCCAACCACGAATGTCTAGACACACCTTGCTGACACGCTGCGACAGTCTATAGCGGATCATATCATGTCCGACTTCGCATCGCAACCACTTCCTCCTCGACTCACTCCATCACCACAACCTTCACCAGAACAACCCGACCCCAACCGCCCACCAACCCCACCCCTACGCAAGTCCATCTTCCCCCACCCAAACAAACCAACATGGCACGTCAACGTAATCCCCTATTCGCCTGACTGGCCAACCCAATTTGACACAATCCACTCCCACCTCCACAACCTCTTCACTACATCCTCCCCGCCAGCACCGTATCTCACAATCGAACACATCGGTTCAACATCCATTCGCGGCCTCGCCGCAAAACCCAACATCGACGTCCTCGTCACCTTCGCCTCAAAAGCCGACTTGGCCGCCGCCGTGGAAGCACTCAACTGGGAGATCCCCCGCACGCCACCGTTCGCGAAGTATACGCAGATCCCGCGCGGGGGCGGAATACCCGGCCGCGAGAGCTACAAGATCTACCTGCCAGAATTCAGCCCGTACTACGCCACCACGCCCGAGCGAAACGTGTACCTCATCGCTGACGTCGAGGAGAATCGGCAGGGACAGGTTCAGATACGTTGCTATCGGACCGTGAGGCATGTGCTTCGTCAGCCGGAGAATCGGGACCTGCTTGAGGAGTACGGCGAGGTGAAATTGAGGCTGGGCAGGGAAGTCTTTGGGGACGGACTGGAGTACAGTGCGAAGAAGGACGAGATCGTGCGCAAAATTTTACTCAGAGGCGGGTGGACTGGGGAGGAAATCGACGAGAAGGAAAAGCTTAGCCGTCGAGAATGGGTGGTCGATGGAGAGGAGGCATATTGATGATTGGCTTCATCAAAGGAAGGATGGTTAACTTGATGTTCTTGCTGCGTGAAATGGGCCGATTTGAGGAGTGAAATGCTGCTATGCATTGCTCTACGCCATTGGTAGGGTGGCGGCGCCATTTGCATGCGTGTCCCGTCTTTTGCGACGACGCTATACACTCAGATCACTACTTACATCCTACAAATGTACGACAAAAGCACCACTGCGCGTTCGAGCCGACCTTCACACATGTCTGTTGGTCGATGGGCCAGATTCATCCAACGCATCGTGCTGATCGCCAAAAGTGAGTCCGAGCTGCTCGAGATCTCTATCGACGTCGTCGCCTTGCGTGCCCCCCATACCAAATGCTTTCTTCACAACACCAGTAATGCTTTTACGAACACCTCTGTGATCTGGCTCTTCTTGCAAGGATTGTACTCCGTGCGTTCGTTGGGTGGCTGTGCTTCTCTTTTCGTCTTGCTCTCTTTTCCACTTCTGAAATGCCGACTCGCCTTTCTTGCCCCGTCTTCTGGTCGATGCTTTCTGAGGCTCCGTCGGCTGAGGTGGCCAGTTTCCTTCTGCCTTCCATCCTTCGACAAGAGCACTGATCATATGGTTTAGTGGTATGGGCACATTTGGTGCGAGTCCTTGTATGACCACTTTAGAGTACAACGTTGGGTATGCAGTTGGTTTGATCCGACTGCGAAGTGCATGCGATGCTGGCAGGAGGGGAGGGTAGATGGGCAGGTAGGGGCCATCATGCAGGTCTTTTTGCGCTTCAGCCTCAACCACTGTGGTCTGCGCATCTTCCATTGCGGTGGCATTTGTTACATTCAAGCCACCTTCCGGTAGAGGCCAGCTTGGAGTCGAAGCTGGGCTCGCTCCCCCAGCGTCAGAGCCGCTTCTATGCCTGCGGTCGCGGGAAAGGCTCTTCTGCCTATGCGAGCCTGCTTCCTGCGACTTTGATTGCGGCCTGTGAGGGACAGCCCCAGTCCAGGAATCTCTTCTCAGTGTCCATACGCGTAGACCCTCGTTCCACGATAGCTCTTGCTCAAGCAACCTTCTTCTCCTCACTCTGCGCCGCTCCATCACCGCTCCGACCTCATCGGGATTGTCGAACTTGTATGGCTCATCATCTTTGACTCTTGACCTCTTGTCGCTTGGAGACTCGTTCTCCGAACCCGATTCCACACGGAGGCGGTAATCGGATGCTTCCCTCTGTATTGTCGGGTTGTCCCTGTGGAATTCATTGGTTGGATACTCCCAGTCATCCCTCACGATGGAAATGAGATATTGTTTTGTTGACCTTGCATCCTGCACCTGGCTTGAGGGGTCGAGGCTGCCGTGCGCTTTCTCAGAGTGCTGCGAGCTCGCGCGACTCGAAGTCGAGCCTTTGCTCAGACGCTGTGAGAGGTTGCGGAAGAAAGGTGAAGACGGACTGTGGGCGTTGACATCGACGGACGACCTTGGCGATGGACTCATGGTTTCTCTAGTGGACGAGGAAAAGTAAGCTCAGGCTGAGCATACGACACGGCCAGTCAAGAATAAATGCAGCGACCGACGTAGACGAAGGCTAATTCATGTTGGCGTCATGCCGACTAGTTAAGCAGAATGCTATCCCATGCACGATTCAATGCATGGTTTGGTGTAGCAAAGCTGTCGGATGTGCGGGAACAGCAGCTCTCACAATGAACAGTCTCTGCAATGCTAGCTTTGTGTGGCAGGAGCGACAGAGACCCATCAACCGAACGAGTGAGTCGTGTGTGCGTAGTGATGTGGCAATATCGACATTCTCTCTATGCACACTTTTACAACACATCCCGGGACGAGGAGATGCCGCCAAGTCGATGGGCGCGCAGGAAAAGCATCGGTGGCGTCTGGGGAAAGCAACTGCAAATTTCCCCGCCGCCATCGAAGCTGCTGGTGCTGATCACGATGCATAGGGAACAAGCGATCAACGCTAGCCGGAGCCAGCAACACGCCGCTTGACCGTTGTCGGCCAGCGAGTAGAACAACCACGATCTCCTCACTGTCAAGTCGACCATGACTAAGCTACCACTGCACGCTTCTAGGTCCAACAACATCCCTAAGATAAGCATCATCGGAGCAGGGATTAGCGGGTTGGCTCTTGCCTGCCAGTTGGCCGTCTCCAAAATCCCCTTCAACATTTACGAAGCCCGCAATGCGCAGACGATAGGTCACACTTACTCCATCACCTTGCAGCGCAGCGCTCTAAGAAGCCTGAACAGTAGCAGATATCTCAGGGAAGCTGTCAGAGAGCTGCGACCAAAGACAGCCGTCGATCGGGCCGTTGGTGGTAACGGCAGGGTGTCAGATCAGTCTCCGAAAGGCTCAGCCAGCTTTCAGGCAGTCGACAGAGATGTTCGGAAGTGGTTGGTGGAGTTATTAGCCAAACAGGGTGGGTTCGTTAATTGGGACCACAGGTTGACAGCCGTCAGGCCAGCAGCAGAGGGGTCTGGAGCAGAGTTGTGTTTCGAGAACCAGGAGCCGACAATAGCCGACCTTGTCATTGATGCTGGTGGGTTAGGATCTCCGTGTTTCGACTATGATGTAGAGGCGGCTCCGAAACCACGACTCCTGCCGTACGCTTGCTATGCTGGGAGGAGGAGGATGAGAAGTCATGATTTTCTAGACAAGTATTCACACTATTTCAGAGACGGTAATACAATCGAACTGGCTGGAGACATCGCAACTAGCACGCCCTTCATATCGCTGCAGAAAGTCCACTTAGGCGAACGGGATCAGGAAGGACATGATATCGAGTTGCGCTGGGTGTTCTCCCGGCCTTCGTTGGGGGGCCATGACCCTCTATATCGGCCAGGACGCACTCCTGAGGAAGCGAAGGTCATCCCGCCAGAGCTTTACAAAGAGATGCTAGCCTCGGTTACACTGTTCTCGCCCAAAAAACAGTCGATGCTACAACAGTTCTTTGACTTGCTCGATCTTCATAGCGACAGGATTTTGCACTGGCATCTACGCGTACGTCTGCCCGCGCAACAGTACTTTGCGACTAATGCGGATCGAAAGACATTCTATGCCTTCGCTATGGGCGATGCAGCTCATAGCGTTCCCATACTAAAATCTAACGGTGCCGTGCAAGCGTTCCACGATGCAAGACACATGGCAGAATCCATTGTCGCCCTACTCGATTGCCCAGGGGGCGTCGGATGTCTTAGGCTGTCCAGCACGACCAAGCTACCGTTCAGAACTGGAGAGTGGCTGCGGGAGGCGGAAGATTCCATCCAAAGGCTTCGCCAGGTCCATGGCCAGCGCGAACACACTACGGAAGAGCTCTTAGGCATTCTTGGCATTACGTTACAAGAGAGAGATGCAGCCAATCTACCCGGCAAGGTCCCTTCAGACGCAGGAAAGGCTGCCTCAGAGGAGAAGGGAAAGCTTTGATGTAGTAGTGTTTGTTCGTGGCAGATTTTGGGGAACATTCGAGCCGTTGGTGGCATTCAGGCTACGTGCCGTTGGTCGCGTGTGCTGTAATTTAGGGAGGCCGTCCTTAGCACCTTTCTATTCTAGGCCTAGCCCACCACTACCCGGTCCTTCTCGTAAAATCGCCCGATATGTTTTATCAGATCTACAATCCAGTCAATGAACATATCTACCAAAGCAGAGAGTCTGTGCGCTCTTGCCTGCAGACGTGCGAATACGACTAGCATCCTCGATGTCACTCCCCGGCGTGTGCTCATACAGAGACTCGATGCGTGTCGGAAGTGCTTGTCTCGCAGACCTCACTGTCGTCCAGTCACAACGGTAACAGCCTCGCTGAGCGCGCCAGTGGTTGAGCCGAGCTCGACGACAGTATGGGCTGAACCTCTCCCACGGGACGATCTCGCTGCTCGAGTCGAACGACATTCTTTACAGCCACGAGAAACAAGTTTGCCGCAGTCATGTCCCGGATGTGGTGCGTTGACGCAGGAAGTCGAGCCGGAAGAGGCAGGCTACTACTCGAGGTCGCGCCGTGTGGTACGAAAGTATCTGCAAAAGCAGAAGGCCAAGAGTGTGGGCATTGAAGCAGAAGCGCTAGAGGAGGGAGGAAACGATGCAGACGAGGTAGATGAGGTAGAGGCAGAGGCAGAGGCAGAGGCGACGAGGCCGCAGTCTATTGTACAAGACCAGCCAGCAGCCAAAGTACCGCTATGCGACAGATGCCATGACTTGATACACAACTTCCGTGGGCGCTCCATTGCGCATCCCTCAATCGATGATATCGCTGATTCTATCGCCGAATCGCCCTTCCGGCGAAACCACATCTACCATGTCGTGGATGCAGCAGACTTTCCCATGTCATTCGTCCCAGAGATCTTCTCAAAACTTACGCTGGCGAAGCCTCGTTCGCAAAACCGAAGATCTCAGCACGATTTCTCAACGAAACCTACATTGTCATTCATCATCACTCGATCGGATCTGCTAGGCTCTACGAAAGAGATGGTCGACTCCATGATGACATATTTTCAGAAGGTGCTTCGCGATACACTCGGCCGCACGGGCAGAGATATGCGCTTGGGGAACATTCACCTCGTGTCGGCCAAGCGGGGCTGGTGGACTAAGGAGATTAAAGAGGATATCTGGCAACGAGGCGGCGCCAATTGGATGGTCGGCAAAGTCAACGTGGGGAAGTCGAATCTCTTCGAAGTCCTTTTCCCCAAGGGCTCGGGCGAGAGAGCACCAATCTATACAGAGCTCCTGAAGGAACACGGAAACCAATCCAAGGACGAGGCACACGATCCTACTGTGCAAGCACAAAACATCCTCGAGGAAGATAGTCTGCTCCCCCCACCACAACCTGAAGTCCCCTTTCCTGTTTTACCTGTGGTATCAAGTCTACCTGGCACGACAGCATCACCAATCCGTCTGCCCTTTGGCAACCATAAGGGGGAACTTATTGACCTGCCGGGCTTGGACCGCGGCAATCTTGAGGATTATGTGAAACAAGAGCACAAGCTAGATCTTGTCATGACGCACCGCCACAAGGTCGAGCAGCACATTATCAAAGCCGGGCAGTCTCTTATCCTGGGTGGGGGCTTGGTGAGGATCACGCCCGAGCTGGACATCAACGATCTCAGTACGACAGTCTTAGCCTACCCTTTCGTCCCACTACAAGCCCACATTACCTCGACGGAGAAGGCCACTGCGTTGCAATTGCAGCAACGCGGGAGTGGCATCGAATCCATATTGATAGACGAAGCAGGCAAGCACATGGCTTCGGCCGGCATGATGGAGCTGAGTACAGATGTCACGAAAGCCCGGGCTGGGCCGCTGCTTAGGTCTGGTGTGCCAGCCTCCAAGCTGCCATTTCGTGTCTACGCGACGGACATTCTGATAGAAGGCATGGGCTGGATTGAGCTAGTGTGTCAGGTTCGCCGACAGCGGGTGCCTCAGCCAGCCTCGACAATCGTGGCGCACGGTGAAATCTCCGATCAGGGTCCGGGAGCCACTAACGATCACTTGGGCTTCGCACCATTTGCGCAGCAGCCAGCGCTCGAGCCGGAGAGGACTTTTCAGTTCCCCAAGGTGGAAATCTTCAGTCCCGGTGGAAAGCATGTCTCGCAACGACCCTGCCTTGAAGCATGGGTTCGTTGGACGGAAGGTCGGAAAGAGAAAGAGGCATCTGCGTTGAAGCGACCCCGGAGGTCAATGGCCAACGTGCAGAAAGATCGACGACCGAGATGAACCTTGGGGGGGTCGGTCTCATAACTATGTATTTTATTGTACAGTAGCTAGGTAGCGCGATGTCGTGAGATCGTGTATAATCAACGCCGAGTCATGCATCGATGTCACATCCTTTATCAGAGTAAGGTTCGACTTGGAGCCACATAGGAACCTTGAGACAGTTCACGGTCTATCTTTAGAGGACGCCAGTTTGCCTTGGGGTACAGAACTAAGAGTAGTGCGAAGCATCGGGGCAAAGGCCAAGCACGCATTTCTTACGGGGTGACGAATGATAGGCTGAATCGGAACTCCCGTAAGCGGAACCTCGGCATCTAAGTAGGCGACCACGCTTAGTTTCTAGCTCCTTTGGAGAATCGCAAGCTCCAAAGGTTTGGTGCAAGGTGTCCCGCCGGGGCCCTTTGAGTTCGCGACGCCACTGGGATCGCCCCTGGCGCCGGCATCTCGTCACCAAACCCACTTACTGTTCCAAGCCTCATGTCGAGGGCTTGTACCTTTTTACTACCGTCATCGGGGCGGATCAACGCATGCCTCGCATTTTAACAAAGCACCATGCTACAGCATACCATTGCGTGCCTGAGAGAGATACCTGGAGATTGAGAATCTGTGCTCGGCTGAGCCGTCCGAAACACGACTGCCTTCGTTCCACAGCGCATGGGCGTTGCGAGCGACCAAGCGGGCAGGAATACGCATAGTCCCTGTGCCTGTCATTCGGGCAACGGAAATCACCAATATCGTTAGTACACTCGGCGTGCAGAGCAAAAGCACTTTGGCTTGATAGTTGAACAAATGCCGTCGAGGCCACCCATCCCACAAGGCCCGCCGCCTCCCATTCCAGACGGCTCCAGGAGTCCAGACGGTCGGCGTCGCCATGCTCCTGATCTCAACCGACCGTTGCCGGCGCCGCCTTCGTCTCTATCCAACGGTTACGAGATACCCACCTTACGAAGGAAACCTGTACCGCAGCCAACACAGCCAATGCCACCGCCGCAGCTGCAGCCGCAGTCACGGTCACAGTCACAGCCGGGTCAGCTTGGACATACTCGATCCTTCAGCCATCCATTTCCATCACTATTCGGTAGCAAACGACAGGGAAAGAAGAATATACCTCGGCACGACGAAGTAGACTCTTCGGAAGACGCATCCGGCCAGTACAAGGGCGGTAGCTCGAGGTCGAAGAAAATCCAAGGGGGTTTGAGTCACAAGACGAACGATAAAGAGCCGGCAATGGGCAAATGCGTCACCTGTGATGCTACAGTACGATGGCCTCAAGATTTGAAGGTCTTCAGATGCACCACCTGTTTGACCATCAATGACCTGGAGCCTGCCGAGGTTCACATTGCTTCAGCGCCAGGTTTGACCAACGATGGCCCTCGAATACCCATGCCAGTATCTCTCGACCGAACTAAAAGATTAATCGAAGCCTGTTTGGATGAATACTTCTGGCATGTACTTGAAAGAGACCGCGAGCACATGTCTAAGAAGCCTGTGGCGGAAACGGTCTTGTTCAGCGATGATGAAGGAAACGACTCCAACGACAAGAGGCCTTCGACTGCTGTGCAGTATGACTCTCTGACTACACCCCGACCCAGGTTCCAGGATCGATGTCCTTCCGACTCGGCCCTTCTCTCCAAGACACTGCACCGTCGAGACACGGACCTTCTGGAGCCGAATTCACAGCCCATGAGCCTTAGAAGGCCAGTCGGGGACAACCGCATGTCATTTCAGGTACAGCAGGAGCGTACACAAGGATCCTATTCTCACACGGAGATCTTCCGAAATCTTGAGACATATCTGGCTGGATGCACCACAGGATGCACAATTTTGAACATGTCTTTCTTCTCTGTAAAGCCAGCAACTAATCGCGACGACAAACCTTCTCGGCCGAGGCACGTGAGGCAACAACCGTCTGACTTGGCCTTGACTCCGGGCTCCGAGCCGGATGTGTTCTTATCAGATCTCGACGCCAAGACTTTGTTACTGGGGGATATTGGTGAGAACGGATCCTGGTGGACCGGCAAGATAGACAGTCGAGAATCGATACAGCCAGATGCGCCTCGCGAAAAGTCGCCAGAACGGTGGCGCGGGATCGTAAGTGCTCGCACACCCAGAATAAATTGGCCTGAGCTGGCAGAGTGGTATCGACTAGTTCTGCATGCTGGCGACGACTGGAGGCGTAGATGGATGTCACTCAGGTCGACGCTGACAGATGCAGAGCTGGAAAAGTGGCACTCGGTATCGATGGATACTCTCCACCGCAACATCATGGAATCACAAGTCCACCTCCAGCGCAGTTTCCTCAAAGCCACGGAGAATCTTCTGAAGCGACCCAGGCGACCATTGACGAGCCCAGAAGACTGTCGCTTTCTTCTTATGCTCTTGGCTAATCCGTTACTGTTGCCTTCGTCCCGCCATCACGGTCCCTGGAGTACCAGTAATGGCGCAAGTCTAGCCAGAAGTGGTTCTGGCCTGGCCGCATCGCCTGCGAAAGCTGCTCGTGCACCGCGCAGGAATTACAGCGCGCTCGGGAGACACTCCGGAATCACTAAGAGAATACTGGGCTTACTTGCTCACCTGCCAAACGACATACATCTCTTTATCATCTCCTGGTTTGCCAGGCTTCCCGATGCTCATTTTGCCGGCTTGGTAGAGCTTGTGGGTAGTTTCGTGACGTACCGCCTCAGTCGTCAGGCCAGTAAACCTGTACACGAGCAAATCGATCCAACTGAGGGCTTGATCCCAAGCTTTACTGAAGGAGGATTAAGGCATGCCTCACAAATGCACGCGGCCCTGGATGGCCGCTCTAATACATCACAGAAGCAGAAGCAAGATGGCAAACCTAGATTAGCTGTCTACGGTGATGACTGGCAGACGCGTGCGGCAGCCAGAGTGATGGCTCTACTGTTTCAAGCCAACGCCGGCCACGTTGCACGCAAAAGAGACACGTCCATCTCAGCGGAGCAGCGACAGCGCAGTGCTGGTTTGAATGCGAAGCACCAAGCACATATGCATGGTCAAATGATACCAATCAGCAACTTCTATAACTCCATGCTGGATCATGCTGACCTTATCGCCGACTTCGAAGCGTGGGAGACAACGAAGACAAAGTTCACGTTCTGCCAGTACCCATTTTTCCTCAGCATCTGGGCTAAGATACATATACTCGAGCACGATGCCCGACGACAAATGGAAAACAAAGCTCGGGAGGCCTTCTTCGATAGCATCCTGAGCAGGAAAGCTGTGAGTCAGTTCTTGGTGCTCAAAGTCAGGCGAGATTGCCTGGTCGATGACAGTCTCAAAAGTGTCAGTGAAGCTGTCGGGCGCGGTGGTAGCGATGTGAAAAAAGGGCTCCGCATCGACTTTGTCGGCGAAGAGGGCGTTGATGCCGGTGGTCTTCGCAAAGAGTGGTTTCTTTTGCTCGTGCGCGAGATCTTCAACCCCAACCATGGTCTTTTTGTGTACGACGACGATTCTCAATACTGCTACTTCAATCCATTCTGCTTCGAGTCGTCCGAGCAGTTTTTCCTGGTTGGAGTCTTACTTGGTCTTGCGATTTACAACTCGACAATCCTAGATGTTGCATTCCCACCATTTGTCTTTAAGAAGATGCTTGCGTCAGCACCAGCGACAGCGGACAGACTGACTTCGACTCCAAAGATCTCGCATCAGTACAGCCTAGAGGACTTAGCAGAACTTCGACCGTCTCTAGCTCGAGGCCTGCGGCAGCTTCTCGAATTTGACGGCGATGTGCAAGAAACGTTCTGTCGAGATTTTGTGGTGGAAATGGAAAGATACGGCGGTGTGGTACAGATACCCCTTTGTTCAGGAGGAGCAAAACGGCCAGTTAACAACGAGAATCGCCGCGAATTCGTTGACAAGTACGTCCATTATCTTCTCGATCAATCTGTTGCACGACAGTACGAGCCGTTCAAGCGAGGGTTCTTCACTGTATGTGGAGGCAATGCACTTTCTCTTTTCAGACCGGAGGAAATCGAACTGTTGGTCCGTGGATCAGATGAGCCACTAGATGTTGGAAGCTTACGGGCAGTTGCATCCTACGACGGTTGGCCAAAGGAGTGTCCGCCAGAACAGCAGCCACAAATCCGGTGGTTCTGGGACTTCTTCGAGAACATTGCTCCAAGCGATCAGAGGAAAATGCTAAGCTTTATTACTGGAAGTGATCGCATTCCTGCGATGGGCGCAACAAACCTTAGCATACGCATCCAGCTCCTTTTGGACAAAGAGTCGGAAGAAATGAGAAGAGAAAGCAAGCGGTTGCCAATAGCGAGAACATGTTTCAACCTGCTTGGATTGTACAGATATCGCGAGCGGAAGACTTTGGAGGAAAAGCTTTGGACGGCAGTCACATCGAGCGAAGGGTTTGGACTGAAATAATTACGGGATAGGAAGGTTGGTGGCAAAAGCATTTCGCGTGACACGACTTGATGAGCATGAACTTTGGGTGAATAGTAGGCTGGTGTGACCCTAGGGGAGTTTATTGCTACTCGAGCGTAATTTATTGTTCGTTTGTGCTGTAGGTACCCTTTGAGAGGCAGTCGCTTTTTCAAGCACACTTTACAAATGCAGTGCGGTCATCACCATAGCCAACGTGGCATGGTTTTGTGTAATACCTGCCCCTTTGTTCTCTATAATATTCTCTCCGGTAGTGCTCCGTGTCTCTTGCCCCGCATCGACAAGCAGATGGCGCAGCACTGGCAGGTGGATAGCGGACTAGGACGGTGGATGTTGCAAATCCCGGACAGATCGAGGCCAAACAAGCACAGCCAAGACGTGCTTAAGATGATGCAAGCATGCAATCCCTGGTCTTCCCCATGATTTCCAGCGCTGCCGTTCCTCAGCCATTCCACTTCTGTGCTTCAACTTCCATGTCGTGCACATCATCACTGTCTTCGGTCCTGGCCATACCCTCCACCAATATCACATCCCCCTCACTGAGCGGGTCACGGGTGCAGCTTCACCTCACATGTCCAAGGCATCACCGCATGATCAGGTTGGCACTGTGCAAGGGCTAATATGTACGACTTTCAGTGTCCGTTCAGTCCAGCCACGTCGCAAATCTGACTTGAAGCTTCACTCGATTTAAATCAGAAGGTCGTCGGTGACGGTAGGGTTTCTATCACTGAAGTTTTCGAGTCCGAGCAAATATCGTGCCTGATCAGGACTCATGCTCAATAGTGTACCCTGCGTGTTCATATCCTGCTTTGATCTGCCTTTACACTTCCTGCGTCATTTGAAACCACTACCCTCTGCGTCCCTTTTGCCCTCTGCTAGCTCCTAGAAAGCAGCCCCAGCTGGTCGCCGCTTCAGAACAATGGCGCCGACCACGCTGCTGTGGTCGATCAGCGCTCTGATCGGCTCCGTTCACAGCCAGACCACACTTACCGCGAATCCAGAACACTCCGCAATCCCTTCACTATACCCCAACCCTTATCGATATTCAGACCATCACAACAACTCGTGGATACAGCAGCATAACGAGACGTGGTTCAACGCTTCGAAGCCCAACTCACTGTGGAGTAGTGCGACTGACGCCAATGGCAACTACGAGGCTGCTTATTACCCTGGACGAGCTCCTGCCATACCACTAGCAGTCCGATCTCCTTATACGTCTGCTTGGGCTTCCACCGCTAATAACGGCTCTTTGAACTCGCAGTTTCCAATCTTCTGGTGAGGCTCAGTATGGATCAAAAAGCCATGAAAGCTAACAGGAACAGGGATGGTTCAGCTCTGGGGTGGGAAGGTATCGTCAAAGTGGATGGCGTTTCATACGAATGGATGGGCGTCGGCTCTCAGAGCCTGCCTCAACTCCAGACTTTCATGCCAGCAGCTCCTATCACGACGTCCTATGATCCATCATACTCTAACTTTACTTTCGCTGCTGGACCGATCGAGTTAACCGCTAGCTTCTTCTCTCCGATGACACCACAAGATCTATGCCGAACTTCGATTCCGCTGTCATATCTTTCTGTGTCCGTGGTCTCGAGAGATGGTGGCTCCCACAATGTCTCACTCTATACTGATGTCAATGGAGGATGGGTCACTCAACCAGCAGCACCTCTGACCTGGAACATGTACGAAGATGGAAATCCAGTTAATGGCTCGAACGTCACATCATTATCGACCGGAGAACTGTACACTTGGATCATTCAACTTCAAGATCAGTACGAATTTGGCGAGAATTACGGCCAGGACGCCAATCGAGCTGGCCAAGGCGTGTTCCCTCAATGGGGCAACTTCACCTGGTCCAGCACTCAGGGGTCGGCCCAGAGTATCAAGTTCCAGTCCGGATACTCTGTCAACCAGCGCTTCTACTATGTTCTGGGCCAGTCATTGGACAATACTGTTGACGACGCCTATAGATCCTACACGGAGCAAGACCCAGTGTTCGCTTTCGAGCACGTTCTAGGCGAGATCGGAGAGACGTCTACTGACCCCATCGTTTTCACAATTGGTAATGTCGAGCAACCGGCTATCCGGTTCCTGAGCTCGGTTGGTATCGAGTCGCTAGATCCGTGGTGGTCGACTCCTTCATGCTACGGAGATCTGTTCAGCATGATACAATTTCACTATAACGACTTGCCACAAGCGCAAATACTTGCAGCGCAGTTCGAAGCCAAGCTAAAGAACGACATTGACATCTACTACGGCAACATCGACAACAACGCCGTAGAAGATGGGGCTTCATTTCCATCGACGTCCTGGTACAACGGCACCGGTGGTCAAAACGTAACAGGAACAGATCAGTTCGGCAATCAATACATCTTCAACTCAGACAACGCATATGGATGGCTACAGCCCTCTGATGGCCGTGTTTCCAACGGCATCGCTGAGCCAGATGCATCGGAACAGCAGTCATATTATGCTATCACGGCCCTCGCTGCCCGGCAAATTACCGCAGCATACGTGTTGACGAACAACTCGCGGTCGACTACCTCAGAGTGCTCACAGTCGGCCTCGGCGAATGCGTCGGAGCCGCTCGCGTTCCAAAAAGAGATATCCTCGAACGGAAACACGAACACTGTAGACGTGATCTTCCCGGCCATGCCATTCTTCCTCTGGATCAACCCAGATTTCCTGCGATACGTTCTAGCACCACTTTTCATCAACCAAGAGACCAACTTTTACCCGAACATGTACGCCATGCACGACCTCGGCTCACACTTCCCAAACGCCACTGGCCACGTGGAAGGCGACGACGAATACATGCCGGTCGAAGAGTCAGGCAACATGATCATCATGGCGTACGCCATCCACCGACTCGGAAACACCCTCTCATACCTGCAGGACCACTACGCCATCCTGCAGCAGTGGGCGCAATACCTCGTCGAATACTCGCTCATCCCCGAGGTCCAGCTCAGCACGGACGACTTCGCGGGCCAACTGGCCAACCAGACGAACCTGGCCATCAAGGGCATCGTGGGCCTGGCCGCTATGGCCGAGATCGCGCGCGCAGTAGGCGACACAGCGCAAGCGCAGAACTACTCGGCCACGGCGCAGGAATACTACGACCGCTGGACCGACTTCGCCATCGACCCGAGCGGCACCCACACCGTGCTCGCGTACCAGTGGCGCTCGTCGTGGGGCCTGCTCTACAACACGTACCCGGCGCGCCTGCTCAACCTGTCCATCATCCCCGACACCCTGTTCCAGATGCAGAGCGCCTTCTACCCGTCCGTGTCGCAGCTCTGGGGCGTCCCGCTGGACAACAGACACTACTGGACCAAGTCGGACTGGGAGATGTGGACGGCGGCGACGTGCGAGCCCGCGACGCGCAGGCTGTTCGTCGACGCGCTGGCGTACTGGCTCAATACCACGAGCAGCGATCGGCCGTTCACGGATCTCTACCAGACGGTGCATGAAGGAGAGCCGCCCGAGAGCCCGGACCAGATCGAGTTCTTTGCGCGGCCCGTGCAGGGCGGGTTGTACAGTCTGTTGGCGCTGGTCGCGGCAGGCACGTACGCATGAGCGGATCGTGGTGGGCAGGAGTAATATACAACAGGCAGAGACGAAGGAGCTGGGGACGTGCTGCGGCCATCTTATAGCGTGTTCGGGCTGAATTGGCTGATGTGCTTGAATATATATTCTTGTCGAGCAGCTATCTCCCGGTGCTCCCAACAGAGCAAGGTCTTCCCTCCTTATATATGGTAGCGTGGATGGGTATCATCATTCGTTCCTTACACGAGTCTAGTTGGCTTAGTCGTGATACTATGAATCTCGACAGCGACCACGAACCAAGTTCTTGACCAGTACGGACTGCCACATTTGCACCTCCTCTCCCAGTGGACTGTATCTGACAATATAACCTTGGATGAAAATCTATTCCTCGCACACCCGCTAGACTGTGCGCTTGCCTTCTAGCCACGGTAGCTCTTTCCTCAATGCGGCGTCCATTTCATGACCCAAGGGCTCGGCAACTCTCTTTGGACTGGAAGAAAAGTAAATCATCAAGAACCAGCGAAATATTCGGGCCTTATGCAGTTCCTCAGAGACAAGAGGCATAACGGATTAAATTGTAGTGAGGCCATGTCCGTGGTTCGAATCGACGACGTGGGCAAGTGCTTTGACTTTTTCAGACTTGAAGAAACAATCTTCCAGTCTGCATCTATGGTCTCTGGGAATTGCAATGGCAAGAGATGTTAGCAGCATCGCCAGCGTGGTGAAGCTAGTGGAAAGCTGACTATACACCGTATCGCCATCACCGGGATACAGCGCCTTCGATCCGCTTCCAGAACGCACGATGCGTGCGGACTGCGCCGCTCCGAGTCTGTCGCCACAATACCTGTGAAGAGTTCCTCTTACTGCGTAACATTGCAGTTCCCTGCATCATCGACGCATGAGCCAATTATCCTGCTTTGCAACGATATAATGAGACGTGATGCTGCTATTGCCGTACGTTGATGATTTTTGTGCGTATCCAACAACAGGGAGGCGGTTTTGTCGATCTGCGATAACAAGTGTCGGGGCAAGACACTATCCACAACACAGTCAATCATGGCGTGTCTTCCGCCTTTGTCAGTCGATCTTGGTTGCGCTGTTGCTCGAGAAGCTGCTGCAGTACCTTGAACTTGACGGGCTTAGTAAGAAACTGTGTCATGCCGGCGTCCATGCACTCCTTGCGGACTGATTCATTACCAACACCAGTAATAGCTATGATTGTCGCCGGTGTCCTTGAATGCGACTCTCTTTCATACTCCCTGATCTTTCTCGTGGATTCTAGACCGTCCATGACTGGCATCTGGAGGTCCATTAGCACGAAGTCGAAAGGTGCTTCTTGAGACTCTTTGAATTTTGTAAAAGCATCTAATCCGTTCACTGCTTCTGCATAAGGCAGCTTAATCCTTTTCATAGAGGTAACAAGCAGCTTCAAATTTATACTAAAATTTCAGGTTAGCAATATCCTTGACAGACTTAGTAACCGCTCACCTATTGTCGTCAACGAGCAGGACATGAGGCGGTTTTGGCTCGGCGCCATTTGTCGGAGCTGCGTCCTTGTGCGGCATGGACCCCATGCCCGGAAGGGCTCCACGTTTTATCTCGCTAAAAGGTGGACTAGCTTCGCCAGAAGCATTCTGATCGCTGAACTTTGTCAATGGTTGCTCGGACTTCCACTTGAAGGTCTGGATGGAGGGGCGGTATCTGTCAATCTCTTGATCATAGACGGTCGAAGACGTGTTCCACTCGACTTCAGATGCCCGCTGCTGCGTCTCACCTGTCAATACTGACTGCTTACCAGTACTGGCTGATGCTTTCCTTTGGTGGTTCGTGCTGGTGGCTTCAACACGTTTAAGGCTTTGCAACAAAACTTTTGCCAGTTTCCGAGCGCCGACAGGTTGGCTGATGACTTCGACGATTCGACCGAGGGAGGTCAGATGCGATACGCCAGCAGCACGTAGAGCAGCAGCCTCGAAAGCGTTGGTACAGATAATAAGCAACGCAGCCTCTTTCCCCCCTACTCCGGCGTCTTTTCTCTCTGAGTGGTGTTCAAGAAGATACTCGATAGGTGGTGGCTCGCAGTAAACGTAGACGCTAGCCTCGGATGCCTCTTCGACATCCTTGCCTTCGTAGTAACTCATTTGGAACCAATCTTCACACGTTCTGGCGATGGAAGCTGTGAGCTTGTGCAGCTGTCCAGTGTCAGGGACTTCCTGCTTGTCCTTTCCTGGATTGAGCATGCAAATTTTCTTGCCCCTAGTCACGCGAATTGCCGACTGTAAAATCTCATCCTCGATGCAAGCGCATCGAGGAGCCACTTCCATTGGTAAGCTGACTTTGACCTCAGTTCCCACGCCTTTCTCGCTGTTGACACGAACCTTACCGTCTAAACTCTGCACTATCTGTGAAGTGATCGATAGGCCTAGCCCAGCCCCGGGGGTGAATGAATCTTCCTGTGAAAAGGCTTTGAAGAGATGGTTTTGTAGGAATATCTGCGACATGCCCACGCCCGTATCTTTGACAACTATCTCAATTTCAACATGTGATTCGGTAGTCGGCTTCGCAGTGAGCTGAATCTCAATATAGCCCCTCTGGCAGTATTTTATTGCATTGCCCACAATGTTCATGATGATGCGTCTCAGTGCCCCGGTTTGACCTCGCATGCACCATGACCTTGTGTTGTCAATGTCAAGTATGAAGAAGACCCTGCCCGAAAAGTTCTCGCTGCCAGAATGAATCTGCTGATGGGTGGTTTCGGAGTCGTCTATACCAAGGTTTTGTATCTTCCTAGTCGCTTCGTCCACAGGATCCCGTCGGCGAAGTCTAGTCTTTCTGAACGTTTGACCGGCAAATACTGCTTCGACCACCTCCTCCAGAAGGATAGACAGATCAAACGTGGAATCATGTGAACCTTCTGACGGATTGCCCTCGGCGTCCTCGGTATGAGGCACGACCTTATGGGATATGCTAGTGCCGCTGTCTGGGCCAGCGCGATTCAGGTTGTTGATTTTGGCAAAGTCGAGCAGGTGGTCGATGGTGTCCAGCAGCGTTTTGCCACAAGTCTGGATTGAATCGACCAGACTCAGCTGGTAAGCCGAAGTCATGGTGTCCTCAAGGAATTCGAGGCTTCCCAGAAGGCCGTGCAAGGGAGAACGAAGATCGTGGGAGATGGATGCAATGAAGGTTGACTTGGCTGTACTCGTGTTGAAGGCTTCCATGCTAGTGACCTCACTCATGATGCAGGAGCCGAAGGTCTTCAGGTATGGCATGCTTGCTTCGGGATCACCAGCGTTGGCCTCGTTGGACCAGATGATACCCGTGGCGAACCACTGACGCTGGGCAAAGTTGTAGAGCGGTAAGAAGATGACCCACTTTGCTTGTGGTATTTGAGCTAAGAGCTGTCTGGGAAGATATTTTCTGTGCGAATATTGGGCATGCAGGTCGAACGGGGTAGTGTGTCTGCTGTTACCACTGGCGATGAGGCGGTGAGAAAGAGATGTATTGTTGGCTCCGACGGTTCCGTCATCCAAGAAAAAGCATTGAGCCGAGGGATAGCGTACTAGGCACTGCTTCAAGTGCTTCCGTTTGATAAAGTCGGCTGGAGATAGATCTGATGGTTCGGCGAGCGAGGATCCAAGAACGGTTGCCATCAACTCTAGTTCATCTGCAGATGTTACGGGAGACGGCTCGTTTTGGTCCAAGTCAGCTCCGATGGTGAGGGCGGATTCATGCAAAGAGTAGTCGTCCGCGGCAATTGCATCACGGTCAGAAGCATCCTGGGTGCTGGACTGTGGTTGCGCAGGACTGCCCTGGAGTGGAGTGGAGAACAAGCCTGAAGAAGTGTCGAGAAAGATACAGCCGTGGGCATTGATGCCTTGTTGTATGGTCCTTGCCGCGCGAGCGAAGACTTGTCGGGCGTTGCTTGACATTGTGTCCGAGTCCTCCTTGCTGGGACCTTCTGTCGAGGTTTCATGTTTGGGTGTGGAGAGCAAGTCGCCCTCCCGGGAGTCACCACTGTTGGACGAGGCTTTTTCCGCCTTTTCCGGCTCGGATTGCTGCGCCAAGACCTGAGGCGGTTCGTGCTCACCCTGGGGATCGGTGGCCTGGACGCCGGTCATGTCTGCAGCGTCTTCAGTGGCCATATCGGCGACAGGGTCATGAGTGTTGTGTTTCATGGCGGACAAGCCGTCTATGAAGGTAGAAAAGCCCTTCAGAAAGGTCTCGTCGCGTTCTTTGGCGACTATAGTCTTGACCCTGTCCAGGTGGTCGGCGACGATTTGTGCCACGTCTTGCATGTAGAGGACCTCGTCGAGAGACAGGCCGTGGGGCCTCGGCTTGTCGTCGGAAACTGCGTAGACACCGATCTCATAGCCCTGGCCTGTGACTATTGGCACACCGGCATAGAACCTTACACCTGATTCGGCAGCGACATAAGGTCGGTCCTTGAAGCGGGCGTCTTTGCGGAGGTCATTGATGACGAGCGCGCACAAGGACTGCTCTACACCTTGTTCGCTGGTTGACTGCCACCTGGCCCCAAAAACGTGTTCGTCGACGCAATCTTTCCGCGGGGCCGAGACGTTTCCCAGCCAGATGTGATCGCCAGGAGCGTGCCTGGAGTCGTCGACGAGCGAGAGGGACTGGGTGGCTTCTGCAAGGATGATCTGGGTGTCGGTGGTGATCAGCGAGACCATTGCTCGCTTGACGTTGAGCCTCAAGGCCGCGAGTTGAGCGAAGGCCGTCAGGGTGGTGTCGTGGGAGCCATGCACGCTCGGTCTCTTGCCCGTGATGTCGTTGGCTGGAATGGTCTTCATGCTGCTCGAGTCGAGCCATGGCTGGTAGTATCTGTTCGGTGGTCAGCCACAGGGGGATGTCGGAGCTGGGACCTGGGGCCTCACTTGCGCAGGTCGCGCTGTCTCGCCGACTCACCGCGAGCGGCAATGTCTGTATCAGCAGCCATCCCGATGCAAGAACCACGTTTCCCATGCTAGCATTGAGCAAGTACACTCTGAGGCTCGGTGGTACAGGTGCCTGGGTGCCAACGACAAATTAAGTTAATGTAGCAGCAAAAGATGACGAGGGCGCAGGAGATCTGCCGCAGGTGTAAACCCGTTTAAGGCCTGAGGGTTAAGGGTATTTCGCGGGCCAGACCTCCCCAACGCCCTGCTCGTCAAGCGACCAGCGGGCGACATTGATTGCTGCACTCAGCCAGCACTACATCTCGGTGGCGGCCAAGTAGTCCCTGCCATTGAATCAAGGCACTCTGCCGCACAACTGGTGGGCTGAGGGTATACTGACCACACGCCAACCCCAGTACCTGTAGTACCTGATGACCGGTATTCATTGGCCAGACTGCACGCCAGTCGGAAAGACGCTCAGGGTCGTGTCTCGATACGGGCGTCTAGACCCTTAACGTACCAGGGTGGGAGCGTAGCTGCCGCTTACAGCTGACCCCCACACGCCCCAGCTCCCCTTCAAGTCGTCCTGGTGGTACCTTGCAGACACCCATCGACACGTCCGGCATTCCACAATCACCTCACTGGCAATATCATCTTGGCAACTCGAGGCCGGCCTTGTTATCACCCTCGTAACCTCGCTGCTGCTGTTCTTCTACCTGCCGTGTCCTGCTGACTGCTGGACCGTGTCGCCGCAGCTTCAAGGCCATGAGCTTCCTGTCCTTCGAGCATGCATGCCTGCCTGACGCACGGTCGCGTTCGGCCGTGGCGCTTCACACGACATCTGCATCATACTACTGCCACGAGGAACCTTGATGCCATTGTGCCAAAGGCCACCCAACAATGGTCGCACATGCCATCCAGCGCTACAATATCCGACCAGGAGATCAGTAGGCTGGCCGCACTGCCACGAAGGCCGTTGACATTAGCAGATCTAGTCAGGCATGGCAAACCACCTCTGTCTGATGACGCTCTGCTCTCATCTGCAAACTTCACCTTATCCCTGCTTCCCGCCAGGCTCGCTCATCGCATACAACGATTAAGGAACCTGCCCTTCATCGTAGTCGCCAACCCAAATATCAACAAAATCTACAACAATTATCTTCACTCACTTTCCAGTCTTGAGCCCTTCTACCGAAAGCGCATCTCCACCATGGAGGAAGAGGAAAAGTTCACCGAGGTCATGGCGGATCTAGTCCAGACGCACACCAACACCATCCCCACCTTAGCCCAAGGTTTCCTCGAGTGTAGGAAATATATTGATCCCACCGACATTACCAAGTTCCTGGATCAGCACTTGAGGGCTCGAATAGGCACAAGACTGATTGCTGAGCAGCACCTTGCATTGCATATAGCATCTACGCCCGATGCCCGAACGCTGGATCCAGACCCCTACAACATCGGCGTCATCGACAGTTCGCTGCAACCTGCCAAGATAATCCGCTCCTGTGAGGCATTTGTGGGGGATATCTGCGAGTTCAAGTATGGCGTGAGGCCGAAGATTGATATGAATGGCTCAATCGACGCCACTTTTGCACATGTACCTGTACACCTGGAATACGTCCTGACAGAGCTCATCAAGAATGCTTTCAGAGCTACCGTGGAATCAGGAAACGAGAGTCATCCCGTTGAAATTACCTTAGCCGCCGCTCCCGACGTCCCAATGTCAAAACTGGACGCTCTGAAACGACTCGACCTGACCGATGAGAATGCAATCGACTTCACCAAAGAAGGACTTGCCGAGTATTGCACTTCGTCCGAAGGCGTTCAAGGTCCCATTAATTCCGCCCCTCCAACTATCACCATCAGAATTCGTGACCGTGGAGGAGGTATACCACCAGACGTGTTGCCCAACATCTGGTCCTACAGCTTCACTACATTCAATGTCGATGAAGCGGCCGGCACAAATTCTGTCAACGATGGCTTGAATGCCATCACCAATGGTGGCAGCCCAAGCAGTATTGCGGGCTTGGGCTACGGTCTGCCGCTTGGACGAGCCTACGCCGAGTACTTTGGTGGCAGCATAGCAGTACAAAGCATGCATGGATGGGGAACTGATGTCTACCTCAGTCTGCAAGGGATTGGCAAGGTCATCTGATGTTACTCTGCTGTGTCGTAACTGAGGTCATCACGTATTTTGGACACAATCCGGATGTAGCAAATAGTCAGGAACGCCGAGCAGATTTGCTCGCCACAAACGTCTTTCTGCTGTCGCGAACCACTGCTGACTGGATGATGAGCGTTCTGTCTGACCTACGAAAAGACAGGCACAATCTTGCCAGTGGATCTATCCGCGAGTCTCTCCTTCATCGGCAGACCGTACATCTCTTTCGTCCATCGGCAACAAATCTTCCTAGTATCCCTTGGATCAACAATCTCCTCCACGTTGAACACGTTGGCTGTCCTCACAGGATTTAGAAGCCTCGTATACATCTCATTGAGCTCCTTATACTTCTTCTTCCATGCTTCTTCTCCACTTCCAGGCTTTTCCTTCTCTGCTTGTTCGCGGATTGTCTTCAGCTCGAATCGGTGACCAACCTCGATACCACCTTCAAGAGGCAGAGAGCCCCAGTTCGAAGATGGCCATGCAATTCGCATCCATGGCTCGCGGCTGTCAAGCATAATGCCGCCAGCGACGCCGTATGCTCGACGGGTCAAGACAGTAAAGATCGGTGTGGTCGAGGTGTAGTATGCCTTGCCTAGCTCAACTCCCCATTTCATGACTGCAGACCGTTCCGCCACTGTACCGATGGCATATCCGGCTATCGCTTGTCAGCACCAGGGCATAACCGACCTTTCAGGAATAGGGCTGGACTTACGAACATCAACAAACTGCACAATGGGCAGGTTGAAGATATCGGCGAACTTGATCATCTTGATCAACTTCTGACTTCCCGCAGTGTCAAGCGCACCACTGTTCACCTCACAATTGTTCGACAGGATGGCCACAGGCTTCCCTCCCAACCTTGCCAGTCCGCAGATTGCAGTTCGACCCCATAGTCTCCCAATCTCAAACCACGAGCTCTTGTCGACCACGCTCTCGATGATCCTATACGGGTCATACATCCGGTTGTTCTTCCTCGATATGATAGTCCGCAAACTCACGTCCTCCCTCAACACATCATCACCACTCCAGCCCGCCTCCAAACACGGCGGCGCCTCCAACGCACCACAGTTGGGCAAAAACCCCAACACGGTCCGAATCTGCTCATAACACTCCTTCTCATCCCGCGCCATATTATCAATCGTCCCGTTGCAACAATGCACATACGGGCCCCCTAGATCTTGAAAACTTAATCCCTCCTCAAACGTCGCCCCCTCCACAACCTTCGGTCCGGCGTTAAACGCACTCCCAATGTCCGCCGCCATAACACTGAAGTGCGTTGCGACCACCCTGGCAAACCCCAGCCCAATCGCGGGCCCAACCACAGCCCCCAAGTTCGGGATCCCCTGGTTCAACTGCTTCACCACGGTGCTCATGATCGTGACGTGCGGGAGATAACTAAACCCGGTCGTCGCAATCGTACTCACGCTGCCGCCCCCGCTACTCCCGTCCACGAGCTTCACAACCGGCACCTTGAGCCTCAACGCCAACTTCTCACCATACAGCGTCTTGGGCCCGACCGCCCCGTCCGCATGTCCGGCGCGGATCGCAAAGTCGTCGGCCGTCAGATACACCTGCCTGCTGACCTTGGTCTCACCCGTCCGGAGACACGTCACGGACCCGAACCCCTGCGGGTTGTTGCTCGGCACGAAATCCTCCACCTTCTCCGACAGCGGGTTCGCCGGGTCCGCGCTCCACTTCGTCGTGCCCGTCACGCTCCCGATCTCGCGGAACGAACCCCGGTTCAGGAGCGCGGCGATGCGCTCGCGCGACGTCATTTTGCCGCTGGCTTTCTGCCGCGTGTAGCCTCTGTGGTCGGCTGGCGGGTTCCGCGCCATGTCTTGCATGGTGCTGATGTGGCCCCGGATGTCGCTGTAGTCGGCGGGCAGAAGCGTTTGGTAGTCTTGGTTCTTTTTGCGCTTTTGCTGCCGCGGTCTGGACGTGTTTGCGGAGGATGCGGGGATCGTGTCGGATTCGGTTGGGGAGGGGGCGAGTTGGTTGTTGAGTTGGAAGAGGCGTTTGGAGGCGCGGGTTTGAGGCGCAGTTTGAGATTGAGATTGAGTGGCACCGGGCTGGTTGTAGGTTGGGTCTTCGGTTACTTCACCCTTGCCGTCTTGTTTGACTGGTGGTTGTTGAGACGAGCGTTCGTTGTTCCGGCCATGTGTGCTTGGTTGGTTGTATGTTGGGTCATCAGCTATATGAGATGATTGGTTGCTGGATTCAGACTGGGACTGGGTAGCGCCGGGTTGGTTGTAGGTCGGGTCTTCTGTTACTTCACCTTTGCCATCTTGTTTGATCGGCGGCTGTCGAGATGAAGACTGGCTGCTTGAGCCGTCGGTGCCGGGTTGATTGTATGTTGGGTCATCGGCTATATGTGCTGATTCGTCATTCTTATTATTTGGCTGGTTGTACGTAGGATCATCTGCGATGCCTTGCCGGGACCGGGGCTGCGACTCGGTGGCGTTGGGCTGATTGTAAGTCGGGTCTTCTGTCACCTCACCTTTCCCATCTTGCTTGCGAGGAGTTTGCGGGACCGACGTGTGGTCGTTGCCACTATCACCCTTTTTCGGCTGGTTGTATGTCGGGTCATCGGCAATGTTCTGTGATTGGTCCGATGAGCTTTCAGTCTGGTCTTTGGGTTGGTTGTAGACTGGGTCATCAGCAACGTTCTTGCCCATTGTTGCTTGAGTTGGCGGGGCGTCACTCTACACCGTCCACCGAAGACCGAACAGATGATTGTTGATGAGTATCTACCAGGCCCCAGATGACGAATCTCAGCCCTTCTTAGTACGATCTAGTACTCTGCAGATATGACCACTCCTATACCAACCGACAAGCTATGCAATGGTCGGTGAGATTGGGATACTTCTTACGTGGCTTTCAATGATCGATTAGTTGTAAGCAGCACGTCCTTATCGTCTACTTGTCGGCTAAGCTCCGCTGGGTGGTGAATGAGGTCGACATTTCTTGCCTCGGCTCTTAGACGACCGGCCCCAACCAATTCCGGGGGATGTGGGGAACCTCAGCACGTCGTGAGACGAATCGGTTGGTACATCCTCGGGACGTCTCATTTCTCCTTTTGAAGCATAGATGGTAAAAGTCGTGTTGGACACGATCTGAAGCATCCAGCAGCTAGGACAGAAGCTCAGCTTAAGGTGGCCTGGTTCTAGACAAAGCTGCCCCGCAACACACAGGAGTCTTCTGTCAACTAGTGGTTGCGAGAGACAGATTAGCCGACCATAGCAATTCAAAAGCAGTGCAGTTGGCATTTGTGCAGCACACGGGCTGAAGCAAGTGATTGTAGCAGGGCCAGCGACATTTGATCGACGGCTCGTCTCAAGACCATGCCTCCTCAGCAGCGTCCAATCAAGCGACTGCTGGTCGTCAATAGAGGCGAGATAGCCATACGGATTCTACAAGCCTGCCATGAGCTACCGTCGCCTCCTACAACGTTCACACTCTACACAGATTCAGACACTACGCATGTAACGCTTGGCAGACCACATCACGCAATCAAGATTGTATCACCGAGCATTTACACGGACATCAACAGTATCATCAAGATTGCCAAGGAAAACAAGATTGATGCTATTCATCCCGGATATGGCTTCCTCTCAGAAAGTGCCGAATTCTCTAGACGCATGTGGGACGAGGCGAATGTAATGGTCATTGGTCCTGGTTGGGAAGTGCTTGAGCAGACGGGCGACAAGCTGAAGGCGAAAGCTCTAGCTGAAGAATGTGGCGTGCCAGTCCTGAAGGCTATGAGGATGCCCACCAGCAGAGTGGAAGAAGTCAGGAGTTTCGCTCAGGATGTTGGCTACCCGATTATGATCAAGGCAGTGGATGGTGGTGGTGGAAGAGGCATTCGGCTCGTCGAGAATGAGAGTCAGCTACAGAATGCAACGGAAAGAGCTATCAATGAGTCACCATCAAAGTCTGTTTTTGCCGAGCAAGCCGCTGTGCGTGGGTTCAAGCACATCGAGGTGCAAATCATCGGCAATGGCAAAGGGGGTGTTAAGCACTTGTGGGAACGGGACTGTTCGGTGCAGAGGCGCTTCCAGAAGATCGTCGAAGTTGCTCCGACACCAGTAATGGACAGGAACGTTGTTGGACAGGTGATTGAAAGTGCTGTGTCCATGGCTAGTAAGCTGCAGTATCTTGGTCTGGGCACTTTCGAATATCTGGCAAACGTGAAAAGCGGTGAGTTCTTCTTCTTGGAAATCAATCCGCGAGTACAAGTCGAGCACACCATTTCCGAATGCGTTAGGGGTGTAGATCTTGTCCGAGAGCAGCTCATGATTGCGCAGGGCAAACAAGAAGCTGAAAACCACAGGCTCGGGGAAGTCTCGCAAGCAAGAGATCATCCACAGGCATCATCAATCCAACTCAGACTATGTGCTGAAGATCCGAGCTCGAACTTTGCCTTGAGTATTGGCAAGGTCGCGGATGTGATCATCCCCAGTGGAAATGGTGTAAGAGTTGATAGTCACTTGGCAAACGGAGGGTCAATCGGACCAGACTTTGACAACATGATGGCGAAGATCATTGTGACCGCTTCGACATGGCAGCAGACAATAGCCAAGGCCAGGAGAGCACTAGCAGAAACACGAGTCAGTGGTGTCAAGACCAACATCAACTTGCTTCGTGCGATTGTGGTTGATGAGACCTTCTGCTCGGGAGAAGCAGACACAAAATGGCTAGAGAACAACCTGTCAACGCTGGTCAGCAAAGGACAAGAGCTTGGGGGCGAAGAGGAATCTGCGACGGCCGGTCTACCACAGATCCCTTCATCAGCAGCACAGTCGCAAGGTCTTGCAAGCTCCAGTGTCTCGTTCAGAAAGGGTGATGCCTGGACACTACATCTCGAAGGAGGTGACCAAGCTGGCAAAGAGGCGCATCATCTCAGCATAGACAGACTTGTGCGAAACGAGTTCCCTGAGGCCATGGTGGCAGACATATCGTTCACTGCACCAGGCCACAAACCTCTTACCTTCAAAGCGACAATCGCGAGCACAACAACGTCCGCCGGAGCGACTGCGTCCACCCACAGAAGAGGAGATGCGAACAATAAAAACCACGTTGTTGTGCCGATGAGCGGCAAGCTTACTGAACTTCTGGTAAGCGAGGGCGATGAGGTCAAGGAGGGCGATATCATTGCCTTCGTCAAGCAGATGAAGATGGAACTCGAGATCCGCAGTCCACGTTCTGGCGTTGTCGATTGGACGATTGAGCTTGAACACGAGGAGGGCGACGAGGTTGCTGAAGGCGTTCTGCTGCTAGAACTCAAATCTGAAGGAGGGTCTCGACCTTCGCTACAAAGTAAACTTTAAATAGAACAAAATCGCCTGGTCCAGGCTAGAACTCTCACAAAACGGGTCAGTAACATGCTTGCTTGCATGTCCTTCAGTCAATCTCTGGTAAGACTTGATTGGGCGCTAGGGTGGCACAGGCGAGGGTCTAGACCCTCGAAAATCTTGCTGCCTTACTGCCTGTAACGCAAATGCGGAGTTGTTGTCTGCCCAAGGTGCACAATCGGTGCGCTTGCCACCCCAGCCCTAGCGATCGGGGCGATCGAGGTCCTTGAAGGGGGGCCATCTCGAGTGGAGTAGTTCAAACTGCCTACTCGGGCAATACAGGCCAAATTCGAAGACCGACAACGGGAGGCACCCGGACGAATAGGATGTCCCTCCTGTTGAGCCTGCACCATTCGACGGGAACGTACTGGTTCAAGGCCGTCAGGTCAATTAATCTCGACCCTGCCGCATTGAATTTGTTTGACATCAAATCAGGCGCCTGACCAGGCTCAAAAACTTAGGTATATGGCACAGTCTTGCCCAGGTACCGCTCAGAGATTCGTTGCGTCCTCGACGGCTGGGAACACTCGTAGGCTCGTGGCAAAATCGGCCATATAGGTCGCACATACGGCGTGGCTGCTGACCCGAACAACTAGACATCACACTCTCAAAATCTTTGATACGAAAGGTTAGTGCTCACTTGCGATGTCGATCGGTTCGCAATGGCTCAGCGACCCGAAATACGAACACCATGGTCGCTTCCTCTGCTAAGGTTACTGCGCTCATCGAGGCCGCGCATACTTCTCGCGACATTGCCATATAGCTCACGACCCGAGTGCGTTGTCAACACTGGCGTCGCTGCTCTGTGCTATACATATCGATGCAAGACGTCCAGCGAGGCGCGTTGCATCGGGTCAGTTACTGAAACAGCTAGGTTGGCGTCGATCACCTGGAGATCTATTCCGTTGCTTGGCACGTTCCGTCCGTTTTTCGACCTGGCCGCCCTCCGCACATCTCGCTTCCGGAGTCCATGACTTCAGCCACGCGTACGAAGTCATCTGTTGTGCAGCATGTTCCGGTCCCATACACTTGTGTTTAATGCTTCAGGTCTGGCATCGCCTACTTCTGCTTGTTCTAGATGTACAGAACAGCAGTCAGGAGGCCTGCACTCTGTCATCCTTCCGGACCTGCGATCGTACCGAGCATCCAATCTGCATAGTGCTGAATTAGTGACCTGCTCTGTTATCAACCTTGAAACACTCACAGCCACGCTTTTCTTCGACACATAACACTCACTTCAACACGGTCTTCTATGTTGTGTCTTGTCCTGTGTCGGTTCCGGGTAACCACGATCCATAGTTAATATCTGACCAGGCATTATATTTGCTACCGAGGACCCTTTGACAGAGAAGCTAGTACAAAATTGTAAGCTGACTCACTTAGACGCCGAGTGAGCGGCGGCTATATCTTACGCCCTTCTATTTCACTCGTTCAAGTTGGGCTGGGGCTGCCACCATGTCCATGTTATCTACGGGTTTGTCTATACTCAGGTCTAGTGATCCTGGGGTGCCTCGGATATGATTGAGTTTAGCTCTTTTTCGACCTCATTACATGCCTTGGTCGAGGTCTCTGGACTGGTCCAGGAATGACCCATTCGATGTCGAACAATACGTCTGGTAACAAAGTCACTGTCGACCACGTCAGGTACTGATGATCCTACCTGCGAAGATCGCTAAGTACTACATCAAGGTTGGGCGCGTTGGAAGCAGTTTCGATAGAATCTTCCCACCTTACATGCGAACAGATGCTTTCTGCTCTCGTATTCGTTTCTCTTGCTGCTCCCGCGCCACAAGACCACGATAGCGCCTGGAAGGGCGCCAACTCATGCGACGACCCCGATCACGATCCCAGCAATTGCTCCGCTAGATAGGCTACTCGACTGGGTCGAAACAGCAACTTCATCATCTGATAAGATTGTACTTTGGCTGTCATTATCATTGTCGGCGTCATCGTCTTCGTCGTCGGCATCGTCGTCATCGTTATCATCTTCTTCATCATCAACGTCAGAGACTTCCAAGTTATCGACAGTGGCGCTGAAGCATGGGACCTGAGTGCTGGATTGGCTTGTTGAAACGTACATGATATCTGCGCAGGCATAATATGTCACCTTTCTGTCAGTCTCCCAGTCCAAGGTATACCTGATTTGCAGCGTGGCGTTCGAGCCAACTTCGGCATCCACTGCTGAATTCGAGACTGGAAAGCACATATGACCTGAGTTGAGTCCCGAGATTCTGGTCGCTGCTATTACCGTCTCGAAATAACCGTCGCTAGTGGGACCGCTACTGCGTGAAAGGCCGACTTCGATCAAACAAGGCTCATCTTGTGCGACTAGAGTCACTTGACCATTTACTTTGGAAGTTAGAGAATGCCAACTTCTGTCGTGCGGAGAAGAGGAATTTACTTGACGGAAACTGAGTACTGTTGATACCAGCCATTGCCGAACTGCCACAAGGTGCTGCATTGTCCTGTGCGGCATCCCATTCACGATCGGGAGGCCATATGAAGGTGACTGGTCCCATTTCCAGTGCAGCCTCTTCCCCTATGGTCTTGTGCGAGCACGATCACAGACGACAAAGCCGACAAAGACCCTGGCCAAACATAATTGCGCTGCACAACCATTGACTTGCGCTTGGGACCGTTCGGCCTAGGTGATATAATCGCAGTGCACTGCGACTCGGGTACAGTACGTGCTTTGTCAATCAATGTATCGGCAGAGACATTTGATCTCGGCACACACCTGATATCCCAAATGTAACGGAAACGTCGATTTTTCCTCCACGTTCAAGGCATCATCCCTACGACTGCCGAATTGAGCTCCATAGCTTTGCTTTCAAGCTGCAGAGGGTCATACCAGCTCGAAGATGGGTGGCCCAAAAAGGCCGCAACCCTTGGAAAGAGTCCACCTAAGCACTTAGCAGCGAGTCGGAGGCGTCCGAACGATCTGATAATATCAGATTAGATGAGGAGGCAGCACGCCAAGTCCATTATCACTCCACTCCTTTCTCGTCTTTCCAGGGGGTTGCGTGCTCGGTGCACATTGAATTCTTCACCTAGCAAGCGCCAAGCGCTCGGTAAGCAGCCGGTTGCCCTGATAGTGCGCCCTTTGGCTCGTCCATGGATCGCTGCCATGTACCGGCCCTTACCGCACGCCATAATTTAACAGCAAGCTGGTTCCATGCCACAACATGGCAGGCCACCATGACGGCTCCGATCACGACTGTCTCGAGAAAGCGAGCGCTCCAAAACAAGAGTTTTGTGAGCTTTGGGCTTTGCTTCGATTGACCGGGTACTACCACTTGCGACATCATAAAGACCAGCCTCTGAGACCATGCACTTCTCTGCTGCCTTCATCGTTGACGCGCTCGCCGGCGCCGCGACGGCTCACACCCACCCAGACCATGTCCCACTACACGTCAGACAAGCACCCAGGACCCCAGCATACGACTGTCACGCCATCTGCGGTAGAATTGCACTTTATCCCTACAATGACCCCTTACTAACACCCGTGTGGCCGGCGTGATCACCATCTTCAGCACAGAAGATTACTGCTCCTCCTCAAACTCCACGACACAGCTCGAAGAACGCCTGAACTGTGCCAATTCGACTTCTGGCAGTACTACGGCGGCAGTGTGGAGGAGGCAGCCGCCGCATGTGGAGTCGAGGCGGTACCGGTTGCTGACGACACCACTTCAAGTACTTCCGTCGCGGCCGGGAGCGCATCACGAGCCGCTTCTATATCTACCTCGCCGACAGAGACTGGGGCTGAGGCCCCGGAAACACAGGCTGTAGTGAGGGATGTTGAACCTTCAAGTGCTAGTCCTAGTGCGACTAGCGAGAGTGATGTAAGCATGCCTTTCCCTTTGTGGCCGTTCGTCGAGACACGGGCTGATAGATGGCGCGGGTGGAGGCTACAGAGACCGAGTCGGCAGAAGGTGCGCGTGTGAGGTATACCGGAGCCGGGACTCACAATGTGCTAGGCTATGCGATAGTGATATTGCCGATGTTGCCAATCGGAGTCGTCGCTATGGCATTGCCCTACTGAGGACTGCCATAAATAGTGTCATGGCGTGTACGCTCGCGGCAGTAACATGCTCTACCTTGGAGCCAGGAGATCAATGGTGACATGTTACTAGGTTGAGGGACATCAACGTCGGCGAAAAGAGCGGACTGGCATGCCAAAGTAATGTACTCCAATCGCGATGCATTCACAAGATCCCCTACCGCCTTCTCTAATGCTCAGCTTCCATCCAGTCATTCGTTCTCTCATTCGAAATTTGCACGTCCCGGTGAAAGCTTTCCACACCTTCATTTCACGCCAATTGTTGAATCCCAAACTCACACTGTTTCCGTCTCACTATGTAGCGTCCGTCGAGACCTGGTCCTGGCCGTCAGCGCCCGACTCAGGGCTGAACTGTCGATCGAGTCGAATGTGTTCGTCGATGCCGACAAGCCCGTCCTATGCTGTCGCTCACGGTGTGTACGCTGTGTGCAACAACAGCGCCTTCGGCAGCTTTGAGAACACAGCACTCGTTGGCAATGTCAGTGTACCTGACGAGTAAGTATACCCTGCTTGGCTCGGCGGATGCCAAAGCCGCCGCTGTTGCCGCTGCCGCTGCGACTCTCACATTCTGACCTGTGGACGGCTGTTAGCGATTAGAGGATCAATCTTCTAGAAGACTGACTCGCGCGCTAAGCGTGTCGGTGCTTCGTGGCTGCCGAGAAGGGTTTGTGGATGGTGGGTTTGGTCCTGTGGTGGTAGCAAAGATCCTTGCAATAGACAGTAATGCTGCAGCTCATGCAGATTGTCACGATACGGTAGCACGTCCAGCTGCCTGGTTGTTGGTTGCGCCTATGTTTTGTAATATGGAATAGGATTGGTCTACCCAGTTTGAAATCTGCAACTATGTCGCGCATGTTCTTCGCTCCGCACACTGAGTGCTCGATGGTATCGAGGTGTTGGACCACGTCGATTGGTAGTAGAATCCTACTTAGACTCAACTCAAAGGCGGCTGTTGCGAACACGAAAAGACGAGCTCAAGTGATTGTCAGATGAGCGTCGGCAGTCTGCAAGATAATTTTCGAGGTGATGGCGCTCCGACAACCAGTGTTGGTAAGTGGCCTGCCATACTGTACAAGTCTATGGTGCATGCTGTTGCCTGATGATACACGTCTATACTGCTTCAGCAGCCATCCTGTCTGCAGCCTCTCTGGCCTTCTTCAACTCCGCCTCCTCTCTCTTCATAGCCTCGACACCGCCTTTGACCAATTGTCTGTCCTTGGCAGCGCGCTTCTTGTGGTTCACCAATTGTAGGTAGGCCAACTTTTCACCTATCGGTCTCGCTCTGTGGTCTGGCAGACCGGTGTGCTGGCGTATCCAGTTCCATATCTCGTGGTGACGTACACCTGCTAGAGGGAGCGTGAGGCTTCGGCTGTAGGTCGTTTGAGGAGGAGAGGTGGTTTGCGGAGTAGAAGCCTCCGCAGCTGGTTGAGCCTTGACTGTGATCTCGTCTTTAGGAGCATGGGATAGGATATCAGGTGTCAAGGTTACTGGCTTCAAAAACTTAGGACTTGGGGTGGGCTTGTCGGTTGCGAAAGCCAGCTGCTGTATTCCCAGCTGCGCAGCGATTGACTTTGGCTGTATCTGGCCCTTGCGAGGGTCAGGGTTGCTCTCCGCTACTTGTTGCCTCAGCTGCTGCTCTTGCTCTTCCTGCTCTTTCTTGCTATTCGCCCGTGGCTTGATCTTCAGTTGCGGCTTCGGTAGAGGGAAGGCTTTGAGTTGTGACAGGGCTTCTCGATCCGTGGATTCATATTCGACCGTAAGATACATGGGCTCATTCTCGCCGTTCCGTATCGTCTCAACTTCCGTTCTGAGAGTCGGATTCCAGTATTTGAATCTCTTGAGTTCTCTATGCCAGAAATCCCTTGCTCCCCAATAGTACTCTTTGTTGGGGTACGGGCCAGTAGGAACCCGCATGTATATTGACTTGAGCTGGGCTTGAGAGGTCTCGGGGAAGACGACCGATCCTGCATGATTTCTGACATGGTACAGCTACGTTCGTCAGCGCCGCTCCTGTAGGACTGGCTGAAATGGGTCGATTACCTTGTCATGTAGCGCACGCATGCGCTTTGCTGCGTTTACCATCTTGTTGACTGGTTGGCAACCCTCTATGGAAGGCCAAATGGGTTGAGACGAGCAGGCAGATGGGCTGCGGGGGTGATGGCTGTTACTACGCGTGCCTGTGCGATGCTGTGATGGTCTGCGACGATGCTCGAGTCCTCGAAGTTGTCGTCCAGTGACCGACGCGAGCAAGGCTGTTACGATGCGATACCATGATTACCGTACCGTAATTTATTCCCTCGACTTTTCCCATTGAGGTTAGATGGCTGATCTACATACAAAGAGGCAGGTTTGTCGCCCGAACTTTAGGCACTCCACTTCCTGAAAGTCTGAGTTCAGCGTGGCAGTGCCCCGCATGCATGATCCCAGTTCGATTGCGTTTTCACCACGCTGACAGGTAACGGCAATGCTAAAGTATGTCGTGTTCCACGTGTTCTGAGGCGTCAGGCAATAATGTCTCGATGGCAACTTGAAGCCGTCGATCATGTGGAGCAGTCACCGACGTTCGATCAACGCATTTGATCTGCTTCGCCCTACCATATTGACTTCTTGGCTAAGATTTGTCTGGCGCTGCTCGACGTACTTCATCAGGCCTATTGTCTCAAGCTGCTCTCCCTCTCAGACTGGTCATTTTCTCCTAACCTCTTCCCTATGTACGAGTTCCGCTCGCTCATGAGACGGTATCTACCACAATGGACACACTAAGGGGGCGTCTGATTGGCAGCATTGATGATTTCTTGTCACAGGTCGCTTCCCAAGATACGCCACCGAAGTCTCAATTACAGATAGAAGCGAACCTTGTGCTCCCACAAGACTCGGCAGGTTCAGCCCGACGAGTTATCCTCGACTCCATTGACATAGAGGAATTGAGACATCACGTGGCCATTCATGGCGGTACACCAACTACCACCACATTGTACTCTGCCAACCAGGATGCAAATGTCGTCCTTGGACTCCCATCCCCTATGGAAGCTATCGCCTCCAAGTCTTCGGCGCCTACCTCTGCTGACTATGCAACATTAGATGGAACGGATCCTGCTACTACCAGTGCTGCGCTGCCAAGCCAACCAACACTGCTGAACTTTGGATCTGATACGCTTCGCAAGTCGGCTCTTGCAGGCCAAACAGTGATGGGGCAGACACCACCTAGCACGCCACCCTTCGGTAATGGCACGCACGACACTGTTGGAGGCGATCGCACCTTTCCCAAGCGGCGCAAGCAGGACAATGGCCATTCTCATAAGCTAGAGCAATCCAATATCGACAAGCTCATTGAGGGGATTTGGGAGCAGATACACAACCCAAAGAGTTTGGCAATGGGCGATGATCTCAAACAGACCATGCAGTGGGTCCTCGAGAAAATGTCCGGTCAAACAGGTCAATTTACTACCACAGACCTCGAATTCACCAACGCGACCACGTGCTGCCGTCAGATCACCACTAGCAGTCGCACCGCGCGAGCGCTCGAGGTTATTGTCCAAGCTCATTGGGTTGATTGCTACGATGCAAGGCTTGCTGCCGTGAAGGAAGATCGCCCCGACCTTCGATCACAAGAGCACAAGAAGATTGTGCTGAACGAGGCCTGCACGGCCTTTTCGTGGTCAGAAAAAGAACTGCGTAATCGAATGGCTATATGGAAAGGATATCGAGAAATCAAGAATGCTGCCGGCTGGTGTGCGCTGACGTTTGCCGGACCTGGTATATATCGGTTTTGTAAGTACCGACTGGGCTTTGATGAGGACGCCATCGACAAATTGCAATGCTTGAAGCTGCGATCTGAGGTTGCGGCAGACACGCTACAGCCGCAATGGAGGCGACTGCTGTCTCTCGTTGGAGAGTCAACTCAAATCCACTGGCAAGGTCATCCTCACGACTGGACTGTCAGCACGAAAAAAGGAGAAGATCCGCTGCCCTTGGCTGTAACGTACAAACAATGGGATGCAGACTTCTCATACAAGCACCTTGAAGACTCGATAATCGATAAGGATGTCTGGGGCGACAAAGATCCACGCAAATTCGAAGATGGTCCTGAATTCTATTGCAAAACATGCTCTCAAAGGCAATCGAGTATCGCTCAGGAGAACGACTGCGAGTGCTTTTGTGATCTATACAGCCCGCATGCTCGCACCCCGACTCCTGTGCAGATATTTCGCACGGACAATGGCAAAAACAACGGACTCATTGCTTGCTGCTCCTTCGAGCCAGGTCAGGCTGTTGGTGAGTTTGTTGGAATGATCACGAAGGGTCTGGCAGATGTCGATGTTATGCAAAGTCAGGCCGGCGACAATGAGCCGTACCAGATCTGGCAAGGACGTTATGGCAACTTCACACGATTTATGAACCACTCCTGCGCGTCTAACTGTCGGTTTGAAACGTTCTCATGGTTGGGTGTGCAGCGCATAGTGGTCGTATCCAAAGGCGTTGCAGCTGGCAAGGAACTTACAGTGGATTACTCAGGCAGGTACTGGGAAAATCTGGACAAGATTTGTCTGTGCGGTGAGCCATGTTGCCGCTATAAAGATCGCCGAAGGCCAGTTCCAGAATAGTCCTCATCGGAGACAACGTTCGAAGCAACATCTCTGTGGATGCAGTAGATGGGATAAGTCCTCGAAGCGGGGATCATTGGTTGAAGACACACTACGCTAAGCAACCATCCCATACCAGAGGATTCGGAATGATTTGACCGATATGCTAAAGCCATCGCAGTTGGGGGTGAAAGTACATATAGCTTTTACATCACCATTTGTACTTGTATGCACCGCTTTTAAGAGAATTAATGGGGCAGTCCCTCGATCGTGAACAACTTCAAGATGCTGTGAAATAGTGGGCCCTATGATTTACGTTGGATGAAAGCGATAAACAGCAACTACCGACTACTGGCGTTAGAGCGTACCAGCCCCAAGTGGACAATAGTCTGGAAGAATGAAAGCAGATAGGCTACCTGACGTAGAGCTAGGACAAGAATATCCTTCTAGATGGGCATTTACAGGACTCACTATTGCACAGCGTTTTGGTGTTTACGATTGAGGCCTGTGCTACTATACTACTCGAAGTTACAATAACTTTTTGCGGGTTGTCTGCGTGGCGCTCAGCCAGTGCTGCGATCAGAGCATTCTGCCCGAGCAGAAGTTTGCAAGGATATGTAAGTGGCGCCCAGAACACGTCATGATTAGCTGAAAGCTATATCCGCCACGAGCTAAATCTCATCACCTGGCTCAATTTCGAAGTCTTGTCTTGGCAACGACGCCATCGCTTGCTTGTTGCCAGGCGCATTCCTCTCCCACCTGCTGTCTGCTTTCACTTGCAGGAGGTCTTAGGGTAGCTACCACCGCGCCTCAGGTTTCTGCTCAGATAGCAGCAGCCTGCTGTGCTTTTGCGTAAGTCTCAACGAGCTTGTGGAAAACAGTGCGGCTTGATGGGGCCGCAAGGGGAAACAAGAGTCTTCAAGCAAGCATACCGGACCGGGCAGAGTATTGCTGATTTGCCCAAAGCTCTCATTAACCTAGTTTTATAACCCCGGCCAATGGCCATCCTTCCAAGGACCCCGTCGTATCGCTTATGATGAACTGCACCTCCTGTACTGCATTATTCTGCCCACCACTTGTTGGCGCTTGCCTTCCACATCACTCAATAAAAGTAAGGCCTGCCGATGATCTCGTCGGCTATCAACGTATACTGAAGCATCTAATATTATCGCCATCTTTCTTGCATGGGATAACGTCTCACATCGTGCTGTCTTTCCTTTGTTTTGTTTTCATCGTACAGCATACATCATAGCGACCTCGACATGCTCACGAGAGTCCCGACCTTCGATCCCCAGTCCGATCCCTACAAATGGCGAGATGACCAGGGCTTCTGGGCCCGATGTGCGCGTCCGGGCCGTGGCATGTGGTACGATGTCAAGCGTCGACTACCCTTCTACTGGTCCGATATCATCGACGGCTGGGCCTACCGTGTCTTCGCTGGCACGATCCGGATCTTCTTCGTGAACCTCCTGCCAGCCATCGCCTTCACGCTCGATATGTATCACAACACTGGCGAGTTCTTCGGAATCAACGAGGCTCTGCTTTCTAGTGCCCTTGCCGCCATTGTCTTCTCAACCCTCTCCTGTCAACCACTCACAGTCGTCGGCATAACCGGTCTGATATCTCTCTTCAACTATACCATCTACGACATTGTCAAGATGTACGACGTATCCGTTTATCCAAGCTTCATGGTCTGGGTCGGTATTTGGGCAGCAATCTGGCACTGGCTCGTCGCTTTTACTAACATATGCGATTACATGCGCACCATCACGGATTTCTCTTCGCAAACCTTCGGGCTCTATGTTGGCACGATATACGTCATTAAAGGTTGCGAGGAACTTGCTTATCAATTCGAGGACAGAGAATACATCAACGGCTTTGCCAGCACCATGGTCGCTCTCCTGTACACCTTTACTGTGTTTTTCCTTGATAACATCAACACGACATCGCTTTTCACCTCACCCGTGCGCAAGTTTCTCTCCGAATATGCGTACCCGATCGCCACAATCTGGTGGACAGGCTTCACACATTTTCCCGGCAACTTGGCGCGGGTCAATTTTGCTCGGGTCCCGATTACAGAGGCGTACATGCCAACCCAAGACAGACCTTGGGTCGTACCATTCTACAACATCTCCGTCAGCTGGATCTTCGCCGCCCTCCCGATCGGCTTCCTAATGATGCTGCTCTTCTACTACGATCACAACGTCTCCTCGCTCACCGCGCAGGCGCGCAACTTCCCGCTCAAAAAGCCCGCCGGCTTCCACTGGGACTTCTTCCTCCTCGCCTGCACATGCATGGTCGGTGGACTCCTCAACATCCCCCTGCCCAACGGTCTGGTGCCGCAGGCCCCAGTGCACACTGATGCATTGACCTACTACAAAGACGAACCCGAGTACATCTCAACTAAAGACCACGAGGAGGAACCCGTGATAGTACGGCACAATACCACAGCCGTCCGGGTCGCCGAGCAACGCATCAGCCATTTCCTCATGGGCCTAGCATTCCTAGGGATGATGACACGGCCTCTGCTGATTGTGCTGCACACCGTGCCCCGCGCGATCTTCGCTGGCGTCTTCTTCACGGTCGGCTGGGGCGGCATCCTCAGCAACCCGATTCTAGTTCACAAGATCAAGTTCCTCTTCACGGAGCGCTCCTTCGTGCCGCCGCACGAGCCGCTGCTGAAGGTCAAACGCAGCCAAATCTGGCATTACGTGGGCTGGCAGATCCTCGGGTGGGCGACGACCGTGGCAATCAGCCAGACGATCGCGGCCATTGGGTTCCCTGTGCTGATCATCGCGCTTATTCCGTTGCGATGGATGTTGCTGCCACGGCTGTTCACGAAGGAGGAGCTGGAGATCATGGACCATCTGACTGCGGATGGCGAGGTTGTGCTTGTGTCTTTGGGCGGAAAACCTACGTTGCCTGAGGACAGGATGCTGAACGAGAAGGGAGACAGACAAGACGAAATGGACCCCGAAAGGGGTGCTGCGGGGTTGGAAGGTGGCAGGGGCCGAGTCAAGGAAGGGGATGCGGAGTTCAACAAGGAAGAGAGAGCGGACGCAATGAGGGAGAAGGAGCACCGAATGCATGCTGGCTCTGAGGGCCACGCGCTCAAGAGGAAGAGGAAGACGAGGCGCGATAACGAGAACGATGAAGACAGCGAGGGGACGAGAGTGGGCTCGAGCTCTAATACATCTACACCACGAGATGATACGATAAGATGAGGTGGAGTCTGTCATGGCGTAACAACATATCGGATATAATTATGACCATTGGATTTGGGACATGCGTGGCGTCAGGCGCAGCGTTCGAGATAGTACGCTCTCCGGGTATTTGAGGACTGGTTCTTACATTCACATACAGCCGTTGGAAGTGAGATTCACGTACCGACCACTACTTCTAAAAGAGCAAAATTATGAATATTTTCTCTTCTGGTCTCACTAGTGGACCTCTCTCGTATCCGAAATGACCTACTTCCGAAGAGAGTTCACATTGTTCCCACGTTTCCCCAATCTCACTGTATATCCTCAGTGTCCAAGATAACTAGCAGGCCTCGATCGTGAACAATGACACATTGTGGAATATCGGGTCGCGTGAATCAGTGTCTGAGGTGCTTATTTACGATCCAGGGCTCTGCCAGTACAGGCTCTGTCCGCCCAGGCCATCAACCAACGTGGCCGCATCAGCCCACATTATATAGCACATCACTCGATCCCCACAGCTTCTTCACCGACGATATCTTTCCCCACAACCACGTGTTACTGAATGTGTGAAACACATCTCATGTCTGTCGTTCTGCTGTCTTTGCGAACACGTAGAAACCAACTGCGATTTAAGAAAAGGCAAAGTGCAGCCCGCTGCAGCATATCAAGCGATATCACTCAATATATGTATATGATAGATTATCTTGGGGTTTTTCGTTGGCCGGGCGGATATCAGACAACGGCTCGTCTGTGTTACAGCTTGTCCTCGCTCATCTTAATTGTCTTCTGTAGCACCGCTACGTCAACGGGATGAAATATGGCGGCCCGCCTTGCAGTCGCGTTCGGTCATCATGTCATAAGTTTATTCACAGAGACAACTGATCACGTGCGTTACGCCATCGCACCGATGTCAAAGTAAGAACCAGGCAAGCGGTGCTATGTGTTGCGTCTCTGGCCGAAAAGGAAGTGGAATACTGCTGCAGCGTATATATGCTGTTAGGCTGGAAGCAAGGCTCTGACAAAGTCTACTTTTGTGTGCGATTTGTGTGAGGGTGGGAATGATAAAGGCACTTGATATTTGCGACGCGTCATGGGACGTGGTGCTTCTTTTCTATTATCACTTCCCTATTCTGCTTTCCCGGTGTTTCCTCAACCTTGTCATCATTTGATCTCATCCGTGCTCATCCTATGAAACCAATTTTTTGCACCCTTCGGATGATCGATGAACAGGCGTATCCTGGCCGAAAGTAGCTCGGATATTTGATGGTGTGGCTGACTCATGCTGAGAAGCCAATCACAAATGACGGTATGTGGTTGGACAATGAACCTCGACATGCCTCGTACACTTATAGAAGACCGATGGTCCTCTGCGCCATGTTCTTGACATCGACATCTTGCCACAAGGCGACAGAAAATATACACAAAGAGTAGATGCAAGTAGCAGTGATAAGCATCAATCGCTGTGTCTCAGCGTAAGCCCGAACGATAGCTTCTCTGGTCGCACTTCCCACAGGATAGCTAGATTGCACTACCAAATCGCCGTAGATGCTCGCGAAGTCAGCCTGTGCACTAGCTGGGAGGTATCGCTGCAGTCGAACTGGGAAGATACCCTGCCACATGGCACTAGCGATAGTGGAACCAATGGCACTGCCGACGTTGATGATCATAGCCTCGACGGCTAGCAAAGCCGGGAAGTCCTGCTGTTTCGAGACGGCCATGAGCGTGGTCTGTTCCGAGGTGACAAGAACACCACCGCCGAACGCGATGAAGATCATGCACATAACAATGTACCCAACATTCGAATCGGGTTGGCGGAACTTGATCATCAGACCAACACCGAGCATGGTAAGCGGAACTCCCCAGAAGAGGGAGCACCATTTCAAATGTCCGTAGTAGCGAAGAGTGATCCCATATATGATACAGATAAAGCATGAGCCCATCGTGTAGGTGTTCGAGATGTACGTGGCGTGAGGTACGGACAGTCTGAAGACGACAATGAGCAGAGAGTAGAAGTAGCTGTTCCAGATGTACCAGCCGATGTAGAGGCAAAATGCCATAGTGTATGTGAAGATGACGGTCCGGTTCTTGAGGAGGTGCCATGGAACGAAGGTTACTGGTGCGAACTTTGCTTCCCAAACGACAAAGGCGATGATTAAAAGACCACCGAAGATGTAGAAGCAGATGATGAGTGGCGACTTCCAGAGTCCGGCTTGGTAGGTATAAATGTTGAAAGTGAGAAGGATTAGGGCTAGACCGGTCGCAAGGAGCAGGAGTCCTACGACATCAAACTCCTTGGCGTAGTAAAGAACTGTTTGAGTGAATGTGCCTCTGCTGGGATTGGGCTGAATCAGACCTTGGCGGCGGGCTTTGCGCTCATTGATGTAGAACAAGGTGATCAAGGGTGCACAGGTGAGTGGAAGAGCGACGCTGAAGATTCCGAAGCCCGCTCGCCATCCTATCCCGGCAAGGATGCTTTCCACAGCATACCCATAGACCCAAGTAGTGATCAACCATGGCGATGCCACGTAACCGATGAAGAGTCCTCGGTTCTTCAGCTTGGTCGAATCGGCAATGAACACTGTGATTGAGAAGTCGACACTGAGGTAGCCGACATACCAGAAAACTTGAGCGGCGCAATAAGTCTGGACGCCGTTGGTGCCGGCAGTCATGATAAGACCCAGTGTTGCAGAGGCTACCCCGAGCGCGAGAGCTTGCGGTCTACCCCAGACGTTCATGATCTTTGCATAGGGGAGCTTCCAAAGACCTGCAATGAGGGAGGAGATGACACTGGTGAGCGCGGTCAAGGAGTGCTCTTGGAAGGCGGAGGTCACGTATGGGGCGAGAGTAAAGCTGCAACCCGAGATAAAGGCGTTCATGAAGCCAATGAACCATATACTGTAACGTGTCAGCACCACGGGCTCTAAATGAATATGACGACGAAACGTACAAGACAAAAGCCAATATCAGTTCTCGCCTTGACCAAACTTGGGTGATAGCCTGCACATTCTGGACACCACGCTGTGCAGATTGGTCGATTTTGTTTAAGTCTTCGTCTGATGGAGACTCAGCAATACTGCTCCTGGTCGCGCCCAATTTTTCATTGAATGAGTCAGAACCATGGCTGGTGTGGCCCTCGACGGCGGCAGGGATGTCAGCTATGTCGGTATTGTTTCTGTTTGTTGAGGTGGTGTTGCTTGAGACCAGTGCCTGGGTGGTCAAGCCCTTGAAACCGAACGTCATGGTGAAAGCTACCTTTGTGGGGGATTGCACAGAGGGAACGTGATCAAATGTAGATGCAGATTGATAAGATCAAAATAAGTTCGAGAGCTAGGGGCGGAACAGCATGCTCTATATACCTGGGTCGCATGTCTTTCGATGCCCAACCCGTCCCTGCATAGCTTTTCTCGCTTGTGTGAAAAACCTCAAGCTGTCTGAACATTTTCGTCGCTCCACAAGCATAGCTGTTGGCAAGTATTGGTGAATAGCGGACCAGAAGAGGAAAGCCCGAAGAGCTTCTGAAAACAGCTTGTAAGTTTTTTCTCCACTAGCCACGAGCGAGTGGTAAGCTCGCATGATACCCTGAGCGTTTTGGGCATGATCACCGAATGACTGAGGTAGAAAAGGTGAGATGGACACGGGACAAGGAGAAGCTACAGCTTGGCAAGCACGATGGTGCGCGTAGAGGAAGCGTGAACTAATCTTATCTTGGGAGGCTCCACACGTCTGGCCTCCAGTCCCCGTGCGCGATATCATCTGATCTTATCTGATGATGCCAGATCCATGCTAGATTTAGCTAAGGTTCCGTTCATTTTCCGGCTCTTGGCACGCGAGACCCCTGCTACCATCGTGCCATAAGCAACAAAGTTACGTCCGACATCGCTGCGCTGGATGCGCTATCCGCCAAAAGCTCTCAGGTCGTGCGAAGGCCGCTTGCTGTAAGGCTAACAAAATTTTTGCGAACAGCTTCGGTACCCTAGGGCGGCGACTGCCGAGACCCTAAATTTGAGTCTGATTGTACTTGGTGGTGTGCTGAAACAGCTGGAGGGCGTACGACCAGTATTCGATCGGCACGCTGGACATGGCTTTGCTAGGCCAAACGTAAATCGGTGCGCAGTGGGAGACTCTGTGCTCATCACAACGAATAGTATTCATGTCTCATGGATCGGTTCCATTATACCACGTACAGTCTTTCGTCACCTAATGGAGAACAGCTTACTTGCCAAGTTACCAACCCTTGCGTACAGAGGCTTGTCGTCTTCATCTCCGACTTTAGCGTTGATGAACGACAGCTGCTTGATAGTGGAACTTGTGTTCCCCTGCTCGTGCATCGACTCATCCTCATCGTCGGTATCGTGTATTCCATCCAGTTGCGGAATGAGTTGCAAGGCAGATGAAGGCGTGTTCTCTGCATCCTCGCTGTATGCAAGTTTTGACTTCCTCAGCCCTGACGATTTCATGTTCTGTCTGGGTGTGGGCGTTGCCATTTCCGTGAGTCGATCCTTCGCAGATCGCGAAGGCACATTTTGGGGAGTGGTCAGTGGAGAATAGGCTGGGTCGATCGGAGAACCCGGTATGAAGTCGATCCCATCCTGCCCAGCAACTAGAGGCTTGAAATGGCGTGAAAGAGGAGAGAACGCTGGTCTCTGCTGTACCAGTGGAGACAGCACTTGAGATATGCGCGTGGAATCAGGATTGCGACTCTTCCAGCCCGTCTGCTTACGCCCTTTCGGCGTCTCCTGTGGCCTGGTTGCGTCTTTGTGCACAGTGATAAGGTGGGCCTTCTTCGAATGCGTCGGCCTAAGGACGGGCACGTCGACAGAAATATTCGCGCGCTTCGTAGGTTTCGATGTTCCTTCATCCGTGGGCTTCCTTTTCCTTTTCTGACCAGCAATCTTCGTTATCTTGAGATCGAGCTCGCCTTGTCTAAGCCAGAGATCTTCTCTCCTCGTTTTCAGATCTGTTATCCACTCATCGCAGTCCATAGCGACGTAGTCGTCAATGATACCTTCCCATTGACTTTCCGACGGTCGGGTTCTGTTAACAAAAATGACCCGACCGTTCTTCTGAGCGTGCACGGCCTTCGCAAAATCTCTCACGACCTTCTGAAGTCCGTGGACTTTCAGCGATGTCCCCATGATGATCAACAGGTCTGGATGAGATGCTTGGTCAAAGGCGATAAGTGGCACCAGCAGGGAGTTTTGCGGATGGTCCTCGCCATAAAGCACGATGTTGGGCCTGAGCTCGCCGACAGCAAGGCCGCGCTTCCCTGTTGCCTGCCGTGCATCACTCTTCTCGGCACATACTTCGCATTTCGGGGCGGCACCCTCTAAGAAGATCTCCGTCTCGGACTCTGTCCACTCCTGCTCCGTCGCACAAACTCGGCATCTTAAGTTGCTTAATTCGCCATGCAATTGGACGACCTCACAGCCAGACTCAAAGTCTGTCCCCTGTGTCTGGTGTGGGCGGGGTGCTTCATAGTTCTTTTTCATGAAACGCCGCTTGTTTCCTCTGCCGCGCGTCAAGTCCATGGACAGACCTTCCCGAGCTTCTAGACCATCTATGTTTTGTGTATAGCATCGCATTAGCCTGCCACCATCGCGCAAGGTCTTGATGAATTTATGCGTGAGGCTCGTGTTCTTGACGTCGTGCATGATCTTGTGTCTTAATGTCGCAATGAATTGGTAGAATGTCGTCGTAGTCTCAGCACTGTGGAAGACACGCGCATTGAACAAGTCTTCGCCCTTCATGCGTGATGAGGGCGAGGATCTGTAGCTGCTGGAAGAGAAGATGGACGACTGAGAAGATGGTGGCTCGTCATCGTCGCTTGTGTAGGCCTTTCGCTTGCGAGAGGAGGGTGTCGACGGGTTCGAAGGAGGCGGTGTCGGGAGAAGAACTTGGTCAGGAATGACGTTGTACAAGCCGTCTTTCGATCTGAAGTCCTGCATGTTGTCAGCTATATCGGTGAGCAGTATTCTCGATGATACCTACAGGTATGCCACAGCTGGTGCTGATGCCAGCACCAGTAATTACGAGGTGTTTATGTGACCTCGCAAGCCCATCTGCAATGTCCTGAAGAGCTCTCTCGTCGCCAGCGACGACTTCACGTAGCGGCATGCTGCGGGTTCGGTGGTCGCACTAGCTCTAATCGATGGACGTTGTAATGTTCTGAGGAGCCAGCCCAGCGAGCAGGAATGACCTAATACATAGGTGTCAAGCAGTATTGAACTTGGTCGCGTCCAGCTCGCGTACAAGCGTGACTAGTGGAACTTGGTGGATGATGTGGCTGGGGAGGGTTGTGCTTCGACGCGTCGAATACGCGTCTCAACGTCATGAGACAACTGCTGAAGTGTATGGATGCTACATTAGTGATGAGAACGGAGCGATTGAAGAGTAGAACGGTCAGAGACAAGAGTTTGTAACAGCGAGTGAGGGAAAACGCGCTGTTATGCGGTCATGGTCGATGCTTCTTGTTGTGGTGCCGGTGCGGGAGATCGACCGCTAATCGCTAGCTTACTCTTTTTCACCGGCCGAGAAGGTTTGCCAGAGACTTCCCCGGCTGATCTGAAGAAGTTGCAACAAGTAATGACCTTGTGATGGCCCTCATGCACTCGAAGCACTATCAGAGTCGATGCGTCAGGACTTCTTCCTCTCCCACGAGCTGCAGTAGACGACGTCGGACCAGTCCTGTAACTCTTCTTCCGTCTTCCTCAAGGTCTTCGGACGCTTGCCCAACCCTCGTTCATGATTCTCTTCGCCATCAGCAAACCCCAGTACACCTCGTAGCCGCGCGGCTTCCTTGATGCTGGCTGAGTTGTCTAACTCCTCTAGAAACTCGTCCTGAGCTTGTTCTAACATTATTCGCCGGCGCTTGCGGCTAAGCTGAAGAATGACTTCCTCTGCTGCTGCTAGCTCATCGACATCACTACCAGTATCAGAAAGAGAGTCTGTAGAGGAGCGATCTGCATCGCTAGAAGTAAGGTCGCCTGTCGTTCCGTCCGAGGGGCTCGAGTTGCGCCGCGTCCTGCGACTTGTTGATCCTCTTGATTGTCCTTGTGCATCCCCTCGTGGATTTTCCTGGTTGGGCAACGAGTTAGATCCATCATCCGTAGCTTGCTCATTTTCACCGTCTTGGTCCAGGGAAGATATGCTTGTCATACTCGACAGTGACCTACGCCGACCTCTAGAAGCGCGTACCGATAGGGCATTTTCCACCTGCTGTAGGCTCAAGAGTTTGGTATCCGTCCCTCCTTTTTGGTGTAGCCCAGCAACGACGTTGACACCACTACGTCTCGGAAACGCTGCCCAACTTTCAAACGAATCGGCTGGCAGGTTGAGGATGTTCAATGCCGCCAGGACATCAATGTCTTTCAGGACTGCTGTAGGTGTATACTCGTATGTTGTGCTTGAACGCAGCCGTGACTTGGCCAGGAAGATTGCACTCTGCAACACCCTCTGCACTAAACCCTTGACGAGACTATAGTAACTCTGCAACGCGTCTATCGTAATGGACGGTTCTTCATCGTCCTCAGCAACTTCCGCCCAGTGATCGAGATTCCCGTGCGGAGGAGAGTTCATGAACACAATTCTGGACAGTTCTAGCATTGTGTCAACGTGAAACAATTCGAGCGCATTGTCTCTGCCATTTTCAGAGGTGAAGTCGACCTCCAGGTCGCCCTCAGTACCATTGTCCTCCTGAGCTTCGCATTTCTCCGCAAGATAAGCAGCAGTACTGCTATCAATGAGCCAGATACCATTCGATCTATTCTTCTCAGCGGACAAATCGTAGTAGTCCTGGAACGCGGCTAATGCATCTGCCGCATCTTCGAGCAGATGGTCCAGTTCTTCGTCGATCTCAACTGCACTGTCAATCTCGGCATGAGTAATGTTTTTGGAATATTGGGAGTATCTCTGACGATCAACACCAGCATCCTTGAGCTTCAACAGAAGCTGAGCGACCTCGATTTCAGATTTCGATCCAACGGCAGCTGCAATCGCTGGTAAGTCGTGGCGGCCTTTGCGGGCAAGAGCGTCAAAGAAGCACCGCTTTTCAAGCGCCGTCCATGTTACTGATCCAATTTGACTGGCGAGGAGTGTTTGGTCAGCGTCCAAGGTTTGTTGACTCTGGCGGAAGATGTCTAGGTATTGATCGTTGTAATTCTTGCTTAGTCGCTTCCATCTGACCTTGGGGTAGTCCTCGACAATAGGAGGTTCAAATTCATTGCCCTTTGTGATCCTTTCCTCAAGATTAGCATGACCCGTAACTGGGTTGGTGCCCTCAGCGCTCTCTGGGTCCATGCTTGTCTTTCACTTCGCCCCAAACGTAGTTGGTGAGGCCGTTATTTTGTGTGGGCAGAATGGAGCTAGTCATTGTGAAGACACTCAATACGAGAGGCAAGCAAACTCCTAAGGACAGATTATATATGTCCTTCATACGAGGCAGGAAGTGCTCCTGAACTTCGAAGGAAGGTACGAACCATCACCAATCTTGATTACAGCCTCGTCCAGCACAGCCTTGCGACACCACGACATCCGTGTAGCATAAAGCGGCGGGTCAAGTCCCCAGCTCTTTACCAAGTCACTATGAAGCATGCTTCGAGTCTCCAAGTGGCTGACTCGCGCATCATGGTCACTTAGTGCCGTCAACAGCCATCGCACATGGCAGCGCTCACTCGCCAGCGTCGTTGCTGGCACGCCACCAGTGGTTTATGAAGAACAGATTCGACTACGGCAGTATCAGGAAGAATGCATACAATCCGTCCTCACCTACCTCAAGAATGGACACAAGCGCCTTGGTGTGTCTCTCGCCACAGGGAGTGGGAAAACAGTCATATTCACCCAACTTATCGATCGAGTTAGAGCCGAGCAGGCCAGGGCAACCAAGACACTCATCCTAGCTCACCGAAGGGAACTAGTGGAGCAAGCGGCCAGACACTGCAGAAGGGCATACCCTGACAAGAGCATCGAGATTGAGATGGGTGATCAGCACGCTTCGGGGGTAGCAGACATCACAATAGCCTCTGTCCGCAGTCTTCAGATTGGCCGTCTGGAGAAGTACGACCCAGACCTCTTCAAGCTTCTTCTCGTGGACGAGGCGCATCATATCGTAGCCCCCGGCTATCTCGAGATCCTGGAGCATTTTGGCCTTGACCAGCCGATTGACCCAGGCACTGCCACTGTGACCTCTCCCGCAGCGGGTCCAGCACTGGTCGGTGTAAGCGCAACCTTCTCGCGCTTCGACGGCCTCAGACTCGGCACAGCAATAGACCATATAGTCTACCACAAAGACTATGTCGACATGATCGGCGAGAAATGGCTCTGCGATGTCAAGTTCACTACCGTCAAATCAGGCGCAAACCTTTCTCGAGTCAAGACCAACAAGGATGGGGACTTCGCCATCTCCCAGCTCAGCAGCGCCGTAAACAACGATGAAATCAACGACATCACAGTCAAGTCCTGGCTCACCGAAGCAGAAGACCGAAAAAGCACTCTTGTCTTCTGCGTCGACTTGAACCATGTAGGTAGCCTCACGGATATGTTCCGCAAGAACGGCGTCGACGCACGCTTCATCACAGGAGCCACGAAGAAGAAGATTCGCGGGGAGCGTCTTGAAGCCTTCAAGAACCGCGAGTTCCCCGTGCTGCTGAATTGCGGCGTCTTCACCGAAGGCACCGACATGCCCAATGTCGACTGTGTCCTCCTCGCCCGCCCGACCAAATCGCGTAACCTCCTCGTTCAGATGATTGGCCGCGGCATGCGTCTCTACCAAGGCAAACCCGACTGTCACGTCATTGATATGGTCGCCAGCCTTGAAACAGGCATCGTCACCGTCCCTACACTCTTCGGTCTAGACCCAGGCGAAGTGGTCGAGAAAGCCTCGAGCTCTGACCTCGAGAAGCTAAAGCAGCAGCGAGTTAGCGACGCCGAGCTCTCTGCCTCAATCTCTTCCCCATCCATGTTCGGCGTCCAAGACCCATCAAAAGCCTCGAACCGAGACCTCACATTCACCCATTACGACAGTGTCCACGATCTGATAGAAGACACCTCCGGTGAGCGCCACGTCCGTGCCATTTCCCAAAACGCATGGGTCCAGGTCGACACTCAGAAATATATCCTCGCTGCGCGCGGCGGAATGCTCACCCTCGAAAAACGCACGCTCTCCTCGGCCGAGATTGCCAAAGCCAACAAGACTAGCAAGACAAGCTCAAAGTCCAAGTTCAAAGCCAAAACTCCAACCCCGCAGAGCGAAGTCGTCGTCGACGGAAACGAAACAGAACTCTTCCACGTCGTCTACAAATATAACCTCCCACCCACCGAGAAGACCTCGTCGCCCTGGTCCAAACCCCGCACAGTTGCGACCGCGTCGACACTCACATCCGCGCTCAACGCAGCGGACACCTTCGCGGCCTCGAAGTTCGAGCGCCTCTTCATCCTCACGTCGTCGTCGTGGCGCAAGAGTCCCGCGAGTGAGGGACAGTTGAGTTTCTTGAACAAACTGCGGTATGTGAGTGAGGAGGAGCCGCTAGGGCCGGAGGATCTGACCAAGGGCCAGGCGGGAGACATGATTACGAAGATCAAGTTTGGGGCAAGGGGACGATTTGACAAGTTGATGGTCAGGAGGAGGAAGGAGGAGAGGGAGGCAGAGAGGTTAAGGGAGTTGAGGGGGAGGGAAAGGGTTGAGGTCGGGCCTTTGGCCGCGTAGGTGGGATGTACCATGGATGTAATCGTATGTAGAACACTGTAGATAAGGCTATGATACATTATCCCGTCTACTCCTGTTACCGGAGCAGAGTCTTAGCCGGTGCCAGTACCGACATCAGATAGCATGTCCCACTCGATGTCGATCCCGCCGAGTACATCAGCGAGATCTGAATCTGACATGATGTCGAACTCGATGCTACTCGAGTCATCCTGGGCATCGGCGTCGGCGTCCGATCGAGCCCGTGAGACGACGACGGCTTCCGCGCTGCCCAGCAGGCTCTCGAGCACAGACAGCGTCCCGTCAGCCTCGGTCTCAACGTGCTCAGCACCATCGGCCGTGTCGTCCTCCGTGGGACATGTGACCGGGCCCGGCCTAGCACAATCAGACCCCAACGTACCAGCACCAGCACCAGCACCGGCACCACCGATACTAATATCCCGATGCGAACATACCACCACCTCCTGCTCTTCCTCCTCCCTTATCGCCCTCCCCAGCTGCCCTCTCTGCCGCGCCGTGCGGCCCAACCTTTCAGCCTCGGTGTGTCGGTTCATCCACTCGCGGATCCGCCTGCTGCGTGAGTGCCGCCTGTCGGGACCGACGATGAAGCGCTCCTTGTGGGCGAAGTTGTCGTGTTTCGTCCACGTTGCGACCTTGAGTTTGAGTCTGTATTTCGGGGGTGTGGTGGGAAGATGAGGTTGGTGTTCCGAGAGGTCGGTATCGTGCAGCGTTTCTGTTAGGCGGGTGAGGGAGATGGGTGCAGCGTTGGTGATTGTGTCTATGTCTGTGTCTGTGTGTGCAGAGCCGGATGTGTGTCTCTCGTGCTTTGAGGCTGGGTGTGTGGGGGTGTATCCTGCTGCGCGTGCTTCGGCGACAGCTTGGAGGATGGAGCCGGGGAGTGTCATGTCTATCAGGGAGTGTTGTCTTTTCAGCAGCTTGTTGAGCAGATCCTCGTGCTCGGTCTCGACGACGGCTGGAGGGTGGGGCTGCGTCGTCTTCTGGTTCGCAGCGAGTGCAAGGGGCTCTTCCGAGACGAGGGTGAGGGTGTAGTACTGTTGGCCGACCCAGGAGGGGTGCACGCCGCGGTAGGCGTAGTACTTCTGTTTCTGCTTGCGCTGTCTGTTCGCCGCTTTCTCTGATGAGCGCAGGTCGGCGTGCGTGGGCGACAGAGGGTCGTCGCACACGTCGAGGCCATCGATGGCCTCCATCGTTGTGCTTACGTCCAGCTGAATATGTCAGGGTTGTATGAGCAGCGACGGATGCCTGCTTGATGCGAGCGAGACACGATCGAGTCCGAGTCAATCACGAGCAGTCGATGACCCAGTTAAGGGATCGAACTGCTTTGCTGGTGGTTGATCGATAGTCGCAGGGTGGAAGCAGACTTCAAGCAGGCATTTGTAGGCTTGGGCGCATCACCCCAGTGACTCATCGCATACTTCACACTTGAGTACACATGATGAAACTGATGCCTGGAATCGAGTCATCTCCAAAGGTCAATTTCAGCTGTGAGTTCAGAACACTGCAAGCCACCATCAAGTGGGTCGTGCTGACTTGCTTCGGGCCAATCAGACGTCGGTCGTCACTTTCATACTACCGATACTAAGAGTGTACGGCACCACCACTGTGTCCGGAGGCAAACAGTGCCGTAATTGAAAAGACAGCCTCATTACTCCAATCGACAAGGAAGCCCAGGTACTGAATTCTGTGTGGAAATCGTGCGCAGACGAGATTGGTAGCGTGCCTAAGAAGGTGCAGAGTGAGCTCTTTCTAGTCAAGGGAACCCATCAGCCCCCGGGATGAGCAGTTGAGCACCTGATTCAACAAGCCTAAATTATGCCTACAGGCACAACCACGACCACGACCACAACGACGGAAACGTCCTCAGGTGCATTAGACCCAGCCAGATGGACTACCCCCCAGGAGCTATGCCTCCTACAAGCCCTAACACATTACAAGCCAGTCGGCATACACAAGCACTTTCGCATGCTTAGCATCATGAACGCGTTACAAACGAGTGGCACGATACCGCAACCCATCACAGACCATCCGCACGTGTCTACAGCGGAAGGTGTGTGGAAGAAACTCGGCAGTCTGTACGATTTGGCGGCACTGGACGAACGGGAGGATGCTTCTTTCGCCGACGTGGTTGCCGGCGAGGAGGGCGATGAGAAGACGACCGAGTACTGGAGGGAGTTTGATCTTGGTGGAGACTTTGAGCGCGATATGTGGGAGAGACGGCTGGCTGAAGACGAGGAAGTCTGGTCCGACGATGGTGATGTCCCTGACGTAAGGATGCGCGAGAGTACGGTCGGTGATAGTGAGGATCCGAGAAGTAGCCCTGTTGGATCGGCGCGTGGTACGAGGTCGAGCGGCAGGCGGGCTGCGGGTAGAAGGCTGACCGAAGTCAAGCTGGAAGAAGGCGCGGCTGGCAGTGGCAAAGGCAGTCGAAGGACGAGCAAAGCTGCAACACCTAGTGTGAAAGATGAAGAAGACACCGAGATGCACGATGTTGACCAGGACGACGAGGACGGAAGTGGCGACGATGATGAGGAAAGTGAGCAGGAAGAGAGCGAGGCTGATAGTAGGAAAGCGGGACGCACGACCAGAGCTCGAGGCGGAAGAAGAGGCAGAGCTAGGCGTGGCCGGAGAGGAAAATAATTGGCCTATCTGCTGTCTAGCTATTCTATCTGTCCGTCACTTGCTTTTCAGCTTTCGGCTTATCAGTCCGAGCACGCTTGAAACATCCGAAGCTATTCCTGCTGCTCTCTCGCAGCTTCTTCAACACTCCCCTCATTACGCCTAGCTCCTTTTGTAGGTCGGCTCGTGCGTCGTTCGTCGTCCTCTTGTCTAGCTCAACGTAGATCTCGTTTTGGATTTCTCCCACTCTCTTGCTGGCATATTGGGACATGGTCTGGGCGATGAACTCGGTATCGAGCGTGGCCTGTATCAGTGCTGCCAGCGAGTATCGATTAGGCTCCCGTTCCTTGAATCCATCGAGAAGACCTTGCGACATGTTCTCAAGCAGGTACGACAGGATCTCATGCAAAAGTGTAGGAGTGGTACCAGGGAGCACTACCGTCGTCGAGACCTCCGTATGGATGTTGACCAAAACCATCAACGAAGCGTACACGTGCGGGCTAACTTGATCAGGTCTTGTCGTTTTCGGCTCCCATGAAGGTGAATTAATGCCATCTTTGATGACTCTAGTGATGTACGTGATCGTTGGCTTCGTGTATGACTGAAATAGCTGCTTGTCAACCTCACCAAATTTCTTGTTAGTTTGCTCGATTTCGCCTGTCAGCCTGACACTGAGAGAGGATTCAAAAAGCTGGATGAGATTCGGCACATGCTCACTTTGGAGTGCTTTGAGGTTCGACATGGTGAGGAGCATTCTCACGTTGCGGTTGCTTGCATCGATACTGTATGTTGCCTGAGTGGTGTTCTCGCCTGTTGCATTTTTGAAAGCTTCCGAAACAATTACCCACTCATCCTTATGTGATCTTGTCGCTTGTTCGGCGTTCTGGAGCATGCCAGTCAAGATGGAGACAATGCTTTCAATGAATTTCTGTCTCACCAGCTGTATGTTCTTTGAGGATGGCGGTGTGATCAAAGATCTTGCTTTGCTGGGGCATTCGGTGAAGTAAAGGATTTCTTGCAGACCGTTCAGGACTGCACGCTCGTAGGAGCTGAAATACATCGGTAACCTTGTTTGGTTGCGCTTCTCGACAGACCTGAGCCAGTCTTCCAGCAGCTCACAGTTCTGGGAATCCTTGCTCCACGCTGCGCATACTGCACTCAGACACCTGTCTCTAGCTGCGTTCACCAATAGTCTGATCTTGTCAGATAGAGCACCGTTTCGTTGTACAGGATCGATAGTCATCATTTCTCCGGTCCCCGATCCAATGGCGGTCAACATGTTGCTAACGTATCGTACAGCACTCAAAGCATTCGAATATGGCGGCCAGAAGGCGTAATCTTCCCACGCCTCTCCGTTCCGTGACGAAGGTGGCGGCATGCTCTTACCGTCAAAACTGCCCAGCCGGCCATCGGACGGCGAGAACATAGGAGTTGCCGGCGTGTTAGGGGTCCCGCCAGTCAAAGGAGAGAAAAGAGAAGATAGATCTTCCGTAGGGGCATCTGCGAACAGTGCATAGAGAGCGTCCCTTACCAGAGTCACAAGTTCGACGGCGCCGTCAGACAGATCACGAACGCCCGCGTCCGAGAGGCGATGATGCTTGCGGCTCTCGCCTTCATAACCGGCAGGCAAAGCTTTCTGCTTGCTCCCATCGATGAAGGACCTCGCTACGTCCCAGAACTCGATAACCTCCCCGAGCAGTCCGTCTTCGAGTGAGAGTAGCTTGTTGACGTACGCCGAGACGGTCTTCCAGAAGTCCAGGGTTTCTCGGCGATCAATCGCTTCTACCGGCTCCTGTTGCGAGGCTAGACGAATGTATGAGGCAGCGGAATCTGGCGAAGGCGCTTCAGCTGCAGCCAAACGCCTGCGGAGAATCTCGATCTCCACTTTAGATCGCTCTGTTACCGCAGCAATCTTGTTCTTGAGATTATCGTATCGACTCAATAGCCACACCCAGATGGGGTTGTCTTCCACTCCAAGCTCTAGTAGTATACCGATGAGTTCCATGTGTTCCTCACCTTGGGTTGAGGTGTGTGCTTGGGGAGTATTTTGGAGACTGCTCAGTCGCCGCCAAACGTCCTTCTTGATGGATCTGACCTGATCCTGCACGTCTGCCCACATGCGTCCAGTGACCAGCAACTTGTGTACCTGCTCATCGGTCAACACCTGACCGGTGTGAGCAGCTTGCTCGCCTAGTGCAGATGCTTGATTTGCATATGTCCTAGCCTGAGCGCAAAGCTCCACGACACGTTCGTAATTCTTTTGCTGCGCTGCTAGGTTCATTTCGCCGCCAAGCTCGTACAGGGAACGATCCTTGTCAACAGCTTCCGCTACGGCTTTCAAGCTTGCTTCCCGCTCGCGACCTCCCAGAGCCGGCCCCCACACGTCTTCTGCTTTCTGCGAGACTTCCAACAGAGGACCCTTCACACCTTTCACACCATACTCGGTTTCCTTTCGCAGTGCATTCTTGCTTGGTTGAGGGGCGGGTGTGATGCTGCCTGCACTGGTGATGCGTTGGTGCATGCCGCTCTGACGACTGACTTGACGCGAATGGCGAAGACCTCGTGGGCTGGGCGGGCCAGCACCCGCCTGTGGTTGCATGCCTTGGTTTCTCATCTCGGTGTAAACATTGTCTATGGTGGCTTTAGCTCGAACGAAGCGCTCGAAGTTGGTTTCGACGAGGACCTTGAGCGAAGCAGATTTCTGGTCGATGGATTGCTCGAGGAACCTCAAGCCTTGGATAAGATCATTTGTGGAAGCATCAGAGTGGGTCTGAGAGAGGAAGAGAGCTGGAGAGAAAGTGGTAGACGACAGGAGGAATCTGTTTCGCATGCGAACATCCTGCTCTGTCGGTAGACCGCGTTGTTTCAAAGAAGCTATGACACTCCGGTTCGTGCCCAGAGGATCAGGCTCGTCTTTCTGGACGAGGTTCGCTTTGCCTTCGCGAGTCTTTTGCGAACCAGGGATTAGTGTTCGTCTGTCGCTTGCCGCTCGCTCGAGGGCGGAGTATCTGGACTTCGATCGTCTAATACCTCGCTTTGAGTCGTACTCTTCCTCGTCGCTCTGGTCAAGCTCAGTTGGCCATTCTGTCGGAAATGCATCCTGAAGGTTGTAGTAATTCAACACGTTCTGGTCGGTGCTTCCTTGCGTGGCGTACATGTTCGTGGGCTACGTGTACCCCTGTGAACGTGACAATCCTGCATCACATCACTTGGGCGCCCGGCTTGACACGTCTATGACTTGCAGAGTGCTCGACGAGGAGGATAGCATCACGTGTCGACGACAATAACCACCAACACAGGGACGATCTTTCGGTCGGATTACGCTTGCCTTGAACAATCTCACTAACCACTTTGGGGATGACGCGACAGGTGCTAGTGACGTCGAGTGGAGCTTAGATTGTTTCTGGCTAGCACGCTAGCACCAGAGCTGCGGGAGCTTCGTAGAGCGTTAGCAAAAGATAGCGATCAAAGCTGGACTCGACGAACCACCCTCCCATCGCACGCATCGTTAGACCCTCAACACCTGCTCGTCTCTTTTTATAGCTGCTGCGACTAGACCCAACTCCAACTCCAGGTCGCCCATCATGTTCACCCCTCGCGTCTTTTCTTCTTCGACCCGGCAGTGTCTGCGCAAAGCATGCCAGCAGCCGAGATGGAGTCCAGCTTCGTACAAGGTATGATCCTTTCCCTTGGTCTATAGGTCGGTCGTGACGAATACCTAACAAGGCACTAGATCAGAGGTTATGCCACCGTGACGAAAGAAGAGGACAAGGTTGCATTATTCAAGGGAAACAAGGGCTCAGATGGCAAATACACCGTCTCATTGATAGAGGGCGATGGAATTGGACCCGAGATCTCTCAGTCGGTCAAGGACATCTACTCGGCTGCCGATGTGCCGATCAAATGGGAGCCCATCGACGTGACGCCTAGCCTGAAGGACGGTCGCACTGTCATCCCCGACGAATCCATCACCTCGATACAAAAGAACTACATTGCTTTGAAGGGCCCTCTAGCCACTCCGGTCGGCAAAGGTCACGTTTCCCTGAACCTGACCCTGAGAAGAACATTCAACCTGTTCGCAAACGTCCGACCTTGCAAGAGCATTGCTGGCTTCAAAACCCCCTACGACAATGTCGATACAGTCTTGATCAGAGAAAACACTGAAGGAGAATACTCGGGAATTGAGCACGTCGTCGTCGATGGCGTCGTCCAGTCCATCAAATTGATCACGAGAGAGGCCTCGGAACGAGTGCTGAGGTACGCCTTCCAGTATGCCCAGGATATCGGCAAGAACAAAGTCAGAGTCGTCCACAAAGCCACCATCATGAAGATGTCCGATGGTCTCTTCTTGAGCACTGCCCGCGATGTCGCCAAGGACTTCCCCAACATCGAATTCGACGCCGAGCTGCTGGACAATGCTTGCTTGAAGATCACCACAGACCCTGCCCCATACGCCGACAAGGTCTTGGTCATGCCCAACTTGTACGGTGACATTCTTTCCGACATGTGCGCTGGTCTGATCGGTGGTCTTGGTCTTACCCCTTCCGGCAACATTGGTGACGAGTGCTCCATCTTCGAGGCTGTCCATGGTTCCGCTCCTGACATTGCAGGCAAGGGTCTTGCCAACCCCACGGCACTGCTTCTAAGCTCCATTATGATGCTAAGGCACATGGGTCTGAACAAGGAGGCCGAACGGGTGGAGAGTGCTATCTTCAAGACTCTAGCCGAAGGCAAGGCTCTCACTGGAGATCTAGGCGGAAAGGCGAAGACGCACGAATATGCACAGGCAATCATCGACAACCTGAAATAAGGCCGCTGTTCGTATTGTTGATAGCAGTCTGGAAGTGATACCATTTAGCCGAGCATTTCTATGTATAGATATCGTGCAATGAATTATGCTCATTAACATGCAGCTGGCGGGTCTGCCACAGTCTCCGAGCTGTTCACTACAGGCCTCGATCGTAAACAGCAATCAGTTGTGGAATAGTGGGTTTAGTATTATTCGTTGGCTGTAAGCCGAAGACAGTAGCATTTGTAGGTTTTAGGGGGCCGCCAGTACAAAATTAGGGCATCCAGGTAGTGGCGGCCGCCTAGAGCCAGGAAATACTTACCTCGTAAAACAGTCATTTACGCGACGACTTATTATTCTTTACGACCGAGGCCTGGATATTGGCACCTGAACACGTCACGTGCGGTCAAATTATCCCCCCAGACTAAGTAGCACGGTCAACTTGTTCGTTAGCACAAACATGTATATCCAGACGCCAATGGCCATGTAAGAAGCTTCAAGACCACGTCGCGTGGCCCGTACGCAACCGTTCGCGGGCATGCACAGTATTGCGGCCAGGGAAATTGCGCTGTAGGAGGAGAGCGCTACAGACATGCTATGCTGTTGGGCATGTGCGTCAGCAGCTGTGGATTTATTGCTCGGACGCGGCATGGTACTGTGGTATAGCTCCTCAGTACTTCTACTCTTTTCGGTGCGATGCGATGTACCGAATGCTCCCAATAAGCGCCACACCGAAAAATGCTATTGTGATGCTGTGTTGTGCTACTCGCGTCGTGTCTATCGTGATGGGTAACTTGTTCTATCTATGAATGAATGAGTGCGTCCCCGCGTCCATGCAGACGCAGATGTGCAGTCGGCCCAAATAGATCCCATGCCATGTAGGTCGATCTCGATGGTAAATGTTGTTGGTGGGTAGCGTGGAACACAGCTGAGCCCGCAGCTCCAACGCACAAGTGACCAACCCAACCCTAGATTGCGTGACGCCTGCTACAAGCCAATACCAACGATGTATGCGACGGGAAATCCCCTGCCTAATCAACATCAACACCAAGTGAACACCGGCCGCCGACTCTTCACAGCCTCCAATCGTTCCACAATGACCTTCCTCGTCCGCCCCTCCATATCATTCGCTGCCGCATACCCTAAATCTCCAGCTGCGTCATCTCCATACTCGTAATCGTACTCATGTCTACCCGCAGTCGCCGTGCGTGTGCTGTTCGATCTGTTCCTTCTCGACGCGGAACTCGATCCGGGCTGCTGAGAGGCTGAGGAAGAACGGCTGAATTTATGTTGAGGAAGTTCGAGGCTGAACCTTGGTCTTTTCTCCGAGTTTTGGTTCTGTGGCCGCGGTGGTAAATTGACCGAGTTACTGAGGTTTGCAGAAGCAGACGAGTGTTCGCGCTCACGGTCTCTCGATGCGAAATCGACGGTGTGGCTTGACAAGACAGGAGACGGTGGGCCGTGGTCTTGCAGAGTAAGGAGGCCGTCTGGATCTGAGGATGTGCGGCCTGTGATGTCGCCGTCGCTGTTCTCGCGAGTGAGGTCGAAGCGGTTGGGGTTAGGTAGCTCGGATGTTGGGCTCCCAAGTAGATCGAATGCAGTCGTTCTCGCAGGCTGTGGCTGTGGCTTCGCAGGGGCAGAGGAGGCGTGCGGGTTCATGCCTATATCCATCTCCTCTTCAGGGTCGTAGTCGTGGAAAGTGTGTTTGTGGCCGTATTTTGTGTCTATGCGGACTGTTTTTCTGGGGTTGAGCCTGTTGACTTCTGTGCTCATGCGCATGGGTATGGCGACGGGTATGTCGACTAGATCGTCCCATACGCAGACCCGAGTGCGCCTGGTCAGTTCCAGGGGACCGTGGTCTACTTGTTTCAGTGTTTCAACGACGTTCCAGGCCTGACCTTTCATCACAGCAATCTGCCGAGCGAACATAGACTCTTTGAAGTCATTGTCTTGAATGAAGACGTGACGTAGGGCGAGTTGGGTTTCGCTCCACCAGGCTGTGGAGGTCAAGAGGGGAAGGAAGTGGTCGCGCGTCTTCTGGGAGAAGGGTTGGCCGATTAGACTGACCGGAAGAAAGAGCCAGCCGAAGGGGAAGGATCGCCAGGCATCAGGGTGTTTCCAAGGCCAGGAGAGGGAATTGTCGATGGCGCCGAGGCGAACGGCTGGGACGGCTGTCCCCTTGTTGTTAAGGGGAGTTGCAGATCTGTTCTCCATGGCTTCGTAACGGCGGTAGGGGCGTGATGTATTTGACTCGGGTCTTGGGCTAACGGAAACCGGTCGGGGCGCTGGCATGAGCGTATCACCGTTCTCGTCCTTTTGCGGAGGCTTTGGTGCTTCTGCAACGATTGAGACATCTTCTGACTCCCAATCGATCTTGATCATCCAATTATCCAATCCTCGGTCGGTATTGCGCATTATGTAATCTAATATGACTAATTTCTCGAGCTGCTCCCTGAAGGCTTGCTTCAGGGTATGTGTCCAAGCAAATTTCGGCGTACTTTCCTGAGGGCCTGGAGTGAGAGGAGCTATCTGTGGACCATCCTCTTCGTCATCTGAGTGTGCTGCTCCAGGCATGCAATTGGCTAGGGGTCTTCGTTTGTTCTTGTTCACAATGTCGGCGCGAAAATCTGCATTGTTTTGGTCTGGCCAGGGGTGCTCTCTCAAAAACATCGTAGCATCCTTGTAGCCCTTTAAGAAGACCTGAAAGCTGCCAGGTTTAGCAGGTAACTCTTTATTCCTTTTCCAGAAGCCGCCCTTTTCCCAGAAGTCATAGTAGAAGGATTTTGAAGACAACCAAACGATGCCTGTATGTGGGACTATGTTGGTCCGCAACTGCATGTCGAGGACGTAAGCGGCAGCCTCGGAGACGTAGGACAAGTTGGGTATCAGACATGCTCGACCAAAGAAGCAGGGGAACAGATTCCGATGGATCCATTTTGTCCACTTGGGATTCCTCGAAGCATACGGCTCTTCGTCTTTTGGCTTGAAGACTCCCACGACCTTTCCTTCGGAATTTCGTGCGAAATAGCTGCCTGAACTGCCTTGTGAGATCATCTTGGGGTGCATACCGAGCTCGATTGCAATCCTCACGCTCTCGACCGTCTCTTCGAACTCTTGACCATTGCACCTGTCGGGGCCCTCGTCGGACGGAGGTAGTTCAGTGAGTTGTTTGGCAGTGTAGGGCCTGACTCCGTCAGGAGCCTGGAAGACTGAGTGGTGGATCTCAAGCTGCTCTTCTTTGTCTGACTTGCCCCTGACAGAGCTGATCTTGAACTTGGACGCGATCTCATCCGCCCACTTCTCCAGTCTCGCATTGATGGCTTTGATGTCGATGCCTGAAGAATTGCTTCGCATGCGCTTTCGTGGTCTGGTAGGGCGGCCTCGAGAGGGATTGGACAGGGACCGCATGCCATCTCGAGGGCCCGGGGGTATTATCGACTCATAACGAGGCTCTAGTGGTGTCGTAACGTCGTACTCGTCGTCAGATAGCTCCAAGGAGAGCCTCCCTTCCTCCTCATCCGCCTGTGCCAACCTGGCATATCCCGACGCCGCTGGTCTATGTCGTGAGGGCATGCTGCCTTTGTATCATTGTTTGAGTAGGTCGAAAGTAGTCAACGTGGTCCGTCAGGATGGTGCTATTGTTGATTGTCTGTGTTACGCTGTCAATATGTCAGTCACTAAATTCATCAATCGGACTCGCCAACCGGGCATTGTCTCCAACTTCCAGGCTCAGGCTGGCAACGGGCACGAGCATCGCAGGCAGGAGATTAGGCATCAGCTAACCACAATTGGCCTTAGCTTTCACCTGGCGCCTCAGCCCCTAAAACTCCCCGTACTCTTCCCACAAGAGTGCCTGGCGCGAAGTCTAAAGGAGCACGGGATTTCTTCTGCACAGTACACATGAAACTCATAAATCTTAACAGTCTTGGATGGCGGTGAGCGGATGGAGGATAGCATCACCACCATCGTTCTTCCTCCAGCGCCATCACAGGGTCACGCGACTACGGTGGACAAGAGTCGATGAGATCCGACGTCTTTACATTGTACAGCACATCGTCTACGTAGGACAAAGATATTGGTCTCGAGTCTCTGCTCGGGTGGAGGGCACTGTGCTGCATATCTCAGAACTGGCGTCGGTGTCTTATAGAAGTCTCGATTCTCCAAAGGGGATAGGTACGTCCAAGTCTTGCCTATATTGGTGGCAGTTCGTAAGGTAAAAGTTAAAGGGGCGGTTAAGGCTCTCCACTCCAAGTGGAATTGGCAATTTCGCAACTTCAGATTCGCAATCCAACCATGCAGCAGGCTCAGGAGACGTCAGCCAGACTGAGAACCTCACAAGACTTGGTATGGACATGTTGTAGAACCATGCAATTGGCAATCTACTCAAACTCAAACGCGCTGTACAACCGGGATCAGGGTCGCGTCAAGTCTCGTATACACAAACACCAACGCGTGCCTCGAATGCTAAGATCCGCCATTGTTGAGATAGGCGCTGATTGAGATTGACTGCCCTTATCCATACCGGATGCCTCGTCAGCGTTAGTCCCCCTATCGTGAAATTGATGCTGGTTCGGTGATTGGTGCATATGGACCATCACCCGCAGAATATCTCGATAACAATCGATAACCATGTGTACCTTTGTTACTCAAGATGTGTGTGTGGTCGAACGTCTCACGACTCCTGTAATTGACGACTAGAGCGACGATCTGACTCCTTGGTGCACAAGCTTCGACGAGTGTGAAGGACCGGACAAGAAGATATGGCATCTGCACTAGCCCATCCACTATTCCGAGCACCCAGTCTCGACCAGGGAATGCACACCAACGCAAGCGGCCTGCGAGAAGGTGATATCGGACAGTATCATGGCTCGACGAACCAGGCACGAATGCCCTCTCCGTTACCAGCTGGGCCGATGTTCCTCAAAGATTTGTCGCGGTCGTCGTCGGCATCGACACAGGCACCAAGCAACAATATGCTGTACCAACAACCCAACTTCCACACCAGGACTGCCAGTTTGAGCGCGGGTCGGGCAGAGGAGTATCACAGACAACAACAAGAGAGGGCATCACTGCCAGGACTCACCACATTGGCGTCGATAGCATCCACGCAAGAACCGCAGATGAGGCAAGTGCAAGTCACAGGACACCCAGACATGGCCTCTAACCGGCGCAGGTCTTTCTCAGCCACGGCGGCGCCGCACATGTCGTTTCAGTCTATGCTGCCAGTACCAACACCCGGAGTTTCGGGGAACAACAACATGCCGGTAAGTACCAATAATAACTTTGCCCTCTGAGTGCGAGTCGCTTGCAGGGTATCGGAGTCGGTGCACCTGCCAGTTTTGCGGCAAGACGGGCAAAGGGCCGGTGCTGGCCTCCGAGTCGCGCAAACTTCTCTTATCACTATCTACTCTTCCTTATCATTATCATTATCCATTATCAGCTGCAGTGTCGCATTCGGACGCTCAAGCATGGCGGCATCGTTGACTGACCATAATTCTCCGTACACACAGCCTGTCTGCCAGAATTGCGAAACATCGACGACACCACTATGGCGACGCGACGAGTCGGGGTCGGTGCTCTGCAATGCGTGCGGGCTATTCCTCAAGCTGCATGGTCGCGCTCGACCCATCAGCTTGAAGACCGACGTGATCAAGAGCCGTAACCGAGTCAAGTCGGCCAACCAAGGTCCCAAGAAGCAGGTAGGTGCAAAAGAGTCGCATCGTTGGGAGGGTCTAATTGGGCACAGATGAACCAACAAAGTCTTCCAGCCTCGCAGTCGACGGACGTCCAAAATGGTGCGCATAGAAGAGTGTCGCAGATGACGGCTCAATTCAATTTGGAGAGATCACATTCGCCAATATCAAGAACAGGTACCCCCTCGATGCACCACGATCCCAACATTGCTCCCCAGCACATGTTTGACGGCGTGTCACTACAAGACCACCCGTTCCACACCCCGGCTCTGCCTCAACTGGGCGGTCACCCGTCGCCTGGGTCACTCGACCAGCCGATGACCTACGAAGCTCTTCTCGCCCAGAATGCTGTCCTGAAGACCCGGGTCTCGGAACTCGAGGTCATCAACATGATGTTCTCCGACAACGAGACCAACTTGAGAAGGGAAAGAGACGAGGCGATGCAGGCACAAGAAGCGTTCAAGCGAAGGATAGAAGAGTTGGAGGGACACATCCAGGGCGACGAGCTGGCCCATACCCACAAGAGGGCTCGCGTCGACTCGCCTGCAGAAGGATATCACCGAGAAGAGCAGGGTGTGCCAGTTTCCCACGACGCGGCGGCACCGGCCCTTGCCCTCGCACCCGAGCTTGTGGAGCAGTAATCATAATCGACGATGACGGCGTTGGAAGGAGGGGGCGACGGCGATGCCAATGGCAGGGGCCAGCGGCCAGATAGATCTGCTTTCATGATACCCAACATGGTACTAACGAATTTCCATGTCTACAATCACCACATTACATAATGAGACGAACGATGAGAATGAGCAAAGCCACAGGGCGCATGAGCAAGGGGTTGGAGTAATGGCTCAGAAGCGTCAGAGGTCCAACGTGATACTGTTCAGAATAGCAGCAACGGCCCCGACCCAGGAGGCTATAATGAGATCTTACAAACTTCCCAAGACCTGACTTTCCTCTCTAAAAAAAACGACAGACATGGCTCTGGCTGCATAACGTACTCTGACCCATTCGTCCAGAACTCATTCGACGCGAGTTCATCCTTGGCAGGTCAAATTTATCAATTGGCCAGCAACATGTCCAATTCTCACAGCTAGGTATGCAGGCAAGACACTGCAAGTACATTTAGGCATGGCGTCATCGGAAGTGATTGGCGAACGCGACACGAGGGGATCGGCAAATTCAACAGGGACATGGACAGATGCGCTTAGCGTGTACGCTTCTCGAGGTGTCATGGCGCAGCTAAGATTCTAGCGCGCGAGATGCTTTCCGCAAGCTTTCCGCAAAGGTGGGGCTAGTGCGTGACCCCAGCGCTGAAGTCGTTGAAGGAGACGAGACGCACACAAGCTTCTGAAGACTGTTGCTGGATGGTGGGTGGCCTCATCTGCGACCATCAGCCTGGTCACACACTGACCCCGAAACAGCTTAGGGGATGGTGGCTTTCTGATCGTCGGTGCATGGAGGAGAGCAAGAATGCGCCCAATTGCCGAAGCCGACCATACAGCATTTTCTTGAGATGCAGCAGATGTCATGCCCACTTCTCCATCCACAAGTCATGCTCCTTCTTGACCCTGGCAGCTGGACTGGATCTATTCTCCTGACGTGCTTAGGTCACTGGAGCATACCTACTGCAGATAAGGATTATTGAAGCACATGCACCCCCACAGGTGCAAGCGCAAGAAACGGGCAGGCAGGCGCGACTGTGGTATCCGGCTGCTAGATGCTGAGTAAATGGGTCCTGGCACGCTGGGTCCTTGCAGTTGCGGTTCCACCACGACCTTGCATCCTCCACTTTTTGCGCTTTCCTCGTCTCTCGTGCTCAGTGCTCTCCCTCTCGGATCATCACTCGTCCCAAGCTGCGCTGCCTTGCCCGTTGAGCTGTCAAGCACCATCGAGAATTCTTTACAGCAACACAACCACGGCACATCCAGGCACCTAGCTAGCCTCATCGACAGCGGCACGACAGCATTATCCACTCGAGGCCAGACGCCAGTGATATGTCATGCCATTTCCGCGCTTAATCGTCTGTCGCGCCGCCTTCACACCATCAGCAGCAAAACCTCCCTGCTTGCTGGGCACGCGAGACCTATGATGGCCTTGCCGGGCCACTCGCCGCCAACCTTTGCGACAGCTGGCAGTCCACCTCGCATGATGAACGGCATGAATGGTATGTCTCCTACCCCCTGCTCCAAGGCCCGAAAAACGCATCCGAAATGATTCCATCACAGCACTGCTGACGCCTCGTCTTAACAGGTCAACCAGAGCACCACTTCCCTCCGCCAATGTTCGGCCATCCTCGTCCCATGCTCCCTCCTTCTCCTCAGCAGTACCCTCGCTATCAACCGCAGTTGTCTCACAACCCCATGCCCTTGCCTCCCTCCATCTACGACATGAAAGCTCCCCCACCTCACCCGTCGATGCCGCCATCGAACCCTCTCAAGAAACCGGGTAGCAGCATGTCGATATCATCCATGCTGGGAGGAGAGCCAGACCGAAAATCCCACAACCAGGAAATGCCGCCTTTCCACAACCACCAGCATCTCCAGAGCCACCAGAGCCACCAACATCAGACCTCGAGACCTGCCTCCGTCTCCTCCCTCGGTATGCCTGTCCACCCCATCATGTCTCCACCTCACCAATCTCCAAGGATGGGCGTCCCAGAATACCCATACAAGAGATCGCATACTCCAGACAGGTTTGAGGGCCCTTTTGCTCCCAATCGTCAGCGGAGTGCCAGCTCCGGCACCTCCATGGCGCCTCATCGACCCTTCTACGAACCACAGGACCGCTATCCACACCAAACACATTCTCACTTCCAAGGTCCTGCTCAATCCGCCTTCGCCTCCAACCCAAGAGAGGATCAAGATGAAAGAGCTCGTAGGACGAGCCTGAGTGGCATCTTGCAAAGACCGAACAGTCAACCTCAACCCTCGGTTCCTCCACCCCAGCCTACACGAGCCTTCGATCCTCTGCCTCCACAGAGGAACAACTGGTATGCCGACCCACCTGCTCCCACGCAAGAGCCACCTCGAGTCAATGGGTTTTCCGGCGCATATGATACCAAGCCACCGGGGCTCCGCGAGATCCCTAGGACGGTACCAACCACTCCAGCTCTACCCTCGCCCCAGTCTGTATCGCCAGATTTCAAGCGTACTAACATAAACGGTTCTGCAAACCGCGGGCTCGCATCCATCTTAAATGGCTCTGCCAGTCAGCCCGCCGATGCATCGAGCCTGATGACCCAGAACATGATGCGCCAGGACTCGGCACAATCCCACAGCGATCGCTCCATCTACGGTGAACGGGGCCGATTCCGCCATTTCTCTCCTATGGCCGGCCCAGTCGGCTCCCATCACCTAAGTGGACCAACCGAAGAGCAGGGCAGAAAAGGTAGCGATGAAGTATCGCATAAGACCATCGTCGGTCTAGGTTTGGAAAACAGACGTGGTCGCTACTCTCCTGTTCCACAGGCTGTCCAAGGTGCTCAAGCCCAGACGCCAGTTCCCGATGGTGGTGTCAAGAGCGAACAGGGTAGAGTCTTTTCCGGCATTGGTGGCGGTATCGGCAGCTCTGCTACACCCGTGCCTGCCACAAGCAGTCCTTTCAGGAAAGACGACTCTACACGCCCCGTGGAACATCCAAAAGCGGGACGCGCAACCTCGAATGTTGGCAAGCGGTCCAGAAAGACGCAAGACGACGATGCACGCGCTGATGGCGAGCATGACGGAAAGAAGTCGGCCTCTGCAGCCAAGAGCAACAAAAGGACGAAACACCAAAACTCGTACAAAGCCGATCTAGAGGAGATGGCTACCCCTGCTTCCCAAAGGCGAGGCACCCCAATGGCTAGCGGGACGACAAGCCGACGAGCTGGCACACCTCTTTCTGCTAGCGCCGGAAACACTACGACAGCTCGATACGATACGGCTCCCATCTTCAAGCCGAAGAAGACAGTCAAGGTTGGAACGGTCATATCACAGACCTTGCGGAAACCGCGCAGGCATCTCGGCACGTTCCATTACGATGCTGACATTCTGCTCCCGGAGCACTCTAAACCCGGCAACGAAGAATACGACCTCTGCATCAAGCCGAAGCTCCCACCCTCCTTCGATGATGTCGCCAACTTGAACTGTACGTACACGATACACGTCTCAAAGAGCTGGCTACAAGAAAGAGAGCGAAAACTGATCTGCTCAACACGGAACCTTTGGGGCAGTGGCATCTACACGGACGACACAGATCCCGTGGCAGCTGCCATGCACATGGGCTGGATAAAACCTGCTTTCCATAACATCGACGAAGCTCTTCTACGCAAGATCGTGCACGACCAGAACCCCAAGGTCGAGATCAGCAAAGACCTCAAGCCACCTGCGCAGCCAATCGACATATCAAAAGGCAAAGACTTGAAAATCACCTGTGTTGTTATGCCTTTGCTCGAAAGATACGAAGAGACGGCAAGATTTGGTCTGCAAAGCCGACCTTGGCCCGAAGGTGCAGAAAACACCCCTCATGATGGTGTCAGCCTCTCCATTCTGAAAGTCGAACTTGTGGAGGCTGGACCACTGGAACGTAAGATGGGCAGGACTGGCGCAAGCAAGAGAGCTTTTCTCCACGCCCAACTACTGCAGAAGGAGCGTGCAATGAGATTGGAGAAGGAACGAGTGGGGAAATCTATGAAGCGTTGCCATGAAAGAGCCGAACAGCAGAGACAAGAAGAGAGGAAAAGAGATCAGTCTGCAAAACGGCCGAGTAAGCTGGCGAACGAAGTCATTATGGATACAGACCTCGTCAGGAGCACGCCTGCTGGGGACGGCGATGAATGGATGAGACAGCTGGCCACTGCTGCTGCTTGACTCGGTGCCTAAAGTGACTGGCGCCGAGTCGATATGTCAGCAGCTCTGCGCACCCCCGTTTCTCGAGGGGCGTAAAGAGCTATGCTTGCCGCAGCCACTCTCTGGATGACGGAAATTAGAAAACGTGTTGGGCATGATCAACGATTACACGATCTACGATAATTTTGGATATCTATAGCATCTGGAAGTGCGACGGGCATCATGAGGACTTGGATTTAGCGTCTGATCTATTGTGATAGTATATAGCACTGATACCACTCCTGCTCATGGAAGGGACCCTTGTAAGATCAAGGGACTAATCTTGTCTTTCTACTATGGTGTACCTTTGCACGCTATAGCCTCGCGGGGTTGATCTGTAGCTGTGAAGTCGCAAAGTATCACTCGTTGTCCTGTAGTAAGCTGTAACGCGCCCTCCTGCTGCAGTGGCCTCTATACCGCCTATGTCTCAGCAATACCTGTTGTATACCTTGACTGACTTGGCACGTGCGTTTGAGCAATGGCGGAGGAGTTGCTCGGACTCTGACGTTCTTCCTTGTCTCCGGTCTAGTACTGGTCGGGTTACGTACTCGTATGATATGGTGCATACGGCTTGGACAGCGCGTACTGTGTTGTGCTGTAGTCTTCATCGGGACGCGGTCTGGGTCGCGTGTCGTGTGCGACTTTCTTGAGTTGGCTGGTGGGGACGTCCTATCCTGCCCGTACCGAGCTGATCAGCCGTGGTGTTGGCTTGCGTCTTTCGTGGGACGTTTGACTGTGGATCGATAGTGTACTTCTCGTTGGAGATCGCTTGTCATGCGGCGTCGTTGACCGGATGCTATCATACCGGATCGTGCTGGTACGTACCGGCGATCCCGGATTCTGCAACGTCTTCCTTGCGCGCGAGGAGGACTGGCGGGTAACATACAGTAGCTCGTATCGGCGAGGTCGCATGTGTATTCTTCTTGCTTTGCTCTCGAACATGGTCAGACGAACCTACCTCATCTTGCCACCGAGCAGCACGAGATCTTACCTTCGAGCCTTGTCAGACAGTGCCGAAGATGCCCTCGCCTGATAGATACTGCTAGCTTTGTTAGCTTGCTATGCGTGTCTCATCCAACTGCTACGTTCGTGCACGTGGAGCGGACGGTTCCCGCGCTTTCACGCTGCTGCCCTGCCTCGCGTCCCTCTGCACCTGTTGTCTGCCATTAGCCGTATCTGGTGGTTCGAGTCTCTATACGTTTCTGTGCTTTCCACAGAGATCTCTCGCATACACGTGTGACCCGACGACTCTTTTTTTTTGTGGCCAAGACCAAAGTCCCTAGCAACTCAAAGCCTCTTTCGACCAAGTCGTACCGGTGCACCAAGTACCGTCCACTTCCCAGGCAATGCCGGCTTCACTTCAGCCAACTTCCACCTCTGCCACCGACCGGGCAGAGAGCGTGTAGGACAGTAGCCTCTGGAGAACCATAGGCACGGTCTTCTGATCGATAGATGTTCACATCCACTCCACGACTCTGACTTACTACATAGCCTTACAAGACGTGTTCCTTTGGCTTGGAACGCAGCGAGCGGTATTGCAGCGGACGGATGTTTCAGCGCGTAGACATCCGATAAGATTGGAAACGACACGGAAGCTGCGTTAGCTGCAGCGTAGGGTTGATGAGGATACCCTGTCGAGTACAGTGTCGGTGGTACTTGTGCAGAGAGGTGTTGTGTGTGTCAACTCTCGATGAGGGATCTGCGGGAGCAACGCGCGGCCATCATAACTTGTCTTGCTTTGTGAGCAAGACCCCTAAGACCTGCCAGGAACTTGGGTAGTGGCCCACGCATCTTTGCTACGACGGGGACATGGTGGTCGGGGGATGGTGGGATTTGTTTTTGATGTTCGTTTCGATGGGCGTTTGGTCGCTAGCGATCACTGCACTGACTGACTGGATAGGGTAGCTTAGGTAGTGTGCTCCGGCCTGACCGAAGTGTTTAGCTTCGGCGGTCTGACGGACGCCCCAACAGCTACAAGTTTGTACCTGGAGCAGGCGCTTCTAGGCTTGCTCTCACTGATCCAGTCTTCGCATCCTCCGCGACACCAGTATTCGTGTCGATGAGACGTCACGCTAACAAACAGAGCTCTGCGGTACAAGACGTCAATGATTACAGTTTCAGATGAGTTTTATATCACGGTCGAGTGCACAGAGTAACGCATGGTGGAGTGAGGACGATCAGGTGTCACGATAAGAGAGGTCAGAGATTGAGATGAGCTGGATTACAATGATGTTTCCTGGTTTCTTCCTCGAAGTCTTGCGTGTAGCAAGAACAGTGATTGAAAAAAAAGGTTTGTTTGGTACCCGACTTTCTTCCCCAAGGCCTTGCATATAGCAAGAGCAGTGAAGTCAAAAGATGGGTTGTCTCTGCTGGCATTTGAAAACTGTTGAACGAGGTTGGTATTTCTCAACAACAAGATTCGAAGGCAGAATTTGATGTCTCTTGAACAGCTTTGACACAGACAAGAGGTTCGAAAAGCAAGTGATTTGGTCGTATTGACGGTCCTGGCACGATACGTTTCCAGTCGAAGGCGTAGCCAACTACCCGTATGTGGTGACCCAGAGTTGTCAATCTCCCACCATGTGTGTAAGCTTTCCAGTCAAAGTGTGTTGCCGACCAGCAGCTCAACTCGACAAACTCAAGACTTGTGCTGTGAGAACAACCATTGCCCGCGGGGATCGTCTCATCAGCGTCTTTGAGTGATTCCGAGCCCTCGTAAACCAATGAAGGAATCGGCCTTCAATTGGTGTGTTCTGATAAGATCCATGCTGCCGAACACTGCAAGCATGATCATTGTCCATCGATAGGCCTAGCGAACTGCATACGTGAGATGTTGGACAACCGAACATCAAACGTGCGCCTGCCATCAACCCGGGTCACCCAAGGGTGATTGTCCCAGAAGTTGGCTTGACGCCAGGGCGGGTTCACTCCTCCGTCCGCAAGAGCGTGGACGAATCCTCGTCGCACTCTGACCACCGAGGGGCAGTCGTTCGGTCGCATGATGTGCTCCCCCTTACCGCCGCAGCAAGGTAGCCTATCACCTGTGCGGTGATCGGCACCCTTCCTGCCGGCAGCAGGACGGATTTTCACAACAGGGGCGAACGAAACACCCTTGCGAACTTCAGTTGGTCCGCTCTTCAGAGCAGACCGCAATGGCTTTGTCACAGCCACCTCCTCCTGCTCAGAGAGTTGCAGGTCTCGTAGCTGGTCGCTCATCTGCTCCTCCTCAGGCACCTAGCCGTTGGAGTCAGCAGACGAGCTGGACTCAGCCCGTCGGACCTCAACCTCATCCTGAACAGGCTGGGTTGGAGGGGAGGATGCCACTGCACCAGCTGCACAGCTGGTTTCGGAGGTAGCACAGCCGCGCTGCGCTGACTTCTCGACAGAAAGACCCCACTTCGCGGCAAGTCGTGGAAGTCTGCAGGACGCCGAAGCGAACGAGACGACCAGTGGGTGAGCCACTGAAGTGTTAGCCTTTGTGTCTCCATTGAAGACAGGCAAGCGAGACTGCGGTGCAAGTCTCTCAACCTTCCTGCTGGTCCCGACAGCTGTGACCTGCTGTCCGCCAGGGGAAGGTTTGTGGACTGTCGGGCTTCCCACGACAGAAACGCTAGCCCACGGCCGAGGCCGAGACAGGCGTTTCTGGCGCCGAGCCGACATATCCTGCCAGACGTCAGTGAGGTTCATGGACGTTCTGAGAGTGAAGTGAAACTTACCACTCGGGAGGAGGATACCTTCCTCTCGACAAAAGTCATGGTGCTAAAAACGTAAGTGAAACCACAAGTGGATCAAATACTAACCTAGTCCCTAGAGGTGACAAGTGTTAGCATGTTTGCTGGAAGAGGTTGCGAGGTGATGAGGTAGTGAACATGACATGAAGGCAGCAAGGTCACGATGGTATGAGGCAGTGGGGTTCTACGACAGTGAGGTTCTATAACAGTGAGGTCTTATAGCAGTGAGGTGCTGTGGCAGTGAGGTGCTGTGGTAGTGAGGTGCTCTGATGATGAGATGATATGCTGTGACAGCAACGAGCTTGAGCTGTGGTAGCACTGAGCTTGGGTCCAATGGCCATGTGCTTGGGAGCATGGAATAGGGGTGAAATAGGGGCCGGACGCCTGTATGTGCCAAGTTGCGACGGGTGGAAATTGGATTGGGGGCCAAATTGTAGTGGGAGCTGCGCTCGCCTACGGAAAGGTGTTGCTTCCGGGTGTGTTTGTAAACTCTTGACAGCGACAGCAGATGGTGTTATTGTGATATTGTGACTCTACTGTGATGCTGTTGTAACTCTGCTGTGACTCTGATGACCAGTTCTTGTTGTGGAAGGATGTGAATGGCTTGAGGACCGCAGGCAGTGGCAAAACGATGGTCGACGACGAGTATGCGTTTGTTGGTGAGGATATGAGCATGCCAGGGATGGTAGCAGGTTCGCCAGTGGCTTTCCTGGAACAATTGCTGGCTGCAGTGGCTGCAGAGGATGGATGTGAAGCAAGGTGCGATGCTGGATGGAAATTTTGCTTCTGGGCGACGACGAGCTCAATGAGGACGATGATGGGACTGTACAGAAATGAAAGGAAGCAGTACTTACCAATGACACTGTATACTCGTCCAAGCGCTGTGACACACAAAGAAGAGTAAGAACTGTGAAAGGAAAACCTGACACAGCAGAGGACTCAGAGCGTATCGTGAGTCACTGGAGAGAAGAAAAAAGAAGAGGAAGAAGATGGGAGGGAAGTTTCTTTTATGGAAAATGAGATCCTGTAGGGCTGACCACAGTCCCTCCTCTGCAAGGCATCCACTGTCCGCTTAGCCTGCTCACTGTCGCAGCGCTGTCGTCACGCCAGATCGAGGCACGGAACACGATCAGACGCTTCCTGTGCTCGCGTGAATTCGTTAAATCGTGTCAGAGTGATCAGTAGATCCGTACGAACATTTCCGTGCAAGGACAGGTCACGTTTGAGCCTCCTTGAGCTTGTTCCGACGCGTCTTGTATAGGATGCCCTGATCGCATCATGTCCGAAGCCATCCACCCGCGATCCACTCGAGCTTCCGTCTGTTTCCTCCCAGTACGGCGGACGGATGAGGCACTGTGGCAGAACACAGGCTGAGCTCGGACTGTATCCCAACTATTGAGGCGACATCGTGCAGGGCCATGGGCAGCGTCGGCGACATGTTCTTGTTGGTGTAGTCGTGATTGTAAGCTCCTTCTTCGTCGGTAGGGTGATGTTCTGGCACCGGGATGTGTATGCGGTGCGCTCGTGGTGAACATGGTAGTTTGTGCCGCGACACTGCTTAGCAGCGTCAAAATGTTGAATCAGGTATCAATACAAGCCGCTCGTGCCAATGGCTCCTTCCCTTCCAAGAACGTTCGATCGCTCCTTCCGCACGACAAGCGAGCGATCGCTCCTGCCATACCGTGTTACAACGCAGGCGCGTGACCTCATCCACAGGACATTAGTCGACGCGAACCACAGCAACCCCTACCAGTAGCCAACGTCAACGACGTGGCACAGAGACTGGTTTCGGGGCAGCAGTGCGCTGTCAATTAGTTTCGAGTTCAAATATGCCGACCGAGATGGCCGACTGCCTTCGATACCAACCTCCGGCCCGGGTCCAGTAGCACACCAAGATCGATCGCACATCCCACCTTAGATCACGTCGAGTGATGAAAGCTTCCTCGAAGTGGCTGAGAGTGTGACCTTGCTACAGATCTGGGCACAGGACACACTCGTACCTGTGTTTCGAGGTCTAGCTTACCTGACTGTGACAGCGACCATCAGACCCAGTCTAATTGCTAAGACCGAAGACGGCTGACGGGCACCTGTAATTTGCCATCATCGCGACGACGACGACAAGGTCTGGTACAAATCGACCGAGCATCTGAGCGTACAGACTACATTAGCGACAGGATGTGGAAAGAGGAGGCAGAGACGTACAAAAAGCCTGGACAAGCTAAACGAGTTTATAAGTAAAAGGTCTATGACTACGAAAGAAGAAGAGAACAACTATCACGAAACAAGGATGAAGTCAAAACAAAGCCAAACGGAACGCAAAATTGCAAAGTTGGCTGCGGAAATTGCTTGTGACAGGCATTGTGTGGTGGGAATCGGGCCGAAGTGAAAGTGACAGTGACAGTGCGGAGAGCGGAAGACTGGGCAAGAGATTGGAGCAAGCGAGAAGAGGTGGTAATAGACTTTGGCAGCAAAATCTTCGATGGGAGTGGGAGGGAGAACATGTGCGCCAGTGGCCACGTGGCTTAGAATGAATCCTTCCACCAAACGCCATACGTTAGCTAAGCTGGGACGGATGGGAGAAGCCGTACACCGAGCCACGATGGGATTCGTCGTATCTCAACTGCTGCTGGAGGAACTAGGGCGATCGACGAGCCTCAGCACAATACGGATCTGAAGTGGTCTTGATACGAACCTACCGGCCGAGTTGCTGAATAGCACAATGCAGCTGGAGGAGAGCGATTCATATGTAATCTTCGGTGTGTACACACCGCAAGAAACCCTGCAAATCGGAGTGTTCACGAATCGACAAGTGTGCGTGTGTGTGTCAAGTGGTTTACTATGGAAAGCGTAGCCAGCTTTGTAACTTCAAATATACTGTTCTCTCTGCCATGATGAGCTCCACTCGAGCATTGTATGATCATGATGAGGACCTAGGATGGTTGAAACACTGCTGGCTCAGTCGTGGATGAGTGTCGTTGGTATTTATGTGGGATAATAAAATTTCCTGGACGCACCAAAACACGTTCTCCAGATCTCCTTTTCAGAGCCTCTGCATTTTGGTGGATTGAACCCCGATAGAGCATTGAGAACTAGCGAGGACGTAACAGAGACTATCGACATTCATTCATGGAGAGTTCACGACAGGGAGCGTTGTCGCACCTCCAGGCAGAGTTCTGGGGTGTCAGCCTGAGCTTTTAGGTACTGTATTAGCGTGCTTTGAGGCAGTACCACGCCTAAATAGATGCCAAATTTGCATTCTCAGTTCGCTTCCTAAATGACACAAGCTTGCCTGCCCAAATTACTACTTCTTTCAACCTGACCATGAGTGTGTCCTCCATCTCAACGGCTTACGTGGTATGGAAGAGTATCATTCTTCTTGTCGCATGGTTTGCGCCTGGACAAGGATATGACACTTCTACAACCTTACTTGCAGGCGCCAATAGGTTGGTCCGGTGGGACGCCATCTACTTCGTCCAGAAAGCATGGCGTGGAGACATCTTCGAGCAGGAATGGGCTTTTGGCAAAGGACTTTCAACTCTGCTTTCGAGCATTGCAGGGCGTGACCTCAGCGCAATTGTGGCAACAGGAATCTTGGTGTCTCACGTTGCCCATTACCTCTCCGTGATTCTGCTGTGGAGGGTCGCCAGCCTGCTTGGTCAAGGAAATGGCAAACCCAACTACACACGATCTGTACCATACCTTGCCGCCTGCCTTCACATAATATCACCCGCAGGCATCTTTCTATCAGCACCTTACGCGGAAGCTCCATTCTCGTGTTTGAACATGCTTGGGTTCTGGCTATACCTGCAAGCACACACTAACGCCAATTCATCAATGGTACGAAAGTGCTGTGCACTGATCATGTCAGGCATAAGCTTCGGAGGGGCCACAGCGATGAGGAGCAATGGCATACTTTCAGGGCTTCCATTCTTGATTGACGCCGTAGCGTCGTCTGTCGCGTTTCTGAAAGACCTCAGAGGAGGCAGAATAGAGATGCGCCGAGTATTGGTCCTCCTAGCGACCGTTGTAGCGGGACTTGCCACCGCTGCTGGGCTAGCTGCTCCTCAGTATCTGGCGTATCGGGAGTATTGCAAGTCCAATGGAGATGTCAGACCATGGTGCTATGGTCGATTTCCACTCATATACTCTTTCGTTCAATCTCATTACTGGTATGCTCTCGCAATCTATTGTTACGGACAATGCTGACACACGCAGGGGGGTGGGCTTCCTGAACTATTGGACTTTGTCAAACGTGCCCCTTTTCCTGCTTGCCATTCCTACCCTGCTGCTTCTGCTCTGGTCTGGCATTGAAAGCTTCAAGGGCGATTATGTCCAAGGACGCTCAGCGCGACAGGTCGCATTGGTACGGAGGCTCGCTTTGCCTCAACTGTTGCTTGGAACTCTTGCAATAACCAACTATCACGTTCAGATCATCACGCGCCTGGCGTCAGGATACCCATGGACATACATATGGCTTGCGGAGCGGGCTGTCACGGGCAAAAAGGAGGCCAAATTCAGTGTTCGGTTCTTCGTGATGTATGGATTGATACAAGCTGGACTATTTGCCAGCTTCCTGCCACCAGCATAGCCTGTGTAAAGTCCCATTCAGGTATAACACACGTACAAGCACGGCTCTGCCTCGCACGGCCTCCATGTAGACTTTCCGCACTTATACCAAGAGACTTGCCTGTGATTGGTCAGTATCGGGCTGGACTTAAGACTATGACGCTATCAGCCGCAAGTGAGCGGCAAGCAGTCTACTCGTCGATCTGAGGGTCGCACCTGCATTCGACCCATACTGCGCGTGTCAGAGGCCGCTCGTTAGCTACCTGATCGATGAGCCAAGTGACCCGAGTGTGAAATGTGTTAGGGCGATATCTGTCGGCAAAAGTGAACGAATCTCTTATTGTTCTAGGCAGCTTGTCTGACGCGCATTCTAGCAATCACCAGATCACAAGGCTGCTAACGAGCTTGCTAAGCAGCAGCTCATAGTAACTCTTGCACTTGTCACGTTCACGACTGGCCCAGCCAAACTTTGCCTTCGTACGCTTTTCTTACATGACTATTTGAAGCTCGAGGTCTCTGGTCCCCTTGTGTCTCACTTCTCGCCCCGCGTGCGCACCTCATGAGATTCCCGACCGACCAGCGCTGATTATGACCGACACCGACCCCAAGCACATGGACGACCCTGCCAACAGCGACCATGTTCACTCGCAACCAACAGCAGTAGAGACGTCAAGGGCAACCTCGCCAGGCGGCGATGCTGTCTACCAGAATGGCGTCGTCACCCCTACCTACAAGGATCGGCGCAACCGACCTCGAACCTTCCCATACTTCGAGACCCTGCCCTACGAGGTGGAAACAGACCAGAGGCGGCAAGAGGACTTCTCAGAGATCTTGAAGCATCTCTACATCGCAGTGGAAGCTGGAGATTTCACACCTGGCGCTGTACATTGGACAAGGGAGTTGCGCAGTTGGCTGTCGCTGAAGTTCGACCCCACGAAAGAGCAGAGGATCAAGCTCGCCAAGTTGTACTATGAGCTGGCTCTCGCCCCAGGCGTCGAGCCCAGCGTGGCCGAACGCTTTGCGAGCATGTTCATGATGCTGACCAAGTACGTCCTCGAGCTCGATATGCACCCTGCAAGCTGACCAGTGACAGGAAGAAGCACTACCTCAAGCCGTGTAAAGAGCTCACCCTCGACTGGCGACCCTTGTTCCGAGAGCTGAAGGTCTTTGTGCTGCCAGGAGAGTCCGGGTCGATTCAGACTACGAACCTAAAAAGAAATCCGAAGACGCTGAACAAGCTATGTGCATTTGCTCAAACATATTTCGACCCCGAAGAGATACCTGCCATGCTACAAGACTTCCTGCCACACTTCACCATGTCCTTTGCTGAAGGCGCGTTCGTGGTGGTCGGACTGCTGAACCTCCTCATCCCAACTATCCCGGCGCCCGAAAGTCGGCCAGACCTCGCCCCTCAAAGAATACTACCTACCTACTTCCATCTATGGGCACTTATAAATAGATCTCGAATCGTAGATGTCGCCTTCCTCGACATCTTCTCCAGAACAGCAAGAGAGTCATTGCCAGTGGCTCACGTGGAGTTCGGTGAATATGGTGTCTTCACGCCAGAGCAATCTACTCTGATCTTCACAGCCATCCTGCGTCTCCTGGAGATACCAGTGGGTCAGTCGACATCGCCCTACAGCCCTCTAGTAGACCTTGCATCTGGCATGGGTATGCTGCTGGAACGAGACTCGCGGAAGAACCCTGTGTCACATCACATCGCCAGGTGGATAGTCATGTCCTTATCACCAGCCTGTCTCAACTCGGAAAGATCGATCCTCACCTTGCTCGAGAGCTTGATACAGGCCATCGAGACCTTCTTTCATCCCTCAAACTCAGGCGCGTGGACAAGAACGCTCGCACAGTTGGTCTTTTATCTGGCAGATTTCTTTGTCATGAGATGGAACAGAGAGCAGGCTGGCGAGATGGACGTTCCTGCCGAGCGAAGGCTGACACCAGAGCTTCGCCATCGCTTCGTTCTTTGCCTCAAAGATGTCATCTTCATGGGCATATATGCCAAGAGTGGCACTGCAATGAGCTATTCACTCTCCACCCTGCAAGCTCTTGCTTACCTTGAACCCGAGCTTATCTTACCTGGAGCATTGCAGAGAATTTATCCATCTATGCAGGGATTAGTCGAGGTCCACAGAACGATATCATCGCTGAGATCGCTCCAGGTCCTTGCACGGACTATCATCAGATCTAAAGGCTATCGATGTCATATTACAGCGTTGCTCGGGCTGGCCTTACCTGGGATCGACGCCAATGACCTCGAAAAGACACTCTACACTCTATCTTTCTTCCAAAACGTATGCTACAACATCCCCTTCCAAGATCTGTCAAAAGGCAGAGATGACGTGGAAGGGAGTATGCTTGCCATGCAATGGATCTCAGGCGAAATGGAGAAGATGGAAGCCGAAGGCGCAAACGTCGCGCTCGACTATTCAGCCATGGATGACAAGGAAGAAGAGCAAATTCTGGCGTCATCTACAGCTGGCTTTGCCGAGTTTGTCACCTCCTTCTTGGGCCGAGTCTTCACGCTTCTCGAAAATCTGCCTGATGTGTCCAGGCTGCGCACCGGGTCCCCAGAAGAAAACATTGTCAATACGCTACCGGCAGCCTTCATGCCATTGTTGTCATCCCTTTCAGAAGAACTCTATGACATGGTATTGAACAAAATCGTGGATTTCGTTGCTAACCATGTCATTCATCAAGCTCGAGATGCTATGGCTTTCATCTGCAATTGCTTGTCTAAGGTCAACCCTGAGAAGGCATTGGCGAAATTCATACCAGTGCTTATCGGAGCCATTCGCACAGAGATAGACGAGAACGGTGCTGGTTCGACGAGAAGCGCGGCGTCCGACGTCTTACCAAGGGACAGGGGTCTGGTGTGGAACATCAGCATGCTTTCAATGTGCGTGGTGCATGTTGGTGATGCAGTACTGAAACACAAAACCGAGTTGTTCGACATCGCCGTCTACATGCAGCAGAAATGCAAAGGAATGCCAACGGTCCATATCTCGAACTTCATCCACCATCTGCTGCTCAACTTGACTGTCATCTTCACAGCAGACTACAACCTTTACGAGCAGGCGAGGACCCAGAACGGTGTGACCGCGAAGCTATGGGGCCTAGCAGAGCCGGCAAAGTCTATACGCCCACACTGGCACGTACCGAGTCAAGAGGAGCTCCGGTTTGCTGTCGATTTGTTCGAAAACCAGTCACACAATGCTATCAAGCATCTGACTGGTCTAATTGAGGGAACGTCAAGCGTCAAGCGCGATGGCGGAGGTAAGGACTGGCAGGACGAGGTCTCCAGAAATCTTGTGCTACTCAGGCTGATGCTGGCCGGTGTCTCAGTCCTCTTTGACGCTAAAGGAGTCAATGAAGGTCTTACAACAACAGTTGCAGGTGTTGATGCGGACACCGCTATGAACCAGGCGAACGGTCATACATCGGGAGACGTTACTGCACAAGAGGAGCAGGATGCAGCGTTAGATGGCACCGACGAAACTTCGATAAAGCCATCATTCCAATATCCGGTCGGTTATCCCCTTGCACCTGGCGACGACTTGTACAAAAAAATCCACAAGACTCGGCAGGATATCGGACGAGTATTGCACCAAGTGCACCGCTTTTTGACTGCAGAAGGCGAGGATGACGTGTCCCTCTTTGGACCTCTGTACACCGCTTACCGATCTTGGTTCGTGGACGTTGGCATTGAGAGGTCTGCCCACGTTCTGGATAGAGTGACAAGACTTTTGCATGCTGACGAGCAACCCTATAAAGTTAGCGGCCTCAGAAAGGACTATCCAAGAGCAGTCTTAATAAGGAGAGCGAATGTCTATCATACCCAGAGATTGCGGCATAATGCTGCACCACGACCTCGCTCCGACTTGGATGAGCAGCTACTGCTGGATCTCATCGAATCATCAGTCTCGCTCTACACGGAAGTGCGCAGAAATGCTCAAAGTGCAGGCGAGTCAGCCTTGAAAGTCGTCTTTGGAGCACGGTTGTTTGTCATTGCGCCACTGTTAAGATCCTTTCAAAAGGCTGTCAAGGAAAACGATCATCCGCGGATCAAAGGTGGTTTATTTGGTCTTCTGTTTGGAAGTCTTGCGAAGACTGTTGGCCGACATTGGAAGTTCACGCCAGATGTCATCAGGACGTTCATCGAAGCAAGCTCAGTGGACAAGCCATCAATACAGAAACTGTGCAGTGGTGGTTTATACCAGGTCATGGACTATGGACGACCAGTTGACAGGATGGCTATCGTCGACAAGGCTGCAGTAGAGCCCATCACTCCCAATCAGGATGTCGAAGAAGTCGTGACGAAGAAGAAGAAGTTCATCCTCCGGAAACGAACCAACATCGAGCAGAGAAAGGCTGACTTGGCGGAAGAGCTTATTGACCTGGCCCGCAAGTCGCATTGGAAGAAAGCGTCTAGAGTTACTACGATTGTCATGAGCCTCGGCATGAGGTTCCACCACATCGCATCTGACACCATGATCGACTTGATCACAAGGGGCGCAATCGATTCACATCCAGGTTTGCGTGGTATTCACAGCCAGGGACTTGTCGCCTTATTCACGATGACGGATGTGCGAGCTGTCTGCAATCACGACTATGCCAATTACATTCAAGGACATCAACAGTTTCCTGCTAAGGTCAAGATAGCTGTCGAGAAAGGTGACCAAGCCTACACGGAAGGATATCTACAAAGCTTTGCGCAAGCGGAGGCGGAGGTATATATTGATCACGACTATCCTGGCTGGCTGGTTTGGGGCAAGTCAATGCCAGGATACAAAGCCAACATCAAGAACGATATCGAGTATGACGAGCTCGAGTGGAAGAAGCGCACTGTGATCGGCAATATTCTCGACCGTCAGTGGTTTCAAACGTTCTTTGACTACCTCAAGCAGGAGCCTCGAGATCAGTCCGCCGATAAATTTCGCATGGCAAGCGCTATGATGCTAACCTACGTGTTTGAGCTGATCATTAGAGATGGTCTTGCTAAAGCAACCTTCGAGGACATCAAAGAGCTCGCGACTGGTGTTTTCGGTGACGGCAGTGACAAGCATTCTCATCGTGCAACAGCTGAGATCCTTGCAGGTCTGATCACTGCAGTCATGGACACGTCAATCGAAAGAAGAAAATTGGTGTGGGAATTTGCTTTCCCAATTATCCAGCGGGTCTTCTCGGACGGCTTGACTCCGGAGAACTCTGGTTATTGGACCACCTTTTTGCACATGATCCTGCAGACAAGGGATCCTCGAAGAGCATGGCCCCTTGTCGAATGGCTTGCTAGCTTCCGCCTCGATATGAGTTCGAATGCTGCATTTAAGGAGAGCTCGAAAATTCATCTGTTACACCAGGTAATCATGGATGCTGGGTGGCACTTCCAGCTTGATAAACCAGTCACGAGCGATTTCCTCGCGCACATCAACCATCCATACAAAGGTGTTCGAGAAGCTATGGCTCAAACACTCGCTTCGATAACACGCACCCGCTACCACGAGTCATTCCAGGACGTTCCCCAACTTATGGAGGCACAACAAAAAGCGGGGCCTCTGGGTGAGGCACCATATGTGCCTACAAAAGAGTTCGATGAGACCATGCACGAGATATTCGAACGATTAGAGAAGTGGAGACATGAGCGCGCACCAGGGCAACAGACCCCATCGGCATACACGTCCGGAAGCAAGACCATCTTATTATGGCTCGACTCCATGCTTTCCTCTTATGAGTGTACGCAACTGCTCGACTATTTCCCCGACTTGTTCACAGAGTCCTTCTTACATATGATGGATATCAAGGAAGACCCCGAATTGCAGTCTCTTGCTTATCACGTCTTCCGTCACCTGCCTAATATTCCACACCGAACAGGCAAGGACGAAAAACTTATTGACTCGCTGATAAGAATCGGCCAGACCTCCCCGCTGTGGCATCAACGTCTTCGAGTTATGATCAACATGCAAATCATTTTCTTCCGTCGCCTGTTTCTCTTGTCCGGAGAATCGAAGCGCAAGCTGTTTGATTGTGTAGCAACCATGCTCGAAGACACACAACATGAAGTGCGAGCCGGCGCAGCGGCAACCTTGTCGGGCATGATTCGATGCTCACCCATCAGTTTGCGTACCCGTACGATCGATGACCTCAAAAAACGTTTCACGAACATGTTGATCGAAAATCCGCTCCCAAAGAAAGCCAAGACCAAAGCAGCTGCACTGTCCGCGGCATCTTCGGCAAGAAATAGCGGAACTTCTACCCCTACACCAGAACAGCAGAAACTGGTCATCTCGCGCCATGCAGCTGTGCTAGGTCTCGGGAGTCTGGTTCAGGCCTTCCCATACTCGTCGCCGCCACCGCCGTGGATGCCCGACGTTCTGGTCACACTAAGCACGAAGGCTGCAAACGACCCGGGTACGGTAGGGTCGAGCGTGAAGTCGATCATTAGTGACTTCAAGAAAACCAGACAAGACACTTGGCATATCGACATCAAAGCTTTTACACCTGAGCAGGTTGAGGATCTGTCTGGAGCAATTGTGAAGAGTTACTTCGCATAGCTGTATTAGCATTCCGTACAATCACTGCATTCGTTTTTGGGTTGCGCCATGCAGTAAAGTATGTGTGTATGAGAGACAACCTTGGCACTTTCAACTCGAATTGAAGATATCCATAGACTTGGGAGCGGGCCAACAGATACAGGTTGTTATGCATCTGAGTTAGTGTTGGGAAGCGCGAGCATTATCACGAAGGGAATTTGTAATGATTAGCGAACGCTGACGCGGACGTTGGAACTACCTAGGCAGTGCTCTTTCAATGATGGTATACCAGACCTTCACGTTGATCACTTCTGAGGTGGTTTGATTGAGCTTTGTAGTGAGGTAAGGACACAAATAGGGATAGAATAGTGAACACATTGATAGGGTCTCACGGTGCACTGCACTGCACGGTTTCGGCAGTCGCACATCCTGCATCTCTTCTCGATGGGTATGTTTCATCTCCCTAGCCTTTCTGGGTTCTGATGGGTCGTCAGTAATCCGATCTAATGCAGCAGGACAAGTGGATGCCCAAAATGCGAGTGCCGAACCTGTGCGTCCGATTGCCGGTTCAACCAGAATGCATCGAAGCAGGAATCATTGCGGCGACTTTCGGCCGGTCACATTGAGCCCTCTTTTACCGCATACAAATGACGCCTGGCAGGAGCCGGCTGCTACACTGTTCTATTCACTATTCTCTCAGCTTCACTTGAGTGCATCTGTGCGAAGCGGCCAGACTAAGAATCCCCGCACATACCAGGATAGGAGGATCAGGCAAATCACACGAATCCGGTTGCGCGGTGACGGTGTGGCACAGTCTAATGCTGTCTAATGCTGAGGATGATCGGCATATTCCACCCCCAGATAGCTCCTGCCCCATACTCACCACTAGTAAGCGAGTAGACCAGAACATAAATGGAGACGAATCCCTGGTCACTAGTCGCAAAACGTGGCTCTCATGCAGATGCGGCACAGAGTCGACCTAGAAACCTTGAACAGTTTCTCGAAAAGCTGTGAATTGGCTGCAAGACTGGAAATACCTAGCCTAATCCGAGAGCGGCACAACCGTCCATTCGTAGCGTTGTTGGTGTATATCGAGGATTGACTGCGCGACCTCTGTCGATCCTAGTAAGTGCAGCGCTGCGCGGACAACGAGATTGCTGCAGCTCCTGGCCGCATTCATCCTGGCAGAACTACTCACAGCATCAGTGAACACTCGGAACACTGCTACGTGACGCAGGTGGGAGTGAATTGCGAGGGAATACCTCTGGGACTACATTCACGCACCATCTCTTCGAGTGATTATCACTGACAATCGCGTTTACTCATCCACCACTGCCTTTCCCATTGTTGAGATCGTTCGTAACCGTCTCCGCACTCTTGGCGAGGGGAAGACCGGCCCGAACGAGCTCTTCAGCACACACTTTCCCGCGCCATTGTGGGCTTCGCCGTCCATCCTGAACCCACGGCCTCACCGGTGGTGGGCAAATAGCACGTTCGAGACCCTTTTTGGACCTTTGGTAGTCGATGTTTGCTTGTTTGCTTACCTAAACGAGCCCATACGCAAGGATTGTGGTAGGTGAATGCAACTAGTCCAATCTGACAACCAATCATGGCGCGATCGTATTGCTCATCCAGTTCCTGTGGCTAATCGGTCTGTAGATTCTGCTCAGCCAACTATTGAAACCCAGATGGGCTATCTAAGCGTATGTCCGACGCTAGGTCAGCCATGTCGACAAACAAAAGACCCATGAGCGATGACAGCAAGTCAGATGCCGTGTCTCAAGCACGATCCTACCCACGCAAGAGGGTGTCTATAGCCGTTCGTCGTTCCCCAGCACCTTTGCATCAATGAAGTGAGATTGACCAGTGATGTAGTGTGAGGTTTGCCGGCTCAGGAAGACGCGTTGTGATGCAGCGAAACCTGCATGCTCCTTCTGTTCAGAGCTAGGTATCGAATGCACTTACAAACGTCCCACGGATGCGACTCGGCCTGAGTCACGATCAGAAGAGCTCACACAAGCTCTGGAACGACTTGACAAGATCGAGGTTACGCTCGATCATATAGCATCAGCTGTAGGTGCGAATCAACGACTACAGCGAACACAATCATTACAGGAGCCCTCACCCTTCGTCAGCACCCCTTTCGCCTTCCGCAATGATCCCACTACACCCTCCCCGGCGTCTATCTCAACGGCTGCTGGGAAGCCTGGCAAGCGTCGGTACGCTTGCAAAATGCCGAATCTGATAACTTTTAGGCATCCAGCACCAGAGCACAGTGACTGGTCCTGGAACTGCACGGAATCGTTCTTCAATGATCAAATCGAGTCCATGGCGGACATGCGCCAGCATGTCAATCTGCCTCATCCGGATCCAGATTTGACTGAACCTCATCTCGGGCACCTGCAGCGGTCGTTTGCAGACCATGTACTAAAGTGGCTTCCACTCTTCGACCCCGAGACAGCTTCACATCATTTGCGGTATGCCCGATCCACTGAGTATCGCCATACTGGCTCCACTCTCTGTGTTGTTTTTCTCATCTTCGCCAATGGAGCAATATCGGCAGATAGTTCATTGTACTCGCGTTCCGCGCACGAGCTGCCTGGTTTTGCTTACTATGCACGAGCAGTCGCGATACTCGAGCGTTTACCTACTACAAGCAAAGATCTTACAGCGCTACAGTGTCGTGTGCTGATCGCCATATATCTCCTCTTCGCGATGCGACCACTCGAAGCTTGGAAGAACATAACGCTAGCCTCTCAAGAGTGCATGATTCTCCTAAGAGCCAACACTAACCACAACGCTACCAATGAATACTGTGAAGCCTTCAGAAGGATATATTGGTACGTTGTTTTGTCTTCAGTTTTTCCTGCCATACTAGGACACATCTTTTTCCCTTCACGAAGCAGAATTACAAGTCTTGTTTACTAACATGCCGAAGGATTTGCTACATCTTAGAGAACGAACTCGAAGCATGCCTTGACGTGCCCACCTCTGGAATACGAAATTTTGAGGCAGAGGTACCTTTCCCTGGATCCCATTACGAGGAAGAAGGAATGTACTACCTCCTTGCTCTTGCCTCATTGCGCAAAGTCATGGTCGAGGTCCTCGATACGACCGGTTATAAATCGCAGACCGGCTTCGTCACCTACAATCCAGCAGTAGCACTAGAGCTGCGAACCCAGATAGACGAATGGTACCGTCATCTCCCTGGCCCACTCCGCTTCCAACTCGACGGCAACATGCTCTTCGACACAAGAAAAGCATACCTTCGCTGCTCATACTACGCACTCATGGCAGTCGCATCATGGCCGTTTGTCTTTCCTCTTTCACAACCACCAATATCCACACCACAACAGGATGCGCAAACCCCTTACCATCATCGACTTTCCATCGGCCCGACCTCGCATCCAACCCAAGAATTGGCACCACAACATTACCCACAGCCCCACGCGAACAGCCAAGGCCACGGTACTCCCACCTCAAACTCAACACATCCGCCCGCCGACACCGACCTCCACGACCTGGGCACCCATCGCGCCGCCGCCAAATCCTGCCTCGACGCATGCAGATCCTACCTCATCCACGCGGAAGAGATCCTCACCCAGAAGTCCCTTGTCTCACACCTCATAGTGCGCCAGTACTATGCTTTCACCATGATCCTGCTGATGAACTTCAGCGGTGTCGACTTGCAAGACGGCGGCGCGAGTATGGAAGAACGGCGGCATCTGGAGGGTGCGCTGCGGAATTTGAGGTATTGGGGTGTCGTGCCGTTTATGGGGGAGAGTTTGAGTGCACTTGTACGGATTGCCCGGGCGAGAGGGCTGAGACTTGCTTGATGGATAGTCAGCACAGCACATACTACATGGAGAGTGCGAGGCGATGTGATAGGATTCTGGAGGCAGACAGGCAGGGAACTGCGCACAGGGCAACAAAACGGAGTTCGGTCATTGGGTCTTTGGCTGGAGGAGGAAAAGATTCGTCATTTGTCTAATCCAAAATATTAATCTCATTTCCGCTCGTACATTTCCGAGAATTCTTTTAACGAAACACGCTAAAACTGCATAAGATTACATCCGCTACATGGGAATAGTAGTTGCCGTGATTGATGACCGTAATTCAAAGCGCCGATCTCCATTCGTGACCTCGTTTCGTGTCACGCCGAAGATCCGGGATGGCGGACGCGACCAAGTACGTGTCAAGTTCAGCGCTTCCCAGTCGTCGCCGAGCTCGAGCCTTGGTTCGATCGCATCATCTCCTTCCATATATTGTCTAGGCCCGCCATTGTCTGAGAGAAGCCTCTGTCGCTGCCGGTTGGTTTGCGGTCGATGTTGCTGGTACTAGTGCTGGAACTGGTGCTGCTCTGGCTGCCGGCTCCGTGCTGGGAGTGGCTTTTCGAGGCTGTCAGCGGTTGGGGCTGTGGTTGAAGCTGGTGAAGGGTGGGTTTGGCTGGTGGTTCGCTTGGTGTGGACTGGGAGGTCGGCGTCGGCTGCGAAGTAAACTGGTTGTTTGGGGTAGATTGACTGCCGTCGGTGTTCTGGCTATGGTTCGGGTTAGCATTGCCGTGCAACTCGTCGCTGTCTTGGTGGTTAGTGTCCTCGGAGGCGTTGAGCAACGACATAAAGTCTAGGTTCGTGTTGGACGTGAATATGTTTTGGTTTTGGTTCTGGTTCTGGTGAGTACCGGCCGTCGGTACGGGGGAGAAGGATGGCGTTTCGGCGCCCATCCAGACTGATCTGAATTGTGATGGCGACATTGGTCGGCCGAAGCCTGACATGAGCATCGTCTCGTCTATTGTGAAGGGGTTTGACTCGTCGAATCCACGCCATTCGCTGCTGATATCTCCGGCCTCGGAATCCTCGGGCACGAGGATGAAATTGTCTGAGTCCAACGAAAGGATTGCGCTCTCTTTCCGGTTGTTGCTGCGGGATTTGAGGGGGAAGATCGCTGGGGGTGGCATTCCTGTAGTTGTGTGACGTCGGTGATGTTCGTGAATGAGCATTGGTGGCTGTGAGAGCTGCGAATTGGTTCTTTGGGTGCTTGGCCGTCCACTCTGATGTCTTTTGGCTGGGTTGATGTCGCTGTCCACCCCTCGATCTGAGGAGCTTCCTCTGCGCGCTGGGATCCTGCTTGCATATGGTTTGGGCGGTCGCGCCGCCTTGAGTTCCAGAAGCACTGCATTGAGAACTGTTGACATTCGTTCTGCAGGCTGATAAGTCTCGCACATATCGTCTATCGACGCTGCCAGACACTCAAGGTATTGCATGTTTGTGTCATACGATACACGATCTTTTGGGGATGCTATCGCCGCTACGAGAGCGATTGCCGCGGTTCCAGCATGCTGTAGGCCCGTTACGAAGATCTTCGAAGTGGGATAGTGCTTCCTGTGCTGCCAGAAGATCTGCGCTATTCTCCCAGCTGATCTTGTACATGTCATCCTCGATAAGGTGGCAAAATGGCTGCTGGCCTGGGAACGCTCTCCACTATCTGATCCTTGGTCGCTGGAGCTAGGCACAACATCATCGTACTGTGCGAACTGCCGATGTAACAGAATCATCGCTGCGTGGTACTGCTGATGCAGTAAAAAGTATGAAAACGGTGCGCCATCGATGTTCTCTGCAGTCCACTGCAGGGAATATGGTAGTCTCGTATACCATGTCTCGAGTTCTCGGTCAAGAGCAGCCATTGTGATGTAGACATGATGATCTAGTCTTGCATTCGGCTTCGTAGCTTTGTCCATGATCTCGGTAATCTTCCCTGCTAGCTCCATGAGGTCGAGAAGAGCTTCGTAGATCTGCTTTTCCAGGTTTCTACTTGGTCCAGCAGGCTCGAGGGTGCCAAGGCGTTCGAACTGTGCAGCCAGCCTGTACACTTCGAGATCTTCAGGCTTGAGAGCTGTTGGCCTCCCTAGGAAGAGCGCCCAGTACCTGTCATATATGACACATGCCCACAGCGTCATTCTGCCTATCTCGACCTCGAGCTGGCCCAGACCCGAAGCACTATTGTCGAGGTGTAGGCCGACATCAAAACACAGTCTGTTGGCCATACCAGAAATCAGCCATCCGAGATTGTCTCTGCCAACGCCGCATTCAAGATCGCCGAGCAGAAGCAGTGCCTGAATTGATGTGATGCCTCCGGGCCGTTCGAGCTCATAGTCCAGCATATACTTCGCTTCTCGGTGCAGCGTACTCTCCTTGCTTGGCAGCGATATCTTCATGATATCTGGACGGTTTTTGTCCGCATGTCTATAGCCAATGCTCAGGATGCAAATGTGAAGAAAGGGTGAGTAGAACTGCCCGTGGCCGGCATTGAGCCCCTCTTCGAACGCATCACGATGGATGATATGTATCACTGAGTTGTAGTACTGCCAGAACATCTGCATTAGGTAGTCTTGCGTATCCTGGGGCAGAGTGGAAAGCACACGTTGAGTGCGCCTTTGTTGTTCCATGGCCTGCCTGTTGTGCTCTTCATTCTCGGCGGCAAGTTCAGAGTAAACGTGACAGTTCGTCGTTGGTCCATAGTACCTCAAGCGACCACTCAACTGATCGAAGCTTAGATGACCTTTCGTCGACAACAGCCGGTGTACCATGGTGGACCGGGTACTGCTTGAATTTGAATGAGCACTGTTTGCTGGGCTGTGCGCATCTAGGTCAATGTCCTGCTGTGCTATTTCTGAAAATTCTATATGTGGCAACTGAGGCAGAGCGAAGACGAAAGAGTCGGCATCGTTGGTTTGTAGTTGTCCCTGGCGATTCGTCTCATTCCGAGGCCCTAAAGAAGCTTGTTGGGAGACACGACTGTGCTGTCGTGAACTTCCTTGTTCCCTTTCTTCGAGCATAGACTCCAATAGAGCGATTCTGTCGCGCAGACCATTGACGTATGCTTTCGAGTTCGGCTTCCTTCGTTCATCATCGTTCCTGATTAGACATGGCTGTCCGACAGCCTCGCAAGCCGTGCACTGGCTTTGGCCAGGAGGGACCACGCATCGCGTTCGTCTTTCACGACAAGCGCAGCAGGCAACAGACGCCCGATGACGAGGCTTTGGTGTCTTTTCTTTGGTGTTGAGCATGTTCTCTTGAAGCTGAGGCTCTTGCTCCTGAGCCATCGTGACGCGACCGCCAAGTGTGATGTGATTGGCTGAGGAAACCAAGTCCGTAATTGGCTCTGGGAGGTGTACTTCCACTTACCTCACCAGTTTGGGCGTGATTGTGGTTCTCTGCAGGAATGGGAGTACAGAGGCACCGTGTGGCAGAAGTATTCCTACGTACGAAGTCCGACCCAAAACCCTGGTTTGAACGCTGGGGTATCGGCTATGGAGAGACACAGACAGGTCTCGACGCTGCGGGGCCCCAAAACCTTGCTGAGTGCCCGCCCGATCAGCTAATTGAGCTACTAGATTTAATTGCGTGGGTGCATGATAACGGATGCTCCAGAAGCACCCTTGAGCGTACTAGCGGGACCCCATGCTCACACCGCGTCCGCAGTGTCAGACACGTGCAGCAAGGGTTCATGCTGCAAAGGGCCTGGAAAACGATATCCTAGGCGCTAACCAATTCGAGTACATCCTCATTGACTCGAAGCGCGTTGCCGAGAGCCGACTTGTACGCATGTTCTGCTTGGAGAAAACCCTTGACCAAACGCGCCGCGGCAGCGAAATGTCACGCGTTCAAAGGCTACGGGCCGAGGTGGCCTTGAGGTAGTACAATGTGTGATACCTGTTGGAAGTCACGAGGAGACTATCGCGTCGCTGGGAAGTGTGTTGTTACCTTTCCCTTTGAACAATCGTCCTGAATCGCAGACGACAAGTTACGATGTCGGAATTCGACTTCTCCGCGAGCAAGTTGCCTCTCAAGCTTTTCATCAACAACGAGTATGTCGACTCCAAGGATGACAAGAGGTTTTCCGTGTATAACCCGAAAAACGAAAAGTTAGTGTCAGACCAAGTACCTTGTGCAGGAGAGCGAGATGTGGATGAAGCAGTCGCAGCAGCGGAAGCCGCCTTTCCAGCATGGAGGAAGGTCCCAGCTGCTGAGCGAAGGGAGATCTTGATGAAGTTCGCGGCCTTGATTGAGAATCATGTTGAGCCTCTCGCAGAACTCACCAGGGTTACCCTGGGAGCCCCATATGGTTCGTTTGGTAAATTCGAGGCCGGCATGGCAGCAGAGGTAAGCTTACAGCAGATATGCTACTTCGATACTTACTTGGTGCCAGGCCTTCAAGTACAATGCCGGTTGGATCGACAAATTCGCAGGCGAGGCGTATCCTCAAGAGAATGGATTCATGCAGATAACTCGGAACGAGGTAAGACTACAAACAAGCCCCCGGTTCGGTACTGACGTGTGTAGCCATTGGGTGTCACCGCCGGTATTGTTCCTTGGAATGGGCCCTTGGGCACAGTCGGCCTGAAAGCAGCACCTGCACTTGCCACAGGCAATTGTTTCATCTTAAAACCTTCCGAGAAGACACCTTTTGCCGCTCTCGCGCTTGGTCAACTCATCAAAAAAGCAGGGTTTCCTCCAGGTGTCTTTCAGGTCTTATCTGGTGATGGATCAACCGGTGCTCTACTAGCGTCACATATGCGCGTTCGCAAAGTAAGCTTCACTGGCTCGATCCCAACGGGTAAGAAGATTCAGAAGATGGCAGCAGAATCTAACCTGAAGCGTGTGACTCTGGAACTCGGCGGCAAGTCGCCTGCAGTCGTATTCGATGATTGCAATCTCGACAATGCGGTCACCTGGTGCGTCAACGCTCTTGCAGCAAATACCGGTCAGGTCTGCTTTGCTGCGACACGGGTGTACGTGCAGGAAGGCATTTTTGACAAGTTCGCCGAAATGTATAAAGCGAAACTTGAAGAGCGTGCAAAGACAATCGGCGATCCAGACCAGCAGGATACAATCATGGGTCCTTTAGTAGATGAGGCACAGTTCAAGCGTGTATCGGGCTTCATTGAACGAGGTCAGTCGCAAGGCACGATCTTGACCGGAGGGAAGCGTGTTGGGGACAGCGGTTTCTTCATTGAGCCCACTGTCTTTCAAAATGTCAACAACGACGCAGAGATTTATCAGCAAGAGATATTCGGTCCCGTCTCCATCCTGAACAGCTTCAAAACGGAGGAGGAAGTGATGAAGAAGGCTAATGCCACCGAGTACGGCCTCATGGCTGGTGTGTTCACCCAAGACATCAACAAAGCTTTAAGAGTTGCCAGTGATTTTGATTCTGGTATGGTAGGGGTCAACTGCGTGAGCATGATGTTTTTGAATGCGCCGTTCGGTGGCAGCAAGCAGAGTGGTCTAGGCAGAGAATGTGGTCGACATGCTTTGACTGCTTTCACTGAGCTCAAAACCATCATGGTCAACATGACGTATTAGTAGTCTAGCTATAGGGAGCTCGAAGATACAGAATTTACCAACATCTTGCTTCTCTGGCATGTTGGCTTGTGAAACGCACTTGATTAAAGCGAAAGCGGACAAAACTAAAATCGTTGTTCAAAGTATATCTTACCTAGGTACCTAGGTATCCAAACGGGCGGTAACCGATCGGGTTAGGCCTGGAGGAGAAACCGCTTTCAGGTGCCTCAGGCTCCACCAGTCGCCTAGAGTTAAGCAGCTGTCGAGCCCCGGAAAAGCTGATCCTTAGGCTTGTGCTTCTTCATGGAGCTCGGCTTCACAGACTGCCATCAAGGCGGCAGCACCAACTACACCCTAGCGCCCACGATGAGAATGACGAAGATGTCAACACTGTTCATAGATGCAAGAAAACATAGTACGTTGAACTGATAAGCAATAGCTCCAATCGTTGCTGCACCATGACCTCCAGCTCTCTTCTTAAAGGCGTTGCCTTCATTACCGGCGCAGCCTCAGGCATAGGCAAAGCGACAGCATACTCTCTAGCACGCCATGGAATCACCAAGCTTGCCATGACAGACATCAACCTCGCAGCAGCCGAAGAGGCAGCATCCAACCTCAAATCAGACCTGGGCAACCACATCGATGTTCTACCACTGAAGCTCGACGTCACAGACGAGCAAGGTGTAGTGGAGACAGTATCGACCATAGTGAAGGAATTCGGCCGCATCGATGTCGCTGTCAACAACGCTGGCATAGGAGGGGCGAGTATCCCGTCAGCTGATCATCCGTACGAAGAGTGGAAAAAGACCCTCGATATCGATCTCAATGGCGTGTGGCTGACGAGCAGGGAGGAGATCAGGCAAATGCTCAAACAGGAACCTTCAATACCTAACTCGCCTAGACATCCTCGAGGCGTCATCGTCAACATTGCCTCCATGTACGGCATCGTCGCTACGAGTTTGAATACTCCTGTCGTGTCTTACACAGCTGCAAAACATGGTGTGGTAGGTCTGACTAAGGCCGATGCCGTTGCTTATGCTCCGAGAGGAATCAGGATCAATGCGTTGTGTCCCGGGTATGTTCTCACTCCACTCATGGAAGAGCATATGAAGAGCGACGTGATGCAGAAGGAACTCAAGAAAACGCCCATGGGAAGGATGGCTACTATGGAGGAGATGGGTGACCATGTAGTTATGCTGGCCAGTCCACTGGGAAGCTTCATGTGTGGTGCTGCCATGGTAGCTGATGGCGGCTTCACAGTCCAGTAACGGTCAGTATTCATGGCGTGAGGGAATGTCTTGACCGGGAAGAATGCATATGAATGTACCTAATTCCCCGTCCGTTTTCCGGAATGTACACTTGCTCTATGGAATAATCTTGGCTTTCCTGAACCTGTCGAAAGCTGTGTACCAAGCATCCTGGGTGCTGATTTCCTCCTTGTATACGCTATGCATCTTTCCCAGATCCAAGTGCCTGTCAAAATTGAACATTGTCATAATAAAGTAAGGGAACCCACCATAGCTCCTTTCATTGCCCACTCTTCCTGTCTGCAGCCCGTTTTTCCTCTCCAGCTCCAACCACTTCTCCCTGTTTTCTGACACAAAACCGGAAGGGTCGGGACCTGACCCACCGTTTTCTTCAGATGGCTCGACACCAACGAGACTGAAATACGAGCAGATCTTCGGCCACTTCTTCGACCAGGAGGATGGTGTATTTGAGTCAGCCACGTTGTAGGATTGATTGGCTACATTGGATCCCTTGCCATCAGCCAATGTCGCCATAATGCAGAATCTTGCGAGGACATCCTGCGACGAGTCATTTGAGAGGATTTTCCAAGACTCCATTGTGCCTGGGAAAACGACCTGGGCACCTTCACCATGTATATGTCGATATAAGGAGAGATAAAGAGCGAGAGCTTGAGGCAGGCAGTAGATATTGTTGTTTGGTACAAACCCAATGATCACATCTGGGATGACATCAATATACGACCAGGACTTGCCCTCCGACATCTGCTTCAGGAGATCCAGTTGGTTGTAGTAAAACATCTGAGAGGCATGTGGCTCTGGAATCCGAGGCAGATTTTCCTTCATAGGTAGATCGTTCTTGAAAGGAAATTCGTCTATCAAGTGTACCCCGTATGCCTTCGTCCCAGTCGGCAGGACCACGAATTTAAGCTTGCTGCTGGAGTGTTCGATGGCTTCTACTGCTCGTTTGAGCAGGTCGATATTGACTGAAATCTCCTTTGCTGGATCTGCGTCCATGATATATGCAAAGAAGTAGACATGGGTGACACTGTCAAGGTCTTTCACCCTTTCCCTCATTGTCCTCTCAAGGGCACTCTGGTCGCCTTTCAGCAAGTCCAGGCCTGAGACTACCTGCAACTTATCCGACTCGGGCCATTGGGCTACCTCTGCAGGCAAAGGTCTGTTGGTCAGAGCTGTGACTTTACTAAAAGCGTCAGCCGAAGGAAAGTTATTCAGAATCTGGTTCACGATGGCCCAGCCTGTGATGCCTGATGCGCCATACACGAGTGCATGGTTCGCGGAGCTCATGGTAGCGGTGATGATTCAATTGTCCTAGCAGTCCAGAACAAATGTTGAAGCTTTTCAGATGTTGTTGAGCGAGTATGTACCGACCCAAATCGTATGAGATATCCTAATACCCATGCTGAAATTGCCGAGATTAACGATCTCCTTGTTATTGCATCGGCTCGGGCACGAGAACCCAGCACAGGAAACTGGAGGCTTCAACCCCCAACTCCAACCCCACACTGGTAGGCTGTTCTGAGGTCAATGAAGCCTAGACGCTAGGCTTTGGAGGCACGGGATAAAGGTAGCCGAGCATGACTTCTTTTGGGCAGCAACGCAAATATCCTTCTACCAGATCTGCTCGCCATGCGCACACCACAAGCATCAGGTGCACTAAGACAGCATCGTAGAAAGCGAACTCGCGGCACCTTAGCATGCTGTGTCGCCGAAAGGGTTTCTCTCAAATTGCATCACAACGGGCGACAGACAGCGATCGCTCGCAAAGGGACAGATCCTCGACCATGTATTACCCCTAGTGTCTAGAGGATGCCGGAGTTCAACATGAGCCAGAAACGAGCAAAGGGAAGCATTAGAGATTCGATAAGACGAGATATTGGCATACCTTACAAGCATACAAGGACATTTTGAAAGCAATGACATCAATCGTGACATGGCACTAAGCGCGGCTTCCGCCTCATCATGATTCATGGTCCCTATCACGTACTGTATCCTCCAACCTTCAGGCAGGAGCGGGCCAGCTTCAACACGCCCCTCGCCGCAACAGTTGGCAATGCTCGTAACACCATTAGCAAAGCAGGGAGCCTATCTTACCACTCTCCTGACCTTGCAATTCAAGTCTGGCTTCTGCCAGGTCATGAACGCCTTCATATTTTTCATCTCACCCTCAGGGTTCCACTGCCAAGCACCATCGACGCTCTCGATATCGAAGTTCCACAACATCCTCGTGAGAATCAATCTCATCTCTAAATAACTCAGGTTCTTTCCTATACAACCACGTGGACCCAGGCTGAAGGGTCGTGCTGCCAGCTTCGAGTCGGTCTGATATTTAGCATCATATCCTTCCTGTCCCGGCTCCAGCCACCTTTCTGGGATAAACCGATCACAATCAACGAAGTTCTTCGGGTTGTGTGCCGCTGCCCACGAACTTACAGCCACGGACGTTCCTTCTGCGACCCAGTGGCCGTCTATAAAATCACCACCCTTTGGCACGGTTCGCAGCAGTCCTGTCGGTACTGGTGGGTGAATTCGCAAACCCTCCTCGATACAGGCATTCAAGTATACCATTTTACTGGTAGCATCGTAGGTGATATCTTTCTCCTCCTTGAAAGAGGACCGGATCTCAGCGCAGAGCTTGTCGTACTTCTCTCTGTTCCAGATCAACCTGGCAAATAGCCCGCTCAGCAGGTTTGCCGTGGTCTCAGAGCCCGCCACGATGAAAAGCGCACCGTTGAGGATGATCTCGTTCTCTTGGAGATTGTATCCTCTCTTCTCTTTCTGTGTCAGGATGTAGTAAATGAAGTCCCTGTGCGTAGTATCCCTCTTCTCGTGCAAGCGTTTCAAGACCTTTTCCCGGGAATTCTTCAGATGATCTCGTCGCCTCTGTCTGACATGAGCAGGGATCAGGTTGAGGAGCATATCTTGCGACCAGGTTCCTACAGTAGCGAACCGGCGAGTGGCTTGCTCGAAAGCACCGACCTTAACAGTCTCATAGATCAGGGCGACCCATTCATGGAACGCACCCTGAGCTAGGCAACCGAACGGCTCACCGAATGCCAAGTCACCAATGATGTCGAATGTTGTGAAATTGAGCCAATTCACTAGGTTAAACTCTTCGTCGTCTGTGCACATCCGGTCGAGGTTCTGCATGAGCGTGGTGACGTACCCGTTGATGATGTCTTCCTGCTCGATCAAGGCCAATGTGCTAAATGAGTGAGACAACGCACGTCTCTGCCGGGCATGGTTGTCATCATCGGACATAGTGAGCGTGCTGGCTCCCGGCAGGGGATCAACGCTGCCAACATGGATTGGATCCTTATGGAAGTTCTTGTGAGGTGGCTTCTTGAAGCCGTAGATATCCTCCCATGCTTGGACGCTGTTGAAGGAAAGCTCGAAGGGAGAGACGCGAATGACAGGACTGTTGTAATAGTCGTGGAGCTTCTTGTTCTCCAGAGGCAATCGACCTCGCAGTAGGCTCAATATACCAGGGAGCGGAGAGATCGCATTCAGCTTGGGGCCAGGGAATTTGGCAAGAGGGTGGAAGTATAGGCGATAGATGCTGAGACCAGTAACCCAAATCACGGAAAAGATGGCGAGTGCTGTAGACAAATATACCACTGAGTCTTTCACCGACCTTAGTGCTGGAAGAGGCGTTGAGTCCATCGAGGGCGAACGAGCTCAGTTATCGAGCTGGGTCTCTTCTGCTGCAATGCAGTGACTGATACAGCTGAGATCGACCACTTATCAGGAAGTTGGCGCCGGTAGAATCTCTAGCCAAACGAATGATGGACGTTGTCTACGATCATTTGGCTTTGTCCCACGGTTTGTATGTGCTCGTATCTTGGCTGTACATCTGTCCTTATTCTAGCCAATAGGGCACCCTGACGACCAAGACGGCCACATGAAGATCGAGGCCTGCCTCTTCTGCGCATAAGTGCATCCTAAGTCCGGTCCTGCTCACTGTGGTCCCTGCAAAAGCTTGCGCAACTCCAGGCTTGCGAACAGTGATGGAGAACTGCGGGGTATACTGGAAGAGATTGTCTTACAAGATGTCAAGAGCAACTCCAGAACTATGGGTCTTGCATGACTCGCAATGTGAACCGAGGATCCCCGAGAACTGGTCTTACTACCCCACACCAAGTGCACGCCATTAGTGCTACCCCTTTACAGTCTACAGGAGCACATTCCAAGCCGAACGCCGAGCCGAACGCCGACTCGGGATCACCTCTACTACCGCGGCATCCATAGTGTGAGGCCGTAACGTCCAATCGTCAAGGCAGAACAGCGGCGGTCGTCATTGCTCTTACTAGTACTGATGACTTCGCTGTCGGCAAGCAGGTCAAAAGTCACGAATCAAGGTCTATTTGTGATAGCAGGTCTTTGCATGTGTTACCATAGAGCCGTTACCAAACAACCTCGACCGCAAAATAATTGCTTTAAATATTAAGTTAGGGCTCGGCCTCGCCTAGCGATTCTCATGGTTAGGGACACTTAAAATTTCCGCAGTCACCTTTTTTCTGGCAGTGGCTTGCCATGTTCCCATCATCTTGACTCTTCAGAAAGCTATGCATGATGACTTCTAGTACAGGCGGTGACAGTCATTGTCAAACACATGCAAGCGAATACTGCAACGTAGACCAATAGCTGGCCAAGCTCGTTTTGGTAGATCTCCATAGCTCATAATCAGGCATACGGTCTGGAGAAAGATTCATAGCTTTGCTAACGACCCCTCCACCAAGCGATTCCCACCATCTACCGGAATGTCGACACCATTTCTGCAATATGTCAGTAAGTAGTCACAGAGAGAGAAGCAGAGTTCTGGTAGAACATACATGTAACTTGCTGCGGGACCCGTGAGGAATAACACAACTGCTGCAATATCCTCAGGTATACCCAGCCGCTTTCGTGGGTTGGCCTTCTTGAGTGCTTCCTCTCCTCCTAGGATCTCAATCAGGCCATTCGCGAGCTTCGACGGGAAGAAGCCAGGCGCTACTGTATTTGTCGTAATATTCCTTGGTCCCAATTCGATTGCGAGATTCCTCGTGAGATGATGTGCTGCTGCTTTGGAGACTGAGTACATGATTGTCCCATTATTGCCGGTATGGGTGACATGGGTTCCAGCTATCGAGCTGACCACAATGATTCGGGATGGGTCAGCCGGTGTTCCAGCAGCTTCTAGCATAGGAGCAAACCTGTCACCCGTCAGTTTGGCCAGGTTAGAGTCTTCGCGCAGAAGCCTCACAGTCTCGCTAGATTAAAAACTCCGCGCACATTCAGATCTAGGATCTTCTGACTTGACCAGTCCGGCGTTGGCTCAAATGGCCCTCCCCATGTGGCACCAGCGTTAGCGACTAGAATATGCAGCTTTGGCTCGATTTTCTTCACTTCTTCAACTAGTCTCTGGATGTCTTCGGTTTGAGCAACATTTGCAGCAATCCCAACAGCTCGACCAGTAATTCCAGGAAGCTTATTGAGCCGCTCCACTGCTTGATTGATGCCTTGTTCGCCTCCAGCTTTTCGAGCTGTAACAATCACAGTTTTCGCGCCTGCTTTCAGAAATGCAGTAGCAGCATGCAGACCAAGACCTCGAGATCCTGTAAGCTGGAGTTAGGATAGATGCTGTAGGGAGAGCGTATACGATTCACCTCCTGTGACCAAGGCTACCTTGCCATCTAACCTGAAGAACCTGTCAATGCTTGTGCTGAATTCTGTCATGGTGTAAGCTTAGGCGCCAGGGAGTTCTTGCAATGGAGCAGCTTGTCGCCAAAATCATGCTGTATTTCGTTCTCTTCTGTATCGACTAGTTGCTGTTTTTAGGGATTCACTGAAGCCGAGGTCCCGAGCTCGACTGCCTGAAGTGCAAAGGTCGCCGCTAAATGGATCCGTAAACAGCCTAAAGAGTGCCCGAGAGCTCAACTGCCAGGGTCTATGAAGCCCGTGCGGAAGCTCTCAGATTCGACACTTTAAATACAGTCTAGAGCCCACTGGCGCCTTTGGAGACAACAGTAAGTTCTTTATTTCGGGCTTTGAAGATGTCACATAAGTCACCGTATCAGATAGACATCCCGCATTGCAATATATTGACCTACCTCTATCCTAAGGGTCAGCGTGTATCGGATAAGAAAATATGGATAGATGCACAGAACGAGCGGAAATGTCTATCACCAAGGCAAATGCTCTCATGGGTGAGGCGTCTGGGGTCTGGGCTTGATCGTCTAGGCATCAAGAAGGGCGAGGTAGTTATGATATATACGCCGAACCACATATTCGTGCCAGCAGCCTACCAAGGCATCGTTGGTTCTGGCCGCGTCTTCAGCGGGGCGAACCCGGTGTACACCCTCACTGAGATGGAATATCAGATCAAGAACACCGAGACAACGGTGATTCTTGCGCATCCGAGCCTCGTTAAGACTGCAATCGAAGCGGCACGGCGAGTCGGAATAGCCAAGAACAGAATCTTTCAATTCTCGGACGAGCCCTGTGCTCCTCTCGATGGTGTGGTAGACTGGCGAGAGATGATCGGATCGAAATCTGAGGGTGAACGCTGGCAATGGGACGACATGACATCAACCGCGCGCCAAACTATCGCAACCATAAATTATTCCTCGGGAACGACAGGATTACCTAAAGGAGTTTGTGTCAGTCACTTCAATTTGGTCGCCAATTGCGAGCAAACGATTTACATCAGAGACCAGGAGACGTCTTACTCGCCTGACAGCAGGCCAGAGGAGAGGTGGGTCGGTTTTCTGCCTCTGTACCATGCCTACGGTAAGTGTCTTCTTTCGAAGGTAGAAAGGGTCTAACAATAACGCAGGCCAAATGTATGCCAACATGATGGCGCAGAAACTTGAGAATCCTATGTATATTATGCAAAAATTCGTCTTTGAAGATTTCTTGGCCATCATCCAGAGTCGACGCATTACTCATCTTCAAGTTGCGCCACCCATCTTGATCATGCTCGATAAGCGGCCCGAGACTTCGAACTACGACCTGAGCAGCGTGCGCAACATACTCTGTGGAGCCGCACCTCTATCCAGAGAGCTACAGAACAGCATACAGCGGCGCCTGAAGCTAAACGTCGTTCAAGGTTGGGGAATGACAGAGACAACCTCGGCGGCGATGCACGTACCTGGAGGACGATACGACGACTCGGGAAGTGTAGGTGTACTTGACCCTAACACAGAATGCAAACTCGTCGACGATGATGGTCAGCTCGTACGTCCAGGCGAGCCAGGCGAGATGTATGTCCGGGGCCCACAAATATGCTTGGGATACTGGCGGAAAGAAGAGGCCACCAGGGAAAGCTTGGATTCTGATGGCTGGCTAAAATCAGGCGACATCGCAATTGTAAGAGGAAACATGTTTTGGATAGTGGACCGCAAGAAGGAGTTGATCAAGGTTAACGCGCTTCAAGTGGCACCTGCAGAGCTCGAAGCAGTGCTACTGGAGAACTCTGATATCGAGGATGTTGCAGTGGTTGGAATCACGTTGGAGGAGCAGGAGTGGCCGAGAGCATATGTGCAGCTTAAAGAACACAAGAAAGGGGCAGTCTCTGCGGAGGATATCCAGGAGTATATGCGTGGTCGCGTCGCGAGACATAAGCTTCTCGTTGGCGGTGTAAAGTTCGTCAACGAGGTGCCTCGACTCGCCTCAGGAAAGCTGGAACGAAAAGTCATCAAGCAATGGTCGAAGCAGGACGCCATAGCGTTAGACCATCAACGTGCTCGACTGTAGAGGATAAAATTCATGACTTCCAAGTTGCACTATCAACAACACGTGATTTCGCGACACGCGCCTGCTGTTACTCGATCTCTTCGTCCTACTACCATCTCCTTGTAGCGAATCATCGTCAGATATCTCGTGGGAGTAGACCTCGGCCATGACTTTCGCGTCGTCTTCGTCGTCTCAGTCTCCATGCATCTTGCGACAAGCGTCAACCATGACCTTGGGAGCTCGGGCTACTCGTCCTCGACCCCAGCCGAGTTTGCGGGGTCAAGCTGGCAATGCTTTCCCGATGGCGTCTGCAGACACTCGCCGAACTTCCGCGAGAGATTTCCCTAGCACGTGATTCGATGACCCGAAACACTACGGGGTTATGGACGTGGATTGGCATCAGGAAGAGCCTCGAGTATGCAGGTCAGCGCTTGTACAGCGGCTAATAGCACGCGGTCCAGGCTCGCGCCATCGGAGGGATGTCTAGCTATACTGCTAAGAGGGAACTGTTTAGAGTCCTGCTCGCTATGTGCTGCTGATACCATACGGACCTCTTATACTTCTTCCTGGTGCAGTTCTCGATGATTAGAGTCGCGCATTGATCTGTTTCTCTCGGTCCATTTTGCATCCATTCCCACCCTTTAGGGCGATCATATCGACAATATGGGTGACGCAGGACCGCCTGAGCCCTCACAGATGCCCTCTGTTGTCGCTGGCATGAGCGGCCTTGGTCAAGGATTCGAGTATCCCGAAGCAACGCCAGAAGGGTCGTACAAGGTGCTACAGCAATATCACTCAAGACCCCGGAAGTTGAGAGTGGCATGTGTCGGCGCTGGCGCTACAGGCCTGTGCCTGGCTTATAAGATGGAGAAGATGATGGTGCCCGGCTCATGGGAGCTTACGCTCTTTGACAAGAACGAACAGTTCGGTGGCACCTGGTACGAGAACACTTACCCCGGAGTCGCCTGCGACATTCCATCGCATCTGTATACTTTCACCTTCGACCCCAACCCGAATTGGTCATATTATTTCGCATATGGAGCCGAGATCCAGAAGTATTTCGAGGACTTTGCTGAAAGGTTTGGCTCCAAGAAGTACATGAAGCTCAACACGAAAGTGGTGGAATGCAGATGGAACAAGGATTTGTCTATCTGGCACATCACCTTGAAAAACATGAAGACAAACGAAGAGTGGCATGACTGGGCTCATTGCGTGGTCAATGGAAGTGGTATCCTGAACAACTGGAAGTGGCCTGAGATCGAGGGCCTCCACGACTTCCAGGGACCCCTCCTGCACTCAGCAGCATGGAACCATGATGTTGACTTCACTGGTAAGACTGCTGCAGTCATCGGTAACGGCTCCACTGCCGTGCAAATCGTTCCCCAGCTGCAGCAAATGTGTAAGAACGTACAGAACTACATGAGAAGTTCCACTTGGATCAGCCCCCCTTTCGGTGCTGGCGCTCTCGCGAACGACCTGACCAAAGGACAAGACGTCGATCCCGGTCATCGGCAATATAAATTCACAGATACGGACAAGAAAAGATTCAGGGAAGATCCAGAATACCACCTCGATTTCCGGAAGCGTATTGAAGCCGAGATCAATGGCCTCTTCGGCATGTACAGGCAAGGGTCGGATCTGTCAAACCAATTTCGAGATGTTATCACAAAAGAAATGCATCGCCGAATGGGTGATGGTCACGAGGAACTGAAGAAGCGAATCGTGCCGACATGGGCACCGGGCTGTCGACGTATCTCACCTGGTGACGGTTATTTAGAAGCTATTGTTCAGCCTAACGTCGAGAATATCTTCAGTGGCATCAAGAAGGTGACCAAAGAAGGAATCCTGACCGAGGATGGTGTCGAGCACAAACTCGATATCATCGTCTGTGCAACTGGCTTCCATGTCGCATTCAAGCCTGCTTTCAGGGTCATCAACGGCGAAGGCAAGTCAGTTCAGGAGGATTGGGGTGAGAGCGTCAATCTGTACATGGGTATTTCTGCACCAAGGTGAGTTGGGACTTGTGATCTGAGCACACATGCTTTTTGAGACTAACTGTTCATCAGATTCCCGAACTACTACACAATTGTTGGACCAGGTGCCACATGGTCAAATGGCACACTTCTCCCATCGATCGAGAATTCAGTCGAGTACAGCGTCAAATGCATGCGTAAGATGCAGCATGAGCAGATCAAATCCATGGCCGTACAGCAGGCAGCACTAGACGACCTATATGCGCACTTTGACGAGTTCCATAAGAACACTGTTTGGCAAGAAGAATGCCGATCGTGGTTCAAGGATGGCAAGATCAAGAACCGCATATATCTGTGGCCAGGCAGCACCATCCACTTCTTGAAATCCATCAAAGAACCGAGATGGGAGGACTATGATCGCGAGTACCGGTACAAGAACCGTTTTGCATATTTAGGAAATGGGGACGTGAAGGCTACAGCGACACTTGATGTTGAAGGCCTGAGCCGTTATGTGAGGGCCAGCGACCATGAATGGACAGTAGACTAGAAGACCTGGCCAAGCTTCGTTGGTTCTGAGTAGGTAAAGGAGATATCTGATAAGATGCATGGAGTTGGCGCCCGGCGTCATGTATAGCATTACACATTCACAACAAATTCTGTTGATTGCGCATATCCAAACCAGTAGTAGTAGTAGTGATAGCAGTGGACTCAACCCTTGGTGTCCATGCTCAAAGAGACATCTGACGCACGCAAGAGTAATTGACGAAACGAAAAGAGTCGACTAGGACAAGCGTCTAATATGTTCACCAAGGCCCAACCTTGACGCGTAAGGACAGTAGACATGCTCATCTACCTAAATCCCGACAAATTCCTACAGCTTCGCATGTGTCTTTCTCCTCTCCTTGTCCAGGTACTCCCATGTCAGCTCATTCCTCATCTCTTCCTCCATACCCAGCTCCTTCTCGAGCCTTCTTGCAATCTCCATGTATCTCTCATGTCTCTGTCGTACAGTATCAGCATTTCTCACTTCGCCTCGGCCAATCTGGTGTCTGTGGGCCGCGTCCGGTCCATCAGCGACGCGCACAAACCGAGCATAAGTCCACATCTCAGGCAAAGGTGTATGCTGAGTCAAGCCTTGCCCACCGTAGATCTGCATGCACTCATCGATGATCTTTGCCGCGGTGATAGGCACCATGACCTTGCTCTGCGCAATCACGTACTTCCCGGACTTGTTGCCGTGGATATCCATGGTCGCAGCAGCGTTCAACACGATAAGTCGCATAGCGTCGATCTCCATCCTCATTGATGCAAGTCGTTCGATCTGACTGTCAAACTGGCCGATGAACTTCCCTCGCGGCTTCTTGCGTGGATCGGTGCATCGTATCAGTGCGTACTCGTATGCTCGCTCACACTGCCCGATCAGACGCATGCAGTGGTGGATTCGACCAGGACCAAGCCTGCCTTGTGCTATCTCGAATGCTCGGCCCTCGCCTAGGATCGCGTTCTCGACTGGTATCTTCACGTTGTCGTAAAAGTACTCGCCATGACCTTCTGGCGCGTGATCGTACCCCATTATTGTCAAGTTACGCAACATGGTAAGTCCTGGTGTGTCTGCCGGGACGAGCAATGTGCTATGCCGTCTGTGTGCGTTTGGGTTCGTAGGATCCGAGCAGCCCATGAGAATGAAAAGCTTCATGTCAGGGTTCCATCTGGCGTTGCCGTAGAGCTTGCGACCATTGATGATGTAGTGCTTACCGTCCGAAGATTTTCTCATGTCCAGAGAGACTTGCGTAGCATCCGAAGTAGCCACGTCTGGTTCCGTCATCGAATAAGCTGAGGAGAAATCGCCGTTCATTAGTGGTTCGAGCCATTGTTTCTTCTGCTTTTCGTTGCAGTACTTGGCCAACAGCTCGATATTGCCCGTCTCTGGAGCGTGGCAGTTCATCGTTTGTGCGGCCCAATACACGCGGCCCATAATCTCTGCGCAGCAACTGTACTCCAGATTGGTGAGGCCAGGTGATTCCTTGAACGTTTTGGGAAGGAAGAGGTTGAAAAGGCCTCGAGCTTTCGCCTTCTGGCGAAGCTGTTTCATGAGTAGTGGAATTTCCCAGCGGTTCTTTGCTAGTTGAACTTTCATGATTGCCTCTGCCGGAACGCATTCGGTTTCGACCCAGTCGTGGACAGCTTGGATCTTCTCGACTGCTAGGGGTGAGAGTTTCTCAAGTACCCATGCTGGGTAGCTTTTGAACGGGGGTCGTGTAAGATCTATTTGGGGTTTCGAGGCCGTCATTGCTGTGTTGGACGCCATGCTGATGCAGGTGTAGCATTCACCGAAGAGCTCTTTTGTGCTTCGATTCAGGAATGGAATCTGCAAAGGAGCATTTAGTGTATGGAGGATTAAACCATTATTTTGGTGCTGTGTTAGGTAAAGCTTTGAGTGCCTCGGCTCTGATCGGCGCCCTGTAGAATGGCTTCTAAGTCGAGCGAGCGCATGGATCAGCTGCATTTTAGGCTCTCAAGCCTAGCCAGGTAGCGTAAAATGTTCTTTTCGGCATGAACAGCCTGTTCGCATCCGACACCTTCCCGGTGTCCCAGGGGTCATTATCGAATGCTCAAACGGACGAACACCAACAATGTCGAATACCTTGAGCTTTACATGTAGTTATCGAAGTCTGCACTGCAGAGCAGAGTCACTCCACGCATCTTCTTCGTTCGCATAGCAGCTTGGTCTGCATAGTCAGTAATGGCAGACACGAAGTTCGATCGAAGCGTTTTCGCTGACCCATGGCTGAAGGTACCAAGGTGGCCAACCTTCTTTGACAACTCGTATACTAACGAGGCGTAGTTTCTGGATGAGTTCGGCGAATCACCAGCGTTGTCAGGCAGTCTCGAAGAACTTTTCAAGGGATGGAACACCCTTCTTGGCAAAATGGCTGCAAAATACGAGTTCCCAGCTCCCGATACGTCAGTCACCACAGAACAGCATGACCTCGACAGCTTCTGGGTGAGATCGTATACGCCACCTGACTCTACTGGTCAAGAACCACTGGGAGTGTATTTTCATGGTGGTGGATGGGTCATGGGAAGCGTTGATCAAGAAGATGCCATTTGCCGGCTAGTCAGCAAAGCATGTAAGATGCGGATGGTATCTGTCGAATACCGCATGGCGCCGAAACACAAGTACCCAGTGCCCTTGCAAGACTGTGTTACCGCAACTCTGTGGGCACTGAAGCACTTTTCTCAGGACAAGGCTGTCTTGATTGGGGGCAGCGCAGGGGCTAACCTCGCATTTGGTACAGCTCTGAAACTCATTGACCAAGGACAAGGAGACAGAGTCAAGGGCATTGTTGCGATGGTTCCTGTGACTGTCCTGCCAGATGCTCTCCCAGCTTACCTGAAACCGGAATACACTGCGTATGATGAACACGCTAACCACACGGTTAACACCAAATCTGCTATGGAAGTCTTCATCAGTGCCTATGATGCACCACAGGATTGCTATTACACCTCGTGCCTACTGCACCCTAGATTGAAGGATTTGCCGCACACATACATCACTGAGAGTGGTACAGACACCCTGCGAGATGATGCACGTCTGATGAGGGCCGCAATGGAAAAGGTGGGCGTTCCTGTCAGGTACGACGCGTATCCCGGCTTTCCTCACTACTCATGGACTTTCCCATCGAAACATCTAGAGGGTCACCAAGCAGATTTCTTCGGCAAGCTCATCCAGGGTGTGACATGGATGAACGAGCCAACATCCGCAAGACTATGAGTGTTCATCATTACCGACACATTTCACCCTGACGTCCATAGTAGTAGGAAGGTGGTTAAACCAATCAACGTTATCGTCCTTGCCGCGGAAGCTCGGTAAGACTGATCGGACCTCCAGACCTTGAACACGCTAAATGATCCCCGCAAGCACTAGTATCTTCAGACGAGCTCGAAGCGATCTCACCACCGTCGGGCTAGACTATCTCCGCAAATGCGCGAGTCATTTGTATCTCCTGGAACCATCACCCCCGAGGTCAATTTGTTTAAGGTATGTGGAGGCCGGAGGTTGCAAAGCATGGTATTCAGTGGCTTGCTACCGCATCGGAGTTATACTAGTACGGAGGGTCTTGCTGTGTCGAGCTGATCAGCTGATTGTCGGCGAACAGCGCCTCGGGTCAATCGCAGTCAGTACACTAGCGGGTATCAAATCATCCTACTGGTGCCTCGTCTCACGTTCGTTGCATTTCCACGTAAGACTTCGATCAACGCCGTTAGATAACGAGAACTGTCATGTGAGATGACTACGAGAAGCAAAAGACAAAAACTTGAACACGAGACAGCTGTGAACGGCACCTCATCAACACGACCCAACGGCACGACCAAGATGGGGTCTCTAGACTATTCATATCCTCCGAAGAGGCCTGTTCGTATTGGCGGTGCCAGCGGTGGCTTCACCGACCGGCAGCGCAGCATCATGTCCTTCGCCCGTGACATGGACGTCGACGTGATCATTGGCGACTGGATGAGTGAGATGACCATGCAATGGCATGGGGCTGCCAAAACAGACCTCTTGAAAGCCGGAAAGACAGATTCTGAGCGAGCTGGTATCTATGATCCCTCTTTCATGGGCACTTTGTCCCCGGCATTGCCTTACTTGCAGGAGCGCAAAGTCAAGGTAGCGGTCAACGCTGGTGCGTCAGACACCAAAATGCTGGCTGAGCTCGTCGCCAAGACCGTGCAGGAGCAAGGCTTACAACTCAAAGTGGCTTGGATTCAAGGTGACGAGGTCATGGACGTTGTGAATAGGCTGCTGAAAGAAGGGGAGAAATTCGAGAACATATGCAGAGGTGGAAATCTCGAAGACTGGAACTTTGAACCAATTGCTGCACAATGCTACCTTGGCGGTGCAGGTATCGCAAAAGCATTCGAAGCTGGTGCCGACATTGTCATTTGCGGTCGAGTATCTGACGCCGCCGGTGTTGTTGGGGCTTCCATGTGGTGGCACGGCTGGGACAGAAATCAGGACCTCGACGAAATTGCTAGCTCCTTGATGGCAGGTCATTTGATCGAGTGTTCTAGCTACGTATGTGGTGGCTACTACAGCGGATTCAAGGACTTGTTCGATGGCTGCGAGAACATTGGCTTCCCAATAGCCGAGATCCACAAAGATGGAACCTTCATCCTCTCTAAAGAACCGGGTACTGGGGGAGAGATGTCGGTAGGCACAGCCACCTCGCAAATCCTGTACGAAATTCAAGGTCCTCGTTACTATGGCTCAGATGTGGTAGCACTGCTTGAAGAGGTTACCATGGAACAAATTGGCAAGGACCAGGTGCGAGTATCCGGAATTAAAGGGGACCTCCCTCCCACCACGACCAAGGTTGGCATTTCAGCGCGAGGTGGATATCAAGCTGAGTTCCATTACTACCTCTGCGGCCTCGACCTGAAGGAGAAGGCGGCCTGGACAGAACGACAAATTAGGCATAGCATGGGCAAGAATGTCAGCCGCTTCACCCGCTTGGAGTTCCAGCTGGTAGGGCGGTGTCTAGAAGACCCGGAAGACCAAGAGGCAGCCACTGCCGACCTCAGAATCTTCGTACAAGCAAAAGACAAGGACTTGATCGGTGCAAGTTCGATGGAAGGTTTCCAGAGGTGGTGTATGGAGAACTTTCTGCAGTCATGTCCAGGAGCTAGCATCGAGAACGACCTGCGACAGATCACTGGCAAGGAGTACTTTGAGTACTGGGCAGCGTTGCTGCCCCAGTCCGAGATACCTCACACCGTGCAACTACTCTGGGACGGGCAGTCGATCGACGTGCCACCAGCAGCGAATTTGAAAGACTATGGTAAGTTCTACGACACCAGGCAGTGGACTTATGACACCTCCTCGCCGACAGACCTCTCGTCTTTTGGCCCAACAACGCGGGGGCCACTTGGTTGGATCGTTCTTGGACGGTCAGGTGATAAGGCTTCAGACGCGAACGTGGGGCTCTTTGTTAGACATGATGATGAGTGGGAATGGCTGAGGTCCTTGCTATCAGTAGAGAAGATGAAACAGCTGCTTGGACGTGAGTACAACGGCAAGGAGGTTGATAGGTTCGAGATCCCTGGGCTGAGAGCTGTGCATTTCCTACTTCATGACCATATCAGAGGTGGAGGTTGGGCAAGTACCTCAACGCTTGACGGCCTTGCAAAGAACGTTTGCGAGTATCTGCGAGCGAAATACGTCGACATTCCTACTGCTTTCCTCGAAAGAGGCAAGGTGTAAGCGGGGGACGGGCAGATAGTCACTGATTCAGAAAGACAGAAGACTTTCATAACTTGACGAGGCTTACACAATCACTGTTCGAAGTTACTGTACTTAACGGTGTCACGCTTCGTATCCTCCTGGTGCATTTACTCAGCTGTGAACGTCCCTGCGCGATTGAAGGAACTGCTACTGGCGATTTCCCCGCGCCAGGAGCTTTCGTGCACGTGATCCGACGTGCAGGAACAGATCTTCCCGACGACACCCAGAGTTCTAGCCCCATAACCCCCAGCCCCACTTCGTCTGCGACGCATCGTTCAGTCAATGTTTATCCGAATTAGCCAGGCCAGGTCGCATGTGCATGTGCATGTACTGTAATGCCGAAACATCTGGGGGCAATGCCAATGCTCTTGTATCGAGTAAGACGTCGAACACGAGATGAAACTTCTTTGATGGGAGAAGCAGGGCTTTTGCGTCGTACAGGTTCGGACGCAACAGCAACCTGCAATACTTTCTACTCAGGTTGAAAAGGCATATGGACAGCTGCGACCACAGCATCAACCGTGTAGACGATAAGTCACGCGCTTTCAACAGCACTCGGACCCTTTAACTTCATCGAAAGACGCAGGTCATTATCACCATTGCCACCATGGGCTCTGTCGCACTCCCGTCAACGATGAAAGCAGCCCAATGGGACCCCAAACAGTCTCGGGTGGTCGTCAACCAGATCGCTGTGCCGGAACCGAAACCAAACCAGGTCCTCGTCAAGATGGCTAGCGCCTCTCTATGCCACAGCGACATCATCGCGATTGAGGTCCCGGGCCGTGAAGAGGCATTCACGCTCGGCCACGAAGGCGCTGGCTACGCTCACAGCATTGGCTCCGCAGTGCCGAAAGACAAAATCGACTTCAAAGAGGGCGACCCGATCGGCTTCTTGTACATCAACAACTGCTGCTTCGAGTGCGAAGGCTGCGAGATCCACAACACTCTCTGCGAGAACGGCCAACCCGCAATCGCGGGCTTTGGAGAGTTTGGTTTCTTCGCTGAGTATGCCGTGGTCGACTGGCAAAACGTCTGTTTGCTGCCTAAGGAGCTCGACCCGAAGAAGAGCTCCGCTATCTTCTGCGCGGGCATCACATGTACGTCCCAGGGTATGTTGATTTCGCAGCTTGCTTGAGCTAACTATTACCCCCACAGCTCATCACGCCGTCAAATCTTGCAACCTCGAACCCGGCCAGACTCTGGCCATCATCGGCGCGGGCGGCCTCGGTCAACTCGCAGCACAATATGCGCGGGCCATGGGTCTGGTATCCATCGCCATCGACATCAACGACGCCACACTCGAAAACTGCAAGGCCCAAGGTGCGACGCATACTTTCAACTCGATGACCGACGGCGAGTACGTAGAGAAAGTTAAAGCACTAACGCCGAAGAACAAGGGCGTCCACGCTGCTGCGGTCTTCAGCAACGCCGTTGCAGCTTACCATTCTGCACCTGCGCTGTTGAGACCAGGCGGTGTGTGGATGTTCATCGGCATTGCGGGGAAACCCATAGAGGTAAGCACGTTCGCGCTGGCGACCGGGTCGTACAGGATAGCCAGTGACTCTACGAGTACCCCGCAGAGGATGAGGCCTGCGGTCGGGTTCACGGCGAAACACAACATCGTGCCAGAAGTGGAGGTGCGTACGCTGGAAGAAGTCAACGACATGGTGGCCATTATGATGGCTGGGAAGGTAAAATCACGGATGGGTGTTGTGTTTGACTGAGGGATAAAGCTTCATGTGTATATTTCCGCGAATCGCGTCCTGGTAGCAGTAGTAGTCTTAAAGGTTGCTTCACGTCGGTCTTACAAAGACCGGCATATCCTCCATCGTCAAGACGACCTCTATCGTCTTGCCTCCCTCGTACTTCTCACCTTGCTCGGATCCATCATCTTTCGCCGTCAGTGCAGCCCAGCTTGCTCCACTTGGGAGGTAGACCTCTCTCTTCTTCATGCCCGCCTCCATGACAGGCGCAACAAGGTACTTCTCCCCGAACATATACTGGTCCTCTACCTCCCAACTCCTTGCATCGTTCGGAAACTCAAGGAACATTGGCCTCATCACCGGCGTGCCCTTCTTACTTGCCTCATCCATCAGTCCAGCAATGTAAGGCTTCAGGCTCTCCCTCAGCCTCAAATACTTAACAAGTACAGGGTAGTTCTCCTCGCCAAAACTCCACGGCTCGTTGTCAGCGCCACTGCGACACTCGCTGCCGCCCCCCTCGCCCAACTTGGGCTGGATCGGTTCTCGACTCCCATGCAGTCTCATCACAGGACAGAAACAACCCCACTGAAACCATCGCACCAGCAACTCCCGAAAGGCTGGGCTCGCCGATTCTCCACCGTGGAACCCGCCGATGTCAGTTGTCCACCACGGGATCCCGCTCATGCCCATGTTCAAGCCGGCCGCCAGCTGGTTCTGAAACGAGCTCCAGCTAGACGCAATATCGCCAGACCACACCAACGTGCCGAACTTCTGGCTTCCGGCCCAAGCACACCGTATCAAGTTGCATATCTGGCCGCTCTCCTGACCAGCAGCGACTTGCCCGTCCCAGAACGCCTGCGCGTACCTCGCAGGGTAAACATTCCCGACGGCAAGATCCGTCCCCTCGTGGTACCTGTAGTTCTCAAAGTCATACGCAGAGTACTCGGGCTCCGCCTCATCAAGCCAGAACATCTCCACGCCCAGATCATGGTAATTTCTCTTACACACGTCCCACACGAACTGTCTCGCAGATGGATTCGTAAAGTCCGCGTGCACAGTGTTCCCCATGAAGTCCATCGCGATCCTAAGCCCCCGATCTGTCCTGATAAGATATCCCCGCTCATGCATGGCAGGGTAGTTCTCGCTCTTTTTGTCAACGGTAGGCCAGACGCTGACCAGGAGTTTCACACCCATGGACTCGAGTTCGGACACCATAGCCCCCGGATCAGGGAAAAACTTCAGATCAAATCGCCAGTCACCCTGTATTGGCCAGTGAAAGAAATCGACGACGATAACGGAGAGTGGGAGCTCTCGACGCTGGAACTCCCTCGCTACGGTGAGGACTTCTTCCTGGGTCCTGTATCTGAGCTTGCACTGCCAGAAGCCGAAGGCGTATTCTGGCATCTGCGGTGCGTGGCCAGTGGCATCGGCGTATGATCTTAGGATGTCCTTCGTTACGTTTGGAAGTTGCTCCTCGTTGTTCGGCTGGCTGGGCGGCGGACACACGATCCATAGGTCGAGTGCTTCGGTGGCGTTCGCCTCGAACGTCGTCCCGTTCCTTCCGAACACGACGCGGCCGACGGCGGGATTGTTCCAGAGTATACCGTAGCCGAGACTACTCACGAAGAATGGTACGCTGGCCTGGCTGTTCCGCTGAGCGAGTTCGAGGTCACAGCCTTTCAGGTTTAGATTGGGCTGCTGGTACTGACCACCTCCGTAGATTCGTTCGTGTGTGCCGAGGGATTCTAGTCTGTAAGACAGTTTGTACAGATTGGAGGCGGTGATAGGTTTGAAGTCGCGAGCCGGGATTTCAAGGGCGGATGCGCTTGGTGCCATTGGATCGATACGGGTGCGGTTCTTCTCTAGTAAGATTGGGCGGCCTGTCGCGTCACATACTGTGAGGTGGCCTAGTGGGGTTATCGTCGCCGTCAGGTTTCCGTGGGTTAGTGTGGCTGGTTTACAGAGTGGCAGTGGCTCGATTGTATATTGACCGGGGGCTGGAAGCGTCGGCTGCTGATCAAGTGCTGGACATGATATCTGAGGTGAGGTTGAGGACACTGATTCTGTCAGAGCCCAGTCTTGGGGTGGGAGGATGTGATTTGCGGTTGCCCGAACTCTGAAGGCGTGAGGACCCCATGGTTGAACCTGAAGGAGGTGAGAGTCTTGGGTGAAGGTCAAACCCGTGTTTGTTGATGTCAGCATGATGAGCGTGTTGGTGCACAACGGCTACCGATCATGGAAACGAATTAGTACTTTCAAAGTCCGCTTCGTCCAAGGCTTGGAACGGTCGCATCCAAGTTTGGAGTTCGCTGGTGTACCTGACCTTTTGCGCGTCCCAGCATTGGGAGGACACAATCTACTACTAGCAATCACCTACCTTACTTCAAGGCAAAGCATATAGGACATCAAGAACTCATTCGATTCGTCCATTGACCATGGTGCTCCAGTGTCAGAGACGAAATAGTCATCTGACAGTACCTCAGTGACACATAGTACACTCCACGTCGCATTCAACGTGGGAAGTGTGAGCTAGAATGCCATTGGGGTAGTGGATCGAAGACAGGGCCATCCTTTTCCGAGCAGGGAGCGGCACCTTCCCCACATGTCTATTTATCCCGGGAAGTTACTCCGGAGGGGCGTCTCCTGCAAGAACAAGCTCCGATGGAGCAAGACCGCGCTCCCCGCCGGTCTGTCAGTGGAGGCAGCTGACCTAATGCCAAACACGAGATCCCTTCCATGAGCCAGCTACCGCGCGCGACTCAACGCATAGAACACAGGCTCGAGCTTTACGCGAGTATTGCGACGTGAAATTGATCACTACATCCTGCATTATACCAGAAGTCCCACCTTCACTCCTTCATAGTCGCCTCGTGTATTTCATGCGAATCTTGCCCTGCACCAGCATAGGCATCAACATGCGTCTTCCTGAAGTCTCTAGCCTTGATCTTGTTCGCAAACAGAATGTCCAACTCCTCATACGTTCGCCCTTTGCATTCTGGCAGCCTGAAGAATGCCCACGTTAGAATCATCGCAGCTGTACCGGCCCAGAAGAAACCTGTCTTGCCTGAGGCGTTCCAGGCGGTGGGGTTCCTGGTTAAAGTCAGCTTCGGTATCGTCAATGTGCTATGGGTGTCATACATGAAGTAACTCTGTAGTATTTGCGACACAATGTTCACGAGCTGATATGCATTTCGGGCCAAAACGACACTTAGTGGTCGAAGTCGGACAGAACTGGTCTCGGAAACGATGCAGTATGCGATCGGGCCGATGGTCACCGAATAGGTGAATGACCAGATGATGCAGAGCGCTGCCTGAGCCCAAAGACCACCGGACGACGAAGTTGCCGCATCCAAAATTGCGATCAGGAGCTGCACGACGCAGAGTAGCGACATGCCAACTAGGTATATTTTCCTTCGTCCGAGATAACTGAGCACCAACCATGACAAGCAAGTGCCGGAAAATGCAATAGCTGTGCTACCGAGATTCATGTCGTACGCCTTATCTGTGCTCATACCGGCAGTGGTGAAGAAGAAGGTCGGTGAATAAGCGAAGGAGCTGCCTGAGAGTATCTGGCCCATGAAGGTGAGACAGACAATTTCAGTCCGTCGGAGATCGGTGCCCTTGAAGCAGTCCCAATAGGAAGTGCCTTGGTGCAGATCATTCTCGATCTTGTTCGTGTGAAACATCATTGCTAAAGTCGCGTTGATCTGTTCGTCGGTCTTGTTGCCTCCTAGTCTTCGAATACTTACACGTGCCTCTTCGATTCGGTCTTTGCGAATGAGAAAGTAGGGACTTTCAGGCGCGAACCAACACAGTATCATGATTGGCAACGGCCACACCCACTGTATGGCAAAGGGAATTCGAAAAGCCCATTCGTCCGTTCGCTCGAGGCAGGCACGCAGCACTCCTGCGGCGATGAACTGACCGATAGCCCTGTTCTGGTGTCAATACGGATGGAATTGCAAAAGGGCTCAATGACTGACCAGCAGAGGTTGACATAGGTGGTCATGTATCCACGCAAATTCGTAGGGCAAACCTCGGAAGCATAAGCTGGACCAACCGTAGCGAAGACCCCTGCGCTGCGTTAGCTAGCTTGTTTACCATGAGACGTGATGGATGCATATGCTCTGACCCCATGTTAGTCCTACTAAAACCTGACCAGCAACAAGCACCCCCGCATTTGAGGCAAAGAAGATCACAAAGATGAAAACGTTCATGATAGCCAACCCATAGATCATAACCCATCGGTATCCGATCTTCTCAGCGACATAACCGTTGATGAGCGCACCTACATCAATTAGCATGTTCTGACTGTGGTTGAGCGACCAGACGTACCAATTATGGCACCGCAGGTACTTGCCATGTTGAGGCCGGTCTGCCAAGGGGCCGAAACCAGGTAACCAACATCGCCTCCATAGTCCTGGCCGTACTTCTTTTGAAACTCCGGAAAGCCGAAGAAGTTACCCTGATAAACCATTAATATGGAGGAAGGATGAGCTTGTGCGGACGGCCCTCTTACCATCAAGATTGTATCGTAGCCTTCCATGACAACTGAGAGGGAGATGGCTATAGACCACCCGACAGCTTTTCTGTTGTTTTTGAAGGCCTGGAAGATAGTCTCGTTGTGTTCCTCGTCGGAGGCATGCTTAGCCTGGAACAATGCGTCGGCCCCAAGACGGTCTTCGACTTCATGAGCGGCAGCCTTTTCGATTCTCTCGGTTTCTGTGCCATGGTACGCCATCTTGATTGCGGATGCTGTAGCACGACTGATGGGAAGCAAGAACGGCCTTGCGAGCCGAGGGGAAGTGCATGGCCCTTAAATGCTTCGTACAGCTTGCTCTTGCCTGCAGACGTACCTTGTATGCAACCGGGACGATCTTTGACTTAGCGCGAGCTAGTAGTCCGGAGGTGTCTGGGGTAAGCAATCATTAGCTGCATACTACCCTCGCCATTTCATTGGCGTGGTAACATCGGAAGCTCGCCTCGCTTCATCGTGAGCCGTAGTGAACCGACGAATCGTGTTGGCTAGGAGTGGACTGATTAGCAAGCGAATGGACGCGTGAAGAGCAACAACATAAAACTGATCTTGAGTCGTGTGCCGGCAGACAAGAGGTTGGGGTCGCCACATGGGTCGGACCAAAGTTTGGCGTAACATGCATCTCTTTTGAGCAGTTACGGCACAGACCTCGGGCGTGATCTTGGGCAGCAAGAGTTGGAAGCAATGCTCATGCTTGTCAGGCGAAATAGGTCTCGGCTTAGTCGGCAGGGCAAGCGACGAGTAGCGTTGGAACATCGCCACGCCAGCCTAGTATTGTGATGTGGTGGTGAGGTTGCGGAGTACCGGAATGCAAGCAGAGGGGAAAGCACGAACGAATTCACTGCAGTGTTGGAGGTCAATCTCCGCCCGGAGGCCAGTCCGAACAAGCTCGAAGGACGCCTCGAACGTGGCGCCTGGATCTCGGGACCTCTGAACATGAACATGCACGAAGCAACAACAGCCTCCGGGGGGGATCTACCTTGCAGGGTAACGTCTGGTTGGATCCAGCATCCAAAGTACAAGGTATGAACCTGCCAGTTCAGAATGATTTTTTGGTACAATAGAGACTCTGTGCTCGCAACGCAGCAACGCGTGAGCATGCTCATTCAAACACGATCTGCTGACCCTCCATGCTCATTATTTCGTCCAGGTTCTTTACCCTGACCTCCATGACCTTCAGTACAGTATATTTGTGCTTACTTGCTACTCTCCTCGTCCGTCGATTCCTTCTTTTCTTCTTCTCCTTGATCACCATGGGACCCGAGTCCAGGCCCATGACACGCATGCGACACTCGAATAGTCTTTCGTCGATGTAGCTCGGTTCGCCGCTTCGTCGCTGGTTCGTGTATGCTTCGCCCCTAACGTGGGGTGGAGAAGAATGCTGGGAAGACGAAGACCCAGCTTTCAGGGTGTAGTCTCGTGAGCCGAGGATAGTAGCGCGGTTGAAACGGAGAACGTCGCCAGGATTGACGCCCTTCATCTGGAACGGTAGACGCAAAGTATCGCCCTCGGTCAAGAGGTAAGGAAAGGAGTGAATGTGCGCAGTGATGTAGTGCGGTGCCTGGGCTTTCAGCAGTGGAAGCAACTGTTGCAGTGACTTGGACAGCACAAGAGGCTTGCTCTCGGCTGAATCTTGTGCTTCAGGAGCAGTGATGGTCGTTGTGATGGTGGCAGCTGAAGACAGTTCCTGTGCCGTCGCTTCCAGCACCGATGCAGGCGGCGGAGCTGTGCTTCTGCTGGGAATATGTATCGACGAGTCAACGTCTGCTTGTTGCCTCACTGACGTGTGGAACTTGGATCGGACAGGGAGCGCTATCGTCCCGGGTTGCAACCGTTGACTTTGAGCTGGTCTGGCTTGCGACGAGATTTGGCGCAATGCTTGGGACTGTGTATTCTTTCTCCATGCTGAAGCAAATGCTGTTCTGCTCGGCCGGGACACGGTCCTCGAAGGCATAGTATCAAAGATACATTTCACCACGCGCCCGCAGATACGGCACATATTCGCCGACTTCTGCCTGCGACCGAAGTGATCTCGTTGCGAAGTGATACAGTTCGAGAGGAGGCCAATACTGATGGATGCCTAGTACGTGTGTCGATGCACCACCGTCACAGCAGCTCCGTCTGATGGCATCCTGAAATTCGGTCGCAGCACGAAGCAGGCGCGACCCCTTATCGCCACGTGACCCGCCGATAAGCCCTCAACTTTTCCCGTCGTCGACATTTTTGCCTGCAGCAACTGTCGGTCACACTGCACTCCACGAGTCCTACCAGCACATCTATTTGAGGCACTCCATACTTCACTATGCCTCAGAACGAGTACATCGAGCGCTTTCAAAAGCAGCATGGCAAGCGACTCGACCACGATGAAAGAGTTCGAAAACGAGAGGCCCGTGAGGGCCATGCCATGTCCAAGAAGGCTCAAGAGTTCAGAGGCCTGCGCGCCAAACTGCACCAGAAGAAGCGCCACGCCGAGAAGATACAGATGAAGAAACAGATCAAGGCACAGGAAGAACGAGACGTCAAATCCGCTGCGCCGTCCGAGCCATCCTCTACTCCTCTACCCAACTATTTGCTCGACAGATCGCAAGCAAACAATGCAAAGGCCCTCTCCAGCGCCATCAAGAACAAACGAGCCGAGAAGGCTGCCAAGTTCTCTGTACCGCTTCCCAAGGTGAAGGGCATCAGTGAGGAGGAAATGTTCAAGGTGGTGAAGACTGGAAAGAAGACAGCCAAGAAGAGCTGGAAGAGGATGATCACGAAACCAACCTTTGTCGGTCCTGACTTTACCAGGCGCCCCGTGAAATATGAGCGATTTATCAGACCCATGGGTCTGAGATACAAGAAGGCCAACGTAACTCATCCCGAACTCGGCGTCACCGTGCAGCTGCCAATCCTAGGCGTCAAGAAGAACCCCCAGAATCCACTCTACACACAGTTGGGAGTGCTGACTAAGGGAACCATCATTGAAGTCAATGTTTCCGAGATGGGTCTCGTCACGGCTGGAGGAAAAGTTGTATGGGGAAAGTGGGCACAGGTCACCAACAATCCTGAGAATGACGGCTGTCTGAATGCTGTCCTCCTGGTATAAGCAGCTCGGGCATGCTTCCAAGTCGATACTATGATACCCACGATAGAGCAAGACCAGTTGTTTTCGTATCAGAGGCATGGCGTTTCAAGGTGTCTGGAAATACCCAGGCCAATAGGGTCGAGGGAAGGCGTTTTTACCATTTAGTGGGGCGTGAGCAAATGTCGCCAGCATACTCGAGAAAGCACTATGTGACGCTTCTTCAGCAATTCTACCTGTCGATGTGGAGTCGTTAGACGTCCGAAGCGACGAGAGTATCGACTTGTCTTCTGTTCCTCGGCTACCGAGTTGCCAACGTTCCTGAATGAATCGTCTAAAAAAGCACCGTCCCCGCCGTGGCCCTTTAGAAATGCTTCTTTAATTCCCCTCCAGACCATTGTACTCGCATTGCTTTACTCAACTTTCACAGGTCCCTCTATGTTCGCACTGCTGCAGTGTGCAATAGGCCTGTAGGCAAGTCCATGTTAATCAGCACTACGGATACGCCATAAAGTTTCTGTTCGAGTAACAACGTAAAGCACCACGCCCCCAAGGGGGAACACTGGGAGTCTGGTTGGTTGTGAGGAGAATCCAGTTCAGCATACAGTGCTCAAGCACAAGCTAATGCGACTTCTCTCTGCGATGATACGACCAAGAAAGAAGACGGACGAGGCTACCGTACCCCCGCCAACTGTGGCTGCGAAAATGACTGGTCATCAAGCAGGAGTCCTACATCACAAGTTTTGACGTCGTTATCGTTTTGCAGGTTGCTTCCAGACCCTGTAGATTCTACCTACCCTAGTGTCACGCTTGCACAAGTTCTCACCATGGGCATTCTAGCTAAGTAGTGCGTAGTGTCACGACTCGACTCACATCTGGACTAAGTCCAACCTGACTCGTTTGCCGTGGCTGTCCGGACCGAGCTTCCACGACCTTGAACGGCCCTCGGACCTCATGACTCGAGATAGGAACAACTCCCCACATGGTGACCGCCCGACCTCATCCCGAAACCCCACACTCACCATCTCTCGTCGCACGATCTGTGCATGGAGCAAAACTGGGGTGCATGTCCGCACGAGGACTAAGCCATCCTTTTATCATGGTTGAAAGCCGAGTCATGCAGGATAGTGTCAGGATGTGGCCGACCCGCGGCACTCGATCTAGCAACGCGGTGCTCGTGGGTTCAGCTAAACAAAAAGATATATTTTCCTTTCTGCATTCGTGACATTCACGGCAGAATCCTCAACGCCACTTATACCACCAACTAGCAGCCATGGCAGACTTGCTTGTACCTACCCAGAACCGGGACGCCAAGTTGAGCGACGTACAACGACGTTTGAACAGGCCAATCCACGACGAGAAGCACATCCGCATCATCTGTGTTGGTGCAGGAGCGTCAGGTCTTCTGTTTGCCTATAAGCTCCAAAGAAGCTTTCGGAACTTCGAACTGCAGATCTACGAGAAGAACGAAGAGGTTTCCGGAACGTGGTGGGAGAACAAGTATCCAGGTTGTGCTTGCGACGTGCCTGCCCACAACTACACCTGGTCGTTCGAACCTAAGCTAGACTGGTCAGGGGTTTATGCTAGCTCGGGAGAAATCTTCAACTACTTCAACTCGTTCGCCAAGAAGTACAACCTGCGACGCTACGCCAAGACTCGCCATCAGGTGGTTGGCGCGACATGGAATCAGGACAAGGGCGGCTACGATGTCACAATCGAGGATCTCGCCAGCGGCAACAGGATCACAGACTGGTGCGATATCTTGGTCAACGCAGGCGGTATCCTCAACGCCTGGCGGTGGCCCGCCATCCCAGGTCTCGAGAAGTACAAAGGAAAATTGCTACACACTGCCAACTGGGACTCATCAGTCGACCTAGCTGGCAAGCACGTGGGCCTAATAGGCAACGGGTAAGCAGGTCAACTCTCCTACGTCTTCCGCAACTCTACTGACCATGTACCAGCTCTTCCGGCATCCAAGTCCTTCCTACAATCCAACCACACGCTGGGAAAGTAACAACCTTCATCCGAGAACCGACCTGGGTGTCTCCTGTCCAAGGTCTAGAGCAACACGTCTACACGCCCAAAGAACTCCACGACTTCGCCAGCGAACCAGGCAAGCTCCTAGAGTACCGCAAACAGATCGAGACTGGTCTCAACGGTCAATTCTCGCTCTTCCTCAACAACACCCAGACTCAGAACGACACCCGCGCATACATGCTCGAGCAGATGAAGCAGAAGCTCTCGGACAAGTTCCTCGAAGAGAAGCTGATCCCAGACTGGTCCCTCGGCTGCCGCCGCCTCACCCCCGGCGTCGGCTACCTCGAATCGCTCACCAAAGAAAACGTCTCGGTCGTGTACGGCGAGATCAAAGAGGTCACGGAGAAGGGCTGCGTCTGCGACGACGGCAACGAATACCCCGTCGACGTGCTCATCTGCGCGACGGGCTTCGACACGTCGTTCAAGCCGCGGTTCCCCGTCGTCGGACCGTCGGGCGTGAACCTGCAAGACACATGGGCCAAAGAGGCGCAGTCGTACTTCGGGCTCGCGGCGGCCGAGATCCCAAACTACCTGATCTTCCTGGGGCCGAACTGCCCGATCGGCAACGGCCCCGTGCTGTCGGCCATCGAGGCCCAGGCCGACTGGATGATGCAGTGCATCGACCGGTACCAGTGCAACAACATCTACAGCTTCAGCCCCAAGCAAGCGGCCATCGACGACTTCATCGCCTTCAAGAACAAGTTCATGACCAAGACGGTCTGGGCCGAGCCGTGCCGCAGCTGGTACAAGGCCAACCAGGCCGACGCGCCCGTGACCGCGCTGTGGCCCGGCTCGACGCTGCACTACATCGAGGCCCTGACCGAGCTGCGCTGGGACGACTTCGACGTCAAGTACAACGGCAACCGCTTCGCCTGGCTGGGCAACGGCTACAGCCAGACCGAGCTCGACCAGACCTGTGACTGGGCGTACTACATCCGCGAGGTCGACGACGGGCCGCACATGAGCAGAGGCCGGAAGAGAGAGCTTCTGACCCGCCACGGCACCGTCGACAGGTCGAGTATGCAGGGTGTCAACTTTGCGGGCACGTCGACGGGCGACCGCCAGGCACCGCCGCAGTCGCAGTTGCAGTCGCAGCCGACGGCGAATCTGTAAGATAGACCTTTCGATTTTGTACGGAAAAAGGGGTGGGACTGTCTCGTTTACTGGTGCTTGGGTCTGGGGCTCGGCGTGTCAGGGTGGATGGAGTTCATACATTCAGCGCAATCAGGATATACCTTGGGTTAGTGTTACTCCTATTTAAACACCCGCCTCTTGCATGTTTGTTGTTGCTTCCTAGAATCTTCACACTCCTGGTGGTCACCGCGATTATGTCTGCCGAACGCACGTGGCTCGAGGTGAGTAATCCAGTGGCACGCAGATTGAGGCGCTGACTGTTCGGACAATGGACTTGCTGCCGGACATATGTGCGTCGATTCGCCAACCCCAAGCCAGCATGGCGTACTGCTCCTAAACCCATTCTTACCCGCCAAGTGGCACCTGTCCTGGTTACTCCAAAGTGTCCACCAGTCCTGATATCCTTGCAGCACACCTAGCATTTGAGGGTTATCCTCCGAAGCAAGAGAACACTAGTCGGGAGAACAGAGTCCCAGTAGAGAGGGGGAATTCATAATCACATTCATTGCTGTACGAAGATCCTGAGAGCATGTACCTGGTATCACATTCATATTGAAACACTTGCGCGCATGCCTGCCAACTTAATGTTGAGCCCATTCGATACTCTTCAGATCAATGCCCTCCTGCACCATTTCCCACAACGGGCTCAGTTCCCGCAAGAAGGTGACCCGATCACTCACAGCCTTGAGGACGTAGTCCACCTCGCTCGTTGTTGTGAAGCGCCCGATGCCGAATCGAATACTGCTGTGAGCGCTTTCGTCACTACTGCCAAGTGCGCGGAGCACGTAGCTGGGCTCGAGCGAGGCGGATGTACACGCTGAGCCAGAGGACAGGGCAATGTCCTTGAGTGCCATCAAGAGCGATTCACCCTCAACATAAGCGAAGGAGACGTTGACGCAGCCGGGATAGTGGCGATCAGGATCACCGTTGAGAGTCGTGTGTTCCATTGCTAGGAGACCATTGAGGAGGCGCTTAGAGAGCGAGGCGATGCGTTTTGAATCGTACTGTAGAAATAATTAGTGGTTGTTTCACCCGCGACTGGGAGTGAGTATGCTTATGAAGGAACTATCAGAACCCCTGCGTTTGTAATCAAAGCAAGTGACAATAAGCTGAGTCAAATGCTCAGAAAGCCATGCATGTTTTTGCAGAATATAATCATGTAGAAAGAATGTGGGAAGGCGAAAGGAAAAGGGAAAGAGAATGACTCACCTCCATCTCTTGACCAGCAATGCGGCAAGCCTCGCCAAAGCCAACAACAAGGCCCGGCGCGAGAGTACCGCTTCTGAGACCTCTTTCTTGGCCACCACCAGAGATAAGGGGCTCGAGCCTGACGCGAGGTCGTCTTCTCACGTAGCAAGCACCGATACCTTTGGGGCCGTAGATCTTGTGGGAGGATATGGACATCAAATCGACGTTCCAGTCGTTTACGTTGATGGGTATCTTTCCGACAGCCTGGGCGCCGTCGGTGTGGAAATAGATCTTCTTAGAGCGACACAGCTCGCCGATCTCTTTCATGGGCTGGATGACACCGATCTCGTTGTTGACGGTCATGATACTGACGAGCATGGTGTCTGGTCGGATGGCAGCCTTGAGTTGGTCCATGTCGATCAGGCCGTTCTCGCCCACGGGCAGATAGGTAACGTCGAAACCCTCATCCTGCATGTGCCTGCAGGAATCCAAGACACATTTGTGTTCGGTCTGGCAGGTGATGATGTGCTTCTTCTTGCCTCCTCTTCCGAAGAACCTTGCGACACCTTTTATGCTCATGTTGTTCGACTCTGTGGCGCCACTGGTGAAGATGATCTCCTTGGGGTCAGCTCCAATCAATTTTGCGATGTGCTCTCGGGCTTGGTCCGAGGCCTTCTCCGACTCCCAGCCATATGCGTGTGTTCTCGAATGTGGATTGCCGTACATGCCGGTCATAAATGGCAGCATGGCGTCGAGAACTCTGGGGTCGACTGGGGTGGTAGCTTGTGCATCGAGGTAGATGGGTCTTGTGCCTCCATCCATGATGGTAGCCTGGCCCAAGATACCTGCGGAGGCGCTCATGGCGGTATCACCAGAAATGCCTTGATCTAATGATGATTGCGACGGCATTTGCCCACTCTGTTGCATAAATTTCTTCTGGTCTTGCCGCATGGTCGACTCGATATCTGTGACTTGAGCGCTTTGAGGCCTCGATTCGGAGACATAAGTGCGACGCTGGCAGGAGATACTGGTCGAGCGTAATGTAGAGCGGAGATGTGATGGGTTGAATGAGGAGGATGCTCTTCTTGAGCATAATCTCGAGGCTTGCCGCACGGCAGCCGTGGCTGGCGCTGACATGGCGATGTTTGTTTAGCTTAGATACTCAACGAAGAGGTCCAAGACGATATACTGCAGCGTTAGTGAGATGATAGCAGTCGGGTGTGGATGAATAGTGATGGCGAGAGATGTGGGAAGCGGCGACAAATTCGTGAAGACGAAGCAAGCAGATCAAGCGGATTTCGCCTGCCAGTGAGACATGATCATTGTGAGGCCCTCAGGCACGCATGGGTTGGTCATCAGTCATCAGTCATCAGTCATCAGTCATCAGTCAGCATCGGACAATAGCGGCTAAGCGGCTGAGCGGCCGCTTACGCGTGCTCACAGCTTGCTACTCGACAGCAGGTATGATGCAGGCGAATCGAGTTGTCGGCTCGTCTATCGTCGTCGGTTGTTGAAGTGTAGCCACAGCTATGCTTTCCGGGCTTACTCTACTCGCAGCAGGCAGAACATTTCCCAGGTGTAGCTTAGCCCTTGTATAGCCTGGCTAGGGGCTTGGGCAGTACGTCATTCGGCTTGGAAGGTAAAGGTCCGCCGACGTATGCAAAGCCCCCGAGGATGGATGATTGCGGCAAACAGACAGCCCAAGGTCCAACAGTGACTACGTGACCCACCAACAACATCTTTCCAACAATCCTTGTATAGACTCGTGCTTTTCGGCCTCCTTCGTCTTCAGCCTGCATCTTTTGCCCCTCGCATACTCTTACCCCTTGGCGCATCCCTCGTATAGACTTGTTGCAGGCGGGGCACGTCGGTACCATGAGTATCAAAGGCTTCACCAAGAGCGTCACGAGGACTCCTCAGCAGTTCAAGCAGAAGTTCAACATCGGAGATATCACCAAAGATGCCGTCTTCATTGACGCCGAACGGCGGTTTCAGGAACTGGAAACCGAGACCAAGAAGTTGCACGATGAATCGAAGAAATACTTTGAAGCAATAAATGGTGCGCCCGCCCAGCGACCAGCAGTTCCTTCTAGCCAACGCTAACCCTGCTCAGGCATGCTGGACCACCAGATCGAGTTCTCCCAGGCCATTGCCGAAATCTACAAGCCCATATCCGGGCGCATGTCCGATCCCAACTCACTGATCCCAGAAGGCAACCCAGAGGGTATCGAGGCATGCGACCAGTACGAGTCCATAGTCCGCGAGCTCAAGGCCATGCTGCAGCCTGAGCTGGAAATGATCGAGCAGCGAGTCATCATGCCGGCCGACCAGCTACTCGAGGTGGTCAAGGTCATCCGGAAAGTCCTGCTCAAAAGGCAGCATAAACAGCTCGACTACGATCGACACCGCACCGCTCTGAAGAAGCTGCAAGACAAGAAAGAGAAGACCCTGAAGGACGAGAAGGCCCTCTTCAAAGCGGAGAGCGACGTGGAACAGGCCACCCAGGACTTCGAGTACTTCAACAACCTCCTCAAGGACGAGCTGCCGAAACTCTTTGCCCTAGAGGCCGAATTTATCCGTCCTCTCTTCCAGTCGTTTTACTACATGCAACTCAACGTCTTCTACACCCTGCACGAAAGGATGCAAGGAATCAATATAGGCTATTTCGACCTGACTTTGGATATTGAAGCCGCGTTCGAGAAGAAGCGAGGCGACATCAAGGAGCAAGCCGAAGCCCTGAGCATCGTACATTTCACCACTACAGGCGGCATGCACCGAAAAGGAAGTACTCTGCAATCCAAGTACGGAAGCAAATCAAAATATGCCGAAGCAAACAAAGCTCGTTTTGGTGGCCGAACCGCCGACCCGGAAGCAGGAGAAGCCAATCCGCCACCCCCATATTCTCCCACTGGAGTTGGCAGCGCGAGCAGTTCCGTCCCCGCAAGTCCATCTCTAGGAGCTGCCATCGCTGCCAAAAAGAAGCCTGCACCACCACCACCTAAACCAAAGCCAAATCGCCTGAGCGGTGTACCCGCTGCTGAAACGGTGACGGCATTGTATGACTACGAAGCTCAGGCAGAAGGCGATCTGAGCTTCACAACTGGTGAGCTTATTGAGATTGTCTCGCGCACGCAGAACGAGAACGAGTGGTGGACAGGACGCATAGGCGTAAGGCAAGGGCAGTTTCCAGGTGAGTACAGGCACCATATCAACAGTCGACTCTGCATCATGGTACTGACATCTTCCTAGGCAACTACGTCCGACTCAACTAGCTTCTTCGAATGTGCATGTCGTCTTCCAGCGATGCTCCGCAATACCATCTCGATTCGGACGCGGCAGTCTTCGATACACGCCCTACGTGGCCAGCGTCACAACGATTATGTTCATACTAATGCATACCATTACACGATACTGTCTGCCTATCTGTCCACACCCATCGCGATGACCTCCAACCATCAGAACATATTCCCCCTCACATTCTGTCGATTTCCTGCAACTCTCTCTCAAACTGCCCCTCTTGTAGCCTTCTTCCGTTCCCAGCCTTGCTATTCAATTCGCTCGACTCCGTAAGCTTGCCGTCGAGCTCTGCAAGGACATGAACGGTACCTCTCGGATGATGGACTGATCGCGGAGTGACCTCAGGCAAGGCCTCACGGCCTCCATGATGATCCCCAGCGCGACTCCCACTAGCCACAAACCGTTGGTTGGGCTCCGCTGAAGACTCGTCAACGACAAAAAGGGTGCTGACGGGCAACAACGCCAGGATGATTGGCTGAATCAGGCTTTCCGACAAGGGTATATTTGTCCATACCACGCTGACAAGGCAGAGGATGACTAGAAAACAAGATCGTTAGCACATGTCATCCCCAGTACTTGTTCGCATGAGGCAACACTCACTCGGCACAATAAAGCTCTCCGCCGCAACCATCCCAATCAACCGCAATGCAGTCTCATACCTGTTCCGCGCCCGGGTCTTCCGCCCGATCATCCCCGCCATTATGCCCTTCCACCCACCACTCCCCCTCGTCTCAACACTCCCGATCCCAAAAACCACCGCCTTCCTCTCCCAGAGGCTCATACCCGCTCCAACAACACAACACAAGCACCACAATCCCAAACTCAAATACACCGAAACCCGGTTACCCCCATCCAACCACACCCACCACGAATATCCGTACACCGCCGGCAAATACGTGCCCTCGCGCACAAACGCCACCCAAAAGATCTGATACCCCGCAAACGCCGCCATGAACGCCCACGCCACAAACCCAAGCACCCCCAACATGACCAGCACACCCACATACCAGCACCTCCCAAACCGCACCTTTACCCAAGTGCACAGCGCGGCCCCCTGCACGGCGAACGCAACCTGCACCGCCGCGAACTCCACCGCCGACCCCACGAACCGCACCGTTACCGCGGCCCGATACGCGCCGCTGAACCGCGTGCTCGCCCAGTCGCGCGTCAGCACCAGGTAGCTGCTCACCCCGGCCCCGGCCGAGAACAGGTAGACCTCGCAGCCCAGCGTCGCGATCGCGGCCGCCAGGCCCACGAGCACGGCGCTGTGGATCGTCGACCCGCGCTTGCGCCGCGGCGTGAGCGCGAGAACGTTGCAGAGCGTCAGCGCGCTGATGGCCAGGCCCATGGCCGGCGGCAGCGCGCTGGACAGCTGGCGCAGGTAGAAGTTGTCGTCGAGCGCTTGGAAGGTTGTGTAGGTCGTTAGGAGGGCCGTGCTGTTGTTGTTGCTGTTGGCCATGTTGAAGCTGCTGTTGGCGTAGTCGTACGTCGGACACACGGGGATGCGAAAGGGGACCGTGTAGCAGCTGGAGCCTCTGCCGTCGATTGCTATCTGAGGGCCAGGGCCGCAGGGAACGGGCGAGGTCGAGGTCGAGGGTGGGCAGAATGCGGCGTTGGTGGTGGACATGGTTGGACTGTGTTGTGGTCTGTGTGCGACGGCGTGCGTGGTGAGAGCGAGGCAGACGGGCTAGAAGATGATCAGATGTGGTTCTGCTGGAGGTGAAGAGGGCGTAGGGCGTCGAGGATTTAATTCCAGCTTCCGTGCTACGTAGTGGAAGGAAGTACAGATGAGTTGGGTGAGTGCTGAGTACATTCAGTTCATGTCAGGATCGAGAGCAGTCACTCTTCTTGTAAAGATTGATTTAGATCAGGGCGGCAACAGAGACTCGGTGTATGGGTCCACAAAGCATTTTTATTCAACGATATCAAATATATCAAGCAAGCCCTCATCGCTTGTGTGCCGTCCTTCGCGTTTGTGGTCTACTGGTTGGAGGCATAATATTGACGATTGATCAGTCTGTATCAGGTACAATATGAAGTTTAGTATTGTTCCTAAGACCAGAGGTCAATGAAACGCCATGTTTCGGGTAGCTATCTATCTTTGAGTCGGACATAAGACGATGGCGCAAGCTGGCCTTGCTGCAGCAATACTATTTCACAACAAGTAGGCATGGCTGTCTCTTACAAAGCTCGATCTGATGGGTACTACGCGATGGATGACATTGGACAGCTCCTGATCCAAATCCATAAGCTCTATCATCTTGCTAGTAGTGCACTTCTCTGATCAGTCCTGCAAATCAGGCTCGTCTTTGACGGGAACATCGAGCTCAAACTCCGCTGAGTCTAGGTCGAGTTTACCACGCAAGACCGCCATGGTCAGTAAATCCTTCTTATACAAGGGGTAGCCAAGCTTGACAACATTGACAGCATCGAAATCATCTTCATCACCTAACACCAGAGCGTGATTCATCCCCTTGTTGGTAGGTAGTCTTACATAAACGTTTCGCGCGCCCATCTTCAGCGCAACGTCTCTGAAATTGTCCCAGTTATTGTCGAGTCTTCTGTGCAGCTGAGTGGTAACGTACACTTTCCAATCGTCAAGCAATTTCCGGAGTTTTCCCGTGGGATCGCGACCTCTTTTGATGGCAGCTATAAGGTTGAACTGCCAGCTGCGCTCTCGGTCTGTGTCTAGAGGTATGTATGAAGCAGGATCAGGAAAAGCTCCTGTCTGTCGGCCCCTTCGATGACAGTCGACGATCCACTTTTCTGTCACGATGGCCTTTCCCAGGATGATGGCAAGCAGAAGCTTAGGTGTCTTCTTCAGCCCGTTCTTTGCGCCGATGTCAGGAACACAAAGAATGTCTGCTTCGGCAACATTGTCGACGACCTTGCCACCCAGCTCGTAAAACGACTCCATGGTCTTAGTCTTCTTCTGTATGCTGCACAAGCTGAAGACGACTTTAGGATCTGACGGCAGCGTCAAAGGCGCGTCGACCTGAACACGGCGGCGTTTACTGCTTCTTGTATTTTGGGACATGTTCACGACTACCGTATCATCATCCACTATGTGATCATCGGCTGCATCCATTGTGCGTGTGGTCGATGCACGATTACGGTCCGTGGCTGAAGACACCTCACTTGCACTGTCATTGTCGTTCTTGAATCTGAGCTGCAGCGGTGTTCTTGGTGAGCCGTCCTCAAAGACCGACAGCTCTGAACGCGTAGTTTCCGAAAAAGTGCGCTTCCTCTGGGTCGCTGGTTTCCGAACCTGGGGTGACAAGCTCGATCGTGGTGCTTGTCGGGGGGTGTATGATGACGTGAACGAAAACTGTGCAGTGGTTGGTGTAAAGCCTACAGGGACTTGTTGGGCAGCTGACGAACCAGATACTAGGTGGTCTTGGAGAGCTGGTGGCGGTAGCACCTGGCTTTCCACTTTTATGGCTTGCTCCAAGGGGTCTTGTGCCTCAGCAGCTAGATCACTGTCATGGAAATCCTGAGGTTCTGGTGTGAGCTGCTTTCGGTGTTGCTCAGTCACTCCCATTGTCGGAATGACCTGCGACTCCTCTCCGGCCCTTCCGCGGTACAGGATACTGGCGTGCTTGCTGCCCAGAGGCTGTAATTCTTCGTGCACTTCATCTGCATCTTGTTCAGCTCTTTCATATTCTGGGATGTCTTGAGACTCTTCTCCCAGCGCTCGTTGGAGTAGGCCAGCAGTACTCGCTTGTGGGATGGTTTGTGACTCTTGGCCGGACTTCCGCTCAAAGAGTTTATCTTTTTCAGGTGATGAGGGGTCTTCGTAGTCTATAGAGGTCCCAATAGTTTCATCAGGTCTTGCCTCGCTGTCCGTATCAGCACCATTGTTATGGTTCGCAACAACGAATTTCTGTCCTGCTTCGTGATGCGCTGAGCTTGGCGGCAGTGTGTCTGGGTATTCCCGTTCCTGCCCGTGCTTACCTAGAACCTGATGCATGTGACTCTGGGACATGATCTTCGAAGTTTCTACTGCCCCATTGTCGTCCAGATTATCTGATGGGATAGCTTGGCATCGTTGGAAAGCTTTATCAACTCTTCTGCGCAGGTCCCCGTTTGTGTGTTCTTCTCTTCCGAAGATAGCATCTGTTGAAGCTGCTGAGAGATTGAGTGTATGGCTGGTGGTTCCCTGCTGCTGTACGATATCCTCGAAGAAACCGGAGTCTTCCAAACAGTCATGATTAGTGGAATACAGGTCGTCACCGTCGCGTACGTCTTGCTTTGCTAGACTTGTTGAGGGGAGTGGTGGCGGTTTCATTGAGTTAGAGATGGAATCATCCAAGTCGAACTCGACGGTCCAGCGGCCACTCGGTGAGACGAATTGGGAGCCATCCAGGAGTATGCAAGACTTTGTCTCTCCCGCTGTCGACAGAGGCAGCTCGACAGTATCGCCGCTTGAGGTAAGAATACTGATGGGCCCATGTCGGTCATCCCATGCACTGAGAAGAAGGAACTTGGGATAAACTTCTGAGCAGCCAAATCAGTAAGAACTAAGGTAATATCAGGTACGCACGAATCCTAATAGCAGAGTGGCTCTCATTGGATCGATGGAACAAATCAACACCGTGATCGCAGAAATTTGGCAGGAAAGTCGTGGCATACGGTTCCGACCTGGGAAGTTGGACATGTTTTGCATCGCCAGCAGGACCTTGAAAAGCGAGGAAGATTGGTGTCAAAGTCATGGTCAATGGTGAGGAAAGACGTCAGACTCATCTGAGCTTCTATGCAGCTCTGAGTCTGATGTGATGCACAGTAGCACCTAGGGTAGATCATGTTGAGTGAACCGTTGCGGCAGGTGCCAAACGGAGGAGGCAACATCGTGTGGAAGTTTCGAGCGCGCTCTTGCCAGAACTGATGTTGACACCGGACTTTCCTGTTTGCTTGCCTGAAGACGCATCTCGAGGTTGAAGAATTGTGTGCAAGTGACCATGCCAACGGGTGCCTACCTGATCGCGCACAACGGCAAGGGCATGTTCCGCAGTGAGGCAGATGAGATCTTGAATCACACCACCTCTTTGACAAACGTTTCTTTTGCGAGAAACCTACCCATTTCCTTGGAAACGGTTCTGGCCGCATTGCAAGTCTTGCTACTCAGTACGATCGCAGCTCATGGTGTCGCCGCTATACTGTCTGATCACGGCACGGTGACGGTGCCGCCCGCCGTGAAGTGCTTCAAGTCCCAGTGCAATAAGCAAACATGATAATGGTGAGTGGCTAGGGTTTACTTGGTCTAGTCCTGATTCCTTGGTGGCAGGCTGGTTGTCACTCCCCTCTTCTTGGTCTAGATGTACCTTGCTCGCCGCAGTTGAGCTTTTAGAATAAAGTGTGGATTGGCTCTTCAGTTGCGATCTACCAATCGATAGCCATAACGAAGCCGCCAGATGCGTAATGCAGGTACAAGAAGCGATATAGAATTTACAAAGTATTAGGGTTATACCACTAGAGCTTCAAGCATGGCAACGTGATGCGCAGCAGGTCCATGATGCGATGGAACCTATCGCCTCCCACCAATCGGCACATTTACAGGCACGGCTCGCGATCCTTGCTTTTTGCGCAGCTGCCCCTGGCAGATACCTAAGCTCCCTGGCGCAAGATTGTGTTTCAACAACCTTCATCTGCGGTACCAAGCTTGCTTACCAACCGCTCGTCAGCCGATTCGATCGAGCAAACTTCTCCGGAAGAACCAATATACCGCAACGTCGCATGTCTACGAATGGTTCGTTCCGTATCGATCGATGGCCTGCCAGCTCAGTAAGTCCAGCCGATTCCAATGATGCCGGATATACGATTCCGCTGATTCGACATTGCGCGCAGGATACGATGGCTATAGCACACAAAATGTTGTAGAGTGATAATGTGCGTGCGACGAGATAGACAATGACAGCATTGACTATCGCAGTTCGCGCGCAGTGCCACCAAAGCTGGTTCGAAACACAAAAGATGCCCTGACGCTTTACTCTTTTTGGACCTTTGGTGTTTTTAGCTCCTAGCTAGCGCCACTTACGCCCATCCTCAAACCACCACGGCGCTTCTGGCCAGACAAAGGAAAGTGGCTGGCTTTGCGGTTTTGCTTCATCAGCTAAAGCGGCCATTCTACATGTCTGAAGGACGCAAGCTTGAGCTCTGTTTTTGCTTTTTGACCAGTATGGCCTGACAGAGCCTTGAATGTGGTCTTCTTGCAAGCCGTTTTCCTTCTGGTCTCAGAGCGCCAGTGGCCTATTACCTTCCTCCACGTTATCATACACTTTGCGCCGGATCGAACTCAAAGGCTCCACTAGCATTTAAGGCTGATGCTTGTCGTTTCATGCCTACAACCTTGTCGATACGTCGTCAGGATGTGAAAGGATATAAGGTACCTTCCAAACCCATCGTCTTTGTGTTATTCAGCTTTGTCCTCTCACTCCACATTCATTACAACCACAGAGGTTCACACCTTGTCCATTCCCTCTTTGTTTCTTCCCAGCGCGATTGACTCGCGCTTTTCATTCATTTTTGCACTTTGCGGCATCTTCAGCTTGCAAACATGTCAAAGACTACTTCGCTCAGCTATCTGAGCCTTTTGGCAGCACCAGCCGCCGCTTTCTGGCGACTACCATGCACGGCACCAATCGTGACAGAAAGAGCCGATCCTATCGTCTCCCCCGGCAATGTTTCTGGACATGTTCACCAGATCATGGGTGGAAATGGCTTCGACTTCGAGATGGATTATGCAGATACGCAAGCATCGACGTGCACATCGTGCACCGTGATGGGCGACTTCTCGAACTATTGGACGCCAAACCTCTACTACCAATACGAAGACGGCACATTTGAGGCAGTCAACCAAGTCGGTGGTGGTCTGGTGTACTACCTCCAAAGGCCTGGGCCCAACAACGATCCGCTGCTAGCCTTTCCTGAAGGCTTGCGCATGATCTCTGGTGATCCGTTCAAGCGATCTGGCGGTGACGACTTCGCCTCCCAGGCCATCAGCTACGCCTGTCTTGACTACTCTGACGCGACTCCAGAGACAGGAGGGTTTCCAACCAAGAACTGCCCTGACGGTTTGCGAAGTCAAGTGTTCTTTCCATCCTGCTGGGACGGTGTGAACCTTGATTCATCTGACCACAAATCCCACATGGCCTTCCCGATCGAGAACTACAACGGCGGCAGTTGCCCATCTTCTCACCCTGTCCACCTCATCTCGATTTTCTACGAAATCACGTGGGATGTCGACTCTTGGAGTGACAAGTGGTACAACGGCAGCTGGCCTTTCGTCTGGTCTATGGGAGACCCAACCGGTTATGGGTTCCATGGGGACTTCATCATGGGATGGGATCGAGACATTCTTCAACGAGCTGTGGACAACTGCACCGCCGACAGCGGTGAGGTGGAAGATTGCCCCGTGTTCTCGCTATACCCAACTAGCACCGCCCAAGGTTGCAGAGTAGCAGACAGGGTCGGTGAGGATGTCCAAGGTCCAATGGCGTCACTACTGGGCTGCAACCCAGTTCAGTATGGACCTGAAGAAGCATCTGTTATCACGACCTGTGCGGGCTCGGACAATGCTACAATTGGCGCAGGAAAATCGTTCTACACTGACTTGACAAGCTCCGGCTGGGCCTACCAAGGCTGTGGTTACGACAGCGTTTATGCTCGTAGCCTCACAGGCGCAAGCACATCTGGCGACAGCATGACTAACGAGCAGTGTGTCGAGTTCTGTGGTGACAAAGGATTCAGCATTGCTGGCACCGAATACGCAAGGGAGTGTTACTGTGGTAATTCGATTCCCGCCAGCGCCGCCCCAATCACTGGCGTTCCCGGAGACTGCACCTATACATGCTCAGGCGATAGCAACGAGTACTGCGGAGGATATGGACTGCTATCGTTGTACCAGAAGTGTACAGGCAGCACATGCTCCAACGTAGGCGCGTCAAACACCTCATCAAGCACAGCTTCAGCCACATCCGCTGCAGCTTCGAGCACCTCTGCATCCAACTCCACTGCATCCAACTCCACCGCCACCCCCTCCAGCGTCAGTTCGAGCACGAGCCTCGTATCTAGAACCACATCCGCGAATTCCTCCGCCACCTCCAACGCCACCACCTCGAGCGTCTCGTCAGGCACGAGCCTCGTCTCCACAACCACAAGTAAAACCTCAACTTCTTCCGCCGCCTCCTCCGGCCCCACAAACGTGTCATCAGGTCTCCCTACAAACTGGTCCTACATGAGTTGCATCACCGACACCCTGAGCCCCCGTACTTTCCCAGTCCTAGCTCCATACTACATTGGCAGCGCCTATGTCACCAGCGCCTCCTGCGTCTCCTACTGCTCAGGCGCCGGCTACGCCTTTGCCGGCACCGAATACAGCGGCGAATGCTATTGCAGCGCAAACGCGCCCGCCACCACACTCGAGATCGACGCTTCGAAGTGCTCTATGACGTGCAAGGGCGACAGTTCTCAGCTCTGCGGTGGTAGCGCTGCGCTCAGCTTCTACGCTGACACGAGCGCACTGAACCAGACCTCAGGCTGGGTGAAGAGGGACGAAGAGGAAGTCAAGATGGCGAGCTGGATCAAGAGAGGTGACGATGAGGTCAAGCAGCACATGAAGGAGCACGCGCGGGGGCTCAGCCACGGCAAAATCCAAGCTTAGCAGGCTTGCTTGGATGACAAAGACGAACTGGCAGTGAAGATTGTTGTTGGATTCCATTTGTTACGCACGCATGACGCTTTTTGAATTCCGCGGTTAAACGATTTCTACATGTACACTAGATTACATATGCAAGATCCATGGGCAGCTGGCTGGACCTTTTGGGTGTAGAGAACCAGCTAAGATTTCTTTCCTATCCGTATACTTGTCCGTCTCCGACCCAGACCTCTGCTGTGCTCTTCCGCGTTCTGTCCTAGCTCAGTCGGTCGATCAGCCTGCCTGCCTGGCGGCCTAGCTTGCTCAATCTCATCTGTTTCCCCACCATGAACGAATCCTCCTCCCCTTTAAGTTCCCAACGACGGACGGCGGGGATGCAAGCGGCGACGATCCTTGTGTGGATTTTCCGAGACCTCACTAGCTTGTCACTGTAATCTTATTCCGCACACCTCTGAGATCGCCCTCCTTGTCCACTGCTTCTGAAGGGAATGACCCACCATCGTCTATGGCGATCTACAACATGATTTACACTAGCTTGCACAGACAGCTAGTGTGAAGAGAATGATCGTCCTTGTGACAGGAAATTCGAGTATATACAGTCATACAGTCCGCAGCGACAGTGAGGCGACAGGTTCGTCCGTAGTAGGCTAGCTCGCTAAGTCTGTGGATCAAGATCAAAGCGACGAGTACCGTAGTCCGTGCGCGGGCGCCACCTAGATACCTTGGAAACACTGGATATCTTACCTTGCACAGTTCCCAGCCGCCGGAGAAAGGCAGCAGGAGCCCGTCGCGTCACAGCAAGCTTTTCGCTTGAGGAGGAACGGTTCGTGAACGATAGCAGGAGCTAGCCTATGAAGAACAGGCAAGTTCCAAGGTACGGTCTAGGTCTCTGTGAGTGATATCATGACCTTAGATTGTCTATGCCTCAAGCATCACAAAGATCTATCTCAATCCAAGCAGTCCTCCACATGACCTCTCCTCCGACCTTTTCCATGACCTTCCTGCTCGCAACGTTGCTGTCCGATACGTCAGCGTGACCGTACACGACCGCATCCGTAGCATTGCTATCGGACAAACTTGCGGCATCCTCTGCATCTTGGTAGAACTTCTCCTGCTCGGCCAGTAGTCTTCGAGCCACCCTCTCCGCTAGACCCTGCCGGCGATGTTCCGGTTCGGTGTGCAAACTAGAAAGACTTGCATCCTTGCTAAGGAGTCCCCATGCTACGGGTCTGTTGTTGCTGTCGAAGAGACCAATGTTGGGCAGTTGTCTTATCGTCTCGATCGTGCGGGGGATGTCGGTCCGGTCAATTATGGTCTGAAGGTGCTGTTCTGGCACTGGCGCAAAATGAAGGCCCTCTGGTGGAGACATCGTTGCATCGTGCTCTTTAGATGAGAATATGTATTTCAGGTATGGTCTAGATTCCCGACTGATTGCTGGATCCCCACCATCTGTGCGTAGAGCATCCAAGAATGGCCAGAGGCATTCCGATATTGTGCCGAACAGAACCTTGGACTTTGAGAATGGTTCGGAGACGATCTTGCCTTCAGCCTTGAGACGCTGCCATTGTTCTGGCGGCTGGTCGCCAAGCTTAGCAATGTGCTCCCTACGAATGTGTCGGAACAATGCCTCGAATAGTTTTTGATAGGCAAGATATTGAGAAGACCTCTGAACAGCAGCGACCGGGTCAGGCTCCTTACCGAACTCGTGCTCCCAGGAAGAGAATGTCCAGATTTGGGTCTGTCCCGAATTTGATAGATCAATGTGGGCTGCGAGCCACGGAGGGTTGTCCAGGAGGTCGTTCTCCTGGCTGCTGGATATTGCTATTTCCGCATCCGCGCCGACTGCGTCTTCGTTGATAGAGCATGTAGCTAGACACAACTCCGCACCAGGCGTGGGACGTTTCTGCTTGGCGTGAAACTGGCATCTCCTCAATAGTGGAAGGCTGTATGGAAGGTATGGCTTCAGAAAATCTTGTATAAACTCTCCATCATCCTGGATTGTGTCGACCTCAATGCTGAGGTACGCAGACTCAGATGGACTACCCATGGCCAGGACCCAGATAGTGATTGGTCGTTTGGTTTCCTGCAAAGCACGTAACTGCACTGTTGTGGCTTCCAATTATTCACTCAAAATTGAGTGTTGTGCATTAGTCATGGATGCCTGCGGAGTTCACCTCACTGCACGCTGGTGGGTGGAGCCCATGCAAGAGCGTGTTTCAAATGCTGCACTGCTGCACGGAGTGATTAGCGCTCACCTTTTCGCAGGTTAGGTTTTGCGATGTACTGTACAGCAGCCATTTATAGACTGGCAAGCTCGCTGAAAGACCCTAGAAGATAATTCGGCGGCAGATCCTTGCGTCCGGTCGAAAGTAGCAATAAAATCAACGATGCTATCTCATCGCCATCTCCGTGTCGTGCCTGTCCAATTGTGTATGTATGCCGATGTCTGTCTTGGTCCTCTTGCCTTGACCTGTGAAGCGCGTCGAATCCATATGAGGCCGCAGACGAGCAAAAAAATCACTACACATGCAGCGGCGATGCCAACAATAGAGCCGGCAAGTGTGCCTGCTCCACTGTTCGGGTCGAGGAACGCATATGGGTAGAACCCCTGAGTCGCATACGTGACATATGCCAGTCCTAGATACGCCGCGAGGAGCAGGATAAGGAACAAGATATGCAACCAAGGAGGCGGATTTGTTGCAGGAAGGACGATTTCGAGAAGGGCCGCGAGGGAGTTCAGACCATGTCTTGAAACCTACTCGTCGTTAATATCGGATGATAAACACGCATATCGAATTAACATTGCTAAAAGCCACATAAGTAACCGTGAACCAAGGTCCACCATACAGCACTGCCCAGAACACAATTGTGACAAGGATGGGAAAAACCACAATCGTGGTGTAGAACAAACTGTGTAGGGCTTGTAGAGACCGCCACCATCTGTCCAACCACGAGTACCCATTCTTGACGTACACGAAGGTGTGTATCGAAGCAATCGTCATGTAGCATGTTATTCCCCACCAAGTCAGATCCGTGAAATAGCTGAACTGCGGTCCGAGCTGGTCAGGTTGATTAGTGCCAATCCAAGCCCAGCCCGAGATCAAGTTCGCCCATCCGAACAGCGCGAAAACGAGGCGGTAGATCGCAAGCCATAGAGGTGGTAACAGCCAAGAGGTGACAAAGCAATGCTCGGGGTCGACCCCAGTGGGTGCAACGCCCATCAAGGCGTAGAACGAGGGCATCGCGAGAAGGGTGCGGAGGGGTGATCAACGTCCAGCGGTTTCGGTAACGTGCATGATCGATCCGCGACTGCGATGGTCACTGCTGTTGCTTCTGTGTAGCATATTTAAAAGGTGAAGCGCAGGCGGAAATCACTTGCATTGTAAGAATTCAGACGGCCAAATTAGCTCGCGTACCACTGGAGCCACGGGCTTTGGTGACAGGCGCACGACTCTGTACAGCCGTACATCATGGGTGCAGGGTAGAAACGTGCAGACCAAAGCCGAAGCCCAAGCAGTGCAACATGGCTTTCGAGTGTGTTGTTCCAGCGTGAGATGCAGCGCCATCTTGCATTTGCACTTTTTCATTGTCGAATTCCCATGCAGTCACTACTAGTCTAGAGCCTCAAGCCGGAAGAATCAGGGGTCATTATAGCAGGAGCTGCAGATCGGGGCTTGCTCCATGATCCCCTTTCTTGGTGGGCACCCATCTCAGACAGTGCAAACTTTGCGATTGGAAAGACCCGACATGGCTCGCATGAATAGCCCACAGCCTAAGCCGGTTTCGATGCCCTGCATGTACACAGCTGAACTGCAACGCTGCGGGAGGCGAATGAGGATGACACTACCTAGTGGTCCAGGTGTGGTCACTCATCGTGTCGCTTGTGATATGCCTTCATGTAGTCTTCAACCATGAAGTCGCAGCTAGCAGCTACCCCATGAGTCAGCAACGGGTAGGAAGTGTGGAAATAAGGAAGAAGCAATGCAGATCATAGGCACAGTAAGAGCTGCACCGACAGGTGCTGAGGCGGGTACCTAGATGCTTGTAGCTTTTGTTCTTTGCCTATTTCGGCCTCTTACAAGATCGTGCTGCGGCTTCGTGACGCTGAGTGACCTTCTAGACTCACTTCTGTCAGACATGGACGACTTCAGGATCGCTGAGCTGCACAGCTTGGTTGGTTTACCGATGTAACCTGTACAGCCACACTAACCCGCGTGTATCGCCGGTCGCCTGTCGCCTGTCGCTACGACCGAGACTGGGTAGACATGCCAAGGCCAGCATTGAAGCGCACCATGGGCCCTAACTCTGCGAAGACGAGGCTAAACCTGCAGCGCGTTCAGTAGCCAAAGACTCCATTATTGTTAGACTGCCATGGCTGTTTGCTCGACCAGGATGTGCTGGCTGCGGGCCCCGTGCTCCAAACCGTCACTGTCGCAGCGGCTCGACATGTTGCATCGTATTCAGTAAATTTCTGTTCACCGTATTCTGCACCGACTCTCTCGTGTTGTGTAGCACATCGTTGTCACCGCGGTGCTGACAATAGCAGTACTCGATCACAATAATCCATGTGCAACAAACCAAGGTCGTGGGACAGTGTCACCAGGCTCGTCACTCTCAATCGACAGTACACAGCATCACAAGCACCTCGTATCGAAGTCCTGTATCACTCTTAATGCCTGTCCTCAGCATACACTCCTGTCCGACAGTCCTCCTACCCATGCAATAAGTCGCGAATTTGGCCATTCTTGCAATGGAGCGACCTACATACATCGACCTCTCAGGCAGTTCTCGTGCTCCCAGCTCAGTGGGCACAACACGAACCGGCCAACCTTCACCACGAATCCAGCATTTTGATGGCGACATCCCTCCTGTCCTGTCCCCTCTCGATGCCATTGCTGCCGAGAGCAGACGACTGGCGAAAGAGCTGGAAGCAACACGCATAGCGGGTGAAAGGCGCATGAGTAGACTGCCGCCAGCCTTTGTAACCAAGTCTCTGTCCACCCATCAAGCGAATCGACCCGCCTGCTTCCGCTCTCTATCGAACAATTCCACAGACACAGACTCTCCGCCTCTTTTGTCCCAACAAGACTTCACCAAACCTGGGAATAACCCCGAAGTCAACGAACCCTCGCAGCGCCCCAAGTCCTCCTATCCACGAATAAGCGCCGTGCAAGATGACAAGGAACTTGACACATTCGATACGCCAAGGGAACATTCGTTCGTACGCCAGCCCCACGACTATTTTGCAATTCAAAGGACTCAGTCACCCCCAACATTGCCCGAGCATACCGCGAGACCGCCAAGTATAGCTCGCACCGCCTCTGGCAAGTCCCAGAACAGAGGCTACTTGGGTTTGGCCCCGCCTGTAGCTCCATTTGCTAAGAACAGACTTCATCACGATAGTTCGGACGACGACTATCTGAGTTCCAATGGCGGTTCAACCTTCTCAGCTCCTCTTCGGAAGTTGTCGAATGGCAGTGCTTTCTCGTACACCACATCGCCTGCATTCTACGCTCAACATGCACGTTCTCCCTCTGCAAAGTCCAACGATTCTCAAACGAGTCTGGGCAGAGCTCGAGCTCGTCTCAATTTCTCACGTCCGCTCAGTCCCGCTAGCTTAAATCTCCAGCCCGATTCTCCGAGGGCAGCACCCAGTGGCCATCTCGAACGGAGGGCTTCGCACTTGTCAGAAGAGACAAGAGGCTTTCCAAGTTTTGAAGACGACAGATCAATTGTGTCTGACGGATTGCTCGCTGGAGAAAGTTCTCCTTATGCTCATAAGACACTTGTGCTGCCCAGAGGAAAACTGACGGAGAATACCTCCCAGAGTTACTCGCAGATGTTTACCGGCTTCTCCTCGCCGACCTTCAGGTGGCAAGAGCCAGTATTCCAAGGCACACCGTCGTTCAACTCTTCCGGGGAGGACGGCAATTCCGTCGAGAGGATGCAACCTTCAACTTCTCGATCCAGTCCCGGTTCTGGTCCAAAATGTTCGGGGCGAACTGAATTTTCCTTCGGTTTCGAGGAAAACAACAGCAGGACAAGCGAACAGGATGAAAGACCGTCTTCCTGGCACACAGCGCCAGAAAGTGAGCCGTCTAGTGATGTGTCTGTGCAGCGACCGTTAACGTCCCAAAATGCCTCGTCTTTTGACAGGAGTAAAATGCCAGCTCTGCCACCCATACCAGGATCCACAGCTGATGACATGTCGATGAGATCGTCGAGACCCGATACGGCGACGCAACACTCAGCAAGCACTATCAGGCCTACCACTATACGATCACACAGTGACTATCAAGCTCTGTCGGCCGACGAGCATGTAGACAAAGCGATTGAATTACATCAATACGGAGACTTGAAAGAGTCGACATACCATCTACGCATTGCTGCCAAGCAAAACCATCCAACGGGGATGCTTCTGTACGCTCTTGCATGCCGGCACGGCTGGGGCATGAGGGCCAACCCAGCCGAGGGAGTTATGCTATTGCGCAAGGCGGTCGACATGGCGATGCAAGAAGTTGCCGAAGACGAGGATGCCTCCAGTACGCTTCCGCGGGCGGACTTCACGGAGAAGAAGTCGCACCGAGCACAATTTGCGCTTGCGATCTATGAGCTTGGAATTAGCCACCTGAACGGGTGGGGCGTGGAGCAGGATAAAGCACTAGCACTACGGTGTTTCGAGATCGCGGGCAACTGGGGTGATGCGGATGCACTGACGGAAGCTGGCTTCTGTTATGCTGAAGGCATCGGGTGCAAGAAGAATCTGAAGAAGGCAGCCAAGTTCTACCGGTCGGCGGCTGACAAGGGCGTCAGTATGGTGGGCAACAGCTGGATCTACAAGGACAAATATAATGATAACGACGATAAGAATGACCGGAAAGCGCGATCGAGAAAGGGCTCGACGAACGAGGGACAGGAGAAGCGTAGGAACAAGAGCAAAAGCAGGGGTATCTTTGGACGCAAGCGAGGTAATACGATCAAAAGTGAGCAGTCACCGGCGCAGCCGTCGGTGTCTATGGAGTCGTCTCGAGGTTGAGGGGGTGGTTGAGCACTCTAGCCAAGTGTGTGGATATTCTAATTACTAATCTTGTCGATGCTTGAGCGCAGCTGGTTTGACCGCTTACTTTGAATCCTGGTAGGAGGATTACCTTTTTAGGATCTGATATGAATCAGGTCAACAATGTGAAGACATGACACGCATGGCTCTCAGATGAGCTAGCCATCGAACATATAATGTATTTTCGCGGGAAGAGGTTGGGCGCGGCTCGATGGTACCCTGTCTGTCCCAACCTAACGCGTGCTGCCTCGTTGTAGGACAGCTTTGATCCCGATATGCCTCGATGCGCCCCCATATATGCGCTCAAACGATACTTGCACCCGCCGAACAACCCGCCACTCACGAACTCTTACTCAGATGCCCGCCAGTCCCCGGCTTTCTCTCTGTAATCCAACCCGCACTGCCCTCGCCCTGCCACCTCCTCTCGGCGGTCCAATACCTCACCAGACTCTCCCAGCCGACGCCATCGTCCTCGCGCATCAAATTGGCGACATCGACGTTCAGCGGGCTGTCGAGGCCCGGATCACTCAACAGCTGCTGGATCGCGCTCATGACGCTGCTGAGCGTGTAGCTGGGCGCCCAGTGCTCGCTCGTCAGCAGCGTGAGGCAGATCTCGCCGGTCGTAAAGTGCACGTTCGCGTGGCAGATGGGCGTGACGAACTTCACGGTCGGCGGGGCCAGCGGGTAGTTGGGCGGGATGGACAGGGTGAGCAGCCAGAGGCCGCCGGCGTAGGGCGAGGATTGGTCGCGCGGGCCTTTGAGCACGGCTTCCCAGTTGTACAGGTCTGAGTCGGTGGCGGGGCCGAGGTGCAGGACGGCGTCGTTCGGGGTCGTGCGTAGGGAGGCGAGCTCGTTGGTCAGGCGTTTGAGGGGGGACTGGCCGGATTTGGAGTGCGAGGTGCCTGAGGCGCGGGATGATATGCGTGACATTCTGGGCTTTGTGAGCGACTCGTTTGGTGGTGTGGTCGTAGGTTAGGTAAGTAGGTGTTGGATGGTGCAGGGGCTTTGAGGGACTCGAGTCACGGAGACAAGAGGTGTCGATGTCCTGTGTTGAGTCGAACGGGTGAAGTTCTGAGACGGGCAGCAAGTTCACGAAACAACCACGCGCCCAGCCACGTGGTTTCTAAGCTGCATCAGAGGTGAGCTCGGGGCTTAGAGGTTGCGCTATGCAGCCCCAGAACCACGAAGCTCGGGTTAGGATTTGCAGCAGGATCGCCGCTAACGACGCGTACGCGCGCCCAAAGATCTGGGGCCGACCCCACCTCGGGCAATAAGCTTCCAGGGGTGCGTTCCGGCGCCCTCTAGAGGATCCAGGCAGCTGAAGCACTTGACATGCAGCTATCCTCATCGACGAGGGACGTGGCACGATGCGAACCTCCAAGATATCCCAAGACACAGGTCGCATCTTCAATGCACTTTCTCCCAACTCGCGCTCCACACGCAGCAACACGGCCGCGCGCAAAAGTATCGCCACTTTTGCACTGGGCTACCACGGCACAGTCGAGGTCAAGGAGGAGCAAGACGAGAAGACCTTAGATCTGACGCCCCCTGCTGCAAGCGATATCGAGGATGTGGGCCATACTAATCCATCCAGATCCTCGACGAAGAGGAAGAGAGACACCACAAGTCCCCGTGTCACGAACGCTGTGATCAAAACGGAGAATCAGACCAGAAGGCTACTCCCCAGAAAGAGAATGAAGCAAGAGCAGACCGATGAAGACGAAGAGAGATCTTCTCAAGACCTCTCAGACCAAGAAACCGGGTCCTCGACTGCACGTACACCACGCAGATCGCAACCAAAACTGCCCGCCAAAAGAGCCACCTCCCCCAACGGCACAACAAGATACACGCCCCCCTCGAACTGGGCAGCGATCTACGACACCGTCAGGGCCTTCCGCCGCGCAAACCCCACCGCCCCAGTCGACACAATGGGCTGCGAAGATCTCTTCTGGCAGTCGGCTCCGCCCAAAGAAAAGCGCTACCACACGCTGACGGCGCTGATGCTCTCGTCGCAAACAAAAGACACCGTCACCGCAGCCGCAATGCAGCGCCTGCACACCGAGCTGGTGCTCAACCCACCACTGGCACGGGGCGACGTCGACCGCGCTACAAGATCCATCCAACCCAGCAGCAGCAGCAGCTCCCAGCTGACCATCGCCAACATCCTGGCCGCCGACCCGGCACACCTCGACCACCTGATCGGCAAAGTCGGCTTCCACAACACCAAGACCAAGCACATCCAGCGCGCCGCGCAGATCCTGCAAGACCAGTACGCCGGCGACATCCCAGACTCCGTCGCGGGGCTGACCGGCCTGCCGGGCGTCGGCCCCAAGATGGCCTACCTGACCATGTCGGCGGCGTGGCACGTTGACGTCGGCATCGGCGTCGACGTCCACGTGCACCGCATAACGAACCTGTGGGGGTGGCACGCGACCAAGAACCCCGAGGGCACGCGCGCCTGGCTCGAGGGCTGGCTGCCGCGCGACCGCTGGCACGAGATCAATAAGATGCTGGTCGGCCTGGGCCAGACGGTGTGTTTGCCCGTCGGACGCAGGTGCGGCGAGTGTCCGTTGGCGGGGAAGGCGCTGTGTAAAGGCGAGATTCGCGGGTGGGTGAAGAAGGAGGAGGGGAAGAGGAAGAAGGTCAGGGTGAAGAAGGACGGGGAGGGGAAAGTGGAGGTTGAGGTTGAGACTGACTTGGCTGTTATCGAGGGGGAGGACGGTGGGTTGGTAGAGGAGAAGAGGTCGCAGGTCAAGGAGGAGGTTGTCGGGTGATGAACGACAAGATAACGCCGATGTATTATGTAATTTCTTCTACGAGCATTATCGAGTATCTGAGCACGGTTCAGCTCCTGTCCAACCACCAGAACGTACTGTACAACATCTCAAAGACCATGTCCAACATCAATCACGCTCAACCCTATTCAGGCTCACTCTAACTCTCTCGCTTCGCGTTCTTCCTCGTCGTCAACTCCTCCAGCCCGTCGCTCTTCGTCACCGCAACCTTCCAGACCTGTCCCCTCTGGCCCCCAACATCCTCCCCCCTCGCCACCTTCTCATACGCCTCGGGCCGGCGATCCGTCAAAATCGACAACTCCTCCTCCGTAAGCAATTTCCCGCCCTTCTCCGCCTCCAGCGCAGAAACATCGTACTTCTCAAACTCGTACCCCTCGCCCTCGTCCCCATCCGCCGCGCCCAGCGCCGACCGAAAGTCCCCGATATCGATCTCTCCGTGCTTCAGCTTCCGCGTCCGCCCGTCGACCCCATCAATCAGAGACTTGAACTTGCCCTTTTGTATCACTAGTTTCTCCAGCCTTCGCTTCCCGTCCGCCTTGAGCAGCAGCGTCTCCTCGACCGTGCCCCGTGTCGCAAACCGGTACACGATCACCGGCCGCGTTTGTCCGATCCGGTGCGCCCGGTCCATCGCCTGGAGGTCCTGCTGCGGGTTCCAATCGCTGTCGAACAAGATCACCGTGTCCGCGCTGGCGAGATTGATGCCCTGGCCGCCGGCACGCGTCGACAGCAGGAAGATCTTGTGCGTCGATTTGGCCGAATTGAACGATGTGATCTGGTCGTACCGGTCGTCTTGGCTGATGCTGCCGTCGATGCGGCAGACGGGCCACGACCGGAGCGTGTCACAGTATGTCTCGAGGATGTCGAGGGTCGTCTTGAACTGTGTGAAGATGAGGATCTTGTGGTTCGAGGCGAGGAGTTGCGGGAGGAGGGTGTCGAGGAGCAGCAATTTGCCCGAGGATGTGACTAGTGTTTCGTCGACGGGGGGCAGGTCGAGGTCGCCGTCGATGTCTGGGTCACCGCTGCTGAAGGGCCAATAGAAGTTATGGGGGCTGTTGCATGCTAGTCTGGCCTGCATCACTGGATTTTGGAGCTTTTTGGACGCGATTTCTTGCTTGGCTAGCTTGAACGTTTTGGAACGTGCTTGTTGTGCTTCTTCTTCTGAGTCTATGTCGGATGAAGAAGGGTTGTTGCCGTTGAGGTCGGCGTCTTGTCCTTTCTCGACCTGCTTCAGACGACTGTTGAATTCGCGGTCTCCGATCTCTTCGTAGTTCCTTCTTCCTGTTTTGCGGCCTCGTCGAGTTGAACCTGTCGAGACGGTCGAGCCTGGAGTGTCCGCACGAGAGGCATTGGTCGCCGGAGTGGCTGCCCTGCTGGTTTTGCTTGCCTTGACTGGTGTCGAGCTGCGGCTGTCGTTGGCTTTACGCTTCAGCGATGCTGTTCGCGATCTGGCTTCTATTCGTTCCACAGCTTTGTCTTCAAGGTAGGTCCTGGCTGTACCAGCCAGGATTTCCTTGTAAATATCCTTTTGCTCGTCCGTAAGTGGCGCATACAGGATGTATTCGCGCTTTGGAGGCAAGTTAGACTCAACATCTGTCTTTACCCTCCTTAGCAGAAAGGGCTTGAGGATGGCATGCATAGTAGAGACTAGATTGTTCTTCCTCTTGCTTGATTTGCCGTCGCTCTCTTTGTCGTCCAAGACACTGGAGAAATCGAACCACCTTTCGAAGCTGTCCAGATCATTGAACACTTCCGGGAGTAGAAAGTGCAACAATGACCACAACTCGGCGATGTTGTTCTGCAGTGGCGTTCCGGTGATCAGCAGCCTGTTCGCCGAGTTGTAGGTCATTAATTCCTTGATCAGACGACAGTTCATGTTCTTCAGTCGATGGCCCTCGTCGACCACGATGTATCTCCACTTGTAGTTGGCGAGGAAGCTTTTGTCGTTCATGCATATCTCGTAACTTGTCACAACCACGGGGAACTCGAATTTGCTTTGCTGCGACATCTTCATGTGCTTCTTTCTTATTTCTTCTCGTTCCTGCTTGCTACCGTGGTATAACACAGTGTTGATCTCGGGTGTCCAACGCTTGAACTCTTCGATCCAGTTTCGTACTGTGCTTAGCGGCGCGGCTACCAGGAAAGGACCCGAGATGTTGTTCTCCTTGAAGAAGGCGATGAGCGATATGGCTTGCACAGTTTTGCCCAGACCCATTTCATCCGCGAGAATGCCGCAAAGGCCGTTCATCCAGAGTGTCTTCAGCCACTCTAGGCCCTCGAGTTGGTATTCGCGCATCTTTCCGCCTGAGACAAGCTTCGGCTGCTCGGTTGCAACGAGGTCTTGCGCACCTAAGCCCTCGCCCTTCTCTTCAATTTCGCCTGCCGCTTCGGCCAGAGCTTCTTGTACAGATGGTCCTTCTTCTGCCTCCTTGATCTGTTTCTCGTCTAGATAACCCACAATGCTCCCTTTCTTGCCTCTGGGTGCGCTTGTGCTCTCTTTCTTTGGTCGTCCTCTGCCCTTCCTGGCGGGCTCTTCGTCTTGCTTCAATTTCTCCTCCTCCGCACCGCCATCCGCCTCACCATCCTGATGTGTCCTCGCAGAGCGTCTGCTGGGGCCTTTAACCTCGTTCGCCTTGGCTTCTGCATTCTGCTTCCTCGTAGCTTCTCGTCTCGCTCTCTCGGCATTCTCCTTCTGCTGCTCCTTCATCTTGTCCGCCATGATGGCGACAAAGACAGAGCTCGTCTTGAGGAGGTTGTTAAGGGCTTTGGACTTTAGGTCGACGTCTTCCTCATCGTCGTCTTCTTCGTTTGCTGCAGCATTCTTACGATCCTCCACATCTGCTTCGTCTGCGTTCTCTATTTTGACATCGCCGGGCACTGACACGTCGGCGGTCGCCATGATGTTGTGAGAAAAGGCACGAAATTGCTATTACAAATCTGAGCAGCACATTAATAGGAAATCGTTGGTGAAGGTGAAGTCGAGATTCGAAGAGGGCAGCGCAAACCTGGAAAATAGCAAGAGAAGGAAGGAACCATCTGATTGTTTACAGTACCCAAACAACTGAATGCGCGAAGCAGGACTCGATCTAGAGAAAAGTGTCAGGAACCACGACCACCGCCCCTACTATCAGACAGAATTCCGTCAAGGGGTTCTACGATTCGAAAAAGTCGATGACGCAGCGCTATTGGTAGATGGACGCGTCGGCGGACGGGGAAACGCGAGATTGACGCGATCTAGGGAGATCGCGTTGATGGGGTCCACTACTGCGTAGAGCCTGCAGTGCCCTGCCTGCCAACCTACCTGTCTAACATTTCTGCATACAATCATAACAATTCTTTGTTTCTTCATCCTGTAGGTCTTTCCGCCCACAGTAATCGCTATCACATGCGTAAGTGGGAGCAGCAGGCTGCCTTCCAGGGTACCTGCACCGATCGACGATCAAGCATTTGGGATCTGCTAGGTGCACGGTGGGACAGGATTCCGCCGCGCTGTTCGTGGAACTCGCCAGCGGCTTCGAATCCGTTCCGAACTGAACAAAGGCTCGGGTGGTTGTTGCGGGCTGGGGCTCGATGCTATCGACTTTGGCGCCGAGGGTTCCCTGAGCGCAGCGGGTCCCTGCTGCGACAAATCGTTCAATGGCTGTGTTGCCGGTGCTGGGGCAGGTGACGAAGGACACATCTGTGAGCTACGAGGCGCTAGCGGTTTGAACACAGGGTGTGGGCTGTAGACAGCGCTTGCGAAACAGAAGCTTGTGACTAGATGCGGCGGATGGCTGAACGTACACATTTCATAGCTCCTGGCGGAAAGCCAACGCAGGCTGCTTGTGCAGCAGTATCGCCAACGCCCTGACCATTGACAAGTTCTAGAGCGCCAAGCACTGCGGCTGAAAGTACGTATAGGTAATGCATGATTGGAAAGGATCTTGCCTTGAAGGTTTCAATGCACGGCTCACGTAACGCAGAGGGCTCTACTAATGGTGTCAACATTCCTATAAGACGGTCTCGGCGGCGACGAGCACAAAGAGAACCTTCTTGCCCGAGGAACACAGCATGATGTGTCCTCACTTCTTTGTCAAGGGCACGAATGGATTAATGCATGGAGAGAGCTCATGGGTGGCTTTGTTTCGCCCCCAATAGGCCCGAAGGAAGATAAGTCTACCAGCAGGCCTGAGAGGTATGCTGACAGGAGCATTCTTGGGATGAGCGATCGTGATGCGAAGAGCTACGAACAGTTGATGCTCCGTGCTGTGCAGAGGTTTACTTGTCATATCCACGGCCTGGTCAGCTGACCTTTCTTCTGTCTCTCAGCAGTCGTTTTCGCGCAGCACTGGTTCTACACACGCTAGTTAAGCATGAGTCATCACGCCATCAAGACGATGTCTGATGATGGCTGAGGTCATTGTACTTACAGCTAAGGCAATGCAATTGCTTTTGCCAGAGTATCCAGACTCAGGAACATCCTAGAACCTTGCTCTGTCCGCGGCGCTGCCAGCACATATATGTCCTTGCCATGACCTGCATGAAACATGCTACTACTCCTCCACCCCGTTTATGCAGCTCGCCAAATAGGGAATCAGGCACAACCCGACACCGGCTTCTCTCCGATGTAACCTTTGCTTGCTTCTCCAGTGGCATCCGCAATCGAGCAGAAAACCCACTTCATAAGACTGCAGTTCAGGGTTTGCGATGTACGTGGTCAAATCCTATTTCATTGGTGGGCAGACTTCGCTACTTCTATCACAAGTGGGTCTAATTTTTACCTTGCTAGTGGAGTGTCACTTCGCTATGAACTTCCGATCTACTAGTATTGGTAGTCATCAAACACATTAGCGAAGAGGTGAAGTCCAGGGCTTGACCGAGCAGTTTCATCAATTGTAGCGAATGAGCAGCTTCGCATATTAGGTTCTCATGACCATCCCCACTAAGGCACGAAGCGAGATCAAAGCAAAATCCATCCTGACAAAGGCTACACTGCTTACTCAGAGTTTGGAGACTAAGGTTGTTGCTTTTGTTACACAGCGCTTGTTGCTTTTGTCACCCAGCAGAACCTGCCACGAGCAGATACGGTAGATCTGGACCGCGTTGGTCGACCATAGACTCGAGCTGTAGATCTAGATGTCTGAAATCGTAGCCTCACTCGTAGTCCAGAATACACAAAGAAACGCAACGGCTCGCACGGTCAAAGCCGCCAGGACTACACTTTAAGTGTCTCGTCCGGAGGCCGTATTGGTGTGTCGTGCCAGTATCAGTACCAATACCAGCACCCTGAAAATATGTGATGGAAGTGATATCTTCGTAACTTTGTATCCCGGTACAAAACTTGGGTACAGACAACCTGCGAGGACCTTGTCTTAGTCATCTCAAGCGATTGCAAGCATTGAGTATTGCAGCAAGTACCTTGCAAGGGTCCTGGATTGGGCATGGTCACAGTGCAAACAATTGAACGTCTGGCCTGAAGCCTACGGCAACACGGCATGTCTAAGGTTCCGAATTGTGTCTACAATGTTGCATCCGTATATCCTGCTTGTTTTTTCCTCAGCTGACTACAACTCAGAATATCCACGTGAGCGGGCACGCGGCGCATACGATAGCGGGCAGATGCGAGTAGGCCTTGGTGGGGCTACACGAGAACAATCTAGCGCTATATTAGGGTTTGGCGAGCGCACGAGCCGCTTGTCATTCTGGAAGTCAAACCTCCGAAGGAGATATTCGGCGGGCCGGGGAAGGTTAGCTGCAATCGAGGAATAGATCTCTGTGTTAGTAATTATTCATGACTATGAAAAGGATTAGTATTGAGAAAGTGTGTTCTGAACTCTGAGCATTCGTTGCACACTTGTTGATGCCTAGTCTCGACCACCGTCCTCGAAGATTGCAGATGCTGGGTAGTGACGCATGGATCTGGTTGCATGGTAGAGGTTCTCGTAGTTCTTACCAAGCGGATTGTTACGCTTCTTCACTCCCTCACTGCTAGCCAAAAGCAACCGGGGCTTTGGTACCGAAGGACGGCTCCAGCAGTGGACATAGTACAAACATGGATGCAGGTTATCATTGATGCTGTGTTGGAAGATCATGACCATTATTGCATTGAAACATCAAATGTCTTCCCCAGTGGCTCATGCATGAATAAGCAGCCAGATAGTGAGATAAGTGATACAAAAGGAACTAACTTTACTGCTTGTCTGACTTCCGTCGAACTCGACTGCGACTTCGAGATCTGGTCTGCTTGGTTTCGCTGTGGGGTTTGCACGCTAGACGTGTGGTTGGAACATCGAGTGAACTAGATATGGTCCGTCTTCGTTGTCGGGGCTGTCGTACAGCGGCTTCACAAGTCGAAGGCCTCACGTAGGGAACCAGAATCTTGTCGTTACTTCGCCGCTGATTCTTGTCGGTGTTCACAACATTATCGCGTTTAGCTGAATTTTGCCGGCTGTGTTGACTGCGACGTTGGATCTTGGAAGAGCGCCGACTCATTGTCGGTACTGCCGGAAGAGGTCCTGCGGGTGGTGGACCGGCTGGTCCTTTTGTACTGTACACACTCGAGATGGCCGGTGCAGTTGAACCCTTTCTGGAGTCGGGCCTTGAGCTTTGGTCATGTTGTTCTTTACAAGAGCCCGTCAGGAAATCAAGATCTATGTACAGATCACTGAGGCCCGGTACTTTGACGTCAGGCAGCGGTGAAGCTGGAGCGTCATCTCTTGCAACGCCAAAATTGAAAGTTATCATGTCATCCGTGGCGGCCGGTGACCTTTGTGGCAGATCGTACTCCCCGGCAGCAAGCAACGTTGATATACGATGCTGTCGAAGCTCCAGTGTGAGGGTCCGGCTCCGATTCTTCCTATGCTTCGGCGCAGCTGCTTTAAGCATGGAGGATGACGTGTCCGGGGGCGTCGGCTTAGACTCTACCGGCGTCTCAGGCTTCATTTCTAGTGCTTGTGGTGTTGGAAATAAGGTATATCTGATCTTCGGAAGACCACTGGATGCTTCGGTCGGAGAGCTATTCCTGGAGAGGTCTTTGGGGGTACTATGTGGTCGGTGCAGGCCGCTCTTACGGGAATAATCGTTGGTCGTGTTCGTGGATTCCGAGCGCCTTATGGACGCATCATAGGTTGCGTTAGACCCTGCCAACGAATCTACTAGGTGTTGTGTAAGATCACTGGAAAGGGGAGCAATGGTCGATGGCAAGGTCAATGCCGCCTTGAGAATTCTTGACCGTTCGGGTTGCGCGAGATGGAGGGACTCAACTGACAGCTTCCGTCTCTCTAATATGCTTCGTCCAGGAGCACAAGAGTTCGATGAAAGTTGATGATCTGTTGGAGAATAAGCTCTGAGAATGAGGTCGTTGGAAAGGTGATCTGTAATGGATTTGCTATTCGGAAAATATTCGCAGTCCGGAGATGTAGAAGGTGTGGAGGCGCCCTCACTATGTGTACCGATGGTGGATGTACAAGAATAGGAGGCTACTGAGTCGCGCAATCGATCCAAAGAGGTGGAGGTCTTCTTCGATGAAGTCGCCGATTCTGTAGACTGGGGTCGCACTCTCGAGGACGTAGATGGACGGCCAGGCACATACAGCCTCAACGGAGATGAAAGAGGCGAGAGTTTGCAAGAAGTAGCCGTATTGTTGGAATCGAAGTCACGACTCGCACCTGCGTCGAACTTCTTGGTCAAATCATCCTTCCATGACTGTTTGTCATCTTCTCTTTCTTCACCGTATGTCATGCCCCCGAGATGCTCAATCTCCTTGCGCAGGGCGTACAACCACGTGCGCAGGTCTTCAGAATCGTCGAAAATGAGTAACAAAATGTTAGCGGCCTTCTTCTTGTCGGTCTGCCGTAGGCTTAAACGTGACCAGCTGGGTCGTAGAGTCGGAGCTTGAGGCGCATCACCTGTGTCTGCCCCTACAATTTGGAGCACCCATGGATGACCAGGAACAGTATCGCATGCACGAGCGATGGAGTCTCTGTCCAGAACCAAAATCTTCTCAGGTAGTGCATCACCCTCGCTATCACCGTCGTATTGCATTACGTAACCCCCATTGACAAGAAAGAAGATCTTACTTCGGGTGCTGCAGCAACTCTGACCGGAGTTCGTCCTTCTGTGCGAGCGCTTCACCTCAACAATGTCCTCTAGGACATCTCGAGACACAGCCATGCCCAATGATAAGCTTGGTTTTCGGCTTTTCGGTCTCTCCCAATATGACGTTGGCGATTCCAGGGTAGCATGGAGCAGAGCTTGTCCACGTACTTGAGCAAGAGGTGGAGGATCTGTCACGATCTTCTCGTGTTTCCGGCTTCGCGGGCGTTGTGAACTGTTTGGTCTTGTTGGCCCAGCATTGTACAAATACCCAGACAGGCGACTTGAGCTGGAATCGAGGCGTGAATTTTGATCATCAGTAGATGGTGCTTGAATCGCTCGTTCGTCTCCATATGAGGCATAGGGCCCCTGTGGTCGACTGCTTGATTTGCGCCAGTTAAACGGGAAGCGGAACCTTGATTTCGGAGTGCTAGTCGTAGAGCATGGTGAGGTCGAGGCTGGAGAGCGAGGCTCACGTATGCACGCAATTGCAGCCATCTATGCGAGCAGCGGGTCTGGCTGGTGTAACCTGGTAATGTGAGAGTCCCTATTGTACGTCGCTAGGGAGAAAGGCCGCCCGTGCACTGGTAGTTTGACCGGATAGTACTGTCTTGAGGCTCAACATGTAAGTCTCTGCAACACCTGACCGATCACAATTCTGTTCGAAGTTCGCACTTGTGTCTGAGAAAAGTTGGCATGGGGAGACCGGAAAGACGTAAGATATCGAAGGAATGAATGGATGACAGAGCTCACAAACGCTCAAACGAGTCTAGAGAATCTGCTAGGATAAGAAGCCAATCCACCTGGCCCTGGATGAGGACCCATATGGCATAAGCCGCCCGCGCAGTGGGTCAGCGGATGGTGCGGATGGAGTCGTAGATCGTGCTGGGGGCTGATGCATGAGATTTGATCCAGCGGTTACCTCTTCTTATAGCGGAGATCACTCCTCATGGTTCGACCGCTTCCGTGCCACCAACATCGATGGATTCAACAGCCATCAGTTGTGACAATACCTTTGCTTGTAATGTACCTCTTTCCTCCAATGTCTGCGAATACTCTCGTGGCTTGCGACTGAGATGCAGAATTAGCACCTCGACTCGAACACCGACACCCACACACGTCAGTGACAAACGTTGTGCTTGCTAGTTTCTTACGAGTCTGCATTATTTGTGATAGGGGTTGGAGTACCACTGAGTCGACGAGACCCGCGTTGACAAGAAGAAAGACAGGTTATTGCTAGCGCCGACCCTAGCTAGGCTGGGCTAGACTGGAGGGAACTTCAACTCGGCAGACGGCGAGCGGAGATATATCTTAGCTCGTGGTACCTCTTACTTGGTCGAGGGTGGTATCTTGGTGAGTACGAACCTTAATTCTGCTCATGTTTCGGCCATAGCGCTACGTAAAGTAAGGTTTTTACTCACGAAAATACTAGCCCTTGACCAAGTACACTAGATAAACTGAGAGAGTTAGCTCCAGCATCAACTCCAAGTTCCAGCACGAATTTGGTAAGCCGGTCCGGAAGTGGATAGACAGATCGGCGGTGACACTTTCTTCTTCGACGACCGTTAGATCGATGAACTCTATGAGGATCTCACTAATGCAGAGTACGCACATGCAGCGAATGCAGCCAGTACATAAGCAATTGTGCTCGATGTCACCAGCACAGCAACTTTTTTGTCACTACGGCAGCTCGTGGTTCCAAATCAATGCCACGGTGGGCAGCATTTGCGCGACCACGGTTTCCAGATGGCTGGGATAATCGAGATCACTGTGTCTCATTGAGTCAAGCCAAGCGGCGGCGAGAACATTTGTAGCAAGTCCGTCAAGAGTGAGGTCGCCAACCAGGATTGAGAAAGTTGATCAGCAAAATCGCCAGAACGGGCGACGGCTCAATTTCCTGGGCAAGCGCAGCCGTCAGCATTACGATACCCACTTTCCCTTCTGGTAAAGTTGTTCTCCTACGAGCTCCAAGCGAAATCAGCAGGGGTGCACTTAGGTAGACGGTGCACGCCAGTGATCTGGAGCTACATATCTACGTTAGCGCAGCGACTCTAGCCAGGCTTGCACGAACCATACACTTTTCGCTAGACCCGGGCATCATTAGTGCAACACTCAGTCAGAGCTTCGACCGGCGTTGCTTATTGTGAAAACTCGGCACGAAAGCTTTGGTTCCGCCGTTAAGCTACATGTCAATGTCTACCTTGACTGCGGGGGTGGACATCCTGCTTTCGTGCAATCACAACGTATAATTCTTACGAGCCCTGCACACATTTACTCATGGCAAGCTTTTCATCGTGGCCCGCTATTGATCACATCTAGGCTTTCTGAGAAATTGTATGCAACGTGTTCAAGATGCTGTTCAAGGCTATAGCACAAGGCATTGGGACGGCGATGTTGGACTGAGGCGTTGTGCTGAGACTCGACGAAGCCTATTGCTTTAGGTCACTTGGTACGGCACTTCATCGATCCGCAATCTCAAACCCTTAGTCGACTGCCGTCACATCGAGAGCCCTTCGGCCCGGCGGAAAGCGTTGGTGCGATTAAGTTAACGCAATATGCCTCGCATGCAAAGTCGCCACATACTGCAGGGCAAGACTCCATCATTCGCAAAAGCAATATAAATGAAGCTGCTGAACCCACCCCAAATCCTGGTCATAGTGGCCAAGTTGATGTGCTGGCTAGGGTGTCGTTCGTACGGACTTGACCGACATCGCTACAGGCAGAAGAAACTTGAGGCTACCTGCGGCCCTGCCGTCCACCTCACTCGTGTATGTAGATGTCCTGCTATCAGACGTGTACCTCAGGTCTCGCCTCATGTTTCTCACGGGGTTCGGACAAAAGCGCCCCAGCAGTCCACGCTGCAGATGAAGATTTTATTCTTCCGTGGTGAACCTGATATCGACGATGCAAGACAGAACATGATTCTTCATGGTTGCTAATCCTGATGATGACGCCCGATAGAGTTGTCCCGCACAAACGTTGGGGAACCGGGAGGTCCGTTCACAATCACCTCTCTCCTCACGACGAAGTCGACCCTGTCGTTCATCCCTAGGCTGTGATTTCCAATCGGAATCGTTCGCCCAAGTCATTTTTGCCATGGTTGTGGTTGTACCTGGGGTGAGCCAACTGACATGCCGTCGCCTACCGTGCTCACCACGGAAGCACTGTGATACGTCGCCAGAAGTGATGACATTTGTGCCTTCTCCGTGGTGCCAATACAGCTACGCCTTCAGAAGAAAACAATTCGTCAAATATGCTGCTTTCGAACAGTTCATGCGTGACGCTCCATTGCCGCTTGTCGAGCACAACCTGACTCCTGCGACTAGCGTGGTCCTCGATGGTAGTAGAGTGATATCTCACCCGGCCTGATCATCAAAAGGTGAATCTTTCAAGTAAGGGTATCCCGTTTCCTCCTCCGGCTTCTCAGCCTCTATGCCTAAACATCTTCTTAAGCACCTCACTTCACTCTGCAAGCCCACCACAACACGGTACTCATCGCACCACTCATCGACCCTCAGTCTGTACGCCGTCCGAATCATCTCGCACACCCGGATAGTCTGCGCATGCCAATGTTCTCGGTCAAGTCGCGTCTGTAGGTGTTCGTCCTTCTCTTGCTGCAGGAGATTATTGTAGTGTCTCTTCTGGGCCAGGAACCGATCCTCGTTCTTAGTGGCATACTCGCGGGTTTGTTCTGTGGCCTGCCACATGCCCTGTTCGTACTGGCCGACAAGGAAGGTGTTCTCTTTCTGTTCATGTTTGTAAAGGTCGATTATCTTGTTGGCTTTGGCGAGTTCGCGCTCGAGTTCGCGGATGCGAGCTTCTAAACCGCGGCTCAGTAAATGGACAGGTGCGCGTAGTAGCTCGACTTACGATCTGCTGATGGATCATCGCTGCTATGCCCGTTGGCTAGATTTGCACGTCTCTGTACCTTTGTTAGCGCACTTGGAGCAAGTCATCGGCGCGTGCCTTACAGCAACTTCTTCGGCTGATTTCGTCACGTCATTGACCCGTTCTCTGTTGTTCTGTAATATGCCGCTGAGTTCTTGTATCTGCTGATAGAGGAAGGTCAAGTCCTGCTGATGTCCAACAGGCAGAGGTGGGATGTATTTGCTGGCGTAATTAGCACCGTTGCCATTAACTTGAGAGCCTGGTCCAGATGCAGATGACCTCGGGGAGTTCAGAGAGTTGTCAAGAGAAGGGAAGGCATTGTTGTTGTTAGCAGCCATGTCTGCATCTCCTGGTACAGGTGGGAGTGGTCTCGACGCCAATCCTTGTCGAAAAGACAACTGCTGGTCAGTTATGTCGTGACTACCATTCTCAACCGTAGCTTCTTCAGTCGACGAGGCTATCGACTCTGGCGGCCATACGGGTATGTCTGAGATGTCGAGGTCAACACGTGCATCGACCGATCTGCGGAACGAGCCGAGATCCGCTCGCTTGGCTACACTATGAGCCCTCTTTACAAACGACTCATCCTTCGACAATTGTGTATAGTGGTTGCCCGCCATAGATTGCTGTGTGCCAATTGATCGTGGTAAAACACTCAGTGCTCAGGCAGGCCTGCGAAGAGATGATCTTGGACGAAAGAGCGAGTTGTACGCAAACACTTTGTCAAAATAATGGTATCAATTGTGCAAACTACCTACCGTCCAATTTCCAATCGGACTTGAAAGATGTACTCTCAAACTTGAGCACTTGTTGTACCCCAAAGTCAATCAGCAGGATCTCATAGCTTGTTTTATCACAGAGCCTGCAGGACATCATTTTGCCAGTCGGGACTCTCTGCTCAGTCCACCGGTTCAGACGCCTCAAAACACCGAGACAGTGCTCCAGGCATCATCAAAATCACTTTCATCCTCGTTCGTATATCCTATACCCAGACGCTTGTCCCGCAATCCCCTTCTGGTTCCCTCTCCTTGTGCCATGTGGATCATGCTCCGAGAACCCTTCAAATCTAGTAAGGGAGGACCACCCTTCAGTGCATCAATCCTTCTATTCACTGCCAACTCCATCTCACCGACACTTGTTGCATTATACATGGTCTGCTGTCTCCGCTAGAGACTGTTCAATACAGTGGCAAGCTCCGACTTCGAATACTTGACAGTCTTGCCTTTTCCTTTGTCGAGCTCGTGGTAACGGTCCCAGAATCTTGCGTACAGCGGTTCGATGGTACTCTGAATGTCACGTTGCAGTCCTGCCTTGACCTCTCGCTCCATAAACAAGCTCTTGTGTCGAGCCACCTGCTCATCGAACGCAGCATTGAAGAGCTTGAATTTCTCTTTGATGCGGTCTTTGTCCTTACTGCTGAGCGATTTGATTATTGCCGTGCTGTCTAGGGCACTACTAGAACCCGATACTGGACGCGAAGAGGTCGTGTTGATGGTGTCGAGTAGGTGGGCAGAAGGTTCCCGCCAGGCTGTCATGTAGCTTGAGGTCGCAGATTTGCGGTGAGTTTCTAGGCGTGACGGACTGAGGTAGGGTTGTAGGTCGGGGTTTGAGGTTATTGTGCGGGTCAAAATTGCAATGGTATTGAGCATAAATACTGCTTGAAGAGGCTTCGTTTTGTGGAAAGTCTGGGAGCGACTGTTAAGGGCAGCGATGAGGGTGTCGAGTACGTCGCCTAAGTAATTCGAAAGCAGAGCTCGATTTTCGGCTGTTTCTGCGAGGTTGAGAGTTGACGATTGAGGCGTCGTGTTGCTGCCTGCACCAAGCGAATTGGCCGAAGCATTTGAAGGTGCATTGCCACGCCAGCCACCATCACCTATGCTGGTCAGGAGATGGAGTAAGGGTCCGTCGAATTGAGCAAGGGTGCGGATCCGTGTTGCTGTTTCATGTACTAGCGGGATAGTGTTGCCATCTGGTGGGAGCGTCGTAATGCCTTCTGCCTGGCTTCGAGTACGAGACAGTATTTCTGCTAGTGATGAGCGGGCAGCGTCTCGGATCGGCCTGAGCGCATCTGATATCTGTGGTCGGAGCTGTCCTGTCCTTTTCTCCAGGCGGTAGGAAAGAGGCGTGATCAGATCAATGATTTCATAGGCCAGGAAGCAGTCAGTCAGCAGCCGTGAGCGGATAACGCTATTCAGCTCAGAAAGAGTCTTGCTGAAGTCGTTCAAAGCTTTCGAGCACGTTGCAGAAAAGACTCGTCCCACATTCTCTCCTCTAAAGACTCTGACAATATTCTCGTGTTCGGCCAGGAACATGTTTTCGAGGCATTGCGCATATGTGCCAATAGCATTACTGCCAGGCTTGTAGACCGTCTGATCATTTGGCCCTCTCTTGGCTGTGCTGATAGACGCCGTGGCGAGATTTTGCAGACTCAGATGAAGGTAGTCGCCTCTAATATCGGCATAAATCTTCACACCCTGATCATCGTCACGTTGCCCAAGGCGCGCTGATTGAGCATTGGCTGAGACAATCGCATTGGCAACGTCGCTCAGGTAGGAGGACTTGTCGCTGCTGAAAACCGGAAAGCTTAGTCCCTTGGTGACGAAATGCAAGGGCTCGATTTGATGGTCTTCCTCTTGTAATGACGAACGGTAGAGTTCCAACAACTGGTTCACGCCAGTTGACAGTAAACCATGAAACTCGGATATGGTTTGCTGATTTGACCTCAAATTGGTAGCTGTCAGATCTGATAGTGCTTTGTCTACCCGCTTGAGCGCGCCGAGGTATTGGTTGATTCCTGAGGCTCGCGGACCAGCGCGGATGATACCTTCTTCCCTGCCTTTCGCATCCAACGGCTTGCGCAACTTTTCGATCTGCTCGTTGACCCTGTCAATATTCCGACTTGTCACCTGTAGTTGCTGCGTATTGCTGTGTATCGGGCCAATAGCATCCTTAACGATCTTTCCGCTTGTATCAAGACGGTTCAAGCTCGCGCCAATACGCTTTGTCAAGTCTCTGGTCTTCGTCAGAGAAGCCAGCAACACTTGGACTTCGGCACTCTCTTCTGCAAAGGCAGCACTCTTCTGTGGCGCCATTTCATATCACCAACGCGTTATGAGAATATACTTTTGGACCAATGACATTGCAACGATACAAACGGCGAGTATGAAGGTGCCTAGGATCAGACCAAGGCTCTAAGTAGACTGCTCCGAGGTAGTATTGTACGAGCGTGGTACTCATGACTAACCTAGGACACGGTATGATTCTGCATCTTATGGCTCAAACATCGTCCGTACTGATTAGCCCACGCGAAGCGGGAGCGCTAGTCCCCTCGAGGCAAGGTTCAGGAACGCGTCGGCGTGCCTTCCCCGTCCTTGCATCATCTGCAAGTGCTCAATGGAACTGCGGAAGTCTTTCCCACCCAGCGCCAGGTTTCACTGTAACTTTAGCCAACTTCCTACGCTTCTTGAACAGACATGATCTGTTCTTTGTAAGTCGTCGCTTGCAGCGCTCTGTGAACCATGAGCGCTGCCAGGCTTCTGAGAGCTAGGAATATCAGACATGGTGCTCTACTTGGGCTTGGAGGAAGCTGTGCTTGGCTTCTCTCACCAAAGAGGACCTGCGTCCTACACGACGGACCAAGTCCACCATGGGGACTTAACGGTGCCCTGGTCGACCATGCCAATAGAGCACAGAAACACTTTGTTAGCACTCAAGCATCTAAAGAAGGCGGCAAAAAGGGAGATGCCCATGCTATTGATCAGGTCAACGACCTTGACACATATGCGCCCGCGTTCGACGACGACGATGACAACTCCTGGAAGCAATTCTCCCGTAACTTTGATGTCGTCCTCGAAGGCATCAAACGCTTTCAGTGGGCGGGGCTCGGAGACAGGATAACAGATTTCATGTTGCCCACTTGGGCGAAGCATATACCAGAAGGCATACAAAAACTCAACTTCGAACTCACGATGCAGCCTGGAACGCTGGCAGACGAGATCTGGCAAGAAGCGCATGACCCAGACATCAATCCAGAGATATTATGGAATGCTCGGGTACGTGTTGGACATGGCCTAGGCGCAGACGAGCTGCGATTCAGAAAGAGACGCAAAGAGCGGATCGCGCAGCATTTCAAAAAGTACTTGGACATAAAAGAGGACGTCGATCCGGACGATATACCAACAATTGCTATGTGTGGGAGTGGTGGTGGGCTGCGAGCTTTGGTTGCAGGTACAAGTTCGTATTTGTGTACACAAGAGGCCGGCCTGTTCGACTGCTGCACGTACACAGCTGGTGTCAGTGGGAGCTGTTGGTTGCAAACCCTCTTCTTCTCCTCGGTTGGCAAGCAAAACCATTCCGTGCTGCTTGACCATATCAAATCGCGGATCGGAACGCATATAGCCTTCCCACCAACTGCTCTCAAGCTAGTCACAAGCGCACCAACCAACAAGTTCATTCTGAGTGCCTTCATCGAGAAGCTCCGAGGGGATCCTACTGCAACGTTTGGCATCGTCGATATTTATAGCCTTCTCCTAGCTGGCCGGCTGATGGTCCCAAAGGGCGATCTTGACGTGCGAGATGCAGATCTCAAGCTGTCGAACCAAAGGGTGCATCTGGAAGAAGGACAGCATCCAATGCCCATATACACAGTCGTGAGACACGAAATACCTGTTGACGAAGAGACGAAACAAGAAGCTCCGGTCACGCCGGCCGACCGTGAGAGAGTCGCAGCCAAAGCGAAGAAAGAAGCATGGTTTCAATGGATTGAGATGCACCCATGGGAAGTCTGGTGTGAAGAGTTTGGCGCTGGTATTCCGACGTGGAGTTTAGGAAGACCTTTTGAACGAGGTCAGAATAAGGTACTAGACACTGGTGTAGCGCTTCCAGAGATACGCCAGAGCCTTCTTCTTGGAATCTATGGCTCAGCATTCTGCGCAACGCTGTCTCATTATTACAAAGAGGTCAAACCGCTTTTGGCTGGGCTCAAGGGCTTCGGAGGCTTGAACGACCTCATGGAGGACAAGAACCAAGACTTGATCAAGATTCACCCGATCGAGCCAGCGACAATTCCAAACTGGGTATACGGCATGAAGGACAAGCTGCCTGTCACCGTTCCGGAGTCGGTCTTCAAGTCTGATCATCTTCAAGTGATGGATGCGGGTATGAGCAACAACTTGCCTATTTATCCACTTCTGCGGCCGGGAAGAGACGTGGACGTACTCATCGCCTTCGACGCGTCCGCTGATATCAAGAGAGAGAACTGGCTTTCCGTAGTCGATGGCTACGCAAAACAGCGAGGTATCAAAAGCTGGCCTGTGGGTACAGGATGGCCAAAACAGTCCCTCAAACCACAAGAGAACGCCGAAGCCTTTGCAGAAGCAAGAGCTTCCTCACCCGAAGAAGCGGCGGAAAATTTTTCCCAGACTAGACAGGAAGCGAAAGACCACGAACATAAAGCACAAAAGAAAGCAGTCGAGGTCGACAGTCCTGATTCCCACGCTCGGAAGGGAGAACAGGGCGAGCTGGGCTACTGTAATATCTGGGTTTCGACCAAAGGACAAGGCGAACCCAACGACGAACCTCCACCGTCGAAGCGGCTGTCGTGGGACAGTCCAGAGGAAACTACTAATCTGTTGACGGAACCAAATGCAACGATGGCAGTCGTCTACTTCCCATTACTACCCAACGAGAAGGTGCCAGGGGTAAGTCCCGACGAGACGGATTATCTGAGTACCTGGAATTTCATATATACCCCCGAGCAAATCGACAAAGTCGTGGAGCTAGCGAGAACAAATTTCAAGGAAGGAGAGGAGGCAACAAAGCGGACCATCAGAGCTGTGTACGAGAGGAAGAAGGCTGCTAGACTCAAGCAGGAGGAGGAGGCAATGGCGAAGTGGTGGAGGACTAAATTGCCTCAAGATGGAGACATGTTCGCTGGCACGTAGTAATTGTCCTCGTCCTCGTCTCATGTATACCCTGTACCTTGATTCGATGTATAGAGTCTCTAGGTTTTTATGTCTTCACTTGGGTCCGTTCTGAGCGCATACAGGCTTCGCTCCCTTGCAACAGAACTTCTCATCCGCTGGAAATACAAGGTTGCGCATTAGTGTAATTGTCGCATGCAAAGTCTACTAATAAAATTGGTGAAGCATACTTTGACTTAATGGACTTCGACGTCATACCGCTACGCACCTTTCTCGAGCACATGGTCTCGCATCAAGACTGCTGGCTTACGTGCTATCATGTTCTAACGCTGCAGCACGTGTCGACGATGATAAGTTGCTTACTACACACAGGGAGCTCAGATCGGGAAAACATTGAACATCAATTAAATCTCTGTTATGAGAGCATAGCTCAATGCGAAGGCTCGTCGACAGTGACGCAACCGGCCCTCATCTATCATCCATCTTCTACATCATGCCATGTCATAAGGGGTATCTCATATGCTTTGTCTAATCAGCCCAAAGACTTTGCGACCATGCCTGCCTCAACAGAGCATTACGTCAGTTCCATCCCAAGTGGCCCAGTCCACCAAAACGCCATCCAATGTTATCAATTATTCACCTGCTCGTTCGTCTTGCGGGGGTTCCGACTCAGCCGTGCTGAGTGTCCTCCCACCAGCTCGAGCATCCTCAATATTAGCCACCGCGGCCTGTAACGCGCTCGTGAGATCGAGATGGAAGAAAGGCCTGTTCAAGCTGCTCACGAGCACCTTTTTCGGAGCTCTGTACGCCTTGCTGTTGGTAATGCTCTTTTCTAAGTTGTCTTCACTGGAAGAGCTAGACCCGGCAGCCTGGTGCTGCTCCTTGGTCGGGAGCCTAGTGATAGATTCTTCATCGTTTCCGCGAGAGTGAAGGTTGCGATTGGCTTCGCGCTCTGCTTGCTCAGCTGCTGATGATGCGCCTCCTATCTCAGCGACGCTGAAGATTGGTTTCCAACGATGCGTTTCCTCACCATGTTGTGTTGGGTAACCGAAGCCCGCAGAAGCAAGGGCACGCTTAGTCCATCTATTGTTAACACAGGCGAGGTGCCATTGAACCGTGTCCGGAGCGGCATATCGTTGCATTTGATTGCGAACGTCGATGAGAATCTGGATGCTGGTGATATCGACGTTGTTGACGGAAGAGAAATCTAGAATGATCGCCTTGAGAGTGGGCAGATCGCTGCGATCCTGTTCCGTCTTCCCTCGACGGGGGCCAGGATTATTCCAAGGTCTGTCGCCTGGTTTACTGAAGGTATGTGGGTTCGTACGTCTTGTGTGTTGGAAAATGTATGCGCTCAGATAGTCGAGATAGTGGTTGGCGTTGGGGTAGTTGAAACCTTCACTGAAGCGATAGATAAACACACCAGGATATGGTGACTCGATGTGCAGATCCGGATTGGTACCGTCATTGTGATCGACCGGAAGAAACGTATTCCTCACAGCCACATCCTCGTCGTATAGTTTTTGGGCTGCAGCATTGTCTTCCACCAAGTGGTCGCCGATGACAGAGTGAATTTTGACCTTTCCAACAAAATGACCTCGTGCTTTCACCACTCGAAACAGGAGCACCGCCAGACTGATGGCAATGCTTGTGTATATCCCGTTTTCGATGCTGGAAAAGATAGTGACAAAAACGCCAGCAAAGAAAATGATGACCTCGATGGGGTTGACTCTCCAAAACTGGTAGACAGTGTTGGGAGGGGTAACAAGATCCAGCACCGCATGGATGATGACTGCCGACAGCGCAGCTGCTGGGATATAGAAGAAGACAGCCGTCAAAGCATAGATGGCCAGCAAGACCACGACCGCCGTTATTATGCCAGCCAATGGTGTACGCACGCCAGCCTTCGACTTGATTGCAGTTCGCGAGAAAGAACCTGTCGAGGGATAGCCCCCAAGGAATGGACCCAGAAGATTGGTAACGCCAATAGCAACAAGTTCCTGCGATGGATCGATAGTATAATTGTTGATACGACCAAAGGATTTTGAGATTGCAATGTGCTCAATCAGAAGCACAATGACGGCTGCCGGCAGCTCGCCAGCGAATAATGTGATGAGGTCTCCGCTGACAGTAGGGACCTGCACATGCTTGAAACCACGAGGTATCTCGCCGAGGACTTTGAATGATGGATCCGATCGACGATTCCGCTGGACGAGCCAACTAACCAAGGTGTATAACAATAGAATGAACGTTGTCCTTAGCGTAGCCATGAAGAAAAATATCTTTGCATGTTGAGGTTTCTTCTTTGCCATGTAGTTGCAGCAAAAACGCCACACATACAGGGTCACAAGAGCTGTTAGCCCAACAGCAGCGTCAAGCTGCGTGTCTCCCAAGTGCTTGAGCGTGTTGATAATGACCTTGTATGCAGCGGCTCGAGTGTTGAATAGTCCCGATGAGATGCCTAACATGGTAGGGACTTGTCCAGCGGCAATGTTGATAGCCGACCCGGTCATGAATGCACAGATCGCCGTCAAGGGAATGAATTCGACAACCCAACCGCATCGAATGAGGCCGAAGAATGTGATGATGCCACCGGCGACGACAGCCAAACAGCTGGCGACTTGCCAGGCGGGTATGTCAGGACGTTGCTCTTGTACACGCAGAACGATATTGCCCACTAACGTTGACATAACTGCGACCGGACCAATTGTGATATCCTTGGAGGTTGCGAAGATCCAGTATAGCAAAACTCCCATGAACGACGAGTAAAGACCGAACTCAACAGGTAATTCTGCGAGCTTAGCATACGCCATAGATTGAGGGACGACTACAGCACCAACGGTGATGCCAGCGACCAGGTCTCCATAGAACCATTGCAAATTGTATCGCAAAATCCAGGTTGTGAATGGGAACAAACTCCGGCCGTATCTGAGCACACCCCGACCATCGGGCAAGAGTTCCCGGAGCCATTCTGTGGTTGTTGGTTCACTATCGTTATACGAATGGGCGGTCTCGATGGAGTATGCCGACTCGCCTCGTGTAAGGGCCTCGTCGTTGGGGTGGTGGTCTTCGAGCTTGATGCCAAGCACCTTCGCCAGGCTATGCCCTATCTTCGTCGAAGTGGTAGACATATTGTGCTTGGTCCAACGTTGAAAGGCGTATGGAGAGACGGAGAAGATTGATATAAGATAGTCCGTTATGGTGTCCGGGGTTGTGTCCTTCAACCCGGTGCCAAGTATGTTTTGCTTGACAATGTGGCTGAAGTCGACGCGACGCCGACCGCGCTAGCGTGGAAGAGCAGTGCAGGAAGTTCGTCGACAAATGCACAATGGCCTGTATGCGGTGTCCGATAGTAAGTACAGACCGACGTTCTAGTGCCTGAAGCGGAAGTGATGTTCGTCGAACTGCGCCGACTAGATATCTTCCGAATCGACACTGAAGATGGAAAGCGAGGAGTACATATGCGGCAGGACGTACCTTATGAGCCAGGGTGAGCTTGATGTCGACCCCAGGAACAAAGTAGCACAAGTTCCACCACGGATGGTGCAAGCATCGGAAAATCCATTGCCTGGGCCAGTAGCAATTTCGATCATATTCCAAGAGGCGTGCGCTTATTCGAGGACTGCGGCCTCACACATTGCAGACCCATGTTTGAAGCTCCACGATGTCCGAACAGAGCTTGCAACCATATGCGAGGAGTCCGAAAATTCTGGTGAGTCTGGAAAGAATGATGATGGCGACTAGATGGGGTGACGAACCTAGCCCAGCAGATCGTGCAGGAAAGAACGTTGTTTGGGAGAAATCAAGAAGACAAGTGCGTCCGGAGGCACCAAATCCACCACTCAGATCAATTTGCGACGAAGCGAAAGGCCCACTCTATGGTGTCACTCAGAGTCGAAATGATGAAAACCGCGAGCACGTAATTCCAGCCGCGTCTGTTCCGGAGGCAAAGCGTAACTGTTTGCGAAGCAGAAGCTTCATAAGCTCAAGCTGGTAGTTACCAATTCATGATCCCCCGGGTGAGAGTCAATAGACCTTCTCAGGTACCTGTGGAGTGTGGAAAGAACGATGTGATCTTTTGCCGCGATTCTCCCATGATCGACACAGGCATACCAGCCTGCAGGGAGATCTACCGTAGCCCTGGATGTCAAGATTAGATCAGTGTGCATTGAATCTGTCCGGTAAACCTGCTCAGAACCGTGCTTGAAGCAGGTCAACTCGCTTCCGACCCAAGGACAAGGAATTATTTTCAGCCTTCTGTTGGCCAATCATGCACCGCTTTCTTTGCCGTGTCTTGTACATGTTACCAGGTTATATCATTTTCCCCAAACGCACTAGACATTCATGCAAGGGGCTCAGAAGAAACAAATTGAAGGATATACGTACCCCGATGTGTGAGCGACCTGCCGAGTAACTCACACAAATGCTCAACTCCTGCTTTGCTTATTAGATGAGTTTTCACCTGTGCTGACGAATGACCCGAGGAAGCGTGCCGACAGCCCTTGGCCCACTGCCACGCTATCGGTCCGGCAGCCATGTGGATGCTCAAACCCTGCGACACTGCTCGGTACATTCTTACGGGAGGCCAGTATCATCGTCTCAGTTAAGCCCTACCGTGCCATGGCCGGGCAGTCATCGTGAGGTCACTGCAGTGGTGCTCGTTAATGGCAGAGGTATAAGCAGTTTACGAATTCTCTCTTATTCTTCTTATGTCCTTGATCAAGCACATCCTAAGGTTGAATAGGTTGCAATCTGGCAGGAGCCAGCAATTGCTAGACCCGTCGCGAAACAAACATCCTTAAAGCCTTCTAAGGCTCTTAGTAGATTAGCTATACGCAAGCTGAGGCACGTGGAATCCTTGCTCAACTGCAGCAAGTGGAGGCATAATCTCAAGGTGATCGATGTTACTATATCGACTGCGATACCTGAAAACCTGCAAACCACCGACCTGCTCCTGTTTCCCGTGTGACTTTGCCGTTCAAGTCCTTGGGCTACTTCCTGCCCCGAGGCGAAACTGTCCCAGTAAAGAACCTTGATTGTTCTCGTTCTATACCCTCTCCGATATTGCGCCGATCATGCTTCATGAAACTTGACATTCACCACGCCGAACGCGACACGGCACATCATCGAAGAGACTCCACTAGACGCCAAGAATGCTTCATTCCATCGTGTACAATCACCTTCTTTTTCTCATTGCTTTCGTGCGCTTTGAGCAGATCGTGGTTGTCCCTCTACTGCGAGGCACACTGGACTCGCTCAGCGCCAGGATGCATATCATCATCATCCTCGTCGCCAAAGCCAGCAGCGCCCTGTGCTCTGGCCTGCTGGCGGGGTTCGACGTCCTCCAGATCGTAATCTTCGACCATGGCGTCGCTGGCCGGGGCGTTTTGCTGCATACGAGGTGGCAAGACTTGCTCAAGGAGGTGTAGATTTTGTAGTTGGGTCTTGTCGGGGAACTTGACATCAAACTGGATGTAAAGGTTGCCAAAGTCGTGATGCCGGAAAGAAGGCATACCTTGTCCTTTGATGCACTTGATCGCTCCAGGCGTGATCGGGTCGCCGGGGAAGATGTTCACGGTCAACCATCTGTCGTCGAGGTGCTCGATGTAGATCTGCCCACCTCCAATCGCTGTCAGCAAATCGATCTCGGCATGATAGAAGAGATCGTCGTCTTTCCGCTGGAACCTTGAGTGAGGTTTCTGCTCGATCTCAAATTGAACATCTCCAGGAAGTACACCAGGCATTTGGTCGCCTTCTCCGCGGAAATCGATCTTGTGGCCACTCTTCACTCCCCGATCAACGTGCACGTGCAGGACTTTTCTTTCGACAATGGTCTTCTTGCCTTGGCAGCGCTTGCAGCGATCGCGATCCCTAATGGTCTCGCCCTCTCCCTGGCACTCCGAGCAGACCGTCTGAAATCGCTGAATCATGGGGCCCATTTGTCGCAACATGGTCTTGACACCAGCACCGTCGCAAGACGCGCATTTCTTGACAGCGCCCTCCTTGCCTCCACGGCCGTCGCAGCCTGGACACAGGATGGATTTCTGCAGCGCGAGTTTTGAGATCTTGCCCTTGTATATATCTTCGAGAGACACCTTGTGGACGTGATGAATCGTCCTCGCTTTCTTGGGGCCGGTGTCCCGCATCCCGCCGCCACCGAACATGCCGCCAAAGGCACCACCACCACCAAAGAACTGAGCAAAGAGGTCTTCTGCTGCCATTCCGCCGCCGGGCATACCTCCTTGCTGCTCGAGACCCTCCTCGCCATACTGATCGTATATCTGTCGGGTCCGTTCTTCTTTGAGTACTTCGTATGCTTTGGTGATCTCTTTAAATTTCTCGGCGGCATCTGGGTCTTTGTTCTTGTCTACGTGCATATGTTAGCTGGGTCGCACCAAACACTGCTCCAGACACTACTAACCAGGGTGGAACTTGAGAGCAGACTTCCTGTACGCCGACTTCAACTTTGAATCGAATTCGGGGCCTTGGAGGGAGGAGTCCACCTAGAATGCGTAAGTAATCATTCGATGCTGCACAACGAGAACCGTGACTTCTTACCCCAAGCATATCGTAGAACTTCTTGTCCCTGGGAGCCATTTTGAAAGATCGAGTACAGACAACTCGTACGAGGTTTACACTTCGCGATCAGAGAGCGAACTTCGCAGAATCGCGCAAACTGATGGCAGGCAGAGTGGGGAGAGGTGGAAGGACAGCGACGTGGAATCAAGAAAGGTTCGCTTGAGCCGATGTGTTAGGAATACAAAACTCCAAGTATTTGTGTTGTCGGCACGCCCATCAAACGAAACTGCCCCCCAGTAGCCTGTAGGCAAAATCGCAGCCTCACTGTAGGACTTCGACAGTCTTCTAGCGTATTCTGCTTCGGCTTGCAACGTCCATTCATCCAATCACAACATCGAAAAGCTGTCTGTGGGGTGAAGGCAGTCCCTGCGCGGGCGATGTTTGCCTGATTTGCCGATACCCTGCATTCTGAAACGCTCGCATTCTTATACGGTAGGAACACGGCGGCACTCGGATGAGGCAACTTGGCGCACGCTTAAGGCAGGGATTCCTAGGAGCCTTGCTCGCCTCTCCGAGTTGTTTCAACAAACCCCATGCTGTGAATGTTTCGGGTCAGTAGGGGGCTAATCCATAGACTTTGTGCCTGACTGCCTTGGCATGAGGTTTTGATGCTGTCAGATCCGGAGCGCGTATGTCCTAGGACGGTGCTCGATCGAATTATGCCGACCTAACCTGCCGTACGTGCTGGGATTATTGACCATTATTGATTGAGCTTGTCAGCCTGCAAAGTACAGCATCATCAATACCACCCAGCACCATGTCCACTTCAGACGCTGGATTCAAAGCAGCCGTGGAAGAGGCTGAGGCGGCATACAATGAGGGCGGAGTGCCTATCGGCGCTTGCCTCGTTTCTTCAGACGGCACCATCCTAGGACGAGGTCACAACATGAGAGTGCAAAAGGAAAGTAAGGAACGTGGAGAGGTCGTTAGCCGTCTTAACATATAATAGGGCTCTGCCACTCTACATGCTGAGATCTCAGCTCTCGAGAATTCGGGTAGGCTACCGGCGAAGGCTTACGAAGGTGCAACTATGTATACTTCACTTTCACCGTGCGACATGTGCACCGGTGCCTGCATCATGTACAAGATCGGGCGAGTCGTGATTGGAGAGAACAAGACGTTCGTTGGCGGAGAGGAATACCTCAAGCAAAGAGGGGTCGAAGTAGTCGTTTTCAACGATGAGAAATGTAGAGGGTTGATGGAGAAATTCATCCGTGAAAAGCCAGCAATTTGGTAAGGAATTGTTCGTCATCCCGTCTCGGCCGACAAGCTAACATGCATCCTTCACAGGAACGAGGACATTGGCGAACAATAGGCAGCTTTTGATCTTCGTACAGAGGTCGAGGCGTGTTCCCCAACTATAGTGCTCTCATTGCAATCTATCATTTTGTACACCGCACCACCTCTTCGAAGAAATGCTTGAGCTTCCCTGGATCGACACCAGGTGTGATACCGTGTCCGAGGTTCACGATCCATCGTTCTTTCCCTCCACCAAAGCCCCTGACCATACCTTCCACAAGCTTGGTAATCGACTCGTTGCTCCCGTACAGTATCCCTGGATCAGCATTTCCTTGCAACGTTACCCTTCCTTTAGCAATCTCCATAGCCTCGGCAGGATCGTGCAACCAGTCCAACCCAACGGTCTCGTACCCGCTTTCGCACAGCTGCTCGAGCGCGTACCAGGCACCCTTCGCGAACACAGTCATAGGCACAACTTCTAGCCCTTTCTCCTTCAGTCTCTCTTTTGTGTGCTTGGAGATATACCTCAAGAATGGCAAGCTGAACTCCTCGAACGCAGTCGGAGTCAATTCCCCAGCCCAAGAGTCAAACACCTGCAACATCTGTGCACCAGCCTCGACTTGAAGTACGAGATACTCCACACATATCTCGCTGATCTTCTGTAGCATTTCCTTGCTTTCAGCCCCATATTGGTACACCCAAGTCTTTGCCCAACGAAACATCTTCGTGCCTCCGCCCTCGACCATGTAGCAGAGTAACGTCCAGGGCGCACCACAGAATCCGATGAGCGGCACACGTCCTTCCAACTTCTGTCTCGTCATAGTAATAGCTTTGTAAACATAATCCAGCTCCTCTTTTACATTAACATTCTTGTTGAGCACATCCGCGTACTGCTGATCCTGTGGACTTCTCAATGGATCCGGAAATTGGGGACCAACTTTATCGACCATCTGTACTTCCATGCCCATGGCTTGGGGGATAACAAGGATGTCTGAAAAGATTATAGCAGCATCGATGAAGCCATCGTACCGGTCGATCGGTTGCAATGTCAGAGTCGATGCAATCTCTGGAGAGCGACAGCACTCGAAGAAATCGTGCTTGCCTTTTGCTTCGTGGTATTCGGGGAGGTAACGGCCGGCTGGGTGAGGGTGTTAGAACAGACATGGCTATACACAGAGTGGCACTGACCGGGCCGGCGCAGTGATGAACTCACGCACCTTGTCGCATCACCCACATTGGTGGTCTGTCAACCGTCTGGCCTGGTCGCATTTGTTAGTTACAGCTTCAAAGACTAATGCGTTCGTCAGAAGCGCACTCACCTCTCGCGGCTCGCAGTATGCGATCATTTCGCAGTGGCGCAAACTTGTGAGCCATGATTGAAGACTCGATGATATGTTCGTTCTGCTTCACGAAGAACAACTGATCGTCTGGGCCTGCTCGTGGTGGGGGATCTAGGAGATGAACAGAACTTTTTACAGCGACGCACATAGACCACATGCGTCATGACATGGGCCACCCCGCACCTCCGAGTCGGATCGACACTTTTCATACGTGCCCTGGTTATTGATTGTACACGAGCAGACCGAAGCACTTACTCATCGTGCATGGTCTAGTTCCGGCGGTGACCTAGTCATAGAAGGCACCCAGCACTGCAAGTCACGAATCTCTCGCTGACACAATTCGACCAATGGGGGACGAGGAGTACGATCTACATGTCATTGTAGACATTCCAGACTAACATCTATATCATCATCTCTCATGGCAGTCATTACTGTCTACATCCTGTGCTCTGCATTACAACATTTACTTTACATTAATAGTTCCCTCCTAGACGTTTTGCTTCACGTCCATATGCGAGACCGAGAAAGTCACATCCCGTCTGATCTCCAGCGGACCACCCCCTTGAGACGACACCGAGTCATCATCTCGTGATGCGCGTCGTCGGTGGCCGTCGTTGCTCTGGGAGACGCTTGTTGTGGTCTCCGCCTTATTGATCGGGTACTCTTCCATATCAATGGTATCCACGTCTTTTTCGTTGTGTCCTCGTCCACCGAGTCTTGTCCAATTGGCCTTTCTGTCTGTACTCGCACCTTGTACTTGCGATGTAATGTATGCGGCACCATGGCTAGGAAGTTTGTTTCCGCTTGTAGTCTTCCTCGTGCTTTGGCCCAGCCGCTGCAGATTAGGGAATATGTCTCGTAACAACACCCAGATTGGGGGTGCATTCGTCACATAAATCGCCACGGATGCTTCCCTGAAGTACCAGTCCATGTAGACGTACGAGATCAAACTCGGCACCAAGCAGTAGATGGCTCGCAGGATCGCAGCGACGATGACGAACGAGCCCATCCCGAATATCACAGTAAGAATGAGCTTCTGCTGTATCGATAACCTGGCTTTAAGCATGGGCGGCAGTGCAATAGCTAGAAGCATTATATCCGTGCTGATGTTGTTTACAGCGTTGACAATCTGAAACATCTGGTATGATGCGCATTGCGGGTCAGTTACAGGCACGGCCCAGTATCCTGAGAGAGGCCGGCAGCTGGTGAAGAGGGCCAGTTCGTCTCCCACAAAGCTCAGGACAACCCAGGTAACCACCGCGCGAAGAGCTCTACGTTGCATGAGACCCTCCATGATCCTGGCGTAGAGCACGAGCATGGCAGCTTTCATGCTCCAGATTGTGAGCAGCATAGCATGTTCGGAGACGAAGACCCATTTGCTTCCTTTGACCCGCTCAGCTTTGATCGCTGGTGTAAGTTGCAATATTTCTTCGTCCGTCATAAGGTTTGATCCGGCTCCCTTCAGCATCTGGTTGAAAGCGACGCATAGTAGGGTATAAGTCAGAAGACCGAAGACGACGAAGTAGTCGTCAAGGTGCACCCGCTCTATTCCAGCTCTTCTGATTCGTGAGACACTGATCGTCTGTTAGTAGGACTACACAAAGGTCGCCCGATGTTCCTTACATTCGCAGTGTGACACAAGCAACACCAACACCATATAAACACCATGACTCCAGCTCGAACCCAGGATTAGGGTCCGACATCGTGGTCCCAGTGTGCTGGTTCAGCGCCGACCCTGGTGTTGCAAAGAAGAGACACTGTATTTGTTTTTATTATTGAATCTCAAGACCGGGACAAATTATGAAGTGGGTGCCCTTGTCTTTTCACAGACTGTGGCCCTGGAGACGAGCAAGAGATCCATATCTCAACATCGTTCGTCGTGGCGGAGACCAGCGCGCGGGATCAGGAAATGGTACACACCCAGTGATGGAACAATAAGGATAGTCGATCAACCCAAGATATTGAGTTTCTTAGATACCGAGAAAGCCCCCAATCGCGCGATGGGGCATATGCATCCATGACCACGCAAGAAGATGGGTTGGCAGCACCAGAAGCGTGTTCGAAGAACGCCTCTCGCGGTACTTAGTGTGCCCAGAGCATATGGCTTATCCCGAACTTCAAAATGTGTTGAAGCTTGGAGAGCAACAGCCTCACCCAAAAGAAGCTGAAAGTCCGATCGACCATGGAGGTAACCTGGAGGTCACATGGAGGTAAATTGCATACTTGGTATCACGACCTAGAATGCAATACTAGCGTGAGAGATCTCTAGCTATCCACGACCGGATCACTATGAAGGTAAGCTTACTTATAGCGTCTGGCCCAAGATCCGCATTTAGCCTCTTCGAATAAGGTTCAGCAAATATCACTGGTAGAATTCCCCTACGTGGTATCCCACTCTTGCCTCGCCATCCGCTAGAATCCAAGTTATAGGTCGCGATGATATTCTCTTAGTGTCCTCAATACCTGGTACCGGTAGTCTTGCTTGTTGGGACTAAACGCTGTTACCAGCCCCAGCTCGATACGGTTTGACAACAAACACGGGCTTCGGGCACATGGAGCATTTATTCGTCGTCCCGGCTTAAAACAGCCTTGGCGAAAACAAGCAGCACAATTGTGGTCTCCTCGCCGTTTCTTGCAAAACGACGGAAGTGTTCGTGCGCACTAGCCTTTCCCACGATAGCTGTGATCCACTTGTACGAGTCGTTTGTTCAGTATGCCTTGTCCTAAGATGTGTCCACTAGAGTGAGGCTGAGTCCGAACATGAATGGTTACCAAAAGACGTGGGCAAGCAGCGAGTCCAATCGTGACAGGAGACATTTTCGCGCCGTTCTGAGAAGACTGTGTGGGAGCTTCGTTCAACATGCAAGGCCCCGACGCTTATGCACGTCTGTAAAAAACTCCAGGCTGGGGTATAATGTTGCTTGCTACTTCCGAGTTCGAAACATAGATCATCATGATATGTCACTATCGGCATGGGTCGAACGGCACAGTCGGAGGCCGAAAGATGAAGAAGGGCCGCCGTATGTGGCGGGGGTGCTTGCTGTAGTTGACTGACAACTTCGACATTCATAGCAAAATACAAGATGCCCTTCTCCCGGGTTGACGGGGCGAGAGCTAGGCCTACAACCAGAGATTCGTCGTATGGTGAATGGCCTTGGCAGGAGTGGTACATTGTCGATCTCTGCGACACACCAGCATGGTACTCGTATCGCCTGAAGATTTTTTCGATACCAGAGCTGCGCCGAGCAAGTCCGAGCCCGCCGCAAAGTCTACCACGTACCATGCAAACCGACGAGCGTACATGGCTGCCTCCAGAAACTTAACGTGGTTAGCCGTTTCACCTGCTCAATTTGTGATTGACGTTGGCGTATTGAACTCTCGGGCGAGGCTCGACCATCCAGCTCAACCCACCATTAGACAGTCATGTGCTTCAGGTCTATAGTGGGTTTGGCCAATGCTATATCCCAGCAAATGCTACAAGACAATACGTCCTTCCAGCAAGCTAGTCCACGGGGATTGACCATCGCCGGTCAAGGCTGGAAGACAGCAGTTCCAGATTCGAGATACCGGCAGCACCCTACTTGTACTCATTGGGTATGGCCATCCAAGCATGAAAGATCTGCATGTGTGCGTCGGCCCAGAATCGATGTGCTCCACATAGCGTCGCTACTAGTAGCCACGGACAGGGGGCCGTGCCGCGATATTAAGGTTCAACGATCAGTTGTTTAGAGACAGACGACAAGCATTCACTCATACCTAATAAGCCACTTCTTGCTGTGTAAAGCAAGCTTCGACTTCTCCGAGTGATTCCCTTTTCGTTTCAGTCGTCATTAATCTTGCTGCTCGTCTTCACTCCGTCAACCCAGCTGCTCTTCACTTGCCCAGCCATGGAAGCAGCAGAGGCCAGAAAGTCTGTTGACAACACAGTAGCTAGTGTCTCTGAGACTGACTCGGGCGCAAACAACAAGCTCAACGCCTCCGGTCACGTCCAGGAGGTTGCTCGAAACTTTAACTTGCTCTCCCTCGCTGGCGTGGGATTGACAGTCGGAAACGTCTGGCCTGCTGTGGGTGGTAGTATCCTGGTTGCTATCTACAATGGAGGGCCGCCAGGTGTGCTGTACGAGTTCTTGGCTGTCAGTGTCTTCTACTGGATCGTGGCAGCTTGCATCGCTGAGCTTGCTTCTGCCATCCCGTCCTCTGCCGGTGTTTACCAATGGGCGTCTGTGACGCCCGGGAAGAAATGGGGTCGTCCGATCGGCTTCTTTGCTGGCTGGTGGAATTACTTGGCCTGGGTCTTCGGTGCTGCGAGCATGACCTCCATCTTTGTGAGTATCATGCGTGATTGTGGTGATGCAAGTAGCTAATGTGGCTAGTCGAACACAATCGTACAGATGTACGCGCTCAAGAATTCAGAATTCACGGCGGAAGCATGGCACGTATTCGTCACTTACATCATCACCACATGGCTTGCATGCACTGCGGTCTGCTTCTGCAACAAAGCTATGCCGTATCTTAACGACATCGGCATCTTCTTCATCCTGGGTGGATTCATTATCACGATGGTTGTCGTGTGAGTATTCGCCCTCGACCTGAGTGACAGCTTCTGACTCCTTTCTCCAGCACCGTCATGCCCAACCGAACAGGTGGACCAGGCCATGCTTCTTCCTCCTTCGTATGGAACGAGTGGAGCGCTGACATAGGATATCCGAATGGCTTCGTCTTCGTAGCGGGCATGCTGAATGGTGCATTCTCTGTGGGGACACCAGATACCACAACGTGAGTCTTGTCTCGTTCGCATCATGTGTAGAATCCACTGACACGTCATGCAGCCATCTTGCCGAGGAAATTCCCTACCCACAACGTAACGTACCCATCGCCATCGCCTGCCAGATGAGCATCGGTTTCGTTACAGGTTTCAGCTACCTCATTGCCATCATGTACGCAATCAATGACTACGACGCCCTGTTTGCATCGCCCTACCCCTTAGCAGAAATCTACCTACAAGCGACCGGAAGCCCGAACGGGGCCATCGGGCTTCTCGCCTTGATAATGATCTGTATCGGCATCTGTGTCTGCGGTCTATACATCACTTCCGGAAGAACTCTCTGGGCGCTCTCCCGTGACGGCGCGACCCCTTTCTCCTTGAAGCTCAGCAAGATCCACCCAACGCACGGCACGCCATTCACCGCCACAGTCTCTACCGCCGTACTAGTTACCATCCTCGGCGCCATCTACGTCGGTAGTCTCACAGCGTTCAACGCCTTTGTCGGCTCCTTTATCTGCATGTCTTCGTCGTCCTACATCGCCGCCATTCTGCCCAATCTCCTCACCGGGCGGAAGAACATCAAGGTCTACGGTCCATTCCATCTGAAAGGCGCCATCGGCTTCATCTTCAACGCTATCGCATGCGTATACATGATGGTCTGGTTCGTGATCTACTGCTTCCCATACGCTCTGCCTGTCGACGCAGCGACGATGAACTACGCTAGCTTGATCTGGGGCGGTTTCACGATTCTCGTTGCTGCGTGGTGGTTCTTGGGCGCGAGGAAGTCGTATGAAGGTCCGCCTATGGTGCGAGACGGTGGTCACATCACCACAATGGAGACCGTGAGAAAGGCAGATTAAGTCGTGGATGCTACTAATTGCTCGTTAACTGCGCAGCTGCGCTGCACAGATGCAGAAGACGCTTTAAAAATCACGATAGAGATAAAGCGTTATCTTTGACGCTTTTGTTTCAGTCTTTGATCTTTGTTGATACTTTTCTCGAATTCTGCGACGATCTGTGTCCATCCACCCATCTTATACCGTGATTCATGGTCGGTGTACTAGATCGATTCCATGGAAGTGCAGTGACAGTGGTAGGCCTGTATTATTAATAACCATTATCAGATCGTTCTTGCATAGTGGTCAAGAGTGCATCAGGGCAAAGTGCACGAGATCTACCTATTGAAGACGATACGCATCAGGCTATGTTCAAGTAATGTAACGTATCGAACCACAACAAATGCGATGTGCGAAAACACCTATGCCAACTAAACTACGTCAGCTATATCGTCAGCCATTAGCCATGAAAGACACAGGTTACATAGACACATTGTCTGGACGGAACCTAGCAAACATCTGATTACATTGATCTGGAAGCACTCTCAGGGCGTTGACATTATCACAGGTTCACTAATGCACAAGCTATTTGGAGGCCTTATCAATGTCCGGTGCACCCACGAGCTCGCCTTCGCCGTCGTCCGCAGCATCATCCTCATCTTCAGCAGCCTTCCCGCGACGCTTTCTCAGGTTCTCTAGACCATAAACGAGTTCTCCTAGAACGCTGTAGGTCTTCTCGTACTTGGCTCTTGCCTCAGTCTCATTTTGTTGACGTTTATCTGGGATCGTCTCCATGGATATCGGCTCCAGGCTGAGTGCCGCATCTGAGCCGGGCTCCAAATAAACTCCTTCTACTGGTAGTGTGTTGGACATGACTTCACCGCATCCGATACCGAAAGACTTGAAGGCTTTTGTGGCTGGCACAGGTTCCCTACAGTAGTCTTTGTAAGACCCTGGAGAATGCGCGGTATCAAGACTGACAACGGCCACGTTCTGTTCTCGGAGATGGACAACATCCAGGACATTGCTATCGAGCTTCAGAGTCTGTAAGTGGCGGAGGCCAAAGTTCGACACTTGGAAGGTGAACAGCAGCGGCAAGGCCTCCAATGCAACCATTAGGGCATGTTTGCTGGCATCTCCGCTCTGCGCACCAGCACATGAGACGGACCATATTCCGGAGACAGCAAGCTTCTCAGCCGACCGTTCACTACTTAAGACGCTTTCGATGTCGTCTTTCAGATGCTCAAGTATATCGTATCGAGTATGTTCATGCCCACTCTGCCAATCAAAGACCCGCAGAGACGGCTCGCCATTGCCGGCAACTAGCACTTTTCTGTCCCACGGCACAATGAAAAGTTTGCTCACAAACTCAGTATGGCCTAGACAGAAGCTGTGTATAACATGAGTTTGTGGTATGCCTCTAGAAACTCGGATGTGCTCATCGCGATCCGACGTCAGCAAGAAAGGTCGGTCTTCCCCATTCACCTCGCCAGTAGCGATGGCCAAATCGGTAAGTAGCGACACATGACCGAGCAACAACTTATGCTCGAAGTCTGGCCCTTCTTTGCGTGCGTGCTTCTGCTTTTGTAGTTGCTGCTGCTTCAGTGCTTCCAGATTCCCTTTCGTATGGACTGTTAATTCTGATGCTGATGGCTTGAAGCCTACGTCCGGCTGCGGCGTTGCGGTCTTGCGCTGATATGCTGCTGTTGGACGTAGAGGTAGTGCGTACACGTCCCCGAACTTGTCCGCTGTGAGTATTGTCTTTTCATCATGGCTTAGAGAGATGGCACATGACTTCTTTGGCATAGGCCTGGATGACAACAGCTGCAGCTTGCCGCTGTCAGAAACCTTGAACACCCTTACAGTCTTGTCTTCGGACGTGATAGCTATAGCATGGCCTCCATCAGAAGTTGCTATCAGATGCGATATATGAGGCAAACTCGTGTCTGGTATCTTTGGCTTTCTCCGCTCACCTTTCTGCCGCGGCCTGCCTTCAACCTTGATGTCTATCGAGGCTTCTGATGCTTCGGAGGCTTCACGTGCTAGACTTGGCTTTTCTCCATCGTCTAGCTTGAGCCTCTTCACTGGTCTACTTTCGTCGCCACTTTCTTCACCACCCGAGCTTTCGACGTGATCGCGTGGCCATATACTTAGTGGTTGATCTCCGTTCAACGTTAATGACTGTATGCAGGTCCCTGTAGCAGCGAGTATAAGACCGGCTGGCTTCCGATCAATCGCACAGAGCTTGTGCGCGGGGAAGTGCATGGATGGTATCTGCGCTCAGGAAACAACGGCGATAGTGCTGATACGAAGGCCTCCCTTAACTGTATCGAAGTTGGGGACTGTGAAGCGAATGCGATCAACAAAAATGTGGTGGTTCGTGCTACCTCAAAGATATTCGTCGATTCCATCCTGAAGTACGCCGTAGTGCCAAGATTTCAGTCACGTGGTAGTGCGCTGCGCACTTGTCGAAATTGTACCCTCGCACCGACGATACCATCACGATTACCACAACCCACGACTACTAAAACCACAAATCACACATATTCACTTGCCCTTAAACATCCTAACTTCATCCTCAAAGAAGTCATGGGGGGCAAGACCGGTACCAAAGCCGTTTACTTCGAGAAGCTGAAGAGCTTGCTCGACGAGTACAAATCGATCTTCATCGTCAGCGTCGACAATGTCTCGTCGCAGCAGATGCACGAGATCCGAGCCTCTCTCCGAGGCGAGGCCGTCGTCTTGATGGGCAAGAACACCATGGTGCGAAGAGCCCTCAAGGGTTTCATTACCGACTTCCCTGAATACGAGCGACTGCTCCCCCACGTCAAGGGTGCGTTTGCGCATATGCGCACATACAACGGTATCAAGAGATGGTCATGCTAACATCGTGGTGCAGGCAACGTCGGCTTCATCTTCACCAACGGAGAACTCAAGGAGACCCGAGACAAGATCCTCGCCAACAAGGTCGCAGCTCCAGCTCGAGCTGGTGCCGTCGCCCCACTTGATGTCTACATCCCAGCCGGCAACACTGGCATGGAACCCGGAAAGACCTCTTTCTTCCAGGCCCTTGGTGTTCCCACCAAGATTGCCCGTGGTACCATTGAAATCACGACCGATCTCAAGCTCGTCGAGGCCGGCGCCAAAGTCGGTGCTTCCGAGGCAACATTGTTGAACATGTTGAACATCTCTCCCTTCACCTACGGCATGAAGGTTGTCCAGGTCTACGAGGAGGGTAACACGTTCAGCCCCGAAGTTTTGGACATCGAGGAGAGCCAGTTGTTGAAGGCCATGGCAAGCGCTATCGCCACCATCACCTCCATCTCCCTCGCTACAAACTACCCAACTCTGCCGTCTGTCATCCACTCCCTGATCAACGCATACAAGAAGGTCATCTCTGCCGCTATTCCAATCGACTACGAATGGGAGGCCATCCACGAGCTTAAGGACAGAATCGCCAACCCCGACGCTTATGCTTCATCTGCTCCCGCCGCCGCTGCAGCTGACACCTCTGCTGCGCCAGCTGCTGCCAAGGAGGAGGAGAAGGAAGAGGAGAAGGAGGAGTCGGAGGATGAGGGTACGCGACACCCAAAAGCACCTAACAATTGCACTATGCTAACATACCCACAGGCTTCGGCGGTCTCTTCGACTAAGAATCTTCCTCGACACCACACTCTCGACCATGGACATGATACATTCGATGCACCCACGAGAACAAGAATAAGAACAAAACGCGCAAATGAAGAATATCTCTCCAACCAATCACATTCCTGCCAAGAAACTTGGAAACCTCCCAACCCAATTTGTCTCGCAGTCCTTCATCCTTCGCTTCTTCCTTACCTTCCACACACACACACACACTCTCTCTCTCTCTCTCTCTCTCTCTCTCTGTCGCTCACCCAATAGCTTCCCACACCGTACCAGCAAAACCCGACTCACCATGTACTGCAATGTAAGTCACCATCCTCTCCCCCCGTTACAAAAGCCGCCGCACACTCAAAATGATGATCCATTTTTAACCCCAAGACCTTTGTCGATGAAGATCAAAACTTCGCAACAACAACACTCTAATTTTTTACTGATTTCTGCGTCCCATCACACTACGCACACATCAACACCTTGTCAAGGATCTCGGCTAATCTGTCGTTTAAAAGGTCTTCCCAAACGGGGTCTCACTCGTAGCTTACCAGTCAATAAGTGTAGACGTAACTGAGTCGCCTACTGAGATTGGCTGTAATGCTGCATTCCACCGGGACCTGTCTAGCGGGTGAATACATTGTCAAAGATGCGAGGTTGGTCTCATAGTGTCTAAACACGTGTACGTGCCGTAAGAACAGAATGCATACATGCTTGAACCCTTTCAGATATTGCATTGCCTTGCACTGCATGCAGCGTCATCTGCTGTTATGGCATTGCGAGATTCAGAGGTTGTACCGTACATTCTGATGCGCCTTCCGCTCCCTTTTTGCCCACCTGTCCCTCGTGAACCATCGACTTTCAACGCCGTCGGAAAGTCTTGCCTTCAGCAGATCCGTTTCATGAACCTCATACACTTAAAACAAATCTCGAATGCTGATAACCAGCGGTAGCCATTTCATGCAAGGATCTTTCCAATGACAAATCAACATACTCCATGCCCGCAATCCATCACATTGCACATATGAGAAGCCGTAACTGTGCACGGTTGATAGCCGAACGTGGAAGTAGTCCCACGATTACAATAAGGCATCCTTGCCTTCAGGTTTGAGCACCGGTTGAAAACGAAAACGAAAATGATAGAGCTGTTTGTCTCTGTCAAAGATGATCCAGCCCGGTGTTGTTTCGGGTATTGGTGACGGTAGATACAGCTTCCACTGACTTCAACCTATATATGATATCGGTTACTGCAGCGCCAATCGCATCTGTTCGTACGTTTGTGGCTGTAGTTCAACAGCAGGTCGCCACGTCTCGACAGCGTAGCGAACAGCTGTGCCGGAGGCAATGATACCGAGAGACCATTCAGCATGGATCTACATCGCATATGCTCTCTCCTGCTTTATCTCTGGCATCGGCATATTCCAGTCATGGCCCATCTGCATATGACTGAAGTTGTTGTTTGAATTCCGGTTCGACCGCAGGCTCCAGTCCTCGGGTTCCGTGCTTTGAGGTCGCCTCATACTACTTCCTGGGAAGAACATCTGTTGACCACCGTATGTCGGATCGGGGTAACCACTGAAATCCATTGCAGTAGGGCTCGGTAGGCCAACGTGGGTGGGAGAGGCCCAGCCCATAGCTGACATGTGTGGGGACGCGCTGCCGCTTGCTGTGCCGTTTGCTGGTGGTTCCATTGGTTGAGGAGGGCCGTAGGATATTGGGTTCGAGGTAAAGCTTGAACGTGGTTGTGGCGCGGAGGTGTAGCTTGTGGTGGCAGCAGAACTGACCGATGGATTGTGGTTGTGAGTGTGTATCATCGACATGTTATATTCGTTGCGCATGTGAGGAGGTAAGGATTGGTTTTGCGGCATATACTTGAAATCTTGAGACTGGCGGTGCAACAACATAGGCGGTACTTCGTTGTTGGGAGAGATGGTAGGAGGGTCCGAAGGGGATCCCGTTGAGTTTCGCGAGGAACGTGTCTCTGAATAGATGTCCTCGGCAGATGACTGACTCGGTATCGAGAGTCTCGGATGAGAACCGTTGATCTGATCTGGCGGGCCAGTATGGTGCGCCTGGTGCCTCGTCAGAGTTGTTCTTCTGGTGAATGTCTTCTGGCAGTTGGCAAATGGACATTTGTATGGTCGTTTTCCGGAATGTATCCTGCGATGTCGCGCCAAAGAGCTCGAGTCACTGAATTTCTATGCTTTGTTAGTATAGGCACACACAGGAATATCCTCAGCGTACTTTGCTGCAAATCTCGCACTTGTGCGGTTTCTCCCCTGTATGCACTCTTGAGTGGACCGTCAAGGCTGATCTTTGGATGAACTCTTTCCCACAATTTGGGAAGTCACATTTGTGAGGTCTATCGCCGCTGTGGATCCGTTCTGAACTCGAGGTCAGCCAAAATCACGCATGGGCTTCGAATCAAATTACCATGCCGAGCCAAGTCACTGCGTCTCGCAAAGGCTTTGGCACAGGTTGTGCATGTAAAGCTTTTCAGCGGTTCAGCCTTTGGTCTTGGACTACCGTCTCCCATTTCAGACGGGCTGTGGACACTGACAGGACTAATTTCGCTTTGCATCATTTGAGAGTGAGGGTTGTGACTCAGGTGCGGATAATGCATAGTCACTGATTGTGGCACGTGGTATTGCTGTGCATGGTGACCTATGCCACCATTGTGGTGCATGTTGAAGTGTGTTTCCATTGTCAAGCCTGGGTGCATTTGATGTCTCAATTGTGCGTCTCCGTTTGCACTGTGCCTAGCATTTCCGCTCAGCAGTCCTCCAATCTCCATTGGCCCCTTGTTTGAGGCCACGACCCTGTTGTTCCACGACCAGTTAGGGAGCGGCTCGATAGGCTGAGGCTGAAGAGGTGCGTAGAGCGGGTAGGCGTGGCGGGTTGAGTTCTGCATTTTGTTGGTCAGTCCTTGGTGCAAAGAGAGTGGTTTCAAGATAGGAAAGGGTAGCTGAGGACATAGACCAGCAGGAGATCAATGTAGGTTCGGCTGGCCAAAGCACTGACTCAGGCCAGATGGTCAAGGATGCGACAAGAGTCTTTCTAATGCAACGGATACGGAAAAGACACCAGACGATTCGTACTCGTGAAAGTGAGAATGAGCAAGAGGACTTACTTAGGGAACTTCTGGCACGTCGATTTGGGGTGTTATGGTCTCAGGAATGCTGCCAGGCAGGGTAACTTGCTGGCATGCCACCCTTGGCACTACTTGATACCTGCCCGAAACTTCCAAATTCTTGTTGAGGACGATGCGGATCGGTTCCTCACCGACTCAACAGTAGAGTGTGCTTTTAGACGTGCTTCCCAACCTCGAGGTATTCTTATTGCTCGAATGGATGGAACGGGGTATAGTCTCGTTGGTGTGAAGTAGAACAAGATGGAGATCGAATCAGAGCTCTTTGTGCCGTCTACGATGCGTGAGAAAGGACGACTGCTCGCAACCTCGCAGAAGGGTAATTGTGGTCTCGGGACTTCTTTGTCTGCTGCTCTTTAACGTGGAATCCGGGCCAGGATCAGCTCCGAGGCCCATTACTTGTTTCCACACATTGCGGTACCTCTTGCACAGAGCCACCGGGAAGTGTGACAGAATCTTGAACTTTTGTTGATCGCTTCGACTAGATGACCTGCTCTGGTTTGGCGTGTCCGTCCAGGACTAGTTGCACCAAGGGCGGTGAGTTGGCAACTCCTGGCAAGCCTTCGCAACGGGATGTTTCGGCTCTGGGTGAGTCTGCGGTCGCAATTGCGGCCCGGGCACCAACCCAAACAGTGGATTGTGAAAGGATTGGGGTCTTGTGGTAGGATGGTGTAAGGCTTCGTCTCTGCAGTCTTACGGGTACACAGCGGATACCGCAGTTGAGGCTTCAACGGGGGTGGAGAGATATCGAAGTCGTCGGCCAAAACCCCTGATGTTCTGGTCCGCTGCTGACACTGCTAGAAAATCAATGAACTCGCAGACTGGTAATCGTTGGCAAGTTGGGTAGACGCTATGCAGAAGGTGAGTAAGGGTCGGCTCGAAAGAGGGATGTAGAATCGTCGACGTCCAGCTAGGAAGGCACGAAACACAATGCGAGGATACTGGGGCTCAGATAGGGATGATAGCAATGAATACCTAGTTGTCGGTCTGGTTGATCTGGATCTGCTGATGCGCATCCGACAATGATCCTTTCCAGATGAGGCTTCTTCAGGTTCCTTCCGGCGACGCAGCCCCGGAGCCAAGGCCTAGCCGGACTTAAGTGTTACTGCAATACGCTGGTTTCAGGCGCAACCCGGCAACAGCCTACTATTCATTCGTAGCAGGACAGCAGTGAACCTCAGGTCATGGTATTTATTCTGTGTTGTTCTATCTAAATGCTTTTGTCGTATGGAAGCGGAGAGGCTTGTGCTCTGCTTTTTAGCTTGTGTCCGCAGTCGAAGCTCATGCACCAGTGCATTAGCGCTACTCCATCATCGAACGCTAGCATCTCAATTTCTGGGGCCTGCAGCAGCGAAAAGACAAGCCACGAGGACCATGGTGTCCACCCCCAAAATCCCTGCAACACGATGCTGCACCACAATCGTTCTGAAGCCGTCAAGGCATCTGCTCGAAGGCCGTCAGCTTCACCACCAGCTACTCGGTCTCATTAGCTCAGTTACCTTACCGCCACGGCATCCATCCGCAAGGTAAACATGTTTCAGGCGTGAACCAGATCAATAACCCCATAATTCTTTCTTGGGCTTCGGAGAACTGGACTCTAGCATGAGTGGAGGAAGTGCAATCGCAGGTTGCGAAGTTGGCCTTGACCAAGGGCAGGTGCAGTGAGAGATCTCTTACCTTGAAACAGTCTTCCTTAAGAGCTGGTGCTGTAAGCCACATTGGACGTGGGGTATGGACACCGTCATCGCCTGCCCGCGGTAACTGGGGCGGCACATTTAGCATCTGCTCACGACCTGCGTGGTGAATCAAGCTTTGGGCATAGCTCTCAGTCGAACGGGATGGGTCTCAACCCTCCAGCAGTGCCCAAACGCTTACGCATTTCCTCTCCTGCCGCCACAGTGCTGGGCACCTTGATACCACAGCAATCTCCCCAGTAGTCAGGTTCGTGGCCGTGCTCCTTGACATGGCTCATCCTCTCTGCTTGTATTCGAAGAGTTTCCGGGTCAAGCTGACCCATACCTTCTGCAGCTGGAATCAAAGAGCCGAACAAGAAATGTTGCATGATGGGCAATTTGCCAATGATCTCCTTCACGAACATCTTCTTCATACCATCTTCGACCTTCTGCCAACTTTTGGCGCTGGAAATGTCATCGAGCATTGGGCTGTGCCACCGGATCCCTTTCACTGTTTTGACACTGTCGACCCAACGAATCTGGTCCAGGTAGAGGTATTTGTCTCCTTCCTCGTCCAGGACGACACTGTTGTGAATCGCTCGGGGTGTGACATAAGGATGGTCAACAAGCTGACTAGCACCAAACAGGAACGGGAGGAACTGGTAGTCGTCAAGCCCCCAAACACCGTGGCTGCCTGCTGGTTCGAGGTAGTAGGTACTCTGAATCTTGCGCATGAGCCTCCAGTAGCGAGGGAATACGTGAAGGGCGACAATGGGAAACTCGCTCTGCTGCAACATATCTAGTCTGTTAAGACACAAAAGCCATAGAGCGAAATTGAGCTCGTGGCCTGAGCCGTAGTCCAGTCTTTCGTCCGAGCCCAAACAATTTTGCAGGTAAGTCGCAACCTCTTCTGCCACGTTTTGCTGTAACGAAAAGAGCTCTGTATGCAGAGTTACTGCTCTTTCGATCACCGCCCGATGGAAGCTGCGGAAGATAGGATTGCCGAACCGCGAACCAGTGTCAAGTGGAGGATACTCTTCTAGCAGGCCTTCGATGACATCCAGTATTTTGTCAAGATTCTGAAGCGTGACCGACCTAGGCAAGCCTTCAATGTCACCAACGCTCTTGCCGTGGACACAGTCACATAGGCCGAAGATCCACGCTTGTATGAGGCGATTCGTCGAGGAGTGAAGGAACTTCTCGTGATCGTCAGGCGACAAAATCCTGCGCGTAGGTATTGTAGGAGACAGAAAACTTAGTGCTGGCGGGTCAGGCAGGAGGGGAGTCTGAGGAGGTGGCTCTGCCGTCGAATTTTCAGGTCTGCGCTGTGAACGTGGTATTAGAGGTGGTATCTTGTTCGCACTGCCATCTTTCAGCGACAGCTTAGCGACCTTTGGCCCCGGCTGAACATTATGGTCAAGAGCCATTTCACGAAAGGCTTGACGATTACGCGAAGGACAAGTTGTCTCTAAACATGTACCTGCATGCAGGAAAGCATGGGCCAAACGCGGAGTGAGGCATCAGTATCGAAATGCTGACAAACAGTGCCGGCAGGGAATACAAAACAAGTCACTTCGCGTACCTATGAAGTCATCCAGCTTAACTAAGAATAGGCTTCGGTAGGGTAAAGCTGTTCACTAAAACGTTGCCGAGGCTTCGGTGCCATCCGCCCTCGTGTGCCTTCATGCGTCACGCCCAGGCCAACGCTCGCAAGCACTCCCCGACCGTCACTCCACCACAAGCTATGTAGAGGCATACTCCTACAAATGACATATTGTTAACAAAGCTCATCAGAGAGGGTTTATGTCGCCAGCTTCAACGCGTCAACGCGACTGATCATTGGCTCGACAGCATTTGAAGTCCGTCGATGATCAGCATGCGAAAGCACACAAGCATCGATACCGCCGAACCTACCCGTGGACATATCTCATCCTTCCGGCTCGTCGCTACGGCCACCCATTCGACCATAGAGGCACTAAGCTTACGTGATTGTGCTTAGGAGCCAGCATGGATGTTCGAGCTGAGGAGCGGCCACACGGCTCGACTACACCTCGCTTATCCTCATCTCGTGCCTCCTCGGGTGAACACAGAGACAACCCGGAACCCGAGACAGAAACCCTCTCAATTACTCCTAAGCGCTCCTCGAGTGTGCGTTTCCGGGACGACATGCACGAAGAACCTTCATCCGAAGAACCTTCATCGGCCTCCAGACGTCGGATTTCTGGCGATACAGACGAGATCACGCCGATCAGACAAGCGGATGGGCAGGCAAATAGGAAATATGCAACAACCGAGCAGGAGCCGGCGGCCAGAAACAAGAAGAGCCGTCAACCCTCAAGATCGCGGGATAATGCCCAAGCGCCTGACGAAGAAAGGCCGGGCGTATTGAAGAGGATAGCGGAGAAGTACGGCTCGGTCACACTCGAGAACAAGGGCTCGGTCGCCAGAGACCATCTGGCATTGGAACGCACCTTTTTAGCATGGCTGCGAACGAGTCTCGCTTTTGCGAGCATAGGTATCGCCATTACCCAGCTATTCCGCCTAAACACGAGTTTGAACAACAACACTCGAAGGAGTGTGCCTTATCCTGAACCGCAATCATCCTCGCTACCATTGTCGCCTCTTCTCGGCCATGGTCTGCCCCCAGAACTGGTGCCTCTCCTACAGCAGCTTGTCCAGTCTGCCGCACAGTCCTTGCCTACACCCGCTCCAAGTCAAACACTGCTAGATCAGCTACTCCTTGCGCCTTCCATTCACGGCTTCAATCAGCCAGTTGTTCATGAATCGGTCACCGATCAAGGCGCAGCGGCAAAGCTGAGGCACGTGGGCAAGCCCCTGGGCGCCACATTCATCGGCGTTTCGATGGTGCTCTTACTTACTGGATTCCACCGATATTTCGAAGCGCAGTATTGGATCATGCGAGGCAAGTTTCCAGCTAGTCGTGGAAGTGTGGCATTGATCGGTCTGATTGCGGCTGCTCTTATCGTGGCAAGCCTTATTGTGGTTCTTGTGATTTCTCCCGTCAGCTATGAGAATTGACAGTCTTCCCGCAGGCATCGAAGACCAGGTGCTGCAGCTTTCACCACGGTTGGCAGTGAAGGAATGTCAGCTACTAGGCGGTGAGCGAGGGACTCTGGCTTAATTTGACTCGATAAACATAGGAGATGGAAAGTCCTGCGTTCTGCCTGCTTGGTCCACGACGTGGCCCGCATCCAACCCGCACCAGCTGCATCATAGACGACCACTGTCCTGAATGTACCGTACTCATTTCTCTCTGCGGCTTGATGAAGCATCTATCCCTGGAGCAGATCAGACAAGCGTCGCGTTTGGGTTTGCTTCCATGATCGATCGCTGGCGTCATCTAGACGCGCCCAATCTTGCATTAGGGCGCCGATCCCTTGAACCCTGTCGCGCTATGGCTTGCCAATCTTCCGTGCACACGATGGCTATGAGAACACAAGCGAAGCAAGTTGCTTGACAGTCCGACCATGCGAGAGACGTACAAACACGGGGAGTGGGTAACTACAATAGTGACAAATTACTCATGCGGCATTAGCTTTTCTAAATCAGGTTAGAACACCCGTTCTGATGGCATGATTGAGTGGGAATCGGCGTTTCATGCAAGTGCCCGGCGCCCACAACCTAGACATCGGCCGTAACTTTCCGCGTTTCACAGTCAGACCGTGCTTGTGCGGACTCAAGAAGAAGCAAAAACAGCTGTGCCATGTATAACAGCAGACCATGTAGCATCAAACACGTTCTCGACCGCATGAAATGTTCGGACGGGCACAAAGCCATTCACCACTGATTGCTGAAGCTCTCTCAATACTATGGAAAGCCTCAATGAACGCATTTGTGTACATGGCTTTCAGTCCCTTGATTGGCAGGTGGCACTGCGACTCCCACAATCCCAGCGAATCCCGTGTGGCGTAACCATGGGTGATAAAAATCACCTCCATGAGTGGTCAAAAATTACCCAGATGAGATTACATAAGTTATGCCGTAGAGACGCCTAGAAGGGAAGTCGTCCGTGCATGAGACCACGTGGTCAATGGTTGGAATGTGTGCTAGGAAGCTAGATGTACAGTAGGAAGATACCAGGTTGTGATAACGATAGCCTAGTTGACTTCCTCGTACAAAGGAGACGAATGCGCTTATTGTCCGCCAAAGACGGCGCAAGAAACTGGCCAGGGACTCGTCATCGAGCGAGATGAGGGTAGCACGTCGAATCCCGCTACACGGTACGCATAGAACAGGCGAGGCAACAAACAGCAAAGGGCGACATGCTATTGACTCGGAGACAAAGCATGCTCCACCCTTCATTTCCAAGAGAATTGCTTGGAGCGGGTTTCATCACACCATATCTTCTCACTACGAACGATGCCTTATCTGAGGTGCAGCGCGGTCGTAGGCGTACCTATGATTGGCTTCTGGACGAGTACTTTGAGTCTGTGAGAAGCTTCGAATAGGCGTCTAGCTGATACATATTATGCAACAGCTGGTTAACACCAGGTGTTTCAGCATAAATGCAATTGTCCTAATAGGGAAAGCAAGAACAAGGGTGTGCAAAGACGCGCTACTGCCTTTTCTTTCTGTAGCTCTGAGTGGGCGATCTAGGCCGATCATCCAGGCTAGCGTTGCCTTGGTTAAATTGCACTTGGCAGGAACGCTCGCAAGCCTTCTGAGTGGTCCCGGACATCATAACCCAGCAAGCGTGATTGGCTGTTGTGTCGATCTCCATATCAGCTCAATTCCCCTTTCGATCTCCCTTGAGTCCCGACCTCATCTGCACGCCATCACCTTTACCAACTACACACTTCCACTTTGCACACCTCGTCGTTGGTCTCATCAAACTTTCAGAGAGTTTTGCTCTCGTTACACTCATTTCGTCACTCATTTGACCAGCTACGTCGTCGCTCATTCAGTACTCAGCGTTTTACGAAGACTCGCCAGCACGAGAAACACCAGCCCAGCTTTGGACGCATTCCAGCACAGACCTCAATTTTGATCATATGATCCTCGAGCTTTGTATGTGTTTACAGGTCTATTAGCAGATTCTTTGTCCAGCCTTTGTGCCCCTTCACCAACCTCTTTCGAAAGCAGTTGCAGCTGAAAGCGCTGGTCGCAAGCGTCCACTCATTTTGCTAATGTCACTCATTTGAACCCCAATTCTAACGTTCATGGTCACACAGGTCAAACGACCACATTTCGAGACTCTGCGAGTTGAGCACTACTCCACGCAAACCCGATCAACACACATCGTGGAAGGTAAATAGAACCGCAAAATGAAAGCATCGATACTCGCCTTGACGGCGGCAACCACCGCCAGTGTCGCGGTGGCTCAGCCACACAAGCACCAGCACGCCCACCTCCACGAGCTCAACAAGCGAACCCAGACAGAGACAGCTTGGATTTCCGGTCCCACCTCCTACGCTTTCATGCTTGATGGAAAAGCAATCTCCGTGGATGAGGTGTGCAACGGCGTAGCCAACAACAGGCTGAAATGGGCCGATGCTGCTCCAGCTGGCCTTTGCTCGACGTCTGCCGCCGCATCATCCGTGTCTGCTGTGGCATCCTCGAGCAGTGCTGCAGCTTCCACCCCCGCGGCTGCTAGCTCGGCCGCGGCTTTCTACCAGAAGCATTCATCCTGGAAGGCCTCCTCAGCAGCAGCTACTTCTTATGCCGCTGCTTCCACCAGTGCTGCATCGGCTGCTGCTAGCTCATGGGGCGCATGGAATAGCTCTAGCTCTGGTCAAGGCGTGGACAGCGCATTCCCCGATGGAGAACTCGACTGCTCAGAATTTCCTTCTTCATATGGTGCTGTGGCTCTTGATTATCTTGGCATGGGCGGTTGGTCAGGTCTGCAAGCTGTCACATTCGGTTCCAGTGCTATCACTTCGATCGTCACTGGTGTTTCTGGAGAGACGTGCACAGAAGGCATGATGTGCTCATACGCCTGCCCACCTGGTTACCAGAAATCGCAATGGCCCTCCCTTCAAGGCTCTACTGGCCAATCAGTCGGCGGCATTCAATGCACTGGTGGCAAGCTACGTTTGACGAACTCTGCTTTGTCTTCAAACCTCTGCATTCCTGGAGAAGGTGGTGTTGCGGCGAAGAACTCCGCCAGCGGTGTCGTTGCCATCTGTCGAACCGACTACCCAGGTACCGAGTCCGAGACTATACCAGTCGAGCTCCAGTCCGGTGAAACCGATCAGCTCGCCAACCCTAACGCAGCTACATATTACACCTGGCAAGGTAAGGGTACCTCAGCCCAGTACTACCTCAACCCTATTGGCAAGAGTGCTTCAGAAGCCTGTCAATGGGGCACTTCTGGCACGGACATGGGTAACTGGGCACCTATCAACTTTGGTGTTGGCTACAAGGATGGCACGACATGGCTGTCAATCTTTCAGAACAAACCAACTACTACCAGCTTGTACCAGGGTACAGTCGAGATCCAGGGAGATATATCCGACAAGTGCATCTACCAGAATGGCCAGTTCTGCGGTGCAACAGGTTGCAACTCGGACGGCTGCACAGTACGTTGATTCCAATCCTCTCGTCTAATGCTTTTGCTGACTCTTCTCTCAGGTAGCCGTCACCTCGGGTACGGCCACATTTGTTGTGTCAGATTAGGTGGTCTGGGGATGATCTTATTTTCTTGCGCATAGTAAGCCCGGCGTCTATAAACTTCATCTTTGTGTTGGTTACAGTATTTTGCATGGCATCCGAAAGAAGAGACATCTACAATAGGTGGTGAGGATGGATCTGGGGCGGATACGCACTTCTGGATATGCTGGTATCATCCTGCCACTTGCACAGCATATATCCTACCCTCGGACAATATGCATCCAGAAGTGTCGACGAACAGTATTGAGCGTGTCGAGAGCCTGTGCTCCCTGTACATAGACAACGATACGACACAATCAACACGAACTGGAAAAGAAACTTCAATCTATGGACGAGCCAGGTGTCTTATGATGTGCAAGATAGCTGCTCGTCGTGTGGCCAGCAGAGTCAAGTCAAGCCATTTGCTTTTGAATACTTTCTACTTCTTCTCAGCGGCGACCGACGGCTTTGCAGTCACCGTCCTGTACATAACTTTTTGCTCCAATTATCATTCCTCCAACAAACGTCCACGATGAACCTGATGCAGCATGACGTTGCGATCCGATCTCATGTCTTATGATGTGATCTCAGCCAGCCTTCGAGCTCAATAACGCCTCTCTAAGTCAGATACGGGCCGCAAGATCCATGCCGCTGGGCCGCTTGCAATGCTTGCCGCAGCCACGGCGTTTGTCTTGGCCAAGGAGGAGAGCTGCAGCCAGCTGGAGCTCCTGCAAGCGGCCGCATTTCTGACGATTGGTCGCCCTGGGGACGTCAGTGTTTAGGGAGCTTGGGGCTTTCTTTTCCGGTGGCTTGGGGGCTGTGCTGCCGTGTGCCGTGCGGGCGTTGTTGGGGCGATCTCATCACCCTTAATTAGGAGGTTACATATGATGGTGTAGAAACTACATACTAGCGCGCCACCAGCGCGCCACTAGCGTACCCCACCCTTATGTCTACTCGTGCGCACTCGTACGCACTCGTAAGTACTCTTAAGTAGATATAACTAATTCTTTAATAATTTCTAACCCTAACCCTAGCCTATAAATATAACTATCTAAGTCCTACCTAATAGCTAACTCTAAGCCTAGCTAACCCTTACCTAACCACCTAATCCTAGCCAGTAGGGCCTAAAGACAAGGAAGTTATAAAATTAGTATATATAAGTAGCTACGAGTAGCTATATAGATAGTTACTACTAGGTGGCGCTAGGTGGCGCTCGGCTAATGCACGCTAATGCAAGCTAATATTATCGATCTCCTACACCATCCCCTTCGCGTATAAAATGATCTAACTAGCGGCTCTATCGAAGTAGACTCGTAGTACGCGTTCCTTATACAACTATTCTATATACAATAAGGGCACGATTATATACGTTAGTAGAGGGAATCACTAGATACGGTTGCGTACTATTACTAAATATAGACCTATATAGCTAACTCGTAGTGTTATTATAGTGCACTAGCGTAGCCTACTGCACCTAATAACCTCTACGCCCTCCCTCTCGTCCTCCGGCCTAATGGGGAGCCCGTATACCTAGTAGTACGCCTGCTAGCACCCTCTGCTAATATATAACGTCTTTATACAAGTTATATAGTAATCCACGGACCTACTTAGTCGAGAGGGCGTTGCAGAGTTGTATACTTCCCCTAGGGCTTAGCGCTAGGCCTATAGCTACGGTAGGCAGCTACTCCACGCACAATAACGCCTCGTCTTAAGTTAAGTTGCTATATAAACGTGCTCTTGGTTATATATTAGCCCTGTAATAAGTTCTTAAAGAAAAAACTCTCGATCTCGCCCGTTATAACGTATATTCTCTAGGTATCGCTTCTATATTAGGTACGCGTTCACCTAGTATATATCGGCTAAGAACTCAAGGAATTTCTTAGTCTATTTAAGCTAGCGGGCTACTCTAACCGTTGCTGCACTACGGAGTTGGTTATTAGCGTCTATCGGGCCTATATAGTCGTTATAGTCTACTGCTGCCGCGGGCTGTTGTACGTACACGGTAGTAAAGCCGCCCGGAGTAGCCTTAGTACCGCGCAACCGCTTAGACTTACGATATGCACTTAGGATCTAACTAGGCCGATATACAGTAGTAATAAACGATACTTAGTTCTAGCGGAGAGGGTTATGCTAGACTATACAGTTAACAAGGCCGTCGATAATGCTACTTGTGACCGCATTATCGCCTAGCAACTTAGGAAAGCGGTGTTAAATAGCTAGTAAGATTACTAAGATTCCGAGCGCGTTCTTCCTCGTTGTACCGCATATACCGATATTAATAGCTAGTAGTACGCGGGCTATATTAACGTTAACGAAGAGGTTATCGATAAAGCATATATGCTATAGGCTACGCTACAGCGCTGTAACCCGCTCACAAAGCACCTACACCATTAACTTAAGTGCTAGAAGGCTTATATCGGTTGCTATTGCACTAGTAGTGCCCCGCTTACGCTTCCGGGTTATACGGGTAGCTAAGTCGAGAGAGATACCCTAGGGGACCCCCTCTAGGCCTTCCTAGCTTAAGTGTATAACCTAATCGTGTATAAGACCCTCGTAGCTTATTAGTATATAGCAGATAAAGCCCTGCTTCGCTAGCTTATACGCGAGCTTTATAGCATTAATCTTCCGGCCGTAAAACTTGATTAAACTCTCGTCTACGCATATATAGCTTAAGGGCACTAGCGTCTTACTAAACCGAGTGCGTACCGTATCCACCGCGTGCTAGATCTTCTAGTACTAAGCAGCGTACGGCTCTGCCTTTGCTTTATCCTCTAGCTAACTATTTAAGCTAAGGAAGCGTTTAATAGCCTTGAAGCGTTAGCAGCTAAGCCGTAGTAATAACCTATGCCTCTTAGACTAGAATGACTAAATACTAGCCTTTAGCCCGCGGGTAAAGACTATCTTAAGCCGACAGGCTAGCTAATATCGTAGCTCGGTCGCTATTACCGGTTTTTATAGTTTTTAAGGCGTAGCTGCCCTATACGTAGCAATGTTCGTATAGTACAGTAGTAGGTTAAGAACTAGCTAAAAGAAGAGTAAGAATAGCTGTATAGCCGATAGCTGCTGGTGTAACGGGTCTCGCAATGCCTATGGTCGATAGGCAACCTCTATTAGAGGTTAGTAAGCCGGTAACGAGTTATGTATATGCTGTTCGCACTCTACTTTAGTGATTACTTAGACTAAAGGTACCGTAGTCGAGTCTTAACACGCGTCTAACGCGTCGAGGTTTTAAACAACTTTCTCGAACACCTGTTAAAACTCGAAGTCTAGCATAATCTTATCGAGATTAGTACCGTTATATAGAGCTTAAGCAGGCGATTATAACGGTGCAAGAAAAAATCGTGATATATTAATGCGCGCAGTGTAGTAGTGGTTGAGAAGTTGTGTACAAGAATATTAGAGTGTCATATAGAAATCACGCTAGTTGGATCATTTTGTACGCGAAGGGGATCATCTGACACCTCCTTAATTAGATCCTTTAGGTACTTGTAATTTATTCTGCCCGGCTCGGCTGAGCGGTGTCAGGGCATTGCGTGCGAGCCGTGCCCACTGCGAGTGGGCGGTCTGCTTTGACTGACGCACCTGAGTCGTGATTACATGTCCTTACTGCATGGATGAGATGGCTCACAAGTCCTGTAATTTTACCGTTGCCTCTTCATCTGCAGGCTTGTTGTGTTGCAGGCTTCTGGACCGGGGTAGGTACACTTAATTATCGATGTGCATGCATCATGCTTGGGTGTGTCAGGGAAGCTTGCGGTTTACCCAGCCGTAGGCTGTGGATAGACTTGCTTTCGGGATGGGGCCTGCTGGGAGGCGCATGCATGGGAATGTCGCTTTTATGCGAACGGCTGAATAAATTTATACAACAGCTACTGTACGTGGTACGCGAGCACTAACTATGCTTTGCATGCAGCACATTGACGGTTATCTATGATGCTATCCAAGAAACGCTGCAGACATGCATGAGTTCGCATTGAAGAGGAGTTGTAGGTAGGCATACGTGTAGTGCAAACAACATGCCCGCTCTGTACAACGTACTAGCGATCAAGACACGAATATGGTTTTGCATAAGGATCGATGTCCAGTATGTTAGGACAGTGTCCTACTGGTATAGGTCCGCCACGATCATGTCAACGAGCCTCCATGCCACCTGCTCCACGCATTCTCTTCTTCCCACATAACACGCTTTACCGTCTGTTCAACGTGACGACCAACTTCCCACTTTTCGGACGTGTAGTATACGCATCCACCTCCTCGATATCCACGTCGCCACCGGGTGCAACCTGTACTCTGTAGTTTGTGACAACAGCTGCCACGATCAATTTGATCTCCTGCATCGCCAGGTGCCGCCCGATGCACATTCGCCCTCCACTTCCGAAAGCCCAGAAGTGTCGATTCATTTCGGTGAGCTCTTCGTCTGTGGCATTGAGCCAGCGGTCTGGGCTGAAGGATTCCGGATCAGGGAAAACCTCGGGGATCTTGTGGAGGGTGTATGCCATGGCGGAGACACGGATGTTCCCTGGTAGACCTGCGTAGTTGTGTTTTGTGCCTGGTGGACCGAGGGAGACGCCGCCTGGAACCGAGGGTGTAACGCGGGGCTGCATACCAGGTATTGGTGCGTGAAGACGGAGGGTTTCCATTAACACGGCGTGCAAGAAGGGCAATGAGTCGATGTCTTTTGTGCTTGGTAGCTCGAGCGGCGTGGACGAGTCGGAGGGCGGCCAACTGATTTGCGGCTGGAGGGTCAAGAGCTCTTCGTAGAGTCTGTCCTGTAGATGTGGTTGCTTTGAGAGTTCGTAGTAGAGGTAGGTGAGTGCTATGCCGGATGTCTCATGGCCAGCGGCAAGTTGATCGACCATGTCTGAATATACTTCGAGAAGCGATGTATGCTCGTCTGGAATGACTGTATCAGCACTTCTCGAACCACGCGTGAAGTTCATGCCTTCATCGAGATGTGGATGGACTTCTAGGCCTGCTACAGGATCCTTCTCTCGAATTGAGGTGAGGCCCGTCTTGAATTGTTTGAAGACCAGAGGTTCGTCACCGACGTTGTCAGACGAGCCCTGTACTGAGTGGAGATACTGGTCCGCTGCATCACACATGCTTCTCGACCAATCTTCGAGCCATTCATTTGCCTTGTGGATGAATGCTGGGTAAAGTGATATGCCAAGACATTGGAGCAGTTTTCGGACCATAGGAGGGATTTCGGAGGAGATGAATTGCCAGTCTCGTCTTGAGTGGTAAAGGTGTAGGTACTTCTTCCTGACATCGACGTTCTGAGTAAAGTTTGATCCCTGTGATATGCCAAATTGATAGGCCGTCATGAAGTCCATGGTGAAAGCATTGTTGATCTCGTGAATGTCGAATGCTTGCTGGGTAACTGCCAAAGATTCCACAAGCGGTAGGAAACGCTTGTTGAGCAGTTCGTGGCTGTTTGCCTGGACTTGTGCAGAAGATTGAATATAGGACTTGGAGTAAATGTTCGCCATGATCCGCTTCTTCTGGGCGTGAGGGTGGTGACCGACAGTAGAGAACATGTTCATGACTCCGAAATTCGCAAACTGGCGTGGATACCATTCATGCTTCTCCCAACCACCAGCGTAGATTGACTTGATACCGCCCTCATAGCAGTTCACGCTGATCTCGTTGTCGCCGAGGCGGACGACAGGACCATGTTCGTGATGAGCTTGATAGGTAACCGCATTGTTGCGTGTATGATACCTCTGGTAGAGTATCCAGCATGAGCCGATATACGGAATTGGTACACTCCAATGTGCTCGCGGTATTTCTCGAAGCGGTGATAGCAGATAAGGATAGACCAGGAAGTGATAAACAAGGTACACCGAGGTGAGCAAAGCTGCAATTAGAGGCAAGTAGGTCAGCGACAGCGATGCTTCCACGATCGCCATTTGGAATGGTGTCTGCGGCGCTAAGTAGTTCGAGCTTGACTACTTGGGAGGGACCACGACCTCAAGGTCACATCACTTTCATGGAGCTCGAAGGACCGGTCTAGTTGATCTCAATCTCTATTCAAGAGCTGTTGCTTTGCGTTCGCTACGCTCTAACGCCAGAGATTCTACTTATGCTCATTGTACGCGACGTTTGCTTGTTTGAGATAGGTCATGTATTCCATGAGATTGTAGCTGCGGTGCTGATGTCCGCGGCGCCGTGGTGGCAGGAGTACTCCGTAACAGAGCGCCGGAATTCACGTGACTGTACCAATCCCTATGTGCTTTGATGAGACGAGTCCACTGCACGAGCCACGATACGAGCCACCCAAATCTGTTGTTGCAAAAGGGTAGTCTTCATGTTACTTCAGTAATACGCAAGTGGTAAAGCTGTAGATCTTAGCTGCTGGTAGAACTGCGTGTGCTCACGAAGGCTGGTCAACACAGTCTTTGCTGCCTCCGTTCTCACCTGTCTGTTGACGGGGCAATCTCGTCGTCGTCTGTTTCACTCTCTGATAGATCGTCATCAAACCCTGCGAAACGAGGTGGCTTGCTCTTGGGCTTCGGCAGCAGGTCTTTTGGTATCTTCAGCTTGTTCTGCAGAACCCATATAGCATCGACATCACCTGCTTCTGCTTCCACCCTCAGGCGACTCATGTCGGTCTCGTCAAGCTCCATTGGGTCTTCTGCATCACTGTCCTCGTCAGCACTTTCTCGCTCAGAGCCTCTACTGCCGCTGCTCTCCAGTTTCTCGATTTCCTGGTCACTCGCGGCCATGGCTAGCCTGACTGCGTTCTTGACATTCTCGCCCACTTCTTCCTTCTCTTCCAGCCACTCACTGCTCAAACCTTTGCGACGGCCGTCCACAGTCTTGCCTGCTCTCATATCCGCTTCTCTCTGTTCTGCGAGTTCAACAACAGCCTCCCACCTCTTCCGCCTCTCCTCCTTCTCTTTGCGGTCCATGTCCGGCTTAGTGGCCAGGTAGGCGGCCAGGTTCTTTGCTTCGGTAATAGTTCGTAAACGTCTGCCATCCAGGTTTCGTGCACTCCCTGTAGCTAATTCTGCATTCTGTTTCTTCTTGCGCGAGGACATGCGGCCACCAGCTGCGCGCAACTGGGAGCCAAAGCCACCTTTACCACCTCGTAGAGGAGCATTTAGCTTGAGTGAAAGGAAAGATGGTGTTTCATATGTGTCGCAAGTAGACTGGAGGAGACTCTCAATGGTACTCGAGGTCGAACGTATCACTTGACCATTTCCTGCGAGCAGAGTCGCATGCTGCAGGACTCGCGCTGGTAGTACAGCGCCTACCTGGTTGACGAGTTGCGAAATTGGTGCATCCTTTGACACTGGCAAGCACAGAGTCGGGGGTAGATTCAGTCCAGCGAACGTAGTCAACAGCACATTGATAGTGGCCATAGTTGCCAGTAAGGCCTTCGATATACAGACTGACAGTCAGTCGTAACAGGGAACCGTGCTGGCCTTCAGCGTGTTGAGAAGCGAGAAGGCTAATTTCACTAAAAGACCATGGGGTAGCCTTGCCATTAGCTGGAAGCCTTCTAGGTACGTTTGCAAACAAGGTTGAGTTACGCGAAAATGATTTGCTAGCCGAAAAGCGCCTGCGAAAGAGATGTTACTGGGTCCGGAAAAGAACCAGTAGAAGAACTGCCATGGCTGCAGGTGTCGTTGATTGGCAGCGCACCAGATCGATAAGCTACTGCAGTGCAAGCAGATATCCTGAACACCACAACAACGAACTTTAAGGGTAACATGTGGCTTGGCTAGGCGTGGCTTAGGGTTGTTAATCACATTGATCTTGTGAAGTTTCTGCTCGCGACTGCGGCACGACCACGCGTAAGAAGTCAAGATCACCCCAACGGTGTAGATTCACTGCCACTACGTTCATACATTGTATCACATATTTGCAACTGAGCTGAAGAACGGCTGCGATAGGAATTTGAGTTACGCCCGGCGAAGCAATACCACGACATACCTTCTGCGGCCATGCGGCATCGAAGGTATTAACATTACGAGAAGACCCTTGATGCAGTGCCTAAAGGGCCGATTATCGATCATTTTTACATTCCTCAACGCCCGCTCCGCTGCACGGTGAAGAAATGCCCTGGCGGCCAATACCTTTGTCATATGCCATCGCTATCTATCCCTTTCAACCATCGTCGGCGCATGCAGAGCTTCCACTGCAAATCGGCGATCACCTCTATGTCATCGAGCAGGGGGGCAGAGATGACGCTTGGTGCCGCGGATATCTGGTTCAGCAACCATCGCTTCTCTCAGCCTTGACCACAGGAAACCGGAGTGCATCTGATGCGCGTGTCTATTCTGGAATCTTCCCGCGATGCTGCATCGAGATCAGAGAACAGCTTGGCCACGGCGACGAGCACAATGCTCAGCCCACCGCGCAGGACTCAGACAAGCCACAAGCCCCTGTGCCGATGCTCAAAATCGGCGATGAGTCACCCACTTCTGCTTCAGAGCCGCTAGTCGACGAGATCTCGTCGTGTCTGCGAGAGTGGTACGTAACCTACCTGCCGAGCTTGGTGCTCAGGCAGGATTACGATCGCTTAGATCGTGTCTCAGATATTGTTACCAAGCTTGACTACGCCCGGCGAGAGCTTCTGAACGATGTGTTGACTGCCCAAGAAAGGATCAGCGTCAGGAATGAGGCTGTGTGGGACCTCGTTCGCGGAAATAAGCTGCTCGGGGCTGAAGTTATAGTGAGGGACCCAGAGGAAAGGGGCAGGCTCTTGACAGCAGAAGACTCTGCAATCGAGATGGCCAAGCTCCAGTCCGTCATGAGCGTCCTAGATGATCCACCAGTTACGAAACAGGAAGCTATGCGCACGCACCACTGCATGCTGGAAGTCAAATCAGCACACAGCTCTGATATCGAAAATGTGAATCTGAGTTTCGCACTGTATCAGAAAGCGGTAGATGGCACGATATCACAGCTGTCGGAGACCTTTACGGCTTCAACTTCGCAGGGATCCAAGGCACTGTTCGCAGATTTGACCTCCAGGGATATCAGCGCCGAAGGACGGCTGTTCTTGGTCGCTCGCGCATCGATTTCCGAGCTGCCTCGAATTGCACCCGCACCAATCGCAGAGATACCAACTTCCCGAAATGCAACGTTCACCAAGACTAGGGAGTCCTTGATCAAGCGAAGGAGCTCGAACATGGTCTTCGGGTCGAAGCGTAACAAAGAAAAGCCCGACATACGCGAGAACGGCCAAGCGATAACATCAAAGCGAGGACCTTCGCCTGACCAGAGCCGACCAGACGATACTGGAGCCAAAATAAAGCCGGTTGGCCCGCCGGTGCCCAGGACCATTGGCCACGCTACCCATGATGTTGCTGCCAGTATCAAAGCTGGGCGTGGTGAAGCTCTTGAACTCGAGTTCTTAGCAGTGGCAGCTGACGACATTGAAGAAGAAATGACCTCCTCGCCCTGGTTCCTGTCAGAGCTATTGCAAGTCCGCAATGTACGTTTTGCCAGATGCAAGAGTTTGCCCGCTATACGTGTCGAGATCACACCGTTTCTCTCAACGGATGCCGAAACATTGATTAGGATGAATCCCACATCTATGCACATGATCACAAAATGTCAAAGGATAGGTTTCCCCGAAGCGCCTACAAGAAGACGATCTGACATATACCTCACACTCCAAAGGGTGACAATACCACAGAACGGTGCATATTCGCACCCACAATTTGGTGCAGTGCCCGTTAAGCCGGTGCCAATGCTGAACTTACAAACTACCATGGAGCTCAGGGACTCAACAGGCCAGCGTCTTGGACGATGTGTCCACGCCTCGGCGAATGGGCCTGCCGTGACGGCGCTCAGGACCCACGCTGTGGATCTTGATAACAAGTGGGACGAAACGATTTGCATCCGATTACCTCTCGAAAAGGTTACGGATGCTCATGTTGTGCTAAGTGTAGCGGACGCACCCGGCTTCCCGTTCGCGTTGGCCTGGATGCCTCTATGGGACAAGCATGCCTTCAGACGAGATGGGCAGCATTCCTTGATACTGCACGCTTATGATAAATCAACCTCGACTTTTTCAGATACTGGCAAAGGCATGTACCTCGATCTCCCCTGGGACCATGGCGAAATCAAAGAAAAAGAGGTACCCATCGCTTCTCTCGAGATCAGAACGCAGCTGGTCAGTACCGAGTTCTCACAAGACCGTGAGCTTGCAAGTTTGTTCAACTGGCGAGCGCTTTCATCTGCAAGCCTGATGGACACGCTGCAAAAGCTAGTCTTTGTTGCTGAGGTCGAAATTGTCAAACAGCTTGACGAAGTGCTCGATGCGCTGTTTGCAATTCTTGACTACAAAGCTGGCACTCACAGATTCGAGGATCTCATCTTCAATGACATTATATTCGTGTTAGGCATCGTTCATGATCGTCGTTTCAATCTTGGGCCGCTGGTCGAGCGGTACGCCGACGAACGTTTCAAGGCGCCTATGGTTGCGCCATCACTGGTCCATAGCTTCACCCGGCTGATGCAGAGCGTGTCCGACCCACAAAGTGCTAGAGACCTGCGAGCACTATTCAAAGTTGGCAAGCAATTCATGCGTTTGCTAATGGCGACTTATTGGCACCACAACCAGTCCGAACACGATAGAGACATCCAGGGTGAGGACAATACCTTCCAGGAAGACATGAAAGCAGTCTTCTTTGGTTTGCAAATGATGATGCGAAGTGAAACTGCGGCACTGGTCGGGAGCAAGACTCTTTTGACCCAGAATTTCCATTCATGGCTTCCGGAGCTACTCGTTGTATACTCCAAGAAGGACGTTATTGACTTCGCCATCGACATCGTCGATGCCTGTGACGAAGCTACCAGCAAGCTGTCACTTTATCGATTGGTGTTAATTCTCAACTATACGAAAATGGACAAGCTCTGGGACGACGACAGAGACTGGGACGTTTTGATAGAGAACTGCCTTAGATGGCTAGAGTTGCATTGGCCAAACGAGAACGACCTGACCGAACATTGGCGAGACCAGATTCGTTTGTGCTCCTCGATTGTGGCTTCATTATTAAGCCGGCCAACTCCCGCTCTCCATGGTTTTCTGCCTGCGATCATCAGCGCATATTCAAACCTAATTTTACAGCCACAGACTAAGCACTGGACAATATCCTTGTTGTTTCCGTCCGCTTATCCCTTCACATTGAGGACCACAGACTCTGCAGATGTTTTCGATGAAGCATTACTTGAACTGTCCGCACTGGTGTCTGAGATCATCAAAATTCAACCAATACCGTCGCGAAGACTATCTCTCGAGAGGCGAACAGAGTACATCTCTCAGGCACTTGAGCTTGTCCGATCAGTGCTGTCTGACACCACAAATCCTGCATCATGGCTCAGCTTGCACGTTTCACATCATACCGCGGCACTGAGGATCCTGAGCTATGTAGCAAATGAACTGGAAGAATACTACTTGCCCGATCCTGAAGATGCTGAGAGCTTCAATCTGGAGTTATGGAAAGTCTACTTTGATACGGCATTGTCTCTCGTATCGTCCCCTGCTCTTACCCTCGAGACGTTCTCTGAGCAGAAGCGACGCGCAGTATGGAAGATATCAGGAGATGTCAGGCAGGCAGGAGCTGACCTTCTACGCCACAGCTGGCGCAAGCTCGGATGGGAAGCAGCTGAAGACGACCAGAGAAGATACAACATCGCAAAACTTGGCGGTTACCAAGTCCAATATGTGCCAAGTTTGGTTGGTGCAGTAATCGGATTGTGCTTGAGCATGCATGAGGGTCTTCGCACGGTCGGTGTCGAGATCTTGCAGACTATGATCATCAGTGAATGGGCGCTAAGCGAGGATTTGACGCCGATTGAGACGGAAGTCATCGGTGCTCTGAATGCAATACTACAGAGCCGGGCGACTTCTGCAACCTCACCCAACGGCAATGAAATTGTAGCACGCAAGCTTTTTGTTGGGGAGTTGCTCGAATCTTTCAATACTATTGCAAATCAGCCTGACGATGCACTTTGGAGCACATTGGAGAGCCTTGTCTCTACGATAGAAGAGATGATCGATCTGCTAAGTGTTAGCGGTGGAGAAATTGATGGCGAGCAGGAAACCCGCAAAAGCAACGGCTCCAGAAGGAACGGAAGCGTCGAACTACCTGAACGAAGCATCAGCCGTCTTGAAGGCAAGGTCTACGGCGACCAAGCACTCCAGATGTACAAACAGCTGGCTGAAGAATATGAGAGAACTGGTGACTACATGAGGCTTGCGAAGACCCATCGGGCTATGGCACGAATCCACGAAACTCGGGCGACAGGCCGATTGGGGAATCGTGAGAATGGCATCGACCTTAATGAAGAGGACGAGTGAGATTGGTAAAAGTTCCACATGCTTGAGAGCATTTTATTTGACCTTGGCGGCATTTTGGGCGGTCGGTAGAAATGGCTGGCATACTGATGACAGACTAAAATGTCCGATTATCCAGCTTGTGTGTGAAAGCGTGGCGCTGGTAGATGCCAGACAATCCTTCTACGTGGGGACTAAGTCACGATGCCGTCCGATCGACGCTAATGTCGTTCGAGACAGAACAACAGCATTTCCCCCTTCAGTGCCCAGCAGCAAGCTCCGTCGGGCGCACACTCATAATGAACAGAAACGCCCTGCATAGACTACGGAGGCTAACCACCTAGGCAAAGATGATTGGCAGTGCAGTACATGATCCTTTCCGCGAGCATGACACGAGTGTAGACGAATTAGGACTAGCCAAACTGAATGGCACGCCTGTAACTCGCTTGGTCCAACTTTCTTGTTCTTGTACCACGCTCTTGGTCCGCTGCAAACTGTGGTGCACGGTATGTCTGGCCGGCCAATGTACATGTATCTCAGCACTACGGGGGTCTGTTCCTTCGTTGGGTTCTGTGAGAAATATAATTCGGTGAACCAACCTCCCTACCTCGCAAGAAATGCTATGCTTCTCACGCAGCCCAAGGCCGTGTCACGGGCCATGGCGTTCGCTCCCCTCGATCATGAAGCATGCTTTGCATCAGGCTGACAGCTCGTACCCAGACATTTACCCCTCCATGCCACTTCCTCAATGAGAAGTTGTACTTTCACTTCTTGACCATCTTGACGTCGTCCAATATTGCCATACCTATAGCATAATCCACTAACAAGTGTCAGTAACAGTATTGCTGTGCCTCACTGTGCCGGCGCCGTACACGGCGCGATCTCACCCATTCGCGAAGTCAACGACTGGATCAGTGTTTTCAGTGGGCTGACCATGTCGGGAGCTAACAAGAACAAGCCTAGCAGCCAGCTGCGCATTCCAAAAGCGCCCTGGATTTACATCAATGATCCAACGCCAGATTCGGTGCACGCCAGTGAGCTCGCTGCTCTCATTCCAGATGTCATACGGTTGACTGTCGCCGAAGCAGCATTTGCGGGTAAACCTAAGTTGCCGAAGGCGCACAAGTCTGTGGTGCTTATTATAGACTCCAAAAGCGACTATGAGAGCAGTCAGAAGCAGGAGAGCTTGAAGCAATTTAGTGAGAGTGCCATCAAGCTCGGTACCAACTTCGCTTCCATCGACATCAAGAGGGACATGTCAAAGGTGTCAGAAATCGATGCCTTTGGAACAAACCATCTCAATGTTGCCGATGTTCCTGGTATTGCGACCAGGATCTACAAGTGGTTATGTCAGTGTAGAAAGACTGCGCATGCACAGTGTGCTGACTAGACTATAGTCACTGTTCTTTCCGTGCAGGAGACGCTCTACCTCATCCCCGAAGAGCAGATGAAGGCGACCGACGACAAACTCTTCCCTGACTATGCTTACTGCTCTTTGAGCGAGGCGTGGTTACGTCCAAAAGATGCTAAGATACAATTCGTGGCACTGGTACGTATGTTTGGAACCTCACATCCAGCAGTGCTAAAATCGGCAGGTCATGACAAAGCCGCAGGTCGTCGAAGGGGAGAAGTTGAATTGGACCGTTACAGATCGAACAGGTGTGGTGAGTACTCCTAAGAGCCTAATTGAGGACGACCAAGTACGGGGCTGACAGTTACAGGCCAATTTCTACTTTTGTTGGCGAGGGCCAAGCTCTCAATACACTTGGGACTGGGTCCTGAGCCTCAAGCCAGGTGACCGGGAGGCGCTGCCACGAATGCCTTGTGTCGAAATCAAGGAGAAGAAGCGACTGAGGTTCGTCAAAGCACCATTTAGAGCCACGGGCACAATCGTCGGAGGTACAGGAGTTGTCATAAAGGCTGTTGGGAAAGGTGTTTGCAAGGTTGGTAAGGCTATGCAGATGGGGCCGAGCAGCCATTGGATACCAGAGGGTGATATCGGTCCCGATAGAAACAAGGTTGGTTGGGAGAAAGTGAAAGATGTCTCGGTGAAGGTTAGGAGGCCAAACGAAAAGAAGACGATTGATGTGTTCAATGAGAAGGGCGAGAGGAACTGGAGTGATGAAGCCAGTGTAGCGAGCACGGATGTTGGATGTAATCTCGACGAGAAGACTGGTAAGGACTCTATCTAGGCTGGAGGAATGCTTCAGTACCGTCGATGGACCCTTAGCTTAGTAAGGTGGACAGGCCCTATCGTGTCCTTCTAGCTCTCAGTACTGGCAACTGTTTCAATTGACACAACTTCACTTCACTCTTGGTTCAGTCTACTTACATGCACCGATGATGGTCTGTATGTAAGCCAGTACTCTGCATATATTTTTCGATCTCCATTCTTCCAACAACAAGTTCTTGACCTGGTGCAAGAACTCCATCGATCAATCGATCCGCTTACCGATCATCAGAAGTGTACGTGCTCGCTTTGAAGAGCAAGTCTTGAGCCCATACACTGACCTGCCGAGCACAGATCGAACCGGAATCTGACCATGGCATCTATGGATCCAGAGCAGAAAATCAAATTCCTGCTATGTGTGCTCAAGAATACCGAAGGCCTCCCGAACATGCAAGCAATCGCCGCTGATCGAAATGACCAAGCCGCCAATGTGTGCGTCCCGTGAAGCACGTCACATCAAACCATGTCAAGTTCGCTAACACCGATCAGCACATACCACTTCAAGGCCATAGCCAAAGCTAGTGGACAATATATCGTCGAGCGCAACCGGATGGTCGCTGTCGATGATGCTGTATCGCCTGCACCTCACACCGGCACAAAGAAGAAGACATCCACCACCACCACTAAAAAGGTCGAGAAAACCAGCACGCCGGATGCCAAGAGGACAGTCGAACCTACCACACCTCAATCTGATGACTCGTCGGCGCCAAATGTCGAGGAACCCGTCACCCCAAAGTCTGCTGAGGCGGAAGAGGCATATGGCAAGGACGCTGAAGAAACAGCTACACCAACGACCCCTAAGACTCCTAATTCCATCACCTCTAAGAAACGAGGTCGAGCCAAGAAGGACGCCAATGATGCTGATGACACTCCCAAATCTGCTACGAAGAAGCCAAGGAAGACCAAGAAGCAGAAGGAAGCTGAAGAGAAGGCCAAAGAGATCGAGGAAGCCACGAAGGACGACGATGATGATGCTATTGCCGAAGAGGTTGAGGCCAAGGAGGAAGGAGACGATGTCTGAACGTCAAGGGCAGTTGACCGACTCGCAACTATTCTCGCGTGATTAGAGATGTTGCCAAGACCATGATTAATCACGGAAGAGATGTGGCACGGCATCAAGCTAGTCGTCACAGACAAGTATAGATGATTGATTATGAAGCTCTCTGGAAGTGCTTGAGCTTTCAACGTCCACGCTTACTCAGATTGAGTCACGTGGTCGAGAGGGGTTGATGTCACGCTTTCCTTCTTGCTGAGTATCCCAATTGTTGAAGAAACTCATTGGTATACCACTGACAAGGAGCTTCGTGTCTTCACATCCGAGCACTTTCGGCGGCACCCTGTACGAGCAACGCATCCGGTGCGCTACGGTAAAACTTACAACTGAAAAGTGCTTGGGGAGTAGCGATATTGCTTGTCCCGCGGGTGGGCGGCTTGGCTACGGCGAAATATTCGTACGACAAGGCAGAGTGTCAGTCTACGGTACTGCATAAAGCTTAATACTTGCTCTTGCCTCACTTTGTCTCCTGTCGAGGTGCCTCCGCCATCGATGTCGCGTTACGCTTTCTCTAACTGTTAGCGCCCAAGTACTTCTTCATTGCTTATGGCACGTCTCTGATTAGGAACAAAGCTCATCTCAACAAGCAACTGGCACGCGGCTAGTAGAACATCCAAATGGCACACGTCGTGAACACGAGTGCCCACCTAAACCCCTGGAATGCCTTCCGACGTGCAGGTGTTTGTACGCTTTAAGGAGCAATGCGTGTTTGCTGGTGAAGAGCTGAACTGTGTCATCACGTTCAAAAATGTAGCCGAGCATACAGAGCCGCCTACGCCAGGCGCGGGGCCATTCAGACATAGCAAACGCAACAGCATAAATCAGCTAGCAGCAGCACATGCAGCGACCGCAGCAGCGAATGCTCGGCTGCCACCTCAGATGCAAGTCCATAAGACGAGATCACCAAGTGTTGGCCGTAACGAGAGACCACAGGCTCGGCATCAAGGTTCGTATTCCATGAGCACTCCGGCCACACCGATCCTACGTGCGCCTTCACCATCCAATGACCCGTCAACACTAGCCCACGGGTCTTCACAGCCACACAAGAGATCAGTCTCGATAATGTCAATGACATCGTCTGTCCTTTCCACCGCATCCCAAGATCATGGTAACGGTCGAGGACAATCGAGACCGACAGGTCACAGGAGATCCTCAACCATGACTGCACCTGGTATGTGAGCCTATATTCCCGTTCATGCACGAGCTCACAACAACCTGCAGATGCCAATCGAAGGCCGAGCAAGCCGGAGCGACAGCTCTCATCGGATCATAGATCAAGCCGAGCAGCAGGTCGAAGAAGCCCGTTGTCTGCGTCTCACTCACCTTCCGATGCTGAGCGCGAGTCGATTCCTGAATTCAGCTTTCCAATAGACCGTTCGACTTCTCAAACCGAGCGTCTCCACGCAGCTCCACCAACTGTTATGCCCAGGATACAACACCGTCGGGATGCGTCGATCGCTAGCCGTGCAACAGACCCCCGGATAAGCACGGACCTCTATGCCCATAGTAACCACTCAGGCGAGACAATGATATCCGAACGTTTTTCGATGGCATCAGAGCGGCAAACTGCACGATCGCGTAATCCTAGCGAGCTAATTCGCCAGCATTACAAGATGGGTCCCCCACCTCCTCGGAAACCGCAAGCCACGACCTTGTTAATGGGCTATGCTCAGGTGGGTGCTACATTCACGCTTGACGCATCGTTAGTCGATCAAACCTCATTCGAAGAGGTCAAGAAGAAAGGTTTCCTTGGTGGCCAGTCAGGAGGAGGCGTTGTCGGCGTCAAGAAGAAAGCCCGGCCCAGCAGCGGTCTGTTTGGGGGCTTCAACTTTGCTAGCATCGGCGAATCTCTCGAAAGCATGATGGGCGGCGAGAGCTCTGGTGTGAAGGAGATGAAAGCAGTCACCAATTCGCGGGCTGTTCCTCTTCTATCCACACCTCAGTCACTGCTGTTCGTGGATCTGCATCTAGAGCCAGGCGATGAGAAAAACTTCTCCTTCAGCTTTAGGTTGCCGAGAGGCCTGCCTGCGAGTCATAGAGGGAAAGCTATCAAGATAGTATACAACCTCACTATTGGTATCCAGGGTGCGCCAGGTGCACAACAGCAGGTGTCCGATATGCGGCAAATCAGTGTACCCTTCCGTGTCTTCCCTGCTGTCGATTCAGATGGAGAGATTCTTGGCCACGATCTGATGCAGCCACACGTTATTTTGCAGGATCTGGCAAAGACTCGCCAGCTTGATAACCCAGAAGAAGCCTACTCAACAGAGCAGCCTTCAGCAGATGACATCAAAGCCTCGAACACCAAGTTCCTCGAGTTTGTGGACCATCTGCTCGACCGTCACCGTCGCCGACAATCAAGCAGCAGCATAATGATGGAGTCGTTCAAGCCACAAGGTGGTCCAGTCGGCTCCAGACAAAGTCAGGCTCTCAAGGCCATCAATCACGCTATTACTATGAGCAACTACCTTGGTAGCCCAACGGACTCATCGACTAGTCCAAACAGGTTTGAGATCGGCAGTGGCGGACGAAGGATCGCCGTGGTCACACTTGATCGACCTCTCCATCGCCTAGGGGAGACTGTCACCCTTATCGTTGACTTCGCCAACAGCGACGTTGTCTGCTCGAGCCTTCGCGCCACACTGGAAACTTGCGAAAAGGTCGACTCGAGCTTGGCTGTAAGGTCATCGGCGACCATTGCGCGCATCACACGCAAAGTCTATGCTAATAGAGCAGAGAATGTGCTGTTTGTGCGGAGAGCCGTCTTTGCACCTACAATACCGGTACTTGTCAGTCCAAGCTTCATCACGACTGGCGTCAGTCTGAACTGGTTTGTCAAGCTTGAGTTTGGCACTGTACGGGATGCTGAGCAGGAAGCCGCGGGGCTGAACGATGGAGACCGTGTGCACCCCGACGAGCAACCACACGATGCTGTCGTCAGACCAGCTTTACTCGAAGAGATCGTCAATGATGAGCGTGGCGTGATCGAGGTCGCTGTGGAAAGCTTGGATTGTGACACTTTCGAGGTTACCATACCAATTACCGTTTATGGCGACGTGGTGCACGATGGCACTGCTAGCGCGGATGATGTGGTAGGGGTCCCCATCTAAAGCAGACGTAGGAATATTCCAGACAAACCTCTCACCGGCTGGGACTGCCCGCCTAGCAAGCGCAACAAACAGCCATCACTCTTACTCCTAGCGGCTGGTCCAAGGCGTACCGGTTTCCGAACGGATACTGGTCGAACCTGGGATATCAGATCGTTCTCTATGCGCATAGTTTCCTCGAAATTAGCAAAGCCTTGGAAGACGAGAGCATGTTCATACAGATAAGGAAAATCCAAAAGCTCGAACAATACGCAGTACACAAACTGTTCATAGCCGAAGACACCATTATGTCTGGGCTGCGGCAGTGAGCTTCAACCAATGTTTTCGCTGTCAACAAAGGTATTCTCGGCACGTACATGAAGCGCTGGCTTTTTTCAGGCACTGTTATCGGACACCAACACTGCATCTACGAAATTGTATAACCATGATCCATGTATTGTGGAGACACAGTATTTCGAATCCTGTCATCATGTATGAAGGTCGATTGCATTGTGCTCGCAGACTGAAGTCGACTCAGAAACTGGTAAGTGAGTGGACGAAGTGGTAGCACCAACTTGCACAAAAGCGGAGAATGACGCCAGAAGTTCTTGACCTCTTTTATCACGACTTGATGCCCGCCTCTCAACCTTTGCGAGCAGCAAAAAGTTTGAGCAATCAATATAGCTTAAGCGATGTCGAACAGTAAACGACAAAGCTTTCAAAGCTGTACAGAACGTGTGTGGCTTCGCCGCGTATTTGCTCCAGTCACAAAATACCATATCTGGTTACGTTAGCCTGAATCACAATGGCTTAGCGGAGACCTGAGCACAGTTACAAGTCACGCCTCGACCATACGCAACTTGATACATCCTACGTGTTGTGCCGCGCAGTCCACGAAACCAACGTTATCACCGCAACCGCTGACAAGATGGCTACGCACCTCTCAGTACAAAATCCGCTTCGAGCACCATCCCCATGTCTCCCCTCCAGCTCTCTTCTTGTACCAAAATTCTACCATCTCACAGAAACCGAATCCAAATCTACTCCAAATCTACTTGAACCGTCTAAAATGCCACGAAAAGGCCAATTCGACATCATCCGTACGCCACAGTGGCAGGTCCACGGCAAAGGTTATCCTTCTTATCGCTTCAGCCGCACTACGGACTGCTCTGAGGATGACATCCTGACTGGTCGTGCGCGCAATCAAGCACTGGGCTGGTACAAGGAGGAAGATGATCCTACATCTTCCAGACGAGCCATGGACAGCCTGGGCAAGCATCGCATTGCACAACATGACTGGGCATACCACCGACGATGAATACCCGGATGCGCAAGTTCTGTGACGCTAGCTGCCGATGAGCAACGATGCAGCACAGAAACCACCTAGTAAACAAGTATCCCATCATAAGCTTCACTCACAGCTTCGTCATGTGCTCAGCACCTCGGTAGTGGACATCATGATCTAAAGCGGCTTGGCTATGATCATGTGCTTCCGACGCTACAATGAATCACACGATAACAAATGGCGGTCGGCCCTATCCGTTTGGACAAACAGTGTATGCAGCCCACGCACGAAACGGCGGGTAAAGCTCTAAGAGCAGCACGAGCTAGACCAGCCGCAGGACAGCAGCATGTTTTTGCACTACTGCCCGTCCCGAGTCGTCCAAAGGCACCTCACTTTCGATGTCTGGCTCAAGTGTGAGTGAGCGTCAGCCTGACGGCCCATGACCGGCACAAGATGCCTTCCTCTCGGCCCCGCAATTACTGTCCGCACAACTACGCAAGACGCCCAGTCCTCTGAGACCCTGCAACACCACGGCGAGTCCCTCGGATCGCCTCGACAAGAGTATTGGAAACTCTACAAGCTGCCAGCATGAGCTGAGCTGAGCTTCGACCATCGATCAGGCCTGACGGGGATCAGCAACAACTACAAGCGAGGTAGCTCATACACCGTAGTTGAAATCATTCACAAATCCAACAACGCAACACTGAACCGTGTCTAGGTTTTCATGCATGCATCTATCTCACTGTTGTCGCCAAATACATAGTCGCATAACAGCTTTCACCCGATATTCATCGTTGCAGCAGTAACACTCCTCGTCCCAGCTCATACTTCATCTGGTCTTGTTTGATCCCGTGCCCTGCTCTGCGCCTGTGCCCCACCAATTTCTCGCGCATTGATGACCCTGCCTCGAACACCGACGGGTCTACAGTCGCATGTTCCTATTACCGGGCTGTTGGCCGGTGACGCCATCTCAGGGATTCGTGCTTTCGTTGGTGGTACTAAGTTACCACTGATAGCAGTGCAATCGCGTTTGTGGTGATAATCTGACGGATACTCTAGTCAGTATTGAGAGAAGTCGAACCTTGATGGCCTGCTCGAAGCATAACGATGCTCGACCACAATGCTGCTACAGTCCTGTAAAGGCCAGCGTCATGCAGGCACTTAGTCAAAGTCAAAGAAACCGATGAAGAGTGGAAACAGAAACGAAGTACCACTTGAGACATCGTCCGTCGTGTTGAGGAGTCTCTCATCGCCTTGACATGGCTCTGTTAAGGAGTGTTAGTAAGCGCGCTTTTGTTACCGATGGCAGAGGACACTCCAACAAGTGAGGATCAGACTGGTCACCCATAAGCCCAGGTTGGTGTGATACAGTTCAGAGGAAGAAGAGATAGCCATGTGAGTCTGGAGTCGATGTTTTGCGTGTGGAATGAAGTTGTATCGGAGAGAAAGAACAAAGGTTCGGGATCATGTATCTGTACGACGAACGTCTTTAGAGGGACGCCAGCGGTGGTCAAACCAAAAGGCACAAAGGACAGGACTCGTGTTGAGTTGAGAGAACGGACTGCGATGTGCTCATGCCGTCAATTTCCGTTTTAGCCAGCCGTGGAAGCTTTCGAACAGGGTCGAGTCTTGTCCTTGCAGCCAGCGCAGTTTGAGCAGACTGGTGATCGCACTTGCAGATGCAGCCATCGCTTTATCGTTGTGAGGTTGTACCAGGAGTTTGAAAGCGAACTTTGGTTCCGGTTGTTCCCCCTCTTCGTCCTCGCTGTGGTCCTCGGTCGAGTCAATATCCATAGATGCATGCTTCTCAGCGTCAACACGTTTCTGCCGTCGACGAGCATGTCGACTCCATACATCTCCATCAGCACTCCTCCCGATACCTGCTTGGAGGTCGGCTCTGAAGCGCCACTCCAAGCCGTCGAGCTTTGCTAATTCCTCGTTGAGCTTATTGACCAATGTCCCGGTGTCAGTCGCGATCAACAGCTCCATCTCTGTGGGAAAGGGAAGATACTTCTTCTCGATCACGTCTGTCCCTCTCGCCACGGCTTGCGATGGTCGAAGCCCAAGCCAACACCAAGCCACACACCACCGTCTTGTCTTTTGCCCCTGGACAAACTCAGTCACAGCATAGTTTGTGCAGCCGGCTTCTTTCAACTTATCGATGATGACGGTGACGGACCCTAGCTTCCCGAGCATGCTACTGAACCATCGTATCTTGGTCCTGTTTGCCGGCAAAGCAGATTCGTTGACGATCTGCGACACGAAAGCCACCTCACCACCAGGACAAATCATCTCGACTGGAGCTCCCGTGCATGCGGAATTTGGTGGACGGGCTTTCTGCTGCGCAAGACCTTGAAGCTCGGTTTCGGAGGTATAGAAAGGTGGGTTTGTGAGAAGGATATCAACTCTAGATCACCTTCTCAGCGTAGGTCCGTACATGTCAGCAACTGCTTACCTTTCAAAGCGCTCTAGCTCTGTTGATGGAATGATCGTCTTGCTCCCAGCATCGGTACCGATGATCCTGATCCTCGGTGCAAGGCCATTCTCGTTGATGTTTTGCTCAGCGAACTTCCTTGACTTGGCGTCGATCTCTGTTGCCAGGAATAGCCACGAAGAGCGTTGACGGCATGCTAGAAGTGGGTATATAGACGAGGCGCCAGTGCCGCTTGAATGATCAGACCAACTCCGACTTTTAGTAATGTAAGACTCACATGTCGAGGCCGATGACTCTTCTGTTGGGGTCGTACTTGTCGCTGTAGTTGTCTTGCGTCGAATCGAGCAACCTCTGCACAAACAGAATGTAATTGAATCTATCTTGGGTCAGCAGCAGCCTTTTCCCAGTCTAGTGGTAGCTCATGCCTGTTCGGTACCTAGGAGGTCTGTTAGGTTCAGTCTAGCTCGTGCCACTTGTTACTGCTGAACACATACTGGTGGGCACAGTCGATCTTCTGGCAAAGAGATATTGAGATCAAAATCCCGATGTAAGAGCGCCTTGGTCAACTGTCTGCATCGGGCGTCAGAATGGCAAGGTAGATTCGTTAGGCCAGCAGCATCACCTGACGCTTTCCGGGTCCGAAAAGTCGAGCTGTCTATTTGCTTTCAGCCTAGTTCTCGTGAGTAAGAGCGCTTATGCAGCGAAAGGCAGGCACGGACTTGTTTGCGAAGTTGGGGTACTGCAACGAGAGAGCTGTGAAATCGACATCACTTTGATAGACGTTTGCAGGGGCGGGCATTGTTCCCACGTGGCTGCATGTCCAAGCTTGGAACGTCGGTCAAGATGTGCGAATAGGAAGTGAAGGGGAAGAGGTGGAATTGAAATGCTGCTTGACTCCAAGTGTCACGTGCTCCTGACGCCTCTTTCAAATTGCCTGCAAAGGGCGCCGAAGACAGGGGAATGGGGGAGGGAGAGATGGAGCTTGTTACGATTGTCTCGGTATTGCTGAGTGCCATTCCTGTGAGATCTAGTTGCCATCAAACGCCTGTGCCTGGTGAGTTGGTTCATCGTGTCTCATGAAAAGTCTTCTTCCTCCTTCTGTATGTTCTCCTTCACTCTTAGCAATAGTGTCGTCTTCCACTTATCAAGCTTGCTAAGCTGGTCAAACTGGAACAACTTCTCCGAGTATGCATCCTGATCACCCTGCTCGAGAGCTTGCACCAAGTCGTTGAGCAGCATAAACTCTCTTGTACTTGGGAAGGTATGATCCAGCTCTGTATATTGTTGCAAGGCTCTTTTCGTGGCGACCGTGTCGTTGGCAGCCAGATGACATATGCCCGCTTTGAGAAAGTAGTCCTTGACACTCCATTTCATCAGATTGCTGTTGATGCTGGAGCGAGCGACGGCCTCGAATTTCTCAATGGCGGTCTGGTAGTCGGCCTCGAGAGCAGCCAAGTCTGCTACCTTCAAGTACAGCTTATTTGCGAGGGCTTCGGCATTATCGCTCTCGAACCACTGGGCAGCAAGGTCATAGGCCTGCAGAGCTGACTTCTGGTCGCCCAACTCGACCTCGCACACCTCGGCCAGGTTCTGCTGGTGGGTGGCGGCTCTTCTGAAGTTCCCCGAGGCGGTGTAATGCTGGATGGCTTGCTGCAATACGCGAGCGGCGTCTTGGGGACTGTCTTTACGGTAGACTTTGAAGCATTCGGTCAAGGTGTTTGCCATGTCGCCTGGCTCGCTGAGTTTGTCGCGCTGAATGGCAGCAGCCTTCTCGAAGGCTTGTCCAGCCTCATAGTCTGCGCGATCAGGTCAGCAGCTGGGGAAGGGAATGTCCGGGGCGCTTACTCTGCTTCTGTACCCGGAATGCATTGGCTGCTTGTGTGTATAGATCTGCTGCGTTCTCCCACTTTTCGCCCCTGCCTCCGAAGAAGCTGAAGCCTCCACTAGCACCCGCAGCGGCCTTGTCTGCTTTCTGCAGCAGCGCTCGAGGATCGGCTGCCATTTGGCTGGAGTAGAGGGTGATGAGGGCGTAGGCGGCAGTGCTGAGATCGACTGCTTGTGAAGGGTGGTACTAGACAGACTGGCGTGATCGGTGTGGTGAAGAGATGTGTACGCAAGAAGGAAGTGTCCGTCGTCTTCGTATCGAGTAGGCGACCACAGGCATGTCAAGGACGCAGGGACCAGACAACTTGGGATGACGGTGGGGTTGGATTTTGGGGAAGATCAGCGGGCACTGCAAGCCGTCTCAGGCACCTTAGGCACACCAGGCACCTCAGGCACCATTCACGTCGCGTACAACTTCAAGTACTACTTGTAGATCACTGCATCGAGAATACCATTATGCTTTAGGATGGATCGAGTAGCCATCAGACGTGTCATCTTCGGGACCGGCTACAAAGGGCCGGACATCAAACATGTACGACCACAGCCCTCGTCACGAATCGAGTCCATGCTATCGCACCCATCATGGTCCATCAGATCTATGCTACCGAATGATGAAGGAGACAAGCAAGCCAATGTGACCAAAGAACAACTACACCATCTATTGAAGCTGTCAGCCCTGCCAGAACCAAAGTCGCAAGAAGAAGAGGACAGCATGCTCAAAACACTAGAGTCGCAAATCCATTTCGTGAAGGAGGTTCAGAAGGTCAATACAACCGGCGTAGAGCCCTTGGTCGCCATCCGTGATGAGACAGCAGAGGCGCTCACGGAGCAGACAGTCACCTTGGACACCCTCAAGCCTTTCCTGGACCAGGAGGAGAAGGTCGGCAACAATGGCACACTCCGCAGGCACAAGCCTACAGACATGATCATCCACAGCGGCTGGGATCCATTCGAGCTGGGCGAAGGAAAGGATACGAGGAAGAAGGGCAAATACTTCTTCGTCAAAAAAGGCAAAGACAAGGCCAGTGCCCCACCAGTCCTACCGCCTTGATACTCGACCTCAGCTATAGGTCTGCGCAACCTCTACCTACGAAGTCCTGGACGCACTTCCCCGTCTATGCGAAGGCCGTGACGGCAGACGCCAGCCCCCAGTCTTCTCCTTCGGGCCCCGCAGCTGTTCCATGTGCCAGCGCTCGTCCCAGCCTGCTTCGTGGTTCGGTCCTTTAGCCGTCCCCACCACCTCTTTTTGCCAGGTCTGCTTTTTTAGCAGCACTGGGTCGGTGCTCTCATGCCCGGCTCGGGGCCGCTCGTAGCAAGACAGGTTGAGGACAGGCCGCTCGTCCATCAGCTCTCGCATGCCACCACGATTGCTTTGCAAGTCATCAGAGTTGATGAAGTCTATCTGAATGACGTGGTTCTCGATGCCAACATACACCGTCGGTGAGCTCGGCGAAGGTGATGTCAGACTGTATAAACTGCCACGATACGTCGAGGCTCTCGCTCCACGCTGCAGATGAAGCGGTCGTGATGGAGGTGCCCCACGCTGTGTTGTTACAGCGAGGAAGATGTTAATGTCACGGCCAGACTTCCGACCCGTCTTTGGTGGCCCGCTCGACGACGGCTGTAGCGAGCTCGAGTGAGCATCTGTGTAATTGTACACACGCCCCTTCAGCCTCATGTCAAAGGTCTTCAGACATCCATTCTGATGGCTTCCAGCTAGAAATCGTTCTTGACCAATAGGCAGAATAGAAAAGATTTGACCATCATCAACAGGATCGGAAAACTCGCGAATCGGGTTGTGGCTGGTCCGCAAATCATACAGTCGTACCACGCCGTCGCTCCACCCAGAAAGAAGGAGCTCGCTGTCCTCCTCGGTAGTCCTGTTGTCGATTCTGGCAAGGACGTTAGCACCAATTCGACCTGACACGTGCGTACCAGAAGAGATGTTGGGCTCGAGCTGCTGCGAAGCATGTATATGGGTAGATGGCGAATCGGTTGCCTTGATGTCAAAAATTTCTATTGGAGCTGGCTGACGGCCTTCAAGGTATTGCGGTGCAATCGCTATTCTTGAGTCAGAAAGGAATTTGGCGCATCGCTTGCGCTGTTTTGTCGTTGCTGTGCCTGCTAGTAGCAGAACCGATTGGGCGCGATTCTTTGCTTTCGAAGTGTGCAAGGGGAAGAGATGAATTGACCCACTGTTGCACACGGCAACTAAGGGTTCTTCGTCCTCGCTGATATCGACGCAGTCAATGGCTGTCTCTGCAGGGACCAGATACGTCGAAACGATCTCCCAGTCGTTCTCACCGGGCGTCCAGTGCAACAAAGCGAGCTCTCTATTTGCCCGGCGGATGAACATCGATTCTCCCTGTTCGTTCTTATTTTGATGAGGTCTCAGCAACCGGAGATCGAGGATATCGTTTTCTGGCCTGTCGTCATGTGGGAAGCTGTAAGAAGACCATCTGGTAGATTTGCAGTCGGTCGTGCGTGATACAATTCGTCCTCCTGCACCCCATGCCAGCACTTCTTTTCTCGTCGATTGGCCTACACTAGCAGTCTCATAGCTGTCGATGACTGGCATGAATCCGAAAGTTTGGCCTCTTCCATTTGGCACCGCATCATCGCCCTCAACTCGAGGTGGTGTGCATTCTCTGGCGACAAAAGCGCGCCTATCCCAGGCTCTCGATCGCGATGTTAGTCCGAAAGCAGCCTTGCGCCATGGTGGCGCTGTGGCGATTGTTGGAAACTGTCTCTTAACAAAGTCGTGGAAAATTATATTCTCACCCTTGCGGACAGCTGCACAAAGTTTCCGGTTTACTTGAGCGACGTTTGTGATAGAAGAAGCTGCTGGCAAGTATCCTAAAATCTGCTCAAGCAACTCTTGTGGTAATTGATCGATCATTTCTCGACTTCAAAAGTGGCCTTGCGAGTCACTGTAGGCTCGCTAACGCCGACGTCCTCATAAACTACTATCGTAAAGATTCAGCAACACGAGACATAACGTAACATCACCAATGGCTCACGTATCCATTGATATACCTCTTCGATCTAGGTAGGCAAACGTAACGGCGTTGTGCTTGGGCAGAAATTGTTTTTGTATTGCAAGTGTTGTAGGAAGGTAGCAGCTGCTGAATCCGCAATGATACCTACCTACGCTACGTCACTTTCAGGCATAGTTCTCGGCGCGTTTCTAGTCACTGCACCGTAGACGCGTGCCTTCCTGTGTGCCCTGGATGTCTTCACAAGATCACGAGCAGGAGGGCCATGCCACCAGATTCCAGCTATTGACTGTCGATCAAGTCGGCCGGCACGATGGGCTGTTATGGCCGCCACGATCAAGCCCATAGAGGCCCAGTCAGTCCACCAAATCCAATCTGGCCAGGTCATCGTCGACCTGTGCTCAGTCGCCAAAGAATTGGTTGAAAATGCCCTCGACGCAGGGGCCAATGCAGTGGAAGTACGCTTCAAGAATTATGGTTTAGATGCCATCGAGGTACAAGATAATGGCACAGGCATATCTGAAGCCAATTATGAGAGTCTTGCTCTTAAGCATTATACATCAAAGCTTTCTACCTACGAGGATCTATCGGAGCTACAGACATTCGGCTTTCGTGGTGAAGCCTTGTCGTCGTTATGTGCATTATCGGCCTTCTCTGTGGTTACGGCTCAGGCACACGAAGCTCCAAAAGGAAAGCGGCTGGAGTTCGAAATTTCTGGCAAACTGAAATCCACCAGTTTTACTGCAGCCCAGAAAGGTACCACTGTCGTGGTCGAGAACCTCTTCTCAAAGCTGCCGGTTCGACAAAAGGAGTTAAGCAAAAACATCAAAAGGGAGTATGGCAAAGTCCTTGCTCTGCTTCAAGCTTACGCTTGCATTTCTACCAACGTCAAGTTTACAGTCAAGAATGCTGTTCCGAAAGGGAGAAGTACTGTCGCTTTTTCGACGAAAGGCAACCTGACAACACGGGACAATATTGCAAACGTCTACGGCGCAAAGATGCTGGCACAGCTGGTTGAGCTCGATCTAAAGCTTGACTTTCAGCCCACCCTGACGCAGATGGGCAGAAGTGACGTAGAGGGTACCGAAGTGACTGTTGTCGGACATATCTCCAAACCAGTATTTGGCGAAGGACGACAAACACCTGACCGGCAGATGTTCTTTGTCAATGGTAGGCCTTGTGGTTTACCACAAATCGCAAAAGCCATCAACGAAGTCTACAAGTCGTACAACGTTTCTCAGTCAGCCTTCATAGTAGCGGACTTTCGAATGGATACGAGCAACTACGATGTCAATGTCTCTCCAGACAAGAGAACAATCTTCTTGCACAACGCTAGCGTACTCACAGATCGACTCAAAGAAGAGCTCACGAAGTGCTTTGACGGTACCGAGCAGACAGTTCCACAGTCCCAAGTACAAAATAAGAAGCTCCCCTCTTTCCGTCAACTGACAGTATCAAGACACTCTTCGAGAGATGACGCCGAAGCAGAATCTGCTTCACCTGTGCTCTCGGGCGCCAGGGACAGTCCTATTGCTGTGCCAAGTGAAAGACACGATGAAGCTGATGTATCCGAAGCGCGGGAGTCGGGTGGAGACAGCGTGCCTCCGCCGAACTTGCTGAAAGCTCATTTTGGCGACGTCACCAGCACGAGGGAGGATGAACACAGAACGAGGAAAGTCCCAAACCAAGTCAGAATACAGAAAGCCATAGAGAAGCAAGCAGAGAGAGTTGCAAAAGCAGTTGGAAAGCACCGAAGGTCACAAGTGGACCTCGACGAGTACGATGATGTGCAAGAGCTTCCTCAAAGAGAAGACTCTGCTGACTCTACTGATGAAGAAGAGTCGGTGCATACTCATGTTCAAGACTTCAATGCTCGTATGCAAGAACAGCAGAGGCAGAGGCGACAGAAGGAGGTCGCTGAAGCAGAAGAGCGACATGCTGCAATGCCCGTACTGGCTGCTGCTCGACGGCAAAGGGTCGAAGAGGCTGGCACCGTGCCCAATGCATTCGAAACAATGAGATCGCGGCGGCTCTCACCTGAGGTTGCTACGATCACTATTGGTGATAGAGTCGTTAAAAGGATGATTGGTACACCTCAATACACGACCACAAGTACTTCATCTAAGCGGAGCACACCTAAGGAGAAGTCTGTCTCAGAGTTCTCTCAAACTCTGCGGAAGTTCGGCGTCGAAAACACGAATGCCAACATCGAGCCTGAAGGAAACGATGAAGCTGCCTCAACAGACACAGAAGCCAGCAAAGATGCGAGTCCAGCGAGCGAAGTTGAAGCGGATTCACCTGTGGCCAGGGTCGCAGATCCATTTCAACGGCGAGTGGGGAAAGACAATGAAGAAAATCCGAACCGTCTTGTCAGTTTGCAGGGCGCCCGAGGCCAGCGCAACAGGCATGACTTGGACGAAACAGCTGATAAGACTCAAGAAGAATACAGAGTCGCCGAGCTGATCAAGCTGGCAGAAGCATCAAATTATGCTAACAGCAAAGAACTTCAAACACGAGCCAACCAGGCTCTCAAAGGAGGAGTAGCAAAGGATTCGACGGCGAATATTCTCGCTATCACGAATACTGACATGACCACCTTGGTAGAACAATGTGCAACGGTCACGAACTCGATGCAAGCATCTGAGAACGAGCATGGAGGGAGCCTTGGTAGGTCTGGGTCGACAGCGGGCAGTGAGGAAGAACGTCTCTCATTGACGATATCAAAGACCGACTTTGGCAAGATGCACATTGCAGGTCAATTCAACCTGGGGTTTATCATCGCACTTCGACAGCGGGACGAATCTGATCAAGCTCGACAGAAGGATGAGCTCTTCATCATTGATCAGCACGCTTCCGACGAGAAATATAATTTCGAGAGACTGCAAGCCGAGACGGTGGTCGGCAACCAGAGGCTAGTGCATCCCGTGATGCTAGACTTGACAGCAGTCGAGGAAGAGATAGTGCTTGAGAACGAGGAAGCATTGCAGCAGAATGGGTTCATCATCGAATCTGACACCACCGGCCATCTACCTGTGGGGCAAAGGTGCAAGCTTCTCAGCCTACCTTTGAGCAAAGAGGTCACATTTAACACGAAAGACCTCGAAGAGCTGATCCATTTGCTTTCAGAGTCGCATATTTCGGCGGACTCGTCATACGTGCCACGACCGGGCAAAGTACGAAAGATGTTCGCGATGCGAGCTTGCAGATCGAGCATTATGATAGGCAAGACTCTGTCCATGAAACAAATGCGAAATGTCCTTGAACACATGGGCAAGATTGACAAGCCGTGGAATTGCCCTCACGGCCGGCCAACCATGCGGCATTTGACGAGTCTTGATGGGCTGGATGGTGGGTTGTGGAAAGAAGGAGATGGACTGATGTCAGAAGACGGTACAGGCTCCAGGAGGGCTAGGGCGGATATATGGAAAGACTACATATCATAGACATGCTTTGTGCCTGATGGCTCTTCGAATGTAACATGCCGTACACATGCTCTTCCCGCAATCATTGCCGACGCTGGTCTACGGAGGAAAAGCAGGGCCTAATTTTCCACCGTTATTTGCACCGAGCCAAGGCCGAGCTTGCCGTCGAACCTCGAGCATGCAAGGTATGGCAGGTTAAGCGAGATTTTGTGCCTCGGCTGCAGCAGGAATTTGTTGTCCCGCAAGCCCGGAAAGGACGACGGGAGTGGTCCGGCCATGCTTGGAGCTTCTGCATAGCATCGTCACGCTTCGCCAATCGCACACCTGGATCTGCTGGGCAGTGGTCGCGTCAAATCCTCGTGCGCCTCTGACTTACCGCGGCTCGTAGCTTCCTCCTGCTAGACCAAGACAGACCAGGCTCTGTGGTGCTGCTTCCGAATCCAGTCGTGCTGCGTGACGTTTCTCAAAAGTTTTGAGCTCGCTTGTTGCTGTTCTTCTCTCTCGCTATCACAATCGTGATTTGGTGATGTTGTCGACACTGAGGATCACTTCATCCTCGTTATTGGGTACCGCACGAGCTTCACGAGCCTCTACAACAGCACAGGTAGGCCGTTCACCCTCGCCCTCTGACCAACAGGTACTGACCAGACCAGTTCTTCAAGATGGCTCCAGCACAAAAAAGAAAGTTGACGGGCAAGTCGTTCACAGCTGAGGGGCGTAAGGAAAGAAGTCAACCCTGCTCTGGGCAAGCTGACACATAGGCAGCTTACAAGGAAGACGCCTCGAAGGGAGCCATGCTGAGATTCGAGGACTCGCTCCCACGACTGCCCGTACCCGCACTCGAGGACACCTGCCAGAGATACCTCAAATCGGTACATCCACTGCTATCGAAAGAAGAGTATGCTGCGTCAGAAAAGGCCGTCTCCAGCTTCCCACAACAAGCCGCAGCCCTACAAGACCGCCTGATAGCCAAGGCCGAGAAGCCAGAGGTCAAGAATTGGATCGCAGACTGGTGGAACGAAGCCGCCTATCTGGGCTACAAGGACCCCGTCGTCCCCTACGTCTCCTACTTCTACTCTTTCCGCGATGACCGCAAGCGCCGCAACCCAGCCAAGCGTGCAGCAGCTATCACCACCGCGGCTCTAGCATTCTACAAAGAAGTCATCAACGGCACGCTAGAACCAGAATACATGCGAAAGAAGCCCATGGCAATGTCCTCGTACAGATACATGTTCCACACCTGCCGGGTCGCTGCCGAACCCTCCGACTATCCAGTCCAGTACTCCCCTGAAGGCAACCAGTATATCATCGCCATTCGACACAACAACTTCTTCAAGATCCCCACACACATCGACGGCAAGCAGCTGAACACTTCGGAACTGGAACAGCAATTCGTCAAAGTCTACCAAGCAGCACAGACGTCCCCACCCATCGGCTCTCTCACCTCTCTTCCTCGAGATCAGGGCGCCACTGCCCGCAAGAACCTCCTGTCAGCCTCTCGCAACAACGAAAACGCCATGAAGCAGATCGAGGCCGCCGCCTTCGTGGTCTGTCTCGACGCTGCTAGCCCCGTCACCCGCGAGGAACGTGCCCGCCAATACTGGCATGGCGACGGCGCCAACAGGTGGTACGACAAGCCGATACAGTTGATTGTTAACGACAACGGCACAGCTGGCTTCATAGGCGAACACTCCATGATGGACGGCACTCCCACACACCGCTTGTGCGACACAATCAACGCCCTCATCGTCCATGAGAAGCTCGACTTCAACGATCCTTCTGTACGGAGCTCCATTCCCGATCCCACAGCCGTCCGCTTCGACACGGACGACCAGGTGATCAAGGATATGGCCTCTGCGCAACAACAGTTTGCCACCGTCATCGCTGCCCATGAGTTGAGAGTGCAGGCCTACCAGGGCTACGGCAAGGGTCTGATCAAGAAGTTCAAGTGCAGTCCCGACGCATACGTGCAGCTGATAATCCAGCTCGCATACCACAAAATGTACGGCAAAAACAGACCGACCTACGAGTCCGCCGCAACGAGAAAGTACCAACAAGGACGAACGGAAACCACAAGAACTGTCTCGGACGAGTCGGTGGCTTTCTGTGACGCTATGGCGAACCACGAAATCGGACAGTCAGAATGCGAAGACTTGTTCAGAAAAGCCGTTAACCAACATGTCAAGTACACCCAATTAGCCTCGGACGGCTATGGCGTAGACAGGCATCTGTTTGGCCTGAAGAAATGTCTCAAGGAAGGGGAGGAGGTACCCGACTTGTACAAAGACCCTGCATACACCTACACATCTAGTTGGTACATTAGCTCCAGTCAGCTGAGCTCCGAGTATTTCAACGGCTACGGCTGGTCGCAAGTGATTGATGGAGGCTGGGGTATTGCTTACATGATCAACGAGAACAGGTAAGTCGGCTAATCGTTGGCATAAGGATTGAGTGCTAATCCGTGACAACAGCTTACAATTCAACATCGTATCGAAACACCTTGGTGCGGAACGAATGTCGCATTACCTGAACGAGGCTGCCGGTGACATCAGAGACATCCTGCTCCCTGGCTTGGAGACGGACAAGTCGAAGCTGTAAGCATATGGCCCACTTGATATGCTCGCACGCAATGTTCTAGCACTCCTTTGAGCGCTTGGGGGGGAGCGGGTGTACATCCGCCTGCAGCTACATTTGTTGGCGGCGGGAAGACGTGTGACAGATATGCAAGCATTTACGGCCAGCAGCTGCTGAGCCAAGACCAAACATGGTGATTGAAGCGTTGTGTAAATCAAACCATCTGCCATAGTACAGCACGATAGACTTTTCCGGCTGCCTCGCGAATATATTCTCTATAAATATCTTCTCCGATCGTTGTGCATATATTGTATAGTGCGCACGATGCCCTCAACATGATCTGCTTTGATCTGATGTACCCGCAAGTTCTTCTCCAAGCTTGCTCTTGTTGTGCAGTGGCCGAGACACGGCGGTGACTAGCAGGAGACACTCACCCCGGCTTGAGAGATTCCCACCATAGGCAGGAGCAGAAGTAGGGTGATCCTAGACATCGAGGACAGCATTGTATAAACATTCGTCTGCCCGCCTCGCTGCAGTTCCTTCCCCCAACGACTAAATGCAGAGCTTACGTTCACCTCGTTTCTTTGTTGTAGATGTGTGTCTCTGTGCTCGCTCTGCCCCGTCCATTCACCGCTCCAGCACATCGTTGTGTCATTCACAATCGGTCCTCGCTTCGTCCCATCTACCGCCTCCTCATCCCACCGCGCCCAGTGCGCACATTGCTTCGCGCACTGACACCCAGGCGATGCACCATGCCGCGCCTCTCCCACACGGAGCTCCTGCCCTCGGCGATATCAACCAGCGTCTTGGCGACGCGCTCCGCAAGCTTGATTTCCTTGCGCCCGTCGGCGGCCGACAGGATCCACTGGATGGCTTGGCGGCGGCGCTGGCGCACGCCGAGCGGGACGGGGATGGGCAGCGAGGCGCCGCCGCCGGCGAGGCCCTTTTGTTGCCGGATCTTGACGAGCGGCGCGATGCTGTCGATTATGGTCGTGAGGTATTCGATTGGGTGGAGCGGGAGGGTGGAGCGCGGCAGGTGCGTTGCGGGCTGCGGGTCGGAGGGCGACACGGGGCTGAAGGGGTTCGAGGGGTTGGGCGGGTTGGCGCTGTTGGCGCTGTCTGAGAGGAGGAGGGTGCGGCCTGGGAAGGCTGGGTTGAGTTGCGGGGGTGGAGCGGTGCGAAGGGTCGAGAGGATGGCGGACATGTTCTACGTCAGATGTCAGTATCGTCATTGCTTTGCTTTGCTTGCTTAGTTGAGTAGGGGGTCTTAGAAGAAGAGGGACAAGTTTCTGTGGTTGATATGTGCATTTTTGTGTGCCATGCCGTGCTTTCTCTATTCACCCACCTTCTGCGCAACACTCAGCTTGCCATCTCGCATGATGCTCTTGGTGAACTGCTCTACGACCGGGTCATATCGTCTCTTGAGATGGTCCAGTCTGCTCACGCTCGAGACGTCAGGGAGCGGGAACTTGTGGCCAGGTCCAGCGTGGGGGTACTCCATGCCCAGGACCATTCCGTTGTCTGAGATCTGCGACTGCACCAGGTCGGCACCGGCCAGTCTGCGCGCGGAGGTGCTGTATGATCTCTTCTGGCCGCCGCTGCCCGCGGCCTGCATGTCGTCCTTCATGACTTGAGGGATTTTGTCCTTGGAGACTCCATCGCGTTGTAGGACCTGCCGTGCTCACGTTAGCTGTCTGAGTTGCTGCCAGCTGCTGCGACGGGGGCGTGCTGGGAAGCGCACCTCTTGCACGGGTGTGCCCTGTCCTTCGATGTCTGGAGGCGTGCTGCCCATGGACTTGTCATATGCAGCTTGCTCCTCTGACACATGCATGGAATGAGTGACGCCCTCGTTCGGTCCCTTGGGCTTCTCGCCAGGAGCCGCGGGCGTGACCTTCTGATCGCTACCCGAGACATTGCTGGCAAGTCGTGTCTGCGCGATCGGGGCTACCTCTCTTTTCAATACTTGTACTTGAGGTCTCGGCCGGAAGGCGACGTGCCTGACCGGACGCAACAGGCATCTCGGTGATGCCATCTTGATGTGTATGTGGTTGACCAAGGAATTGGAAATTTCGAGCTCACTGACGACCTCAATTCCTGGCCTTTCGTCACGATCGGGAAAGTTTCGGTCACGTGACTGTCGTCTGCGGACGCCGACTGTTTGTCAAGCCAGTCCCAAGAAAAGGCGGACCGCAGAATAATTGTTAGATAAGTTCGGGCTCGATTTCGGCGAGTGGCCCTTATTGTTAGGGGCATTTCCTCACTCCCTAGGTCACGCGTAATTATAAGCGTCGGTTTGCACCTAAGTTTTCCGCGGTATGGTTCTCTTTGGGACTGGCTTGCTTGTATCTTCACTAGTGGTTTCGCCCTTCGAGCTGGAACGCACGACCTGTTTTTGAGGTTGAGTAAGGTAGATCAGACATGGATTAAACTGTGTGCCAGTAAATGCAATCTAAGGATACTCTACCAGCCAAGCTGAGAAGACCAAGACCTCAATCCCCAGCACCCGACCCCATCAACGAATGCTATCAGTCTCCTCGACTTCATCAACGCTGACCCCATCACACCAGCCTTCGAGCACCTTGCTATCCCCCAACACCCCAGCTTTGGCTCCAATACCTATACTTCGACCTTTGCTCTTACCAGCCCAGATCTCGAAAAACTTGACCGTTTGATCACAACAGGCAATGATCAAGCTCCCTTCTTCCGCAGTGCGACTTGCCCACACCTCGCCTTCTCCGCGCATTGCTCTATGTGACTTTCGTCTTCTGCCATGAACAGCACCAACATTGCCTACACTCGTCTGTGTCGACCGGAAGTTGTTGCGAGGCTCTGCTGACGACAGCCTGTTGGACCTGCTCCCCCCAGCTTCTGTCCTTTGGCGGGACTCCCGAGCCCGCTGTGCCTCCTAGGCTTGGAACCCAATATCAGCTTCCTCATCTTGTTTGTCTGCACCCGCATCGTTTGGACCCCCGGGGTATGGAATTGCCCAAAGTGCTCTTCCAATTTCTCCATTTGCTTTCCGTTCCCAAGGTATGCTGACCACACACTCACAACTAGGCCAAGCAAAGACGGCTATTCGGATATCATGTTCAGGTTGAGCATATCCGAATGTCGCCACAATCTCCCGGCTGGTCGAGCTCCAAGCAAGACTGGTGACCTGTGCAAAAACATTGATTACGGCTAACGTTGACCCGGATTCAGTGTGGTGGAAATGAATCTGTCGATCGTTGCTTCCACCCCCTGTCGCAAGAAGTGTTGGTTGCCACGGCGCGTAAGCAATCGCTTTGACGGCAGCGGAATGGTAGAACGATTTCTTATGCACTGACTGGCGCCCACCTATACCAGGGTTTGCAAGATGGTTTTCGACATTGCATTGACGTTGCTGATTGCTGCCCAGTGACGGACTTACAGCCTTACTCAAGCTTCTTGGAATTCTCTCTGGACTTCGGCCTCGTGCCTCTGCTCGCTCTGGACTCCCTGGCGGTGTTAGAACATCGGCTGTCGACATTAGAGGGTCCGTCATGCCAAATTGCTCGAGCATGAAATGCTGACCAGTAATGTAGGGCTGGGTTGGTGTGCTTGAAAGCGTCAGAACTCTGTCTGGGGATTGCGGTGGTGTGAGGTATGCATCAATCATTTCTCCTGTCACACTCTCACATATTCTGCTAGTATCGATTCCCGATACTTCTTGAAAGACTTGACCGTCTTTCAACACTGTGTCGGCCTCGAAAAGCAATGCTGAATTATCGTTGCCGCCACTGGTGAAGGTTTTGCCGTCGGGAGACCATGCTAGGCCGCAAATGTTCTGAGAATGGGCATCGAGCTTCGTCAGCAGCACTACATGGCCGGCAGCAACTTCGGGCCAGTACACAGAGTAGTAGTATAGACAGCCTGAGTCATCTCCGACAAGTAGATCCTCGCAAGTCACCGAGTCAGGCTTGCAAGGCATTTGTCTACAACTTGTGAGCGGCCGCCACGCGACGGAGCAGGCTGCCCAGGGATGAGGTAGCTCGAACCGAGTCTTTTGCTCGAACAGACTCCAAAGCGCGACATGCCCGCTATTGCGTGCGACAGCTAAGATTGCTTTGCCGCCGGCAGTGGATGAGAATGCTAGGGAGGTGACATAGTTGGCCGCTCTTGCCGGTGCAAGGGGCGGATAGCGCACACCGTGTGCTTCTGTCCATAGGTATACTCGATGTGCCAGGGCGACAGCAAGTGTGCGGCAGGTGTATGAGTAAGCCAGGACAGAGCAATAGAAGTCATCCTTCAGCCGTGGAGCGTCTAACACACGAAAAGCCACCGAAGGCACAGCCTTTTCAGGTCTGGCAGCCGGTTGGCTTCTTGTTCGAACTCTTCTAGGCGTGGTATGTTCTCTCGACCAAGCGTTGTCCTTCCAGTCAAAGCTACTGCGTCTCTCCCCCTAGGCGGACGTTGAGTGAGGCGATGTTGGCGGACTGACGGGCAAGACTCGGCGTGCTTGATCAATGCCCATGGCCTGAGCTAACCGAGCTCCGTGCATTCTCGTCCTGTGGTCTTCGGTGTCGTCCTCGAGAAAAGCTGCGGTCACTATGGGGGCGTTTGTGCCGCTTGCGAGTGTTTCGCCGGTGCCAGATTCGACGCCATGTAACTGCTGTGGCACAGCTGCGACGCGTCCTCCCACAGACCAGATCCCTCCCATGCTGACGTATCGAACAGTTTGTCGGGCTCGTGTCGTCGGAGAAGGACTGAAATCTTGGGAATGGACAAAGGAAGGTACATGATGCGGTACCAATGTACCGTGTCTGTTGGCTGTGGCACGGTGCTTAACGTTGAGGCGATTCTTCGTCGGCGTGTTGAAAGGATCGGTGCTTACGTCGTGCTCCCTCCAATACCTCTCTCGAGGGCTGAGCGAATCTGGGCTAAGACTTGTTCGAAGCGTGCGATTGGCTTCCTGAATGGGAGATCGAAGAGGCGTATACCGATCAGGCGTTTCAGAAGACGCCATCTGTCAGCTGCTCCTTGTAGCAAGAGTTGGGATACTCTGTCAGTCGTAGCCAGACATCTGAAGTTCCGGCAGTGCTGCTGGTTGATTAGTATCGGGGGGAAAAGCTGAAAGGTAATGATGCTTGAGTATCAGCTTGTAGTCTGGTGATGTAGCAAATGCGAGCCTTCGTTTTTGTTCTGCCTGATGCACATCACCTGCCTCTTTCCATCATTGTCGATCGTACCTACCTTGATCACGCTTGGCATTTTACACAGATGGTAAGCGCGAATCGATCTCAAATCATCGGCAGGCTGAACATAAGAGCTTCATGGCAAGCGTAAGTACTCGACACCGTTTCAGGGTCTGGCATTGAACGGTCGGCAGCATGGAATCCCGCGAAGTGCGACACGAGAGCAACGTACCGCCGAGGCACGCAAGAGAGAATTGCAAGAAATCGAGCAATACCAATCACTAGTGGCAGAGATCCATGCCGGGGTATGTGAGGCGAGGACGTTGTAGTGGTGTGCCGGATACTGATCAGAATAGGTCGACAAAAAAGACTTCTCGCCCGAGTTGCTAGAGAGAACATCCGCCTTGCTGAGGAAGAACCCCGAATACTACACGATATGGAACATCAGACGGCGCATCTTTGCCAATGAATTCGACAAGCTGAGTGTGCAAGTTGAGACTCAACAGCTCACGGAAGACAGGAGACATTCGCAAGTGCTTGACATTCTAAACCTCGACTTGCAGTTTTTGTTCCCTCTACTACTGCAGTACCCGAAGTGCTATTGGATATGGAATCACAGACTATGGCTATTGCAACAGGCAACTTCCTATCTACCGTCGGAGAAAGCTCGCTCTTTGTGGGAAGATGAGCTCAAACTGGTAGGCAAGATGCTGACTAGAGACTCTCGCAATTTTCATGGTTGGGGCTACCGAAGGACGGTCGTCGATCATCTCGAGAGCACCGCGCTGGACGGGAAGAGCATGGCTCGGGCTGAGTACGACTACACCACTAAGATGATCGGCCAGAATCTGTCGAACTTCTCGGCATGGCACAATCGGACCAGACTCATTCTGCGTATACTCGATGAAGAGAGGGCCAGCGCTACGGAGAGGAAGCAGATGTTAGATGATGGTGAGAGACACCGGCGGTGATCAAGACTATGCTAAATTCCATCAGAGATCAAGCTCATCCAGAAAGCTCTCTTCGACCCGTATGATCAATCTTTGTGGTTCTATCATCAGAGCCTGATGTCAACTTTTGATCCCGATACAGCGGCGCAATCGATGGCGCCCGAGCTCAGTGACGACGACCGACTGGGGTACGTCAACGCCGAGCAGGAGTTCATCGAAGACCTTCTGGAAGACGCAGAAGACAGCAAGTGGGTGTATCAAGCATTAATGGAATGTGCATTAATCGAGGCGAAACTGACAGGCGGACTGTCGGCAGATGTGAGGAAGAAGATTGGGGCGTGGCTGGTCAAGCTCCAAGAGCTCGACCCATTGAGGAGCGGCCGATGGGCAGACACGGAGCGATCACTGCTGGCGGACACTGCAGTTCGTGAGTAAGCTTGAGAGGTAGCACCTTAAGATCAGTATCCATAGATGAGTATGTGCAAGGGTGAAACCAAGATAGCCTCCAGCGCGAGGTTACATATGATGGTGTAGAAACTATATACTAGCGCGCCACCAGCGCGCCACTAGCGTACCCTACCCTTATGTCTACTCGTGCGTACTCGTACGCACTCGTAAGTACTCTTAAGTAGATATAACTAATTCTTTAATAATTTCCAACCCTAATCCTAGCCTATAAATATAACTATCTAAGTCCTACCTAATAGCTAACTCTAAGCCTAGCTAACCCTTACCTAACCACCTAATCCTAGCCAGTAGGGCCTAAGGACAAAGAAGTTATAAAATTAGTATATATAAGTAGCTACGAGTAGCTACGAGTAGCTATAAGTAGCCATATAGATAATTACTACTAGGTGGCGCTAGGTGGCGCTCGGCTAATGCACGCTAATGCAAGCTAATACTGTCGATCTCCTACACCATTATCTGACACCTCCCTCCAGCGCTCATGCACGATCGAGGGACGGATGACGGTGTGCCAGAAGGATAGAAAGTGAACATGGTTGTTTCAGAGGCAACGGGTCCCAGCATTGTGGCTTGCCGGGCCTAGTCTAGGGAGAAGGCGCCCGCATTGGTCGCTCGGTCTGGCAGAAGCTAGAGACGATGACGCTTGCATGATGTTGGTTTAGTGTGTGCGCAAGCTCCTCGGGATCTGGCTTCAGTCCGTCAAGATGGTGGAACTTGGAAGGGTGACAAGCACAGCCAACTGGGCCAGAGTTGTGTCTCCGTGCACACGAGTTGGGGTTCAGAAACATTGAACTGTACGAACATCGCGGTGACTTGGACAACAACACCGTCTGATCCTTGAAAGCTTACGAGTTCCACCGTCTGGCTCTCTTTGTGCCTCGTCAACCAAACAATCGGGTCCTGATCGGCAGCATTCATAATTCATAGGGATCGTCCGACTGCCTACGTTGCCCGTCTTCCAGCAAACCCGAATCAACAAAGGAAGCCACGCCTGAAAAACATTCTGCGGAAGCCACCTGACTACGCCGATAATTCTTATATTGTTGAAGCTCTGCTTGGTGGTATTCCACGTTTGACCTCGACGGTGCTGGCACCATGGCGGACACACAAGCATCCAGCAAGAGTGCTGATCATTCAGATGCAGAGGTACAGCAGGATTGGCGTTGGACATGCTGCCATCACGACGCTGACTTTGGCATAGTTTGAAGATGCTCAAGACCAGACTGAGCAGCCGCCAGGTCAATTCCCCAGTGATCCATCACCCACCGTCGAAGAGCCAGTCTCACCGACCTCTCCTAACGCCTCGAACCATGATAGACCAAAGAGCGGAGAAAGCGCTGTGTCGGACCGCGAGAAAGAGCATGCAGACACCGAGATAGCCCAAGTCGCAACTCCAGTGCCTGCTCGGCAAAGAACGCAGTCACAGGTCTCGACCGCTTCGGAGAAGAGGAGGCAGTCCTCCGTAACTGCAACAAGCGAGGCCGACACCAACATAGCCAAATCGCGTGCACAGTCGATAGATCACACAGCAACAGGGACCCACGACAAAGGGCAGCCCACGAAGCCTCCGCCCCGCCCTTCAAGGTTTCCAAACTTCTCAGCATCCTTACCGTCCGTATCATGGGGTGGACAAGCTAAGACCACAAACCCCATCCGCTCGCCGTCTCCTCAACCTCCACCGAAAGACACTCCAGCTGCGGCCAAAAGATCGACCCCCTTCGGATGGTTAAGTCGAGCCACCAGCGGCAAAGATCTGAAATCACCTCCTTTACCTCCTAAACCAACCGCGGATTCAAGGAGAGGCACTACGGCCTCAGTCTCAACGTTGGGTAGCAACCAAGACCTCATGATGAAAGCTATCGAAGAGGGTGCCGAGCACAACGTAGGCAGACCAGCCAGAAACTCCTTGAAGGAGAGGTTCAAGCTGCTCCGCCTGCGAGAAGAGGTTGGCATGACAAGCCTAGAGCACGACGCGCAGGCGGAAGATGGTGCGATACCTGCTGTAGCGAGTCCAGACGCTGTAGACGACAAAGACCAGCCTCCGCTCATGTCTCCCACCATCCAGATGCCACTGAGTCCAGCACCAACCATCAATGAGCATCTGCCTCCGGGCACCGTCTCTGGCTTCTCCGTGGCAGCTGAAGATTCAGCCGTGCCCATTGATTGGGATTTCTGGCAGACAGTGGTGAACGGGGGACCCCAAGCCGTGGCAAGGACGAGCCCAGAAGAGCTTACCACGGCCATAGCCGGCGGCATTCCCTCCACCATCCGAGGCGTCATATGGCAAGTCCTGGCTAGCAGCAAGAACGAAGACCTCGAGACTGTATACAATGAGCTAAAACTGCGCGGCACCAAGGACGAGCTTCCTGGCTCAAGCTTACCAGCTGCTCAACACGAAGTCAAAGAGAAGGAGTCTACAGCGTCGTCGAGATCCTCGATCAGATCGGAGAAATCAACTCCAGCAACAAGCACAAACGTTGCAGTGAACTCACCTTCCCCCTCCGTCGACCGAGTGGACCCTATACAAGAAGCGAGAGTTCACGCTCAAGCAGCCACAGATCGAGCAAAGCGAGCCAAGGAGGACGCTGCGGCCCTCGGCAAACTAGAAAAGATGATCCGCCGCGACATGGGCTCGAGGACAAGCTACTCGAAATACGCCGCAGCCGCAGGCTTCCAAGATGGCTTGTTCAATGTCTGCAAAGCTTATGCGCTCTTTGACGAAGCTGTAGGCTACCCTCAAGGCATGAACTTCATCATCATGCCCATCCTGTTCACCATGCCAGAAGAGGAGGCTTTCTGCTTGCTTGTCAGGTTGATGAACAAGTACCAGCTTCGCGAGATGTTCATACACGACATGCCAGGCTTGCACCTACATCTGTTCCAGTTTGAGAGACTACTAGAAGACCTTGAGCCGGCGCTGTACGTCCATCTGAACCGCAGAAGCGTCACCCCGAAGCTGTATGCAACACAATGGTTTCTGACCCTGTTTGCGTACCGGTTACCGCTGCAGCTAGTGATGCGAGTTTTTGACTTGATCCTCTGCGAGGGACTTGAAGGTGCGATATTGAAGTTCGGCATGGCGCTGATGCAGAAGAACGTCGAAACACTGCTCGCTATGAACGATATGCAGGCGTTGACAAACTATCTGAAAGAAAAGCTGTTTGATGCTTACATTGATTCGTCGCCAAACTCCAAGTCAATACTCGAATCTGGCTTCTTTGGCAGTTCTGGTGGATCAGAAAATGATATCTACAGAGCCGATTTGCTTGTGCAGGACGCTTGCTCCGTCAAACTCACACCCGAGATGTTGACGCGATACACCAGTGAATGGGAAGAGAAGACCAAGGCTGAAAGGGCTCGAGAGACGGAGCTCGAAAACCTCCGCACGGACACTGCCACCAAAGCATCCCAGATTAGGTCTCTCGAGCAGCGCGCCGAGAAATCGGACGCTGAGCACATCGAGATTGCAAATGAGCTTGTCAAGCTCAAGGTTGAGAACCAAGACTTGGTTGACGAGAACGAGAGTCTCAAAGGTCAAGTGGAGGAGTTACGTAAAGTCGCGGCAAGTGAAGCAGCCAATGTCGAAGAGCGCATGCGGGAAGGAACCGAGAAGGTCATGCAGCGCAATATCGAAGTCCAGAACGAAAATCGGCACATGGAGGAACAAATGGCAGAGATGGAGAGGGAGCTTGTTGAGATGAAAATGAAGTATGCAGAGGTATGTTGTCTGCCTAGATGGTACGCCCGTGGTTGACTAATCCGGAAACAGTTGAACGCAGAACACGAAACTCTGAGACAACGATGGACCGACTTGCGGAAGGCCATAGAATGAGTCTAGCTCGATGCCACTTCCTGCGACAATACTCAACTACTTGAAAAGATGATTTGAGACACGACCGCACTCGACGACTATGTATAACACCGACACCGGCGGCAATAACGATGTTACGATACTCGACCTGTATAGCATAGCGAAGCATACGTAGCGAAATAAGCAATATGCTCTGCGACACATGAAGGACTGTGGTTGTGTGTATTCTTGGATTGAAAAGCATGGTTAACGAAGATAATAAATATCATCTTGCTTGCATAGGACGAATAGATCGGAGGCCGGCTACCCCCCTGGTGGCTTTGGGCCTCGGGCATATATAGCAAGGGCTCACACGAGCACAAGAGCTTTGACTGAAGCGATCACCATGACACCAGCAATGAGATGGAAAGTGATGCATTGAGCCACGTGGCTCCTCTATGTGCATCTAATTGATCGTCACCTCTAAGAAAAAGCCCATCAAAGACGAACCAGCTTCTATCCCAGTTCTTACAGCTTCACCCGACCTGCCTTCAACTCGTCCCACTCTTTCTGCGTGAACGGCACATACGCGCTGCCACCCATGGGCAACCAATACATACTATCCGCCGCCTCCTCGCCGACCCTCCTCGCCGGATCGACGCCCTGGCTCTTCAACTTGCCCTTCTGGATCTTGAACGTGCCCGTATAATCCAAGCTCTTCATGACCCTGACAAACACCGGCACGGCGTAGCGCGGCAATGACGCGACGGCATAGCGCGCCAGCCCGGCCCAGTCGAGCGTGTCCTCGCGCACGCCCTCGGCCAAGACGCAGGCGGCGAGGCCGCAGCGGCCGTCGGCGTGGGGGATCTGCACGCCGACGACGTTGGTCTCGGCGATGTGCGGGTGGCGGCCGAAGACGTCGGCGACCTCGTTGGTCGACACGTTCTCGGACTTCCAGCGGAAGGTGTCGCCGAGGCGGTCGACGAAGTAGACGCAGCCGTCGGGGTCCTGGCGCTGCATGTCGCCGGACAGGAACCAGGTGTCGCCGGGCGCGAAGAGGTTCGTGGTCCAGCGCTTGTCGGACGCGGACGCGTTGTTGTAGTAGCCCTTGAAATAGGCTTCTTTGAGGGCTGGGTCGGCGAGGCGGTGCACGACTTGGCCGGGCTCGCCGGGCGCGACTTCGATGGCGAAGCCGGTGGATGGGTCGCGCGCGATTTCCTCCGTGTCGATGTCCATGCGCACGCGCTTCTCGTTGGCGGCGTTGAACCAGTGCCAGATGGCGCCGCGCTTGCCGATGGCGTTGACGCCAAAGGGCCCCGCGTTGTGGTTGAAGGTGCCGCCGAGCCCGTCGGTGGCGGCGTATAGCTCGTTGATGACGGGGATGTGGAAGCGCTGGCGGAAGGGTTCCCAGACGTCCGGGCGCATGCCGTTGCCCCAGGCCATGTGCAGCTGGTGGGTGGTGTCGAGGGCGTCGGGGCGAGGAGGAGCGTTGATGAGGTAGCGGCAGAGTTCGCCGACGTACTGGAGGATGTTGGATTGGGTGGCGTGGATCTCGGGCCAGAGGGTGCGGTGAGAGAACTTGCGGGAGAGGACGACGGTGGTGCCGGCGTGGATGGAGGGGGTGACGCAGAGGCCGTGGGCGGCGCCGTGGTACAGGGGCAGGCAGGTGTACATCCTGTCGGGGCCTCTGTCGCGGCGGGTTTTGGAGTGCTGGCTGAGGCCGAGGTAGAGGGATGAGCCGCGGCCGACGTTGAGTTCGCGGCCGCGGAGCATGATGGTGCCCTTGGGCAGGCCGGTTGTGCCGGAGGTGTAGATGAGGCCGGCCGTGTCTGTGGGGAGGATGCCGGCGTGACGGTCGGCGGGTGGGACTGTAGCGTAAGCGTTGTCTGACTGGAACGAGGCAAAGAGAGCTTGGTCGAAGTAGATGATGCTGCAGTTTGCCGCCTCGAGTTGGTCGCGGCAGGGGTCGACAAGGGAGCGGACGTCGGTGTCGGATATCAGGTAGCACGACTCGCACAGCTTGACGCTGTGAACCAAGGGATCTCTGGTCAGGTTGCAGTTGATGAAGGCTGGACTGGCGCCGATGCTTTCGAGGCCGAACCACAGCATGAGGTATTCAGGCGTGTTGCCGCCGTCGATGGCCACGATCTCATGCTTCTTGATGCCGAGTTCCTGGATGAGCCAGTTCCCTACCCGGCCTATCTGGTCGTAGAACTGCTTGTAGGTGTATGTCCTGCCCTCGAAGATGAGGAAGAGATTGGAGGCGGTCTGCGGGTTGCTGGCCCAGTACTCGAAGTTGTGGTAGACCAGCATGCGGTTGTCTCGCATGCGCTCGTCGATGAACTTCTGGGCTGCTGTTGACACGGCGGCCAGGCTGCCCGAGTAGAGGTCGTGGCGGATCAGAAACTTGGCATCTGCGTACATGGCCCCCAGCGTGGCTGCTGCCAGTCCCGCGGCGGCTGCTGTTACTGTGCATGGTCAGCGTCGCTGCTCGCTCCTCGCTGTCGCCAGAGACCGTTAGCCAGTACTTACGTGCCATGACTGTGGCCGAAAGCTTCAGGTAATGCCAGTATCGTCTTGTATCCTGGAATCGGGGAGCGACAGAGTGCTCAGAGACACGCGCGCCTTGAAGCTGCCCATCTTCGTCGCTTGCGAGCTGATGCCCGGCCTGGACGAGCGCAAGCGGTCGGATTCGTAGCAGCCGAGGTCTCAACCTGGCGTCAGCTTGAAGATCATTGGCGTCCACGATCCCCGCAAAAACGTGCCTTCAGCCAACTCTAAATGACTCCAACACCTGTCATGCTGGCCCACATGCACTGATTCGCAACTAGAATCAAGCTATTCCAGAAGCATGTTAGCGTGTCGTGGGCTCCGTGACCCTCCCTGTCGTGTTCAGGCTAGTTCTTCCAGGACAAGGTACTATGCTGTAGCTATCATCGCAGCCTATCCCAACCTCTACAAGAACAGGAATGTAGTTCTTTGCACATACTTTGCGACTGTGGTGGGTGGTAAAGGACACTGTTGTTGTCAAAGGATGCTGCGGCGCTGGCGCTCTCTATCCTTCGCCCTTCCTCTCTGACAAACTGTAAGATACTGCTAACGAACAGCGGCGCGTTGGAGGATTGGGTGAGGCGGGTCACGACTTTAAATTCTGATGATGTTGTTGTAAGCAAGGCACTGATCAGGAAAGTACTACGATCGTTTCCTCTTAGATGGTCGAAGATGTCGGAACCTATATCTGTGATGCATCTTTTCCTCGAACATTGCTCTATGATTGCTAATACAGTCCCCAAAAGCTGATAATCACATTCTCCGGAGTCTGCGCTCCAACACCTTGCTCAAAGTACGAAATTGAAGCAATGCACTTCGAGCTCAAATCCCAAACCGGTTGACAACTGAGTGCAAAATTGTACACGTCAGACACAGATGGTCCTCAAATCGTTCACACGCCACTCTTACAACCTCTTTACTAGATCTTTACCGATCAGGAACTCCCCCCCAACCTGAAAGGACGCATCTTTGTTCATCTCCTTGTTGGCCACAACCACGCTCTCTCTTATCGGCCACCACGTACCCTGCCATCTCCTGTATTCCTCCAGAGAACATGCCGCTACGCCTCTCAAATCCCTGCCTTCAAAAGCTGGCACTACCTTTGCAGACGCCGGGTTTCTCTTCCGCGCCCGCGCTTGCGCTTCTGCTGCAGCGATCGCCGTCTTTTCAGCCGTGATCCTGTCATCGAGGATGTTGGCTCGATGACTGAGGTATTCTTGCCAAGTTGAGGGGAGAAAAGGGGACCGCGAATCATTCATAGGGTGTCGCCGCATGACCCGCTCAAATTTCTCTCTTTCGCGCACTTCGAAGCAAACGTATTTGTCACTTGTTGACCAATGGCCTCTTGCGTCTGTTGAGGAAGTGGAGGCAGACGTGTATCGCGGCCGCGCCTGCTGCCGTGTGGACATGGTGCTGTCAGGACGGCCAGGCAAAGATCTATGTGAGAGACCACTAAGTACGGGTTGCTGCCCCCAACTGGAGATGATTTTGACGGCCGATAGCAGGTCGCATCTGACTCTGTTGAACTTGAAGTTGATCGAAAACTGGCGGATCCGAACTCTGGATCGAAGGAAAGTGCAAGTCCTCAGGTTCGGTACCATGACCTTCTCGCTGGCTGTGGAGTTCGTGGCTTTCATATAGCAAGTGAAGACTGCTGTCGGTTTGACATGTGACTAAGGCGCAATGCTGAGCCGCAGGTATGAATGTCACACACTCTCCTGACGTGCAAACCTGCAGGTATAAGTCGCGGCGCAGGTGTGAAATGCCGTTCTGTTTGCTTCATGGCAAAAGCCATGCACCAACAACGTGGGCACCACGTTATGAAGACGACGCCTCGTTAGGGACAGGGTCGTTTGCTGACCCTGAAACTGTGGTTCTAGATTTGGGGTTTCTGCTAAGCTTCAGAAGAGAAACGGCTTCGTTTTGAAGGACGGGCAGACGTCTGGGAGCGACTCATCAAGTGACTCGGCGCTGGGGCTCCTTTAACGTACAAGGCTGTGGATGCTACACACGCGGCGATACATGTATCTTGGGGTCATCCCTCCTCTTGTCCTGATTGAAGCTCCAATCTCGCGGTGTTCAGGGCATGTTTGAAGGTGAAGTGTCTCAGAGGATGTAGTGCTTGACAACCACGTTGAGTCTGCTTGTCTGGCTTGTTCTGTACGTAAGTAAGCAGGCTGGTTCTCCCGCTAAGCTACTAAGAACCAAGGAGGTCCGAGTAATCGGCATCTGTGTAAGTACTTCAGTTGCAGGAAAGAGAATCATCGCGTTAGGTTAAACGGAGATGATATAGTTCATTTTCCACGCTACTGACAGGGACGCCTGCCTTTTCATCATGCTATAATACTCTGTCACTGGCAAGGCAAGAGCATTGGAAAGTTCAGAGTGTCTATTGAATGTCCTACTCTTCCTCCCTCAACTCAAGCGTTGTCTATACGAAGAAAATTTTGATGTGCAAACACTTTCACACGACAAATCAATCAGACGGGTCAGTCTGCGTGGAGGACAATACACTGTTTTGCACGGTCAAGACTACTTACTTGTGTGAAGTGGTGATTTGACAGACATTACATACCTACCAAACACACAAAGCCCCCATCCGTTCTCTTGATTAGCCACGTACGTCATGTGCCCGCCGTTGAGTCTAGAAGCCGTGGTCGGTAGTCGCCTTCAAGACACCAACAAAAGGAGAACTCCCACGCTCCTGTAGCGGCAACAGCCTTCCACCTGCAGTTGTCGAGTTTCTTGAAGAAGCTTTCGTACCGGCTTGCTCTTCCTCCATCTGCGCCAGCACACCCTCCAACGCTCCTATTGGTAGGATGCACTGTCACTTGCACGATCCATGAACATGGTACAAAGAGCCTCAGACAGATCACGATCGTCTTATGTCAGTGCGGTGAGCAGCTCGAGAGCGTGTCGCGAATATAGCTCCCTGTATTTGCGTCAGTGATAGAATAGACAAACTGGCAGACAGCGAGCATACATATTTCTGGACCTCCTGCCGACCCTGAGCTGGATCAGTCCAGAACTTTAAAGTGACTAGCGGATCAACGGCATCGCGGGCCTGTCTAGTAGTTAGCATCCTGCTGTACGATGCAAGACTGTGTGGACTGTACCTCCAACGACATCAATATACCCCAAACATGCTGCAAGACCTGGTAGACCCGTATTGTCCCATTCCACTCACGGTCAAAGATAGGGTGGCAGATCCGTCCGTGCTGCAGGAGTGTTAGCAGAATTTTACCTGATCTTCAGTTGACATTACCTTCGTGATGTTCGGGTGCAAAATTGGCGTTATGAACCGCGCTGACGGTAGTTTGAGCGGAAAGTCTGACCCCAGGTCTAGGTAGAGCATGAATACACCATCTGCGTATGCTGAAGCTGGAGGGCTCTGCATCACAATTTTCCAGAATTCCATGTTGCTTTCGCTGACATAGACGTCCATATACTGGTGAGGGTTCTTGACCATCTCTTTCACCTCGCTTAGGACTATTCGAGCACTGCCGCCAGCACTACCGATCGTGGTTTCCGTCACCACTGTTGAGGTAGACCGGGTTGACATCGAGCGACCCGAGGACGCCACCCTATTGACTTGTCTGGTTTGGCGACTCAGGACCCGATCAGCATCGTGCAAGGCAATGAAATGGTCGTCCTGGTTAGGATGTGGTCGGCATGGTGGAAAGTCGTAAGCAACGAACATGTCTTTGGGTTTGGACAGATAGGCCTTCCACGCTTTAGAATGATCCCAAGGCACTTTGACGATGTCTGGTCTTGATCGGATATCGACCAAGGTCTCAAGCAAAAAGATCTGGAAAAAGTTTTGCTGCGTTTCCGGAGCAAAAGCATAGCCTCCCGTCGCTTTAGACATCTTGAACAGCTCACTCGTGATGTCGGTGCCAATCACGATGGAATCAAGAATCACATCGTTATCGAGCAAGTCACGGCACACTGGCTCCGGTGGCCGGCTCGAAGCATTGTTGTCGCCATCAGTTAGAAGGACAATACGGCATTTCACACCTGGGTAAGCTTCTCTCAGTGTGCAGAGCATCTGCCGTGCCTTATCAATGCCGTCATATACGGCAGTTCTGGACTGTGGTTCGAGGGATTCCACGCTGTTCTCGAAGTTGAGATGTACAGGCGTCAACTCTTGCCTTGTGATGACGCGTGACGTGGACGAGAAACTAACTAGACCTAGATAGGTCGAAAGTTGCAGCGCAGACACTCGCAGAGCCAAGTTCTTGAAGAACTCTTTGACCTCTGTCAATCGGCTAGGGAGAACAGCCTCAGTGGTTACCCAGCCGGTTGACATGGGATGCGACATGCTTTTGCTGGTATCCATACACACCACAATGGCTTCATCCGGTATCCCAAAGTCAGCTTTTGCTATAGTCTGATCACTCCACGCGTCCACTATGAATGCTCGATTTCTCTTTCTCTCAGCAACAATGGGCTCCAGCTTTTGCATGAGAAATTGTCCTGGGTTTGCGTGTCTCATGGTTTCTCTCTTGTGTATTACGTTCCAGGTAGAAAATCATTTCTCGGAGCATTCGTAGTCTTCTTGATCGTATAGTGAAACGTAGCCTGCAGAGCTCAGAGTAATGACAGGAAGCTCGGTAGCAAGACAGGAACCGAGCTCGAGAGGACCAACCATACGGAACTTCTTCGAAGACGCTGTGATGTGGAGGAGATTATCGAAACCAGTAGGCTGAACGGCCTGTAGTTTCTTATGATTGACTACTTCCGTCCAGGTCTCGAGATGCAGATAGAAATCCCACTGGCATGAGAAGTCTTCGTAAATAGCCCGGCCAAGTAAAGCTGCTAGACGTTCTTCTTCTTTGTCCAGTGCAACTACCAGCTGCTTGCAGTTGCTGGATGTGTAGTCTTTTGTGACTGCGACATCCACATCATACTTGTATGGTAGCAAGCCTGTCAGCAACAATTGCTCATCAGTCTTCGATTTGATCTGCACTTTCCCTGCATTCAAAGTGTTTCCAGGCTCGAGAGACAACAACCAGGCCACTACCTGACGGGAAGATTCCAGGGCCATTTCTGGTGAAGGACATATTGACGAAGGCGCGATCTGCAAGCACAGGATGTGAAGGGCGGAAGCGAACAGTCGAAGGTCCAAGGAGCACCTCCTCTCTTCCAGATCGGTTTTCTGGAGATTCACGAATGCAATCAACAGCGGCGGAAAGTGCGTCAACTCGAAGAGAATTCCAAGAATTTTGTTCATGGCGTAGCTGCCGGCCTTGATTTCCTTGATCAGCATCTTAAGGCTCGTTGTTAGCGTACAGATACCTCTTTTAGTTGTTTCGAAGCCCCAAAGACTCTTCACGTTTGTGTTTTCTGTCAAATCGGCAATGCCGTTGTTGCCTACTTCGGACGTATCAAGGTCGACAAAGATATCCAGTGGAGCCTCCTTACTTCCACTGAGCTTTAGATCATGAAGGCTCATGGAGTTGTTCTTCGCAGATAAGCGACACTCTTTCAGGAACAGGTTCACCCTCTGCGCACGAGCTCTACCGGTGAAGTTAGGCGCTTCGAATCTTGCCACAGCGATGTTGTGAAACTGTGCCAGAGTGGTGTCTCGCGGAACAGCGGAACGATCTGTCTGGATTGCAGAAAGTCGAGTGTGAGAAATAGCAGCTTCGAGAGTGATCCAGCGGATCCAGACCACAGCTTCATTTGTGGACGCCTTATTGTATCCCATAGGACGGACTTGGGTTGCTGAGCTTGCGGGTGATTGTAGACTGTGATCTTCCAGAAGACATAGATCGAATGTGGAAGAACCCGTGAGATCTAACACCTCAGAAACTGAGTCTTCTCCATACAGAGCGACTGCAGAAGCTCCCGTGGTTTGAAGGAACGTGTCCTTCAGGTTGGCTTGAAATCCGAACTTGGCTGCACGTTGCAAAGATTTGTCGTGAAGGTCATGGATGGTCGCTGTTTGTGCTACTGGAACGTAGCATTTGGTGCCATTGCTGAGCCGCACAAAGACTCGTGCTCGATCGGGATTGGTGATAGATCGATCGCCATGAGATTGACTATTTGCTTCACTGGTCTGCTGAGAAGACAGTTGGTCACCGGTGTTCATGTCTTCCAAAAGTGAGAGCTGACGACAACGGCAGAAGGTTGAGCCTTGAGTACAGACCTATGATACTTGGTAAGGCGAGTGCGCACGTAGCGAGAAGGACGGGAGGAGAAGCTCGACAGGAAACGCAAGTGTAGACAAGTTAGCAAGCCAAGTCAGCTAGACAAAGTACTTCACGAAAACCGTCAAATACCTTCACTCACTATCTCTTCACCGTGGAGTTGATCTGAACAGACCAAGAAAGATGTGAAGAGAATTGACTGTCCGTATTCCGCATTGCCAATTGGATACCTGCTAGGTTGGAGGATGAGTAAAACCTTGCAGTATCGCAGACTGAGGAAGGGCTCTGTCGTCTTGACAATCGTTGCTGCAAGACATGCTGAACCATTTTGGAGTAGCAGACTTGGATCAATGCGCGCATGGCTTTGCCGAGTTGAACGCAAGCTCACGTTCCCTCAGATCGAGAACGCATGCTCAAGCCCATGAAAACCTAGCCGTACGACGAGTTCAGCGGTGTAGACAGATGAGCACGACATCGAGGTGTTGGCGGGGCAGGTGTGTCTTGTAAGCTGGAACGGCGTGTAGGCTGCGATCATCGCTGGCACGTCTTCAGACCAGCACCATGTCACTAGCGCTTGGTGCTTGACGCGTTGAATGCTTACCTAATACGCGTCGACACCATCTGCCCTCTCACCACCGGATTTATGTGTCATACTTCGAGTAACCCAGCAACTCGGACAACGAGGTTGCATATACATGTTATACTATGCCTTCAGTGGCACTCCATCGGGACCAAAGCCCTGGGCAGAACCTACAAAAGAACCCTCTCCCGCAGCTGCTTCACACCCCTGCTGGGTTAGCTATTCTTGAGATACAAGGCACGATCCACGCTCCACTTCCGGACTCAACGACCTTGACCTCTACTGTAGTGGGCCAACTCCAGTTCCCACTCTACAAAGGCGATGGCACGGACACGCAGGAAGGCCCTTGGATGAAGAAAGTCTACCTGTACATAGGCAAGCACCAACGGCTCACCGGCGAGGTCAAGAAACTAGCAAAGCCCATGGCTGTTCTCGACAAAGACTCTGGAAAAGAAGACACGAGTGGTTTCGGAGCAGATTCTACTGTTGACGAAGGAGCTCGTTTGAATATTCTTGCTATCATCAAGCATAAAATTCTGTTCTCCAGTCGTCCTGAGCCAGTAGGGATGTGACGATGGATTCTAAACGTCGTGTGCTAGGTCACGCAATACTTCTCACTGCATTTCCAACGTTATGCTGGTACAAGCCGTATTGTTCTTCCCGGCTATAGGTGGACGTAAGCTTGGAAGGCTCGTCAGGCTTTGGCGGAACGTTACTAGACGATGGCAGTAGTCGTTCAGCCTCTGTCCTACACCAGTGTTGCAGACGCTCGAGCACATCAGCAAAGAGGCGGACACCAAAGCACCGAGCGGATGGTCGAATCTAACGATTGACGTCGTCGTGCAACAAGGGCATGTCGTTCCGAGCTCACTGCCGCGTTCGCAGTATCTGAGACGGGCCTGAGCACAGATCGCATCCAAAGCTCAGCACCGTACGTAAGACATCGACACATTTCGCCACAAAGGCCGAGGTACACATGGTTGGCAGGACTGTCTCAACTCAAATAGCTCCCAGAGTCTTCACACGAGCACGCACTTCCAATGCTGTTCAGCTTAGCACATGATGCGGAAGGATCATGGGTGGAGTTTGAGTTTAGGAGAGCTTTCGTTACTTTGAGCCTTGAGGTCTTGATCGATGACAGACGTATATCTGCAGCGAGGATATGTTCATGCAGTAAACCAGCCGGAGATACCTTGTACAATCCGGGGCTGATGATGACAGTGCATGGTCTAGTTTGATGCTAGTGAAGGCATAAAACTAATCAGCAACGCCGGTTGAGGTTGATTCAAGCACGTTTCGAGTTGTGCAGAGTACTACGGATGTGTTTTCTCGTGACTAGTAGTGATGGATGTACAGAAAGGCTTTGGCAAAGTGTTCATTGACAGGTCGGACAGGATCGATGCCAACAGAAGATACGTGGTAGCATCCGACTGGTCACAGCAGAAGTAGGTCTCAAACTCGTTGAGAATGGACCATAGCCGACACTGGTCATAGCCATGCCTGCTTCTACAGAGAAGAGGGTGCTGTTGACAGTCAGATGACAGCTTTGTAGGCATATGCGTTTAGGCGCTGACCAGAGCTACCGCATTAAAGATTTAGCGTACTGTAGATCCTAATCGGGTAAGCTCTATCGAAGCCGCTGCATCATTGCTCTTTCCGTCGCCGCAGTTGAAGCTCACATGGTATTTCTCGAGATAGACGACCTGTATACCGACTTGATCTTATCCTAGATCTCCCTGCTTCGGACCTCGAGAGCTTGTCCTAGCCATTGTTGGTGGCCATACATATCAAGAAAGGCTCCGAGCAATCCGCGAAACCCCTCGCCCTTCACAGCACAACAGACAAGATGGCGCCCTCATCAGAAGCTGGGCCTGATATTCGCATGGCTTCCATCAAGCCCCGACTCAAATACAACACCATTGGTGGCATCAACGGTCCTTTGGTCATCCTCGACAATGTCAAATTCCCCAGATTCAACGAGATCGTTAGTTTGACCCTGCCAGACGGCACGGAACGAAGTGGTCAGGTCCTGGAGGCACGTGGAAATCGTGCTGTCGTTCAGGTGTTCGAGGGCACGTCGGGTATCGATGTCAAGAAGGTATATGGCGAATCACACAACGCGTCGAGCGGGAGCTAATAGGGTGCAGACCAAAGTTGAGTTCACCGGACACAGCTTGAAGCTCGGTGTTTCGGAAGACATGTTGGGTCGTGTCTTCGATGGTTCAGGAAGAGCTATCGACAAGGGTCCGAAGGTGCTTGCTGAGGACTACCTCGACATCAACGGCAGTCCTATCAATCCATACTCAAGAGTGAGCAAGAGAAGGGCCTATCGAGATCAGCTACGCTAACAACGAATAGGTTTATCCCGAAGAGATGATCTCAACAGGTATCTCTGCCATCGACACCATGAACTCCGTCGCCCGTGGTCAAAAGATCCCTATCTTCTCCGCTGCTGGTCTACCTCACAACGAGATTGCTGCTCAGATCTGTAGGCAAGCTGGTCTGGTGAACCAACCAAACAAAGGTGTGCACGATGGACACGAAGAGAACTTCTCCATTGTCTTCGGTGCTATGGGTGTGAACATGGAAACTGCCCGCTTCTTCCAGAGAGACTTCGAAGAGAACGGTTCTATGGAGCGAGTCACGCTGTTCATGAACTTGGCCAACGACCCTACAATCGAACGTATCATCACCCCGCGACTGGCTCTTACAACTGCAGAATACTACGCGTACCAGCTCGAGAAGCACGTCCTAGTTATCCTGACAGATCTGTCATCCTACTGCGACGCCCTGCGAGAAGTTTCCGCTGCAAGAGAAGAAGTGCCAGGTCGACGTGGCTACCCAGGTTACATGTACACTGATTTGTCCACCATCTACGAAAGAGCAGGACGTGTCGAGGGCAGGAATGGTTCCATCACACAGATTCCTATCTTGACTATGCCCAACGACGACATTACGCATCCAATTCCGGATCTGACAGGCTACATTACCGAAGGTCAAATTTTCGTCGACAGACAACTGTACAACAAGGGTGTCTACCCACCGATCAATGTGCTGCCATCGCTGTCTCGTTTGATGAAGTCTGCCATCGGTGAGGGACTGACGAGAAAGGACCACGGTGATGTCTCGAACCAGCTGTATGCCAAGTACGCCATTGGTCGAGACGCTGCATCTATGAAGGCTGTCGTTGGTGAGGAGGCTTTGTCATCGGAAGACAAGCTGTCGCTCGAGTTCCTGGAGAAGTTCGAAAAGAACTTCATCAACCAGTCCCCCTACGAGAAGCGATCCATCTTTGACTCGCTTGATCTTGGATGGAACTTGCTCAGAATCTTCCCCAAGGAGTTGCTCAACCGGATACCCGCCAAGGTGCTGGACGAGTTCTATGCAAGGAAGGGCAAGGGTACTGAGAAGAAGGGCAACAAGGATACGAAGGACAACACGACCGACAACAAGCAGGTCAACGGGGAGAGCGAGGATCTACTCTCTTAGAGCTCGTTGTCAGGTTCCCAAAAGGCGTAGTCTAATCCTATGGGGAGAGTGGTCTAGTGCGGCAGCATGAATAGCAAGCAACTTCGAATATCATATGGCGCTTCTGGAGGCCAGTCCTTGCGTGTCGTTGTAATTGGTGTCTATGAAGTATGCGTAACACAGTGATTCACTATTTTTATTCTCTTCACAATGACGGTAGACTGTGCTACACAGAGAGTGGCAGACTGTGGCTGGACAGTGAAATGTGCCACAGCGACCCGGCGAGGAGGTCTAGACGGACTACCGAGAGCTTTAATGCCTATGTGATACTGCGTCCGCGAAGTACGTGCAGTGCGTGCCTTCCAATGCTAAGATGTCGGAGATCTGCCTCAGGCGCTAATGACGTACACAATGATCGGCGTGGCGTCACATGATTGCTATATTTGGGACTCCCACATCCCCAGCAAAACTATTGTATATATCTATGTTGCCACATCTATCCCTCCGCAATCGATCACAGAGTAAGGAATATACGGGTTCCCGTTCGATCACCCATCGTCAAGCCTTGCGTCGGTCCGTTAGTAGTTGGGTCGGTGACGACCAGCGAATCCGAACTGTCGATTGTTGCATTTTCTTTTTGCTTTTTTTCCCGAAATGCTTGTGTGGCACGTGCAAGTGCTGACGCATGTTGCTGTGCCTCGGAAGGTGCAATAGTTTTCGGTAAGCCGAGGAAGGTAGACTCTTGAAAATGGGATAGCTGGAACGCTTGGAGGGCTAGGGCATTATCTTTTTGTTCGAAGTGTAGACGATTATTGTATACAAAAGGTTGAGCGAACGTAGTATCTTCGTCGAGGGAATAGCTTGCCTACAGGATATCTGAGATACAAGAGCGCAGCTGGTGGTGTGAAGCGGGACGTAACAACAAGACACTGCTGCATTGAATACCTGTACTGTTTGCTCCTGCTGCTAATGTGATGGTTGTGGAGGACAAGCATCTTAATCTCTGCGTAAAGGTACACATGAATCACAGGCTGTTCCCAACGATGCTACCTATGTGGTGTCCCCTCCAATATCCCAACCACAGTACATCTCCAACGTCCGCGTCAATCGAATCGTCACTTTCAATAGCCTCTCCGCCACCCTCTCAACGAGCATTATACCAGGACTCGGAGTAGAACAAACTTCGGCGTCACGTACCAGTCCGAGTAATATTCTCCCAACTTTCCGCTCCGGCCGTCTAGCTCCGCTTGCTAGAGCAGCGTGTCGGAGACGCCACACATCTCCCAAAAGTGTCCTAGTCTGTGATTTGCTTGTGAATATCTTGGCTGAACTGCTGTAAGACCTGTCTGCTCTCTTCCAAGCTTGAGACCATTGATACCAGGGACCGACATGGATATTGCTATGGCCTAACTACCACAGCGATCGGGATGATCCAAGTAACAAAGTCCTGCTCGCGCCCATGAGGCTCCGTTTTTGCACTGAGTGTGCCAAAGTAATCGCAGCTGAGGTAGCCACGGTGACTACCCTTGAAGTGGATCTCGTTGGGGGCCCACTCCCGCCACACGACTCGCAACTTGGCTTTCGTCTCACCGCCTTCACCTACTTTGACTATCCGGCCAATCTTCCGACATCTGACTTTCTACAACGAAAACAAGCATACAGCGCTGGTGATCTCCTTACATGTGCCATTGACGCTCAGCAATGGCACGGACAATAAGTTAACACGTCGTACGATCGCTGTTACTCTCTTCAAGTCAAGTATGGGTTGAGCGGAGGCAGATGCAAGGCGATCCTGTGAGAGCTCATGCTTGACCCCGCACTACCACAACACCATCCAGCCACCTGATCCGCCAGATGTAAGCATTTGCCGATGTACAGGGATGAAGTCGAAAGCGGCCTTGCCTGGATCTCACCTTATCATGCTCTTATCGCAAAGCTTCAGACTCTTCTTGATTAGAGATATGCAATCGACGGTACGAGCATGCGCGTTGTGTCCCAGCTCCTACTATATAGCTGCTGGTAGTCCGCCCATGCAATGGGCGGTATATCGGTCGTCACCAATCGCTGCAGCATTGATCATCGCGCAACGCCAACATGTCTGAAGAGCAAGAACATCTACATGACTCAGCAACCGAAGCTGCTGCGCTCGGCAAGCTGGGGTACGAGCAGGAGCTAAAGCGAGATTTTTCGTTCCTCGGCATCGTCTCTTTCTCATTCAGCATTGTAACATCATGGACGGCGCTTGCAGGTGTACTAATTGTCGGTGTCCAGTCCGGTGGGCCTCCGGTCATGATCTGGTCCTGGATCGGCATCTGCTTCTTGTCTCTGACTGTCGCATACAGCCTTGCTGAGATGTGCAGTGCCTATCCAGTTGCTGGAGGCCAATACAGTTGGGTTGCTCTGCTTGCACCGAGGAAGCTCAGAAGGGGAATGAGCTACGTTTGCGGATGGTAAGTCGAACTCAGGAACACCTTGCAATTCAGCACAGTACTGACCTGGTGTGGGCAGGTTCTTGCTTATTGGTATCATTGCAATGGGTGCTACGAGTCATTTTATCACAGCGAACTTCGCGCTCGGTCTCGCCAATCTCAATAATCGAGATTTCGTGATCGAGCGATGGCACACAGTCTTGGTGGCATGGACTATTGCTCTGTCAACATTCGTTTTCAATGCTTTCTTTTCGCGGTTGTTGAACAAGACCTACCAAGGTTTCCTCGTTCTGTACGACCTTAACCCAACTCTTCTTTCATCTACTGACGGAGTCAAAGCAACATCTCGTCACTTGTGGTGGTGGTTGCCACTATTCTCGCAACGAACGATAATAAGCAGTCCGCCAGATTCGTTTTTGTCGACTTTGTCAATTTGACTGGCTTTCCTCCAGGTTATGCCTCGCTTATCGGTCTGTTACAGGCTGCGTTTGGCATGTGGTATGTTCGCCACAAGGCTAGCAGACACGTGGATTGAACTTGCTGACAAACGATACAAAGCTGCTACGACAGTGCCAGTCGCATGACCGAAGAGATTAAAGAGGCCAGGAAGCAAGCGCCACGAGCCATCGTCCTCGCGGTGTACATTGGCTTCGTGACGGGCTTTATATTCCTGATTGTCGCCACCTTTTGCATGGGCGATGTCGGAAACATGGCTAGTACCTCTACTGGTGTGCCCATTATCGAGATCTTTTATTTTTCGACAGGCAATGTGGCCGGTGCTAGTGCTCTTGCCACACTCATCCTAGTCATCGGCGCCGGCGCTTCGAACGCATTGACAGCGACGGCCGGTAGGTCTGTCTATGCATTTGCAAGAGACAATGGACTTCCATTCTCGGGCTTTCTGAGCAAAGTCCACCAGACCAATGCCACACCCATCAACGGGCTTGGTGCAGCTGTATTCGTACAGATGGCGCTCATCGCTATCTATTTTGGGGCCGTTGAAGGCTTCTACACGGTCATAGCAATTGCGACTGAAGGCTTTTGTGGGTCAATACAGGCTTATCCTGGCCGGCGCGTTGCTAACACATACCACAGACATCTCCTACGCTATCCCACTCATGGCACGGCTTCTTTCTCTCATGACCTCTGAGCCTGTTTATCAGATCAATGGACAATACAGTCTTGGACGACTCAGCATTCCTCTCAATATCATCGGCCTACTGTACCTGCTCTTCACCACCATCACTTTCAACCTCCCGACTGTTTATCCCGTCAACAGCGAGAACATGAACTACACGTCTGCGGCTGTAGGCGTCATAATGCTCATTGCATTGCTGACGTGGCTGACGACTGGTCGTAAGCATTTTCGTGGCCCTGAAAGTGGTGGCATCACTGTATTACACGATGAGCAGACGATAGAAAAGGTCCACCACGATCGAACTATGGACGACTTCGGTACGCCAGGGGCCTCACCCGAGGGTCTGGAGTCCTCAAACGGCGGTAAAGCAAAGCGAACAGTCTAGACGTACGGTGTGTAAGCTAGACATCTATCTTAGGCGAGTAGCAATACTGCCTTTTCAACTGACTGTGACTGCCGAGATTAACACCGGAGCATTGGGCGGCTTACAGCTTGGGAAAGTCAAAGAACTTTAAGTCGTTACAAACTTCGACTATAAATCAAGCACAATGTGTGACATCAACAGTCTCATTCACTACTTCCGAGCAGCTCATAAGGTCTTCGTATCTTTCTCATGCGTCCCCTCAACCTGAGGGGATTCATCTGGGCCCGCAACACTTTCAATGACCTGGCTATTGCCTGTGGGCCTTCCTTTCCCCATTATCTCGCTCAACATGGACTTCGCAATGTACATCAATGTCTGTCGGTACTCCCATAGGGGGTACACCCCAACACAAGCAGTACTACAAGCCAACCAGATGAAACCAACGACAATCCATCCGGTAAAGAATGCGTTGCTAAAGATATAGCCAGACCCGAAGATTGGCAGGGGCCACACAATCAGGAAGACGAGCGCCATGGCAACGGTCATCCAGCGCGAGATCTTGGCAGCACGGTTGAGGTGGGCGGTGTTCTCCTTCTCATCATCGTGACTTTCGGTTGGTCGGGTCATTTCCGGATCTGTTCTAACGCTTTCCGACTGGTCTACGCTGGCTTTGCCAATGGTCTTCATTGAGACCCAGTCGTACTTCTGCGGGCGACCGATGAGGTAGGTGAACATGGGAATCCAGATCAGGGGGCTCAGGAGACCGACCACATTCCCCGCAAGCATGGGATAATTGGAGCCCGTGCAGGCTATGGTCAAGCCGCCGCATGTTTGGGAAGCGGTGACCAGCCACGCAGTGATTGAGCAGCACAACCCTAGTATTGGGGCACATGCAGCAGCGAGCAGATTCATGTCTTTCCAGACGAGTGTCATAGTCGCTGCGAGCACGCCAGGGGAGATGATGACGCCCATCATGAGATATATGTAGCCCATTCCGATGCCTGCGTGGTACAAGCCGATACTGACAAGCGACATTATCAATGCGAACGTCTGGAAAGTGTTAGCATTCGTCGTTGCAGGAAAATTATGTTGGCAGATTGACTTACCACACACGATGTATGCGACATCCAGATCAATTGCTTGCCGCTCGCATTCGGATTGATGTATGTTTTGTAAATGTCGTAAGTCCAAATCGAAGAAACCGCAATCAACTCCGACGAGTATGCGGAGGTCACCGCGAAGAACACAAGGAAGAAGGCCGCAACTGCTCCTCCAACTCCAAGCAAGCCCCTCGCTGCGTACGGCAATACGAGCCCGGCTGTCACCTCAAAGTCGGGTATCCGATCGGGGTAGGTGGGAAAGCTAGGGTTACTCTCGAGTGCAACAGCGGCGAGACCTAGCGTAGTAGCGCACAACCAGGGGATCGCGAACCAAGAGAGACCGCCCATGATGTATCCAGGCAGAGCGTGAACTGGCGACGCCGCGATAGCTTTGTTGTAATAGCCGTTGTCGAGGAAGACAGTCCCGAAATTGCCGACGATGTTGATGACGAAGAAGACGATACCACCCTCACTTCGCATCGTAAGATAGCTGCCTTTCAGATTCCCTTCCACGGGGTGTTCCAGTGCCGCAGCAGTCAAAGCATCCCAGACAGCCCCAGGTGAGCCAAGGTGTGTGTTCGTGGCGTAGGCGGAGAAGGCGAAAATGAAGATGACGATCAGCACCACGAGCCCATGGGTGTAATCGGAGATCAGAGTGGCTTTCAAGCCGCCGAAGACCGTGTACATGACGACGCCTATCGGGATGAGAAAGCAAGATGCTTCTGTAGGGACGCCAGATATCGATTCAATGACGGCACTTTGGTGGTGGGTTAGCACGTCTCGAACCAGCGGCAGCTAAGAAGGGACTTACCTTCCGCCCGTGACAAGCATAGCTGTGACGAGAAAGTTTGTCATCAAGCCAAAGACGATGAACACAGAATGCACAATCGCGCCGTAACGAGCTCTCGCAGCCTCCAAGAATGTGTGGGCGTTCGGTGCTTTGCGTTTGAGTCTAGGTCGTTGTCAGTTGGGGGAGCTTCGGCACAAGATCGCTCACGTACTCGATGGCCAACGTTGCGAACAGGATGATCTGGACTGTCGCGCCGGATGCGTACCAGAATGGACCACTGACGCCATATTGATATGCCACAGATGTGGATTGTAAGAGTGTTGCGGCCCACGTCCAGCTACTCACGACAGCGCTTGCTACGAGGCCAGATTTGACCGTCCGGCCTGCGGTGTTGAAGTTTTCGGAGTCTTGCACTTCGTTTCGATAGCGCTTCAGGGCCGCGGTGACGACAATCATGAACAGGGCGAATGTGAAGCCCAGTCCGATGACGATGCCATAGCCGAATCCTTGACTGAGAGGCGGCGTTGCTGTGTCGTAAGCAGACATGTTTGGATCTGCAGATTTGTACACCAGCGAAGAGTGAAGAGATCCGATGTTGGAAGGACAAGAGTATACAGTGATACTATCGACATCCAGAAGTCCAGCTTTAATCAAACCTCGCGTCGGAATTCAACCAATTCCAAGGGCGACTTTACGTTGGAACACTTCCGCCATGTCCGCCAAGTAACACCGATAACGCTGCCACTCTCGCTCGCCAACACCGGCCATGATTGCCAGTCAGTCCGCATAAGTGTCGCAGGGCTTCTGCTTCTGCAGAGGTTCGAGGTAGTAATGAGACATGGTCCTTATCTCTTGGCGCGGTCGTCTTGGTTCGTTGGCGATTTCTGCCAAGATGTATCGTTCCACCCTTATCTCTGAGAGCTCCGCGATCCCCGTGCACCTCATCGGTGAACTGCGTACCGGTATAAATATTGTGAATGAAATCAAAGGGTCCTGCAGCATAAAGGCTACGATGTCTATCCGCGCGTCATGGCCTGTTAAATGCACAGCTGCCAAAAATGTACTTGCCTCAGTCATAGAGGAATCATCTGTGATTCTCGGGCTTTGCTCTACCGGTAGTTCTCGAATCTCACTCCATCAAAGGTTTTTCAAGGTATTGAAGCTTGAGCAGAGGCGCGCGGGGCTTGTTCTCTCGGTCAGGTCTCTGCGACCGCATATCGGGTGTTGTAGGAAGTGAGCGTCTGTCGGAGCCCGTTTGTATGCGCTATCGCCTTGAAGGGGTGAACCATCCAATTAGTCACACTATATGCTAATCGAACACGTGAGAAAAGCAACGCTGCAGCCAACGGGGCGCTGAATATTCGGGACTGACAGTATTTGTATGATCATGGCATTCTATCAGGGCTCTTCAGCCATACAAATGGCCATTGACCTGAAGAGGACCGCAAGAGATAAACATGTTCACAACACCGAAGGCATCAATCGATGCGTGTCTCGCGCAATGTCTTACTGGTCGTCGACCATCGCCTACAGACTTGGACCCCTGTCAGCAGCTGACGTTAAACGATTCCCTACTAGGGTCGAATATTAGCAGTATAGACCACGCCGTCCTAGGCTCTGTCATCACAGAAACACAAGCCCTTGACTAGTCAGATCCTTGCTAGAGCTCAAAACCAACTCTGTTCGAAACAAATATGGCATGCTGGCCTAAAATCGCCGCCAAGGCGTGTGTGGGGTGTCTCTTCTGTCAACGGGCTTCCGTCTTGTCAGTTTGAGCTTTGTGTTCTCGCCGTAAACCATGGCTATAGCTACTGCGCTCTTCACTCAAAACAGATTCTCGACCTTCTCCCGAAATACAAGATTACGGCACCGGCGAACATCGAGCTGCCGGCGAACCTGGTACACAACCCGATCGAATAGCGTCCTCTACCATCCCAGCACTAGTTATCGCCAGTGCTTATGCAGCTCGTACCACTTGCTCGTACACGTGCAGATCAGACGCTAGTTCCAGACTTCGAGTTGTGTAGTTTGTTTGTTTTAGGGAAAAGATCCTATCGTCACGCAAGTCGCCTTCTACACTCTTCGAAGCGACATGGTCATCAACACAACTGTCTCCTACACCGATGCACACGGCCATCCTATCAGCACACGAGAAGCAGCCGTACTCGCCGGTCCTTATCATAAACGACACGGCGGTCTTACAACAGAGGTCGATCGACAACGGCTTCAAGCTGCCCTTCAAAGAATACGGAGCGGGCTGAGCATCCCCGACATTTTGGCCAAGCTGACTGCCTGGGCCTACCGCCCAAGCGACCATACGGTGATCGGATGGGGAACCAACCCCGACACCAAGATCATCAATCGCATTATCAGCAACGGCTCAGGTGACCTGATTGTTGATACCCAGTCCCATACTCAATCCAACTTACCGGTTCGAATACTCGACGTATGACCCGTATGCAAGGCTATAACGTGTACTCATACCTTGCCCACAACACGACTTCAATATATGTACAGGTGTATATGCTGCGATTCGGGAATCGTTGCGGAGATATTATTGCACTGATTGCTATCATAGGGTAGACAGTGGGGGTTATTCAACAGTGATTCATTGCCTGGACGGAGCCAGCACGCGCACGTGAAGACCGAAGGGATATCAGAATTTCTGAAGATACCGCAAGAACAATATTGATACGCTGAAATGGTTTCAGCAAGCTACGCTCGCTCGCAATTCAACTATAAGCCCGGTACAGCATGCGCAAAACCCCGGTGGCCATTATGCTAGAAGCCACGAGGCCTACACTCCGGTGGTGACTTTCGCACAATGGCTGTAGCACGTGAGTCTACTCCTCTTCACTCTCCTCGTTTGAATCATCGTCATCCGACTCTTCTGGACCAGTTTCTATGGACTGTAGAGCGTCTGGCGAGCCAGCTTCGTAGTTGTGAAGCGCACCTTTCAGTTCGGCAATCTGTGCTTCCTGTTCGTGCTTCGACATGGATTTGCTGGTCTTCTTCTTGTTGACCTCCTTAGGAGCGTATTCTGCTTCCTTTGGCTCATCCGGCGGAGGACCAGCATACTTCTTGACAAATGCAAGAAGCTTCAACAGTGCGTGGTTGGGCACTTCCTCAATGTCGAGTTCGATCTCGCCTTGATCGCTGCCCGCCAAGGTCGGTACACTGTTCTGGATGATCTTGAGGGCTTCCTGCATCGGCCGCTCTGGCAGCATTGCGATACCATTGGAGATGTACTGTTTTTCAGCAAAGGTGACATACCGGTCCTTCTCGGGTTTGGCCTTCTTCGCAGACTTCTTCGATTTTTCTTTCTGCTGCAGGCTGGACAATTTGTTGGTCAGTGCCTCTTTCTTGACCTTCTTCTTCTTGTCTGCCTTCTTGCTTGAAGCACTTGGGGATTTTCCCTTTTTATTCTTCAGCGAGGCCATCTGACTCTGGATGAGTTCGATTTGTGCTTGTAGCTTAGACACCTTGTCCTCTTCATCGTCGTCTTCGCTCTCTGCCTCCTCATCGCTCTCTTCATCCTCGTCGTCGTCACCACCGACACTAGCTGGTTCAGAATCTGGCTCGCGTGCAGTGATCCAATCCTGTTTCTTGCTCCATTCCTGGTTGAAAAGCTTCTCAAGCTCTTGACCCCGTGCGTAGACGTAATCACCTTCGGGGTTGAACTTGTAGCAGTTCCTGAATATCAGTCGCACATCTTCCTCGAAGTCCTTAGCTTTTTCATACAAACCGTTGTCCAGCTTCTGGCGAACTGTGCTTAAATCCATAGGCTTCTTGATGACCTGGAAATAAGTGGGGATATTCAACGCGACCGGGTCGACAGGGTGTGTGAAGTATTGGTTGATGGTCCAGTGCTTGGGAGAGTTGATGATTTTGAGCACCTCATCACAGAAACGTAATTCCAGTTCGTACTTCTTCTTCTTTGGCCGTGCGCCGCCGAAGTCGGAGTTACGTTTGGGAGGCACGATTGCTCGTTTTGGGCGCCCGTCGAGAGTCGAATCCCTTCTGATCAATGGCATGCCATTTGGGTCGGGCGCGAACGTAGCTGGGGAGGGTGCTTTGGGGGATGCCGCCTTGGCAGTAACAGATTGTCGACGTGGCGGAGGAGCTCTGACGGGGTCGACTTTCGGTTTAGCAGCTTTCTTGTCGGCTTTCGATGGCTCAGCAATAGTCGCAGGAGGCAGCGCGGCCATCTGATTATTGAAGGATGTTTCCATCTTACGAGCTTGCTGCGTGATAGCATGCTCTGGGCCATTAAAGATAACGCAATTCGTGACGATCTGCTGAAAGTCGTCCTTGAACGCCTGTACAGAGGTATACTGGTTTTGTTTGAGGTAGTTATCTATGGTGCCGAGATCCATAGGTTTCTTGACAAGATCGAAATAGGTTGGTATTTTCAATGCGATCGGATCGACAGGAAGTCTGAATGCTTGAGAGGCGTTGCTCTTTTTGAGGTTCGATATAACCTTCTTCATGTGCTGTAACCTGACAGTTGTCACTGCATTGTTGTCGTCCGTTTGCCGCGACGGCTCCGAAGAGGCAGCGACTGGTGCAGGGCTTTCTGGTACTTTGAAGCTTCTGATTTCAGACAATGGTCTGTCCTCATCGGATTTGATGCGCTTCGCGGCTGGCTCATCGGCCATGTCTTCATCTCTTTCGTGAACTTGTTTGACGGGCTGCGCAGGCGCGTCAGTCATTTCTTGATCTTCTTTGGGCTCTGGCGCAGGCGCGGTCAGCGTCGGTGTGGGGACAGTAGGCTGGTCTTCAGGAGCACTCGGTTGGCTTGTCTCCACTGACGGCACTATTGTCCCGTTCGGTGGCTGCGTAGGAAGCTCGGCAGGGGCAGGTACAGGAGCTGGAGGCGGTGATTTCTGAACGGCATCAGTTTCTACTGGCTGCGAAGGCGCATCCGCCGACACCTGCGTTGCATCTGCGTTGTTGTCCATCTCGTGCTTTTCGGCTTCCACTGTCGCAACGGCTTCAGGTGACAGCGCGTCTGAGTGGGGCGCAGTCCGCAGGTCCGACTCTAGCGCTTGTACAGGCAATGGTGCAGGTTGTGTGAGGGGTTGGGTAAGGAGTGGTGTTTCTTCGGTCGCGTTCACGGCTTGAAGATCGGATTCTGTCGATGCAGGAAGACCAGAATCAGCAAAGGAAGCATTCGCTGACGAGCCATTTATGTTCTCTGCGTCGCCAGAGGAGTGACCATTTACTTCCACTTGTGCTTCATTTGTCGCTGACGGTGCAGGTTCATTGCCCTTTTCGAGTGAAACATGGTTCCCAGAAGGAGCAGGTTCATTCGACAATGTTGGCGTCGATTCTGAGGCTTGTACTGGTTTTGCGATTGTCGCGACATCGAGATCTGGCGCGTTGTGTTTCAGTTGCGAAGCTTCGGCATTAGAAACGGTGGCCGCTGTGTTTGTTGTCGCGTGCGACACTTCTGGTTGGTTCGAGGAGGACTCGAACTGGGTGGGTAGGCTGATGACCTGTTAGAGTGGACCACATACCCATTTCGATCATTGTCTACTTACCCATTAGCCTCTAACTGAGCTTCAACGTCGGCCATGCTTGGATGCACCTGCAGCTACCGGACCAGCCGACTCAAAAGAATGGAATATGATTAACCAATGCGTATGGGGGTGGGGATATCGTTGGCGCGATTGAGCAAGGAGGGATTTCGAGCTGCGATTGGGATTATCGAGAGTATGAAACAAAGTTAGGTCGAAAACGTGGTCCCGAAGTGGTGGGTCAAGTCTTTATATTCCTTCGTGCGCGGTGAGCAGGAAGTCGCGACGTGCTGACACAATCAAGTGGCAACAACGAGCCGGCAATAGCCAGGTGATGGCGATGACCTGAGGATGAAATGCGGCGACTGGTTGAAGGGGTCTTGACTTCGCGGTGAAGAAGCGAGAGTCATGTGACACTATAAAATAGTGCCAAGCCCGGATTTGTTTTGATCCTGTACCGTGCTTCTTCTGCCAATGCAGCAGCCCATCAACGTGTCATCAATCCAATACTGAGCGCGACAAACACAACCAGATTAAAGACGCGCACTTCGCAATAACGAAGATGTGCGACCTGATGGATGATGTGTGTGATGGTTCGTGGTTGATGGAATAGAGATGGATGATGTATAGCGAGAGACGCGGAAGGGAACTAGCGTGTTTTGCGCAGTCGCGTAGATCGAATTTTGGGGTTCGGAGAGAGAAGTTGGTCGTTGGACGCACCGAGGGGCATTTCGTCCTTTAAAGCCTTGAATTCGGAGATGTGGCCCAGAGGACCTGAAAGATCAATGTGGGCTTTAGCGAGACCAATCCTTTCCCGGCGAGGTTAGCAGCGACCCACTTTTACCCACTTAGCCAGGACCTGCAAAAATTATCGTTGCCAGAGACAAAACGTAGCTGCCTTGAGCACTCATGTCGCCTCCCCTATTTTCTTCTCGTTCTCTTGCCACGCGTTTCTGACATACCCTCTGACACGAGCCACACCTACCATGTCCGCCCGCCAACTGCGCGCTCGTCCGCGACTTTGGTCGGTCACTTTTCTGATTCGCGCGGGCTGCTCAGCTTTGTCAATGGTCCGCTTCTCAGCACTGGTTTTTCCGCCCGCTTCCGATACTGGCCCTGCGGACTCACCTGGCCTGTCTTTCCGTCATCACTGTGCCCATAACACTCATCGTGTACATGGTTACGCGCGGCTGAAGTTGTAAACTGTGAACCTGTAAGCAAAGCGTAGTCGCACCATCCGTGTCTCGATGCAGGTAGCCGGAGAGCACCAATCATGCCGGAATTGGCAGCAGCTCCCCATAAGTACAAATCTGATCTTCGCCTCGAGGTATGAATCCCACGATTTATGCTACTCGAAACGCTGTGGCATACTGTGCAATTTTGTTCGTGGATTTGTAGCTAGACAGGTCTTACATTATGGGTGAACAGCAGCTGTCTGTGTAGTTGCGAAATATTTGAAGCATGTCATGAGAAGTGCCGCCAACAGAGCGACAATTTGTAACGACTTGGCGTTGCTAGCCCTCGGTCGATGACTTTGGACCTCACTTGGACAACTTGAATGCAGAGACCTTTTATATGTACCTAGTTATGAAGCCATACTACTGCAGTCTGCTGAGTCCGTGTGGAGCACCATACCTGCGCTACGCCCTAACACAAGACTGGCTTAGCTTGTTTTCGCGAGTGCTGCAGTGCAGCCAGCAAAAAAGTTTCGAAGATATGGCAACGATAATGCTCGGTCGTAACGCCAACTTGTACTTGCTGTAATTCACGACTTCTGACACTTGGAAAGATAATGGAAATCAGTCTCATGATCATCTGACCATAGAACATAGAACACAGCACACAGCACACCTCCCTCTCGCACAGCTCAAGATGGGCAAGAAGTCGGGCGCTGCTGCCGCATCCAAAATTTCCTCCTCCGCACTGACCAAGACGCCAACGACAACGAGCTCGAACAAGTCCTCGCTGCTTAGGTCAGCCTTTGCACCGTCTGCGCTGCAACTGCACCTCTTTGCTTCTGTCATCCAGTCTTTCGAATCGCAGCAGCTGCGCATACACGACACCTCTAATGGCAGACTAAAGCAGCAACACTCGGTGCCAGCCGGCACCAATATCACATGTCTTGCATGGGGCCAATATGGCCCATCCTATCGCGAACAGAGAGCGTCCCCGAAGAAGAAGCGCAAGCGCATGCATGACAACCATGAAGACGTGGTTGTGGCGTATGGAACCTCAAAATCCGAGATTTGCATGTTCTCGCTGGCGGAAGGGAAAGTTGTCGGTACCCTGAGAGGTGGACACGACCGAGATGTCAGAGACTTCAAGTTCCTACCAGCCGACAATCTCGAGGCCTGGAGCATCGGTGGTGACGGCAAGCTTATACAGTGGAATCTGGAGACCGATCAAGCGACAAGGTTTGTGTTTGCCTTGACATGCTTTTGAAAGACGCTGACTGACCTGATCCAGAACAATAGCCTTGACAGACTCCTCGATCCAGACGCTCTCCTCGCCCTCAAGGTCCCTGCCGCAGATACTTTGCGCCTCCGGCACACCATATGCCATCAATCTCGAGTCGAAAGATGATTTCAGGATAGATTCGTTCGATGCGTTCAAGCACCCGGTACATACCCTCGTACGATCCAGCCCAAGCAAGACAAGCGATCAAGAATTATTCCTGGCTGCAGATGACCATCGAGGCCTACACTTGTATGATATATCCAGAAACAAGATCGTCCGCACCCTGAACAGTGCTGGTGACGTTGAGCGCTTCGAAGTGAGTCAGCCTGTTGCGGCCGAGGACCAGATACTCGTCGCAGTCACCCGTGACGGAAACGTGGAGATCTTCTCAAAGCCCTTCTCAATACCACAGGCTGTAAATGGCGACATGAAGGCACAGCGCAAGCTTCTGACGAGAAGGGCTAATGCTTCGCTCAAGCTCGTCAGTGCTGACTCCGCGAAGAAGCACGTACCTGTGTATGCTGCTTTCTTCGACGGTCCCAACATCATCCTTGCGTCCGTCGAGGGTGGTGTCGAGCCAGTCTTCCAGAAAGTCAGGTGGCAGGACGAAGGCTCGGGCGAGTTGCTCTTCGACGGCGTCAAGGAAGTGCAACGAACCAAGGCCCCCTCGACTCTCGACACGGCAACGATGAGTGGAGCCAAGGACATGGGCCGAACTCACGTCAACGAAGCTCGTACAGTGGTCGTTAATGGCCTGGCAGAGCCAGGCTCGCAAGCAGCACCAATGGAGATCGAGAGTGACGGAGTTGAAGAGGAGCAGTCCGAAGATGAGCAGGAAATGGCCAAGCACAATGATTTAGAAGCTGTGTCCGCCGACGAAAGCGATGAAGAGATGCTGGATGCTGGTGATGAGTTGGTGGCCGCCAATGAAGAAGCAGGGGAGCCGTCTTTTGGAGACTTGCTCGCGGCTCGACACCCCGAAACTATCTCCATCATGGATGCCTTGCCTACGGACAAGAATGCACTCGTGCAGTTGCCCGAGTCAAGGGACGCCATGCTGCCATCGGGCATGTCCCTTGGGACAGTCCTGACCCAGTCGCTTCGAACGAACGACCAGAGCCTGCTCGAGACATGTTTGCACGTGACTGATGAGAAGATCATTCAGAACACCATTCTACGCCTTGATTCTTCTTTGGCTGCAAACCTGCTTACGAAGCTGGCAGAGAGGTTGGCAGATCGGCCTGGTCGGTATGGTCATCTCCTCACCTGGGTGCAGTCAGCGATGATTGCCCACGGCGGCGCGATCGCAAGCCAGGCAGGAGTGGCATCCAAGCTGAGAACACTCTACCAAGTACTCAACGAGCGGTCGAAGATTCTACCCAGCATCCTCCTCTTGAGAGGCAAGCTCGATATGATGGCAGCACAGCAGAACTTCCGAGCTCAGGCGACTGCACAGCGAAGGGGCACAGGAGATGCGCCGGGCACAATCTACATCGAAGGTGGAGAGGACAATTGGTCCAGTGACGAAGACATGGACGCACCAACTCAATCCAAGTCGAAGAGAGGCACGTCGCGTGTCAAGAAAGACCTCAATGACCTCGTCGCGGGAGCTGAGTCGAGCGACGACGATGACATGCCTTTGGTCAATGGGGACTACCACACGGACGAGGATGACGAAGACGGATCAGATCAGGACGGGCCTCACATCAACCAGCCCAACGGCATCATGGACGACGAGGCTGAGGTATCGGGCGAAGACACCGACGGAAGTGGCAGTGACGAGACCGAGGAGGACGACGACGACGACGAAGAAGACTCGGAAATGGACGACTTCATCAACGATGGCGAAGTCTCTGAAGTTGAAGACGAGGACGACATCCTCGATGATGAGCCCGAACGGCCTGCCAAAAAGAAGTCGAAGAACAGGTGAAAAGGTCCAAGCGGAAGGAATAGGGTCGCAGTCATTTCACGACGAGGAGAACGCCGTGTTTTCCCGCCAAGGGGCTCATGTACAGTCACGATTCAAACAGCAATAGCCCGTGTTACGAGGGTACGAGTGCATCTGCATGGCGAGATCTTGGAAAAGCGAACCGTTGCGTACTTACAGTAGCTTACGGTCGATGTTTTATGTGGTGCAGTGATTTACTCCGCTTGCATGTGGTGGTGTTCAGGATAGCTGTCGAGGACGTTCATCTGCCTATGCTAGTAGTACTAGTACAGAGGCACTGCTGAGATAGATGCCTAATTTTACTGAAAATGGTCCGAGATGAAATTTTCTACCGTTGCTTTCTGCTGCAGAAGTTAATCCCCGAACAGGGCGCCATGCCAAGTCCCGTGCGCATGGTAGGCTTGCCCGTGCGTGCTACAGTGGGCTAACCAGGTGACGTGGAAGGCAATAGGGCAGGTGTGGAAGGGCTGTGGTCAGAGGCAGTAAGACAGATACGAATATAACTCGATTGAACGTTGCACAGGATGTGTGTCATTTCTCTACTCTATATGAAAAGTTTCGTGTCATGGCGTCCGTGTCATGGCGTCGTGTCGTTCCTTCGTCTATCGTGTATCGTGCGTGCATCATACCTCGCACCTTGCATACCTTCCTACTGATTGGAAAGCAAACATGGGCGCACAAGCCGACGGAGCGAATATTAATTCACCCTCTTCGACATGCGCGGCCATACCCTCTTGTACAGGCTCACGCCCACGGCGTCCATCCCGTTGACTTTGCCCGCGCCGTCAAACGTGGCCTTGAAATACCCGTGCGTGCCGAGGGGCTCTTTAATGAATCCTTGTCGGCCCCTCTTGGTCCACAGCGGCAGAGCCTTGAACCACTCTACATCCTCGCGGTTGAAGAACATGTAGCGGATCGTCACTAGCTTCTTGTGAATCTTGTACGGGTGGCCCGTCAGTATGATGCGTTTGGTGATGATCCTGCTGCTCGATGGGGGGAGGGTGGTCGCTGTACCGATCAGATCTAGCGCTTGTGTGTCGGTATCCTGTTTGAAGACGAGGCACGGGACACTGCCCCAGGTCAGTGGGCCGACGAATGTTGCTACGGCGGTGCGACCAGGGTGTAGGAAGCGGTCGAATTTATGTACATTGTTGGGTGTTACGCCTCCTGCGCTGAAGATTGGATTGATGGCTAGGCGGCGGTGACCGATCTGAACGATGAGTTCCTCTTTGGCTTTGATGGGATTGGGGAGGCTGGAGTCGAGGGTGAGGTTGAGGTTGACGACTGTCTGTTTGTGTTCGTGGCGTAGTAGGCTGAACATTGACGAGGGTTGTGTACTGGTTTGCAGCGTGAGTGGGACGTTTCGGAGTTCAATTTCAACGCGAGTTCCAGGTGGTACGCCTCCAGCCAGTGATTCCTTGATGGCGCTGCTGTACGACTTCTTGTAGTCTGGGATCTGGAGGAGACGACTGTACTCAGATGGTTCGTAGGGACGGTCTTCTTCCGTGTTCCATTCCGATGTTCGCAAGCTCTTCAGACCGCGGTACTTGGCTAGTCGCTCGCGGGCTAAGACGTCGGGGGAAAGTTCGATCTCGTCCGGGAATTCGAGGTCTTCTTCTGCTTCGGTTTTCTTGCGGCTTTCTCGGAACTCTGCTAACTGTCGGGCCTCCTCCGCGTCATCCGCATCGACATGCATTTCTGATTCAGGATACTCTGTGGCTGGGACGTCTGTCATTGCATCGTCGCGCGATGGGAAGGCGCCATCTTCGGGATTGAGGGGGGCAGAGTCATCATGGTCGGGCTGTTCTTCGGTTGGCATGTCCTCGTCCATGAGATCGTCTTCAGAATCCGAGATGTCTTCCAGATACCATGCTGCTTGGTAGTCCGAGGTGCCTGCTGGGAGTTTTGCTGGCCTGTCAGGGATGTGAGAGTTGTCGTCGGAAAAGTAGTGATGGTCGTCTAGCAGGACGCCTTTCTGGTCAGGACGACCGATTGTGCTTGCAGCATCCGCCATGTCGGCCTGTTCCGGGGCTAGCTCGGCTAGGTCATCTTGTTCTGTGGTCGGAACAGAGTCTTTGCGGTCTTCGTCCATGGTCATCTCGTCGGCCTTTCGCTTTGTTGGTTTCGAAGGGATCTGAGTGATGCGCTCGATCTGATATTCGCCCCAGCCAGGGACATGAACCAATCTGTCAGGATTCAGAGCCTTTCCACGAACAATGCCGCTCAGTACCACGTTGGATATGTCCGCTTGTGTTGAGGGTAGCCACTTCGTCTCTTCCAACAGCATCCAGCTCCTTGCATCTCTCCACCTTATGCCTTTTGTGCTCGATGTGCAGATCTTTCGTAGAAGCAAAGCACAGTCATTCTTGTTATCCAATACCGCCATTTTGTCGGGCTCTGGAAAGTAATGACCAGCCTGAGACTTCAACTCGGCGAGTCTTTTGTTCAGCTTGTTGTCTGGTAGGTGGGCCTTCGCATCCTGCACCACGAAGAGTGCGTTCGTCACACCCTGTCCTTCGATGACTTTCAGCAATTCATGGGCTTCGTCTTCGATGTCTTCAGCGGCAGAAAGCACGAAGATGACCACATCGGCGAGTTTGCAAACATCCATGGCGTTCAGCGTGTCCATTGTGGCGGGCATGAAGAGTACGTTCCTGCCATACCGATCGACCCGAACGCGGACGGTTCCGTGCTCTTGCAGACTCGGCTCAATATCAACACCAGCATTTATCTCGTTGACAGCTCTCCTCACGTCGACATCTTTCGACAAAGGCACAACGGCGACATGCTTAGGAGCACCGTCGGCGCCCTTGAAGATGTCGACATCCTGCTCTTTCTTGGCTTTGTGTTGTATCCTAGCCTGCTTTGCTTGGTTCTTCCTGACCAGCTTGGACATGACCTGCTGATGTGGTGTCCTCCTCCTGCCGTGATCTTCTCGCTCGACTTTTCCTTTGTTGGCGTCTTTTATGGCGCTCTTGGTGGCATGCTTCGACTTGAATGGCTTGTGGTCTTGTTTGGTGGTACTACGGTGGTGATGTGTGGGCTGCGCCGAGATTGACATATTGCCGGTGTTGTTGCTGGTTCCTGAGCCACCAGCCTTGAACCTGAATGGCAGCATGTTGAGTCTGCAAAATCGAGCGTGGGCTGTCCAAATCTGAATTATTTCGTGCCTGAAGTTCGCCGCTTGCCGTTCCAGCTGCCAATCAGAGCCCGCCGCCCATGGGCTAGGCATGGCGATGGCCAATGATGCTGAGCTGAACGGGGTAGGATCACCACCCTGGCCGCCGATAAGAGATAAGCTCCCAGATCTCGGACTTCTTAATTATTTTTTGAGCAGTTGCGATGCGCTTGGTCGCAACTGCTCACCAGGGCTTCACTTCCCTTTCGACTGCACCTGCACCTGCCTAGCATTATTAGATCAGCATCAGATTGTTCACCGCCCTAGCCTCTTCTCCCAAGCGTCCATACTCACATCGCATCCATACCTGTTGCCAGCTCGGTCACTCATACATTCTTCAACATCGTTATTCTGCCTAATAGAGGGTACTGGACAAACTAGCAAGCCGTCGCACTACGATGCCTGTCATCATCCCATAGTACGAGACAGCCGGTATCGTTTTTCTTACAGTCCTCCTACCGCCTGTTGGAGTGGCCGTCTGTCCTGCAGCAACTACAGCCGACGCTCTTGTCACCACAATCGTCTTCCTCCTCGCCTGGCCAGTGTCAGTAATCCTAGGCCTTGCTCTTGTATCGACACGCCTCCACAACCTCAACCGTCCCAGCAATGGAGTCCTTCGTCGAAAACGTCGAGGGCAACCTCAGTATCCGCAACTTACAGCCCCCATTCAAGAGGAAGCCAACCGCAGTATTGAGCTCAGAAGCCAAAGAGAAACAGCTGCAAGTGGCCGAAGCGAGAAAGAAATATGGGCGGGGCAGGCCAGTCAGACTGAATCAGGTCAAGGACAAGAAGCTGAAATCTCGCCTCCGCGGTATTGAAAATAAGTATCAGGACGCCATATTGGGTGCGAAAGATGCCGAGATACTTCTCGAAAACCAGGAAGGTTTCTTGCAGCCAGAATCAGAACTTGAGCGGACCTATAAAGTACGACAAGACGATATTACCCAAGCCGTGGGAGTTCAGCAAGCCAAAAAGTCTTTTGAGCTGAAACTCGATCTCGGCCCATATACCGCCAACTATACACGGAACGGCAAGCAACTGCTACTTGCTGGCCAGAAAGGACATATTGCAACCTGTGACTGGCGCAGTGGAAAGCCAGGCTGCGAGCTAAATCTCAACGAAACCGTACGAGACGCAAAGTGGTTACACAACGACCAATACTTTGCTGTTGCTCAGAAGAAACATGTCTACATCTACGATGCTGCAGGTGTTGAGATACACGTTCTACGGAAATACGTCGAAACCTCTCACTTGGAATTCCTGCCTTATCATTTCCTACTGGCAGGCGTCGAGAACTCCGGCTTTCTCAGATACACAGACACTTCGACCGGCCAGATCGTTGCAGAACATCCTACGAGAAAAGGCCCGCCTACTGCACTAGCTCAGAATCCCTACAATGCTATACTGCACCTTGGTCATCAGAATGGCACCGTCTCCTTGTGGTCACCCAACAGCACCGATGCTCTTGTCAAGATACAAGCCAATGTCGGTGCCGTCCGCTCCATCGCCGTCGATAGGTCTGGCCATTACATGCTCACTGGCGGCCAGGACTCGAGGCTCAAGCTTTGGGATGTCAGAGCTCTCAAAGAGGTCCACAGCTACAGCACTCGTCAGCCTGCAACAAGCATAAGTGTGTCCGATCGAGGTCTGGCAGCCATTGCCACCAACACATCCGTCACTATCTGGAAAGACTTGTTCGGTGCTGGCAGTTCCACTGAGCCTGGAAAGGTCCAATCTCCCTATCTGAATTATCACTCGCCACTCGGTGCTCAAACAAAGCCCAGCACAGTATCTTTCTGCCCCTTCGACGATATCCTTGGGGTCTCGCACGCCTCAGGCTTCACATCGCTCGTGGTCCCAGGCGCTGGCGAACCCAACTACGACGCTCTCGAACTCAATCCATATGAGACACGTGTCCAGCGCCGCGAAGCAGAAGTCAAATCTCTCCTTACCAAGTTGCAACCCGAGACTATAGCTCTGGATCCCAACTTCGTCGGAACACTCGACATCCGCTCTGCAGAAGACCGAGCACGGGAGAAAGACCTGGATGCACCCAGTCGGGAGGAAGAGAAACTTGCCAAGCTCAAGGAACGCAACAGAGGTCGGGGCAAGAACAGTGCTCTGAGACGTCATCTAAGGAAGAAGGGTGGCAAGAACATTGTTGATGAGAAACGAGTAAGGATGGAACAAATGAGGCACGAGAAGGCCGAGCGGGAGAAGGAGAGGATTACGGGTGAGAAGATGGAGCTCGGTCCAGCATTGTCGAGGTTTGTTGGCGGCTCAAGGAAATGATGATCTTGACGCTTCTTCTGTCCTAGATACCCTGTTGTTTGGCAATCCAAGTACGCGTTGCAGATCTATCACTATTTTGGTGTCGGATCAACGTGTCATCGTTCCCTCCAGACCTTAGTCTCAAGCCGCTCGATATCTTTCTTGACCTCTTCCATCTCCTTCTCGACATCCGCATAGCGCTCGCCCAGCACCCTGAACACCTCTTCACCGGTTCCCTCCCCTTTCCCTCCTCTTCTTGCCCCTTCACCGCCACTACCCACCCTGCCCGCTGCGCGGGACCCTACCCTTTCATACTCGCCCAATAAACCCCTCAATTCCCTCTCCGCCCTCACCAGCCGCAGCTCCTCCACCCCCAATGCATCGCCTTCCCTCTCCAATTGGTCCGTCACGTGCGCGTCACCGTACAGCGCGCGCTCGTATCCCAGTGCTTGGATCCGTGCTTTGAGCTGGATGCCCCGCGCGACGGCGGCGAGGTAGCTTGTGCGGGCGAGCGTGTGGCGGGATTGAGTTCCGTGGGTGGTGAGTTCGAGGGTGCGGATGGTGGTGTGCGTGGTTGTGGTGTGGGCTGAGTGCAAGGAGCTTAGGGTTTTTGTGGTGGAGAGGAGGGTGTGGGTGAGGGCGAGAGGGAGGGCGGTTCTGGAATGGTGTTGGGAATGGTGGGAAGTGGTTTTAGAGGGGGTGGGGGTGGAGAGGACGGTTGATAGGGAGGAGGGGTTTTCTGGTGGTGGTTTGTGGTGCTGGGACGGATTGTTGGGGTCGAGGAGGCCGCTGGCTGTGGCTGCTAGGACGGATTCTGTATGCGTTAGGTGGGTGGACAGTGCTTCTGATGTGCCTTGTATGTGCTGCTGGAACGCCGTTAGTTCGTCGGCCATGAGGTCGTCGGTGTCTGTTGGGAGTGTTTGGCTTGCGGAGGGGTCGAGTGAGGTTGAGAGGTATGATGTGACGTTATAGATTAGCTCTTTGAGTTCTGGCGGGAGGTTGAATGGATCGTGCGACTGCTGCTGCACTGCTGTGTGAGAAGCTTTGGTAGGCTGTTGTAGTCTGCTCTCTGGCTCATTGTAGTGGTGGTGGTGGTTGTCCTTCAGGGCTACTTCCTCTAGGGCTCGGAGGAGGATTCCGTCTTGAGCCACTGCCTGTCGTGCTTCGTCCAGTTGGTTGGTGACGGCGTCGTACCCATTGGCTTTTGACAGCGTTGAGCCATCAGGGGCGAGGACGTTTTCCGTCAGGAGCTTGTAGAGATTCGCGAAGTGAGGATTGGCTTCGAAAGTCGCTGATGGAGGTGGTGGAAGCATGGCTTTTCACGCTAACACCTTACATCAATGATTCCGCGGAGTTCCAGTGTTGTCCTGTCGCTGGCTTACAGTGCCCAGGTGATTCTGTAGCACTGACCGTTTTATGCCTAGCATACGCGAGAAAGGGGCTGCTTCCGTCATGAGACCAGCCAAACCTGCGGCGTGTCGTACATGGGCACGGCGTTGATGCTCGAATTGCTGATTGCTTCGAATAGTTTGACGATGCTTCGTATGACCTGGAAAGTTAGTGGTTTTTGCAAATTCATGTACGTTGCAATGCGCAGACCTTGCAAGGACAACCATGGGGCGTGGGAGCGCGGAATAAAATTGGACAGTCAGGTCAGAAGAGAATCGTCTCAGCCAAGAGACCACCACCATTTCCAGCTGTTCGATATGCCTATTGCTATCACCAAATATTGCTGACATTGTCATGGATTAGAAATCTATCGAGTCATATCGCATCACCATACTTGGTACAGTTTTGTACATATCCTGGGTATCTATCAATCAACGCCTAACCAAATGCCTATTACTGCGCCAACGACAGCTTTACCACCATCTACCCTTCCTAGCACCATTTGTGCCTGCGTAAGCCGACTCCTCTTCTTCAAAAACGTCTCTCTCCATTACACTCTGTGCTCTGAATGCTCTCACAAACCTCCATGCCTCAAGATCCGCCAAATTCCACTTCTCAGCAACGTCACGCATCAGACGGAGACGCTTGTCCTTACTATTGATCGTCTCACGAGCTCTCTTTAGTAGCCCTGCTTCGATTACCTGCTGGTTTTCTGTCGGGTCTACAGGATCATAGGACTTCTTCTTGTCGGCTGGGATACCTGGTTGACCTTTTTGCCAGCGTTCTGGTAATGGCACCGGGTTCATCGACTCGCCATGGGAGACGGTGTTCCTTGGGATGGGGAATCCGAAGTGCCAGTCGATGTCTTCTAGCCAATTTTCGGGGAACGGTATCTTGTCCACAGGCCGTTCTTCAACGTCATTGGTGGGTACTCTATCAGCTGTTATATCGACAGCGATGTTAGGCGGGAAGTGCTCGACTGTGAACCAGAGGGATCTTGCCCGGCCAAACTCGGATGCTACGGCGTCTTTCAGAGCAATGACTCTGCTTGGCGCACCTCGACCGTCCCCCAGAACATCACGGGTTACGCTGTGTATCCAACGGTCGCGGTCGGTGTTTCGGCGAATGTGCTTAATCGTGATGTCGCTGGTCAGGTTGTTTAAGGTGATCATGGTGTAAGGATGTGGGACAGTTGCGATGGTGTACAAGCTTGAGGCATTCCTGAATGCTTCTGGATGGGCTATGCGCATCTTTGAGCCAACACAAGGAGTGCACTTGGGCCTGTTCGGCGGACACGACGAGGGCAATAGCGTCTCAGGGCACTCAGCAAGGAGCTGAGCTAGGTGTAGAGATGGTTCTACTAGAGCGGTAGTATGCGCGGGCAGGGGCTTGAGCACTTCAATGCCACTGCTGAACGTATTCTGCCAGACAATGTGGAGGTGAGAAATCATGAGTTTGTTGAGTTCACGACGTCCTTTGACGGGATCTTCCAGGATGGCATCCGCGACGGCCGAGTAGTGCTTCTGAAGGGTGATCGAGTCGTAGTAGGCGATCGAGGTGGGTTCTTCAACACGGAAGAGGCTGCTCTTGACCGCGTCTGTGATGGAGGTGAAAGAGCTTAATCGGGCGTCGTTCAGGGCATCTTGTACAGCAGAATCGATGTGGGACTTTTCTCCGGCGAACAGACCACTCCCGATGCCGTCAAACCGGGTCAGCTGTGCGAACTGACCCCTTCTGAGATGGCTTAGCAGCGCATCCTCAAAAGGTCCCATGGGTAGACAATAGAGGTCGGCTAGCAGGCCAGTGCCCATGTGACTCCAAGCAAGCCATCTGGAGAATTCGACCTCCAGGGCATGCGGCATCCCTTTCGGTCTCAGCTCACGGTATAGAGGATGTGCCATGGCCTCGGCCTGCGTCAGAACAACAGGCCTGAAGCCTTTTGCCCACCAGGCTTTCCGCCATGTGGCTATGATTTCCTTGTCTACCTCTTGCGTCTGCTTGTCACGCTTCACGGTGGTATCCAGGTAGGTGTAGATATATGGTCTCTCGGGCAGTGGTGGGAGGACAATGCGGTCCTCGTCGAGGGTCACTGCAGAGGAGAAGGGGTTGAGCCATCGCCAGTCTGAGTACCAAGATGCCTCGCCACTCGTGCTGTTCCTCTGCACTGGTGGCTTATGCGCCGAATTGTACCAGTGGAACGTGGAGGGCACGTTGAGGTCAAACGAGGGTATCGAGGGAAGCGAATTCGGCGTCACCGCATGAGCTGCGTTCGAGGCAACTTGTCGGGTCGATGATGAAAGGATAAAAAGCGCTGTGAGTGCTGCCGCGGCGACGACAAGGAGAGTGCGAAACTTGGTTGGCGCCATGGCAAAGAGTCCAAAAAGTGTACACGCAGCACAATAATAGTTGAACAAGCAAACGAGCAAGTGCTCCGACCAAGGATACTTCAGTCCATGAGTGCCATCGTTATGTGTGGGTGTGTGGATGTGTGATGTAGGGGGGTACGTGCAATAACGAAGCGACAGGGTCGTGCTTCCCTTTTTCGTTGATTGCGTGGAACATGAATCGTAACATTAAGTTAACGGCTACCGCGAGCACTGCGCCCGTACTCGACGTGTCAGCCCTGTCCTCCATCCCTGACCACGGGTGGGGCGAGAGTACAGCAGTGCCACGACGCGTACCCGCATGAGACCAATCAGAAGTTGCGACTTCGGAGCCCAGTCCCAAAAATTTATTTTATGGAGCGTCTGATAGCCAGCGACGGTGAGGTCGGTTGAGTCACGCGAGCTCGGCGCTCAATCGCTCCCGTTTGGCCTGACCTGACTATCGGTTGTATCTCTCCCCTTCATGCTCACTTCAACATGTCGACCTCCAACATGGATTGGTGGACTGAGAAGCTTGCCAGTCCCACAGTGTCCCCTTTGACCAGAGACTATCCCGAAATCTCGCAGGAGAATGTTCCTAGACGTTCCATCGAGGCTGTTGAGACCTGCACTGCACAGCCTGCTGGACTTGCAAAGCTCTCGCAGACTCGTGATGCAGATCTGTTAATTTTGTCTACCATCGTCATCCTCGCTGGTCGCCTCATTGGCGACGAAGATATATCGGTAGGCACGAATCTCGGCCCAGACGGCCCCGCAACTGTGGTCAGACTGTCCTTCACACCAGCAGAGACTTTCGACAAGCTTTTCGAAAGAGTCAAGGAAGCTGTCGGTGAAGCCAAGGACCACCCTATCGATCTGACTGAGCTCCGAAACAAGACCAGTACGCCAGTCTTGTATCGTCTGGCAGCTTACAACTCATCAGTCCCGGGTGCTTCAACTTATGACACTATTGAGAATGTTGACTTCTTGCTAGACTACAAGTGCTCAAGCGATGGGTCCCTTTACTTCACGGCGCGCTACAATCAGCGTCTCTTCTCCAGTAGTAGGATATCTGGCATCTTAGCACAGCTCGTCCAATTCCTGGAAAATGCCGCTGAAGACCCCACGGTGCCTGTCGGTGCTATTGAGTTTATTACCCCTCAGCAGAAGGAGCTATTACCAGATCCTACCACCGATCTCGAGTGGTCGTCCTTCCGAGGCGCCATCCATGACATATTCTCCGCTAATGCTGAAAAACATCCTGACCGTCTCTGCGTCGTCGAGACCAAAAACGAGGACGGCCCAGAGCGCAAGTTCACCTACCGGCAGATACATGAAGCCTCCAATATCCTAGCACATCATCTTGTCGATGCTGGCCTGGAACGAGGAGACGTGGTAATGATCTATTCTTACCGCGGTGTCGACCTTGTCGTAGCAGTTATGGGCACTCTCAAGGCGGGCGGCACCTTCTCCGTGCTAGATCCAGCCTATCCGCCTGACCGACAGAACATCTATCTTGAAGTTTCCAAGCCACGAGCACTGGTGGTCATCGATAAAGCCACACAAGAAGCCGGTGCCCTCGATGACAAGGTTCGGTCTTACATTAAAGACAACCTTGACCTAAGAACGGAAGTTCCAGCTCTGCGTCTACAAGATAATGGCACTCTGACTGGAGGGGAGACCAACGGCAAAGAGGTCTTTGAGAGCGCTAATTCGCGCAAGAGCAAGAGTCCTGGTATCGTGGTCGGTCCAGATTCAAGACCTACACTTTCCTTCACCTCTGGATCCGAGGGTAAACCAAAGGGTGTGAGCGGAAGGCACTATTCGCTCGCCTTCTATTTTGACTGGATGGCCAAAACCTTCAAGTTATCAGAAAATGACAGATTCACCATGCTTAGTGGCATTGCCCATGACCCTATCCAACGGGACATGTTCACACCGCTGTTCCTCGGCGCTCAGCTTCTCGTCCCTTCAAAGAACGATATACAGAACGAGCGCTTGGCAGAGTGGATGAAAGACCACGGAGCAACAGTGACCCATCTCACGCCGGCCATGGGACAAATTTTGGTTGGCGGCGCTACAGCCACATTCGACAAATTGCACCATGCATTCTTTGTAGGAGACATTTTGATTAAGCGTGACTGTCGTTCGCTGCAAAATCTGGCACCAAATGTGGCAATTGTCAATATGTACGGCACGACAGAAACCCAACGAGCAGTTAGCTATTACGAAATTCCGAGTCGGAATACCAGAGAAGGATACCTTGACGGTATGAAGGATGTCATTCCTGCAGGCCGAGGTATGTACAACGTGCAGCTTCTGGTAGTCAACAGATTCGACCGCACCAAAACATGCGCAGTCGGTGAAATAGGCGAGATTTATGTAAGAGCCAGTGGTCTAGCAGAAGGTTACCTTGGGAACCCAGAACTGAGCAAGACAAAATTTGTGGACAACTGGTTTCCTGGCCGTGAAGCAGGTCTCGAGAGTGACAGGAAACGCTTCGAAGGTCTAAATGACCAGCCTTGGGCACAATTTTACCAGGGGCCACGAGACAGACTGTACAGAAGCGGTGATCTTGGCAGATACACACCTTCTGGAGATGTTGAATGCTCTGGCCGAGCAGATGACCAAGTCAAGATTCGAGGCTTCAGGATAGAGCTCGGGGAGATTGATACGCATCTGTCACAACATCCTTTGGTTCGGGAGAACGTCACGCTTGTCCGAAGAGACAAGTTCGAGGAACAGACTCTGGTCAGCTACGTTGTACCTCAAATCTCAGCATGGAAGAAATTCATGGATGAGCGAGGGTTGCCTGATGAACAAGATGATGGCTCGCTGGCCGGTCGGTTCGAACGGTTCCGACTGTTGCAAGCGGCTGTTCAGGAATATCTGAGGACGAAGCTGCCAGTCTATGCAGTACCGACACTCATCGTGCCCATGCGAGCCATGCCCCTGAACCCCAACGGTAAAGTTGACAAACCCAAATTACCCTTCCCAGACACGGCTATGCTGTCAGCTTCCAGGCGGCGCAAGTCCTCTATGCTTCAACCTTTGTCAGAAGCAGAAGTGCAGCTTGCATCCGTCTGGGCTCAGCTCGTGCAGGGTGTCATTGCTAAGACCATCAAGCCTTCCGAGTCTTTCTTCGACCTTGGTGGCGACAGTATGAAAGCTCAACAGCTTGCATATCAGATCCGAAGAAAACTAGGGGTAGATCTACCAATTAGTGAGCTTTACAAGAGGCCAACACTCAAGGACATGGCAGCTACCATTGACAGGAGACGGTCAGCCGACTCGCTCGATGGACATCTTCCAGACGACGCCAAACGAGATGCTGAAATGGACGGAGCGAAGCAGGAAGTTGAGTATTATGATGACGCGAAGGCATTGGCCAAGGAGCTGCCGGGGAGCTTCAAGAAGGCCACCTGGGACAGATCAGACAGTCCAACAGTCTTCCTTACCGGTGCAACTGGCTTCCTCGGCTGCTTCATACTTCGAGACCTGCTAAGTCGAAAGGAGCCAGAAGTCAGGAAAGTTTACGCACTTGTCCGGGCAAGAGATACTCAAGGTGCTTTCGACAGACTCAAGCGCACCTGCCAAGCGTATGGTGTATGGAAGAACGACTGGAAAAACCGCATTGAATGCGTCCCAGGCAGCCTCGGACCATCCAGATTTGGCGTCACAGAAGAGCAATGGAAGACCTTGGCGGATTCCACAGATGTCGTGATTCATAACGGTGCTCAAGTACATTGGATCAATACTTACGAGATGTTGAAAGGGCCGAATGTCGTTGGCACAATGGATGCCTTGAAGCTCTGTGCGGACGGGAAGCCCAAGCAATTCGCATTTGTCTCCTCTACCAGTGTGCTCGACCACGATTACTTTGTCCTCGAGTCGAGCAAGCGGATAGCGGCTGGCGAGGAAGGTATATCTGAAGAGGATGATATGATGGGCAGCAGTAAAGGCCTTGGGACAGGTTACGGCCAAAGCAAATGGGTGGCCGAATACCTGGCTCGAGAATGTGGTCGGCGGGGCCTGCACGGGTGTGTTGTCAGGCCTGGTTACGTGCTCGGAGATACGAAAACTGGTGTCACGAATACGGACGACTTCTTGATCAGGATGCTCAAGGGCTGTGTCCAGCTCGGCACACGACCGAACATCAACAATACTGTCAACATGGTCCCTGTCGATCACGTGGCACGCACCGTAGTGGCGTGTGCCTTCCATCCAGCTACAGACGAAGGAGTTTGTGTTGCGCAAATCACCGGTCACCCCCGACTGCGTTTCAACCAGTACCTCGCGGCTCTGGAAACATACGGCTACATGGCAAAAGTCGTCGACTACGTTCCCTGGGCGACGTCGTTGGAAGACTATGTAGCAACGCATGAGGACTTTGCCCTCATGCCGCTTTTCACCTTTGTCGCCAACGACTTGCCTGCGAACACGCTGGCACCTGAGCTCGATGACAGTCATGCCGAAACCTCGCTCTACGAAGATGCATCATGGACCGGCGAGGATGTCAGTGCGGGAAGTGGTGTCACCAAGAATACAATCGGAGCGTATCTCGCTTATCTTAGTGCGATTGGTTTTCTGCCTCCGCCAGCGAAAGGAAGAGGAACAAATGGACACCAGAGGATGCCAAGCTCGATGAAAATGCTTCCGAGGATCGATGTCAGCGATGAACAAAAGAAAGCTCTTGCGAACGTTGGCGGTCGGGGTGGTCTTGCTTAGACACCAAACTCAGTGGATCCTTTAGAGATAGATAAGCGTCGCGCTGTAGCACTGTACACCACGAACACGTCGGGCTTGTCTAGGTCACGCCAGTGCGTTCGTTGGCAGTACGTCGAAAGACACCACAAGTCGCAGCCGTCAAAGGTCACTTGAAGTCCATACCTACTAGTAATTGATGCACTGGAACAGGCGCCTGACGTCAGATGTGAAGCGACACGCGAAGCATCCAAACTGGGAAGCCATCACATGTTAGTGCGGCGCGACAGTGCAGATCGTCATACCAAGCTCTCCCAGTAGCTGTTGATTTAGGTGCAAGCGACACACTTCATCCGAACTCTCTCGTGATCCGTTCATCACGCGACCTACAAGCCTATCTGTTCCTTGGACACCACTAGGCAGACTTCTTTCTCTACATCGCCCTCGAACACTTCAACAGCATGTCGTACGCAGCTGTCGCGGCCTCTGGCCCACAACAATCGGATGAGGAAGTGAGTGATATGCATTATTGGTTACCTGAAGCTAACATAGACGTGTAGAAGTAGACCATCCTGAATTAGTCTTCATCGACGAACACTAACAAAACTACCCAGGCGCGCGCACCCCGTCCCTCATCTCGAAGAGCATGGATCCGAAGCTTCTCTAGTCGATGTCGACTCCCCTCACGTGCAATCGGTCGTGTCGGACTACAAAGACCAAGAGGTCAAGACCGACACTCAAGCCGAGCGCATGGCCCATGATGCAGAACGGGAAACCGAGATCGAAGCCAAGAGAGCTGAGGAAAAGGCCCAGGAGGTGAAGAAGAAGGCAGCGCAGAAGGGCAAAGAGGCAAAGGCCGGAGTCAAAGAGGAGGCCAAGAAATTCGACGAAAACAAGGACAACCCAGTGTTCATTGCCAACTATGTGCTTTGGGGCTTGACCGCTGCCGCCGTCGGCTATGGTGCTTATCAGAAACATTCGGAGGGCAGGCTCGATACAGAGACTGTCGGCACGGTAGCCCTCGGTCTTGGTGCCCTGGGACTTGCCGATTACTTTGCCAGCAGGTGAGTTGGCGTTTGGGACTGATTTGTACGACATGATGCTAACGACGTGCAGATGGTTGGTCGAGAACAAGTATCCTACCAAATAGGCCAGTCGACGACAGTATTCTTTGCCTTAGAATGTTCAACCCTTACGCCACAGGACAAGGTCTCTTTGAGTGCGGAGCGGGCGTGTAACAATACCTGGTAGCGAGCCAGCATCGGAGTTAAAGAAAACAGGAACCCATTTCGCACATACCCTGCCGTATACATATGACATGTGCCGGAAGTCTCTATGTTCAAACGACTTTGTTTTCTGCCGGTCGTGTCTTTCTCAACGGTGAGACAGCAAACAGAAAGAGAGGGGGAGGGAGAGAGTGAGCATATGTGTGAGAGTCGAGCCGCATTACAGTAGGCGCTTAGTTGTCTGCTTCTGATGCGTGTGGGCCACGGAACACGTCACGCTTCCAGAAACCTCATCAATGAGAGGCTTCGTTCTTCGTGTGTCCTTGATCTATGTTGTGTCTCGTAATGCGAAAAGTATCACGATGATCTCCTACTTCCGCCAGCGCCGACGATCATGCTGGCAGTGCTTGCGTCGGATGTTGTGGCTCCTGTGACTTTGCTGCCAGTCGGAGTAATTTGGTCTTCTTCAGTATCTCGGACTAGTGGTAACAAAGGCATCTCTACCTCGTGAGTCGCTCAGCACAACGTCACTTGCACGCTAATCTTCTCAAAGCAGGATTCGCGATCTCACTTGACCAAAGTAAAGTTTCTACGACGAAGCTTGTAACGCTTGTAATAAGCTTCTTTGTTTCTGATATCAAGTATCCAGTACCATGCAGATCATCCACCTGCCCCGACATGCTCAGCGGCAGTCGCCATCCCCACCATCATCGGATCGGCCCCGCTGATGAGACACAACACGCTCTTTGTCTCAGGCGCTGGGCTGGTACCTACTGACTTTATGCTGCATGCTTGTACGTGGAGAAGATACGGTGAATGGTTCTCAACCTGTCAAGCTACTCCTAAGAGTCGCTCTTTCCTGGCATGGCCATGATGACGACGCGTGCGTGCCTCCTCTCTGGCGGTTTGCTCTGCTGATTGCTCGATTGTATTTAACTGTTAGACCGGCCTGCTCTCTTCATCAACCCTGTACTGACCGCTAACACTTCTTTCCTTTTTCACCTCAACCACACAACTAGCATACAGACGACGAAACGAGATCTCACTCACCCAACATGGCGTCCTCCATGACACGCATTGCAATCCATCCTAACAAGAAATATGTCACCAACGGCTTGAAGTCGTATGCCTACGCTCTCAACAAGTATAAAATCAAGACCACTCAGCCCAGCAAATACTCGTGGGACCCTGCTCAGTAAGTGCCCTCAATAAGCCGTATAAACAAACTCAATGCCGAATTGTGGGCATGGGTTGGTTGATATAGTCCTGGTTTCGAGCTGACTGTTCTGTAGGTCTAAGCTCATAGCATTGGCGGATGACGGCAGCAGCAAGGGCACGGTTGCAGCAGATGACATGCAGAATGATTCCTTCTACACCTGCCCAGTGCAGATCGGCACCCCTTCCCAGACACTCAGCCTTGATTTCGACTCTGGCTCCTCAGATCTCTGGGTCTGGTCCACCAAGCTTAGCAGATCTGAACAGAATGCTGGCACTCAGCAGGGTATCGCCATTTTCGACCCCAACAAGTCCACCACCTTCAAGACTGCCCAGGGGGAAAGCTGGAAGATCAGCTATGGTGACGGATCAAGTGCTTCAGGCTCCGTTGGCACGGACACACTTCAGCTCGGCGGCATAACTATTGAGAACCAGGCTATCGAACTCGCAACCCAGATCTCGAGCTCTTTCCAGAACGAGCAAAGTTCCGGTCTGCTTGGGTTGGCGTTCGGCACCATCAACACCGTTCAGCCCACACCGGTCAAGACACCAGGCAAGCTAGGACACTTCCCAAGATGATAGTGAACTAACGATATAAAGTTGAAAACATGATTGCCCAAAAGGACATTACAAACCCTATTTGGTCCGTCTACCTTGGATCTGTGAAGGACCAAAGCGACCCTGATCAAGGCAAATCATTCTACACGTTCGGCAGCTATGACGAGTCTGTTGTGAAAGCCTCTGGCCAGAGCATCGGCTGGACACCGGTCGACAGTTCCCAGGGGTTCTGGATGTTTTCATCTGAATCGGGCACAATCAACGGCAAGAACGCTCAACCATCTGGAAACACAGCTATCGCTGACACTGGCACCACTCTGATCATGATGAGCGACCAGTTCTGCGAAGCTCTTTATGGTGCTATTGACGGTGCCCAAAACAGTACTCAATACGGCGGCTGGATCATCCCATCAACGAACGTTGACAAACGACCAGACGTTAAGATTGCCGTTGGAGATACCATGATCACAATTGAGAAGGAGCAACTTGGATGGTCTGACCTTGGTGACGGCTCCAACATGGTCTTCGGTGCTGTTCAATCACGGGGTGAGTCATGCTGGGACACAGCGAGGCAGTTCGTATATGGTGTGCTAACGTTCGTCGGTAGGAAACTTAGGATTCGACATCCTCGGTGACGCATTCTTGATATGCTGCTATGCGGTAAGTATTCTGTCTTTCACATTGCCAGTCGAAGCCTAACTGACATGCACCAGATCTTCGATGTTGGCCAGAAGCGATTCGGTGTGGTTCAACGACCCGACCCAACTCCTGCCGGGCAGTAGACATGCCGTTGCCTATAGCCTAGAAGAGCCCATGAGATGCAAGTACAGTCCCTTGAGGAAGCATTGAGAATTACGAGATTGTTTAGTGTTAGACACATATTGGTAGATGCAGAATGCAGCATCAAGAGATGACCACCACAACAGACGTTAGACCGGCAGCGGACACAGGTAGAAACGATATCTTACGAAGTAAACTGCTTTGTGATGTGCCTGGTTCTGCTGCATATGAAGACAGTAGTGGTGTTACTCCATCCGTAGTCCGGGATTGAAGTGTGACCACGATGGACTGACAACGAGCGAGAGATGGCCCAATTACCACAGCGTCACTCCAAGACCATTCTCAACGTTCCAACTGCATGTTAGCTCAAATCTGTGGGCGATGGTCAAAAGTGAGACGGCAGGGTTATCGTCATGGGATATCTCCCGTGCTCAACCTTGATCAGGCAATTTAGCAGTTCACCTGGTGTGAACCATATCTTGTATACTTGACACCTGGCCACTCCGACCTCAAGATGGACTGTCGTCATTGAACACAACCGTTGAATGTGCCGCAGCGTCCAATGCAAAAAGAGCTGCACCTTTGCACTTCTAATCCTGACATAGGCGGACACTCCCAAGTCATACCGCAACAATGGTAGAGTCTCTGCCCACGAGCCCAGCAGCGCAATCTAACCTCTACCACAGAACGTGCTCTTCAACTCAGCCCTCAAGCAATCGACGTCCCTGCGTAAAGACCTCGACACGTTCTCTCAGTCGCCAGGGACTGCCAGCGCAGCACTCCAAGGCCAGATCTCGACCTCACTACAAAACTTACAGCGAACTCTAACGGACTACGAGAACCTCTCCCGCAACGAGCTGAACACAGAAAAGAAAGACAAGGCTGCGGAGCGTCTGAAGAATTTCAGATCCGACCTCTCTAGCTACAGAGCACAATTCGACGAATTAAAGAGAGAGCGCGAGACAGCCGTTCATGTGGACAACCGGAACGAACTACTTGGTCACCGGAGACCCTATGCAGCTGGCGTGGGTGGAGGTGGTCTGACGCCCGAGAATCCGTATGCGCACGCGTCGTCTGCGGGTTCAGCGTTCGGACCAGCGCATCGGAATACAAACGATGGCCTGTCGTTCGGCGGTGGGCAAGAACAGTATACAAGGGAGGATCATGCGTTGCGGGAGCAGAGCTTCTTTGACACGGCTAACTCGCAGATTGATGAGTTTCTGGATAGAGGGAGGGCAGTGTTGGGAGATCTAGGCCAACAAAGGGAGATGTTGAAGGGTACGCAGAGGAAACTCTATTCTGTGGCTAATACGCTGGGTGTATCAGGAGATACGATCCGCATGGTTGAGAGGAGGGCGAAACAGGATAAGTGGATATTCTGGGCTGGTGCGATAGTGTTTTTTGTGTTTTGCTTCTTGGTCATCTACTACCTGAAGGGATGAGAGCTGAAATGCTGGCATTCGCTGGCAAGAAGAGACATGATACGGCCATATTGGCCAGTCCTCAGAGGCGGCATGCAGAGCACCGCTGGGAAGCAAGAGGCAATGAGAGTAACGGGGAACAGGATTGAGGGAATATAACTCGACCAGTCGGGCTGAGATTTGAGTGTGGGAAGCTGCCGGTTCCTCAAAGACCCAGGGCAACTCTGAGACGAAGAGGTGGACAACAGCAGAGAACCGCATTACGATCCACATGCATTGAGGGACCATTGCCTCCAGGAGCAGAATCCTTTCCTTTCTGTCCTCGAGACGTCTGAAAGGTCGCCTTACCCACAGGATATGCACGATAGTGCTTGTTCAGCAAGCCTTCACACGCGAGACGCTGTTACCGAAGCATTTGTCCAGCATACCTGAGTAGTGTCTACTTCCAACACATGGCAGTGCTCGAAGCAAGGTCATAGTCGTAGGGCTCCCAGTGGTGTACAGCCGCCGGCTGGGTCACTCAATTAGACTTTGGGCCATATTTCCACCGCCCTTACCGAGGCATTGATACTGTTGTCTACCGGAACCCTGCGCTTCGTCCCTTCTCATAACTAGTACTTCTGCTCAATTGCCCAATATGCCGAGTCAAGACTGGAGATCCAGACGTCAAATGCCGAGAGGGGCTTGTATGACGGACCGCTGCCCATACTGTGCGAGTGTGCCACTGACATCGCTTAATGGTGAATGTTAGCTTACCGTCACGACCTGGAATTTTAGGCCAGCCGCATACGCCCCAGTTTTCCAACCAATAGCCTAGTACAGATTTACTACGTTGGACTTATGAGGGTACAGTGATTAGGGCATACTGTTTATCTGGTTGGCTCTATAACTAGCGGGTCATAAAGTCAATGAGAAGAGGACACCTTTGCGTGTCTATGGGCACTTGAAGGGCACTCTGTGGGCATTGTAGCAGGGATGATTCGTAGGGGGCCTCATTACATGTGCAAGGCCATGACACTATATACGAGCAGCCTAAAATTCTAGGTCGTGATGGTAGGGCGTTTTGACGCTCGCTAGCCTACCCACTACCCCGGACAGCCGTGGTTTGAGCATCGCCCCGCGCGTCCGGGTCCACACATGACCCCGTTTCCAACTCCATATCATGATCGAACGCGACATGCACGACTCGTCGCGGGAAGCAACCTCGGGTATCAGGCTATGCACCCAGTCGTACATAACTTTGTTGTCGGTCGCCACAACCGCAGCCATGGACAATGAAGGTGCAACCAAGCTCTACGGCTCATTTTGCTTACTGTCGAATACCTTGCTGAAGCCCCCATAGCTCGTACCACTTGTACTGCCAGACAGGCTCCCCTTCAGCTTACTTGGAAAGAACAATCGCTACAATGGCTGGTTCAGAAGCTTGGCCGACGATACCTACGGGCAACAAGGACCACCTTGAACCCGCGGTGGTCATCATCGGAGGCGGCATCAGTGGCATGTGCACAGCCATCGACCTGATACAGCGGAATAATTGCAAGAATTTTGTGATATTAGAGAAGAGCGGCGGTGTTGGAGGCACATGGCGAGATAACAAATACCCTGGCTGCTGCTGTGACGGTACGTGCCATCCATCACCACTGTCGCCATTCTCGTTTGCTAATGTGGCTCAGTCTGGTCGCATCTGTACAGCTATTCCTTCGAACAGAACCCAGACTGGACGAGAGAATACCCAGGGCAAGAAGAGATACTGGTAGGTCCACTGTCTGCTGTTCGCTGTCTACCTTCCACTCGCCACCATCTGGTCTGCTCCCATGCCAGCCAATGCTGACCGTACCGCAGCGCTACCTCGTCGGTGTCGCCCAGAAATACGAACTCTACCGCTACGTCCGCTTCAACAGCTCCGTCGAATCCGCCAAATGGGACGACGCAACCAGGAAATGGAACATCGACGTGCACGTCGAAGGTAGCAAAGACGCCGAGTTTGGCGCCCAATACACCATGAAATCCGACTTTCTTGTCAGCGCGGTCGGCCAACTGAACCAGCCTAAGCTGCCCAACATTGAGGGCGTGGACACATTCAAAGGGAAACTCATGCACAGTGCCCGATGGGACTGGAGCTACGACCTCCGAGGCAAGAGAGTCGCAATCATCGGCAACGGTGCCACGGCTGCACAGATCATACCTGAGGTCGTGAAGGAGGTGGATCACCTGACTATCCACCAGCGAACGCCGAACTGGGTCATCCCACGGATGGATGAAGGTATTCCAGAGTGGAAAAGGAAGATGTACAGGTACCTCCCGTATGTTCGGCACCGGAAGAGAGCGGAGATGATGGATTTCCGAGAAAACTTCTACAATGCGGTGTATGATAACGATCATCCTGTTGCGCAGTTCCTCGAGGGCCAGGCCAAGGAGCATATGCATGCTCAGTTGCCCGGGAGGGAGGATCTATGGGAAAAGTTGTTGCCCGATTACAAGATTGGGTGCAAGAGGGTGATAATCTCGGATGACTATTTGCCGGTGTTTTTGAGGGATAACGCGAAGCTAGAGACGGGACATATTGATAAGATTACCGAAAAGGGAATCGTGACAGATGGGAGGGAAGACGAGTATGATGTGATTGTCTGCGCCACCGGGTTCAAGACTGTTGAGTTCATGCATCCTATTGAGATCACTGGCTCAGCTGGGCGGTCACTGGCGAGTGTTTGGAAGGAGGGTGGTGAGGCGCTTTATGGCATGACGGTTGAGTCCCTGCCAAATTTCGGCATGCTCTATGGGCCCAACACGAACCTCGGACACAATTCCATCGTACTTATGATCGAGGCTCAGAGTCGGTACATCAACGCACTCATCAAGGAAGTTCTCGAAGCGAGGAGAAACGGTGGCCAGCTCACGATCAAGCCAAAGGCAAGCAAGGTGAAAGAGTACAACGACGAGATCCAGGGTGAGTTGCAGGATAGCTCTTTCAACGACCCGCGGTGTGGCAGTTGGTATAAGAGAGAGGACAACGGCCGGATCACCCAGAACTGGAGCAGGACCGTGATTGACTACCAGAAAGTAAGGGTACCACCCCCCTCTTTGCAGCGTTTGCTAACTTTGCGGCAGATGCTCAGCAAGGTCAACTGGAATGACTTCGACGTCTCAGGTATGGGTGCTGAGAGGTTACAAAGCGAGGGTGTCGTCACCAAGATCGGACGTGTGGTCGAAGAGACGATGGTCAGTTACCAGACCGTGGGTCTTACTGCGTTGTCTATCGCGGCTGTGGGTGCTGCTGTTGCTCTCAGAAGTGGTGCTGGTCTGAGACTACGGTGAGGTGTCGGGAGGTCGGGGACTTGCTGAATGCGATGACTCATGAACATATTGAATTTAAGAATAAGATATTGTGAGACTGAAGGACACGGCCCGATACCCTGTCGACTTAGGCCCGCTGTCCTGAATCTGTTTCGAAGCTACTGCAATTACACAACTTACTCATCTACTGAGGGTGGTTCTTCGTCTAGCCTAGATTGGTGTGGAAGTGGGTGGTTCTCTTCAACAGGGCTCTCCTAGACATTATCTATTTCCATCCTTGAGGGTGCACCTTTCACAAGCGAATTTCTGTTGAAAAGTGTCGAGTCGATTGATAGCAGCCGAGGCTAATAGCGAATGCCTACGCATGATAAATCCTGATTGCCCCTGACCCAGTCATGAAGTCGGATACTAATAATGAGCCTCGAAACGCGGCGCCCGGGTCAAGTGGGTCTCAGGAAGCACGACTTATGGTCCCTTGCAGCGTGTCTGCATTTGCAGGAGCGACGCCGGAGCTTAATTTGAGCCCCCCGCTAGATGTCGGATGGCGAGAACATTCAGACCGTTGGTTAGGAGGCTGTCGATTTTTGTTCTCGATAGCATAGTCTACTCTGTACTACTACCACGAAATTGTTTTATGAGTCAAGGCCACTGTATAGAAAGGGCGTCATTGTACTCTATTGAACATCATCTTCTTCGACCAGCAATATCACCCTGACATTCCGGCCACCTTTTGCCTCACAAGTCGCACCTGAATATACCCACACAATATGGAAGGACTCAAGAAGGCCTTCACTAAGGCGAAGAGCGAGGACAGAGCTGCTCTTGTGGGTTACTTCACCAGTGGCTACCCTACGGCGGAGGAGACACCAGATGTTATGCTGGGCCTGCAGGCTGGTGGCGTTGGTATGCACAAAGCCGCCATATCACACAAACGGCACCTATTAACGAGGCTATAGATGTCATAGAGCTTGGTCTGCCCTTCACAGATCCCATCGCCGACGGTCCTACGATCCAGCATTCGAATAATGTCGCCCTGGCCAACGGCGTCACTGTCAGGTCTTCCCTGCAGTGCGTTCGAGATGCTCGAAAACGAGGCTTACACGTTCCCGTCGTGTTTATGGGCTACTACAACCCACTGCTGAGGTACGGTGAGGACCGAATGTTGGAGGACTGCAAAGAAGCCGGCGTCAACGGCTTCATCATGGTGGATCTACCCCCCGAGGAGGCTGTTCGCTTCCGAAACAACTGCAAGACACATGGTTTGTCCTATGTGCCCTTGATCGCACCCGCTACATCAGAGAAGAGAATGAAACTGTTGTGTAGCATCGCAGACTCCTTTATCTATGTCGTCAGCAGGATGGGTGTGACGGGCGCAACAGGTACCATGAACACTAAGCTGCCAGAGCTACTCGAAAGAGTGCACCAGTATTCGGGTGGTGTTGCAGCTGCCGTTGGTTTTGGTGTCAGCACAAGAGAACATTTTTTGAGCGTCCAGAGTATCGCCGAGGGTGTGGTGATAGGGAGCCAAATTGTCCTCGAGCTCGGCAAGGCAGAACAGGGCAAGAGAGCTCAGGCGGTTGAGGATTACTGCGCCCAGATTACTGGTAGGAGGCCAGGTCATGCAAACAACACCAACGGCCTGACTCGCGAAGTCGGCATCGTCGAGACTATGGATGCTGCGAAAGAGCCAAATGGCAACACCACAAACGGCTTAAACGGCCACCCAGTTCATGTCGACAAGGTCATTACAGACGCAGACACACCCGACGAGCCAGGTCTTGCAGACCAACTCGACGCACTTAACACCTCCACAAATGGCTCAGAGCCAAACCCAGACGCCATTCCTGCTCGCTTTGGCGAGTTCGGTGGTCAATATGTGCCTGAGTCTCTCATGGACTGTCTTGCCGAGCTTGAAGACGGCTTCCAGAAAGCCAAAGACGATCCAAAGTTCTGGGAAGACTTCAGATCCCACTACCCTTACATGGGCCGGGAGTCGAGCTGTCATCTCGCCGAACGGTTGACTGAAAAAGCTGGCGGTGCGCAAATCTATCTGAAACGAGAAGACCTCAACCACACTGGAAGCCACAAGATCAATAATGCTCTTGGACAAATCCTGGTCGCAAGGAGATTGGGCAAGTCTAAGATCATCGCAGAAACAGGTGCTGGTCAACACGGTGTTGCTACGGCTACTGTTTGCGCCAAGTTCGGCATGGAGTGCACCATCTACATGGGTGCTGAGGATGTGCGAAGACAGGCACTCAATGTCTTCCGAATCAAGCTCCTTGGTGCCAAGGTTGTTGCCGTCGAGGCTGGCAGCCGGACACTGCGAGATGCCGTCAACGAGGCCATGAGAGCCTGGGTCGTTGAGCTCGACACCACTCACTACATCATCGGCAGTGCCATTGGTCCTCATCCATTCCCAACTATAGTGCGAACTTTCCAGTCAGTCATCGGGCAAGAGACCAAGAAACAGATGCAAGAGCTTACCGGTCGCCTTCCGGATGCCGTTGTGGCATGCGTAGGAGGTGGCAGTAACGCGGTCGGTATGTTCTACCCCTTCAGCCAGGACAAATCTGTCAGACTTGTCGGTGTTGAAGCTGGCGGTGATGGTGTTGAGACTGGTCGTCACTCTGCAACCTTGAGCGGTGGCAGTGTTGGTGTTCTGCATGGTGTCCGCACTTACGTGCTGCAAAACGAGCACGGTCAGATCGATGAGACCCACTCGGTCTCCGCTGGTCTCGACTACCCCGGTGTTGGGCCCGAGTTAGCAGGCTGGAAGGATGCTGCACGAGCTACTTTCGTCAACGCCACTGATGCCCAAGCCTTCATCGGCTTCCGAACACTGTGCGAGACGGAAGGTATCATTCCTGCCCTCGAGTCGGCCCACGCTATCTGGGGTGCTATGGAGCTCGCCAAGACGATGAAGGAGGACGAAAATATCGTCATCTGCCTTTCAGGCCGTGGTGACAAGGATGTGCAGTCTGTCGCGGATGAGTTGCCGAGGCTCGGACCTCAGATTGGCTGGGACCTTCGATTCTAGAAGAGATCGATTTCAATCGATAGTAGGGGTGTGGCAGTTCGCGGGAAAAATGTCGATGACACGGTAAGCGGTGGACCTGGTGTGGGCCAGGCGGATGAATACGTCGATTTTGGCGGCTCAAAGGATATGAGCGGGACCGAATTATGGCGCGTGGCATATGACAACGCAAGGACCATCTGGTTCTCATCTGAGGAAGCGTTGCGAGTAGCGGACGTGGATCGAGGGTATGGACACAACGCTGTCGATGCCAACTCGGTGCCATCGTCGTCCAGAAGGCCGGAATCCCCAGTATCAGGACCTCCGGTACAAGTCGGTCCGAGCGACTCCTGGCGTTGGGTATGCAATGGTGCGCAACCAACAGACGCAAAGCTGCAGAAGCGGTTTCAAGGCAATAAGAACCTAAGTTTAGGCATCGCCAAACGTCCATATCTGTGCCCCAAGATGGGCGAGATTGACCAAGGAAAGAGTCAAACATTTTACTTTCCGTACAAGAGCGCCAGTGAACGCGATGCTGTCAGGCTCGCGACACCAGAGCTGGCGTTTGCCTCCCTGGACAGTGCGTGTCGGATCTCCTCAACTGACATCAATTTCCTTGATAACGATGAGCCTGAGCCTAAGCCCGAACCCTCAGGCAGAGGCGAGCACCAGCACTATTCCCCAGAGAACACTCGCGGTCGATCCCCGCGACGCAACATGAAGCGTCGTCACAACGGGTCACCGGCGAAACGGACCAGCAATGCAGGCAGATCACAGTCGAACATGCGCGGCAGAAGCAGATTCCGCAGAGCTGGCGTTTGGTGCTCTAGACGAGAACGAGAAAGGAGTCGTCGATGTCGGTGCCCAGGCAGCGTGTCGTCGTCTTTGTGGCGATGTTGAAGTTTACTGGCACGCACCAGAGAAATTCGGCTTGCGCAGTGAGGGATGGGCATTTGTACTGTACATACTTATTTGGCAAGGGTTCGCAGACGATCGTGGTGTTGGATGACATTGGGACGAAGTATCTATCTATCTACGCGTTCGGCTCTTTTGCTTTCTTTGAGATATTCTTTGTCTATGCGTGCTCTCAATCTCGATGTTTTCTGGCTCTCTGGTGCATGAATGATCATTGTGTCCCTGCACCTACGCAGCATCTGCGCCTCCTTGAAACCGTCTTCCCTGGCTTCGACTCGATAAACAGCAGCATGTCACTCTTGAAAATGCTGGTGCTCATCATAGTGACCAGATGCTTTTATCCCAATGCTTGGTTCGCAGATCTCCACGGGGCAAGGAGCACACGACGCGAACATCCACCCTCGATCTCTTGAAGATCAAGAATAGACGCCGACGTTGTAGCTCGACTTGCTCTTCGGTATTTCTTTGATCCATGTCCCCGGTTCGATGTTTCATCCCGCAGCTCTTTGCTGTCCGTGCCAATTCTTCCAGCGATGAGGTCTGTTCCTTCTTGGTCCTTTATCATCTGTTTTTTTCTCTTCCCTCCACGAGCACTTATGCTTCTTGCATGTCTCTGGCTCGTGCTAGATATGTTTCTTTTTCCATCGCACGGGGTCAGTCTCGGGTTCCTCCTGTTTTTGTCCTTCTGCCTTGCCTTTGGGCTCATTGTTTGTCACCCCCTCTTGTACCTAAGCAATAGCACTCTCTGGCTTCTCGTACTTTGCCACGAAATATCTCTCGGAGTTTCGGCTAAGCCAGACCGTAAACTTGGTGAGTTCTTCCTTCAATCGCTGGACAGATTGTACGTCCATGTTCGTTTGAGCGATGAGTTCGGGCATATTCACTGTTGCCTTGTTAGCATTCCGCAGCGCTCAACTAAGCGCAAGAGTTCAGAGGTGACTTACCTAACAGTCGAGCAAGGTGTTCTCCACCATAACAATCGCCAACACCTCTCCCCTCCCAGTCCTTGTTCTGACCGGACTCCCACCACTTCCTCACCTCAGACAACTGTGCCCTCTCTGCTCGATACAGCAGGATCTTTGCCAATGCCCGCTCGAAATACACCTTCATTCCACTGCAGAACTCCTCGAGGATTTCGCATTCGGGGCCAAGAGATCTATGCTGCTTCTCTTCTTGGAAGTATGCATCGACAATGAAGTTTGCGGGTGCTTTCGAGGGAAGAGGGACGAGAAGTCCTGTTTTTGTGATGTTCTCCCAGTCGTCGACGAGGAGGTTTTTCAGGTTGTCAGGAATCGCGAAGCGGATGGATGGTCTTTGGGAGAAGGCGTCTTCCTGTTTGTTGGACACTTGGTTAGTTCTGCTTTGTCCCAGCGGAGGTCCAAAATTCTTCCAGGTCCAGGTGGTAATGGCGTCTGTCGTGCTTTCCCTTATGTTTGCACATCTATCGAGCTTCCAGGGAGATAGCGAGCGCTCAATGAGGGATGGAAGAAGTACTTCGTCGAGCGGCGTGATCATCCATTCTGACGGACGCCTACTGTGCTTCTTCTGCTGGTGAAGCTGTCCTCTGTGTCTTAGGAGCATTGGTTTTGTCGTAGTAGACTTGCTTGGACAGCAACTGAGCGCGATCATTTTCTTCCTCTGCTTCAGGCTCGTGGTGTTGTTCTCCTTGTTCGGCCTCGAGTCCTTGAGCTGGTGATGGCGACCGCGACGCATGAGCGTCAGAAGCGGTAGCCTGTGGATCTTCGGCAGAGGGAGTAGATTGATCTTGTTCCACGCTGTCATCGCTGTGCTTATGCCCACGTTCGTTGCAGGCAGCAGGACCGCAACCAGCTCTCCAAGTCGGCCCCTTTGTGACCCCCTTGACGAAATCTGGACCAGGGTTTACGTGACCAGCTTGACATCCAACGTGCTTGACTCTGCACCAGTTGCATGACTTGCTCATACGCTGGGTCTTTAGCTTGTTGTTGCCGACTGGTTTCTGTTTTGTCGCTTTGGAAGGAGCCAACGCCGTCGCGGTCTTTCTGTGACCTTTTGATGACATGCCAGCAGCGCTCTCTGCCTTTGCCGGTTGTTCGGTCTTCGAGCGAAGTCTCGCAGTTTGCTGACGTTTTCGAGGGGCTTCAGCAGGCTCATTGATAGCAGAGGCGGCTCTCTTCCGCCCAGTCGTGTTGACGACAATAACGTCTTCATCCTGAGACGCTACAGGATCCTCAGACTTTGCCGACTTGAGTCGCTTTGATGGCTTTGCGCTCTCATCAAGCACTGAAGCCGAACGCTTTCCACCTCTCTGTCGTGGAGCAGTGGCAGCTTCGTCCGAAGCCTGAACAGGTTGCTGAATGACATTCGGTCTTGCTGCATCAGACAACTTCACAATAGGTCGGGCGGAGCGGTTGCGTGCGCTTCTGCGTGTAGGTCCCGCAGGTTCATCGTCGCCGGACGCCTTCCGCTTTTTCGCTGGCTGCTTGGACTCTTCGACACTCTGCATCGGGAAATCGGCACCGTCGCCGACTTCTAATCCATCCTCGTCCTCCTCGATGATGGGTGCGAGGTTTGCTGGAGCTTTTGCCTTTTTGCTACGCTTGTTTGGCTGCTCGACACCTTGGTCGGTGATCTCATCAGCTTTGCGCTTATTTCCATATACTGCTGCACGTTTCGGCCGCTTTGACGCAGCTTGTGCCTTGGCTTCAGGTGGCAACTCTCCATTATGAGTGTAGACTTTGGGGAAGTTGTTCGCATCGAACGCGCCTCCTGATCCTGGTGGATCTATGTTGATCGGATGCGTAGCTACACCAGCTCGAGATGAGGTTAACGCGGATGCATATGGGCGCAGTGGAGTTCCAGGCAACCACAGCTGGAGTGGGAGATCTGTGTTCTCCTGCATGGCCTTGCGTCTTTCTGAAGGCTCGCCGTCTTTCTTCTTCATCTTCCCGTCACTCTTGAGAAGTGCATCGTTGATATCCTTCACCTCATAGTTCGGCGTGCCACTAATCAGCGGTGCAAACCTCACCCTAGCTGAGCGTTGATACTCCACTGGATCTTGTGGCGCTCCCACTCTCAGGACCTCATCGGTATTCAGGTCTCGCAGCTGGCTAATGGTTGGATTGTCGTGGTTGTCATTGAGGTAGTCGACATATTCATCTCTAAAGGACTTGATCTCTCCGAGCACTAAATGGTTGCGCGGCTCATTAGGATCCTTCGCGTACTTCTCTTTCAAGAAGTCGTAAAGCGTGAGCGGGGGTACTGTCTTTGGGCGCTTCTCTGGCTCTTTTATGTTTTGCTTGGATCGAGTTGTCCTACCCTCAGCAGGAATTTGGGCGGGCGACTGACCAAGATCCGTACTGGTCGGAGCTAGGGTCTTGTTGACCTTAGAGGTCTTCACTCGCCGTGGTCGCCCATTTGTTGCAGCAGGCTTTGCTGTCGCAATCGGGTCAGATGACACAGCGGCAGCTTGCTCAGCTGCAGATACCGCACTGGATTTAGATGAGTCGTTGGAGACGACGGGCTCAGCAGATTGTGTTGAGTCGACAGTGCGGTTGGTATCAGGAATCAAGCCCGAGGCTTGCTTTCCGTTCTCGTTAGACCCCCCTGATTCGCCTGGCGAGAACAACGGTGTAGTCTTGCCTGTTCCAGTCGACCCGCTTGGCTCTATCGACGCAATTTTGGCGGATACTGTAAGATTGGCCGGTTCGGTTGTCTCTGGGGACTCTGCGACTTCGACTGCCGGAGATGGCTCAATCAGAGCGTCTAATACGGTCGAGGCCTCTTTGGTAGATTCAGGCGACTCCCCCTCTTCCACTGTTTCTACTGGCTGTGCCACTTCTTTTGGCTGTGCCGGAGCAGCTCTTGACCGCGTCGCTCGTTTCTTGGCTCCAGTTGAGCTTTCCGAGCCTGAAGGCTGGACAGACGGGGCTTGTGGAGCTGGAAGCTTAGACGCTGCTGCGACGTTCTTTGTTCCAGAAGGTTTCTTTGTGTTCTTTGTTGATGATGCTGATGATATTGCACTATTGGCTGGCTTCACCGATGCCGATCTCGATCGTGTCATGCGTACCATGATGACGGGATCCAGGGGTTCTCCAAGGGTCTCCAGAATCCAAAGGGGAAGTGCAAAGGGTTGGGATGAGTGAGACGAACCTTTTCAATATCGTTATCCCTTGCTCGCTTTGTGCCTCGAGCCGGCACCGACGAATTCCTCTCCTCACTGCCTCTACCGGAACCGATCTCTGACGCTTGACCTTTCCGGCCTTTGGCGGTGGTCGCAGGTTTTGTTGATCGAGGCGCGTGTTGTTCTGTAGCGGCCTTCCTGAGGTTGACTGCTAATTCGCGATTTTCTTCTGTGTTCTTGCGCAGGCGATCTTGTGGTACCCAGTCGTCCCAGCTGAGAGAATGACGAAGATCAGTAAGTGTTTGAAAGATCAGGATAGCAATGCTCAAGTCTGCACGATTCCGATTCAGGGTTGTATGATAGTATGATACAGCTTGCGAGCACAAGCAGAGATGTCTAGACTTGTACTATTGATCCGTGGATTTGAAAGATGAACTTTCCGGAACTCAATAGATCGGTAGACGAGTAGGTAAAGAGAAGGCGGGAAAGAGTAGATGGGAAAGAGAAGAATATAAGCGTGTCGGGCAATAGTTTGTCTCGCAAAACACCCCACGGACACAAGTGATATGTTCCAATGCACTTTCACTTGTATGCCGCATGTGCTAGCAAGTACTGGCACTTTTGACGGAGAGTCGCGACATCTCGAACAGGCATGATGAAGTGAAAGGACTCACGTATTTTTCCATCCCTTGTAGTGGACTCTATATTCGAACGGACTCGTTTTGTCCTTTGGGTCCTGCTTGCGAACATCTAATATCTTGGCCTCGTAGAGTAACTCGCCGTGGAAACACAAAGCCTTCTCGTCCTTCTGGTACGAGGGTTTGCTCTCTGGATTGGCTGGCGCCATGTTGAAAAAGGAGTCGATCGATGCCTGCCAGGCCCAAAGAACGATTGTGCTAAGCCTAAAAGAGGTTAAGATAGGGAGTGACACGGATGGACAGGCTGGGGAAGGTATAGGTACGTCAGTAAGAAGGTAAGTGTAGGACTGGTGAAGAGAGGAAGGTGCTATGAAATATGTTGTAGAGAGTGAAGTTCGTTTGTGCTTTCTGATTGGCTGTCTGAGACGCGTCCCTGGGTGATTGGGACGCGGCCACTTTGCGAACGCTAACTTAGTATAGCGAGCAAGTCACATCCAACTCTTGGTACGTCGAGAACCAGAGAGGCCGTTGAATTGCAGGGAGGTCGTGCTTAATCCTGCTGGGACAGTAGCAGCGTTTCCGCTGTAGGTAAAGGACGATCGTACACAAAAGTCCTCGCTTCCACGACGCCCTGGAATTCTGTTTGCCAAGGTACCCGCGGCTGATATTGTTGTTCGACGCCGCCAACATCGGTCCCTACGGACTTCTAGAGACCAGCCGGCTTGGCTAACTGTCTGTCTGGGTACCTTGTCTACGGGAGACTATAGCCACTTTGAAACAGCCTTGAACACCGCCCTCGATCACGCGGACAGTGGACATAAAGCCGGCTTGACTAAAGCCCAATTCAGCCTACAACCAGCATGGCCCATACTGCCAACATACCCACCATAACAGAGTCCAGCATACTGAACTCCTACCTCCTGCACCCCTCCCCGCTCCCAACGATCCTCCCCTATTCAGCTTTTCTGAGCCTAGTGCCCACATCTTACCGGAACAACCCTGACTACGGCGCACCTCTGAAACGATTGTATCGAGACCTCCAGTTCCAGCGTGCCATCACAGTCGAGCAAGTCAGAGACAACATCGACCGCGAATGCGGTCCCAAAGCCGCAGGTCTACGCGCACGGTTGGCACGACAGATCGCGATTGAGGAAGGAGACCGCGAAGCAGAGGCCGAGGAAGAACTAGCGAGGCGCAAACGGAGGCGGGTAAGCATGATGGATCGAGATGAGGCAGATGGAGAAGACGCCGAAGATGCACGGATCAAAGAAGAGGAGCTCTCCGATTCGGTGGACGAATTCAATGATCCTCTTCACCTTGCTGCCCAGCAGACACTCTACGATCACCCATCGAGTCTGTATCCAGCGGCCCATGTGCTTCTTGTGCTGCCTGATCTCGACCGGGACAGAACGGCCAGTGCTTCAGCATTCCACACGCGAGAGTCGTTACTTACCGTGATGAAGAATGCGAGTGGCAGTCTAGAAGGCGAGATTGACGACCTCGAAGCTGAGTGTGCGAAAACCAGGGCGACGATAGCGGATACAGTAGGTGGGTTAAGTGACTTGAGGTATGGAAAGAGGCAGAGAGACAGTGAAGGAGTAGAGTATGGCCACCAGTTCGCTGGTGTATTGGAGGCTGTTGCCGAGTTCAGACATTTAGTCCAGGAAAAAACGACAACTTGACTGATGATCAACGACCATGTGTACAATGGTAAAAGCAATGCCGCGATGACTGGGATTCGCACACCGATCTGTGCTCGACTAGCTACCTCAGTTGGACAGCGTATTCTTGAACCATACATCATCTCAACCCTCTACTTATGTGCAGCAATAACCTTGTCCATCTCGTCGTAACTACCCATGTAGATGCCGCTCCTATCGTGAATACTCTCGGGCACAACCTCCATCAACCTTCTCATGTTGCTATCTACGGCTTGTCCGCCAGCCTGCTCCATGACCATAGCCATAGGTGCACACTCATACAATATCCTCAGTTTGCCCTTTGGGCTTTTCTTATCAGCAGGGTAGGCGAAGATGCCTCCATACAGCAGGGTTCGGTAGGCATCTGCCACCATGGATCCGATGTAACGGGACGAGTAAGGTTTGCCGTCCTTGCCATCGGCGGATTTGGGTGGGAACTTGAGGCTGTTGAAGTAATTGACGGTCTTTTCGTTCCAGTAGAGGGAGTTGCCCTCGTTGACGGAGTAGATGGCGCGTTTCTTGGGCATCTTCATGTCAGGGTGGGTTAGGATAAACTCGCCCAGGGAACTGTCCTAAGATTGCAGTCAGCGGAGGCCATCGAGCACATAGGCTGTGAACATTCTTACCAGGGTGAAGCCGTTGACGCTGCCTCCTTTCATCGTGATAACGAGTTGCGACGAGGCACCGTACATGGTGAATCTGCGCGTGTCAGTGTTACCGTCATGAGCCTCGCTAGGGCATTACTCACCCAGAAGCGATCAAATCAGTACCAGCCTTGAGCATGTCTTCAACCTTTGGCCGTTTTCCGTCTTTCATCGCCTCGTCCGATAATCTTGATATAGCGAAGATGGTGCCAACCGACACGCCAGCGTCCAAGTTACTGCTACCGTCGATAGGATCGCAGGCGACAATGTACTTGGCGTCTTTGTGCTCGTCAAAGTAGATGACCTCCTCCTCTTCCTCGGAGATAAGGGCTCTGCATTTGCCCGAGCCTTTCATGGCAGCGACGAACAAGTCGTTCCCGATGACGTCCAACTTTTTCTGGTCATCTCCCGTCGTGTTCGAAGAACCAGCCAGACCTGTCAGGTTGATCAGGGTTGCTCGTCGGATGTAATAGGCTATCGATTTGAAGGAGAACTGCAGCGCCTGGCAGAGGAGTCTAATAAACTGTCAGCATTGATAGCTCGAGCCTCCATCCTGGGCAACTTACGTGAAGTCTCCAGTGGCTTCTGGGTGCTTGGTCTGCTCTTCTGTGATGAATCTTGAGAGGGTGATGATCTCGGTGTTGATCTTCTCTGCGCCAACGGCGCCACCATTGTCGTTCCCAGACATCTTATGGATCTGATCTAGCTATGTTGTAAAAGCAGTTGGCTGAATCTGTTCACTGGGTCTTGAGTGGCCGGTATTGTTTGTAGTGGCTAGTAGCTAAGAGTGAGAGAGAGATCCTCCCGAGGTTACTGTTCTCTAAGTAGCTTTTCTGAGCACAAGATAGAAAGAAATTGGGGGAGCTGTTTTATCAGTTGTTTGGGAGCAAGAAGAAAACAGGAAGGGACGATAGCATGGACAGTATATGCCAGGAGGGGATCAGAGAAAGCTTCGGGACAGTATGGAGTTCTCATTGGTACACACAGCTCAACCGACCGCTGTACTTTGCCTAGATGTTGCGAAGCAATAACATCAGCCGCGTAGGAAAGGTGTGGGGAGTCAGTAGAGGGGAGAATCCGAACAACCTTCGATTTCCATAAATGACGGACATGGACATGGATGCGTTGCCATAAAGGATCACTTCCTCCGCAATCTGGCCCTCGTTCCTGCTGCTCCCGATGTCTTGGCGTGGTTTCTCGGGAAATGCACCGAACCTACCGAATCAGTTGCAATCCGAGTCAGACGTCGGACTGAATCGGAACGGGCCACTTTCGAGCACATTGCCGACACACCAAAAAATCGTGGTTAACCAGCAACTTGTCGTGAGAAGACTGCCGGATTAAGCTCAACATCATCAGAGTGCTCACACTTCCACGGAGCTCAGCGCGCGGTGAACGCTCCAGATCGAGCACGCTGGTCTGTATGTTAACCTTCCATTGAGAGCAAAGATTTCACGCAGAGCATGGGAAACTCCTCGACGAGGCAGAATGGTTTCAAGCATACAAAGCTTCAAAATACGTATGGTATTATGTGTATACGTTTTCAATCAGGTCTGGGGTTTGCTAGCTTTCGATTTCGGCCGCAATGTCGTCCCATGCGTCTTCCTCCTGCAGTTGCTGCTGTACTCGCTGTAGATGAGCCGCGAAATGCTTTCCTAGAGCTTCTCGCCACTGCTCTTCGATCATCGCTGCACGATTCTTCAGTTCATCTGTCAGTTCGCCTTCGTCCTCAAGCCGAGTGTCAGCGAGATCAATGCTTTGATCTCCTGCCATCTTCTGCTGCGCCTTCGACGCTCGATAGTGTGCTGCCAACGATGAGGTTTTGACCTCGTGCAACAGACAATACAGGTTGACCTGCCCCTCAATGTATTGATAGCTAGACTTCTCAGCGTGCCGCAGAAGCAGGAAGAGGTACTGGTGTGGGTGCTGGTTGTATGTTGGGTTTTCTTGCAGTTCTTCATCCGGTATATGAAGATCCAGACTATTGAGGTCATTGGGAATTTTCTGTAGAAGATCGACCAGCCCTGGTGTGATATCCCAGAAAGCAGAAGATTGCAGCTCGATGCCGCGTAGAGCATTATCCTCCACAAATTGTAGGAAAAACTTATGTCGCTTCAATGCCTCGGCGCAGAATGTGGCATGGCGTGTAGCAGCGTCTTTGTCAAAGAATGCTTCGGTGTCTCGGACCTTGTCCGTGTTGTTCGTCTGGTGGTATGGCAGTGCAACTATGGCCTTGTAGGCGTCGTTGCGTTGTGAAAGCAGACCAAACAGTTCTTGATGCAGGACTTCCCGAGCCTCGAACAACCACTTCAGCTGTGTCAATTGTTCGAGAAGCTCTGGTACGTCATCTCCTTCTTGGACCGGCTGATCGGGATCCTGATTGACTGCATTGTTGTATAGTTCTCGCTGCAACGAATCAAGACTATTGCCAAGATGTTCAATACGTTCGTTCAGTTGATCGTGCAGAGGGTTGATGACCACATCTTGCAATGTATCGAACTCGGTCTGGAAGCCCTGCTTCTCGATTTCATGCTCTTCCGTCCTTACCAGCTTCTCTGCTTCTGCTGCTTCAGCATACGAGATACTGCCATCTGCAAGTTGTCCTTGGATGTTGGCTCGGAAAGTGCGCCTTATCTCGGAGATCCTGTTGAATCTTTCGTGCCTCATAGCCTCAATGCTCATTTTGTGCCTTGACTGTCGACTTTTGGAATCACTCAAGTCGCTCAACATGCGCACGGTCGTCCTGTACTCTGCCAGGTCGGGATGGCTATTGTTGACCGCAGGGTAGTGCCGGGGGTACGAAGGAGGAAGTGTAACAAAGCGTGATATGTCAAGCTGAGATGGTCTTGGGGTCCGGCGCTGTGAATTGCCGGTCAAAGGAGGCGAAGTGATGCCATCGTCGTAGAATCCAAACGTGTCGGGGTTGGCCTTCTCAATTGAGGGCTGCTGTCCGCAATGTGCCCAAGCCATATCTTCGGGAAGAGGATCCATCTCACCAGTCTCCATGTCTTGCAATAGCTTCTTCGACAAACTCATGTACTTGGACTCTCTTTTGGTTCTATAAACACCTTGTTCCGGACCATCGGATTGCGATCCTGTCTGAGACTCCCACCAGCGACTTGGGGCTCGACCGCGTGAACTCATCTCATCATATTCCATGCTGGCAATTGGCGACAGCTGTGGCCGATAGTCCTTGACCCAAGGCCCCTCAGTTCTGGCCACAGAACCTGCGCTGACAGGTGCAGAGGACTCTCCTTGCGGCGGTTGGTAGTCTCTAGTTGACGCGCGCCTGACTTTGGAGCCATTGAAGAGCATGGCTTTTGCAGCCTCAATATTGAAGTGGTCCGATCGGAATGCTGTCAAGTATCTGTCTCTACGTATTGAAGACTCTTGCTGCACGAACTGCATGAAGAGCGAAAGCCGCTCTAGGTCGCTGCCTGCCGACTGCTCTTTGCGCAAAAATTCGACGTGTCGTTGCATCGACTGTGCGACAAATTGATCGCCAGCTTCATCGAATTTGTTTTCCGGGGGTGAGGGATCCGTGGTACTGTTAGCCGAGAGCAATGGTTTCTGGCTTAATGGTGGCGTAGGAAGCACTTTCGACTGCTGGTTGGAGCGGCTCATCTCGCCCGTCAGCTTCTGTGACTGCGAGTTTGGCGTAGCTGGAGGCGTATGCGACCTTCCAATTGCAGTCCTAGCAGGAACGCCATGAGCACCTAAGCCTGGCAGGACGGACGATTCAGGAAGGCTCTCCTCTTGCGGAGACCTAGTCTGCTCCAAAGCACTAGCCCAAGGGTTGTTTGAAAGTGTAGTCGACGGTGGCTCATACACCTCGGACTTCCCGGATTGGCTTTCGCTTCTGCTCCGCAAAGGACCCAAGGTGCGAGCGGTCGGACCACGGACCGCAGACCTCCGGGCAAGTGCTGATGGCCCAGCTTGTGAATGCCGTTTCGATTGCTGTTCTTGTGGCTCGACTACCTGAACGATCGCAGGTGCTTTTCCGTGTCCGGAGCCTACACCGGTGTCAATACGTAATGGGAAAGCCATAGGGCGCCCAGACATCCCAGAGGCAACACTGTTTGGTGTGGCTGGTATGGGAGTGAGGTTACTGTTGCGAATGTTCAGCCGAGGTGGCCGTGATCGAGGGCCACCGTGCCCTGTAGGAAGGTCAGAGAAACCACTAGCGCTTCTCGATCTTGATGAAGCTGGTGGAGGCATCGTGGGTGGACCCGGCAACGATATCCTAGGGGCCTGGTCCGGCGATTCTAGATACGACCCATCCGAAAGCGTTCTTGTTGCTCTTAGGATCAAGGGTCCAGCAGTGGGGGTTGGCCCAGCGGACGTCGACCGTCGGGTATAATCCACGCGGCCAATCAGTGGTCCAGGTCCAAGCTCGATAGGCATATTCGGAGTAGTGACTCTAGGCGGCGGCGGAGGCAGGCAGCCTCCATCCTGCGACGCTCGGCTTAATTGAAACGACAATGAGCCTGTTGAAGATGTTGCGTGTGCTTGTTGGGGTTGATGTTGCTGGTAGTTTTGGGCAGGCGTATACTGTTGTGCTCCAACATTGTTGATGTGCGTAGCTCTTCTCGGATCGTAACTTTGCCTAGGGTTGCTTGTCACGACAGTAGGTTTCGGACGAGCATGTGGCCTTCGGTCACTCGATATTGTTGTGTCTTGAGTCACTGGTGTACCATTCAGGGATGCTTCAGGACTCGTAAATGCTGCCGTTGTACGGGAAAATGCCGAGGAACCCGAACTTCTTTGATCTGGGTAGGGTGGCGGAGGTGTCTGTAGAGGCTCGCCATAACAGTCTCGTCTCTGTCGTGCTTCTACGCTCTGCCTACCGGTCGCCCACTGACTGGGGTTGTAGCTCATGTTGGTGGAGTTTCCTGACAGCCTATGGTTCGCAGGAGACACTCCTCTCGAGGCAGGACCCGGTGCCGCCTCAGCGGGTAATGCATTCGCTGTACTCGGGACGCTCAGTGTAAATGGACTCGACAGCGCTGAGGGCGGGGCTACGGGTGTGTTGAGTGTTTGGCCAGGCACGTACGGCAGTGTTGTAATCAGGACCGGTAGACGATTTCCACGTTGTCTCGAATCAGGGCCGTTCGAGGCAGTTCGTGGAGGTGGAGGGGGAAGTGACAAAATATCCGCAGGATCTTGAAAGACTTCTGCGATTTCAGGGTCCCTGGGAGAAGCACGGCTATGAATGTGTCAGCCCATGCCACAAGACTGTCAGTCAGTGAGCCGCATACGGGAACATGGTTGCTAGTATAGCAGCTTGGGGTAGGCGGCGCGGTGCTCAGACGCGCTCCTCAGGCAGGCGCATTAGCCGCCAACGCAGTCGCTTGAGCAAGCCATGAGTCCGGCTCCTCGTGGGCACATGGGTAGGATAGAGTGACCGAGATGGTCGCTGAGGCAGAAGGCGTGGTCGTAGCACAGCGGTAAACAGTCGATGGCGTCCATCATTGGATGTGCAGCATGGTAGCGAGTACACGCCGGAAATAGAACAGATGGAGTCTGCTTTCACCCAACACAGCAAGCTAACACCATTTAAGCTTGAAACACGGCTAGAAAGTCCCCTCACGGGCAAGAGCAAGCCTGAAGTAAAGTGACTGTCGCTTCAGCAGAAGAGAGGGAGCATGTTGGCTCATTGTCATTGGTGTTGAAGGCATGCGACATCTTTGAGGTACATTAGCGCCAGCGGCTCGACGTTGTGACAAGAGGTCTGAGGAGGTCAAGGCGAGCGCCTTCGCACACCAGTGGGGAGTGAATCTATTTCTGAGAAACATAACCAGCATTTCGATTGGTTGGCCTGACCCAACGCGATACTCTTCTCACCTTCCTCTTCTTGCGCAAGCGTGGACAGTGCGCCAAGTCGGCTCTTGTCTGAAAACGGCAAAGCGTCTTCCAGCTACGTGCTGCGCGTCTGAATTTCTTTATAAAAAATTGTTTCGAGAGTCGCAGGCCAAAAATTTCAGTATCCTCAGACCGTTATGTTTCTGCTTGCAACTTGCGAGATATGATGTCCTTCGATGGAATGCTGCATATGCGAGACCTGTCTGCTGGGAGATGGCTTTTTCTCTTGGTCGAGATCCTGCGAAGTGGGAAAACAGCTGCCTAATGCCCTCCAGAACGTTGTGATGCGCTCTACGAAGAGCTCCTACACTGCCTCAATCCCTCTTGCAGATCACAGGCCTACCTGAAGATTACAGAAGGCTTCCTGTTTCCGTGTTTCAGGCACGATTGTCTCGATAAGAGCAATGAGAAAGAAGAGATGGCGCATTTACATCCATCAAGCCGTGGCCATTGATCAATTTCACCAACGACTTCAGCATCTCCGAGTGTCAGAGTCGAAAACAGCTGATATCATGCCGCAGCGCCTTGATTTTACAGTGCACGAGTTCTGACAAGCACTCCACACTGGCGACTCTCTCACAAGGTATGTTCTCACCCTCCCACTGTCCCGACCTACAATGTGATGAATCCGCATACCATTACAAACTAGAGTCTTTGATCTTCAGAAATGAAACACTCATTGCATTTGCACGTCAGTCTGACAAGAACATCACGGCGTTGTACCATGACTGCAACATCTGGCAGCTTGCTAACATCTGCCTAGACCAGCATCTACCGCTTGCGCAGCCCAACCTCGACCACACTTACCTGGTATGTCCTTACCTCTTTTCCCTTTCTACCTTCAATGATGCTTCTTTTTACTATATATACGCTGGAAATTACCGACTGAGGTTCGCCTTTGCAGATATCAAATGGCTATTTCTGATTGAAAACTCCAAACACTTCCTGTTAGCATGGCCCGATCATCACATACACTAACACTTTGTGACCAGTATCGAATACTTGTCAGCAACGCCGCTTCCTTTGGTATGTGAGCCCACTTTGCTCTACCAACCTCGCATGATGAATGGCACTGGGCGCCGACTTCGGCACATAAGTTGCCGGGATTGATGGATATGCCTTTTTGTGGCAGGCCTAGAAAACCTCGCCCACTGATCGATGCCTCCGACACCACACCTGCCAGACTCTCGATGATCAGCTGCTGACTTCTGGAAAGGACTCAATGTCGGCATTGCATGACGGATCATTGGTAGGTCAAGCTTCTTCACTATCCGAACACTTGACAGAATGATGAATACTCGATGACGAGTCTGATACCTGATGCAGACAACCATTATATACCATTCATGCCTTTCTGATTCCTGTCCACAACTTCACCTGATACCAAAAGCTTTCGGATGGCTCCAACTAACGTCCCTCAGGCACTTTCCCCAAGTGAGTACACCAGCTCATCTACCCTCAACATCGAATGATGAATCGACAACACAAAGACAAGCATATGTCCGAGCTGGCTTCGGTCAGTAGAAGACGAGTCATGTCAAGCCTGACAAGCTATATCTACGATTGCCTCAGCTGCCTGCGCGGGATATTGGCTAACACGCTCTAGCTGCATGGAAGTCACAACACAAGAATGGTGAGTTGTCCCCTCTTGAAGTTCTCCCCTTACATGATGACTTTCATAATTTATCACGACGGTCAACGTAAAATTCTTTGACGATATCGCCTGTGACAAGGCATTTGTCTGAAAACATCCACATCCCTGATCAACGTCTTTGCCTGTGAAGCATGAGCTGACCATGGTCCAGTGAGTTAGATCTTCCCATCCGAAAGAACGAGCCCTGTGCGACGAGACGCCTTGCGTGCCGCATGATACATACAGTAGTAAAGCTTGTTGTCAAACATACAGCCAATACTTAGCCAGCAACACGAATGGCATTCACAATAATGAAATGTACTCAACCTCATCGAGACCGTTACAGGATTATATGTGCACGGCGTGCTACCAGCAGCTGTGCCACTGTGAGAAGTATCTTCAGCATGGAGTGCTACGTTTAGCTCATTCGAACCTCAAACGATGTTGAGTCTCAGGTCACTTTTTTAGATTGACCACATGGTGGCTACCGCTTTTATACATCGTACACTTTCAATCTGCTTTGCTTCTTCCTGCCGATTCTGTGTGCTCATAGATCCATTCCTGGCAACTTTCTGGTGACAGTGATCCGTAAGTTCCTTCTCAGCCTGAACTTGCTGACCCTCCCTGCTTCCGTATTACACGATCTCAAGCAATCATCTTAGGGTGCCACCAACTCTCGGTGCCTCTCAGCTGATGGCATTGATGTCTGTGGTCACGCATGGGTTAACACTCTGGTTGTCCTAACCATCCTGCAGACGAAATGGTGTACACCAAGGCCCGACTCGAGCATGCACTTCGAGCCTTCCGGGAGACTTCTTCTCATCTGTGTAAGGAAGGGTTGCCGTCCGAGAACCTTGAACGACATCTACGCAGCAAATATGCTTTTCGGCAGTCGTCCAAGTATGCCACTTTGGCAAATGTGACCTTGTGGCAGGAGAAAAGCAATGGTTCTGACGATGAGGACTATGACCCAGAGAAAGAGAAGAAAAGACTGAAGCCAAGAAGGAAGAAAGCGGAGCAGAAGAGGAAAGCTGAGGATTCTGGCGATCAAGAGAAGCCTGTTAAAAGAAGCAAAGGTGAAAAAGAGGAGGATCATCGTGCATATATCAGCTTCACACTAACTAGCGACAAGGGAAGAAAGCTGTTACGAGACCTTTCACGCGTTCACAGAACAGACCTCGCAAGCTTCGAGAAGGAAAGGTCAGAGGAAGTTGAACCAAGTTGGTGGAAGAGGTACAGCAGCTCATATGGTGGTACAAGCGTAAGAGACATGTCGAAACCAGGTGTGTTGTTGGATGATGACGTGTCGGAGAGGGATACGGACGATGACTTCGGGAGCGATAAACTTGTGCTCGCAACATCACTGCGCAGCGGTAAAGTTCGAGCAAGGCCTAGGGGTAGTAAGGAGCTCGAAGCAAATACACATGGTGTGGCCAAGCAAGATCAACATGTCACCAACGTGTCCAAGATTAGCCGGCCTCACCTTGATGGCGTTCATAATCCGGGCCAGCAGCCAACGTTCGACGGTAGCAGCGGATCCATCAGACGAATCGACTCGATCAGCGACCAGGTCGAGCTTGACTATAGATCCAGTGGCGAGGTCGAACAGGCTCCAAGTGTCCTCCATCCCATCGATAGCAAGCATAACGTCAACAAGCACCCCACAGCGAAGATAGAGAACCAGCCTCGAGTGCCCGCAGCGTCACTAAGCGAAGATCTCTCCTCAGCCCAAGCTCAATCGTTTCTCGATCAGCCTGGCCTCATCACGATCAAAACTGCCTACGCCCATCCGATCGACTTTCGCTTCATGCCACCAGTCGGCCAACGCTGCGATTTCTGCAGCGACTGGCGCATGGGTATCCTTGGACATGGCAAAAGAGTCATCCAGGTCTTCATTGACCCTGACCAGCCGACACAGTTTCAAGAGATGGGCAACGGACACCGCAGTCTCGGCAAGCCATGTACAAAGATGTGCATCTCCTGTGCGCTAGATAGGCTGTTGATTGTGCGGTGCCACTGCGTGGACCAACCCGGTTGCAGCAGTGGCTACTATTCTCTGTCTCGTGACAGCCAGATTGCGCCCGCGTTCGCCCCGATCGCAGGAGCCAGCTTCAACCAACACAACCTGACCCTCTATGCGGCGCGCCTGATACCAAAACCAGGCACACCAGAAGCCAGCGCCTCTCCAAGCAGACATGGACCACTCACACCCTGCAGTCTCTGCCCACAGCCGGCGTCATGGCAGTGCAGCAAGTGGCAAAAGACCGACAAGACGAAGAAGCCATGCAGAATACCCGGCCTAGACTCCGCAACACTCGCAACTAATGCAGTCATCTCATTCTCCTCATCCCCCTTGACACCGCCAGCGACACCCAGCAGCACCACCGCCACCAGCGCCGGTCCCTTGGCCGGTCATAAGAAGAGGCCAAGCATAATCACCATCAGCAGCGACTCAGACGATGGCGACTTCCCACCCCGACCCCCTCCCAAACCAGCAGGCCAAACAGTATCCTCGCGATCCACCTCCCATCGAGCCCCATCTACCACGACCACAACCCGTTCACCCACCAGCAGCAGCCGCCCTCCCCAGCAAACTCTCCGCCCACCCCTCAAAGGCTGCGGTCTCAAACTCTGCACCCCTTGCAAGACGTTCGTGGAGCGCCGATGCGGCGGCCTCCTCGACAAGAAGCAGATCTCGAAGTGGTTGAGGGACGAGAGTCGAGTCAAGACGGGCAGGGCGGATGTGGAGTGGTTATTCGAGGGGAGTTGTTTGGAGAGGGCTTACGAGAAGAGGATCAGGTGAGACGATGCGAGGTCAAGGACATCGACACAGAATGTGTGCGTGGTCTGTCGTTTGATCCCGGGGCGTGCTGCTTGACGGACGCACACACAGTTGATGGGCAGGCATGGCATGACTTACCTCGGACAAATGACGTTTGGGAAATAGCTTATAACTGGTCTTGATTCTGGCTCATGACTTGCTGGTGGTAGTAGTTGCGTTAGATATCGATCTGTCGGTTGTCTCTTGTGATGTGACGAAGCTGGAGATGCGTGTCAGACGAGCGCTCGCAAATGTTGGTCTGCTTCACCTGCCGAAGTCTTGGTTGATTGGTCTCTAGCGCTGAGCTACAGCTCGCCAAGGAGTATCAAGCATACAGAGAGATGTAAGATCTCCAGGAAAGCCATGATGTGAGTAAGATATTGCATTCGCTGGACAACACCCAGAAGCTGTACGTATTGGATCCTGGGCCCCAACATGCCCAATCATATATCCTCAGCTCCTAAAGATAGTCTACTTAACCTCTAGAAGTCTCTTTTCAGCACTTCGCCGTTACTCACGGACGGCACCGACAGATCTGCTCTCATAGGCCTCAACGCTTAGTCTTACAAATCCTAGTCATGAACTTTGACCTCCTCAACCTTCGTCACGGTACTTGCATCACCGGCAACCTCGCCAACAACAGCGTGCGGCTCTCCAGCTTCATGATGCTTAGCAGTACTTCCCTGTGGCCTCCACGTGCTCACAGCCGGAATGTTGGCCTTGTATTTCTCTACCTGCGTCCCATAAGCTTTGGGCGTCAGCTTCATGAGCGTATGCAGCGGCACCTCCATCCAAGGACTCTGAGTCTGATCGACCTCCATGAAATATGCGAATATGCATCGGACAATGGCCTGGTGCGTGATGATCAAGATATTCTCACTGCGCTCGAGTTCCATTATGATTGGTTCGAGTCGGATGACAACGTCACGGTAGGATTCACCGCCACGGTAGCGGTAGTTGTACTTGTCGTCGTCGCGGGCTTTGAAGTCTTCTGGGAACGTTTCTGCGATCTGAGCGTAGGTCAAACCGTCACAGTTGCCGCTATCCAATTCATCGAGGGCTTTCCATTGGAGCTTCTCCCAGCCTAATTCTTCCACGACATGGTGAGCAGTCTGGTTTGTACGTCTGAGGGTGCTGGTCCAGACTGTCAGTGGGGCGTCCTTAGGCAGGCCGGATTTGCGGAGTAGTTCGGGCAACATCTTGGCATATTGGAAGCCGCGAGGTGATAGGCTTGCATCGCCGCCAATTTTGCCTTCGAGATTGTATTCGCTTTCACCGTGGCGGGATAACCAGATAGACCGAGGCTTGATATGGAGGTTCGTAAGGAAGTAAACAAGACGAGATTGTAGGTAGTCCTGGATTCTGTTTATCACGACTTGATGCCCTATATTGGTGATCTTGACATAGGTGAGTTGCTTCTCAGATTCGTCAATCGTCTGGTAGACTTTTTCGTACATCTTGATGCGGTCGCGGAAGTCTTTAGCTGCTTCTTCCGGGTTCTGACTGCGGAACGTGTTAGAAAGACTGACAACGACAATCGCTTTGGGACATTAGCTTACCCTACATAGTCAGGAGAAGTGGTCTTCACGTCCAGAATATTTGCCATGATAAGTTCTTCATCATCACACTTGCTTTCGACGAAGAGATGTGCCACCTTTGCCTCTTCGAGTTTCTCATGAATCCATTTCCGTCGTGATTTGGTCGAGTTCGTGGCGTCTAGGATGGCAACCTTGTTGGATGGGTCTTGCAGCCAATTGATCATATCTGCGACTGCAGCCTCAGCGGCGGCCCTTCGCGCTTTCTCGCCTTCCACATTTCCGGCATCGAAGAAATTTGCGTCTGGATGGGGCGTCCCTTCTCTTCGATATTTGCCGACATTGAAGATCTCTGCTTTGACAGACGTCCATTGGAGATAGCGCTTGACTGGGGATCGGTCAGTTTCAAGCCTGGGAACTGGAGTAAGATCGTCATACCCTTTCCTGAGATAAGACTTTTACCACGCGCTGGCAAGCCTACCATCACCAGCACTACCTGCCTAGCATCTGCCTGACAAAGAGTGTAAGCTATTGTTCCGGTAAAGCCTGGACGCAAGTGACACCAATAACAACAGAATCTGGGACGTGTCGGACCAAGGCAGTCAGGTTTAGAGTCCATAGTGGGCCGTTCGTTATCGATGTATGCTGCAGAGGAAGGCTGAAACGCATGCATATCGAGACCCATTCCAAGAGGTGTTATCGATGCTCGCTTAGCAAGTCTCAAATGTCACACGTATCACTGCCACAGGTCCCGGGTAGTGCTCACAGTATTAGGCGTTGTCATAGACGAAGCCATCTTGACGCGTCACGGAACGATCTGGCTTGGTGCTGGATATCACACAAGTATCTGCAGCTTCAATCTAAGGCTCCTTGCCGTTCTCGAATCCTCACGAGACACTCTGCCGGGCGAATCACCGAATCGGCAGCATCAGTACCAAATTTCTTGCAAGCAAAAGTGGACCACGTAAGAGAACGTCACCTGTTGAAGCAGGTGTTGCAAGCATCCAGAAGAAAAGTGCTCGGGAACAAATTCAACGAACATGCATGATTGCGTCGGGATATGATGAAAAGTCTGGTCCCCGCAGTGATAGGCCGTGTTGGAATGCTTTCTCCACGATTTCGGTACAGGAATGGTCTGGAGCTGTTCAGGCAAACAGCGGTTTCTGCCGGTGCACCGAGAGTCTGGTCGTGGATTGCATGTGACTGATCGTGTTGTTTTCCCGGGCAGGCGTAGAGCGTGCTGCACAAGTGACGAAGCAGTGGTTGGCTCCGCGATAGTATTTGTATGATTGTGGGAATCCAGCATTTCAAATGTCTGGATGGAGTGGGTTGGATCAATCATGCCTTCTTCACGCTCCAGAATTCATATTTTGTTGTCCTGGCTGAAATGGGGTGCGTAACATGGGTGCCGCTCGTCCCTGGACTCAGACCGGCCCCCCTCCTGTTTAGTCCGTGATCGCGCGAATTATCCATCAATATGCACGTTCCTTCCCCACGAAAAACGTCAAGCTGAACAAGGAGAACCAGGACCATTCATGAACGAAATGCAGATTTGGAGGAAAGAGAGTGTCTTACATCTGGTTTACTGGTGTTTTCTCGTGCGCGTTGAATAGCACAACGGTTGAGCGCAATTGTTGGTGACGTCTGAGTAACGCTCATCGTGGCTGGTTAACGGAAGCTTTTGGGTACTCTAGGTAGTTCGTAGAGATGACTCGTGCCGGGGCGAGGCCGGAAGTAGGGGGATTATAGCTGTCACTGTTCGCTGCTCGCCGCTTGTCGTGCCAAAGCTGAGCACAATCTCTGCAGTTTCCCACGCAAACTCTGACTGGTTCAACCTGTGAGCAACATGAGAGGGAATAACATGAAATTCTAAGAATGATGAAGCACCGACGGACCCAAGCCATTAGTTGGAAAGATATCGTGCTTGCTTATCAGTTAAACACCCGTTATCGGCCGTTACGAAATGTTCCAGGGTGTACCTGCATAGAATAGTAGGGCAGCCGCGCCTGGCTACGAAGGGGTGATGCTTTTCCAAATTCGGAGGCAAGACTATTCAAGGCCTTTTCATTACTTGGTGTTAGTGACCAACCGAGCGTCCACCATTGGACGGTGCTGACCTTAACTAGCCGTAACAGCAACACCTATAGTACCTTCACAAGGCACGCTATGCGACCTGATGGAAAGCACACCCAGACAGGTTTCTTGACCATCCGTGAAAATCTCGCCCGTTGTCTCTGCGCCATCCAGTGTAGTACTCGAAGTTCGTCTATAGCTTGCCAGCAACGTCATTGCCATCTAACCTAGTAATGGTTTCTTCCCACTGCGTATAATATTCCTTCATCTCCTTTTCACAGTCTCGGGTTTTCGACTCATCACAGCCGTGGAAGTTGACCACGAGGTCTCCTGGCTGCCACTTGCCATCATGCTGCCGTGGAGGCACACCAGTCATCAACTCATCCTCGGACTGTTTGCTATGGTAGTTGTAGCTGTTGAACAACCTCTGATCCACGATTGCCAACTTAGCCAGTATGGTTGGGTGCCACTGTATTATATGCTCGAGAGCGTGGTTTTCTGCTTTCTGGAAGGCGTATGCTCGGTAGAGAGGATCAAACCAGGCATCGAGGAAGTATTGTGACCAGCTGTCCTTGGAGTGCCCAGTTAGCACAGGTATAGCTTCGGTGTTTCGGAGGATGAAGGAGGTATGTGCCACGTTGTCCATATCTTGGGTCAGGATCAGATAGACCTGTGACGGTTTGAGATGAGAGAAGGTGTGAATGACGCTGTCCGGGGGCACCACGGGAATGTCCTTGAGCATCAGGCTTGTCAGATTGGTGAAGACATGGTCGTATAGGGACCGAGATGGGTCGGTGATGAGGGCGTGTGGGCTGAGGGACCATATGTAGTCAATCTCGGGATTTCTCGTGAGGGCATGGCGCAGGGCAGGTATGAGAGACCACGAAGAGGGCGAAGATTCTGTCAGGTGAGCATATGTAGACGTGTTCGTGTAGAAGACCTTGTAGCCTGGTGAAGCCGTCAGCAGTTTTCTCTCTCCTCTTGTGTTCCTGGCTTTTGCCTACCATGCCGGCTGGCGTAGTCATTCCTGTTCCTCCTGATCATAGACATGTACTCATCACTCATGCTAGACTCATCCAGCACTGTCACAAGTGCGACCGTCGAGTCCTCGCTGATTTGGCCATGCTGCGCCTGTGCGTGGCCTGACGAGAAGAGGCTGAACACCAGATAAAGAGTGAGTATGCCTAAGACCAAATACCCCAAGTACTGTATCTGTCTCCTGCGTCGCTCCAGCGAACTTTTGGCTGACGCTCGAGCATAAGGAGGGGGGAAGGACGATTTGCGAGGTGGGAGAGCGAAGTGCATTACGGCTACAGTATGTCTATCATGCTGCAAGGTTTCAAGACTTTCGTCTCAGAAACAGGATGCAGCGCGTGAATCGCAGTCGAATATTTGAGTGCTACGTTGGAGGCGGGCACCACGGTTTGGCGCCACGGCTTCAACCGCGCTGCAGTGCCCCGTATTACGCGAACGGACCCACCGTAATAAGGAGTCAGCATCTATAATTAGGGGTAGCTTGTGGTCTGTACAGCGCCTGTTGAGATATGCCTAGGCAGTCATGACTTGCTACGAAGCTACCTGTGTTGTTTGCAGCGTCTGCGAGAAGGGATGTTTGTTGCCGTGCATCGGTCGGAAGCGCCCAAACCATCGTGCTTTACCCGCTTACCCGCTAAAAGATGCCAGGCAACATGGTATATCGCTTCTTCTTGTACCTGTCGCCAAACTCCTTTCGGTATCTGTTCTCCTTCTTCTTTGCCCAAGCCATCATCTGGGCGACAGACACAGCCATAAAGACAAGCACCGCTAGACTGAAGTTGCTAACCACTAGCACACCCAACCAGGAGATTGTCTCTGTCATGTAGTTTGGACAGGTAACCAGGTCGAACATCCAGCCTCGAGGAATAGCTCGCTCGTTACCGCCGGGAGATCGCAGGTTCATGAGAGTCATATGCGCCTGAAGATTGCCCATTTCACCAACACAGTACAGAGCCAAACCGGCATACATGAGCAGGTCATTCGGCTCCTTCGCAGTGGGAGAATTCGGAGAATAGATCCAAGCTGCAATGTTGAGGCCAGCCAGCACCCAGTAGTGGAAGCTGTTCTTGAAGACATTCCTGAACGGCATAGTCGACGCGGAGAATCGGTGGACGAACAGTGTTTCCACCTCTCGTTTGATGAAGTGGTTCACTATAAGCAGCATAGTGAGCGTTTGCAGGTGAGAGGCCTCGGATGAAGCGTTGGAGTAGATGTATGGTCGTAGCGCATAGACGATGGGGTGAATGAAGATAGGGCCGGCGTATTCGATGACAAAGACGGTACGCCAGCTGATCTGAGGCCCGAGATCTTTCACGTATATTGTACTCTGCTCTCTCACGCCTGTTTGATGTACGGTTGTGTCTTTTGCATTGTTGACGACTGATCCATCGCTACCTTTCGTGATGCGAAGCTGATGGATTGAGTATTGTGTTCTTTTGGCCAGCTCCGCATACAACTCGGATGTGCTGGCACTCGAGTCTATCGTCAGAGTGTCGGGGAGCGATTTGATCGCTTTGCCTAGAAGAGGAAGCGTCAGCTCGCACCTCAATACTCGGGTTCAGAGCCATACCTCTTGGACGGAGCTGTAGCTCGATGGTCTTGCTAGCCATGTTTATGCGAGCTGGACGAGTTGTACTAAATTGGACTGTTCTCTTTCCGCAGACGGTAGGTAGATGTCGCCAACAGGATAGTGCTGGAAGAGTTCTATGTTTGGACGAAATGGAGAGTCTCAGAGACTGCGGGGGGAGTAAACATGAATAAAAACATTTCCTTGCACGCAATGGAGATCCCACCTTCTCGATGCCTACCTTATGTGACAAGATGCATTTCCTGCGAAACAGCACAAAGTGCTTCAATGATATTAAAAGAGCTAGCATCAGGCTTTACCGGTGTACTCCTACACGTGCTGATATTGCAACAGCTGGAGGACGGAGGTCATCCTGCGTGCATGCCGCGAACCATGGCACTGAATTACATGAACCACACCTCAAGCGTAAGCGCTTTCTTCGTTCACCACCTTCGTACCAACCATGTAAAGCACTCTGAGCAGAGCGTAGACACTGGAAGGCAAATCACAGTGGTCTTATATTGCTACGCGTCGTGCTGGTAGTAATGACTGTGCACGGCATTGCAGTACAGGACGAAGTGGTGGGGTGCACCCCGAACCTAAGTTCTGCGGTAGTACGGTAGGCATCGCCGCACTAATGACGCACGCTGAATTAAAGTTCCAGTGCCGAGTTGACACTGACAGCATGCGTGAGGCATTCAGCGCGTTTGTGCCTGCATAGCAAATGATATCGCGCCTAATAGTAGCAGAGTTGCAGAATTGCCATCTCGGCCTCACCTTGATGCTTCCAACCATCCTCTCTTCCATTTCATATCACCCTGTCGAGCTGTGACCCGACATCACAATACAGCCTGCGCCTTACCGATCGTCGACCGACCGAGTTGACTCTGCACAAGTCAATTGTTCGATCGAATTCGATCAGACACGACCAAATCTTCAAAGCCTCAACCCACTGCACTGCACCCAACCCAGCCTGACGCACCTGATCCGTCAAATTCGCGGCCATACCTTGTCACCGCTCTGACCAGACACATCTCCAAACCAAGACTGTACAAGGTATCTCTTGGTTGTGTAGCGAGTGTTCTCCAAAAGGCTATCGTCGCCCGACTATTCTCATGCGGTCCCTAGTGGGCGTCGCATTACTTTCGTGAGGATGGGGAAGGTTCAGAAGAAGGCAAACGACAAGCACAAGCTCTCATTGGTATGTTCCATCCAGTATGAGGCGAGGGAAGGTCTCTAACACAGCTATAGTCGCCTGCCTTGACAAAATTCATCAGTCTTACCCACTCGATCCCTTTGGCTCAACTGCCTGATCACCTCAACTCATTCCCATCCCGCTGGCCATTCCCTCGAGGGGATCTCTACAACTGGATAGGGACCTTAGATCGCTTCGATGGAATTTTGCAATCCTTCAACGAGACCTATGGCTTGGACCAGGGGCCTCAGTCAAAGCCCTTCGACATCTCGGTTCTAATCGCCGGCACTGAAGGTGCTGATGCTATCACGATTCAGAATCTTGGCTTCGCTGCAGATGGAGATAGACAGCTGATACACTCCATCCTCGCTTTCTCTACCCTACTCTTGGAGAAATGTGGCAATCGAACCCTGTACAATAGCACAGAAAGATTGAATGACCTGCTCAACACGACTTCTCTTTCTCTTTTGCAAGACACCCTGCGCCTGACCCTGGTTCTGGCCCAGAGATTCGCAGATCGTGGCCCTCAAGCTCCTGGTGGCCATGCTCACTTTTACCACTATGACATCTCCAAGCTACAGAAGCTTGCTATTCCCTTTCCACGGACTCCCTCTCGGAAACACCCTCAGTCACCTATCAAATCCTCAAAGCCTAGAGACAAGTCTTCTCAGCCCAAGTCCCGACGTGCTCCAACCACAGCCGATCCGAATGATTTCCGCGCCCTGGCCAAACAGCCGCAAACAGCGATGCCTTCTGCACATTCCGCAGCCAATGGGAGTGTGTCGGAGCTTGATTGGACCTCTGTAACATCTGTGCGAGTTGTCTGGCCTAGTCAAGCTCCTGTCTTAGCTCCACGCCCGACTGCTTCACACATGACGGTATCTGACATCCCACCTTCACCAACACCTTTGCGTCACCAGCAATCCGCAGGCGTACCAGCTACGACAACCACCACCGAGACCGATGCCAGCCAAGCCGGCCCCTCAAACCAGTCTAGTGTTGAGCAAATCGAGCTTGGACCAAGCGACCTTGCCGCAACAAATATAGAGGCTGTCCTGCAAGACGCCCCTGAATCCATGCCTGCTGCCACCCGCTACGAGCTTCTGTATAAGCTGAGAATTGCATACGGTCTACTGGCTTCACCCGAATCGCGGAACTTGCTGGTGGAGATCCGACTTGCTGCATTGGGAGTTGTTGCGCAGGTGTTTAACGAAGAGGAAATGACATCGAAATATTTCGATGGTGACACGAGTGCTTCAGCCAGACAACAGCTTGTCCGAAATCTGGTTGAACTTCTACGTGAGCCAGCCGACAGCCAGACCGGCACGTCTCTCTACATACAGAGTCTCGCTATGGAGGCGTTGGCTGTTCTATCTCGATTCCGACAGCTGTCGTCAGAAATCAACTCCGTTCTTTCGCCAAACTCTAGTCACGGGTTGCTCCTGCAGTTGGTGAACAGAGCGCTTGCCGACATCACCAAGGACGGAGATGTCACGGACAATGCTGCTGGTGATGGTTGGCGACACGCTGTCTTCATGATGTGGACCATCTTCATGACTCAGTCTGGTACTCATAACGCTCGTGCCACAGAGCAGTATGTGCACAAGAACCTCATCTCTGCGTATGCTTCCGGTCTGCAGATCGTTACAGGAAAGTCACTTCGTGTGCACTACTACATTCTCAAGTTCTTGGAGAGTCTCTTTCACCACTTCAAGGACGGTCTGCAGATCCTGAACGCGAACGGTGCGTTCGGCATCGCTTGTGATACTACTGAGAGACTCAGCAGACAATCCCTAGAGCTTTGCGCATCCGGACAGGGCTTTCCGGAACAATGGAAAACCCCAAATGTCGATTTCAAGGTACCGTACCAGCAGCAGTTCATCCTTCGTGAGCTACTCAGCTTGATCAAGGACATATCAAAGCACCAGGGAAACCACGCTGATCGAGCGCTGCGTGGCTTTGTGGACTCGTCAAATCTGCTGCAGGCTTTCCGTCTAATCTTATCACACATGAGCGAGTTTGGTGCCCATACCTGGAGCGAAGTCGTGACAGCCGTATGCGGCTTTCTCAACAATGAACCTACGAGTTACACAGTGGTCTCCGAGGCAGGGATTGTTGCAACGCTCCTAAACACTGTCCAGCCACAGGCTTCTGAGCAGGCTGCTGATGCCGAGCGATCATCAAAAACAATATCCGCGGTGCCTTCCAAGCCTTCACTGAAGCTGCCTCCTATAGCCGATGCCATCACGAATCTTGCGTCAGCGTTCGGGGCCATCTGCTTGACCGAAGCCGGACATGCTCACTTCGTTAAATCGAATGTTATCGAGAAATTCTTTGAGCTCTTCGAAAGCCCAGAACACGTCAAAGCCATTAAAGATCCCAACACTCAGATGGCGCTTGGGTCTACCTTCGATGAGCTTGTCCGACACCATCCTGGGTTGAAGGATACTGTCATCAGCTCTCTTATCACCATGGTGGCAAGAGTACGTTACATCTGCACGTCAAGACTGAAACGAAGTGGAGCTGGCCCAAAGATCTGGATTGAGGGCTCCTCCGGGTTGAGTGTTGAAGGTGGCGTAGATGCATTGATGGCGGATCTGCTGCCATCTCGAGACGGCGACATGGTCGATCTTGCTCGTCTCGAACTTCCCAACAAGGATACCCTCGACTTCAGTCCATCGGCCGAAGCTCCTCAAGACACCTTGGCTCAGTCTGCAAGCGACGAGGATGCAGATGGTCTCACTGCTCTAGATTACGCTCGGCCAGTCATAGCATTTCTTTCCCCCTTTCTAGAGAATCATTTTCTATGCAAGGAGTTCACAAATTCAGGTGGGGCGGATCTGCTGCTCGATTTTGTGAGCTTGCCTACTATCCCAATCGTCGAAGAGTCCTTCTCAGACGGCATATTCATGCAGGAGATGACATCGACTGTTCGCACTATGGCTGAAGAGAAGCCGTACTTGGTATTGCCGTTTTTGATCGATCGCGCAAGCTACATCTGCGCCAACAGTCTGGCCAGCTTCATCGACTATCAGCCTGACAACGCCAAATGCTATTTTGGCGACTATCTCCACACGGAGGACAGAGCATCTACTATGGACGTCGATCATCCTCAATCAGCTGGTATTCAAGCTACAAAAACAGTGAAAGCAATGATGAATGTTTATAGCATCACGAGAGTGCTAGCAGAAGTATTCACAGCATCTACCTACCATACGCGAGGAGGTCATAGCAACATGATGGCGCAGCTGAATATCTCTGATATCTTGTCGCAGTTGATCACACTGTACGGAAAGTTGTCCGCTGCATGCTGTCGCGAAGAGATCTCGCTGCTTGCCTCGATGCCTAAAGCCTGGCTCGACGAGACACGTCCTGGCAACTATTCTACAGGAGATGCAGATGTTGATGCGATCCTAGATGTGTCCAATGGAAACATCACAAGATTAGCTGGCAACGATGAAAAAAATCAAGAAAAACCGGAGGAGAGTATCGAAGAGGTCCAAGACACAGCAGCATTCCGCAACCTCAAGACCCTGAGGTATCTCTTGACCGAGACACCGGCGGCGATCTCGACTCTCTTTTCACACGTTGGCTCTAGCTTTGGCGGCAAGCGGAAAGCAGAGACCATCGTGCGGCAGAAGGCTGCAATAGTGTCGGACGCCTTGGCTGGCGCGTTGATCATGCAACTAAGTCCACACTTCGTGTCAAGGTCTACTATGAGCCAAGATGACGGCAACATCAGAGACTGGCGGTTCAAGTACTTTACAGTTGCTCTGGCGAGAGTAAGGGACAGCCTTTTGGAGGATCGCAACCACGGTCAATCTGATCGCAATAACAAGATCCGCCAATCATTTGTCGTTGATTGCTTCAGACGAGCACATGGCATGAAGCAACTCACGAACATCGGCATGGAATTTTTCGAGGAGCTCAAGAAGTGCCAGGTCGATGGATCCGTCTTCGCTGCCAACGCAGGTCTAAAGATCTGCTTAGATTTGTTCGATCAACTTACCAACAACGAACTCATCCAGTCGCAGCAGACGACTTACATGAGATACACTGATCTGGACAAGCCTTTCTACTTTAACCCGAATCATCTGCTGCTTGAAATGCGAATGGAATGTATGCCTCTGGTTCGCAACATATGGGACAGTGAGTACGCTGAGCAGGCTTCGAACGAGGTGGTCGGTAAATTAGCAGCTATCCTGAAGCATACGTTAAGGGGTGAGAACGAAGAAGGAGTTATTGCCCGCGCAGAGGATTACCCAAAGTCAAGGGTCCACAGTAAGCGCAAGTTCGAGCTTGAGAAATCGCGAGTTGCCGCGCTGAGGGACAAAGGCTTCGATCAGGATCTTGCTGAAGAAGCCTTGTATCGTTGCAACGTCACTCTTATGCACCCCGTTCAGGCGCAGATTGCGGAGACATATTGCAGAGCTGTGCGAGACAACCCTCGAAGACGTCGTTTGCCCATTCCAGAAGACGATGTCAAGTACAAAGGTGATGCCCCATCTTCCCAGATGCTTCCCTCAGCGATGGAGATCGTGTCTAGGCCAACGGCAACTATATTTGAGGATAGCAGCCAGGATGAAGAAGCTGCCGACGCTTTTGACACCACTGCCAACAATGATCCTTCAGAAGCCCCAAGTACAAGCAATCCATCAGATGGTTCTCGAACACAAAGTCTACTGACTCAACCGACTCCGTCGTCCGCGATGGACATTAGCAACATCCTGAATGGTGAGCAACCGCAACCGCAGCCGCACCCACAGGCACCGACCGCGCCGAATGCCTTTTCGCACTCGCGACAAAGTATTGATGCTGAAAGGGAGTCAATACGCGATCAGCTTGCTGAGCGATGCAACAATATCCTGAGTAGTCATCCCACTCTCATTTTCGACCTCAAGGACTTACTCTGCGCCGGCGCTACCAAATTGAACGATGAGATGGCGAGAAGCTGGTGGGAGTCCGCCACCGACTTGCTCGTCAACTCTCTGTTGTCTCAGACTGTAGACATTGCAATGGATGATATTCGGGGCAAGAAAATCGCTGCAGCTGCGCATTTGATCGGGCTTCTCTGCAGCAACGACACTGTCAAGCCTAGCATGTTGAAGGTTTTACAATCGTCTATCGACAGCATAATCGATTTCCTGCAAACCCCTGCTCAGAAGCCTGCCGGTGAGGATTCATATCCCTGGATCGCACCGATACTATTGATCCTCGAAGAGGTGTTGGCTCTAGATGCGGAACCTGACGAAGTCACCTTCGTTGCTCCCAACGATCTTGATTCTTACACAGAGCCAAAGCTTACACACAATACTGTGATTGAGCAGTCTACAAAGGTCCATCTCTTCGATCGGCTCATGGATATCTTGCCAAAGGTCGGCAAAGATCGCAGCATGGCTCTCTCCACCATTCGGACCCTAGTCATCCTTACTCGAGATCGAAAACTAGCAGAGCTCCAAGGCGAAAGAAGAAACCTACAAAAGCTTTTTCTTATGGTGAAGCAGCTGGGTGGGGGTATCAATGCACGACTTGAGGGCACGCTCATGGCGATTCTTCGTCATGTTATTGAGGACGACGGCACAATCAAGCAGATCATGGAAGCAGAAATCGTTCATTATGTCCACAACAGAAGCACAGGACGACCGTTGGATCTGCCTACTTACCTTCGTGACCTAAACTACTTTGCACTCCGGTCACCAGCTCTGTTTGTAGATGCCAGCAATGCCAAACTCAAACTGACTTCGTGGAGCCCTGGTCAGTCAAGTGCCAACTCGATCCTGGCCTTGCGTGAGCAAGAACCAAAACCTGAGGCGGCAGTTGAGGAAAGAACAAATGTCCAAGCTGTTGCTAGCGAAGCACCTGCTGTGAGCGTTGAGCGTGATTCAGCCGCGCAAGTTGAGGATGCCAAGACCGCTGAGATCAAGATCCCAGTGGTCGAGCACCCCGATGGCATCATTCATTTTCTGCTGTCTGAGTTGCTCTCTTACAAAGACGTCGAAGACAGAGAGTCGAAGACCTCGAACGATGCTACTGAGGGACCAAGCGATACAACTGCGGACGCATCCAACGCCACCGAGGCCGATGGAGACCAAGTAAAGGAGACATCAGACAAGGCAGAAAAACCTCGGTTCAAAGCGGACGAACATCCGATCTTTATCTACCGGTGCTTCCTCATGCACTGTCTCACAGAGTTGCTTTACTCATATAACCAGACCAAGATTGAGTTCATCAGCTTTTCAAGAAAGGCAGATCCACTGGCTGCCACTCCTTCCAAGGCTCGGTCTGGTGTACTCAACTACCTACTGAATGGTTTGGTTGCGTCTGGCTACGTAGACAAGGACGAGTCTGTTACTTGTCGAAAGCGGCTGACTACCTCTGAATGGTCAATGAGGACTATTGTAGCTCTGTGCACAAAAACAGGCGAGAAAGACCTTGGCAGCTCTGCGCCGTCACGCTACTCAGCCGTCGCGCGGCAAGTAGAGGATAACGACACTGACACCGATCTGATCTACGTGCGCCGATTTGTCCTTGAGCATGCTGTCAAGGCTTTTAAGGATACATTATCATCTCCAGAGTCCCTTCAACTCCGATATGGTCGACTGCTTTGCTTGGCCGACCTTTTCCACAAACTGATTTCTAAGCCCCAGGGTCCAGAAGGTTCAGTCTATTCGAACAACACCTCATACAAGCGCATTGCACGCATGATGCTTGAGAAGAATTTTATCGCTGTGCTTACCTCGGCTATCAGCGACATCGATCTATCGTTTCCTAGTGCAAAGAGAGTTGTCAAGTTCATTCTTCGACCTCTGGAAGAGTTGACAGCGGCTGCCACGAACCTGAACCTCAATTCACCGCATGAATTTCCACAGATCATCGACCAGACACGTGCAGCCGCAGAGACTATATCCTCCGCTTCCTCTGAAGTGTCCGATGACCTCGATGACGAACGTGAAGAGACACCCGACCTTTACCGGAACTCTGCGTTGGGTATGCTTGATCCGGCTCGACAAGATGAATCGGACAGTGACAACGACGATGAAGACGAGGAAATGGACTACGACGAGTATGACGAGGAAATGGATTACGACGATGACATGGCTGCTCCTGTCAACGATGGTGAAGTGGTCAGTGACGAGGAGCTCGAAGACGTTATGGACGGCGCTGGTCCAATGGAAGGCATACCAGGCGATGCGCCCATGGATATTGAATTCGTGGTTGATCACCATCATCACCATCATCATAACGATGACGACGACGAGTCAGAGAGCAGTGACGATGACGGCGAAGACGAAGAAAGTGATGACGATGACGATGACATCGAAATCGAGATGGAGGATGACGACGAAGGTCAGATGGAGCATGACGGATCTGACGACCCTGGCAATGTGAATGGCGACGACGGCTGGGAGGACGAAGATGAAGAAGATGTGGACGATGAAGACGATGGTGAAGAGATTGACTTCGATGAGGACGATCTACACATTCCAGCTGGCGATCCAACTACCTCACATCTGGATAACTTGCTGAGAGTGCTAGGCGATCCTGTCGACATGCCTCCCGATGCAGGCGTCGTTCTGCAATCGAATCGTCCCGAGGACCTGGATGAGGAAGACGAAGACGACGACGAGGATGGTGAGGATCTCGACGAGAACGATGGCATGGATTATGATCAACCATTTGACATGATGCTTGATGGGCCTGACTACGACGAGAACGAGGAATGGGGCTGGGACGAGCCGCCACCACCAGTCTTCCGTCGGTCCCGACATGCAAGAGCAACTGGTGGTATGCCGCCGTTCTTCTCTCGGAGACTCATCGGCGCGAACGACCCACAACATGAGATGATGCACCACATTATGGGTACGAGACATTACCGACGGGCTCCGACGGGTCGGAATGCAGCCGAAGATGGGACTAATCCGTTGTTGCAACGTCCAGACGATGTGGCAGGTAATGCTCCGGTCTACTCAAACGACTTCTTCGCTCCCTTTGACACGTCAGGCAGTGCCGCAGCCGGCCAAGGTCTGCCAATGGTGCTCTCAGGAGGACCGGGTGGGCCTTCGATCGCTTTACCTATGCCTGGTGGCCCCCGGGGTCTGGGCGGTCATGGCGCGATCCTTGACGCTATTGTTGGCGCATTGCAGAGAGGTGAACCACACATGCTACAAGACGGCCGTCTTCAGTTGAATGTCACGGCACCTGTTGGCGACATTCAGGAGCTCCTTCGGGGTCCGCCTTCAATGCCATCCTTCATGAATCGGCAGCCAAGAGAAGATCCTCAACGCAGTGCACAATTCATTCCGATGATCACCATCTCAAGGTGGCAAGAGGAAGCGCGACTCTTGTTTGGCAAGAACTCAACGACCAAATCTCATTCGGTTGCGCTTTGGTTGTACGCTTCGCTTATCCCTGCTGCTCAACATGAAGCAAAAGAAAGAGAGAAAGAAAGAAAGCGGCTTGAGGAAGAGCGTAAAGAAGCCGAGCGGCTTGCCGAAGAAGAACGCTTGAGGAAGGAAGAAGAAGACCGTCTGGCCAGAGAAAAGGCTGAGGCCGAAGAACGAGCTCGTGCTGAGGCTGAAGCAGCAGCAGCAGCTGAACAAAATGTAGAAGCCCAGGATCAACCCCAATCTAGCGAAGCCATGGAGGGTGTGCAGTCCAGTGAAGACGCAGAAGCATCCACTGGAGAAACGCAGGCTCGAAGGTATACTACAATCCGTGGTCGACAGCTCGACATCACTGGCCTGGATATTGACGTTGAGTATCTGGAGGCTCTACCAGAAGACCTGCGAGAAGAAGTCATCACCGCTCAGTACCAAACCCGACGGGAACAGGCTCAAGAGCAAAGCAATGATGATAGTGTCATTGATCAGGAGTTCCTCAATGCACTTCCGGAGGAAATTCGAGAGGAGATTCGAGCACAGGAGGCCGCAGCTCAACGCCGCCGCGAACGCGACAGAGCTCGCCGCGAGGCGCAAGCCAGCGCACCTGCTGGTCAAGGCATTCAGTCTGGCGACATGGATGTTGATGACTTCCTAGCAACTCTCGACCCGGCCTTCCGACGTGCCATTTTGGCAGAACAGCCTGAACAGATCCTTAGCGGACTGAGTGCGCAGCATGCTGCTGAAGGGCGGTCACAGGCACGGAACATGTTCTTCCACAATCGACTGCCAATGCAGCGGGAGCTGGATAATGCCAGAGGCCGGCGTGACCTTGCGTACCGAGATCCAAAGCGGCAACAGATTGTTCAGTTGATTGACAAAGCCGGTGTTGCAACTCTACTCCGCTTGATGTTTCTTCAGCAACAGGGATCTCTGAGAGGTAACCTTCTGAGTATACTGAGTCAAGTTTGTAGTAACCGACAGACAAGGTACGAAGTTGTCAGCTTACTGCTCGTTATTCTCAAAGAGGGTTCGACAGATGTCACTGCAATCGAACGCAGCCTCGCTAGCCTGTCGCTGAGAGCGAAGGCCAGCGGTGCACAGAAGACGCCTCAGCCTCTCAAGCGCACCCTATCGATGCAACCATATGCCGGCCTTAGCGATGCGATTACGCCCATGCTCGTTGTTCAACAATGCTTGAATACGCTGAGCCACATTTGCAAGCATAATGCACACGTCAAGAGTCTCTTTCTGCGAGAGGTCGATGTCACCTCGACAAGCAAAGCCAAGGCCAAGGCCAAGGGCAAGAGCAAGGATGCGAAACAAACCACGCACCCCGTGAATGATCTGATCAGTCTACTTGATCGACGCCTTATCATGGACAACTCAAGTTGTCTGTATTCACTGGCCTCTCTGCTCGCAACGGTGACTTCTCCTCTCGCAAGTCTTATGAAACAGGAACGAGAAAGACAAGAAGCAGAGAAGACGAGCGAAGAAGCTGCAAAAGCCAAAGAGGAAGACGATGAGAAGCAGGCATCAGGCGATGTCAAGGACACCAAGAACGACATTGCCATGGGTGATGCAAATGTCGAAGCGCAACCTGCATCCAGCGACTTGATGACAGATGACCCAAATGTCACAGAAAGCCAGAATGATGCAAAGGAGGTGGAACCTGCTGAATCAGAGAAAAAGAAGCAACCTTTTGAGCCGCCCAACGTCGCGGACCACAATTTGAAGCTCATCACGAATATCTTTGTCGCTCCGGAGTGTTCAAATGAGACCTTTCGGCACACCTTGGAAACACTTCAAAGCCTTTCTCACATTCCAGACACGAGCCAAAAATTTGGCAAAGAGCTCACCAAACACGTGCACTCACTATCGCAAGCCATTTGCGCCGAGCTTGACGACTTGCTTCCTGCTATTCGAGATGCGCAATCGAGCACTGACGTCCAAGGTGCTGCCGCTTCCAAGTTCTCCGCGAGTACATCGGACCAAGTCAAGCTCTTGCGAGTACTGCAAGCATTAGACTACCTTTCTGCTCCCAAGAGAGCAGATGAGTCGTCGGATGCCAAAACGCCAAGTATCTTGACGTTATCATACGAGAGCCTCGGCCTAAGCAAGCTGTGGTCCAAGCTCAGCGACTCTCTCGATGCTGTTGAGGAGAAGGGAGATACTATCAGCTTCGCGACTATCTTGCTGCCCCTTATCGAATCACTCATGGTTGTCTGCAAGCATACGACCCTCAAGGACGCTCCTATCGCGGTAAAGGAGAATACCGTGCAGAGCCCTATTACTGTCACAAAGACGGACGAGCTCGAAGAATTGTTCTTCAAATTCACTTCCGACCATCGCAAGATCCTCAACGACATTATTCGTCAGACCCCGAAATTGATGCAGGGACAATTCTCAATTCTCGTCAAAAACAGCAAAGTTCTGGATTTCGACAACAAACGCAGCTACTTCAACAAGCAGATTCACTCGAGGCACCATACCCAACGACCACCGCAGCCTCCTCTGCAGCTCAACGTGCGTAGAGAACAAGTGTTCATCGACTCATACAAGGCCTTGTACTTCAAGAATGCTGAGGAGATGAAGTATGGCAAGCTCAACATTCGTTTCAATGGAGAGGAGGGTGTTGACGCAGGTGGTGTCACTCGGGAGTGGTTCCAAGTTCTTGCTCGAGGCATGTTCGACCCTAACTATGCCTTGTTCCAGCCTGTCGCATCAGACAAAACCACGTTCCATCCAAACCCGCTCAGTCGAGTCAACGAGGAGCACCTGCTGTATTTCAAGTTTGTTGGACGAATTATTGGCAAGGCTTTACACGAGGGCCGAGTCCTCGATTGCCACTTCAGCAGAGCAGTCTACAAGCGCATACTTGGCAAGAAGCCCAATCTCAAGGATCTGGAAAGCAGTGACGTTGACTACTACAAATCTCTAGTCTGGATCCTGGAGAATGACATTACGGATGTGCTGGATGAAGAATTCGTTGTCATCGAGGACGAGTTCGGTGAAGAGAAGATTATCGACCTAATTCCAGACGGCAGGAACATCTCGGTTACCGAAGAGAACAAAAAGGAATACGTCCAAGCGCTGGTCGAATACCGTCTTACAGAGTCAGTCAAAGACCAACTCGACAGTTTCTTGGGCGGCTTCCACGACATTATTCCAGCGGAACTCATTTCCATCTTCAACGAGCAGGAGCTGGAGCTTCTCATTTCTGGACTGCCCGAGATCGACGTCGATGATTGGAAGGCCAACACTGAATACCACAACTACAATCCAAGCAGTCAACAGATCGTCTGGTATTGGCGAATTGTAAAAGCAATGACGAATGAGGAGCGAGCTAAGCTACTGCAGTTTATTACAGGTACTAGCAAGGTGCCTCTCAACGGGTTCAAGGAGCTCGAAGGTGTTTCTGGTCTAACAAAGTTCAACATCCACAAGGATCCTTCGACCAACCGACTCCCGACAAGTCATACCTGCTTCAACCAGCTCGATCTCCCGGCTTACGAAAGCTTTGAGATCATGAAGCAAAACATCAACACTGCTATCAGCTTAGGCGCTGACTACTTCGGCTTTGCATAGCCAATATGACTTCATGTACAACGCTGAGGACAGCATGGGACATCGATACAGGATGCATAGCCAGGAGTTCGGAATGAATTAATGCTTAAGAAAGTGTGCAGACGGACGAAGAACATATCAATCTGGCGAAAATTGTTTATCGAGGATGGTTGCATAGCTCGACTAATGGGATGCGATTGTACTACATAGCAAATCTGGGCGTAGTTCTCAGGAGGTGCAGCTCCTGAGAACCTGCTCGGGATATGGACATGTTTCTCAAAATGGGACGTCCGCCCAGTCAGCAGAGTAGATAAGTAGCACAAATAGTATAGCCTCGTCTATAGCTTGCTTGCTTCCGTACCCCTGTCGGTCTCCCTGCGTACTGGATGCCTTTGAAACACCAATTATCTGTGTCTAATGGCTACAAGCGAAGTCGTCACAGGGACTCTAGATGGCCGCTTCTGTTCGCTCAACCTACCCAAACAAGCGTAGGTGGGGGGGGG